>Ga0302326_10000152_pt1 | contig 194210 bp, 174 predicted proteins | sample Palsa_T0_3_FD_202264 | JGI IMG/M metagenome (GOLD analysis project Ga0302326, IMG submission 202264) | Peat permafrost microbial communities from Stordalen Mire near Abisko, Sweden - Palsa_T0_3 | ecosystem: Environmental > Terrestrial > Soil > Palsa > Peat permafrost | place: Sweden: Abisko...
CCTCCGCCCGGTGGCCCCCGGGCCCGGTGTCCCCAGCGCCCGGTGTCCCCAGCGCCCGGTGTCCCCAGCGCCCGGTGTCCCCAGCGCCCGGTGTCCCCAGCGCCCGGTGTCCCCAGCGCCCGGTGTCCGGTAGTGTCCTAATTTGCCGTTTGGAGCGACGCGCGGAGCTTGCACTGAGTCCGCCGAACGTGTCGTGTCCGTTCGCGGAATGCGGCCACGACAGAGCGTGGCCCTCCAGATTCGGACACTACCCGGTGTCCCCACCCAGCAGCGCAAGGGCATCTGTCCCGACCGCACAAGTTACCATGAAGCGACTCAAGGAGACGGCCGCGATGGCCGCATGAAACTTTTTGCCCCGAAGGCTTTCGGGGCAAGCCACAAGCCAGATCAACAATACCCCGGATTCATTATGAAAAACAAACTGTACTTGTTCGTCACGCTGTTGGCACTCTCAGCCCTCAGCACCCAATTCTCGACCGCCTTCGCCCAGGGCACCACGGCTTTCACCTACCAAGGGCAACTGACCACCGGCACCAATGCCGCCAATGGCGGCTACGACATGACGTTTGCCATCTATGATGCCAATGTGGCCGGCAACCTCATCGCCGGGCCGATCACCAACAGTGCCCTGTCCGTGAGCAACGGCTTGTTCACCGCGACGCTGAACTTTGGGGCGGGCGTGTTCACCGGCACGAACTATTGGGTGCAGATGGCCGTCAGTCCCACGGGCCTCGGGACATTTGTCACGCTGGTGCCGCGCCAGCAATTGACGCCAGCGCCGTATGCGCTCTCGCTGGTGGCGCCGCAGGCCTACGGGCTGTGCCCGCCCGGCTCGGTGATGGCCTACATGGGCACGAACGCCCCGACCGGCTGGTTGCTTTGTGATGGCATGGCCTACAGCCGGACCAATTATGCGGCTTTATTCGCGGTCATTGGCACGGGTTCGGGCCAAGGCGACGGTTCAACGACATTCAATGTGCCGAATATGCAAGGCGTATTTCTGCGCGGGGTGGATAATGGTCGTGGTCTGGACCCCGATACCGCCAGCCGCGGGAATTATTCTTCTGGTGGGAATCAAGGCGATGCGGTGGGTAGCTATCAGGCGGACGCGTTCCAAGCGCATACACATACCTTGGCGTGGGGTAACGGATATCCGGGGTTTTCAGGTGGTCCCTACGAAGTCCCAATAGTTAATGCCGGATTTAACGGCTTTCAGACCACCTCAGCAGGCAACTCTTCTGAAACCCGCCCCAAGAATGTCTACGTAAACTACATCATCAAGTATTGAAGCTCTTCAGGGCCCTGTGTGAAAACTCCGAGCTTCAAAGCTCTTGTAGCGCTGGTGCTATTGTTTCACACCGCGCCGCTTCGAGGGCAAAATTATTCCGTTGACTGGTTCGAGGTCGCCGGCGGGGGCGGCGCCAGCACGGGCGGCGCTTATGCCGTTGCCGGCACCATCGGCCAGCAGGATGCGGGCGGACCGATGCGAGGCAGCGGCTACTCGGTCATAAGCGGCTTCTGGAGTTTGGATGCCCCGGTTCTGCCGGACTTCGTGGTGGAACCAATCAACACCAACATCATCGACGGAGGCAGCGTGGTGTTGTCGGTGTCCTTGTCCGGCACATCGCCGTTCAGTTATCAATGGTATTTCGACGGCGCGCCGTTGAGCTACGGCACCAACGCCACGCTTGTCTTTACCAACTTTTCGCCGGCCATTGCGGGTACTTACCAAGTCGAGGTCAGCAATGAGGCGGGTAGTATCCTCAGCGCTCCGTTCACAGTAGAACCTCTCACTTTTTCCGTGAACTGGTTCAAGGTGGCTGGTGGCGGCGGCGCCAGCACCGGCGGCGTTTATAGCGTCACCGGCACCGTCGGCCAGCAGGACGCCGGCGGGCCGATGCAGGCCTGTAACTACTCAGTCGAGGGCGGTTTCTGGAGTTTGTACGCCAACATCCCTGCCAACCCGGTTCCTTCGGCGACGATTACGGTCCCGGCGTCCGTGTGCGCCAACTCGACCGGCAACGGCGCCTCAGTGCCCAGCGCGGGGGCCGGCGCGATCTACAGTTGGACGATTGGCAACGGCACGATTACGAGTGGAAGCACATCGGATTCCATTACCTTCTCGGAGGGCGCCAGTGGCACCGACACGCTCTCGGTCTTGGTGACCAGCAGCGCTGGGTGTTCCAGCAGCGGGTCCACCATTGTTCCTGTCAACGCGCTGCCTTCGGCCACGATCATCGCGCCAGGTGCGGTCTGCGCCGGCTCCGCTTCTACCGCCTCGGTTTCTCCCACAGTGGGAGCCACCTACACCTGGACGATCAGCAACGGCAGCATCATCTCCGGTCAGGGCACTTCCAACATTACCTTTAGCCCCGGCTTTAACCCCGTGACTCTTGACGTGACGGTTACCAGCAGCGCTGGGTGTTCCAGCAGCAGTTCCACGATGGTCACCGTCAACCCAGCGCCTTCAGCCACGATCACGACCCCGTCGGCTGCATTAGCCAACACGACCGGCAATGTCGCTTCGGTCTCAGGTACGGCGTCAGGTAGTCCGTCAATAACCACGTTGCATTCATTCAGTGGCCTCGATGGCGAGGACCTCTATGCCGGGCTGGTCCAGGGCAATGACGGCAATTTTTACGGGACAAGCCCAAACGGCGGGACGAGCGGCAGTGGCACGGTGTTCAAGATCACCTCCGCCGGCACGTTCACCACACTGTATCAATTCAGCGGTCCTGACGGCGCGATCCCTGCGGCGGGTCTGGTGCAGGGCACTGATGGCAATTTCTATGGGACGACTGAATATGGCGGGAACACCAACCTCAGCGGCAACCTCAGCGGGGGAGCCGGCGATGGCACCGTGTTTAGGATCACTTCCGCCGGTACGTTGACCACGTTGTATCAATTCAGCGGTTTCGACGGCGCGAACCCCGTTGCGGGTTTGGTGCAGGGCAGTGATGGCAATTTCTACGGGACGGCCTCCGCGAGCGGGATGATCACGAATTGCTATGGCTCGTGCGGCACGGTGTTCAAGATCACTTCCGCCGGCACGTTAACCACGCTGCATTCGTTCGGCGATCCTCCCAACGGCACCGACCCAGTGGGAAGTCTTGTGCAGGGCAGTGACGGCAATTTCTACGGGACGACCTGGTACGGCGTGACAAACGGCGCCGGCACGGTGTTCAAGATCACCTCCGCCGGCACGTTCACCACGCTGTATCAATTCAGCGGTCCTGACGGCAGCGGCCCAGTGGGAAGTCTTGTGCAGGGCAGTGACAGCAATTTCTACGGGACGACTAGCCAAGGAGGGACGAACAACTGCTCGGGCGGCTGCGGCACCGTGTTTAGGATCACTTCCGCCGGTACGTTGACCACGTTGTATCAATTCAGCGGTCTCGACGGCACCGATCCACAGGCGGGTCTGGTGCAGGGCAGCGACGGCAACTTCTACGGGACGACCCAAGCTGGCGGGACGAGCGGCAGCCGTGGCACTGTGTTCACGATCACTCCCGCCGGCACGTTGACCACGCTGCATTCGTTCTCGTCCAGCGGTTCCGATGGCAGGTACCCCGATGCGGGGCTGGTGCAGAGCAGTGACGGGAATTTCTACGGAACGACTTCTTCCGGAGGGACGAGCACCAATTGCAATGGCGGCTGCGGCACGGTGTTTGAGATCAGCGCGCAGACCTACAGTTGGACGATCAACAGCAGCGGCAGCATCACTTCCGGGCAGGGGAGTCCGAACATCAACTTCAACGCAGGCACAAACACCATCACCCTCAGTGCGACAGTGACCGGCTTTGACGGTTGCTCCAGCACCGAGACGGCGACGATCAACGTGTACTCGCTATTCCCTTGGTGGCAGTACAGCTACTTCGGCACCACCAACAACAATGCGGACACGGGGCCGAATGTTGACGTGTATGGCACGGGGATGAGCAATACCAACAAGTTCCTGGCGGGCTTCAGCCCCACGAACGCGGCGGCGTACTTGCACATCATCAGTGTCACGGAGACGAATAATAACATCAACGTGATCTACCTCGGGCCCAACGGCGACGACACCTGGTCGCCGGGCATCGCTTCGCGCACCAACGTGCTGGAGTACACAGCCGGCAGGGCCAACGGCAGCTACTCGAACAACTTCGCGAGCACCGGCCAGACGAATATCCTCAGCGGCGGAAACGGTCTCGGCGTGGTGACCAACATAACGGATTCCGGCGGCGCGACCAACGTTCCGTCGCGCTACTACCGGGTCCGCGTACTGGTGCCATGAGCACCGCCGGCACGAGCGCAGTCGAGAGGACGGCTTAACACCCGCCGCGTGAGGGCACGCGGCCTACAACTTCCTTCGATTTCGGCAGCCTTTTGTGGGCCCGCTGCCCCCAGCGGGCGCTTTTTCGTGACCCGTCACACTCTCCCGACGCCTCACTGATTCGCTGCATGAGCGGAGCGCGGCGCGGCGTTGGGGTCTTGCCAGCCGCCACCGAGGGATTTCACCAGCGCCACGGCGGCGACAAGCTGCTGGCCGCGGAGTTGCACCGTGGTGCGCTCGACACCCAGTTCCGTGTTCTGCGCCGTGGCCACTTCCAGATAGGTGACCAGACCAGCGCGATACCGATAATCGGCGATCTCCAATTGCTTGCGCGCGGCCTGCAGCGCCGCCGTTTCCGCATCCGTCTCGCTGGCCAGCAGGCCTTGCGCGGCGAGATTGTCTTCCACGTCGGCAAATGCCGTCAGCACCGTCTGGCGGTAATTGGCTACGGTCAGGTCATACGCCGCCCGCGCTCCCCGCAGATTGGCGCGGTTTTGCCCGGCGTCGAACAACGGCATCGTCAAGGATGGGCCGATGGACCAGAACCGGCTCTGCCACTCGAATAACGAGCCGGCATGGAGACTTTCCAGGCCGGCCAGACCGTTCAACTGGATGGTCGGGAAAAACGCCGCCTTCGCCACGCCGATGCTCGCGTTCGCGGCGGCCATGCGGCGTTCGGCGGCGGCAATGTCGGGCCGCCGCTCCAACAACTCGGACGGCAACCCCGACGGAATGACGGGCGGCGCCGCGTTCAGCGGCCGCTCGGTCATCGCAAAGATTGACGCGGACCGTCCGGTCAGCACGGCCAGGGCGTGCTCCAGTTGCGCGCGCTGTAGCAGCGTCGCGGGAAGCTGGGCTTGCGTCGTCTTCAGCACCGTTTCCGCCTGCGCCACGTCCAGATCGGAGGCAATCCCGCCAGCCCGACGGTTCTGCGTCAGTTCCAGTGATTTCGTAAATACTTCCACACTCGATCGCAGCAGCGCCGTGTCGGCATCCAAGGCCCGCAAGGCGAAATAGTCCGTCGCCACCTCGGACTGGATGGCCAGCCTGACCGCTTCCAAATCGTCGGCATCGGCCTGTTCCTGCGACCTGGCTGACTCTACGCTGCGGCGAACGCGTCCCCAGAGGTCCACTTCGTAACTCAAATTCAGGGGTACGATAAGATCGGCAAACGTCCGCGTGTTTGCCTTGCCACCCGCCACACCTTCCAGCGGCTCATTCGCCGAGTTGCGTTCCGCGGTGGCCGATGGCGAAAGACCGATATGCGGAAACAGCCCGGACTTCGTCACATCCGTGAGCGCGCGGGCCTGGTCGAAACTGGCGACGGCCGCCTTGAGTTCCTGGTTCGCCGTTGCCGCGTCATGCTCCAATTGATTCAGGTCCGCGTCGCCAAACATCTCCCACCACCTGCCCTTCGGCAAATGGGCCTGCGGCTCCGCGACTTTCCACTCGTTGGTCGCGCCGGCATACGCGGCGGGCGTGGTGGCCGTTGCTGCCGGGCGTTTGTAATCCGGTCCAACGGCACACCCGGCCAGCACCACGCTCACAACCGTCACAAGAATTTCGCGCCGTGCCAGCTTCATTTGGCCGCTTCCGTTTTGGGCGCTTCCGCAATGCGGACGACCGTGCCGCTGACCAGCGAGTCGGCGGGATTGACGATAACCTGGTCTGTGGGGCCTACGCCGGAAAGCACCTCAACTCGTTGCCCAAAGTCACGGCCGATCTGCACGCTTCGCAAATCGACCCTTTTGTCTGGTCCCACGACACCGACCTGCAGGCCTTCCGCGCGAAATAGTAGTGTGTTCGACGGCAACGTCAGCGTGGCGCTGGGCTTCGTATCGAGAAAGCGGACCTGGCCGTAACTGCCCGGGAGAATTTCATCCTGGGAGTTGTCCACTTCCAGTTCGGTCAGCAATGTGCGCGAATCCGTCGACATCGCCCCCGAAGTACTCACCACCTTCGCCGTGAATTTCTGCCCGGGAATCTCGGGAATCAACAGCTCGGCGGTTTGCCCCGCGCTGATGCCGCGCGAACCCGCCTGCGGCACGCGCACGTACACGCGCAGCGTCTTCGTTTGCGCCAAATGGAACAACTCCTTGCCGCCGCCCGCCATGATCAGATCACCAATGTCGATGTTGCGGGCCGTGATCGTCCCGGCGAACGGCGCCGTGACGCGCTCGAACATCTGGAGTTGCTCCAGTCGATGGACGTTGGCGCGTTCGGCCTCGACCGTCGCCGTCTTGAGTTTGTAATCGGCCTGTTTCTCCGCGTCTTCCTGTTCGCTCACGCTGGCGGTCTTCAGCAGATCGGCCCAGCGCTCGGCGGTGGTCTTGGCCAGCGCCAACGCGGCCTCCGATTCCGCCAATTGGGCGCGGGCCTGTTCGAGTTGCTGATCCAGCTCAGGGGTGTCAATCTCTGCGAGCAACTGGCCATTCGTTACCTGCGCCCCGATGTCCACCAGCCAGCGCTTCAGATAGCCGCTGGCCCGGGCGTAAATCGGCGCTTCGAGTTCGGGCCTGACCTCCGCCGGCAGGATCAGACCGTCGGGGGTCTGGGCTGGTTTGGGGGAGACGATCGCGACGGTGGGCGTGGCGAGATCGACCGTTTCGGCGCGCACCGCGTTGCGCTGATGCCAACGCGGGATGAATCCGGCAAGAAACCCAATCAACACCAGCACCCCAATGACAATGGCCACGCGCGAGAGTCTGACGGGTGGCGGCGCGGCCTGGCCGAGCGGCGCAGTTGCCGCCGTCCGCCCGGTAGTCTCGGTGGATTGCGTTTGGCTCTTCTCAAGCGTGTTCATAGCAACGTTCCTCTATGTATGTGCTGTGGTTGGGAGAGCGCCATGCGGTTGCAGCAACGGATCCAGGCCCGCGTTTGGATCTTCCGTGTGACGACGCAGCATGCTGAAGACGACGGGAACAAAAAACAGCGTGGCGACCGTGGCGACCACCAGCCCGCCAATGACCGCGCGACCCAGCGGCGCGTTCTGCTCGCCGCCCTCGCCCAGCCCAAGTGCCATCGGCAACATGCCAATGATCATTGCCATCGCCGTCATCACCACCGGGCGGAGTCGGCCAACGCCCGCTTCCCAGGCGGCATGTAACGGATCCATGCCCTCGTGCAAATGGTTGCGCGCGAAGGTGACCACCAGAACAGAATTTGCCGTCGCCACGCCCAGGCTCATGATGGCCCCCATCAGCGCCGGGACGCTGGCCGTGGTGACCGTGATGTGCAACGCCCAGATCACCCCCGCGAGTGCGCCCGGTAGCGCGGTGATGATAATGAACGGGTCAAGCCAACTCTGGAAGTTCACGACCAGCAGGAGGTAGATGAGCACAATGGCCATCACCAAGCCGATGCTCAACCCGATGAAACTGGAATGCATCGTTTCCGCCTGCCCTCGCAACAGGATCAGGCTGCCCCGAGGCAGTTCTTTTTCCGCCTGCTTGATAAGCGGCTGGATATCATGAAGCACACCACCCAAATCACGACCGCTCACACCGCCGAAGATATCAATCACGGGCCGGACATCGTAATGGGAAACGACTTGGGGGCCAGCGGTGCGGTTGAAACTGGCGAGATTGGATAACAGTTGGCCGTTGCCCGCGCCGGGCTGGCTGGCGCTCACCGGCATCGAGTTGAGGTCGGCGAGTGAATCCATCCGGTACTCCGGGGCGCGGATGTTTAGCACGTATTGGACGCCGAGGCCAAAATTGACCCAATAGGACGGCGTCACCTGGCTGCTACCGCTGAGGTTCAGCAGCACCGAGTTCGCCACATCGCTCTCAGTCAGCCCCATCTCGGACGCCTTCGTGCGGTCAATGGCGAAGTCGAGCTTGGGACGGTCGCCAGGTTGCTGAATGCGCACGTCCACCGCGCCCGGAACCCGACTCAACTTCTCCAAGAGGCGCGCGGCAATCTGGCGGTTCTTGACTTGATCGCGGCCGACGATCTGAATGTCGAACGGGGCCGGCAGCCCGAAGTTGATCGTCTGGCTGACGATGTCCGCTGGCAGAAAATAAAACGTCGTGCCGGGAAAATCGCGGCTCAGGCGAAGGCGCAGCCGCCGAACATACTCCGGGGTCGGGCGATGGCCTTCCTTGAGCGAAACCAGAATGTCGGCGTCGTTTGATCCCGATACGCCGCTGTCACTGTACGTCAGGTTGATGCTCGAATTCGGCAGGCCGATGTTGTCGAGAATGCCGTGCAATTCGTCGCTCGGGATCTCCTGACGGATGGCCGCTTCGATCTCGTCGACGGCCTTGGCGGTTTCTTCAATGCGCGTGCCGCTGCGAACGCGCACGTGCAGCCGGAACGTTCCTGCGTCCACCGAGGGGAAGAAATCCTGTCCGAGGAACGGGATGAGCAGGCACGAGCCGAGGCAAAACGCCAGGAACACCACCGTGAAAATGACCCGATGCTCGAAAACGATGCCGAGGAGACAACGGTAGTTCTCTCGAAATTTATCAAAAAACTTCTCGAAGCGGTCTTGCAGACGGACGAAGGGACGCATCCACCGCGGCGCCTTCTCGGGATCGGCCCCGTGGCCGTGATAGGCATGATGACGGTAGAACCACATCACCATCGTCGGCACCAATGTTCGTGAGAGCGCATAACTGGCCAGCATCGCGAACACCACCGCTTCGGCCAGCGGTACGAATAGATAGCGCGCCACGCCAGTCAAAAAGAACATGGGCACGAACACGATGCAGATGCACAGCGTGGAGACAAACGCCGGTAGCGCAATCTCCTGGGCCCCGTCCAGGATCGCCTGGATAACCGGCTTGCCCAGAGCCATCTGGCGGTGAACGTTTTCCAATTCGACGGTGGCATCGTCCACCAGAATCCCGACGGCCAGCGCCAGCCCACCCAGCGTCATCAGATTGATGGTTTCGCCCAGTGCGCTCAGGCACGCCAACGAGACCAGGATCGACAGTGGAATCGACAGGGCGATGATAACGGTGCCCCGCCACGAACCGAGGAACAACAGAATCATGATCGCCGTCAGGCACGCCGCAATCACTCCTTCGCGCACCACGCCGGAGATGGCGGCCCGCACGAAGATCGACTGGTCGATGAATTGCTTCACCACCAGCTTGTCGGAGACAGTCTTCAACGTCGCGGCCATCGCCTGTTTGACGCCATTCGCGACGCTCAGCGTCGAGGCGGTCCCGGTCTTGAGAATACTGATCAGGACACTGCGGACGCCGTCCTGGCGAACAATATTTTGCTGGGGCAGATAACCGTCGCGAACCTGCGCCACGTCGCTAACATGAATTACCGCCCCATTGACGGTCTTGATGGGTAGGTTGTTCAACTCGTCGAGTAGTTTCGGGCTGGTGTTGAGGTTGATGTCGTATTCCGTAGGACCGATCTTCGCCGTGCCGCTCGGGAGGACGAAGTTCTGCGCGCTCATGGCCGTAACGACATCCTGTGGTGAGAGGTTTTGTGCCTGCAACGCCTTCAGATCGAGGTCTACGGAGACCAAGCGTTGCTTGCCGCCGTACGGCCATGGGATGGCGGCGCCCTGTACCGTAATCAGTCCCGGCCGAATCTGGTTCACACTGGTGTCAAACACCTCCTGCTCGGAAAACGCCGGGCTGCTGACACCGTACTGCAAGATCGGCACCGTGGAGGCGTTGTACTGAATGATGAGCGGCGGCGTGGTTCCGGGCGGCAACGCGCGCAAGACGGTCTGTGAAATGGCCGTAATCTGGGCCACGCCTGCATCCGCCGATGTGCCTTGGCGAAAAAAGACTTTGATGACACCGATGCCGTTATAGGAAGAGGACTCGATATGCTCGATGTTATTGACCGTCGTGGTGAGTGCGCGCTCTTCATTGTAGACGATGCGGTTTTCCATCTCCACCGCGTTCAAACCCGTATAGTTCCAGACGATGCTCACCACCGGAATGTCGATGGCGGGAAAAATGTCGGTCGGCGTGCGCAAGAGAATGAACGGCGTCAGCAACAATAGCAGCAGCGCCGCCACGACAAATGTATAGGGCCGCCGAAGGGCTAGACGGACAATCCACATGGCGTCCTCCGCGGCTGGATGTTCATATAATTCATGATTCTTATTGTCATCGCTTTGTTCTCACCACAAACCCTCAAAATCTGCGGCTGTTGACCGAGTGGTCTACTCATTTGCGAGCACTCGCCACATCTACGACCCGCTTTCCGCCCACTCCAATCAATTGAAACATAGTCGGCTTCAGATGCAGGATGATTCTGAGATCATTTTCGATCTTGGCCTGCAAGAGCACCCCCATGACGCACCCGGACAGGTCCCGTGCCTTGGCCTCGCAGTCCTGATCCGGAATGAGGCTCTCCCGAATCGCGTCCCGCAGCGCGGCGGTAATATACTTGCAACGCGATTCCATGATCTGCAGCGATTTCTGCCGAATGTTTTCGTCCTGCGTGCTCAATTCCGACCCCAACGAAGTGAACGCACAGCCGCAAACCCTGCCAAATCTCTCCATTTTTTGCTTCTGCCGATCATAAACAAAGTCGCAGTACCGCGCCAGTCGATCCAGTGGCGGTGTTTGTGGCGAAAAAATGCGATCGAGGTCGGGCCGTAATTTCTGCCAGTGGTCGTCAATTGCCGCCGCGGCCAAATCGGACTTCGAGGGAAAGAAATGGTAAAAGCTCCCCTTCCTCGCCCCCGCCCGCTCGCAGATTACATCTACGCTCACCGCCCCGTAGCTCTGCTCCCAGATCAAATCCATCGCGGTATCTAAGAGCCGCTGCCTCGTGTCACATTCTGGTTTCATCGTGTCTTCGAGTAGCATTCCATCAGTTGACCAATCGGTCAAGTGAAAAATTACATCGGTCTCGATAGCTCAGATTGCGCTGGAGAAGACCCTTAGAACGAACCAACTCGCCCGACAGCCTCTGACGTCACCCATCCCTGCTGGCCATCCACGCGTTCGACGAACAGCCACTGGCCGCGATCTTCCCGAACTGCGACTGTGCTGCCTTCCGCGAGCTTGAAGTGAACGGTCGAATCAATTACCGGAGCGAACCGCGCTTCCGTCTCGCGAACTACCACGACCGCGCGGGGAGCCGTGCGATCATTGATGACCTGGTAGCCGAGCGCGAACGTCGATACCGAGAATCCCAACAAGCTCACCATGGCGATCACCAGCGATGCTGTTCGACTCCGGGGAATGTAGATGAAACCGGCGACAGCGAGCATCATGAGCCAAAGCGTACCGAGTTCGTATGCACTCCACTCTGAAACCGTGCGGCTCGCAATGGCGGAATTCAAATACCTCTGCAGGGCGCGCGGCGGAGTGTTCACCTCATCCACTCCTAACCGCTGCTCGGCGAATTTGAGATTCGCGAGAATATCCGGGTCCCGCGGCGTCAATCGCCGCGCCCGTTCGTACATGAGGACTGCCTCGCCGAGCTTGCCTTCCCGAAACAGGGCGTTGCCCAGGTTGTAGCACACAGCCGACGTTTTCGGTTCGATCTTCTCGTACGCGGCCACAGCCTCGGCAAACTTCCCGGTATCATATAACTGGTTGGCCGCTTTGAAGTCGTCGCTCGGCGCGGCCAAGGCCGTGCCCAGAGCCAGCAGCCAAATGCCGATGGCCAGTCTAAAGCTGTTTCGTCTCAAGTTCATTGATCAGTTGTTCCACTTGTTCCCGCGTTGCCCGCACGTCGGCGCCGGCGCTGCCGCCTGCAAAGCGCGCGGTGTCGCAGTTCACAAAGCATTCTCTTGCCCGCGTCGCCAGTTCACCGTTCACTCCGCGCGGGACAAGTTGTTCATCCACAATGGATGTCGTGATACCACCCGCGGGAATGTTTAAGCGGTCGCCGAGATACTGTTGCAAAGCGTGCTGCACTTCGTCATAGGTCGTCGCGGCGGTCAGAAGCTGCCGGGCATGTTTCGCCGCCCGGATGCGCCGCGCGTACGCGACGTCACCGCGCAGCTTGTCGACTCGCCGTTTCCAGCCAATCCCCCCGGCCAGCGCCAGCACAGGCGCGATGTTCAACACCCAGAATGTCGCCGTCGCGCAAAACGGAACTGATGGTGCCGCCGACCCCATATCACCCTTCAGGTACACAATGTCCTGTCCCAGCTTCTCGTCGGGTCGCAAGCGGCTGCCAGCGCTGCTGACGATCGTGCTTTCACCACCGCTGCCAGCCTTCACGACAAGCTTGATCGGTGATTGGACGGAAGTCCGGTACGCTTTCGCCACCGGGTCGAAATACGCCAGCCGCACTTCAGGCAGCTCCTTGACCTCCGTGCTCTTGGCAATAAGCACTTGTTGAATGGCCCGTTCGCCCGTCGTGTTCAAATCGTCCTTCGTCGTTTTCGTCGTCGGATCGTACGTCTTGAATCCATCCAGCGGCCCAAGTTTCGGCGAGGGCACCGTTTCGATGTTGCCGCTGCCATTGACTTTGATCGTCACTGTGATCGGGTCGCCAACAGCGACTTCCGTCGGTTTGGCCGTCACCTCCAGCCTCCACTGGCCGATGGCGCCGCTGAAATCAGCAGGCCGTCCTTCCTCGGGTAACGCCAGGACTTCGATGGGCACCGGGTCGACCGTGATCGGGACTTCACGCACCTCGGTCCGTCCCATCATCTGGTCGAACATATCGTCAATCGACCCGCCGTTGCGCCCGCGCCTCTGTACGGCCAGTTGGGCCTTCAGCACGCACGGGCCAAAGTTCAAGGTGCCGGTTCGATTCGGTGAGATGGCCCCCTCAATCACCTCCACATTGAAAGTCTCGCCATTGACGATCTGGCTGCCGGGCTTGAGATTTGGAAGGAACTTGAACCCCAATCCATCCGCCTCATAGTTGAATCCGCCCAGGCCTTTCAACGGCACGTCCGCGCGCGCAAATACGAGCACTCGCACCGGCGCCGTCTGGCCAATATACAGTTGCTTCGTCGGGAGATCGACGCGGGCGAAGAGTACCTGACTCAAATCGTTCTGCGCTCCGCTCTTGTCGACAACCAGCTTGATGGGGGTCGTCGCGTAGCTCTTGCCACTGACATCCACCTCGATGGCGGGAATCGTGAACTCGCCCGTCCGCGCCGATGTCACCTGATACGTGTAATTGACCGACGAGCTCATTGACCCGTTGACAAGCGAAAAGCTGCTTTGCGTGGATGGCCCGTCAATGGACAGCCCATCCACATGCGGAATGGACGGCGCGGAGCCGCCCTGTGTGCCCTGCACCGCGACTGTCAGCGTCACCGATTCGCCAAACGCGATGTGGTTTCGGTCAACGGATGCTGTGACGGACACGTCTGCAAGCGCACGTGTCGCCGCCAGACAAAGTCCGATGACAAGCCAGAGTTTCATCGTCACCAATCCTTGGCTGGCGGACCCGAATCTTTCAAGTCCTTCATTTGCACTTCAGGGAAGAAATTCCAGTTGCGTTCGTTTTCCCGCAGATCGTCGAGCAACGCCGTGGCGTGCATCTTGTCGTAATCCTCCGGCTGCCCACCCTTTTCCTGAGACGCCTGTTCCGGCCGCGATGGCTTATTCTGCTGGGCCTCTTGCTTCTGCTGTTCCTCCTTCTGTTGCTTGTCTTTCTGTTGCTTGTCTTTCTGTTGCTGCGCCTTCTCTTGTTGCTCCTGCTCCTGCTTCTGCTGGTCCGGCGATTGTTGCGGCTGTTGTTGTTGATCAGACTGTTTGTCGTCAGGTTTGTTCTGTTGCTGGTTCTGCTGTTGCTGTTGTTGGTCGTCCTTCTTTTGATCCTGTTTCTTGTCCTGCTGATCCTGTTGGTTCTTCTGGTTCTGTTGTTGCTGCTGCTGTTGTTGTTTCAGCTCTTCGAGCTTCTTCTTCACGAAATCACGGTTAAATTTGGCATCGGCATCCTGCGGATCGAGAGCGAGCGCGCTCTCGTAACTCTTGATGGCGCGCTGCCATAGTTGTTGCGCCTGCGCCGGCTGGGCCTGGCCGAGACGGTAATCGGTGTCGCCGAGATTATAGAGTGCCCGTGCCTGCAAGGCGCGATCCTGTGAGGACGTCGCGTTCTCGAACGAAGCCGCCGCCTGCGCGAAATCGTTGCTCTCGTACGCGGTGACGCCATGGTTGTAGAGCCGGGGCCAGTTCTCTGTACTCGCCATCGCGACGGTCGGGAACAAAAACAGCCAGCACCAGAATCTCATGCGGCCCTCCGGTCGGTCACGAACGACTCCGCGACCAGCAACACGAATGCCAGCCCCAGCGGCCACTGAAACCGCTCGAAGTACCGCTTCTGCAGATGTGCCTGATATTCCTGGCGGTGCAGTTGCGCGATGCCCCTGTCGTAAATTGTGTCCATGCCGAAGTCGCCGGCCGCGCTCCGTACGTAGATGCCGCCTGTCTTGAGCGCGAGTTCCTTCAATGTCCCTTCATCAAGCCGTGACTTGACGACTTCACCTTCGCTGTCCTTCACGAACTCCATCGGCTTGCCTTCCTCGCGGATGGGAATCAACTCCCCTTCCGTGGTGCCGACCCCGATCGCGTAAATCTTCACCCCCGCTTTTGCCGCCTCGTCCGCCGCCGCCAACGCGTCGCCCTCGGTCTGCTCCCCGTCGGTAATGAGCACGATGGCGTGGTCGCGTCCCTCGCCCGCCTCAAACGCCTTCAGCGCCGTGCGGATCGCCGGCCCGATCGCCGTGCCGCCGCGCGGGATGATTCGCGGATCGGCATCCTTCAATGTCAGGCGGAATGCCTCGTAATCCACCGTCAACGGACATTGCACAAACGCCGTCCCCGCAAAAGCGATCAGGCCGATCCGGTCGCCGCGAAGCTTTTCGAGCAGGTCTTGCACGGCATACTTCGCCTGGGTGAGACGGTTCGGACGCACGTCCTCGGTCAGCATGCTCCTGGAGACGTCGAGCACTACGAAAACGTCCACGCCTTTGTGCTTCACTTCGCGCCATTCAAAACCCCAGCGCGGCTCGGTCAACGCCAACGCCGCCAACATCACCACCATCACGACGAACGCGGCCTTCCAGCGTCGGGCCGCGGGCCGCACCGAGTCCGCGAGCCGTTGCACCAACGGCCGGGCGGCGAAGATCTCCAAAGCCCGCCGCCGGGCGCGGAACGCCCAGATGAGAAACACGATCAACACCGGCCCCAGCATCAGCAGCCAGAATGACGTTGGATTCCCGAATTGCATCAGGGCAGCCTCCGCAATCGCGTGTGTTCCAGCGTCACCGCCAGCAGCAAACATCCCAGTCCCGGCGCCAGAAACCACGGGAACAACTCCTCCCATTGTTCGTACGCCAGTGTTTCCACCTTCTGTTTTTCCATCGCGTCGATTTGCGCGTAGGTTTTCTTGAGTGACGCCACGTCGGCGGCGCGAAAATACTGGCCGCCTGTTATCGTCGCGATTTGTTTCAGCAAATCCTCATCCAGATCAGCCTCAATGGGTTGATAGCCCCGGAGGTTGCCCGCATTGTCGTACACCGGCATCTGGGCGATTCCCTTCGAGCCGGCGCCGACCGTGTAGACACGCACGTTGAATTCCTTGGCGGCTTTGGCTGCCTCCAATGCGGGCGGGTTGCGAATATTTTCGCCGCCATCAGTCAGCAACACGATCACTTTGCTCTTGGCCTTGGTGTCGCGCAGTCGATTGACGCCCGTGCCGATGCCGGCCCCGATGGCCGTGTTGCCTTCCACGAGACCGATACGCACGCGGTCGAGATTTCGCTCCAGCCAATCGTGGTCAAGCGTCAACGGACTGGCCACGTAGGCGCGCGTGCCAAATACGACCATCCCAATGCGGTCATTGGGTCGGGAGCGGATGAACTCGCGCACGACGTCCTTTACGGCATCGATCCGCGACTCTCGTCGTCCGAATTTTTCATAGTCCAGCGCCTGCATGCTGCCCGAAATGTCCAACACCAATACGATATCGATACCCTCGGTCCGAATCTTCGCGTCCCGGCGGCCCAACTGGGGCCGCGCCAGCGCCGCGATGAACAACACCAACGTTGCTGCCCGCAACATGAGCAACACCGATGGGCCCAGCGCCGACCAGATCGACGACAGCGATCGCGCGGTAGCGACCGAAGAGTACTTCAGGCCACCACGTTGCGCGGCCCGATGCTCCCACCACAGCCACAACGGGAGAACTGCCAGGAACAGCAGGAACCATGGATTGGCGAATTTCATGTTCCCGCCACGACCTCTGGATGGCGAGGCTCCTGCCGAGCTATTGATTCATCACTGCGGCTCGCCGGGGAGCTCGCCCTCCCACCTGACTCTTTTACAAACTTCTCCGCCGCATCAAGTGCCCGGTTCTTGTCCTCTTCACCGGGTTGGTACCGTGCGAATTTCACAAGGTCGGATTCCTGCAGAAACGCGCCGAGCAATTCCCCATGCTCGGCCGAGAGCGAATGGTCCCGCGATACTTCGTAGAGAAACTCTTCCGTCGTGCGCTCGGGCGCACGCAACCCCAGTTGCCCTTCGAGATACCGTCGCACGACGCCCGACAGCCGCGTATAAAACTCCTCCACGGGCGGATTCTCTTCGCGCAACCGCTGGAGTTCACGAATCGCAACTTCGTAGGGCGTCGGCGCCGCGACGATCTCGGCCGCGCCCGGCGCTTCCCGTCGTTTCCACAACCAGTAGGCAACCGCGCCAAGGACAGCAAGCGCAAGCAGCAGCCACCACCAACCATACGGCACCGGCACCATCCCTTTGATGTCGTGAATGTCTTGCATCAGATTCGCCGCTCCCGCATCCGGAAAAAACGGATCAACGGCACCATGTAATCCGCTTCGCAGCGGATCTCCACGTGGTCCACGCTGGCCGACCGCAACAGCCGCCGCAATCCCTCCAGCCGTAGTCGCGCCTTGGTGGCAAACGCTTCGCGGACGCCTCGATCAAACGTGTCCACCAACGCCCGCTCGCCTGTCTCGGCGTCCCGCAGTTCCACCAATCCGACCGCCGGCAACTCCTCTTCGCGCGGGTCGCACAGGCTCAGCGCCACCACATCGTGACGCTTGCTTGCCACCTGGAGTTTCTTGCGAACCGACTCCGCGTCGGCCACCTGAAAATCGGACAACACGAACGTGACGGCCCGCCGCGTTTGGACATGATTAAGGTAATCGAGTGCGGCTGTCAGGTTCGTCCCGCGGCCCTGGGCCTGAAACGCCAGAATCTCGCGAATCACGCGCAACACGTGGCGCCGGCCCTTCTTCGGCGAAACGTATTTCTCAATCCGGTCGGTGAACATGATGAGCCCGACCTTGTCGTTGTTGCGGATTGCCGAGAACGCCAGCACGGCCGCCAGTTCCGCGGCCAACTCGTTCTTCGTCTGCCGCACGCTGCCAAACTGCCCCGAAGCACTCAGGTCCACGATGAGCATCACGGTCAGCTCGCGCTCTTCCTTGAACTTCTTCACGAACGGATGCCCAAATCGCGCAGTGACGTTCCAGTCGATCGAACGCACCTCGTCGCCAGGCAAGTACTCGCGCACTTCCTCGAATTCCATGCCGTGCCCCTTGAAGACGGAATGGTACTGCCCGCCCAGCACGTCCGTAACTTCTCGGTTCGTGCGGATCTCGATCTGGCGGACTTTCTTGAGAATTTCGCGGGGGATCATGGTATGACAGTTTGAGTCTTAAACATACCGCGCCAGCCTTACGGATGTGCTTTACCAGTATTGGCGGCGGGAGCAAAGAATGCCCATAACAAGTTGGACAAGTCATAATCATCCACGTATTTGACGATGCCATCATCCGGGTTGCTGGGCTCTTCCATGTAATATCCCAGCATCATCGGACTGTATTGACTTATTCCCCTCACACCAACCGCCAGCTCCATGTGCGCCTTCCCTGCATGATTGGCCTTTAGAATGGTTTGGGCCGACAACCAAGCGGCTTGCGCCAGCAACTTGCGCGCATCCGCTGTTTCGGTGAAGTTTTTTTCAAAATGGCGCAACCCAGGCACATGGACGATGAAAGCACACTCCTCGTCATGCAATTCACAATAGGTAAGAAACTCTCCCTTGGTTGATTCAAATAGTTCAATGCCCAGCCCGCGGGTGAATAGCTTCTCACGCGCTGTCTTCAGTGTTTCGGAAAATCGTTGTGCCAACACTATCGCCGCGGGTGAATTTCCAAACGCCGTGCTTCCTCCGAACGAATCAATCTCCCCATCAGCTTTGGAGAACTCCTCCTCGCCGGGACGTTTCCCCCATCCGAATGCCGGGCGGTTTCGATAGCCCGGCGGAAAACTGTTCAACCGCCAAAGTTGGTAGCCGAAGTAACCAACTGGTCCAATGATCAGCAGCGCAATCAGGAAGACAATCTTTGTCGGAAAAGAATGTCTGTTTCGCCTTGGTGTTGAGGTCGAAGCTGCTTGAGGAAGAAATGGTGGCGCCTTGGTTTTCATGCGGTGATTTTTTGAAAAGTAATGACCTTATTTCAAAAAACGCAATCAACTCGCTCAGCATGCCTCTCAAAATCGAATTTCATCACGGCACAGGTACCTCGTCAAAAATCCGTTTGATCACGTGTTCGCTCGTCATCTCTTCGGCTTCGGCCTCATAGCTGACGATGACGCGATGACGCAGCACGTCCATGCCGATGGTTTTTACATCCTGCGGGGTGACGTAGCCGCGGCCCTGAAGAAAGGCATAGGCTTTCGAAGCAATGGCCAGATAAATCGTGGCGCGGGGTGATGCGCCATACTGGATTAGACTGCCGACATCGATGTTGTACTCCTTCGGCTCGCGCGTGGCGTGGATCAGATCCACGATGTAGTTCTTGATCTTCTCGTCCATGTACACCGCATCGACCACTTTGCGGGCCTTGAGGACTTGGTCCGGGGTCACGACGGGCTGCGTGACGATCTGCTTGCCCGTCTCCGCCATGCGATCCATGATCTCGCGTTCTTCCTGTTTGCTCGGGTATTTGACCGAGAGCTTGAGCATGAACCGGTCGACCTGCGCCTCGGGCAACGGATACGTCCCCTCCTGCTCGATCGGGTTCTGCGTCGCCAGCACGAGGAACGGCTCCGGCAACTTGAACGTCTGGTCGCCGATTGTGACCTGCCGTTCCTGCATCGCTTCGAGCAACGCGCTCTGCACCTTCGCGGGCGCGCGGTTGATCTCGTCAGCCAAAATGAGGTTGGCGAACACCGGCCCCTTCTTGATGCGAAATTCGCCGTCCTTCGGATTGTAAATCAGCGTTCCGATTACGTCAGCGGGCAACAGATCGGGCGTGAACTGGATGCGGTGGAACGTCGTCTGGATTGCCGCCGACAATGTTTTTACCGACAACGTCTTGGCCAAGCCCGGCACGCCTTCGAGTAAGACATGCCCGTCTGCCAATAATCCGATCAGCAACCGTTCAATGAGATATTTCTGACCGACGATGACCTTGCTGATCTCGCCGACCAGTACTCTTACAAATTCGCTTTCGCGTTTGACCTGCTCGTTAATCGCACCGATTCCTTGTTCCATTGTTATTCCTCTTGAGATTTACAGCCGAAATCCTGAAGCAACACTTTTGACAAACGCTGTGGCCTCACTGTTCAATTCTAGCAGGCCGGTCAAGTCCCTGAGGGGAAGTAATTTATGGCGTCGGTTGCGCCTGACCCGAATCGCGAGAGGCCAACCGATGAAACACGGGGGTCACCGCGGATGTTCTGCGCCCGCCGCCGTATACCGGACGCGCCAAATGCAATTGCCCCCGTCATCCACAATAATGAGCGCCCCCTGGCTATCAACCGTCACGCCGACGGGTCGGCCCCAGACGTTGTCCGAATCTACAACGAAACCCGTGAGAAAATCGTCGTATTCCCCATTCGATTTTCCATCGTGGATCGGGACGCAAATGATCTTGTACCCGGTGCGCCGAGCACGATTCCATGAACCGTGTTCGGCGGCGAATGCCCAGCCGCGATACTGCGATGGAAACTGTTGCGCGGTATAAAACGTCATACAGAGGGAGGCTGAGTGCGCCTGCAGCAACATATCCGGCACGATAATCTTCTCGGCCAGTTCGGGATGCTTGCCTTTGTGCCGCGGGTCCTGGTGGTTGCCAATGTAGTACCATGGCCAGCCATAGAAACCGTTCTCCTGGATGTGCGTGATGTAGTCGGGCGGCATGTCGTCGCCCAGCCCGTCACGCTCGTTGACCGAGCCCCACAAATCGCCGGTCTTCGGCTCAATCGCCAACCCGACGGCATTGCGAATTCCGGAGGCGTAGATCCGAAACCCGGTCCCGTCTGGATTGTATTGCAACACGTCCGCACGGTTCTTCTCCAACTCGTCGTCGTTGATGTTGGAATGCGACCCGACTGATACGAACATCTTCTTGCCGTCGGCACTGAAAACAACGTCTCGTGTCCAATGCCCGCCACCGCGCAAACGCCCGCCACCAGGAATATCGGGCACAATCATTTCTTCCGGGCCACGTGCCGTCAGGTCGCCGTTTTGATACGGGAAGCGAACAATAGAGTCCGTGTTGCCGACGTAGACGTATCGCGGATTGGGTCCTGGTGGATAAAACGCAATGCCAAACGGCTGGCGAAGATGCTCGGCGAAAACGGTGGTGCTCGCCACCTTGCCATCCCCTCCCTGACGCAATACCTTCAGCCGACCCGGCCCACTCTCGGCGACAAACAGGTCGCCGTTGGGCGCCGTAATGATCTTGCGTGGATTCTCCAACTTCTCGGCCAGAAGATCGACCTCAAACCCCGTGGGCACTTTCGGCCACGCGCCCGGCGGTCGGCCGACGATCTTCGGCCCGTTGTTGCTGGACGAAGTGACGTATGGAGGCGGCATGTCACCAACGGTAATCAGGCGGCGCACACCGGGCGCGTCTGCCATCCAGTCGCCCATGGCCGCCTGATGCGTCCGCAAATCACTTTTTGTTTCGCCAGACTCCGCAACTCCCAGGCCGCAAACCAGTACTTCGCCGCCGAAAACGACGGCCAATACAAAACGCGCCTTCTTCCCTGTGAATTGTATCATGACGTGATGGAAGCGCTCCTTCCTGTCGATATTTCGAATGGAGAAGCTATTCTTCAAAGCATTTGCGGCCAGGGATGCAGGTGCGGAGGTGGGCGGGCCTATCGTCGATGCCGATCTCACTCAGCGTGCGGTTGCACCAGTAGAATGCGCCGGCTTCCGTCTCGCAAGACTCCGTGAGCGCGTCGGCCTCATGTTCGGGGATGAACATTTTTTTCGTGCGCAGGCATTTACAGAGGGGCGTGTTCATGATTCACCCACAAGTTGTTTAAGGGTTCGGCGAACCAGGGCCTGGGCAATCGGGACCTTGTAACCGTTATGCTCCAGTGGCTCGGCGCCTTTCAGGATGATCTCTGACGCGCGCGCCGCTACATTGTCGTCGAGTTCCTTGCCTTCGAGAAACTCGTGTGCCACCGGCACCTGCCAGGGCACCGGCGCGACCGCCCCGAGCACCACACGGACATTGCTGAGTTTTTTGCCATCGACTTTCGCCGCCGCCGCGCAACTGACCAGCGCCCAATCGAAGCTCGCCTTCTCGCTGACCTGCATGTACGCACTCCGTCGCCCAGCATCAGGGATCTGCACCGCAAGAACCAGATCGGTTGGTCCCAAGGAATTGTGGGCCTCGGGATTGTCCCATGCCTTCGCATACAATTCGGGAATCGTCAGCGTGACCTTATCCTTGCCGCGACGAACAACAACTTTCGCATCGAGCGCCGCAAGCGCGACCGAGAGATTGGAGACGACCGGGCTGATGCATGGGTTGCCGGTGAACAAACTGTGATACTTGTTCTCGCCGTCGCGCGCGTAACACGTGCTGCCGCCCCGTTTCAGGCACTGAATGTCGCGATGTCGATAGTACCAGCAGCGCGAATGTTGCGCGAGGTTGCCCCCGACGGTCGCGACATTGCGAATTTGCGGCGAACCTACTTCCGCAGCGGCCTGTTGCAAGCCGGGGAACACGTGCTTCAACTCCGCATGACCCTCGATCTCGGCAATGGTAACGTTCGTGCCGATCGTCCACACCCCTTTGCCCGCGGCGATATCATGGGTGCCGGGCAACTCCTTTACGTTCACCAGCAATTGCGGGCTGGCGATGTAGTCTTTCATTTCGCCGAGCATGTCAATGCCCCCGGCCAGATAGCGGCCGTGGTCAGCGACCAGGGAAACCGCGCCATCGACGGTGCGCGGGCTGGCGTATTGAAACGGGTTCATGCCGTTACGCCCGCCTTTCCGACCTTGCCCAGCGCCGCCAGCACGCGCGCCGGCGTGATCGGCAGACGATTCACGCGAACCCCGATGGCATTCGCCACCGCGTTGGCGATGGACGACGCGGTCGGGATCCCGCATGGTTCGCCGACACCGATGACGCCCCGTTCGGGCATGTCCAGCAGGATGATGTCCATTTCCGGAACGTCAGCAAAATTGGGCACCTTGTACGTCTCGAAATTCGGATTCAGTACCACGCCTGTGGCCGAGTCCATCACTCGCTCTTCATAAAGCGCGAAGCCCATGCCCATGATGATCCCACCCTGAATCTGCGTTTCACACGCGAGCTTGTTGACGATGAGTCCACAATCCTGGACGCAGACAATCTTGCGGACTTTAACGAAGCCGGTTTCGGTATCGACTTCCACCTCGGCAAACTGGATCCCGCCGACACCGCTGGAGGACAACCCTTCCTGCCACTCGCCATGCGATGTGAGCGGATTGACACCGAGTTTTCGGCACGCGCCCGGCCAGTTCGCTCCGCGTGCGTCAGCCACTCCCGTCTTCTCCTGCAAATCGTGAAGCGCCTTGCTGCAGGTGTCAAAGATGGCGGGACAAACGGAAGCGGTCGTGGTGCTGCCGCCGCTGCCGCCAGAGGGCGGGAACCGCGTGTCCCCGATCTTCGTCGTAATCTGTTCGGGTTCGAGGCCGAACACTTCCGCCGCCACGATGGCCACCATTGTGCGCGTGCCGGTCCCGAGATCCTGTGTGCCGCAACGAACCTCGACGCTGCCATCGGGGTTGATCTGCACCTCCGCCTGCGTGCCGCGACCGCCGCCGCCCCACGTCGCGCCCGCGCAGCCGACACCCACCTTGACCGGGCCGGAGGACGAGCCGGGGGAACGGTATTTTTCTTTCCACCCGAATCGCTCCGCGCCGACGGCGTATTCGTGCTGTCGCGTCTTGCTCGGGTCATTCTTCAGGCGAAGCTCCACGGGGTCCATCTTCAACTTCACCGCCAACTCGTCCATGATTGATTCCATGCCAAACGAGGCCAGGGGATGTCCCGGTGCCCGGAACGCCCGGCCCTGGCCGGCGTTAATGGCCACGTCAGCCTGTTTCACGCGAATATTGGGAACCGTATAAATATATGGCGCGGGAAAACCGGCGCCGCCGCCGCCACCTGCCGATGCGTTACCCGCACCGATACCCGGGGTGCCGTAGGCATCCATCTCGAAGGCGACCAGTTTCCCCGTCGCGTCGGCCCCCAGCCGGATTCGCTGAAAAGACGAGGGCCGATTGCCAACCGCCAGCGATTGATCGAAGCGCGTCAGCATCAGTTTGACCGGCGCTCCCGCGGCTTGGGAAAGCCGCGCGGCCAGACCGCCCTCGGCACCCGGTCCAAATTTCGCCCCGAAACCGCCCCCCATGTAATCGGTGATGACGCGAACCTTCTCCTGCGGCACGTTCAGGTACGACGCCAAGCCCTCCCGAACACTGAAAATGCCCTGCGTCGAAGCCCAACACGTCACGCCGTCGTCCGCGGCGGAAACAGTGTTGCCATGAGTCTCGAGTGGATGATGGACCTGTACCTGGGTGATGAAAAAACCTTCTACGATAGCGGTCGCCCCGGCAAACGCTTTCTCGACATCCCCCTTCTCCCGAATATTCGGCTCGGCGAGGTTGGGGGCATCGGGCCAAACTCGTGCCGAATCCGGCTTGCAAGCGATCTCTTCCTTCACAACAAACGGCAGGGGCGTGGCTTCGACCTCGATAACGCGCAGGGCATCGAGGCAGGCTTGTTTCGAGGTGCCAGCGACCGCGGCCAGTTCCTCGCCGTAAAAGCGCACGGTCCGTTCGCCTGCGCGCTCGACGACAGCGGCCTTGATTCCCGGAATCTGCTTCGCCTTCTCAATATCGACCCGGGTGACATGCGCAGCCGGCCATCGGGAACGAAAAATCATGCCGTACAGCCAGCCATCCGGTTGGACGTCCGAGGAGTACCGGGCGGCGCCGGTGACCTTGGCGCGCGAGTCGATACGCGTCGTGCTCTTGCCCATCACCGTGCGATGTTCCGGCCAGCTAAGCACGCTCACCCACCTTCATTACCGCCGTGAGCACCCGGCGTTGCGTGCCGCACCGGCAAAGATTCCCCGAGCACGCGACACGCACCTCATCCGCAGAGGGGTGTGGATTCTTTTTTAGTAGCGCCGTCACCGTCATCACAAAACCAGGCGTGCAGTACCCGCACATCGAAGCGTCGTTCTCGACGAACGCCTGTTGCACTTTGGTGAGCTTCCCACCCTCCGCCAAACCTTCGATGGTCGTGATCTCGTGACCCTGCGCCTCGATGGCCAGTTTCATGCACGAATAAACCGGCAGGTCATCCACCAGCACCGTGCAGGCCCCGCACGTGGCGCGATCACAAACCTCCTTCGCGCCCGTAAAATGGGAGTGATTCCGCAGGGCATCCAACAAGGTCACGCGCGGTTCAACATTGAGTTTGAGCGGTTGCCCGTTGACGCTGAGCGTAAGGGGAATTTGGCCCGGCCCCAGCACTTTTGGGCCGCCAAGTTTTTCCATTTCCTCAACTCCGGCGGAGACCGCCCCCACGGGCCCGGCGGCTGAGGCAACGACAACGGTGCCCAACCCTTTCAGGAACGAGCGGCGGCTGATTTCCGACGGGAACGACTCGGTATGGGGTCGCTCACTCATGCCGTGGATGATCGGCTGCTGAACAGACGAGCGCCGGTGGGGAAAAACTGGCTCGGGCGGTCGCTCCTTCGCCAAATTGACCCTGGAAGATGTTGTTCTTGCCGTGGTCAACCCATCGCAGTGCGAGCGCAGGCTCTTGTACGACAGTCTTGCTCGTGAGTCCGACGGTGTAGGAAGTCAGCATCGACCGGGGCGTATACCAGAGCGCTTCGCCACAACTGACGAGGCCACACGGCGCGAACGGCACGGTCTCGATTTGGAGAAAGTCACCGGCAGAAAAGGAAATCCTGTCGCGCGTCTGCACGAAATCCATCGGAACTGTCCGCACCCGGCATTTCGTGCGCGCGAGTTCGGGATTGCCCGCCTTCAGCCACTCCAGGAGCGCCGAGACTTGCGCGGGCGAGGCCGATTTAGGCAGGTAGACCATCGACTCGTTGGCCTGCGTTCCTTTGATCGCCAGATTTTGGTCGGCGACTTCCAGCAACGCGACCTGGAGACAGCCCAGTTGACTTCCTCCATACGATCCGCCGGCAAAATGCCACACCCGCAATAGATACTGGCCTCCTTGCGTGATCTCTGAGGACGCAATGCATCCGCCGATATATAGCTGACATGAGTGCAACTCAAGAAGGTCGCCGCGCGGCGGGTCAGCGGCACGTAACGAAGCGCTCGTGAGCAGACAGAGAACTGCGATAGTTGCGATCAACATTTTCATTCGCCATCGTCCCTCGCTGTTTTTATTGTACGCGAAATGACCGCGGACGCAAGCGTTTGCAAAGAAGAATTCGCTTGCCCTCTCAAGACGTGGCCCATACCCTGCTCGTTGTCGGCGTCGCCATGAAGACACACAGCGGGTTTGATTGGGTTGGAAGCAAGCGGGGTGCTGCTTTCCGAGCAGTGGCCTGTGTCCTGATGTCAGCCGCAAGCGTGCACGCCCAAAGCATTCGGGTCCCGTGGAGTGATTACGCCCATGACGGCCAGCATAGTGCTCTCTCACCAACGGCGTCGCAACCTCTCCATCGCATCCTGTGGCAGACGTCGGTGGACTTGAGTGTGCCCACCAACAACACGGGCGAATTGTTGATTCACTACGGCTCGCCCCTGATCACCCGGTCCAATACGGTCATCGTGCCGGTGAAGACCACCTCCGTTGGCGGGTTCCGTATGGAAGCACACGCGGGCACCAATGGGGTGTTAAAGTGGATGCAATCCACCGACTACATTCTGCCGCCTCACAACTGGGCACCGAGTTTTTCCGGAACGCTCACGCCCAAGAACCGCCTCTATTTTCCCGGCGGCGGCGGGACAGTTTATTATTGTGATGCGCCGGACACGAACGGCCAGCCTGTTTTCGGGCAGATCGCGTTCTATGGGTTGACGAACTACAACGCGAACACGAACGCGTACCTCGGCAACGTATTCATTAATACCCCGATCACCTCGGACCGCTACGGCAACATTTTCTTCGGATTCCAGGTCACCGGCTCCACCCCGCTGAATCTTACGAGTGGTGTCGCGCGGATTGACTACAGCGGGACAGGCACCTGGATTTTCGCCAGCGCCGCCTCCAGTAACGCGGCCATTGTCAAAGTCGCCCAGAACTGCGCACCTGCATTGGGTAATGACCACAAGACGTTGTACATCGCCGTCAACAACAGCGATCCCTATGCTGATTTTTACAATTACGGCTACCTTGTTGCTCTGGACAGCCGGACGCTCGCCCCCATCGCCAGGGTGCGCCTCAAGGATGTATTGGTTCCCGCCAATGATGCGGCCGTACCTGATGACGGGACGGCATCACCCACCGTGGGCCCGGATGGCGACGTGTATTACGGCGTGCTGGAGGGTTCTCCCGGTGAGAATCATTACCGAGGGTGGCTCTTGCATTTCAACGGCGCACTGACGCAGACCAAGATACCGGGGGCGTTCGGCTGGGATGACACCGCCTCCATTCTGCCGTCCTCCATGGTGCCCTCCTACCACGGCGCCTCGTCGTATCTGTTGATGACGAAGTACAACAATTACGCCGACGCGGGAGGAAACGGGTCCAACAAAATCGCCGTCCTGGATCCCATGAATACGGAAATCGATCCCATCAGCGGCACGAACGTAATGAATGAGGTGCTGACCATCCTCGGCCCCACGCCGAACACCGGCCTCCCCGGTGTCAGAGAGTGGTGTATCAACACAGCCGCCGTCGACCCCGCGACGAAATCCATATTGGCCAACAACGAAGACGGCAACCTCTATCGCTGGGATTTGACCTCCAACTCGCTTTCACAAACCGCCACCCTGACATCTGGGCTCGGCGAGGCCTACACGCCCACACTCATCGGAGTGGATGGGACCGTCTATGCCATCAACAACGCCATTCTCTTTGCCGTCGGCCAGTGAGGAACCGAACTGTGCGCCTGAAATCATTCCTCTTATTCGGCTTCACGCTCGTGCTTTCCAGCACCACGGCGCGCGCAAATTTATCATTCGTCCTGACACCGTCGGTACAAGCTTGCGCCCGGAGCAACGAAGTTTTTTTCACGGGTATCTTGAGCAACACTGATCCAACCAACGATTTGTATTTGAATGACATCCAGTTCATCGCGAATGACAATTTCACGACCGACTCGAACGCCTTCTTTGCCAACGTTCCCGGCATCTTGTCCGCCGGCCAGACCTACAGCGACATCGTTTTTGGGGTGACCGTCAACCCCACGACCCCGGCGGGCGACTATTTCGGGGCCGTCACCATCCTGGGCGGGTCGAACATCTTTTCGGCCAGCAACCTGGCGACACTGCCATTCCAAATCTCGACGATCGACGTCAGCATCTCGGCGAACGTCGCCGACGCTTACAAATTCGGAGCGCAGCCCGGTTCCTTTGCGGTTACATTTGTCGGCGGGAGCGACCTCAGCCTCGTCGTGAATTATGCGATCAGCGGTACGGCCAGCAACGGATTCAATTACAGTTCCATTACGAATTTTGTCAGCGGCGCAGATTCCGCTCCGTCGAATATTGCCATCATCCCGCTGGACGACGATGTGGTCGAAGGCGACAAAACAGTCGTGCTGACGCTGTCGAATTCTACAGCCTACAACCTCGCCGCATCCACGAGCGCCGCCGTCACCATCCATGACACGCCTTTCAATACCTGGCTGCTCGCTGAGTTTGGAACCAATGCCAACAATCCCGCCATCAGCGGCCCTCTGGCCGACCCGGATGGCAGTGGCATCGTAAACCTGTTGGCGTACGCGCTGTATTTGAATCCGAATGCACCGAACGCCACTGGCTTGCCAACGCCGCAACTCAATCCGATGTGCGGCTGTCTGACGTTGACCTACACCAAGGTGATCGCGGCCGCTGACCTCATCTACACTCCCGAAGCCGCCAGCAATCCGGGCGGCCCATGGAGCACCAATGGCATTGCGCAGACGGTGATCGCCTCGAATGCTGTAACCCAAACCATTCAAGCCAGTGACGCCGCCAACCCCATCGCCACCTCCACCAGCCGCTTCATGCACCTCAAGGTCACCCTCCAGCCCTGAGACTCAAGTGGATCTGCGGGCCACGGCGCAATCTTGCCGGCTTTCGGATTGCGACGAACAATCCTAATTACTGGAGCCGGGACGCGGTCTTGATCGGATGAAGACCGAGTGAGCCGCTGAGGAATTTCAGGAAGTCGTAGGACTCGACCCATGATAAATGGCGGCGCGCTTGCGCCAGGCGCTCGGCAATCCCCAGGCGCTTCGCTTCATCGGCGTAATTCGCTTTTCCCAGAAACTGTTCCAGACTGCGCACGTGCCGGTGCCACAACTGAGTCTCGGCAGCCTGCTTGGCGGACAGCCGCTCGGCGTACCAATCACTGGCCAGCAGGCTCTCGCGGGTGAAGAGGGCGCGAATCTGCGGATCGTCCAGACCTTTGCCTTCGTATCGGTCATCACGCATGATATGGAGCAGCGCCCGCAGCGGCGGGCACGCCTCCTCGATGCTGCCATCATCGAAGTACACTTTCGCCACGCGCCGCTGGGTCTCCACAATGTTGTCCATCCCGTCGGCGAAGATATCGTAATCCTGCGTTTCAGGGCGGAGCATCTTGTCGGTAAACACGGCGTGAGGATGGCTGAAGACCCGGCCGAAGAATGAATGCACGAACTTCATTGTGATGCGATACCCCAAACGGCTGGCCAACACCGTCTGGCCATCGCCGGGAATATCCCGGCACTTCTCCAGGAACCCGTTGCGGATCAGGTATTGCGGGTCGCGCTCCTCCACGCTCATGCGGCTCCAGACTTCGGGCACCAGGAGGCTGACGTCGTGATCGACCCGCGCGTACGGCCCGACATACCCGGCCGCGGTGACGAAGACATGGTAGCCCGTCAACAGGTACGACACCAACGCGTTGTTCAGGTCGATGATCGGTGGCAGCGCGTTGAACGGCCCTTTGGTCAACGCCCCTTCCGAGCCGGCCCCCGTGGTGGAGGGCGATTTGCCCGTCATGCTGCAGATGAATTCCATGAACAGCTCCGGCAGCTCCATATAATGAATCGGGTTGTAGACCGCGAGCGACCGAATTTTTGCCGCCGGCTCCGGCGGGTTGTTGCGCCGCCCCGGCAGGACGGCGTTGACGGGCGTGTGGACTGGCTGTCCCAGCGGCACCCGCCGGTACAGCCGCGTGGACATTTCCGCCAGGTACGCCTCGCGTGGATTCACCAGGTCGGCGCGGATTTGGAGATAACGCGGGTTCTTGGACGGCTTGCCGTCGACCAAGCGCGGGTGAGCGGACGAAACGAGATAGCAGGGCGTTCCCTCGTCAACGAACCGGCGAATCAATCGCTGCATCGGTTGCGTATACTTGTCGAACCCGATGGAGTCCTCGATCAACTCCCGGCCCTGCGCGACCGTGAGCGGCTCGTAATTGGATAGGAAATTGCCCGGCTGGGCGAAATCTTGTTCCGTCTGCTTGTCATAACCGCGGTGGATGGCGTCGTCGGGACGTTGAAACAGGCGATACTCGCAGTTTGCCGTGAATTTCACGGCCGGGTTTTGGTACTGTGTGTTGAGTTTCTGCAAGCGGTCGGCGGGCACGACGATCGACGCGCTAATGTCGTCTTCCATCTGTAACTTCTTCGCGGGATGAAAATCCTTGCGCAGGCCAAACGTCCGCCACGAACCATCCGACTCGAAACCGACGCGCAGATAATTGGCCACGAGTTTGCGGTTTTGGAATTTCAACTCGTTGCCGGGCGTGCCGTTGATGACGTCCACGCTGAAGCCTTCGCGCCACGCATCCCCCATCTCCGGCTTGTAATAGCGCTTCACGACAAACACCAGTTCCTTGACGTATTGGGGAATCGTCCCGAGCCACGAGTTGTATTCGTCGGTGTATTCCTGCGACGGCGTGAGCAGCTTGATCACCGAGCCCAGCGAGCGCTCCGAACTGAGGATCGGACGGCTGTCCTTGGTCGGACGCGATGCGTCGCAGAACCGGTCCGAGTAATTGCGTTTGATCAGTTTGTTGACCAGATCGAATTCCCTCTGGAAATCGGCAAGGAATACCGGCCCCTGCAGGATGGCGTCGGAAATGGATTTGGAGATTTCGGACTTGCCCCCGCCCGAGACCGTGGAGGGTTTGTGACAGAAGATGGGCTCGGCCTCCGTCCCGATCAGCCGCCAGGACCGTCCGCCGGGTGGCTTCTGCAAATGAACTTTGTAGCCCGCCGGTCGAACGTAGGTCTTGCCATACAGCAATTTCATTTGCTGGCGCCCGCCTGGATGCGGCCAGCTCACGGTTTGCTTGTGGAGATCGAACAACACGTCTTCCGATACATAAATGATGTCGGGAAACCGCTTATCGACTGCGTATCCCTCGGGTTTCACGTCCATCACCTCGCCAAACAACGAAACCATTTCCGCGAAACTATGGTCGAGCCGGGGCACGTGCAGGTGACCGCTGAACTCCTCGCCCAAATCGTAGCTCGTGTACGCGAGGCAACCGCCCGCGTGTTCCTCCTCGCACAGCCCGTACAAGTTGGCCGAATAACTGATCTGTGTCTTCACCTCTTTCTTGCAATAGCCAAAGTAATTGTCAGCAATGATCGTGACCATTACGCCGCGCGCGTCGCGGCAGGTGAGCTTGAAAGCTGTCCCTTCGTTGTACAATTCCCCGGCAGCGCGCCAACACATGCCGTCGCGCCGTTGGCGCTCGGTGGCGGCGTCCCACGGCGGCAACCCGATTTCCTTCTTCGTTACCTTGACCAGATGCGGGGCCAGAATCACGCAGCCCGTATGCCCCGTCCAGTGCTCCACATCCAGCGCCGATTCATTCTCCGGCAGAAACGGATCGCCGGCGTTGCCAAAGATGCTCTCCACGAAGTCCAGATTACTGACCAGGGTGCCCGGCGCGAAGAACCGGATCTCCATGGACTTTTCCGCCAGAAACCCCGGAACCTCGGGGCTGACGATTGGCCGCAACAGCAACGTGACGAAACATTCCGCCTGTTCCGTCTGCGTGCTGGTGAACGGTAGCCGCAGCAGTTCCGGTGGAGGCAACAATGCCCGGCGCAACAAATTCGCGAATGCCACCTTCGGCACGGCGCATTTGTCGTCGGGAATGGGAAGTCCACCCTCGGCGATGTGAAACAGGCCCTGCGTGGTGCGCCGGTCGCTGCGCGGATTGTGCAGCACACCCTGCTTCACGCGGTAGGAATGGACGTGCTCCGAAACGAAGTCATCGCGGTCGGGCGGCAAAGAAAGCGTGCGGGCCAGACCGAAGCGATCGAGCACGAATGACCGCGACGGCAGCGTGACCGGCAGTCCAACATCACGAAGATAGTCGTTCAGAAAATCCTGGATGCGGCGGTCCGCCGGACACAGATAATCCGCGAGCAGTCGGTCCGTCTCCCGTTGGTGAAGCAACAGGGTGTCCGTCAGTTCCTCAAATTCCGGGTCCGCGTTCGCCGCCACGGTGGGACAACCCATCAACGCCAGCTTCAAGTTGATGTACAACGTCGTCTTCTTGTCCCAGAAGTCGGCTGATGCCTTGTCCAAACCCACGCTCCGTTTCCGGTTCATCGTAGATCTCCCAACGCTACCACGTCCACCGCGACGCGCAGCGCGTGTTCGCCGCCGCCGAGGATCACCCCGCGGATGGGGCTTACATCGCTGAAGTCGCGCCCCCAGGCCAATGTGATATGCCGGTTGGCCGGCGCCAGATTGTTCGTGGGATCGACATCGATCCACCCCGCGCCCGGACTGTACACCGACACCCAGGCATGGGAGGCGTCCGAGCCGGCCAGGCGAGCCCGCCCCGGCGGAGGCCTGGTCTCCAGATACCCGCTAACGTAGCGCGCCGGCAATCCGAGCGAGCGCAGACAGGCAATCTGGAATTGTGCAAAATCCTGGCAGACCCCGCGCCGGGATTCGAACACTTCCTGCAACGGAGTCGCCACGCTTGTAGCTTTCGCGTCGAACGTGAAATCCTGATGAATCCGCCCCGTCAAATCCACCACACCATCCAACAGCGTCCGTTTTGAAGGAAATGACTTGGCCGCATATGTGGCAAACTCCGCGCTCGCCTTGATGAGGGGGGAATCGAAGACGAATTCATAGACGGCGAGAGCCTCCGGACCAAGGTCGCTTCCGAGATCGTCGCGCACGCTTGTCCACGGCGGCGTGGCTGTGAGCGGCGGCATCTCCACGCTCGATAGTTCCACGTCGCTGCGAACGCGCACGACCAATTGCTCATGCGGCTCGTGAATCGCAAAGAACATCGCGGCATTTCCAAAATAATCATCGTGCTCGCTGCGCACCGCCGGTGCCGGCTCGATCTGCTGCTCGTATCGCAAACACCGCTGGCCCGGCAGTTGACGGGGCCGCAACCGCGCCACGTGATGGGACACGGACACCTCGTCACTGTAGCTATACGTGGTCGTGTGGGTGATGGTGTAACGCATGCCCAAATCCCCTAACTCACCTGGGGCCCCGCGTGGCTGAAATAATAATGTGCGATGGTGTCCGACAGCGCCTGCAGGTCCGTCACGAACCTGCCCAGCAAGTCATTCAATCGCGCAGTCGCCCTGTCGCGACGCGCCTCGCACAGGTCCTCGATATCGATCCCGCGCAGAATGGCCCCGAGGTGGGCGATCAGGATTTGCTCGCGCGTCGGGACCGGAGCGTGCGGGGGCTGCGGTAAATGGTCGATGTGGTCGGCCAGCGCGTTCAACTGAAAGGCCAGTGACCGCGGGTTGCTGTCGTCCCGGAGCAACAGGTCGAGGACGGGAGCGAGTTGGGCTTGCGCATAGTAGAGACGGCGGTACGTCATCGAGCTATCGGCGATTTCCAGTAACGGCTCCAGCACCGCGTCGCCGCCGCCCGTGACGGACAACCCCGCACGTACCAGGCCTACCAACTGAATCGACCGCTCCACCCGCCGTCCGATGTCGAGGAACCGCCAACCATGACCACGCGTCATATTCTCCATTTCCATCCCGCTGAATGCCGCCAGGTCCATGATGGTGCGGTTCAATAGCGCCAGCGCCGTGTCCAGACGGATGGTGGCGCTGGGCGTGCGTACGCCATGGTGAAGTTGGTTCAGAATGCGCCACGTGTCCGCGGACAACCGGTCGCGCACGACGGACGCGAACCGCCGCACCTGGTTCAATGTCTGGCGCAGGCTGCCCTGGCGGCGCTGTTTGAAAATCATTCCCAGGATTTCCTGTTCCAATTCCGCCAGCGCCACGCGCTTGCCGAACCGCCCCGCCAGCAAATCCATGGCAGCCATCGTCTGCAAAAGTGCCGATAGCTCGGGTGTATCCGTCGCGCCCGATTCATCCGTCAGGCGCGCCACGACGCTGCGCAGCAGTCGCACGAATCCCTCCGACCGCTCAGCATACCGCCCCAGCCAGAACAAATTGTCTGCCACGCGGCTCGGCAGGTCGGACCGCGCCCGCTCCACCGTCAACGGAGTGTCTTGCGGCGTCAACAACGTCACGGGACTGACCGGCTCATCGGACAACACCCACGTGTCCTTGCTGCCGCCACCACTTTGCATTGAGACGACGGTCGAGTTTGGCGCGTTGGCCGCACGCGTGAGCCCGCCCGGCATGACCACGTAGGAATCGTGCGTGGCTGCCGCATAAGCCCGCACAACCAACGACCGCGGTTCCAGCTTGTCGTCGAGCCACACGGGTGCGGTCGACAACGCGATTTTTTCCTGGGCGACGAAATCGTGCGGACGGGCGCGAATCTCATCCGCCAACGCGGCTTTTTCCAGCGTAGTCAGATTCTCGGCAAAGACAGGCTCACGCAGGTCGCGGGGGAACGCGCGTTTGATGACCAGCTTGCCAAGATGATCGAGGACGTATTGCAATTCCTTCGGCTGGCCGCACCACCAGGTCGCCACGGAAGGTAATCGCAATTCCTCACCCAGCAGATGCCGGCACAGACCCGGCAGAAACGGGAGAATGGCGGGCGTCTCAATGAGGCCCGTCCCCAGCGCGTTGGCCACGGTCACATTGCCGGCACGCACCGCCTCCACCAAACCGGCCACCCCGAGAAACGAATCCGCGCGCAACTCCAGCGGATCGCAAAAACTGTCGTCCAGCCGCCGCAAAATTACATCCACCCGTTGCAGACCTTCCAACGTCTTGATATACACTTGGCGGTCGCGCACCGTGAGGTCGCCGCCTTCGACAAGCGTGAACCCGAGATACCGTGCGAGGTAGGCATGCTCGAAATATGTTTCGTTGTACGGTCCCGGCGTCAGGAGCACGACCTTCGGGTGGTTACGGCCTGGCGGCGCGAGGCTCATCAAGATGTCGCGCTCCACCTGAAAGAACGATGCCAGCCGTTGTACCTGGCAATCCCGAAACGCCTCCAGCAGGCTCCGTCGCAGAACGATGCGATTCTCCAGCGCGTAGCCGGTGCCGGACGGCGACTGCGTCCGGTCCGCCAGCGCCCACCATTCGCCACCCGCCGACCGCGCCATGTCCACCCCGTGCAGATGCAGATAAATGTCCCCCGCGACGCGGATGCCGTGGCAGGGACGCAGAAAACCCGGATTGGCGAACAGCAACGACGGTGGCAGCAACTTTTTGCGAACCAACCGCTGCGGACCGTACAAGTCGGCGAGGATAAGATTCAGCAATCGCGCGCGCTGCACCAACGCCGCCTCGATCTGCTTCCATTCGGACGGGGGTAATAGCAACGGGACCATGTCCAGTTCCCAAGGACGATCCATGCCCTGTGGATCCCGGTACACATTATATGTGACGCCATTGTCGCGGATGTTACGGCGGGCGTTTTCCCAGCGCGCCAACAACTCCTCGTGCCCGAGCGATTCCAACGATTTGACGAATGTCTCGCAGTGCTTGCGCAACCCGCCCGGTGCCGCCGCCATCTCGTCGTACACTCCGTCCACCAGCCGGTAGCGCTCGAACAGACGCCACGGCGCCGTCGCGCGGCTGGTTTCGGACGAATGTTTCATGGAGTGTACATTACGGTATCGCGTGGAGCCGCGCAATCATTGGCGGCGCAGGTCGAGCGTGAATGGAAACTCCGCGTTGCGTTCTTCGGCCGGCACCGTCATCGGGCCGGGTGTATGGCCGAAATCGAAGAAGCGCGCGCGGCGACGACCCTCGGCCTCGTACGCGTTGACGGGAAACGTCTCGTAACTGCGGCCGCCGGGGTGCGCGACGTGATAGGAGCAGCCGCCCACGGAACGACCGTTCCAGCCGTCCACGATGTCGAACACCAGCGGTGCGTGCGATGGAATCATCGGATGCAGGCAACTCGGGGGTTGCCACGCCCGGTAGCGTACGCCGGCGACGAATTCGCCCACCGTACCTGTCGGACGCAGCGGTACCCGCCGGCTGTTGCAGGCAATGAAATGACGTGTGTCCACCATGCCGTTGACCTTTACCTGCAGCCGCTCAACCGAGGAGTCCACGAACCGCACGGCACCACCCGGCCCCGGTTCCTCGCCCATCACGTGCCACGGCTCGAGCGCGTGGCGCAGTTCTAAGACGATTCCGCGTTGTGCGACCTCACCGTGTTGCGGAAAACGGAATTCGTGGTGCGGCGCGAACCATTCCGTCTGGAGCGGATAGCCTGACGTTCGCAAGTCGCCCAGGATATCGTCGAAATCCTGCGCGACAAAATGCGGCAGCATGAAGCGATCGTGCAATTCCGTGCCCCAACGTACGAGCCTCTGGTCGTACGGCTGCTTCCAGAACTTTGCGACGAGAGCACGCAGCAGCAGTTGTTGCGTCAAGCTCATGCGCGCGTGCGGCGGCATTTCAAAGGAACGCAATTCGAGCAACCCCAGCCGCGTGCCGCTGGCCTCCGGCGGGAACAGTTTGTCGATGCAGAATTCGGCGCGGTGCGTGTTCCCGGTGACGTCGATCAGCAGGTTGCGAAACGCACGATCGACCACCCACGGCATACAGCCGCCGCGGTCGGGGATTTGCCCGAACGCAATGTCCAATTCGTACAACGAATCGTTCCGGGCCTCGTCCACGCGCGGGTGCTGGCTGGTTGGCCCGATGAACAATCCCGAAAACAAAAACGACAGCGACGGATGATTGTGCCAGTAGCCAACCAAACTACGCAGCAAGTCGGGCCGGCGCAGCAGCGGGCTGTCCGGTGCCGTGGGGCCGCCGATGACGATATGATTGCCGCCGCCGGTCCCCACATGGCGGCCATCCAGCATGAATTTTTCCGTGCCGAGCCGCGACTGGCGGGCTTCTTCGTACAGCACGGTGGTATGACGGACCAACTCGTCCCAGTTGTGCGCCGGCTGAAGATTGACCTCGATGACGCCCGGGTCGGGGGTGACATTGATGTGGTTTAGCCGGGCGTCTTTCGGCGGCCGCTCGCCTTCGATGATGACAGGCAGTTTCAATTCCGCTGCCGTGTCCTCGACGGCGGCCACGAGGTCGAGGTAATCCTCGGTGAATCGAGCCGGTGGCATGAACACGTGCAACCGTCCATGACGCGGTTCGACGCATACCGCCGTGCGGATGAGCCACGGCGCGGACTCGCCACGTTGCGGCGCGCCCGGTCTTTCGTCCAATGTTTGCTCGGCAATGCCAAGACGCGGCGCTAATCGCTGCTGGCCGGGAAGATGTCGTTGTTGCAACTCGCGCGGCGACCGTTCCGGTAACGGCGGCAGCTTCACGTGTGGATCGGTCTCATAGATGTGCGGATATTGTCCGGGCGCAACCCAGGGGAGTGAATCCAGCGGCAAGCGGTAGCCAATGGGCGAATCGCCGGGCAGCAGGAACATGTGTTCGCTGCGGAAGAACCACGGCCCGCTGGCCCAATACGCGCCGGGGTTGGTCTTGTAACGACGCTGCAACGGCAGGACGTAGCCGACGATCTTGCTCAAGCCCTGCTCAAATATCCGCGCCAGCCGTTTTCGTTCCTCTTCGTTCTCCAACTCGGACTTAAGTGGATCGACGTTGGTTGGCAGGCGGCGTTCCTTCCATAAATAATGCCACACGTCTTCGTATGCCGGGACGATAAACTTCGCTTCGACACCGAGCAGTTGCGTCAGCACTTCCGTGAATCGCCGCGCCTCCGCCTCGCCATGCCCGTGATCAATCGATTCATCGGCAATCAGCGAGTCGTCCTTCCAAATTGGCACGCCATCGCGCCGCCAATAGCAACCCAACGCCCAGCGCGGCAGCGATTCGCCGGGATACCATTTGCCCTGGCCGTAATGCAGCAGGCCGCCGGGGCCAAATTGCCTTCGTAGCCGCTTGATGAGCGCGCCCGCCAACTCCCGTTTTTTGACGCCGAAGGCGGTGATGTTCCATTCCGGGCCGTCCATGTCGTCGATGGACACGAACGTCGGCTCACCACCCATCGTCAGCCGCACGTCGCCCTTGTCCAATTCGGCGTCGATGTGATGGCCGAGGGTTTCGATGTTCCGCCATTGGTCTTCAGTGTACGGCTTCGTCACCCGCGGCGATTCCAGAATTCGCCGGACGCTCATCGTGTGTGCGAACACCACTTCACATTTGTCCACCGCGCCAGTTACGGGCGCCGCGGTGAACGGGTCGGGCGTGCAGGCCACCGGAATATGTCCCTCGCCCGCCAGCAATCCCGACGTCGGGTCGAGGCCCACCCACCCCGCACCCGGTAAGTAAACCTCCGCCCACGCATGGAGGTCAGTGAAATCAGCCGCTGCGCCCGACGGACCATCGAGCGCTTTTACATCAGGCGTGAGCTGGATCAGATACCCTGAGACAAACCGCGCTGCCAACCCGAGATGGCGCAGGCTTTGTACGAGCAGCCAGGCTGTGTCGCGGCACGAGCCACGGCCTGATTCCAGTGTTTTCTCGGGCGTCTGCACGCCCGGCTCCAGACGGATAATGTACTGGATTTGCTTCTGCAGCCGCCGATTCAACGCCACCAGGAAATCGATCGTCCGGACCCGCTCGCGACTGATGCCATCGAGAAACTCTTTCAGGCACGGACCAACGGGCAGGGTTTCCAGAAACGGCGCGAGATCCTTGCGCAACCAAGGCTCGTAGGGAAACGGCGCTTCCTGCGCCGAGGCCTCCAGGAAAAAATCGAACGGATTGATGACCGACATCTCGGCGACGAGATCGACCTCCACCAGCAGCTCGCGCGTCGTCTCGGGGAATACGAGCCGGGCGAGATAATTGCCGTGCGGATCCTGTTGCCAGTTGATGAAATGGTTTTTTGGCGTGACGCGCAGCGAGTAGCTCAGGATCGGCGTCCGGCAGTGCGGCGCCGGGCGGAGCCGGACGACATGGGACCCCAGCGATACGGGCCGGTCATAACGGTAATGCGTCTGATGATTGAGCGCGATGTGAAGAGCCATGGTCGATTACCTTCCCCCAGCCCACTGCATGCGGGGTGGAGTCATGTTTTAAGTTCCTTGCGTTTCTTGGCCTTCGGCGGGGTCATCCGCGCCGCGAAAAACGTCTCCGCGACGCGCGCGCTAACCTGGTTCATGTTCGTTTGCAATTCATCGAGATACTCGTGCAACCCGGCCCCGACGATTTCGTCGACCTGCCCGTAGGCCAGCTCGGCGCATAGTTGCGCCAGCAGTTGCTCGGCCGAATTGCGGAACAATTCCGTAGGCGTGCCGGAGATGGCGTGGACGGATTCGCGGCTGGCGACGAGGCAATGGTGGATGGCGCGGGGAAAAGCGGCATCGAGCAGCAGGAACTCCACGACGCGCCGCGGTTCGATCCGTCCATGGGTCTTGCGGTACATTTCAAACGCACTGGCCGAGCGCAGGACAGCGGCCCACTGCAGATCGTCGATCGTCGTGCCGACGTGTGCCACGGTGGGCAACAGGATGAAATACTTGACATCGAGAATCCGCGACGTTTTGTCAGCGCGTTCCAACATCCGCCCCAGGCGGCTGAAGTGCCAACCTTCCCCGTGGGTCATGGTCGCTTCGGTCACGCCGACGAACAGGTGGCTGGACATCCTCACGGCGGTCAAAAACTCATGCGGGTCCGCCAGGACTTCCGGGCTCGTTACCGCCGAGGTCACCATGAGATAGAACTTGTTCAATTGTTCCCACATTTCGGAGGAAATAATCTCCCGCACCGACCGGGCGTTTTCGCGGGCGCCGCGCAGGCAGGAAAGAATCGAGTTGGGATTATCGCCGTCGAACATGAGAAACTGGATGACGTTTTGCTGCGTGGCTGCGCCGTGGTGGCGGACGAATTCGTCGTGATCGCCCGTCGTGTCCACGAGCGGCCGCCATTGCTGGGCGGAGCCCACGGGCAGGTCGAGCATCAGGTTGAGATTGACGTCAATGAACCGGGCCACATTTTCGGCCCGCTCAATGTAGCGGCTCATCCAATAAATCGAATCGGCCACGCGGCTGAGCATCAGGATTGCATGGCTCCGGTGGCGACGGCGGGTTCGTCGACAGTGGTGGTGGTGGTGCTCTCGCGGGCCGCGCCGGGATCATCCGTCAGCACCCAGGTGTCCTTGCTGCCGCCGCCTTGCGAAGAATTTACCACGAGCGAGCCTTTCTTCAGCGCCACGCGGGTCAGGCCGCCGGGCAGGACGAAAATGTCCTTCCCATAGAGAATGTAGGGCCGCAAATCCACGTGCCGACCTTCAAAATGGTCATCCACAATCGTGGGAACTTGCGACAGCGACAAGGTGGGTTGGGCAATGTAGTTGCGCGGATTGGCTTGCACGCGTTGGGCGAATTCCGCGCGCAGTTCCGTGGTGGAATGCGGACCGACGAGCATGCCGTAGCCGCCGGACTCGTTCGCCGCCTTGACCACCAGTTCGTCAAGGTGATCGAGGACATACTGCAAGTCTTTAGGTTCGGCGCAAATGTACGTGGGCACGTTGGGGATGATAATCTCCTGATCCAGATAGTACTTCACGATCTTGGGAACGTACGCGTACACAACCTTGTCGTCAGCCACGCCCGTGCCCGGTGCATTGGCCAGGCCGACGTGCCCGGCCTTGTAGACATCCATCAAACCGGCCACGCCCAGCACCGAATCGGAACGGAACGCCTTGGGGTCGATGAAATCATCGTCGATGCGCCGGTAAATCACATCCACGCGCTCGAAACCTTTGGTGGTGCGCATCCACACAAATCCGTCCGACACGACCAGGTCGCGGCCCTCGACCAATTCCACCCCCATCTGCTGCGCCAGGAACGAATGCTCGAAGTACGCGGAGTTGTAGATGCCTGGCGTCAACACCACCACACGAGGCGTCTCCACGTCCGGCGGCGCCAACGATTCCAGCATGTCCCGCAGCCGGCTCGGGTATTCTCCGACGGGCCGGATTCGCGATGCCTCGAACACGTGCGGAAACGTGCGTTTCATCACCAGCCGATTCTGGAGGACGTAGGACACACCCGAGGGACAACGCAGGTTGTCTTCGAGCACGTAAATCTGTCCATCGCGATGTCGCACCAAATCCGTGCCGCAAATATGGCACCAGATTCCCAGCGGCGGTTCAAGCCCAATGCATTGTTCGCGGAAGCTCTTGGCGGAACGGATGATTTCCGCGGGCACCACCTTATCTTTGAGAATCCGCTGGTCGTGGTAGATGTCATTGATGAAAAGATTGAGCGCGGTCAGGCGTTGTTTCAGGCCACGTTCGATCCAGGTCCATTCCGTCGCAGACACGATCCGAGGTACAAGATCGAACGGGAATATCTTCTCGGTGCCGGCGCTGTCTCCGTAGACGTTAAAGGTGATCCCCATCTGCATGAGGGCACGCTCCGCGGATTGCTGGCGGCGCAGCAATTCGCCATCCGGGAGCGATTGGATGATATTAACGAGTGTTTTGGCAACCGCGCGGGGCGCGTCATTCTCGCCAAACATTTCATCGAAAAACGCCCCTGCCCGATAGCTAAGAAATCTCATGACCCGCTTGTCATTTTCAGTGTAGCCGCCATCCCCGAAACGGCAACATCAAAGGGTAGCAGAGCGGATGCCATCGGCGGAATGCGCGGCTGGGCAAGCGGGCCTGAATCTTGCAAAAAACAACGCACCACCCGTGGCTTTCCATTACGCAAATACTTCACCAACAGTGTATTGCAGTTGGAATTACCCGAAAATACATCTCACAAGACAGTGCCACATGCCGGTCATTTGAGCGCAGTCGAAGCGGGTGTCGCAGAAATCCACCATGATGATTTTCTTGACAGCCTGCGCAAAACAAGCCAGCCGGAAGTCTCCACTCAACGTCGTTGCGGCAAGCACCGAAGACCCGGCTTTTCGGCTCGCCAACCAACCGGGTGATCGTGTTCGCGTCCTGCAAGGCGGTAATACTCACCAATTGATCTTTCCATCTAGAAAGAATGTAGTTATTAGGTAGATCGCCGGTAACGTATGGAGAGCGCATTATGGCCGCGCGGTGCTCGCAATCAACCCGGGATGGTTCCCCTCGACAAGATTCAGTTGAGAGTTCACTTGTTCCGGGTGGTGCATCGGATAATTCAGCCGAAGTGGCGGGGCGGCGCGCAATTGAGATGAAGAAGTTTCGCGACCTGGCCATCGGGCGGAAATTGACGCTGGTGATGATGTCCATCAGCAGCGCGACCGTGCTGCTCGCGGGAATTACGGTGATCATCTACGAAGTGGCTGCGTTCCGGACAGTGGCCGTGCACGATCTGTCCGTGCAGGCCGAGATCGTTGGCGAGAATTGTGCGGCGGCCCTGGCGTTCGACGATCCGCGCACCGCGCAAGAAACGCTCGCCTCATTGCGGGCGCGAACCGACATTGTAGCGGCCTGCGTCTATCGCAACGATGGAAGCATCTTGGCCAGCTATCCCTCCGAGACAGGAGCATCCTCGGTGATGCTTGCGGAACCGGAGCCCGATGGCCACCGACTCGAGCATGGTAATTTGGTGTTGTTCCACCAAGTCGTCCACGGCCGGAAGGTGCTGGGGACGGTTTATTTGCGATCCAACCTGGGACCGCATTACACCAGGTTGATGGCCGATGTGATCATCGCGGTGGCAACGATGCTGGTGTCGTGGATCCTGGCGCTGGCGCTGGCCGCGCGATTGCAGCGCGTCATTTCCGAGCCAATCCTGGACCTCGCGCAGGTGGCTCGCAATGTTACGGAACGCCAGGACTACTCGTTGCGCGCTGAAAAGCATGGCGAAGATGAACTCGGAGTGCTCACCACAGGGTTTAACCGGATGCTGGAAGACATCCAGGAGCGAGACTCCAAGTTGCAACAGGCCTACGGCGAGTTGCGACAAAGCGAGCAACGGTTCCGTCAATTCGCAGAGGCCGTCAGCCAAGTGTTCTGGATGACGGACCCCGACAAACACGAAACGCTCTATGTCAGCCCGGGCTACGAAGCGATTTGGGGACGTACCTGCGCCAGCCTGTATGAAACCCCGCAGTCGCGGATCGAAGCCGTTCACCCTCAGGACCAGGAACGTGTCCGCCACGCTCTGTCAGCGCTGCGAAACGGCGGCGCCTACGGCGAGGAGTACCGGGTCGTGCGCCCGGATGGATCGATTCGCTGGGTCCGCGACCGCGCCTTTCCTGTTCGCGACGCGTCGGGCAAACTGGTTCGCCTCGCCGGCATCGCCGAAGACGTTACCGAGCGAAAGGTGGCCGAAGCGGCGATCCTGCGACAGGCCGAACTGCTTGATCTGGCTCGGGAGGGCATCTACGTACGCGATATACCGGGCACCATCACGCTCTGGAATCACGGCGCCGAGCAGATGTACGGCTGGACCAGGCAGGAAGCCGAGGGACATCTTTCTCACGAGCTACTGCACACGGCGTTTCCAAAGCCCGTGTCTGAAATCGAAGAGGACCTGCTCCGTGTCGGGTATTGGAACGGCGAGCTTACCCACACGCGACGCGACGGCCGTCAACTCGTCGTGGAGAGCCGCTGGGCCTTGTCCCGGGACGAGCGTGGTCGGCCGGTCGAGATTCTGGTGATCAACAATGACATCACCGAGCGCAAGCAGGCGGACGAAACACTGCGTCAGTTTTCCGTGCGTCTGCAACAGGCGCAGGACCAGGAACGCCGCCGTATTGCCCGGGAACTGCACGATTCGACGGGGCAGAATCTGGCCGCGCTGTCCATGAACCTGAGCCTCATCGGCCAGTCGGCCGACACGCTCGGTGCCTCCGCGCGAAAGGCCCTGGCGGAAAGCATGACAACGGTCGAAGGGTGCATCCGGGAAATCCGCACCCTGTCGTATCTGTTGCATCCACCGATGCTCGACGAGCGCGGGCTGGCTCCGGCATTGCGCTGGTTTGTGGAGGGCTTCAGCAAACGCAGTGGGATGAAGGTCGATTTGGAAGTGGCATCCGATTGGGAGCGGCTGGCACCCGATGAGGAGATCGCCATCTTTCGAGTGGTCCAGGAGTCCCTGGCCAATGCCCATCGTCACGCCCACAGTTCCACGGCAAAGATCCGGCTCAATGGCGACGAGACGGCCATTCGATTGGAAGTGCAGGATGCGGGCACGGGCCTGCCCGACGGAGGCTGGCGCGTCGCGTGGGGCGTCGGCATCACGGGAATGCAGGAACGGATCAAACAACTGGGCGGGCAATTACAGATCGAAAGCGGCAACGAGGGTACCACCGTCCGGGTGACGCTGCCATTGGGGAGAAAGACACCATGAGCAGGCTCCGGATTCTGGTGGCTGATGATCACGAAGTAGTGCGGGCCGGCGTTCGCTCGCTGTTGGAGAGCCAACCGGATTGCGAGATTTGTGGAGAAGCGATCACCGGCCGAGAGGCCATTACCCAAGCGCAGCAACTCGTGCCGGATGTTGTGATCCTCGACATCACGATGCCGGAGGTGAACGGGCTGGAAGCCGCCCGCCAAATCCTGAAGACTGTTCCCGGCGTGCAGGTACTGATGCTTAGCATGCACGAATCCGAAGAACTGGTGCGGGAGATTCTCGATATCGGCGCGCATGGCTACATTCTGAAGTCTGACGCGGGCCGTGAGTTGGCGGCCGCGATGCAAACCCTCCGCAAAGGCGAAGCATTTTTCACGTCGCGCGTCGCCCAAATCGCGTTGCGTGCTCATCTGAACAAGCGGCACGACGGCCATGCGCCCCCGTCATCCGACGGCACGCTCACACCGCGGGAACGCGAAGTGCTGCAATTACTTGCCGAAGGCAAGAGTAACAAGGAAGCCGCGACTGCGTTGGGAATCAGCGTGGCGACAGTGGAAACGCACCGTGCCAATATCATGCACAAGCTGGGAGCGCACTCGATCGCAGAGCTTGTGCACTACGCCGTCCGCCACAAGATCATCACACCGTGAGACTTGCGGACGGGCGCGGCCTCTGGTTTTCACAACTACTGGTTTTCCAGTAAGGGCATCCAGATTTTACTGTATTGCACTGTTGCGGGTGGAATTCCTATTGTAACTGAGAATCGAGCCAGCGGATTATTCAGCCGAACAAGGAGCAGGCCATGTATAGTTCCGCCGAGGAGACACAATCGGTTAGTACGCACTTGCTGCGTATTCTGGTAGCGGATGACCACGACCTGGTGCGTCAGGGACTGCGGTCTTTGCTGGGGGATCAACCAGGGTGGATGGTCTGTGGAGAAGCAACGAACGGCGAGGAGGCAGTAGCCTTGTCGAAGCAACTACGCCCCGATATCGCGGTGGTTGACATCCACATGCCGGGCATGGACGGCGTGCAGGCGACCCGGGAAATTCTCGCTGTCAGTTTACACACCGAGATTCTCATTCTCACACTTGATGAAAGCCGGGAGGTGGTGCAGGCAGTCACGGAAGCCGGAGCGCGTGGAATCGTCATGAAGTCGGACGCCGCACGAGACCTGGTGGCCGCCGTAGCTGCTCTGGCGCGCCACGAACCGTTTTACACGTCGAAAGCGTCGCAGATCATCGTCCAAAATCTGGCGCGGCCCTTGGGGGTATCGTCGCTTAATCCGGCCGTGCTGACCAAGCGCGAGTGCGACGTGGTCATTTTGGTGGCCGAGGGACGCAGCAACAAGGAAATCGCGACTGCACTCAGCATCAGCACCAAAACCGTTGAAAGCCACCGCCGCAACGTCATGCACAAGCTCGGATTGAAGTCCGCCGCTGAACTTGTGCGCTACGCCGTGCGAAACTGCCTCGTCCCGCCGTAACGTTTGCGAAACCGCTTTGCCGCCACCTTGTTCCGTTCCGTGCCATAGGTAACGCTTCCCTGTGGCGTATTGGCACCCTAGTAAGGGAATTCCCTTAGGGGTAATTGTGGCGGTCTCCCCCCTTTTCCTGATTTTGAATCGTCCCCCCCGCCACGGCTTGGTGACTGCTCGAAGTCTCTGACGTTCGCACCATGAAGTGGATTATCGAAAACAAGACGGCTGTCGGGCCTGGTCGTACAGTGGGAAGATTCCATACTGAATCCTCGCGATTTGGGAATCGTCATCGCTACCGTCGTTGTGCATGCGTCATCGCGGCATCGTCCTTCGCCCTGCTTGCGGGGCGCGTCTCCGCGCAGACAAACGAGACGGTGCAGTCCGCCAGCGAACTCAAGAAGATGAGCCTGCAAGAATTGTTCGATATGGAGGTCACGTCCGTTTCCAAAGAGCCGGAAAAACTTTCCGAAGCCGCGTCGGCAATCCAGGTCATCACCCAGGAAGACATTGAGAGATCGGGCGCTTCGAGCATTCCGGAGGCGTTGCGGCTCGCAGACAACCTGGACGTGGCACAGAAAAATGCCCACGACTGGGCGATCAGCGCCCGCGGGTTCAACACCGCCCTGGCCAACAAGCTTCTGGTCTTGATTGACGGTCGGACGGTCTATACGCCGCTGTTCTCCGGCGTCTTTTGGGACCAACAGGATTACCTGCTCGAAGACATTGATCGCATCGAAGTCATCAGCGGTCCCGGCGGCTCGCTGTGGGGCGCCAATGCGGTCAATGGCGTGATTAATATCACCACGAAGAGCGCCAAAGACACGCAAGGGCTCTACGTGGAAGCGGGCGGCGGAACGGAGTTACAGGATTTCGTCGGGATGCGGTACGGCGGCACACTCGCCACCGATGTCTATTTTCGGGTCTACGACAAGTATTTCAACCGGGACGACGAGGTTTTTGGCAACGGGGATTCGGCCAACGATTCCTGGAAAATGGGTCAGGCTGGTTTTCGCATCGATGCCGAACAGTCTTTGCAAAACACGTTTACCCTGCAAGGAGACGCTTACGACGGCAACGAAAACGTGACGACCGGCGGTGACGCGGGGGTAAGTGGTGGCAATGTTCTGGGCCGCTGGTCGCATGCTTTTCTGGATGCGGGCGATATGAGCCTGCAATTGTATTACGACCGCACACAGCTATCTGATCCGATTCCGGCATTCGTGGCGGACGCCACGACTCTCGCTCCGGCCGGAACCTTGAAGGATGATCTGGATACCTATGACCTCGATTTTCAGCACCGCTTTCAACTGGGCGACCGCAACCGGATTGTGTGGGGCCTCGGTTATCGGTTCACGCACGATGTGGTTCAGAACGCACCCGCCCTCGCGTTTTTTCCCACGACGCTGGATCATAACCTGTACAGCGCTTTCGTGCAGGACGAGATCAGATTTTGGAGGGACCTCTACTTTACCGCGGGAACCAAGATCGAACACAATGACTATACCGGGTTCGAAGTTGAACCCAGCGCGCGCCTGCAATGGAATGTCGTCACCAACCAGACGCTGTGGACTGCTGTGTCGCGCGCTGTTCGGACACCATCCCGCATTGACCGGGACCTGTCTGAGCCCGCACCGCCCAACCTTGTTGTCCTGAAAGGAGACTCGGACTTCGATTCCGAAACGTTGATCGCGTACGAACTGGGTTATCGCGCGCAACTCGCTCAGAAGGTGGCCACGTCCATCTCCGCCTTTTACAACAACTACAATGACGTGCGCAGCACGAGCGCGACGCCCGGCACCATCCTCCCGTTCTTCTTCCAGAACAACCTGGAAGGACAAACGTACGGGTTTGAGTTCACCGGCAATTATCAGGCCCTCGATTGGTGGCGACTGCATGCCGGCTATGATCTTCTGAAAGAGCATATTCACGTCAAACCCGGGCAGGAGGACATTAACGACGGGCACAACGAAACCGCCGACCCGCAACAGCAATTCTCGGTGCGCTCTTCCATGGACCTGCCACGCCATACGGAGCTGGACGCCGGACTACGCTGGGTGGACACGCTGCATATCAACAGTGGAGCGACTCTAGGAACCGTGCCGAGCTATTTCGAAATGGATGTCCGTCTGGCCTGGCATGCCACCAAACGACTAGAACTTTCCCTTGTGGGGCAAAATCTCCTGCACGACCAACATCCGGAATATGGGTTCCCAAGCCCGACCCGGGAGGAAATCGAGCGCAACGTCTACGGGAAGGTCGCATGGCAGTTTTAGAACAGCGTAATCACTTGGGTAAAGCGCGCACGGGCCGGGCGGCGCCGCACTGTCGCGTCCTGTTCCTCACGCTCACGGTGATCCTTACGCTTGAACTCGACGCCACTGAAACCAAGGGCAAGCTGACTCGAGAATACGATTTAAAGGCAGCGTTCCTCTTTAACTTCGCCCACTTTGTCGATTGGCCGCCCACCGCGTTCGCCGACACCAACACGCCGATCACCATCGGCGTGCTGGGCGAGGACCCATTTGGTGCTGTCCTGGACCAGATCGTCGAGGGCGAGACCGTCAAGAACCGAAAGCTGGTCGTCAAGCGGTCCCAGCGCGTGGAGGATTTGAAGTCCTGCCATGTGCTGTTTGTCAGCAAGTCGGAGAAGGCCCACGTCACACAAATCCTGGATGCGCTGGACGACGCCAGCATTTTTACGGTCGGCGAAGTCGAAGGATTTGCGCGGCGCGGTGGCGTTACCAATTTCTTTCTTCAGGGAAACAAGGTTCGATTTGAAATCAACGCCCAGTCGGCGAAGCGCAAGGGACTCCACATCAGTGCGCAATTGCTCGAATTGGGAACGGAGGTTGGCAATTAACATGCGCTGGCTTCGCGACATGCCCATTCGCGGCAAAGTGACCATGGTCATCATGCTGACCAGCACGGCCGGGCTGTTGTTCGCTTGCGCGGCGTTTGTCCACCACGAACGGGCCTCGTCCCGCGATGGGATGGTGCGAAACCTGACGGTCTTGGCTGACGTTCTGGGACAAAACAGCACGGCGGCCTTGAAGTTTGACGATCAGAAAGCCGGGGAAGACATCCTGCGGGCGCTACAGATAAAGCCACAGATCGTTGCCGCTTGCTTGTACACCAAAGACGCCCAGCGATTTGCTGAATATGTCCGCGAAGGGTCGCCGTCGTCCTCCCCCGTTCAAGCCAAAGAGGACGGCTATCGCTTTGCGCCGGATCGGGTGGAGTTGTTCCGCTCGATTCGCCTCGACGACAAGGTGATCGGCACGATCTATCTGCAGTCCGACTTGACGGCCATCCACGAACGCGTTCGGTCCTTCGTCAAGATTGCCGAACTCGTCTTGCTCGTCTCAACGATGGTGACGATCGCGATTTCATTTTGGCTGCAACGGCTCATTTCACGGCCGATCCTGGCGTTGGCGGATACCGCGCAACTTGTGCGGGAGAAAAGCGACTATTCCGTGCGCGCTGAAAAACAGGGGCACAATGAGATCGGTGAGTTGACGGATTCCTTCAACCAGATGCTCACCCAAATCCAGGCGCAGGACAGCGCGCTGCATCGCGCCCATGATGAACTGGAACATCGCGTTCAGGAGCGCACCACCGAACTGAGCACGGCCAACACGGCCCTGCAAGTCGAGATCACCGAGCGACGACGAACGGAAGAAGCGCTGCGCGAAAGCGACGAGCGGTTCCGGTCACTGCTCGACGGCGTCAAGGACTACGCCATTTTCCGTCTGGATGGCAACGGTCGCGTCGTAACCTGGAATGCGGGCGCACAACGGATCAAGGGATACACTGCCGACGAGATCATCGGGCAGCATGTGTCGCGTTTCTACACCGCCGAAGACGTGCGGAGCGGGAAACCCACCGCGGCGTTGACGACGGCGATCATCGAAGGGCGGTACGAAAACGAGGGCTGGCGGATCCGTAAAGACGGGTCGCGGTTCTGGGCCAACACGGTGATCACCGCCTTGCGCGATGCCGCCGGCAACGTGACGGGCTTTTCCAAAGTAACGCGTGACATCACCGAGCGGCGGCGCATCGAGCAAATGCACCTCCATTTCCGGGCACTCTTTGAGTCGTTGCCTGGTCTCTACCTCGTGCTCACTCCCGACCTCACCATTGTGGCGGCCAGCGACGCGTATCTCAAAGCCACCATGACGAAACGCGATGAGATTCTCCGTCGCAAACTCTTTGACGTGTTTCCCGATAACCCCGCCGACCTCACTGCTGACGGCGTTTCAAACCTGCGAGCGTCGCTCGATCGCGTGCTTCAAAGCGGCGTCACGGATACCATGGCCATCCAGCGATATGATGTCCGTCGTCCCGACGGCATTTTCGAGGAGCGCTTCTGGAGCCCCGTCAACTCGCCGGTGTTCGGCGCCGATCGTCAGATTGAGTACATCATCCACCGGGTGGAGGATGTGACCGAGTTCATCAAACAAAAGCCCAAGCCGGCGAGTGATGAAAGTGCGTTGCGCGAGCGGATGGAGCAGATGGAGGCCGAGGTTTTCCAGAGTTCGCAGCAAGTGAAAGCCGTCAACGAGCAACTACGTACCGCCAACAAGGAACTGGAGGCGTTCAGCTATTCGGTCTCGCACGATCTGCGTGCGCCGTTGCGCGGTCTCGACGGTTTCAGCCAGGCGTTGCTGGAAGATTATGGCGACAAGCTGGATCTCACAGGCAAACACCTGCTACAGCGCATCCGCGAAGCCAGCCGCCGCATGGACCGGCTGATTGACGATCTGTTGAATCTGTCACGCCTGTCACGGACTGAACTGCACCGCGAACCCGTCGACCTGAGTGGACTCGCCCATGATGTCGCTGATGAACTGCGCGGGCGAGATCCGCAACGGCAGGTCCATCTCCGCATCGCCGACAACCTGAAGGCCGAGGGAGACTCGCGGCTGTTGCGCGTGGCCTTGGAGAACATGCTGGGCAACGCCTGGAAATACACGGCGAAACGGCCGGAGGCGACGATCGAGTTCGGACGGAACGAGGCCAATGGCGATTCGTCGTTCTATGTGCGCGACGATGGCGTGGGCTTCGACATGCAATATGTCGGCAAACTGTTTGCGCCGTTCCAGCGGTTGCACGGGATGAACGAGTTTCCGGGTACCGGCGTCGGGCTGGCCACGGTCCAGCGCATCATCCACCGCCACGGTGGCCGTGTGTGGGTGCGGGCTGAAGTTAACAAAGGGGCAACGTTCTATTTCACGTTGTCATGAAGAGGTGACGCCATGAATGACAGGCATGCATATGATCAGTTCTTGTTCTCGTTGGTGACGAAGTTCACGCACCGGGCCCAGCCGCACATCCGGTCGCTATGGGCCGATCTCATGGAGCTGGAAGAAGCGCGGGATGCGCACACGCTTCGCGTTGTCCGCGAGCAAACATTGCGCCGCGTCCAGGCTCTCGGTCGGGCCGCCCACGCCGTCAGCGCCGACGAGGTGGAGGCTCTCAGCCGGACGCTGGTACTGTTGGTCGCAAACGTCACGGACGTGAAAGGCGCGCGCCACCGGGAGTCATTTGACTCCCTTTACGGGAAGATGCGTGAGCTTACCGAGGCGCTGTATGCGGTCCACGCCACGCCCTCCGTGGTCGGGAGTGATTGCCACCCAACCGAATCCGAACTCGTCGAATCGTATGCCAATTGAAGGAGACCGCGCATGAATCAGAAAGTGATCTTGCTTGTCGAAGACAATCCCGATGATGAAGCGCTCACGCTGCGGGCCCTGAAGAAGAATAATATCTCCAACGATGTCCTCGTGGCCCATGACGGAGCGGAGGCGCTGGAGTTGCTGTTCGAGAAAGGGAATGGAAACGGCCATGTGCTGCCGGTAATCGTGCTGCTCGATCTGAAACTGCCCAAAGTGGACGGTCTGGAGGTCTTGCGCCGTGTCCGGGCTGACGCACACACGCGCCTGTTGCCGGTGGTCATCCTCACGACCTCGAAGGAAGAGCAAGACCTGACCAACGGGTACCAATTCGGGGCGAACAGTTATATCCGCAAGCCGGTGGACTTCGCGCAGTTCACCGAGGCCGTGCGCCAACTCGGACTCTATTGGCTGGTGCTGAACGAATCCCCGCCGATCCCCCGGAGCTGACATGAGTACACCGTTGCGAGTATTGATCGTCGAAGACTCCGAGGACGACTGTCTGCTGCTCAGGCGCGAGCTGACCCGCGGCGGGTATGAAGTCACCAGCGAGCGCGTCGAGACTGCGGAGGCCATGAGTACCGCGCTGGCCCAGGGAGGTTGGGACATCGTGATCTCGGATCACCGCATGCCGCAGTTCAGTTCGCAGGCGGCGCTGAAATTGCACAAGGAGCACGCGTGCGACATTCCATTTATCGTCGTGTCCGGCAGCATTGGCGAGGAATTGGCCGTGGCGGCCATGAAAGCGGGCGCCCATGATTACATCATGAAGGACAATCTCGCCCGGTTGGTGCCGGCGGTGCAGCGGGAACTGCGCGAGGCTGAGTCGCGGCGCCAGCACCAGCGCGTGGAGCGCGATCTGGAGCAATGCCGCTACCGCACGGAGTCAATTCTGGAAGCTGCCGGCGAGGGAGTCTGCGGGCTGGACGCCAATGGGGTGGTCAACTTCATCAACCCACGCGGGGCGAGACTCGTCGGGTGGAAGGCAGAGGAGCTTATCGGCAAGCCGCTGCACGAAACTCTCCGCCACAGCCGGAATAACGGTACGCCTCTTCCGAAATCGGCGTGCTCGCTCTGCGCGACACTGCGGGACGGCTTGGTGCACTGGATGGATGCGGAAATGTTTTGGCGCCAGGACGGCTCGAGTTTTCCGGTCGAGTACACGTGCGTGCCGATGCGCGAGCGCGACGAGATTGTAGGAGCGGTGCTGACGTTCCAGGACATCACCGAGCGCAAGGCCGCGGAAACGGCGTTGCAGGAAGCCAACCAGCGGTTGGAGCACAGTTTGACCGAGCTGCGCCAAACCCAGCAACAAGTTGTGGAACAAGAACGCTTGCACGCCCTGGGCCGAATGGCCAGCGGGGTGGCCCACGACTTTAACAATGCGCTCTCCAAGATTCTCGGATTCACCGAACTGCTCCTGACGTCCCCGGAAAAGCTGCAGAACCTCGACACAGTGCGCGAGCACCTGCGGTTGATCGACACCGTCGCACGGGATGCCGCCCAGGTCGCGGGGCGCTTGCGCGAGTTCTATCGACCACGCCGCAACACCGAGCAATTCAAACCAGTCGACCTCAACGCCGTCGTCAAACAGAGCGTCTCGCTGACCGAACCAAAATGGCGGGGCCAGACGCAAGCCAACAGCATCCCCATCGACATGCGAATGGAATTGCTGCCAAACGTATCACTTCTTGGCGAAGAAGCCGAACTGCGCGAGGCGCTCACGAACCTCATTTTCAACGCGGTGGACGCGATGCCCCGCGGGGGGGCGATTACCATTCGCACCAGCCTGCAGGCCGACCAGGCGCTTCTCCAAATCACCGACACCGGCAAGGGCATGACCGAGGAAGTTCGCCTGCGCTGTTTCGAACCATTCTTCACCACCAAAGGTGATGCCGGCACCGGCCTGGGACTCGCCAGCGTGTATGGAATCGTCCACCGCCACGGTGGCGAAATCCAGATTCAGAGCCAAACCGGCAAGGGCTCGACGTTTAGTATCCGGCTTCCCGCGCTTTCCGGTCAGCGTCCCCAGGTGCGCCGGGAGGCGCCACCCGAAGTCCCTAAGAGGCAGCGCCTGAATGTCCTGGTGGTCGAGGACGAGCCGATGGTCCGGCGAATTGAGGCGGAATACCTGACCGTCGACGGACACTCGGTGGAGACGGCCGCCGATGGCTGCGAAGGTCTAAGTAAATTTCGCGCGGGCAAGTTCGATTTGGTGTTGATTGACCGCGCCATGCCCGAGATCAACGGCGACCAGTTGACCGACGCCATCAAGGAATTGGCCCCGGATATGCCCGTGATCCTCGTGACCGGTTTTGAAAAGACTTTCGGGGACGACCGTCCGGAGCGGCGGCAGGCGGATCTGGTCCTCTGCAAACCATTCAGCCATGCTTCCCTGCGCGACGCGGTGGGAAAGGCGGTGCCGGCAACATGAGGAAATCGGAGCCAAATCGAACTCTACCCGTGCAAGCACACGGGCACCGATTTCAGCCACCGTCTCGGCCCGGACTGGGTTCCCAGACTCGATGCCGGATACTTCAAAAAGAATGGGGCGCCAATCCATGAGCAAGAAGCGGATTCTCATCGTTGACGACGACCTGGCCTGCGCCAGGATCCTGAAGGCCGGCCTGGAACAAACCAGCCGGTACGATGTATACGCCGAGCCGCGGGCCACGCACGCGCTGTGCGCGGCGCGGGAATTTCGTCCTGACTTGATACTGCTCGACGTGTGCATGATCGATGGCGACGGCGGTGATGTGGCATTCGATTTGCGCCGCGATGAACATCTCCGCAATGTCCCCATTGTGTTTCTGACCTCGATTGTTTCCGAGGAAGAAGCCCAGAATGGCAACGCGCTCCGCGGCGCCTTCCACTATCTGGCCAAGCCAGTACGGTTGGAACGCGTGGTCACATGTATTGAGAACCATACCGGGTCCGGAGAGCCCAATACCCAACTCTCCCTCGAAAGGAAATCCATATGAAGACAAGACGTATTCTGGTTGTTGACGATGACATCCAGGCAACGCGCATGATCAAACTGGCGCTGGAGCGGACCGAACGCTACGAAGTTCGGGAAGTGAACGATCCTACCCGTGCCCTGTGGGTCGCGCGGGAGTTCAGCCCCGACCTGATCCTGCTCGATGTCTGCATGCCGGGCACGGAAGGGGTGGAACTGGCGTTCCAGATTCGGGCCGAAGAGGAGTTTCAGAGAACGCCCATCGTGTTCCTCACGTCGCTCATTTCCGAGCAAGAAGCCATTAGTGATGGCACGGACAGCGGGGCATTTCACTTTGTCGCCAAGCCGGCGCGGGTGCAGCGGATGATTACCTGTATCGAGAGAAGCCTCGAGACAGCAGGGTGCGACAATGAATTTTCCCCCCATGCAGAGTGCTCATGAAGAACCACCGCATACTGGTCATCGACGACAGCCCCACGTCCACGCGGATGACCCGATTGATGATTGAGAGGACCGGTCGGTATGAGGTGCGGGAACTCAACGACCCCCAGCAGGCGTTTGAGGTGGCACGGGAGTTTCGTCCCGACCTGATTCTCCTCGACGTCTGCATGCCGAACATTGAGGGAAGCGAAGTGGCCGAGAGATTCGCCAACGATCCCGACTTTGCCGATACGCCAATCGTCTTCCTAACCTGCATCGTGACGCCCGGCGAAGCCGGCAAGACCGGCGGTCTGGTCATCGGCCAGCATGAGTACATTGCCAAACCGGCCCGGCCCGAGAAACTGGTTGCCAGCATCGAGGGAAACCTGGCCCGCGCCAGCCGGCGCACGCCGACCGCCGGACACACAGCCCGTTTCTGAGAATTTGCGATGGACGTAAACATGTCGTCGTTACTGCTATGGCCGGTAGCGCTATTGGCCCTGACCGCCGCGCTGGCCGTCTCGCTCCGAAGACAAGCGCGCCGAACCGCACTCGCCCAAGCCGAACAAGCCCGGGCGCAGCAAGCATTGGAAGAAAGCGAGCTGCGTTTCCGTATTCTCACGCGGGCCACGAATGAAGCCGTGTGGGATTGGAACATCGAGACCGACTCCGTGTGGTGGAACCGCAACGTGCAGACGCTCTTCGGGTGCAGCGAAGAGGAAGTTGGAGGTACGAGCGCGTGGCGCATCCAAAACGTGCACCCGGAGGACCGGCAGCGCGTCCTGACGAGTTTGCAGGTGTGTGCGCAACGGCATGGAGATTTTTGGTCAAGCGAATACCGGTTTCGGCGCGCCGACGGTTCGTACGCCGACATTTTCGACCGCGGCTACATCTTGCGCGACCAGGACGGACGCGCCGTGCGGATGATCGGCTCGATGATGGACATCACCAAGCGCAAACGCGAGATGGAGTTGGCGCGGGCGCGTGACGCCGCATTGGAATCGGCCCGCCTGAAATCGCAATTCCTCGCCAACATGAGCCATGAAATCCGCACGCCCATGAACAGTGTCATTGGCATGACCGACATCTTGCTGCACACGGAGCTGACCTCCGAACAGCGTGAATTCGTGGAGATCGTGCGCATGAGCGGGGAATCGCTGCTGACGATCATCAACGACATTCTGGACTTTTCCAAGATCGAGGCCGGCAAACTCAAGTTCGAAATGCTGGATTTCGAGCCGCGCTCCACGGTGGAAGAAGTCATTACGATGCTGCAGGAGCAGACGCGCACCAAGAAATTGCAGTTGTCCTCGGTCGTCGCCCCAGAGGTCCCGACCGCGGTGCGCGGGGACCCCGGCCGCTTGCGGCAAATAATGACGAATTTGATTAGCAATGCCATCAAGTTCACACCCGGCGGACAGATCAAAGTTCACACCACCAGGGAAAGCGAGAGCGACACGCATGTGGTCCTGCGGTTTGAGGTGGCCGATACTGGCATTGGCGTCCCGGAGGAAGCACGCGCGTGCCTGTTTCAGCCCTTTTCTCAGGTGGATGCTTCCACCACGCGGAAGTATGGCGGAACCGGTTTGGGTCTGGCCATCTGCAAACAGCTTGTCAACCTCATGGCCGGACAGATCGGTTGCAACAGCATTCCTGACCAGGGCTCGATATTTTGGTTCACCGCGCGGTTTGAGAAACCGAGTGAGGCGGCGTCGCTGTTGGAATTCTCACCCGGGACCGGACAAGAAATACTCGACCCACAGCTACGGCTCCCCGCAAGCAAGCGCCGGGAGATGAGGATACTCGTTGCCGAAGACAACGCCTTCAACCAGAAAGTCGTGCTGCGCCAGGTGCGGGAAATGGGCTTCGGCGCGGACGCGGTGGCCAACGGGATCGAGGCACTGGAAGCCCTCGATCGAATTCCTTATGACCTTGTACTGATGGACTGCCAGATGCCCGAGATGGATGGCTACGAATGCGCCGCCGAAATTCGCCGTCGTGAAAACAACACGCGGCATGTTCCGATTATCGCCATGACCGCGCATGTGATGAAGGAGGATCGTGACAAGTGTCTGGCCGCGGGCATGGACGATTTCTTGAGCAAACCGGTGCGCGTAGCCCATTTGGAAGGCATCCTCATCCAATGGCTCACCGGCTCAGCCGCCGCCTCGACACGTGGGACGTCTGTTCACACCACTGATCCCCTGGAAGATCACCCTGCGGTGGACGGCCGACAGGATGAGCGACTGCACCCGCCGTTCGCGCTCCCGCCCGTCGATTTCGATATCTTTGCAGAATTGGGGGGGAACAACACCGAGCGGCTGCAGGAACTGGCGGACCGTTACATTCGGCAGACGACCGATCAACTGGCCAAACTCCGGGACGCCATCGCGACCGGCGTTACGACGGATGTCAAACGCATCGCCCACAGCGCCGCTGGCTCCAGCGCGATGTGTGGCATGAACCCCATGGTTGCGCTCCTGCGCGAGCTCGAGCGCATGGGCCAAACAGGGCAACTTGCCGGGGCTCCTCGTATCTACGCCCAAACCGAAAAAGAGTTTGGACGGATCGGCCAATTCTTGAACGCTCACCTGGAAGTCGCAACCGTACCTCAAGTTACATAAAGGACACAGCCGTTTCATGAAACAAATTCTTATCGTGGAAGACGACTCGCTTGTTGCGGACGTCTATTCTCAGAAACTCCGCCTGGAAGGTCTGGACGTGAACATCGCCCCGGATGGCAAAGCCGGGCTGGAGATGTTCCGCAGCCGGAAAATCGATCTCGTACTGCTTGATCTTATGCTGCCGCAGATCAACGGTGTGGAGTTACTCCACCAGATCCGCGCGGAGTTTACCCCGCGCGAACTCCCCGTCCTGGTATTCACCAATGCGTATCTGGGCGGAGTTGTGCAGCAAGCCTGGGAGGCCGGCGCCAACCAGGTCATTCCGAAGGCCGGCATCAAACCCAGTATGGTGGTCCAGATGGTCAAGAACGCCCTGAAGGATCCGCCGCCTCCCGCAGTGCCGACAACGCGGCGAGGATCCAGAACTGAATTTGACCCCGAGGTGCGGCAGGAATTGCTGGACACTTCTTCCGAGACGCTGGCGGCGCTATGGCGACCGCTGAAACACATGGCCGCCCAAGGTCGTCACCGCGACAACCATCTTTGCTTTGGGGAGTTGTTCCGCATCATTCGACCGCTGACGACGCGGGCCGCGCTCGCCGGATTCGACGGGATTGCACGCATGGCCTCCGCTCTCGAAGGTTTGCTGAAGGAACTTCGCGACAAACCCGAACGCCTGAATCCGTCCGTATTGCTCACGATCGCGCAGGCCATCGACACCTTGAAACTCCTGTTCGCCCATCCCGAGAGCGGCTCGGCCACGAATCCCTCGGCGGCACGCATTCTGGTGGTGGATGACGACGAATTCACACGACGGGCCGTGGGGCGCGCCCTGGCGCGGGTCAACCTGAAGGTGATTTGCGCGGATAGTCCGGTGCAGGCCCTGAAGCGCCGCACGGGCCGGCGCTTTGACCTGATCATCCTGGACATCGAGTTGCCGGACGCAAGTGGATTCGACCTGTGCTCCCGATTTCGCGCCATGCCCACTTGCCGCGACACTCCCATCATCTTTCTGAGCATGCACAAAGATCTCCAGGACCGGACCGAGTCTGCCCTGCGCGGTGGGAATGACTACATCACCAAGCCGTTCCTGTACATGGAGCTGGCCACCAAGGTTCTTGGTTTCGTGCTCAGCGGTCCACTGAAAGCAATTCCTCCCCAAGATGGATCGAGCGGGCGCCGCGACGGACCGGGGTTTTCACGGCGCGATTTGAATGCGCTGAAGCAAGCCCTCCTCAGCAGTTACGACGAGTAAACCGCGGCCGAAGTCCAATCTCGGTTGCCCAGCCACGAAAAAAGACTGTGCGGCAGAAAAAGCATCCGACATCCACGCGTCTTCGCAAGAGTTGGTACATTGCAGTGTAGGCACTTACGTCGGCGCGAATACCTTCGGCGCGAGTTTTGCGCATGAAAACTGCTTCTTTATCCTCTTGTTGGGAAGCAGTCAAATGAAAGTGCTATTGGTTGAGGACGATGCCGTTTCGCGGCGAATATTCCAGCGAAACCTGACGCAGCAGGGCCACTCTGTATTGCAGGCCTGTGATGGCGTCGAAGCCTGGTCAATTCTCCAGAACGAACCCGTCCGCATCGTGGTAAGCGATTGGATGATGCCGCGGATGGACGGGTTGCAATTGTGCCGGCACCTGCGGGAACGCACGGACACCAACTACACCTACTTCATCATGCTCACGGCGCGCCAGGGCGATGAAAACTACCGCGAAGCCATGGCGGCCGGGGTGGACGATTTTTTGACCAAGCCCCTGGATCGCGAGGAGTTGGAAATCCGATTGAACGTGGCGGAACGCATCATCGGATACGCCACGCAAGTGCGGCAATTGAAGTCATTGCTGCCCATCTGCATGTATTGCCACAAGATTCGCGACGATCACGATTATTGGGAGAAAATCGAAGCGTACATCTACGAGCATACGGGCACCGACTTCAGCCATAGCATCTGCCCCCAGTGCTTCGAAACCATCGCCAAACCGGAGATCGAAGCCGTCCTCCGAAAAAACGTCGCCGCAGCCGTACCCGATAGTCAGCCATGAAGCGGAACATCAATCAGCGGGTACTCGTTGGCGTCAGCGCATTCTGGTTGCTGGCCGTCGGGGTTGGAACCGGCGCGCTGATGAATTATAGCAACACGGCCAACCATGATGCGATGGCTCCCGCGCATTGGCCCGCGCAAACCACGATCCCTCGCGCTGCTGGTCAGGCAACGCTAATTATGTTTGCCCATCCACTCTGCCCCTGCACACGCGCCAGCTTGGGCGAACTTGCCGAGCTGATGGCACATTGTCGGGGTCTGGTCAGCGCCCACGTGGTGTTTTTTCGACCGGGCGGATCCGGCGAAGATTGGGCCTATTCAGACCTGTGGCGATCGGCCCAGGCGATCCCCGGCGTGACCGTTCAAACTGATGCCCAGGGACACGAGGCGGGCTTGTTCCATGGCGACACGTCCGGTCACACCATGCTGTATGACACACAGGGACAACTGATTTTTGACGGCGGGATCACAGCGTCACGTGGACACTCGGGGGATAACGACGGCCGGGACGCAATTGAGACGTTGCTGCACGGCGGGACGGTGCCGCGCGCCGTGACGCCCGTATTCGGATGTCTCATTCTCGATCCAAAATCCAAGACCGCGAACGGAGGCAAGTAATGGAATCCACAGCACGAAATCAAGAACCAAACCCAGCCGTCGAGATCCGGACGAAGGAAATTTTCGAGGAGCGGGAGCAGCAGCTTTTCGGGCGCACAGACAGGATGTTCGCAATCTTGATGGCGGCGCAATGGGTGGCGGGTATCGTCGCGGCGATTTGGATTTCGCCGAAAACATGGATCGGGCAGACCAGCTCGGTACACATTCACGTCTGGGCCGCCGTATTCCTGGGGGGCGCGCTGGCGAGCTTGCCCATTTTTCTGGCGCTCACCCAACCCGGAAAGGTGTTGACCCGCCATGTCATCGCTGTCGGGCAAATGCTGACCTCCGCACTCCTGATCCATCTCACCGGCGGTCGCATTGAAACTCACTTCCACGTCTTCGGCTCGCTCGCGTTTCTGGCCTTCTATCGGGACTGGAGGGTCCTGCTCTCGGCCACGGTGGTTGTCGCGGCGGACCATTTCGTCCGCGGAATGTTCTGGCCGCAATCCGTGTTCGGGGTCTTGACCGTCAGCCATTGGCGCTGGGTCGAGCACGCAGGCTGGGTGTTATTTGAAGATACGTTTCTCTTCCTGGCGATCCGCCAGAACCTGGCGGACATGCTGGGTGTTGCCCAACGCCAGGCCGAACTGGAAGTGGTCAATGCCGGCATTGAAGGCACGGTTGCCGAACGCACGGTCGAACTCACGAACGAGAACGCCGAGCGCAAACAAGCGGAAGAGGGCTTGCGCCGCAGCGAGGAACGCTTTCGCCGGTCGATGGAATACGCGGCGATCGGCATGGCGCTGGTGGCGCCCGACGGTCGCTGGCTGCGGGTCAATCGCGCGCTGTGCCAGATTGTTGGCTATTGTGAGGCGGAGTTGCTCGCCACGAATTTCCAATCCATTACCCACCCGGATGATTTGGAGGCCGACCTGCAGAATGTGCGCCGGATACTTGCGGGCGAGATTGATACGTACGAGATGGAGAAGCGCTACGTTCACAAGGGCGGCCATGCGGTGTGGATTCAGTTGAATGTGTCTCTCGTCCGCAACGCCGCCGGACAGCCTGAGCATTTCATTTCGCAAATCCAGGACATTACGGAGCGCAAGCGCCAGGAGCGCGAACTCGCGCAGGCCCGTGATGTGGCCCTGGAATCGGCGCGCCTCAAGGCGGAGTTTCTGGCCAACATGAGCCACGAAATTCGCACCCCCATGAACGGCATCATCGGCATGACGGGGCTGCTGCGCGATTCACCACTCGACGCCGAACAACAGGAGTTTGTCGAAACCATCCGTACATGCGGGGACACGCTGCTTACCCTCATTAATGACATTCTCGACTTCTCGAAGATCGAGGCGGGCAAACTGTCGTTCGAGAACATCGACTTCGATCTGCGCTCGGCCGTGGAGGGCGCTGTGGAGTTGCTCGCCGAACGCGCCCAAAGCAAGCGGCTGGAGCTTGTCTCGCTCGTCCATCAGGACGTGCAGACAGCGTTGCGCGGCGACCCGGGGCGGTTACGACAGGTCCTGATCAACCTCCTCGGCAACGCCATCAAGTTCACCGAGCACGGTGAGGTCGTCGTCCGCGCTGTCCGCCACGCCGAAACAGACCATAGCCTGACGATCCGGTTCACCGTGCAGGACACCGGTATCGGCATCGAGGAAGACGGATGCCACCGCCTGTTTCAGGCATTCAGCCAGGCCGACGGTTCGACGACGCGCAAGTACGGCGGGACAGGACTCGGGCTCGCCATCTGTAAACGGCTCGTCGAGATGATGGGCGGCGAAATCGGTGTGGAGAGCACGCCCGGTGTTGGCTCGACCTTCTGGTTCACCGCCCGATTGGAGAAACAGCCCAAGGCGACTGTGGTTGATGCGCGCAAGACGTTCGAGCTCCGCGGCGTTCGCGTACTGGTTGTCGACGACAATGCCACAAACCGCCGGATTGTCCGCTTGCAGCTCAAATCCTGGGACATGCCCAGCGACGAGGCTTGTTGTGCGGACGACGCGTTGGCGTTGTTGCGCCGCCAGCGCGACGCTGGCCAGCCGTTCGAACTCACGGTGCTCGACATGCAGATGCCCGGCACCGATGGCCTGGAGCTTGCCCGCCAGATCAAGGCGGACCCGGCGTTATCCGGCACGCGGCTCATTATGATGACGTCGCTCGGCAAGGCCGAACACGACAGTGAACTCCGCCAGGCCGGCATCGTGTTATGCCTTACGAAGCCCGTCAAGCAATCGAGACTGTATGATGCGATCGCCACCGCGATGTTCCCTCCCGCAACGCTCGATGCTCCGGAAACTTCTGTCGGCTCCTCGCGACAAACGGGACAAGATCAGGCGAACCCGGCTTCGCGGTCGCGCCGCGCGCACATTCTCATAGCCGAAGACAACCCGGTGAACCAAAAGGTGTTGCTGCGCCAGCTCGCCAAGATGGGCTACAACGCCGATGCCGTGGGAAACGGCATCGAGGTGCTCGAAACGCTGTTGCGAATACCCTACGACGTCGTGTTGATGGATTGTCAGATGCCCGAAATGGATGGGTACGCAGCCTGCCGGGAATTGCGCCGCCGCCAGAATAATTCGGACCGCATCCCGATCATCGCCCTCACGGCCCATGCGATGGAAGGAGACCGCGAGAAATGCTTTGCCGCAGGGATGGATGATTACATTACCAAGCCCGTACAGGTCGGGGAGCTGCAGCAGAAGCTGACCTACTGGCTCTCACGAACGCGGCGGGAGGACAGAGCCCCGGTTGCCGACGGGGAACCGGTTGACATGAAGACCTTACGCCGGGTCGCGGACAATGATCCGGAGTTCATGCACGAACTCGTCGAGCTGTACCTGACCGAGGCCGACCGCCAACTCGAGGCACTGGCGCACGCGGTGGAAACCGGAGCCTGCACGAAAGTCGAAGAGATTGCCCACACGCTCGCGGGAGCAAGCATTACGTCGGGCATGTCCGGGGTTGTGCGCCCGCTACGTGAACTCGAGCGCATGGGCCGCAGCCAGACTCTCGCGGACGCCGGTGTAGCACTGGAAGAGACCAACGCCCAGATCGACCGTATCCGAGAGTTTCTCCGTTCGGAACTCACAGACACAGCCCCGGTAGCAAACACCTGAGCCAACATGCTTGGTCGGCGCCCGACATGCTCGGCAATTACAGGCCGCCATCCGCACATGCCAAAGCCGGGACATCTTGGGACGACCGCGGCAGGCGACGGAGTTGGTGCAAGTTCGCGCCTTGCCGCAAGGTCTGATGGGCCAGGCCATTGACTACGCGTCGCAATGTTGGGAAGCGTTGACGCGGTTTGTGGACAACGGCGTGTTGGAGATCGCCAGCAACCCCATCGAGAACGCCGTCCAGCCCAGTCAAACAATTGCTTTGTCCACGTAGGCGCTTTCATGCAAGTTTTTCAGCCGTCTTTCCCCATTGGCCGACATTTATGAGTGAACTCATTTTTATGTTGACTAACTGCAAATTATGAGTAAACTCACTTTCAGAGTGACGCCCGATGCTGGCGCGCCGCTGGGAGAAACAACCGTGACTTTTGAGCAGAAAAGCCAAGAATGAAAAAAAACGAAAAGGAAAAAAGGACGCGCTCCACGCCCCAACGTCCCGGCAAAAGGGCCGGGAACAAGGAGAGAACTCGAAGACAAATCCTTCGCGCGGCATTGGAATTGTTTTCCAAGAAGGGTTTCTTCCGGACGACCACCAAGGAGATCTCAAAAAGAGCGAAGATCGCCGAGGGCACACTCTTCAACTACTTCAAAACCAAAGAGGATCTTGCGCTGTACTTTTTCGAACAGGGACTCGCAGGATTAATCGAGTGGTATCGTGATCAAAAGAAGCTTCAGGATGCATCGTTGCCGGAGAAACTGTTCGCCATCATTCATCGCCATCTTGAACAAATCAGTCCCTATGAGGAATTCATCGGCGCCGTCTATCTCCGCGCCCTGCAGCCGGTTTCCAAATTAAGCCCCCTGTGCCTGGACACTCAGGAACTGAATCTACGCTACTTGCGCTTCATTCAACGGATCTTGAGTGATGCCGAGGAGAAGGGCGAAATCCCGAAGCTGGGCGATTTCGGCGCTTACGCCTTCGGAGTTTTTCATTTGGCGATGATCAGCTACTGGCTCCAGGACAACTCTTCCGGCAAGGAGAACACGCTGGCGTTGCTGGACCGCAGCCTCAAACTCACGTCGGCTCTGAAAAAAGGAGCGTGGGATTGGTGAAGCGCAACGTTTCAGAGGCCCGCCTTCTCCGTGGATTTCGCATAGGAAAGTTGGGCGTTGGTTTGACCGGGAGTTATCTCGGCTATCAATTGCAAAATCTATTTTTCGACGACGAGAGACGGGAACAGCGCCGGAAATCGTTCCAGAACAGGGCCTCCAGCAAGATCCGGGAGGAACTGCAATCACTCAAAGGTCCGGTCATGAAACTCGGACAGGCCTTGAGCATGCAATCTCATCTCCTGCCGGAAGAGATGATAGCCGAATTGGCGAATCTTCAAATGCGGGCGCCAGCCATGCACCCGAGCCTCGCGCGCGCTCAATTCAAAGCCTCGTTTGGCAAATCTCCCGAGGAAGTTTTCCGCTCCTTCACCATGGAACCCTTTGCCGCGGCCTCGCTGGGTCAAGTCCATCGAGCGGTGACGAAAGCCGGGGAACAAGTGGCCGTCAAAATTCAGTACCCGGCCATTCGTTCCGCCATTGAAAATGATTTTACGCTGCTTCGTTCCGCCGCCTTTCTGGGGCGGCTAACCGGGCACATTCCAGAATCGATTATTTCCGAGATGGAACAAGGCATTTTGCAGGAAACGGATTATCTGAACGAAGCGAAGAACACTGAATTCTTTCGCGAGCGCCTGAAGCCGCTCCCTTATGTGCGGGTACCAGCCGTTTTCAGGCAGTTCAGCACGGATCGGGTTCTTACCATGTCGCACCTCGATGGGGAGCCCTTGATGGACTTCCTCGCCAGAAAGCCGTCCCAGGAACTCCGAAACCAGATCGGCGTCCGCCTCATGACTCTGTTTTGTTACCAGATGCATGCGCTGCGCGCGCTTCATGCCGACCCTCATCCCGGCAACTACTTGATCGATGCCCGAGGCACAATCGGTCTCGTGGACTTCGGATGCGTGAAGAAATTCTCTCCCGAATACATCGAGGTGTACCAAAGTTTTGTTGAGTGCGTTTGGCTAAAAGGCGAAGATCAGTACCGCCGTACGGAGCGGCTGATGTGGGGACCTCAAGTTTTGAAAAAGCCGCGCGTCGCGCGCAAACTGCTCAAGGATATGATCGATTTTTACAAGGTACTTTGGCCGGCTCCAACGGCCGCTCGCACCGTGGTTGATTTCAGCGACGGAAACACCCTCAAAAGAATCTCCCAATTGGGGAACGAATGCTTTCGAAACAAATTTCAGAATCCGGAGTTTTTGTTTTCGAGCCGCGCGCAAGTCGGGCTTTACAACGTTTTGCACCTATTGCGCGCGAAAATGGACATCTCCGCCGTTTGGGCGGATGTCAAATCCACCCCGAGCGCCTCAGAAGCCCGCGGAGCCACGGTATGACGGTAGTCCGGTCCGACCAGGATAAAACACGTGTGTGACGCGTCAAAATCCGACGCGTTGAGACCTGCGGGTTTGCCTGACCGGGAGATGGACGACAACGCGCCGGCCAATGTTGATCCAATACTGCAATCGATCCTCCGCCGGAGGGTCGAACGTTTCGGCATGGCCGCCGTCGTTCTGCATGGCGAGCGCATCATCGCCCATGGCGTCGCAGGAGTCCGAAAGAGAGGGACCGCCGAACGCATCACACTCGACGATCGATTTCACCTCGGTTCCTGCAGCAAAGCCATGACCGCGACGCTCGTCGAGGAGCGTAGGCTGAACTGGACCACCACGTTGGGCGAGCTGTTTGCTGACACCGTGAAGGAGATGCACCCCGCGTGGGAGAAGGTGACGCTGCGGCAGGTCCTCGCACATCGCGCCAGACCACGCTGCTCCAGCCGGATACGTTTGTGGAACTGCACCCGGCTGCACCAGCCAAAACTTACTTTGCCGGATGGGTGATCAACACAGCCAGTTGGGCAAAAGGCACCCGGCCTGGCGACACAGGCCGACGTCTCTCGCATGGCGGAAGCAACGGGCGGTGGAACTGCATCGTGTCCATCGCACCTGAAATTGACTTCGCCGTGCTCGTCGCGTGCAACCGCGGCCTGGACATCGCCGTGTGGAAGACCTATCAGGCAACCAAGGCGTTGATTCGGGCATTTGCGCCCAAACTGACCTCGAGATAGTCGCCGGTTCCGGAGATGACGTTCGTCCTGAGCAACTTGATACACTTCCCGCGATTTCTGGGCATCAGATCCCAGCCTCAGGTCTCGCCGCTAAGATAGGCTACCAACTGTGAACCCATTTCCACATTCTCATATACCATGGCGGCGTTGGCTCGGGCGGCGGCGGGGCTGCTGACTCCTTCGCGGAAGCGTTTTGAACGGAACCAGTTTTGCTCGGTGTGGATCCCTCGGACAACCGCGCCAGAGCTGATTTGACATCTTGCTCACGCGGCGGGATTTGCGACTGAATGTCCTTGATCTTCGTATCAAAGGGAGCCAATGACCCCTGCACCTGGTTCATCTGTTGTTGATAGGAAGCAATCTCGGTCTGTAACTGCGCCGTCTCGGGACTGGGGCCTGTTGGCTCGCTGCCTTCGCTTTGCGCACTGGCGACAGCCTTCTCCGTCAGACGGCCCGCCAGGTCACGTCGCCCACCCGAATCAGAAGTTGATCCCGCCCCGCCTTGAAGGGCTGCCAAGCGTGCCTGGGCGGACTTTAGCTTGTCCTGTGTCGCTACGGCATTTGCCGCGAGCGTTGCGCGTTGCGTTTGGAGTTCGGCAAGTTGTTTCTTGAGCGATTCCAGTCCCGTCTGCGCGACGACCAAATCCGCCTGTCGTTGCGCGCGCTCCGCCCGCGGCTTTTTCTCTTCCGGCGTCATCCACATGTCCGCGAATTTGACTTTGCCGCTCGCCACGTACGCCGCTTCTGCTTGCCACTCGGCGACACGCCCCTTTATTTCCGCCGTTGCGCTGGAGTTGGTATACGTTCCCAGAAACTTGACGAAAGCGTCGATTCCCGTGGCGTACTGTTCCTTCGTGAGTTCCTGATTCGGATCCAGCGTGTATTTCGCAAGGGCCGCGTATGCCACCTTTTCCTGCTTTTGTTCCACGCTCTCGCGGACGATGGATTTGATGTCTGTTTTGAGCACATCTCGCGTGGAGAAAATCGTGCCGTGGTAAAAGGAGACTTCCATTTCGATCTGTGTGTCGGTTTCGGAGAGGATTTGTCCTTCCAATACCTCGCCCGAATTCAACGTCACGGTGTCGGCGCGGAGGGGCGCCTGAGTGCCAAGAAACAGCAGGGAGACAAGGATCCGGAGCAACGGGTTGAAGAGCGTCCTCTTCCGTCCCCCACCCCAATTAGTTCCTGCCATTCCCATTCGCGTGCTCCGTCGGTTTGCGAGTCTTCATCTCGAAGCTCGTCAACCAGACTTCTATCAAGCGCGGCCCCGCCACCGCAAGGGCTTTTAATTGAAATCTCACCCAGACCCTGATAGATGAACCGTGCCCGCACCAAGGCGAACCATGCCTCCGGGATGAATTCAGTCCCGTCCCATCACCCATGCCAACTTGACCAGATCAGCGTCTGCGTCACCATGTTCCCCGGCCAGCATCTGCTTGAGGACAGGCTCCATAAAACGTCCTTGCTTGCGCAACGCTGCCCGCGCAGCCGTTCTTACCTCGGCGGAGGGATCGTCCAGCCCCCGCATCCCAGCGCGTGCCGCCGCTTCCCTTTCCGTCGTAATGATCTCCGTCCGTCCGACCAACACACGCACCAACTGGTTTGGTCGTGGGTCGATCGTAATCGGAAGCATGGTGTCCGTCACGGGACGCGGCAAGACATAGAACACGCGCAGACCCTCTTCGAGCCATGAATCGCGCCACGTCTCGATCATGGCGCGCGCCTCCTTTTCGTACAACCCGTGCGCCACGAGAGTTTGCTGCAGAGCCGTGAGCAACGAAGCGCGCGAATCGCCAAGCGCTGGGCGTTCAACGGTCGCAGTATCCGAACTCAGGTGGACGATTCGGAATCCAATGTTACCACCCTGATTCTCGAATACGATCACTTGATCGATACCCATAAGCCCGGTAAACTGAAGGCGATTACCATCCAACACTACAGATATTGGGAGATCGAATGCTCCAACCCCACGGTAAAAGAGGAATTTCTCGAACTCCGTCGCGCGTCCATTCGTGTTACAGACGCGCACCAGCGCCGCATCAGTCTCGCGCGCTGCATAGTAGCGGTTCGGGCCCGGTTCCGTAAGGAGATTGGTCGTCGTATGCGGCATGACGGCGAAATGCCCCCAATCAATGCTTGATCCGACTGACATACGTGCACTCGGATACCATTCAGTGATCTTACCCTTCGGGAAATCGACCCGGACGGACACGTCAGCGTCGTGATCCGCATAGAAGTACAGCACAGGGGTCTCCATTCTGATTTTTCCGGTCAAATCACATTTCGTACAGTCGTGCCGCAGCCCACTGCCGTTGGTGATTGCGGCAAACTCGTAGACGAAACCCGGCAGATCGTTCGTAGCCGCGAGCGGACGCCATTCCAGCGCCATACCGTCCCTTCCCGCGATCGAGGTAAACGTGCCCCATTCATGCACGACCAATTCACCCTGGTTGCCGTTCTGAGTCGTAAATCCAAGAGCGGCGATTCCCAGTGCCAAGCTCACCACCGCCAACATGGTGCGCAGTCTTACTGTGTAGTCCATGACGTCTATTTATTCGCGACCTTCTGGCCTGCGCCAGCAAGCGCGCTGTAGGCGTCCTGCGGCGCCAAGCCCAGCCACGGGTCCGATAGCGGCGAGAGGAATAACTCCGCATACACGCGCTCGTTGAAGGCATCTGCATTGTCGGTGGCCATGCCTCGCGCCAGCCACTCGTGAATCGCGTGGTGCAGCGTGTATTCGTTACGGACAGTGTCTTCAGCGACGGAACGCTCCAACGCGCGCACTTCGCGCATCAATGGCGTTTCCACCACGGCCTTGGACGCCGCAATGCGTGTGGCCGTCATCGCGTCGGGCGACTTGGCGCGCATCAGTTCGATGCTGGCTCTGTCGAGTTTCGCATCTTCACCATGCCAGGTACCGACCATCTTCCAAGCGGCGTCATCCCATTGCGTCGGATCCACTTCTTTAACGCCTGCTTTTTCGGCGTCGTCATGCCACAAACGCTCCATGTCCGCGATGTGTTGGCTGTGGTAATCGCGCAGAAACTTGCCGCGCTGAGATGCATCGAGTTTTGCCGATGTGGTGGCCGCTTGGCCAGCCGAGTGTAACGCCGCAAGAAACGCCTTCGGCCCGTAAAGTCCAGGGAGCGCATCAATAATATGCCCGTCAGCGTCGAGCACGTAGTGAATGCTGTTCCCGGTGATCGTGCGTTGCAATACTCGGCCATCGCCAAAATCAATCGTCACGCGGGGCACGGGCCGGACCGATTTCCAGTACAATACAAACTGGTCGCGCAAGAGGCTCGCCACCTCGGCGTTCGGATACAGCACCGTGCGAAAGAACCGGCTGTTGGCGCAACTGAATTCTTCGTCGAGATTGCCCAGCAACCGCAGTGACAAAATCGGCTTGCCGGTCGCACGCGCCTCGGCCTTGGCCCGGTCGAAATCCGTAAACCAATAGAGTCCCGAAGCCCACGCGTCTCGCTGTCGTGCCACCGCATCGAGCGCCGCGCTCACGCGCTGCCACTGGGCGTCGTCGAGTGTCGGGTTGGCGTGCTTGTGTTCAATCGCCGCGGCGTGCGTCTCCAGCAATACCTGCAACCCCGCAGGACCGGCCTCGCGCAGGGCGGCAATGGCTGTCGCTGACTCGCCCGGGTCGCTTGCGACCGCCGCGCATGCCAACTCGTGTAACGATCGTTTCGTATCCGCCGCGTTCGCGCCGTGAAACGGGACCGCCAGCGCCAGTACCAAAACAAACAATCTCTTCATTGATGTCTCCCTTAGTGTCGTGAGGTTCTGTGTCACGAGAGGAGTGTAAGCCCGTTCGGGAATCTGTTAAGTAAAAGGCCTGTAAAACTCTGCCGCGTTAGCGCGGAAGAATCACAGTGAAGAGAGCCCCGCCGCCGGGCGCGTCGGAATATCGAATACGACCCCCGTGAGCTTCGGCCAGGGCCTTCACCAGCACCAAGCCAAGCCCCAGGCCGGCGGGCGCATCGTCGCTGGTGCCGCGCGCGAATGGACGGAAGAGCTTTCGCTGCACATCCGCCGGGATACCCGGCCCACGGTCACGCACCGACAACGTCACCGAATGATTGTCCGAGGAAAGCGCAACGTGAATTTCACGGTTAGCGGCAGTGCGCGCGTATTTTTCGGCGTTATCCACCAGGTTCTGGATGATTTCGGCGATGGCGTCCCGGTCGAAACGCACTTCCGGAAACTGGTCCGGGGTAGAAAGCTCGACGCGCGCCCCGGCGGCTTCAAGCGCGGGACGCTGGCGTTCGATGCAGTCGCGCACGAAGGCCGCAAGGTCGCCGGGCATGGGACGGACGTTGAGCGCTCCGCGTTCGAGGCGCGCGAAGCCGAGCACATTGGAAACAACGCGACCCAGCCGCGCGGCTTCTTCCGTGACACGACGAGCGTACTCCTTGGAGCGTGTCGGGTCGCCCAACCCATCGGCGAGCATCTCGCTATACATGCGCAGACCAGTGAGCGGGGTGCGCAGTTCGTGTGCGGCCGACGCGGCGAATTGCGAGCGCTGGCGGGCCAGCCGTTCGGTGTGCCACACCAGCGCGACAACACACAAACCCGCCACGCTAGCCGCTCCGACGCCGGCCCAAAACATCTGCAGAAAACTGGCCCAGTTGTGACGGGCCCGGGCATGTGCGGCGCCGAATTCCCTGGCTCCGCTGACGACGATGTACCAACCGGTGCTTTCAACCCGCGCGGCGGCCACATACGACCCGGCGATGGCGTTGGGTGTGAAGCGGGCGGGCAACGCAGCACTCTTGAGAGTTTCGGCAACAGCTTCATTGGAGATGACAAATCCCTGCACCAGGATGCCCTCGGGTGTGGTAACATTGCGTAACGCGACGAGGCTCGGCCCGTTGGATGTCTGCATGGAGCACCACTGGAATTCACCGACGCCGATGGCGACCTTCTGTTGCCTGTCTTTCAAGCGCAATCCGTCATTGGCAAACGTGGTTGCCGAACCGTTACCTGATTTGATGTCCGAGTAGATCTTGCTGGCCTGTGCGTTCTGGGCATAGGCGTCGGGTTCCATCACCTCAAGCCGCTGTTGCGATGTCGGTGACTGCTGCCCGGATTGCGCTGACGCCATGGTTTTCAGACGCACGACTTCTTGCGGTGTCTTTTGGAGGTATGACACACACGCTGAAGTGCCGGCGGCGGCTTGTAACTCGTTCTGGACGGTGCGTTGCGCCGCAGCCCGCCGCAACTCCCCGCCGTCCAACTCCCCTTCGGGCAGTGTGGGCATCGTGACACGTCCGCTGGGATCGATCTGGAAGTATGCGCGGATGAACGGGTCCGTCGGTCCTTGCGCCAGCGGCGAGGGGGTGACGGACGGGCCTTCGGATGCGCCCCTCGGATCATGATAGAGAGATTGATACTGATAAAAGGGACGGTTCGCCTCCGATTCCAGAAGTGTGCGGAGTCGGTCCTGAAGACGCTGCACGAGCTGGAGGGCTGTGTCGTTGGCGAATCGCCGCGGAACCGATTCGATTTGCACCACCGAGCGCTGCACCTCGCGCGAACCAACGATGTACCACGCGCCGCAGGGGACGACCAACGCGGCGACTGTCAAGACGAGCGCCAGCGTCGTGCGACTGGGCCAGAACTTCATGGCCGGCCCCACGCGTAGCCGACGCCTTTCACGGAGACGATGATCTTCGGATCGGAATGATCGCGCTCAATCTTCTGGCGCAGGTTGGCGATGGTCACATCCACGGTGCGCGTTTCCATCTCGGCGGTCGCGCCCCATACCTGTTCGAGCAACTCGCTGCGAGAAACCGTCCGCGCCCTGTGTCGATGCAGCCACCGCAGGATGCCAACCTCGCGGGGCGTGAGAGAGATTGCGTTGCGCGCGCGGCGTGCCTCGCAATGCCCGAGGTCGAATCGGCAGCCGTCGATCTCGATGATCTCCGGTTCCGTGGGCGCGGATTTCGCCCGGCGACCGAGAGCGGCAATGCGCGCGAGAAGTTCGCGGGACCCGAACGGCTTGGTTACGTAATCGTCCGCACCGACCTTCAAGCCCCGCACTTTGTCGTCCTCGGCGCCTTTGGCGGTGAGCATCAGGATGGGCAGATCCGGACGGGCTTTGCGAAGTCGGTGACAGACCTCGATGCCGTCGAGTTTGGGCAGCATGACATCCAGCAGCACGAGGTCGAGTTCGGGATCCAGGCCGCGCTTGGTCGCCGTCAGGCCGTCGGACACCATGTCGACTACGTGTCCCGCGCCCTTGAGCAAGTCCACCAGCCCGTCCCGCAATAACGGATCATCTTCAACGACGAGGATTCTCATGGCGTTCCCGAGAGAGTGTAACCCTCCGCACCGGCGGGGCAAAGTAAAAGGTGTGTAAAAGAGATGGGCGCAACCTGTTCCGAACAACGCTCCCAAAATGCGTCAGCGTCAAAACCCTGGGCCGAGCTTGAGCCTCGTGAAAGTGCCGCTGTAGCCCTTCACAGCTTGAAGGAGTGGGGAAGTAATTCCGACACCAGATGAATCCGCATGCGCTTTGTGGTTCGCGAATCGACGCAGATGACGACGCAGTCACCAAACTCAGCCAGCACCTGACGGCACGCGCCGCACGGACTCAGCGCGGCGCTGGGTGCGACGACGGCAATCGCCCGGAACTGGCGATGTCCTTCGCTGACGGCCTTTCCAACGGCGACACGCTCGGCGCAGTTGGTCAATCCGTAGCTGGCGTTCTCGACGTTGACGCCTGTGTACACCTTGCCGCTTTTCGTGAGCAATGCCGCGCCGACGCGAAACTTGGAGTAGGGAGCATGGGCGTTTCGTTGGGCGGCTTTGGCGGCGGCAATCAGCTTCCGAAACTTGAGCGGACTGGATTTCACAGCGCTCCGATGAATTCGGTCAGCAATTTCGCCAGTTTATCCTGCGCGGCGCGGCCAACTTCGAGAACTTCGTCATGCGAAAGCTTTTTGCTCGAAATGCCCGCAGCGAGGTTGGTGATGCACGAGACACCGACAACTTCGATGTTGTGGTAACGGGCCATGATGACCTCCGGTACGGTGCTCATGCCGACGGCGTCGGCGCCGATCCAGGCGAACGCCTTGATCTCGGCGGGCGTCTCGTAGCTCGGGCCCGTCGTGGCCAGATACACGCCGCGCCAGATGGGAATCTGATGTTTCTCCGCCGCGGCGTCGAGCTTCTCGCGCAAACGCGGGGAGTAGGCTTGCGACATGTCGATGAATTTGATGCCGCCGTCGCCATTCAGGCCGCCAACGAGCGGATTGATCCCCATGTGATTAATGTGGTCCTCGATGACCATCAGATCGCCGGGTTTGTACTGCGGATTGATGCCGCCGGCGGCATTCGTCACAATGAGGGTCTTCACACCGAGCGCGTCGGCGATGTGAATGGGGTAGACAATTTCCGCGGGGCTGCGCCCTTCGTAACAATGGAAGCGGCCGCTGAGCACCATCAACTTTCTACCTGCCAACTCGCCGAAGATCATCTGCCCGGCATGTCCCGCAACGGTCGGTTTGGGAAAATGTGGGATGTCAGTGTAAGAGATGACAGTTGGTTTCGCGACGCCTTGCGTGATGCCGCCCAGGCCCGAGCCCACCACCAACGCCACGTCCGGCTTGAAGCCCGGCATCTTTGCTTCCAAGAACTCCTTCGTTTCCTTCACATTCGCCATCATGAGCATGAATCCTCAACCAATTTTCTGCACGATCAACGGCAGCCGCGTCGTGACGGGTTTGTCTTCGATCTTGTATGCGCCTTGCACCATGCGTTCGGCTTCGGCGGCGCGCGCCTCGTCATTGTAATGCATGATCATCAGCGGCTCGCCCGCTTTCACGGTATCACCGATCTTCTTCGGGTGCTCGAAGCCGACGGCGAAATCAATCTTGTCCGCCGCTACCTTCCGCCCACCGCCGAGAGCGATCACTGCGTAACCGATTTGGTCGCACTCGATGGTCTGCACGAATCCGGACTTCGGCGCCACGATCGGTCGTATGTGTTTCGCAACGGGCAATCGTTTCACATCCTCGCAAACCTTCGCATCGCCGCCTTGTGCCGCGATCATCTCGGCAAATTTCCGTAGCGCGTCGCCGCTCGCGAGTTTCTTTTGCAGCATTTGCGTTGCGTCTGCAACATTTTTCGCCACGCCAGCCATCAGCAACATCTCGGCGCAGAGCGCGAGCGTGACTTCGAGAAGATCGTCGGAACCCGCCCCCGGCCCCTCCGCAGGAGGGGAGCGCCGATTCGATTCCCCTCCACCGGAGGGGTTAGGGGTGGGTAGTTGTTTTCTTGACTGCATAATCTCAATACATTCACGGACTTCGAGGGCATTGCCGATCTGCTGCCCGAGCGGCTGATTCATGTCTGTCTGGAGCGCGCACACCTTCTTGCCGTACCGTTTCCCAACCTCGACCATCGCCTTCGCCAGATCCGCCGACGCCTCGCGCGTCCGCATGAACGCGCCGCTGCCCCATTTCACGTCGAGCACGAGGCCATCGACGTTCTCCGCCAGTTTCTTGCACATGATGCTGGCGACAATGAGCGGGAGGCACGAGACCGTAGCCGTCACGTCGCGCAGCGCATACAGTTTCTTGTCGGCGGGAGCGATCTCGGCGGTCTGGCCGATCATGGCGCAGCCAACTTTGTCCGTGATACGCTGAAATTCATCCAAGGAGACGTTCACATTGAAACCGGCAATGCTTTCGAGCTTGTCGAGCGTCCCGCCTGTCGGACCGAGTCCGCGCCCGGAAATCATCGGCACCTTCACCCCGCACGCGGCCACAAGCGGGGCGATGATCAGCGATGTCTTGTCGCCAATGCCGCCCGTACTGTGTTTGTCCGCATAAAACGATGTCGTTGGTAGGGCGCGACCGCCGGGCGCGCCGCCGCCCTTGCGCCACTCAACAACCTTCCCGCTCTCGATCATCGCCCGCGTCAGCCACATCGTCTCGTCGAAATTCATCCCCTGAAAACAAATCGCCATCGCCAGCGCCGACATCTGATACTCCGGCAGCTCGCTGCTCGTAAATCCGTTGATGAAGAACCGGATTTCTTCTTCCGTCAGCGCATGTCCGTCGCGCTTCTTTTGGATGATTTGGGCGGGTAAAGGCATCGTGTCGCGTCGGTAATCAGCTTTTGATTTGTACTATGACGTGCAATCGGGCGCGCTGTCAGTTACCCAACTTGAATTATCATCCTGCCAACAATGCAGCAAACTTTTTATACAATGCCTTCAGTTTATCCAGATAGTACTCAATGTTTTCGTCGCGGCGGGCGGGGTTGAAGTCGGTGGCGAGCTTGCAATTATCGTAGACGCTGACGCGTTTGCCGTCGCCGGTGACGTAGTAGGTGATTTGGTCACCGGGTTGATAGGCGCGGTCTGATTTCAGTGCGAGTTCGTAGGCGGCGCTGCGGTTGCGCGCGGATTTCGCGATCTTCTGCTGGTAGGCATCGAGCGTGTCCTGCAGCGTTTCTGTTTTGGCCAGCATCTCAATCGGGAACTGGCCGCGCTCGATCTTCTGGCAATAATCCTCGTACAGTTGCGGCACCTTCTTCGCTTCGCCCTTGAGCGCGAGCGTCAGCATTTCTTCGAGGAATTGACGCTGAAATTTTTCCAGGCCGCGCGACCGGAGGGCCGAGCCAGTGACCTGCAGTTTCCCGTCGTTGTCCAGCAACGCGTAATTCTTCATCTTGTAGCTGAACATCGCCGGGAACTGGCCGTCGATCTCGACATCGACGCCTTTCGGCAACGCCGACTGCAATTCACTTTCGAGCGCCTTGGGATCGGTCTTGGGTGGTGGGACGAAGTATAGACCGTCGGTGTCGATTTCGATGACGTTCGCGCCGTGGTTGCGCAGCCAGTCGAGCATCGTCTTCAGCGTCTCGCGGCCTTTCGCGGTGACTTCCTCCGCCGCGTTGAAATCGCCGAAGTGCGCCTGCGAGAAGCCGAGGTAACCATAGAATGAATTGATGAGAATTTTGAATGTCTGCTGCAGGGCATCGAGATACTGGCGTTGGGTCTCGTCGGTCGCGGTTTTCACGTCGGCCTTGGCACGGAGGCGGAATTGGCGGAGATCACGCAACAGCGGCAAGAACAAATCCAGTTCGTCGCCGCGCGGTTTGATGTCGAATGCCAGCATCAACGACGGATAGAGCGATTGCACGTCACCATGCCACACATTACGAATCACCCCCTCTTGAAACATATCCGTGTACCCTCCCGCAAACGGGCGCGCCACGCCAAATTGCGGGATGGTGTGGCACTGCTGCAGATACTCGCGCAGAAACAACGCATCGATCTTCGTTGCGTTGCCGCGCACGACAACGTCCTGGTAGCTGTAGGGGAAGATTTGTGCCTGAACGAAGTAGCTGGGGCTGAGCAGGTCGCTGATCTTGCGCACCGCGGCAACACCCGGTTCCTTCACACCGAAATGGGCGGCGACTTCGTCGAGCTCGAACCCCTCCAATTCACGCGAGGACACGTCGTAAAACACGCTGAGCAGAAACGTGTCCACAATGTGGCGACCATGGATTTCATATTTCGGATACTGAATGGTGCGCTCGGCGATCTGCACGCGTGACTGCCGTACCCGCATCACGGAACCATTGCGTCCGAGTTTCAACGGCACGCGAGCGGCCCGGGCGCGATCGCTGAGTTGCGTCAACGCGCCGCGAAAGACATCGTGACCTTCGAGCACGTCAGGATCGCGCTCCGCGATGATATCGACAAATTCCTTGAGGATTTGTCCCTCCGTGCCGGTGAGTTCGAGCTGCCAACCACGATTATCGCCGAGTTGCAGGGCTCGTACGGTGCCGTCAGCGGCGGCTACAAATGCAAGTTGCATGCGGTTGATCTGATCGAAACCAAGACCCTTGAATGACGTGCGGCCAGTGGTCATGAAATATTGCTGCACGGGATCGTTCACCGTGAAGAAAACTTGCGCGCCGAGGAATTTGCGCGCTTGCTGAAAATCTGCCCACGATAGGAACCGAGCGAGGAACTTGAATTCCCCAGCACCCTCCAGTGGAACATACTCGACCTTGCGGTCGAACCCCTGCAAGTACACTTGCTCGGGGAGCCAGAGGAACGGTTGGAACGCCTGCGCCTCGGTCACGACCTTACCGTCGCGTCGGCGGTAGACGGTGATTTCCGAGTCGGCCGTCAGTTCGGCGCTGACGATGGCTGGTGTGTCGTCGCGCCCAAACAGCAGTTGGTTCTTGGCGAATGAGGCCGCACCGGGTTTCACGAGCACACTATAAACAAAAACGGCCCGCTCCGAAAGCTCTCGGAACAGGCCGTTGCGGCAAACAGTCGGTGTTACTTTATGTCGCCCCAGCAGAAGACGAATTGGTACACATCAGTAAAGAAAATCCCGAGGTGGTACAACATACAACCGACAGGGCCAAGTTCGTTCACCTGCCCATTCTGGATCGTACCGCCGGCCTGAATCATGTCCGCCTGCGCCGCCAATTGCCCGAGCTGTTGCTCGCTGAGTTGCGACAGACGGGCGTGCGCTTGCTGGCTGCTCAGGCCAACCGACTGGAGATGAGACGCCACGATCTTCTCACTGAGCAGCGCATCGGCCTTTTGGTACGCGGTGGACGCGCCAGCGGATTCAACAGACTCGCAGGGCGCCGCGAAAGCCGACGATGCGCTGATGACACAAGCAACGACCGCAAACCTGAAAGCCAAACGTGTAGTGTTCATGATGTGAGCCTCCCAAATTCTGTCCAAAATATAGCCCAAAACCCCGGGGGTACAAGGAAATTTTCAGAGGGCGGTTGACGACGCTGGTTTCGCGACGCTTTGTGCAACGGTGGGCGTGATTTTCTGGCATGTGGCAGTGAGGAATTCGATGGAGGCGCGGGCAACTTCCGCGGCGCGGTGACTGTCGTGCGACAACTCCACGTTGATGAGACCCGTGTACTTGTTATCACCGAGGACACGGAGGATGGCGACGAAATCGAGCGCGCCCTCGCCAAACATCAACTGCTCGGGTTTGCGGTCGCGGACGTCTTCGATATGGATGTTGCGAATGAGATTGGCGAACTTGCCGTAGACCTGACGGAACGGCGCGGTTTCGCTGCAAAACACATGGCCAATATCCATCGTCAGCCCGAAGCGTGCGCTGGTGATGTGCTTTTTGAGCACCTCGAACTTCGCCATATCATCCACCAACATGCCCGGCTCGGGCTCGAAGGCCAGCTGCACGCCGCGGCGTTTGGAGTGTTCGGCGAGTTGGAGACAACCCGTGACGAGCCAATCCCAGGCCTGATGCTCGGGAACACCGGCATCGGGCGCGCCGGACCAGAAGCTGACGCACTCGGCATGCAGATCGGCGGCGATATCGACCGCGCGCCGGAGGAATTCCAGCCGAATCTGGCGGCCCTCGCTGCTGACGAGCGCGGGGTAATGTTTGCGCTGCGGGTTGAGGAGATAACGCGCCCCGGTTTCGATCACAACGCGGAGTTGCAGTTTGTCGAGCAGTTGGCGCAGCCGGTTGAGATCGGCCGGTTCGACGGTGAACGGATTGCAATGATAGTTGTCCAAGGTCAACGCGACACCGCGATAGCCGCAGTCGGCGATGATCTCCAGCGCGTCCTCGAGTTTGTGGTGCGCAAACCCGTTTGTGTTGTAACCGAAACTCAGATTCATCTGCCTGTCTCGAACGACGACTCGCCTTGGTCAATCAAGCTCGAAAAATAGCGCGGGTCTGTTAGATTTGCCAGACCAAATGAACACGCCCGTGAAAGTTGTGCCGCGGCGGGGAACACGCATTCTGCGGCGCGTAGCGGAATGGCTCGCCTGTACGCTCGTACTGGTATGCGGTGTGGCGGCGTTGTATGAGCCGCCCGAGCATTCAGATCCCAGCTTGTCGAAGAGCGCCGAACCCGTGCAGGAACGCGATCCAGCGCGGGCGGTCCTGTACCAGGGACGCGGCATTCAGTTGGTCAAGGACGGCAAATTGGAGCTGGCTCTGGACCAGTTTCACCGCGCCGCGACGTATGACCCGCTCAACAGCAGCATCCTCATCAATATCGCGTATACACTGGACAAGTTGGGCCGCTACGAGGAAGCCATCGCCGAGTTGAAGGAGGCCGAAAAGCTCGATCCGCACAACAGCATGGTCTACCTCAATTGGGGCAACACCCTGATTAATATGAAGAAATTCGAGGAGGCGCTCACGCCGCTCCAGAAAGCCGCCGAGTTCGATCCCAGCAATCAACTTGTGTACGTGAACCTTGGGGCCGCGTTCAACAATCTCGGACGCCCTCGGGAAGCGGCGGAGAAATTCGCGAAAGCCAGCGAGCTTGACCCGAAAAATGAGGCCCTCCTCGTCAACCTGGCGACCATCTTGTCCAACATCGGCGAGAACAACAAGGCTGTCGAGAAATACGAGCAAGTAATCGCGCTCGACCCCAGGAACCTGACCGCTTATTACAACTGCGCCGCGCTTTACGAAAAAATGGGCAATCTCGATGGTGCGATCGCGAAGATCCGCGCCGCCATCAAGGTCGCCCCTGACAACCCCACGCTCCGCGAGATGCTGTCCCGTCTGCTCGCCGCCAAAGCCAATCAATCTCCCACAGTCACCACGCCCGCGAAGACATCCGGGCAATAGCTGGCCCCGTCTCAGGCCGTGGCGAAAGCCTTCCCCAACACAAACGCGGGCACCAAAAGCGACAGCACGAGCAGCACACCGACCCAATCACCAAATGGCGACAACAGGACAATGATGGCATCGACCACGATGATGCCCAGCAGCATCTGCCTGATAATTCGCTGGAGGGTGGGGTTGCCGGCTTCGTAAGTGGAGAGAAAGGTGATTAACCCCGCGTAGACCCCGAGTACGGCCGGCATCCACGAGAGCCGCAGCGGAAAACAGCGCATACCGAGCAGGAAATTGGCGAAACGGGAGCTCCCCAGCACCAGCGGACGCAGTGCGGCAATGCGCCGTGCCCAGGCGTTATAAAAAAAGATCATGCCGGCGAGGAACACGGCGATCCCCAGCGGAACCGGTCCGGCGATTCCCGCAAGCGCCAACCCAACGATCATGAGAGCGACCCCCAGCACCCACGCGGTTTTCAGTGATACTGCTCCACTCGGCAGCGGGCGCTCGGGGTGTTCGACACAGTCGAGGTCGTAGTCAAACAGGTCATTGAACACGATCCCCGACGTGTATAGGCAAGCCGAAGCGACGACCAAGAGCGGGAGTTTCCAGGCGGGCACGCCACCGCCGATGGCGAACCAGCCGGCGAGCGGGTCAGCCATTGCCGTAAAAGCGTTCGGCAGGCGCAGAAGTTGGGCACAGGCGAGAAACTTTGGACGATCGACCGTCATGGCCGGGCGATTGTTGCGAATGCAGGGGCACTTATCCAGTGGAATCGGACTGGAAATAGATGGGCGGCTTGGCGACAATGCGGCGTCAATGCATGGGAAACCTCTCAAAGTCCTCTCCGTCGTGGTCATGGTTCTCGCCCTCGCGTTTCCATTTCTGCTGGCGCTGGAAAAGATTTCCGAATCCGACACGTTCTGGCACCTGAAAACCGGTGAGTGGATCGTTGCGCACGGGGCGATCCCGCGTGCTGATCCGTTTTCGGCGACGGTTAACGGAAAGCCGTGGCTCGATTGGGAATGGCTGTTTCAGGCGGCCATCTACGTCGTGTACTCCTACGGCGGGTTCAACGCGCTGGTGGTGGGTAAGGCCGCCATTGTTCTTCTTACAGGATTGGTCCTGTTCCTGGCATGCCGTCAGAATGGCGCAGGCGTTTCGCTTGCGGCGCTGTCGGTGATGGCGGCGCTTGTCGCCGCGCGCGAGCGGCTTGAAGTGCGACCGGACGTGGTCATGCTTTTGTTTGCGGCATTGACCATCCTGCTGCTGGAATCCGCACGGCGCGGGAAGCTGTATTCGTTGCTCTGGCTGCCACTGCTGCAATTGATCTGGGTGAATGTCCACGGATCGTTTCTTCTCGGCGTCGCAATCACGGGCATTTACACCATTGTGTACGGGATCGAATTTGCCGTGCGGAAGCAATGGCGCTGCGCGCTGCTGGTTATCGTTGTGCTCCTACTTTCGTGCGGCGCCTGTTTCGTAAATCCATTTGGCGCCCAGCTTGTGCGTCACGCGATCGAGCAAACAGGGCCTTCGAGTCCATCCGGCACCATCGGCGAGTGGCAGCCGACGCGATTGCTGTTGCTCACGGAGCCGAACTGGGCGCTACGGGTCTTTTGGTGGTTATTCTGGCTGAACCCGTTGGCGCTTGTCGCCGTGCTGGCGATCAAACGGCGCGAGTTTCCCTGGGCACATGCACTGGTCGTGGCCGCGATGAGCGTGCTCGCGCTACGGGCGAACCGGTTCACGGCATTATATGCGGTTGTGACCGCGCCGATTCTGGCCCACGGGTTGGCGGTACTGCGGGAGAAATTTGCGGGGAAAGAGCGCTCAGATTGGGGCGAAACGACTGCCGGGATTCTGGCCGGCGGCATGGCCGTGTTCCTCATTTTTGTGGTGGTGACGAACCGCTGGGCGCTGGCGGAAGATCGGTCGCCGAACTTCGGTCTGGGAGTGGATGAATCGGTGGTGCCGGTGCGGGCGTTGGCAATGATGGCGAAACTGCCGCCCGGCTTGAACGTGTTCAATACGTTTTTGTCAGGCGGTCCGCTGATTTGGAACGGCTATCCACAGTGGCAGCCATTCTGCGACGGGCGCGCGAACCTGTACGGGCGTGACTTTGTCGATCACTACCGCAAGGCGATGTACGATCCGACCGAGTGGGACAAATGGATGCAACAGAGATCGGTGTCCGTGGCCTACCTGCAGTACGGCACGGCGGACGACCGGACCTTGTTGCAACACCTGGTGAAAAGCCATGTGTGGGACATGCTCTACTTCGATCACGCGGCCTGCATTTTCGTGCACCAGAGTTCGTGGGCGCTGCTGCGGGCGGACCGGCAACTGGCGGACTTCAAACCAGTGCGCGTCACGGACGCGAAAGCGGTATTGGCCTACACGCACCAGCTGGCGGATGAAACGGCGGGTGCGGACTCCTACGGTCGCGCACGCGCGGAGACAACCGTGGGAAATTTCCTCATGGCCATCGGCGCGGTTGATACGGCGCTGGTGTTGTTTGAAGACGCGATCGCCATCAACCCACGTCCGTGCCAGGCGTGGATGAGCCTGGCAGCCATCAAACTCGACGAGGGTTACAAGCAACAGGCGATGGACCTGACGGAACGATTGCTGGAGATCAATCCCCGTTTCTTTTATGCGCGTTTGTTGCAAGCGCAGATCAAGGCCACGGACAAGGATCTCGACGGAGCGGAAGAGGAAGCGGACGCCGTACTCCGGGAACAACCGCACTCGGCGCAGGCGTGGTTGTTACGGGCACAGTTGGCAGCGCGGCAGGGGGATCGTCCGACGGCGATTCGGGCGCTGCAACGCACGATTGCGGAGCAGGTGGAAGATCCCCAGTTGTATTTGTTCCTGGGGCAATTGCTGGTGCCGGAGAGTCGGACGAACGAAGCCGTCGCAGCGTACGAGAAATGTCTGCAGCTATGGAACGGCCCGGCGCAGCAGCGGGAGCAGATCGCGGCTGAGTTGGCGAAGTTGCGCGGCGACGTACCAAAATGACGCCGTTCAAATCGCGCTTGCGCGCATCCCATTTTTTATTATTGTTTCGACACAATGATATGGAAGGGAGGCGAAGGAAGCGAATGGAACAAATCACGTGCTCCAATTGTAACGTGGATGTCGACCCGGAGGAGTTGCGGCGGAACAATCTGCGTTGTCCAACGTGTGGTTTCGATTTGAGTGATACGGAAGAGGCGGACGACCTGGACGACGATCTTGACGAGGAGGACGAGGAACTCGATGAGGACGAAGACGAAGATGAGGACGAGGAGGAGTGATGGTTATCCACCACCCGCTCTCGTTCCCTGACAGCGCTAAATGATTATCGAAATCTTTGAAGCTGGGCCGGTGGCGACCAACGGCTACCTGGTCGCCGACAGGCCGGGTGGGAAGGCGCTGGTGATTGATGCGCCGCAGGGCGTCGCCGCCGCAATGGTCGAGCAAGCCCGTGCATGGAACACTCCCATTGTTTATCTCGTCAACACGCACGGCCACTGGGACCACTTCCTGGATAACGCCGAACTATTGCGCCTGACGGGAGCAAAGTTTGGCATTCACCGCGAGAGCGCTCCCCTGCTCGCCATGCCCCAGACGCGTTACTTTGGATTGGATCTGGAGGTCGAAACGACCCAGCCGGATTTCTTTCTCTCGGAAGGCGAGCCGCTTGCCGTCGGCGCTCTGCGATTTGAGGTATTGCTGTGTCCTGGTCACTGTCCCGGCAGCGTGGTGCTGTTCGAGCGACGGGAGCGCGTAGCTTTTGTGGGGGATGTGTTGTTCGCGGGATCGGTTGGACGCACGGATTTGCCGGGTGGGAGTCATGACGCGTTGCTGAGTTCCATTCGGGAGAAACTGTTGCCGCTGGGTGACGACGTGCGCGTGCTGTCAGGGCACGGACCGGCCACCACCATCGGCACAGAACGTCAGACAAACCCGTTCTTGACTGCTAGATGAGCAGCGACCTCCCGAAAAATCAATGGTTGCAAGCTTTCCAGCGCTTTTGTAGTATCCGCCGAACCCTAAACCAAGGAGATACATAAGGAGCTTTATGGCAAAGTTGACGAAGTCACAGATTTTGAGCACGCTCGCGGAGAAGACCGGCGTGTCGAAGAAGGACGCGGGCCAGTTTATTGAAGAGCTGGTCAAGCTGTCGTACAAGGAAGCGAAGAATGAGTTCACGATTCCCGGCCTCGGCAAACTCGTGCTGAAGAATCGGAAAGCCCGCATCGGTCGCAATCCGGCCACGGGCGCGCAGATCCAAATTCCGGCCAAGCGCGTGGTGAAGTTCCGCATCGCGAAGGCCGCGAAGGACGCGATTCTCGGCGGGAAGTAAATCGCGAGAGTTCGAAATCTCGAGGGCGATGGCAGAATCTGCCATCGCCCTTTTTATTGGCGTGGAACTACTTGGCGGACTTTTTTGTGAACGCGGTGATGTCGGGAATGCCGGCCGCGCGAGCGGCATCCACGATGGCCACGACCGTCCCGTAGCTGACGGTTTTGTCGGCGGAGAACTGCACCTGTACTTTCGGGTTCTTCTCTTTCGCGTCGCGCAGGGTCTGTTCCAAGGTGCTCAACGCGACGGGTTTGTTGTCGAGGTAGATCGTCTCATCGGAGCCGACCGCGATGGAGATGCGCTCGATCTTCTCATGGCCAACTTCTTCCGCGGTCTTGGCCTCCGGCAGGACGAGCTTCACGGCGGTCGGCGAATTCGCGCGGAAGGTCGTCGTGGCGATAAAGAAGATCAACAGAATGAACAACACGTCCACGAGATTGATCACGCGGATCGACGGCGGACGGGGCGATCGGGTTGACTCGAAGATGCGCATGAGAATCCGTCAGGGAGAGTGGCGATACAGGCGCGTCAGCAATTCGTCCGTGTTGCGCTCCAACTCCAGCACCAGCACCTCGATGCGGCGGCGCAAATACATGTATGCAATCAGCGCCGGAATCGCGATGCTGAGACCGGTCATGGTCGCGGTCAGCGCTTCGTAAATGCCCCGGGAAATCATCGACGGCTCGCCGAGGCCCTTCTTGGCCACGTCCTCGAACAACTGCACCATGCCGATGACCGTGCCCAACAGGCCCAGCAGGGGGCCCAGCTCGGCGATCAATGACAGTGTGGTCAGGCCGCGCTCCAGGCGCCCGACAATCTGCCGCGCCAGCGCCTGCATAACCTCGACGTTCTCTGTTTTTGGCAGCGCGGCGTGGGCGAACACGGCTTGCACCAGGTTCCCGAGCACCGTGGTGTCCGATTCGCTGAGCACGCGCAACGCTTCTGTCTGCTCCGGACTCGCCGGCCGCTGCTGGATCGCCGCGGCCAACGCGGGCGAGATAATGCGGCGGCGTTGCAGCGCCCACACGCGTTCCAAAATGATGGCCACGCCCGCTATCGAGCACACCAACAGCGGCCACATGGCGATTCCGCCCCGAGCAAACCATTCCGGCATGAAGGTCCTCCCTTGTTGATCAATAGTAGAAGGTGAAACTCGCCTCGCGCGGTTCCTTCCCAACCAGCGCGCGCAGATTATCCGGCAACGGATCGAACGGTCCAGATTCTATGATGGCCTTCTCACAAAACAACGATAAAATCTGTCCCGCCGTATTGTCCTCGTCCGGCACATTCAAGTCGCGCACCTGCCCGTCATCGAGAAGTTCAAAATGGACCGTGACCGCGCCCGCGCGCTCGTACATTCCGAAGCGATCGATGAGTGCGTACCACCGGCTTTGCACGGCCTTGATGATCTTCTTGTCATAGGCCCCAAAGGGATTCTCTTCCACACCGAACGCGGCCACGCCGCTACGCGAGACCCCGGCCACTGTCAGGTGTGCCTTGCGGGACACAATCTCCCGACCCGGCACGCCTGGTTCGGCGGCGGCGGCTGGCGCGCCATCGCCACCAGCAGCTTCCGCCGGGCTGGCTGGCGGGGCAGGAACATCCGAACTGGTGGCGACGTCCGGTTGACCCGTCGGCTTCGGCGCCATGGCCAGCTTTTGTTCGTCAACCATCTTTACACCGAGTGGGGGGATTTCCTGAGATTGGGCCGGGGTGCTGGCTACTGGTTTTGGTTGCGGAATTGTCCGGGCAGCAGTTGGCGGCGTTGGCGTGGCTGATACTCCGGACTTGCTGGGAGCGCCCGGCGCACCGGGTGGCATCAGCGCCGGAGCGGAGACGCCGGAGGGACTGGGCACGTCCAACGTGTTCAGCGCGCGTGTTTCTTTGCCCTCCAGATACGGCGTGTCGCCTTCTTTATCGGTGGGATTGTTGGGATTGGCGGCGACCGTCGATTTGTCGGAATAGTATTTCGCGTTCTTCGGCTTTTCACCGGTGGCCTGTGACGGGTCGGTTTCCATGAACCGTTGCGCTTGTTTCTCTTCGTCCCGCTGTTTTTTCGTGCGTGGTTCCTCCACTTCCACAAACGTGATCGTCTGCGTTCGCGGGGTGGAAGGCGCCTCGGGTGAATGCACCACGTGTACCAGCTTCGTCAAAGAGGAAAGCCACGGAAGTTTCATCAACGTCGTACGAAACTGCCAACTGCCGAATGCGAACGCATGGAGCAACAACGACACCAGCAGTGCAATCTCAATATGCAGGTTTTCGCGATACATGGCCTGGGAACATGATAACAGGTTGCATTATAGCAGATTGCATTCCGCCATCAACCCATGCGTTAGCACGGCGGCACATGCCTCGCCACGCGGTCAACGGTTGGATGTGGCTGAGTCCAAGGCGGTTTACGATGGCGTGGAAACGAGCCGGTCCTGTCGGAGAGAAGCGGCTCCGCCTTCGGATCCAGCCTCGGGAGATGTGTCATCGATGTTAGTGGGTTTCAGCGCGTGATTGCGAGCCAGCAACACGTAGATCGAAGGCACGACAAACAACGTGAACGCGGTCCCGATCGTCATACCGGTTACGAGGACGATGCCAATGCTGTTTCGGGAGCCGGCGCCCGGTCCCGTGGCCAGGACGAGCGGGAAATGGCCCGCGACCGTCGCCACCGAGGTCATCAAAATGGGGCGCAGCCGGGTTCCCGCAGCGTGGATGACAGCGTCGAGCTTGGCCATGCCGGACATTTGCAGGTTGTTGGCGAATTCCACGATAAGAATTCCGTTCTTGGAAACAAGTCCCACCAACGTGATCAAACCGATTTGGCTGTAGATGTTCAGTGTCGTAAATCCAAGGAAGCTGAACAGCAATGCACCCGAGAGCGCCAGCGGCACGGAGCCAAGGAGAATGATCAAAGGATCTCGGAAGCTCTCAAACTGCGCCGCCAAGACGAGAAAAATCAGGATGAAGGAGAGAATCAGCGTCTCATTCAGTTTGTTGCCTTCCACCCGCAATTGGCGCGCCTCGCCGGCATAATCAATCGTGTAGCCCTGGGGCAGGATTTTGGAGGCTTCCTGCTCGAACACCTTCAGGGCCTGGTCCAGCGTTACGCCCGGCGGAATGGCCCCCTGAATCGTGACGGAATTCAATTGCTGGAAGCGGAAGATCGATCGCGGTTCCGTTGTTTGCTTCAGCGTTGCAAACGTGGAAAGCTGAACCACCTTGCCGTCGGGGCCGCTGACGTAGATATCCTTCAACTGATCTGTCGTCAGCCGTTGCGCGCGCGAGATTTGGGGAATGACCTTGTAACTGCGGCCCTGGATGCTGAACCGGTTCACATAGTCCCCGCCCAACATCGTGCCAAGATCCTGGCCGACCTGTGACAGGTTCAATCCCAACGATGCCACCTTGTCGCGGTCAAAAACTATTTCAGTTTGTGGCTGGTCGAACTTCAAGTCCGTGTCCGCGAACATGAAGATGCCGCTCGCGAACGCTTTCGCGACGAGTTGATTGGCGAACTCAAGGAGTTCCCGTGGTTCCGCGGTGGAAGCGATGACGAACTCGACAGGAAATTGTCCGCCGCCGGGCAGCGGGGCCGGCGTCGTAGGAATGACGCGCACGCCGGGAATGGTGCTCAGTTTCCCGGACACATCGATGAGTATCTCTCCCGTGGAGCGTTTCCGTTCGCTCCAGGGCTTGGTCACCATGCCGGAAAACCCGCCCGACGGATCGGTCAACTGGAAAGTGTGCTCCGTCTCCGGCATGGATTCGAAAACGTCGTTCACTTTTTCCGTGTACCGCGTGGTCTGGTCGATGGTGGCGTTCGGCGCCGCCTGGACAATGCCGAAGACCACGCCCTGGTCTTCTTTCGGCGCCAACTCGCGCTGCGAAAACATGATAAATGGCAACATCAGGAGGATGACAACGACCGCAAGGGTCAGGGTGACGGGGCGCCAGCGGAGCGTGTTCGTAAGAATCTGCATGTACTTCTGACGGAGACTGTCAAAACGCCGATTGATCATGCCCGCAAACCCGCGATGAGAGTCGCCAGCCCGCAAGAGTTTCGACGACATCATCGGCGACAGGGTGAGCGCGACGACACCGGAAACGATTACGGCACCGGCCAGCGTGAGGGCGAACTCGCGAAATAGCGCCCCTGTCAAACCGCCTTGAAATCCAATCGGGGCGTACACGGCTGCCAGCGTGATCGTCATCGCGATGATGGGGTTGGACAATTCGCGCGCGCCCTGCAGCGCGGCATCGAACGGCTTCAGCCCTTCGTGTATATGCCGTTCGACGTTCTCCACGACAACAATGGCGTCGTCCACGACCAGACCGACCGACAGCACAATCGCCAGCAAGGTAAGCAGATTCAGCGTGAAACCGAACAGCAACATCAAAAAGGCGGCGCCAATGAGTGAAATCGGGATCGCCACCACCGGAATGAGCACGGAACGGAACGAGCCAAGAAACAGAAAAATGACTACGATAACGATGATGAGCGTCTCCATCAGGGTGTGGGTCACCTCGCGCAGCGCATCGTGAATGTATTCGGTCGAATCGTAGGGGATGCCGACTTTCATGCCGACAGGCAATTGCCGCTCGATTTGCGGTAGCTCGGCCCGCACGGCCTTGATCACGTCGAGGGCGTTGGCGGTTGGCAGTGCCCAGATGCCCATGAAGGTCGCTTTCTCGCCAGAGAAGCGGACATCCTCGTCGTAGCTCTCCGCGCCGAGTTCGACGTCGGCCACGTCTTTCAGGCGAACAATGGCCCCGTTCTGCTGGCGGACCACCAGTTCGCGGAAATCATCCGCCGTGCGCAGGTCCGTATTCGCGGTCAAGTTCACCGAAATCATGGAGCCTTTCGTCGCTCCGACGGCGGACAGGTAATTGTTGGCGGCCAGCGCCTGGCGCACCTGGGACGGCGAAATACTCAACGCGGCCAGCCGATCGGCCTTCAGCCAGACGCGCATGGCAAACGTGCGCGCGCCCAGAATGTCGGCCCGTTGGACGCCACTGATGGCCGACAACTTTGGCTGGACGACGCGCGTAAGATAATCAGTGATCTGATTCTGGTCGAGGTCTTTGGAATAGAAGCTGAGATAGGCGGCCGCAAATTGATTGTCGCTGGTCTCGATGTCGATGATCGGCGCTTCGGCTTCGGGCGGCAGATCATTGCGAACCTGCGCGACCTTCGACTGGATCTGCGTCAGCGCAGCGTTGTTGTCGTAGTTCAGCTTCAAATGGACGGTGATGGTGCTCAGGCCCTGGGCGCTCTGCGATTCGATGTAATCAATGCCGTCGGCGCTCGCGATGACGCGTTCGAGAGGGGTGGTGATGAATCCGCGCACGAGATCGGCGTTCGCGCCAACGTAGACGGTTTTGACGGTCACGATGGCGATGTCGCTTCGCGGGTATTGCCGGACGTTCAACGACCGGATCGCCTGAAACCCCGCCAACAGGATGATCAGATTGACCACAGTTGCGACAACCGGGCGGCGAATGAATAGGTCCGTGAGCTTCATGGGAGATGCTTTGGTTCTGGCTCGTACGCGTTACGTGTTGGGCGGATTCGGATTCGGGTTGTCGCCCGGTTGGACGCTGTTATTCACCTGCACCGGGATGCCGCTGCGCAATTTGAACGCCCCGGAGCTGACCACTTCATCACCTTCCGTGACACCAGACAAAACGGAAACAAGATCGCCACGGCTCGGCCCGAGCTTCACGAATTGCTGCTGCACTTCCTTGACCGATTTGCCATCAGCCCCCGTCTTGTCCTTGACGATAAACACAGAGTCGCCGTATGGGGCATAGCTGATGGACGATGCGGGAATAGACAAGACGTCCTGCTCCGGCAGGAGCACGTCGACGTTGACGAACATGCCCGGGCGCAGTTTGTGATCAGAATTACTGATCGTGCCCTGAATGGTCATGTTGCGCGTCGATTCGTCGATGCGCGAATTGATCGCCGTGACTTCCCCTTCGAATTGTTCGCCCGTGATCCCTGCGGCTTTGAGGCGGAGTTTCTTCCCGGCGGCGATCTGGTCGAGATTCTGTTGCGGCAGTGCGAACTCAACATAGATGGGGTCGACTGATTGCAACGCCACGATGGGGGCGCCGACATTCAAATACTGGCCGAGGTCAACCTGACGAATGCCAACCAGCCCGTCGAAGGGAGCGATAATGGTTTTGCGGGCGATCAAGGCCTGTGCATCGTCCACGGCGGCTGTGGCCTGATGGAACTCGCTCTCCGCGGAATCATAATCCGACCGCGAGACGGCCCCATCTCCCACGAGACTGCGCTGGCGGTCGAGACTTAACTTTGCCCAGTCCAGACGGGCCTGTGCGGCGCGCAACTGTGCGTCCTCCTGCTTGGTATCGAGTTTGACGAGGAGATCGCCCTTTTTTACGGCGCTGCCAGATTGGAATGAGATTTCGGAGATGATGCCGGCCAGATCGGTGCTGACCGTAATGCCGTTGACCGCCCGTAGCGATCCGACCGCGCTCAATACCGGCTGCCAGCGATCCCGTTTGGCCACGGCCGTTGTGACGGCGGCGGGCGGTGGTGCGAATTGCTTAGCCTGCGCGATGGCCGCGTGAATCTGCGATGCCTTCCAACCGCCGATGACCAAAATGAAGAGGCCGACCAACCCCAACATGATGAGCATTCGCTTACCGAGGGACGCCGACCCCTGTTTCTGTGGCGTTGCGGTTTCCAAAGGACGCTGTGACAGTGAAACACTCATGGGCGCTGGGTCTCCTGATTCAATTGCTCATTTGCAACTGGTGGTTATCCGATTTGCCAGATTCTCGGCAAAAAGGCCCGTTCAGCTTGCCGCCACCTCGGCGCTCTTGACTCCCAACAGGGACATCGTCCCCTCTTCCATCTCGCCAAGCACGGTCAGATCGTTCTGGATCCTCGCTTGTGTCAACAGCCCTTCATAGTATGCAAAGAGCATCCTCGCCTTGACTGCCGCGTCGGGCGCGTGAATCAGCCCCGCGGCGTGAGCGTCGCGAATCGCCGATTCCAGGTACGTCCGCTTGTAGTCGAGAATCTCCTGGATTTTGCTTTGCAAACCATCCTCTTGCGTGCTGACTTCGGAGCCTAGGGAGAACTGTGGGCATCCGAGCACACACCCGTATTTACTTTTGATTTCAGTCTGGAAGCGGTAGCTGTACTCACAGTATTTCCGGAGCCGCTCCAATGGCGGAACTGTCGGAGAAAACAATGCGTCAAGCTCCAGGCGCCTGCGGGGCCAGTCGTTATCGATGGCCGCGACCGCCAGGTCCGCTTTCGAATCGAAAAAATAGTAGAAGCTCCCCTTCTTGACACCGGCCTTCTCGCAAATCTGGTCGATCGTGGTGCTCCCGTAGGAGCCCGTCCAGATCAACTCTCGGACGGCACCCATTAACTTTTCTCTGGCATCACTGACTCGCCCCATAGTCTGAACCCTTTCGCTCCGAGCTAACCGCCTTCGCTAAAGCCGCCCTAAAAATAATAAAATAGACTAGATAGTCAACTACCATTTTAGTTGCTGATCGAGCTTTGGATGCAACATATTGATAGAAAGCATCTATTGGTTGCAGACGCAACGCCACCATGACGGCTTCAAATGCCGTCCAATGGAGGTTTGCACATTCGTCCGGCGATTCCGTGATGCACCGGGCTTCAACTGGATTCAAGATGGGCTGAGGCACGCGGCAGCAACTTATCACTTTGCCCTCTACGGCGACGCCGCCAAGACCGCCGCCCTCCTTGGCGAGCGGGACATCCGGACGCTGCTGGAACACTACAAGGGGCTCGCCACGGAAGCCGAAGCAGAGGAGTTCTACGCCTTGCGGCCAGGCAGTCAAACGGCGATTCTACGGCGATTGGATGTTTCTTCAGAAGCGCCGACGAAGCCGATATAGTCAGAAGTCCCTTGTACCCAATGAATGAAAATGGCGCTCCCGGCCCGACTTGAACGGGCGACCTGCGGTTTAGGAAACCGACGCTCTATCCATCTGAGCTACGGGAGCGCATGCGGCGTCTCATCGCCTCGGCAATGGGGCCGCACCAAATCTACCGCGCAATATCTGGGACGCGAGGAAAAAGTGCTGCAACAAGCGTGCCCGCGCCTATGCGACAACCGGCTCAGAACCGGATCTGACAGCCTCGTCAATCATCGCTTGATAAGTGGAATCGCCACTGCTGTCGTGCCAGACATTGCGGCGGCGAATATCGGCAAATGTCTCCGTTGCGCCGCGCGTCAGGCCAATCTCACAGCGGAACTCGGGCACGTCACGGCGGCCTTTGGCGGAGTTGTACGCCCCGTGAAACTGGGTGATCTCATGCAACAGGCCGAACCGTTTCGGATCATGCCGCACGATCCAAGCCGCCGGCATGAACACGAGTTGTGCCGTCTTACCGAGCGCGGCGGCCACCTGTCGGTGATACTCACGCCACGTGACGATTTCCTCGCGCGTGCCATTGTAATCCTGCCCGTACGTCTTGGGGTTGAGCGCCGCGTACGCGAAAAGTTTTCCGCAATCGTCGCGATGCGTCGATTGCCACAAGCCCAGGCCATCGCCCGCGCACAGCACTGGTTGACCGCGTTCGACACGGTCCCACGCCGCGGTGTTGGATTCCAAATTATCGATCACCGGCCCGCCGGGGCCATACGTATGGCTCGGTCGGATGATCGTCACCTGAAACCGTTGTGCGTCCTGGGCCTGGCGAAAAACCTGCTCGCACGCCACCTTGTTGCGCCCGTACTCGCTGATCGGTTCCTGCGGGAATGACTCGTCGATCAACACCTGCGGCGGCATCTTCACGCCATACGTGCACACCGTTGAGCAAAAGATGAACTGCTCGCACCGACCCCCGAACGCGCGGACGGCGCTCTCCGCCTGTTCGGGGCCGAAACAAATCATATCAATGACCACGTCATACCGCGCCGCCGCAAATCGTCCTTCAAAATCACCGAACTGGTTGCGATCGCCCGTGAGCCGCGTCACCTGCGGCGGCAACGTGTCCTCCCGCTGCGCGCGGTTAAAGACCGTGACCTCAGCCCCTCGCGCCAGCAAGTGCTTGACGATCCCCCGGCTGATCAGCCCCGTCCCACCGATAAGTAAAACTTGCATCGCTTGGTGCTCCATCACAATCCAGTTGGCAGGTCGGCCCCCTCACCTTAATCCTCTCCCCCGGAGGGGAGAGGAAATCGCGCAAACCAAGTAGTGTCTCCTCTCCCCTTGGGGGAGAGGAAGGGTGAGGGGAATGTGTGGTCGTCTCATCATAAAATCCGGTGATGAGGCAGCGCTACACGAGGTCACACGCCTCGGCTGGCATCCAATGCGCATCTTGGCCATCCCACTTCACGTTGCATCCAACGGGATTGGTCATGGGCTTCCCCACCGGCTTCCCGGCGAGATGCTCGCGCAGCGCATTCTCCAAATCGTTTACGGTCATCTTGCTCGTGTCGCGTGGCGTGTCCACGCCCCGCCCCGTGTAGATCAATTTCCGCGAACGGTCGAACACATAGAAATGCGGTGTCCGCAACGCGCCATACGTCCGGGCCACGTCCTGCGATTCGTCGTGCAAATACACCCACGGAAACTTCTTCTCCTCCATGCGCGCGACCATGTGCGGGAAATCGTCATCCGCGTAGGTGTTCCGGCTGTTCGAGTTTATGCCCACGAACCGCACACCCTGCGCGGCGAACTGCTCCGCCGTCTTGCGCGTCACCTCATCCGACCCGGTCACATAAGGACAATGATTACACGTGAAAAAGATCACCAACACCTTCGCCTCGCCAAAATCCGCCAGCCGATACATCTTCCCATCCGTCGCCGGCAACTTGAAATCCGGTGCCTTGTCTCCAATCTGCAATGTAAACGCCATCGCAACCATCCTTTCTGGATTCACCCTCAAATTATCCCACAAGCGCACACGCGACAATCCAATTTCCGAACTGTAGCGGCGCTCTATGAGCGCCGGTCGTTAATGTTTTTCCGGCTTTCACCGCCGAAACTCCAACGCATTGATCTCGCCCTGATACGGCCAATCCCCCGGCTCGCTTACCAATTTCGCCCGGGCCGGATTCTGCAGTACATACTGCCACTTCTCCTCATAAGATTCCCCCGACCGCAGCGCATGATCGAAGAAGCCCCCTTGCCAATGGGGTGCTGGTTCGCCGCGATTGCGTAGCTCTTTGGAAATATGATTCTTGAATGACTTCACCCAAGCAGAAAGCGTGATTTTCGGTGGATCAAGCACCACGAAGAGGTGCATGTGGTCCGGCATGATGACATAACGCCCAACAAATGCACTACGACCAGTTCCATTGGTAGCAAACGCGATAAATGACGAATGGATCTCCTCAGTTGCAAGCATGCATCGTCGTTGATCCGTGCACGCGGTGACGAAATAAATCGGCTCTTGATCGAACAGCCAATCCAAGCGCCGCAACCGTGTCGATTCCACCATGGTTGGAAGAATAAAGTTTCCCGCAAGCACCTGCAACACTTCGCGGTCTGGTTGTAGCGGCGGTCTGCGACCGCCGGTCGTATGCTTTCCGTAATTGCGGTCTACAACCACCGAAATCCTCAGAAAAATCAACAACCGGCGGTCATAGACCGCCGCTACAGCGAAATGATACCCCAACCGAAAAACCTCGACTTTCCTGCAAAACAGGTTTTTACTGGCTTTCGGAGAAGTTAGGAAAGCGTTGTGAAAATCTTCCGAATTCTCACCATGGTGGTTGTGTCGGCTCTGGTCGGTAGAGTGAACGCACAGACCGAGACGAATCTACACTCCTTTGGCAACTACCCCGATGGATACTCTTCATATGCTGGGCTGGTGCAGGGCAGAGACGGCAATTTTTGCGGGACGACCCTCCAGGGTGGGACGAACGACGGCGGCACAGTGTTCCAACTGACTGTTCCCCTCAACCCTCCTGCCAATCAAATCAGCGCGATTGAATTCTTCAGCCTCTTCGACAGCATGGGTGTGGCCACCCTAATCCCGTCTGTGGCTGGGGAGACCTACCAGTTACAGTACACAGATGCGATGTCCCCCACTAACTGGATCAACACGGGAGGCTGTGTAACCAGTATCGGCGGCCCCATGCCCCTCATTGATCTCGTCGGAGTTTTACCACAACAACGATTTTATCGGGCTGTCATTACACCATAGGAGCCGTTGTAGCGGCGCTCTATGAGCGCCGGTTGTTCGTCGTTCATTTCCCGAAAACTTCCGGCGGTCACAGACCGCTGCTACGGACGGAAACACGCCTCACGGCTCCCCATCAACTTCCGGCATCCGCAACACATCCGGCTCCGTCTTTAATCCCAATTCTCGCGCCATACGTGCCAATGGTTGAATGACCTCCAGTACTCGCGCGATGGTTTCGTCGCTGGCTTGCTGGCTGCTGTCGGAATCTTCGCGAAGGAGCACTTCGAGCGGCGACTTCTTCAGTGGGAATTCTTTCAGTTCGATCTTTGCGTCAGCGGACAATCCCGCCGCTTCGCGCACGAGGCGGAGTGCCACGGGGAACCCGCCGAGTTCGTCCACCAACCCGAGCGCCTTGGCATCCTCGCCGGTCCACACGCGGCCCTTGGCGATTTTGAGCACGGTGTCTTTGGGAAGCTTGCGGCCCTGAGACACCTTCGTCGTGAAATCATCATAGACACGGTCCAGCCACGTCTCGAATCTCGCCCATTGCTCCGGCGTGTAATCCTGCAGGCCGGTGAACACCCCGGCGTTCGAGCTGGAATGGACTTCGTCCCACGAAATACCGAGCTTGTCCCAGAAATTCGTGGTGAGCATCTTGCCCCCGAATACGCCGATCGACCCGGTGAGCGTCGCCGGCTGCGCGACAATCTTGTCGGCATTCATGGCGACAAAATAACCGCCGGACCCGGCCACGCCGCCCATCGACACGATGATCGGTTTGCCGGCTTTCTTCGCGCGCACCGTCTCTCGCCAGATCGTGTCCGACGCCACGTACGACCCGCCGGGGCTGTCGATCCGAAACAGGATTGCCTTTACGCTTTTGTCGTCCACCGCCGCGCGGAACGCCGCGGCCATCGTGTCGGCGCCCATCGTCACGCTCTGGAACACCGGATCGTAGCCGCTCTTCCCGCGTTGCACGCCGCCGACGCCGTAGATGAGCGCGACGGTCGTGCCCTCGTCGTACGGGCTGCCCGCGCGGTCGAGGTATTTCGAGAGGTAGAGGAACTTCGCGTGCGGGCCGGCCTTCTTCTTGATGTCCTCATACGCATCGTCGCGATACGCCAGCTTGTCCACGAGCTTCGCCTGCAATGCTTCGTCGGCAAGAAACGGCCCGCGATCGATCAGCTTGCGCACGTCGGCTTCGGACATCTTGCGCGCTTCCGCGATTCCCGTGACGATCTGGCCAAACACCGACTCCATCAATTTCTCCGTCGCCTCGCGGTGCGCCGGCGTGTACTTCTTTTCGGTGAGTTCGTTTAGCGCATTTTTGTACTCGGAGCGGTGGTCCATGCGCGGGACGACCCCCAGCTTGTCGAGCGTCCCGCGAACGAAAGGAGTCTCGACGATCAGCCCGGCCAAACCAACGTCGCCGGATGGTTGCAGGTAGATTTTATCGAAGGCCGTCGCCAGATAATAGGAACCGTTGCCCCTGCCGCCCTCGCCAAACGTCTCCGCGTACGCAATCGCCGGCTTGCCGCTGTGGCGAAACGCGATGACCGCATCGCGAATCTCCTGGATCTCGGCCGGTGACAGCCCGGCTTCGCCCACCCGCGCGATCAGGCCGACCACATGCTTGTCCGCCGCGGCGCGTTCCAACGCCTCGACCACACCCAGCACCGTCGTGGGGCTGCCGGAGACGATCCGCGCCACCGGATCATCGGGAACGTACTCCACCAGATGCTTCTCGAAGTTCGCCTCCAAGATCACCTTCGATGGGACCATCTTCTTGATGACCAAAAATGAAATCGACGCCAGAACCATCGCGATAAGAACGACCGCCCCGATGGTTGCCAGCACGCGCACGGTGAACTTCCTCAATACATGTGATCCCATGACCTTCTTCCTCCAATGACAAGAAACGAATTTCGCGCTACCGCCGAGATTACCGCTGTGCCGCCATCACCGCAAGCAACACCGCGCATGGGTGCGGCGATTGATTTTCGTCTCGTTCGCGGCACCCGGTATGCTGTTTGTCCTGGCGTGCACCTCGGTTGTCTATTGGGTGTTCCGTGGTACAGTGCAATCAGGCAAGTTTAGCAATTGAACAAGGAGACCGCTCATGGACATCCTCATTCAGGCCGACGGCGTCACCCTTACCCCAGCCATTAAAAATGCCATCGATGAAAAGATCGGGCATGTCGAGCAATACGCACCCCGCGCAGTGCGCGCGCGCGTGCACCTGCGCAAAGTCAGCGCTCATCCCTCTCCGCGCCAGTACACCGTCCGCGTACTCGTCGAGATTCCCGGCGCCGACCTGAGCGCGGATGAATCCAGTGCCGACGTCGTCACCGCGCTCGACATCGTGACGGGAAAAATCCAGCGTCGCCTGCGCAAACGCAAGACTGAGCGACTCGCCCAACGCGCAAGCGGCCCCCGCCGCAAGCCGTAGGCGGAGCGCGTCCGGCCGGCGTTGTCGACCGTCCGTCAACCGATGGAGCAACTGGGCCGTGCGGCCACGGAATTACTGGTTCGACGATTGCAGGCCGATGACGAGATGGAGGCCGAACACCTGGTGTTTCCGATGGAGATCATCCAGCGCGACTCGCTAGCCCCGCCGGCATGACAACAACGCCCTCTCCCGAAGTTGATTCGTATCTCCAAACTTTCCCCCTCACCCTAACCCTCTCCCCCGGAGGGGAGAGGGGATCATTGGCAGCAAGTCGTTCATTATCTGCTTCGCGCTTAGCAGCCCATTGAAAAAGCGCCCGCTGGGGGCAGCGGGCCTACAACAGGCTGCCGAAATCAAAGGAGGTTGTAGGCCGCGTGCCCTCACGCGGCGTGTCGTCGATGTTTTTTAGCGGGCTATTAGCCTTCTCATCCAATGGGGAAAGGCGATCACTGCTGGGATCCCTTCTCCCCTTGGGGGAGAAGGCCAGGATGAGGGGGCTGGGCTCAAGGGCGAAATCATGGTTCTGCCATCAGGCACCATTCAAATCAATTTATGACGCAATTCTACGGCATCGAACGCGGCGGGGTGTTGGTCGATTCCGGCGGCACCGTCCCGGATCCGGACAGGCGTTCATCGATTGATTTCGACGGAGCGTTTGTCGGCGTTGGTTGTCCCAACAAATCTCGTTTGCTGCTGTAATAGCTCGGAGGCGTTTGCTGACTGCAACCATTGGCCGCAATCCCGAGCGCGAGTGCCAACAATATCATCGTGCAGAATCGATTCATGTGCGCGTGCACTCTAGCATTATGACTCGCTCGATCCAAGTACGGTCCCTGGGTGATTGTGTAGGCCCATGGGTTGCATCAAGTCGTCTGATCTGTTTTAATCTTCAGACAATGAAACGGCTTCTGATTTTGGTTTTCCTGCTCTGGGCCGGTCTGGCTCAGGCGGAACAGCAGGATGCGAAGGTGGTGGTGGGCAACGCGCGGTTTACCGTGATCGCCCCGGAGTGCATCCGCCTCGAATACGCGCCCGACGGGAAATTTGTCGATGAGAAATCCATGTTTGCGGTCGGACGCGACGCGGTCTGGCAGGATTTCACATTGACCCGCCACGGCAGCAACGTGGTGATCGACACGGGGAAAATCAGGTTGCGGTACCGGCCTGAGGACAAGCCGTTTGACCGGGAGAATCTGCACGCCCAAATTGCGCTGGACGGAAATTGGGTGGAGTGGTGGCCGGGGGCGCCGAACCCGCAGAACCTGGGCGGGACGATTCGCACGCTGGACCAGATAAACCGCCCGGTGAACCTCGGAGACGGCGTGCTGTCGCGGGACGGTTGGTATTTGTTGGATGATTCGCACAACCAACTGTTGACGGACGATTGGGTCGAGGAGCGGCCGGAGAATGGAAGTACGGACTGGTATCTCTTCGGGTATGGGACGGATTACAAGGCGGCGCTGAAAGCGCTGACGCGCATCGGCGGGCCGGTGCCGCTGCCGCGCAAGTACGTTTTGGGCGCGTGGTACTCGCGGTACTGGCCGTACTCGTCCAAGGACTACCGGGACATCGTCGCGGAGTACCAGCAACATGATTTTCCGCTCGACGTGATCGTCATGGACATGGATTGGCACAAGGATGGATGGACGGGTTGGTCGTGGAACCGAAAGCTGTTGCCTGACGCGGAAGAATTGCTGAACTGGTTTCATCAGCAAGGGTTGCATGTCACGCTCAACGTCCATCCCGCCGACGGCGTGGGTCCGCAGGAGGACATGTACAAGAATTTCATGCGCGCGATGGGCGAGACAGCCATCACGAATCAGACGCTGCCGTACGACGCGGGCAGCAAGAAGTACCTCGATACGTTGTTCGAGTACACGCACAAGCCGTTGGAGAAAGAGGGCGTGGATTTCTGGTGGTTGGACTGGCAACAATATCCGTTCACGCGCAGCCTCCCGCATCTGTCCAACCTCGCCTGGCTGAATCAGTACTACTATCAATACACGGGCCGCAATGGTCTGCGCGGCCAATCGTTCAGCCGGTGGGCCGGTTGGGGCGATCATCGGCATCCGATTCATTTCTCCGGCGACGCCGACACGGGCTGGAAGATGCTGACGTTCGAGGTGCCGTTCACGTCCACAGCCGGGAATGTCGGCTGTTTTTTCTGGTCGCACGACATCGGCGGGCATATGGGCGGGCGCAACGAGGAGAGCTACACGCGGTGGGTGCAATTCGGAGCGCTGTCGGCCGCCCTGCGCTCGCATTCCACGCGGAAGGGCGACATGGATCGTCGGCCCTGGACGTACAGCCAACAGGCGGAAGATTCCATGCGCATCGCGTTTCATCTGCGCTCACAGTTGTTCCCGTACATTTACTCCAGCGTCTGGCAAAGCTGCACGGAGTCCGTGCCGTTGACCCGGCCGATGTACTTCGAGTACCCCGAGAGAGACGAGGCCTACCGCAGTCCGCAGGAGTATTTATTCGGCGATAATCTGCTGGTCGCGCCGATTACGTCACCGGGAGAAGGCACGAACAAGGTCGCCCAACTGGCCGTCTGGTTCCCTCCCGGCGAATGGTACGATTGGTTCAGCGGCCAGCGATTTTCGGGCGATAGCACGGAGATTGTTTCCGCGGACATCAACCAATTCCCATTGTACGCGAGAGGCGGTGTGCCGATCCCGTTGCAGCCGTATTCGCCGCGAATGACCACCGCCCCGTTGACCAATCTGATCGTCCGCTGTTTTCCCGGACCCGATGGCCAGAGCGCCACGGCGACGCTTTATGAGGACGATGGGGTGACAGTCGGGTATATGAAAGGCGAGTGTTCACGAACCGATTTGCGATACCGCCGCTCGGGCGCCGCCGTGACCGTGTTTGTGTCGCCGGCCAAAGGCTCGTACCCAGGGCAGGTTGAACAGCGGTCGTATCTTGTGGAGTTGCCGGGAACCGGCGAGCCGCGTAGCGTGATCGTCAACCGCCAGGAAGCAGTGGCCGACTACGAGGAGAGCACCCGCACGGTTCGCGTCCGCTTGTCGTCTCGCTCCATTCGGGATGCGGTGACGGTTTCCGTGAGCTTCTGACGGCGGGTTGGGCGGCGCGCGTGATTCAGAGCGACTCGACCGCTTCCCGAACGCGCTGCACGAGATCGTCCAGATAGAACGGCTTGTGCATGTAGCCGAACAGACCTTCCTGAAACATCCGCGTCGCGACGCCATCTTCGCAGCCCGTGAGGAGGATGGTGCGAACGTCGGGATTCTGCCGCTTCAGGCATTCAAAGACGAGATCGCCGGTCATCTCCGGCATCAGGAAGTCGAGCAAGACGAGTTTGATGGTCTTCCAATTCTTCTCGTAAATCTCGACCCCTTCCTTGGCGGTGAGGGCCGTATGGACCTCGAACCCGGCGGGCTCCAGGCTTCGTCTGACGATATCCAGCAGCTCCGGTTCGTCATCGATGGCAAGGACTCCATCTCGGTTCTTTTTCGATGCCTCCATAGCGGGGAATCATTGCAGCAGGGGCCGTTCCACCGTTTGTTTACTGTGATGAGAGAATCATTGGGAGATTACTTCCGAGCTTGTGCTGTAACTTGCTGTAAGCCAATGTACCACGCGATAAACCAGCGTCCTGTGTGGCACACGATGTGCTCAAATTTGAGTATAATTTTGAGCAAACTGCGGAAAGGGAATCTATGGGACGGAGCGAACTGACTAATGAAACCACACAGCGCAGTAATATCCGCATCCTGATTATCGACGACGATGGCGTCAACGCGATGCTGGCCAAGAGTGTTCTGGAGCGGAATGGATGCACCGTCCAGATTGCAGCGAACCCCGTCAAGGCGCTGGAAAAGTACGCCCACGAAAAAGATGCCATCGATCTGGTGATCGTGGACTACTTCATGCCGAACCTGGACGGCGGCGAGACCGTGCTCCATTTGCGCAAGCTCAATCCCAACATCAAAGTCCTGCTGTTCTCGGGCGCGGACGAAATGCGCCTGCGCCAAATCATCCGGCAGTACGGCATCGAGGGCTACCTCCACAAGCCCCTGCGCAAAGAAGAAGCCCTCCAACTGATTCACCAGATTCTGCCCGCCCCATCCGAGCCAGTCGCCCACACCTGAGCGCTGCGCCGGCCACCGGTTGCGACGTTGCGCTGCGAACCTGTGGGTCGGATTGGCGGAGCTCGTATGTGGAATCATCCCAAGGTTTGTGACCGGCTTGAACTTGGTGCCGGCTTCTGCGTACACTGCGCGAAATGGGACGCAACGCTCACCGGAATGCCCGTCTGAGTCTGGCCATCGTAATCCTGATCGGCTGCATGTGAGCCACGGCAAGAAAACCATCCTGATTCTGGGCGGCGGCTTTGGCGGGGTCTATACCGCCGTGTATCTCGAAAAGTTCATGACCGCGGCGGAGCGAAAGGACATCGCGATTGTCATTGTCAGCCGCGACAACTACATCGTGTTCCAGCCGTTGCTGCCCGAAGTGATTTCCGGCTCGGTGCAGTTGAATCACGTCATCAGCCCGATCCGGCGTCTGGCCAGGACCGCCCGCTTGTGCACCCGGGAAGTGGAATCGATCGATCTTGCGAACCACACGGTGCGGTTGAGTCCCGGTGTGAAGCCGGTACCCTTGACCATTGCGTACGACCATCTCGTGATCGCGCTCGGCACGCGTCTGGACTACGGCAACATTCCGGGGATGCGGGAGCACGCCAGCCCGTTCAAATACCTCGGGGACGCGTTGTATTTGCGGAACCAGTTGGTGCGGTCACTGGAGGAGGCAGAGACGGAAACCGATCCCGAATTGCGCCGCGCGCTGCTCACGTTTGTCGTGGCGGGCGGCGGTTTTTCCGGCGTCGAGTGCATCGCGGAGATGAATGATTTTCTCCGGGAAGCGGTTCGCAGTTACCAAAACATCCACGAGAAAGATTTGCGGCTGGTATTGTTGCAGCGGGGCGAACGCATTGTACCTGAATTGACGGAGGGGCTGGGCGCGTTCGCCCATAAACTTCTCGTGAAGCGGGGCGTCGAGATCCAGCTCGGCGCGGGACTGAAGGCGGTGAGCGCCGATGCCGTGGTGGTCGAGGATGTGAAAACGAAGCAGACACGAGCGATCCACACGCGCACGACCGTGGCCACCGTGCCGGCAGGACCACATCCGTTGCTGGCAGCGCTGGCGCTTCCCAAGGAGAAAGGCCGGATCAAGGTGGATGAAGGCACGGAGGTTCCTGATAGCCCCGGAGTGTGGGCGTTGGGCGATTGCGCGTTGGTGAAACAGGTGGACGGAAACTTTTCGCCGCCCACGGCGCAACACGCGCTGCGGCAGGCGAAAACCTGCGCGCAGAATATTCTGGCATCCATACGCGGCACGAAGAAGCAGGCCTTCGCCTTTACCGGCCTGGGAAAACTTGGGTCGTTGGGACACCGCTCCGCAGTGGCGGAAATTTCCGGCATCCGCCTGAAAGGCCTCATCGCCTGGCTGCTGTGGCGCGGCGTGTATGTCACCAAGTTCCCCGGGCTCGATGGGCAATTGCGGCTGGTGTTCGATTGGATTCTGGATGTGTTCCTGCCGCGAGACATCACCCAACTCCGGTTGTTCCACGATGAGGCCGTGGACCGCGAGCACTTTGAGCCGGGGGAATCCGTGTTCCACGCCGGCGATTTCGGCGACAAGGTGTATTTCATCGCGAAGGGAGAAGCCGCGGTTGCGCGCGACGGCCAGACCGTGGCCACGCTGCACAGCGGCGACGTATTTGGCGAAGCGGCGCTGGTCTCCAATCAGCCGCGCAATGCGTCCGTGACTGCGGTCACGGCCCTGGACGTGGTGGTGGTCAACCGCGCGGCATTTCATGAATTGCTCGGCAATCTCCCCGGTCTGCGCGGCAACATTGAGCAAATCATGGGTTCACGAATGGGCCGGAGCGTTGATCTGGACAAAGAAGTAATGGACGCGATGTCATCGACGACGCAGCATTGAGCGCGGAGGTTTGAGGCTACATGCTTGCAACCCTGCGTCCCACGGTACGGCAAGTGTTCATGTTCAGCTTGCTGGGCTTGTTGTTGAGTCTGGCCCTGCTGTTCTATCTCGTCTTGCATGGCTCGGAGCAGACGATTTTGCAAAGTGCTGAACGCTTTCGGGATACCGCCAGCCGCGAAGTCATCCGGGGTGTGACGGCGTATCTGAACGAAGCGCCCTTGGCCGTCGCGCGGTTCGAGCAGCAGGTCAAATTCGGTCTCGTCGATCTCAAGAAGACCGACTCGATTCAGACCGGGTTGCTGTCGCTGCTGTTGGCCAATGAGAACATCTCGGAGGCCAGCTTGACGTATGCGGATAAGACCGGCTTCGATGCCAACGGCAACATTCAGATCAATCGGTCGTCGGCGGGCGAGGTGACAGTTTTTCGCTCGCCGACAAACCACGAGTTTATCGTGCGCCGCACGTGGTTTGACGGCGAACGGTTCGCCTCCGAATCCAGGGACGTACAAGGGACTGCGCACGACGAGACGTGGTCCGCCGAACATGGTTCTCCCGTGGCCAATCCCACCGCACACCCGACATTCCGCACCTCGGCGAGCAAGGAGTTCTACGGGCAATTGCTCTGGACCGATTTGCATTGGTCGCAATTGGACGAGGTGTTGCCCGAAGACCGACGGCGCGTGGAAGTGAGCGTGCAGAAAGCCATCGAAGATTCCCACGGGCAATTCGCCGGCGTGTTGCGAGTCGGACTATTGAAGGAGCAAATCGATCAGACAGTCCAGTTGCACATCGCTGCGGCAAACGAGCGGGACCCGCATCTCATATTTCTGTGCGACAATGAAGGACGGCTGATCACGGGGTTTGGACGGAACGATCGGGTGGGCGAATCCGGCGATGATTTGCGAATCACAGGTGGCGAGGTGCCGCCACAGGTGGCGGCGGCGCTTCGGCAGCCTGCCTTGAAGGCGATCAGCCGCGGGCATCCGGTGTCCGCCACGTGGTTTCGCTCCGGCGGAGTCATCTATTTGTGCACATTCCGGGCCCTGCCCAGGACACAGGATTGGATCGTGGGCATTGTGGTGCCGCGCGATCACTATCTCGGCGCGCTGCTGCAAACCCGGCGGCGTGTGTTGTGGGCGTTGCTGGCCTTGATCAGCGCCATCATCGTGGTTGGCGGGCTGATCGTTCGCGGCATCAACCGGGCGCATTCGCTGATCGTGTGCGAGAGCGCGCGGATGAAGGCGTTTGAGTTTTCGCCCTCGAAAAACTCTTCCTGGCTGCACGATGTCGAAGACGTGCTCCTGGGACTGGAGAAGGCGAAAACCGCCATGCGCTCGATGGGCAAATACGTGCCGGTGGACTTGGTGCGGCGGCTGTATCACGATGGCCAGGAACCGATGCTCGGCGGACAATCGGTTGAGTTGTCGGTGCTGTTCACCGACATCAAGGAGTTCACGCCGTTTGCCGAAGGGATCACGGCGGACAAGCTGGCCGAGATTCTGGGGCGGTATCTGTCTGTGATGGCCACGGCCATCCAGAGTGAAAAGGGCACCATCGATAAATACATCGGCGATGCTGTGATGGCGTTTTGGAACGCGCCGGAACCGGTGGCGGACCATACCATCCTCGCGTGCCGCGCCGCGCTGAAATGTCGCGCCGATCTGCTGGCGTTGTATCAGTCGTCGGCGTGGAAGAGTGCTCCGCCCTTTGAGACACGGTTCGGGTTGCACCGCTGTGTCGCATCTGTCGGACATTTCGGGGCGCCGGATCGTTTCAATTACACGGCCATCGGCGACGGCATCAATCTCGCCTCGCGTCTGGAGGGGCTCAACAGTCAGTACGGCACCACGATCATCGCCAGCGAGAGTATCTACTCAGCAGCAAAGGAGCACTTCGAGTTTCGTCGGCTCGACCGAGTGGCGGTCAAAGGAAAGACGGAGGGTGTCACGATCTACGAACTTGTGGCCGAGCGAACTCAGGGCACTCAACGCTTGTCCCACATCGCCTGCTACGAACAAGCGTTTGACGCCTATCAACGAGCCGATTTTCGAGCCGCGCTGTCCCTGCTCGAAGCGCAATCTCACGACCATCCGAGTCGCGTGCTGGCGGAGCGCTGCCGGCACTTGATCGAGAATCCACCACCAAGCGACTGGAATGGCATCCATATTTTCATGACGAAGGGAGAGTGATCGGGTTCCGACCACAGAAACCGTGGCCAAGCGCATCTCAAGGGGCGAAGTAGTAATTGTTGATCTGATCGCCGAACCAACCGATTAGAAAACTCTGGGAAGTGCCGCCGTCCGAGTGGGTCATGGCCTCGGCCGTGGCATGACCGTCGCACCAGACAATGTTGGCGCGGTTGCGATGCCGGAAGTGAATGGACGGCACGGGTTGGCCATACATCACGCCGCTGGCGCTGAGGAACTTGTCGGGTTCCGCAAATGAATACTCGATTATATAGGTCTGGCCGGCGCTATATTGAGCGAACGCAGTGTCACAGAACATGACGGTCGAACTGGGGCGGCTTATCTCTTCCGGACGCATGCCCGTCTGGGCAGCAGCTTCCGTGTAGCCCATGACGTAACTGCGCGAGCCGACGCCCAGATAGTTGTACCCGTACCCGCCGCAGCCCGCCTCAAACGCCGCGTCTCCCGTGGTGAGAAAACCCCATTTGCCCATGGAAGGACAGGCGCGAATGGCCTTGCTGTCCCCAAGGCACGACGACAACGGACCGGAGCTTGAATCAAACGGGACATCCGCGCTGGCACGCGCGCCGTACCAACGAATCAGGTTATTGCCCCAAATATCCGGCGCGGCTGGAGCAAAGCTGCCGTGCTCCGCAGAGTAGCCAAGATTGGCAATGTACAATTGCCGGAGATTGCTCAGGCAGGCCGCCTGTCTTCCACTTTCCCGTGCCTGGGAAAGGGCGGGCAGCAGCAAGCCGAGGAGCACACCAATAATCGCGATCACCACGAGCAACTCCACGAGGGTGAAGCCGGGGACGCGCGACGGCAATGCACGAACAGATTTCATTGCGTCGCCCCAATCCGGTAGAACTTCGTCGTTGTGTTCCCGACCGCGTTTGTCACCGTCATCGAGTTCCAAATGGCGGTGAAATTTGTTTCATTCGTCCATGTCGCGGCAATCAGGTTGGTGCTACTCTCCACGGCGTACGTCTGCCCGCTGACCAACCCACTGACGTCGATCAGGAAACCGCTCGGTGTCATCCCCACCGCGCCAATCGTTGGCAGGGGAGCCTCCAGAACTGCGACGCCACGCAGGCAGAAGCCGTCGGTGGCCGAGTCGGGCGCGGCAACGAGCGCGGGCAATTGTGTCCCGTCATAATACGGCGCGTAGATGGGATTCCCGAACTGATCCACTGTGCTCCCGTCACCAATCACGTCCGTCAAACGGATGTAGCGGATATTGTTTAGATGTACCAGGCCACCCACCACCTCCGGGGAATTGGTCAGGGCGGACAATGAAAATGGGGTTCCATACTGCGAGATCATCTGGCCCGCCAAGCCATTGATCATGGTGGGGTCCTGACTGAGCCAGTGGTCGGGACTATCCGGCACGGACGCCTGGAACAGGAGGTCGGTGTTCAGATAAGTGGCGGGAAACCGCGCCCAGTTGGTCGCATCTGAAGACGCGTCCACGAATGCCAGCTTGCACCACGTGAAATTGTAACCGCGCGCCACGGGCATGAGATTCGTGCCACTGTTGTAATACACATAGTTGGTCCCACCCCCGCGTCCCGCGAGTGCAGCGGAGCTATCCAGAAACGCATTATCGAATACGGCGAAATCCCAACCGGAATAATTCGGAACCGGCTGGCCGAACGTCAGCGTGATGGAACTGCCATGGCCCAATGCCAGCACGTGCTTGGTGGTGCCATTGACGGTGAAGTCCGCCGGCGCCCCAAGGACGGCGTTACTGATGGAATCCGATTGGCCGCTGTTGTTGTGAGCATAGCCACCGCTGGATGAGTCCGGCTGGACGTAGTCCTGCCAGCCGGTGGCCCAGCCGACGATGCGAACGTCATTCGACAGCGTCCCCTGGTTGTAGTCGGGAAACGGGCCGGCGGCGGCGCTGACGATGCCCAGCGCCGCCACGGCGACCGTTATTGGTAACTTCTTCAAGATCAACGACGCTGCTTGCGCAGCGATATGGCGAGCGCGGCCATACCTGTTAGTGCGAGGGCCAGTGGGGCCGGTTCCGGGATGGCCGCATAACCGTAATACTGCGCCGTGCCTGCCTGTTCCGGATTTGCCTCGTCTGTGTACGCCACGTAACCCTGACCGCCCACGGTGAATGTCGTGACGGTATAGTTTGCATTCGTCAGGCCGGGAATCACGTCGGTTTCGGTGCCGTGGGCTGGATCATATACCTCCAGGCCGTTGACCGCGAAGCCGGCCGTCCAGATGCGGCCTTGCGCATCCACCGCCACCGTCCCCAGCCCATTGTTAAACTGGTGGACGAAAGTGCCGTCAGTGATGGCGAGTGGTGAGCCGGAGATCGCCAGATTCAACTGGGCCGCCGTGAACTCGTATACATTGCCACTGTCATCGTCGCCAACGTACAGGTCGCCGGCCGCGTCCTGCGCGAAGCCGGCACTGTACGTCGAGATATCATCGATGATGACCTTGCTGGACTCTGTGTTCAGGTTGACGTAGCTGATCGCATGCGTGCCGCCGGTCCCGTTGACGCCCCCCACGTAGAGACTGTTGGCATCGCGATAGACGCCCGAGTAATTCTGCAACGACAATCCGTTCGCGGTGAAGGTCGGGGCAGTTGTGGACGACGGGTTGAAGCTATACAAATCGCTGGGCCCGAAAGTCCCGCCGCCGGCGACGGCGTGAGTCGCATCCCAGACGGCAAGGAACGACGGGTCCGCATTATTCCCCGGTGCCACGTTGCTGTAGGCCGTGTAACTGGCGGAGCCGAATGCATCCTGAAGGTAGTAATTACCTTCGTTGGCAAAGATGTAGCGCCCGTCGGGCAGGTTGGCCACTGCCGTGGGGGAAAAAACATCGGCCAGATTGGGTAGCGCAAACTGCGTCCAGTCTGCGAAGGCTTGCGAAGCGGTAAACACCGCGGCGAAGGCCGCGGCCAAGACGACAATGGACAACTTGGAATGGTGCATGACCATATCTCCTTTGGTTCGAAGGATCGTTGGATTCACGCGTCGGCCGTTATTCTGACTTCTGGCATCGAACCTACCGCCCCGCCTTCTCCGTATGGATGGCAATTGGGGCTTCGTATCCAGTTACAGCAGCGCCACTGTCGCCGATTCTCACGGCGTTCCCTGCACCGACGTGTCTGAGACATCAATGTCTCAAAGAACTGAGCGCAGAGTAAGCAGGGGAGATGGCGATTTCAAGAAGATTCGGGTGATGGTAGTGTCCGAATTTGGAGGGCCACGCTCCGTCGTGGCCGCATTCCGCGAACGGACGCGACGGAGCGCGCCCCTCCAAGCGGCAAAGTATGACGTTACGCGTCGGTAGGTTTCTCCGGTGCCGGGCCGGTTAGCCGTTCGATCTTGTTGGCGACATTGGAAATCTGGACGGAGGCTTGCACAAAGCTTTCCATCCCGAGCATCCGGGAAAACGCCGCGCCATTCCTTTGATCGAACTCACTCTGTTCACCATACGTGATGAGGCTGGGCTTGTAGAGAGAGTTGGCGGATTCGCGGCTCTCCACCGTGCAATTCCCCTTGTACAGCTTGAGGCGGATGATCCCGCTCACCACGGATTGATTTTGCCGCAGGTACGCGAGGAGGTCCATATGGTGCAGGGAGAACCAGTTGCCCAGGTAAATCAGTTGGGCGTATTCCTCATCGACCGTTTGTTTGAAATCGAGTGCGGATTTCGCCAGCGTGAGCGACTCGAGCAGTTTGTGCGCTTTGATCAAAATGATCGCGGCGGGCGCTTCGTATAATTCGCGCGATTTAAGCCCGACCAGGCGATCTTCAATATGGTCAATCCGACCGATGCCGTGTTCGCCGCCGATTTTGTTCAAGCGCGTGATGAGATCAAGAAAAGGAGTCCGGACGCCGTCCAGGGCAACCAGCAGCCCGCTGTCGAATTCGATTTCAACGGTTCGCGGTTCGTTGGGACAGTTTTCCGGGGATCTCGTCCATTCGAAGCACGCTTCCGGCGGCGGCAGGCTGAGATCTTCGAGGATGCCGGCACAGATGCTTCGGCCCCAAATATTTTGGTCGACGCTGAAGGGTTTTTGCCGCGTGTAACCCAGATCGATCCCGCGTTTCAGGAGAAAATCAATTTCGTAATCCCGGCTCAAGCTGTTGTCGCGGATCGGGTCGACGATTTCAGCGTTGGGAAGCGACGCGCGAATTCCCATTTCAATGCGGACCTGGTCGTTTCCTTTGCCCGTGCATCCATGAGCGATATAATTGGTTCCCTCCTCCCGAGCGGCATCGACGAGCATTTTGGCAATGTACGGCCGGCTCAGGGCGGTCGCGAGCGGATAGACACCCTGGTAGAGCGCGTTCGCTTTGAGAGCGGGCGCGATGAACATGTTCGCAAAATTCTCTTTGCCATCAATTACTTTGACGTTGGTCACGCCCAGCAACCCTGCGGAACGGTTCACTTCGGCCAGATCGGGGCTTTGGCCGATGTCGAGACAGACGCAGACCGGGTCGAAACCATTGTCGCGAAGCCACAGAACGCAAAATGTGGTGTCCAATCCTCCGGAAAACCCGAGAACGATTTTCTTCTTCACTCGGTTACCCAATTGTTTTCACAAGAACTCACAACGAACGTGTAAAGTATCACTTTGCGGCAGGAACAAAAGGGGAAAACAGCGTTCCAGGACGCATCTGGACACTGCCCCGGGTCCGGTAGAGACGGCTCAGGATGACATGTTCTGTGTCAGTTGCGACGCGGTTCGGCCAGCGCAGCTTGGACGTGTTTGGCGACGAAGTCGATCATGGTGGGGTCGGACATCATGGGGGGGCTGATTTCGTAGGTGACGCCGGGGAATTTTTTCAGGGTCTGCTCGAAGATGAACGGGATGTCCTCGCGCAGGTGCGAGCCGGGGACGAGGAAGAAGGCGTAGCCGAAGATGTGGGTGGCGCCGTGGCGGATGAGCTTCTTGATGGCGACAGGGATCGGCGGCTTGCCCAATTCCATGAAGCAGGGCTCAATGAGATCGTAGCCGAGGCGTTGGCGGACCTGGTCGACGAGTTTGACCATGATCTCGTTGCCATCCTTGAGGCGGGAGCCGTGGGTGAAAATGAGGACGCCTGTTTTCCGTTGCATCGCACGGCCAGTATAGCATTAAATGTGTGCTCGACAACCATGAGCGACGAGATCAAACGGCAGTACGTCAACTACCTCTTTTTCAAGATGGACCCGGCGTGGCGGCGGCTTTCACGGGAAGAACGGGACGGCGGCAAGAGCGAATTTGAAGGCGTGGTGAAAGACTGGAAGGGCCGGGCGCTGATCATCCCGTTCAGCACGGTCGGGACGCGGGCCGATACGGATTTCATGTTGTGGCGGATCAGCGAGCGGCTGGAAGATTTCCGGGAAATGAGCACGCAATTGCTCAACACGGGCCTCGGCAAGTGGTGTCACACGCCCTACAGCTACCTCGGGATGACAAAGCGCTCGATGTACGTGGACCATCACGAGCACGAAGGCAGCGAAGGCCGTCGCGGACGCGTGGTGCCGGGACAAAACAAATACATTTTCGTCTATCCGTTCTGGAAAACGAGCGAGTGGTATCTGCTGCCAAAAGAAGAGCGACAGCGGATGATGAACGTCCACATCGAGACGGGCCACCGTTATCCGAGCATCAAGATCAATACGATCTACTGTTTTGGTCTCGACGATCCCGAGTTTGTTGTCGCGTTCGAAGGCGACAAACCCGAAGACTTCATCGATCTCGTCATGGAAATGCGCGAGCACGAGGTCCGCAAGTACACACTGCGCGATACGCCTATTTTCACCTGCATCCGCGGCAGCATCAATGAGGTGCTTGGGACACTGGGATGAAGCGGGCGCTGCTGCTGGTGGCAGTGCTGCGGCGCAATTGATTTGAAGGTCGTTGGAGGGCGAGGCTCCTGCCGAGCCGCTTCGCCTCCAACCATGGCTCGCCGGGAGGCTCGCCCTCCAAAATGACTGGGATTGGAAGTATGTACCGGGGCGGTCGCGACAGGAATGTCGCTCCCACGAAACGAAATCAAACTGGTCGCATTCAAGTCAATGAATCGTGGGGTTTCAACGTCTTCGCTGATTTATGAGTGGATTTTTTCCGGAGACTTTGGTAGGGTTGGGTCTGCGGTTAGGCGAGACATGCTCATCAGCGTCATCATTCCGACTCTGAATGAAGAGGTAAAACTCCCGGTCACATTGCGTCAACTCGCCGACCATGCCGACGTCGAATTGATCGTCGTCGATGGCGGCTCGACGGATCGCACTGTCGATGTGGCGCTACGGTCCACCCCCTATGTATTTCGCACGTTGCCGGGCCGTGCGCGGCAGATGAACATCGGGGCGCGCCACGCGACGGGTGACATCCTTTTATTCCTGCATGCCGACACGTTTTTGCTGCCCGGTGCCCTCGACGAAGTCCAGCGGCGGATCATCGGCGACGGGGCGGTCGGCGGGGCGTTCGATTTACATATCGACTCGCGCCGGGGGCTCTGCAAATTCGTTGCCCGGCTCGCCAGTCGTCGGTCGCGCTGGCTGGGGTTGCCGCACGGTAACCAGGGTATTTTCGTCTGGCGGCAGGTGTTCGAAGCGCTCGGCGGGTTTCCAGAAATTCCGATCATGGAAGACCTGTCTTTCGCGCGGCGGCTGCGGCGCGCGGGGCGTCTGACGTTTATCCGGTCCGGATTGGTCACGAGCGGGCGGCGCTGGAACGCGAACGGGGTGGTGCGCACCACGCTGGTGAACTGGTGGGTGACATCGTTGTTCTTCATGCGCGTACCGCCGCGGGAACTCCTCCGGATTTATGATGGCTGGCTCGTCTCGGGCAAGCCCCACCGCGACAAGAGCGAATTGATCCCACCCAATCAAAAAAGTCTGCAAGAGCGGACGTGATGCAGGGTTTCGCGACGGTCTCCTGCCTTCGCGAGCCGTAATCCGGCGAGCAGGCACGAGGGCCTGCCCCTACGGCACAAGGCGCACACGATAATAACGAGTCGGTCCGTTGGTCGCGGCGCCGAGATCGAGGTAGTTCGTGACCGTGCCAACCGTGTTCGTGACGGTAAAGATGTCGGCGAAACCGTTCGTGCTGTAAGTGCCGTTCCATGCGCCCGCCGTGGCTTGCAGTGCATTGGTTTTGCCCGGACCCATCATCCACGTCACCAGCAGATTATTGTCTTGGGGCGCGATGGAAGTGATGTGCAGATACCAAGCGCTGTTGGTCGGGTCGGTGCCGGCCAAATACTCTTGCAGATTGCTCATGCCGTCGCCATCGGGATCGTCGCCGGCCCGGGACAGATCCGATGCCTGTCCCAGGGGATGTCTGAAATACTGCTGTGTCCATCCATTCGGGATGCCATCCCCATCGGCGTCGCCACTCGGATCCAGAACCAGGCTGCCGTAGTTGACGATCCCGGCCCAGAAGCGAACGCTCCCGTTGGTGGTAACAAGGGAGCCGTCATTGATGACGGGGCCGTAGAAATTGATGAACGTGCCGTTCACGGCAAAGATGCTGCCATTGTTGGTGACAGTGCCTGTAAAAGTGAGTGTCCCGCCACAATTGGCCACCACCGCGCCGCCGGGTTCAACAACTACGGAACCATCGATCGTGCCGCAGCCGGTCAGAAACGAGTTACTGTTGATCACCAGCCCATCAGCGAACGAATGGAAGCCGCCGATCAACTCGAATATTGCTCCGTTCATCCCGTCACCAACCGCGAAGCTCTCGCCGTTCGTCACGGACGTGCCACCGGTAACCAACAAGCCACTCCCGAACCCGAAAGGGTTGTTTGAGAACTCGCTTTTGTTCACTATAAGTTGGTTTGCTGTTACCGTCCCCCCGTTGAGTCCCACACCGCCGCCGAAGTCGCCATCCAACTCGATGATGCCCGGTCCATTGGTGACGTACAACCCACCGCCCCCGATACCTATCGAGACGTCGTTTTCCATGCTGTCCGCAACGACCACCCCGCCGTCGCTGATCCCCAGTGAACTGCCGCGAGCGATATTCAAGGTGCCAGCGATGTTCCATACCGAACCCGCACCAGTGACGAGCGCCTCGGTAGAAAATTCACCTTCCAGAAAGCCGTCACCGCTGTACACCGCGCCGCCGTTAGAAATCGTCAGTGACACGCCTTCGTCGCCTGAATTTGCGTCCAAGGACCCTGTGTTGCTCCAGACTGAGCCCGGGCCCGTTACTACTACCGCTATAAGTCCTTCGCCGGAACCTTCCAGTCCGCCGCTACTGCTGTACACCGCACCGCCGTTGGCAATAGTCAGCGATCCGCCCAACCAGAACAGACTGCTGCTATTACTCCAGATCGAGCCGCCGCCAGTGACCAATACGGAACCGTATTGGACACCGCCGCTTGTATCGTACACCGCTCCGCCGTTGGCGATGGTAAGCTCGGTCTCGCTAAGAGAGAGATAGCCATTATTGTTCCAGATGGACCCGCTGCCGGTGACGACCACCGTACTGACGTCTGCCTCGCCGTTGCCGCAATACACCGCGCCGCCGTTGGAGATTGTCAGTGAGTTCCCCATGTTAAAATAGGACTCTCCATTCCAGTAACCAATCGACAGGTCATTGCGGTTGCTCCAGACCGAGCCGTTGCCGCTGACGGTGACTGCACTGTTGTAGCTGTCCGCAAAATAGCCAACATTGCCGGAGTTGTCGTACACCTTGCCTCCACCGGTGATGGTCAGGGTGTTGCTTGAGCCCTCATAGCCGACAGCGAGATTGCCGCTGTTGCTCCAAACCGAGCACGATCCGCTTACCAGGACTTGATTGTTGGTGCCGGTCACGATGTAACCTACGTAGCTGTTGCTGGCGACCACCGCGCCACCGGCGCTGATCCACAGAAAGTTGCTCACACCAGAATTCCCGATGTAGAGGTTGCCGCCGTTGCTCCAGACCGAGCCGGAGCCGATGACTGACACGAGATTGTTGTCGCCGTTGGTCTCGTAGCCCAGATACCCATTTCCATCAGCCAGCATGCCGCTGGTTTGCACGAACAACACATCAGCAAATGTGTTGGAGCCGACGACATAATCTCCCGACCAATTGCTGGTCGTGCCGCTGACAATGTTGTTTTGGAAGTTGGTGGCGTATTGCGAGCGGGCGGTGGGCGTGATGCACAACCCCAACGCTCCGACGAGGCCGGCGATGACCGCGCGAATGGTGCGACTTTGCAAGGATTTCTCTTTTGTCTCTCTCTGTGGGTCAGTTAAGCAACCGTTGGGAGGAATGTCTAGCGTTTCCGGTGCCAAAATTAGCGCTTGCTCCGCAAAGGGCAGGCACAGGGGCCTGCCCCTACGGAACTGGACGACGCAGATGGAATTAGTGCTGATTGATCACGTCGATCAGCGAGCGCAGGCGGCCGAAGTTGGTGCGGTTGAACGGGAAAACAATCCGATGCAGGTCTTTCAAATCAGGCTCGTTTTCCTCTTCGGGCGTCGGGCCAGAGGCGCGGAATTGCCCGCCATTCAGGCAGATGTCCGCGAATCGCGAATTGAGCGTGCGCAACAGGTTCTCCGTGACGGGATACTTCACGCGTACCACGAGGGCGTCTTTCACGTAACGGCACGACTGGTAATTGCTGTAGAACCGCGTGATTTCCTCGCAGGCTTCCTCCACATCATCCGTGACCTTGAAGAGTGAGAGGTCTTCCTTGCTGATCAACGCCTCGTCCAAAAGCTGGTCCTCGACGAACCGCCACCAGGTCTTCCAATAGTTGCCGCGGGGGCGATCGACGAACACCAGCGGCTTGGGCTGGCTTTTGCCCGTCTGCATCAACGTCAACGCCTCGAAACCTTCATCGTGCGTGCCGAACCCGCCGGGGAACAACACGATGCCGTCACTCTCCTTCATGAAGCAGAGTTTGCGGGTGAAGAAATATTTGAAGTTGATCAATTTACGGTCGCCTGCGATCTCGATGTTAGGTTCCTGCTCGAATGGCAGGCGAATGTTCAGGCCAAAGCTGTTCTCGCGACCGGCGCCACGTTGCGCGGCGCCCATGATGCCTTCGCCGCCGCCGGTGATCACCATGTAGCCGTGTTCCACAATGGCCTTGCCGAACGCGACGGCTTGTTGATATTCGGCGAGTTCCGGCTTGGTGCGCGCGGAACCGAACACCGTGACCTTGCGTTTGCCGCGGAAGGGCCCGAAGACTTTCGACGAGTACCGCAACTCCTTGAGCGCGGAGGTGATGACTTTCATATCGAGGCGGTCGGCCTTGTCGTCGATGAGCCGTAGCGATGTTTCGATGATGTCTTCGACAAGATCGGCGCTTTCGAAGCCGCCGTGTTGCTGGATGAGTTGCTGGATGAGAGATTGGTCCTTATTCAATTGGGACATGATACTGCCTTTTCTTTCTATGGTCGTAGGCCGACTTTGCAAGTCGGCGTTTACGGAACGCTGCTTATTAAAAGCGGCCTACAACGTCTGGCGGGGTGCACTGCTTGAGTCGAACTTCGAGTCTTCGGCAAGTCGAGGGCCGACTACAGCGTTGCGCCCCGCATGGTTTGTTTCAGTTGCGCGGAGTGTACTACTTGCCGTCGGTATGTAAAGGTTTTTCTGGAATGTAACTGGCAAAACGGCTTGCGGCCACGCTTTGGCTCGTGTAGACGGTCGTAATACAATCATGACTGCGGAAGAGATCATCGAATTGTTGAAGCTGAAGCCGCATCCCAAGGAGGGCGGCTTCTTCTCGGAAACCTATCGCGCCGACGAGACGATTTCGGCGGACTTTTTACCACCACGCTACACTGGCCCGCGCGCGTTCGGCACGTGCATTTATTATTTGCTCACCCCGACGACGTTCTCCGCGATGCACCGACTGCAAAGCGATGAGATCTTCCATTTCTATCTCGGCGACCCGGTGGAAATACTGCAACTCCTGCCGAACGGCACTGGCAAGACCGTGATGCTCGGCGCTGATCTGCGAGCGGGCACGCAGCCGCAGGTCGTCGTTCCGCGGGGCGTATGGCAGGGGTCGCGATTGGTCGCCGGTGGAAAGTTTGCCCTGCTCGGCTGCACTGTCGCCCCCGGCTTCGACTTCGCCGATTACGAGGACGCGCGACGAGACGATCTCGTCAGGAACTATCCGCAGTTTCAGCAGGAAATCGTTGCGTTGACGACCAGGTAAGGCCTGCCACGAAGCACTTGCATTATCGTACGTGAACGAGTGTACTTTCGATGGTCATGAAGAAGCTTCTCCTCAGCAGCTTGAGTTTGCTCTTCATGGCGCTCCTCGCGGGACCGGTGTTGGGCGACGAAACGGGGACAGTTTCGGAAGTGGAGTTGATACAACGCGGACGGGCCGCATTGGCGTCCAACCGCTGGGGTGCCGCGGAGAGTCAGTTTCGCCTGGCCGTTGCCTCCGACCCAACGAATTCCTCAGCGCAGGCCTGGCTGGGCTACACGCTGGCTGGACTGCACCGCCACAACGAAGCCATCACGGCTTTTGAGCAGACGCTGGAGCTGGACCCTGGGAGGACGAACACCTGGCTGCATCTGGGCGGGAGTTATTATGCGGCGGGAAACTTCGAAAAGGCCGCGGACGCGTATCGAGAATACGTCTCACTCAATCATGACAACGCCCGGGCCTACATTCTTCTGGGTAATTCGCTGGCCCAAACACGGCATTACAACGAGGCCAAGAAGGCCTGCCAGACGGCGATCACCATCAATCCAACAAACGCGTTTTATTACACGACGTTGGGATATTGCCAGGCGAAACTGGGGCGTTGCGACGAAGCGACGAACACATTTGCAGTGGCGCTGTCGCTAAACCCGAAGGATGCGGATGCGTACCTGTGGTTGGGGATTTGCCATTATCATGCGCAAGCGTACGCGCGCGCGGTCGCCGCGTTGCAGAAATGCGTGTCCATCGACCCGAACGACGTGGATGGCTACGACTGGCTGGGCACCTGCCTGTATATGCTGCAGCGGTACGATGGGGCGGTGAACACGCTCCAGAAGGGGCTCAAGATCAGTCCCGACGATTTCGAGATGAATTACTGGCTCGGTCGCAGCTACGCCGGGCTCTACCGCTACGAACGCGCCGCCAACGCATTCCTCAAGGCCGTGCGGGTTCGGCCGAATGATTTCGACGCCCATGATTGGCGCGGCATCTGTCTGGTGCGGCTGGGGCGGTTCGACGAAGCGGCGGCGAGCTTTCAGAAAGCGTACGAACTTCAGCGCCAGGACCTGACGATCCGCCGGGCCCTGTTTTGCTGCTATTTGTTGTCGTCGCAATATGAACAGGCCAATCGGTTGTACCCGTCGATTTTCGCTTTCGGTGGCGGCGCGCTGTTGCTGGTGTACGCTTTCGGAGCGACGGTCCTCCTGCGTTACACCTTCCGGCCATCGGGGTTGCCGTCTCCGGGATTGTGGTTCTCCTTCGCCTGGTTGGCGCTTTTCTTCGAGGGACAACTCGCTCTGATCTTCTGCCTGGCATTGCTGGCCTTCATCGACATCTCGCAAAACGCGCTGGTCGGCATCACGCTGGCGGGAATTCCGGTCATCGTGGCGGCGGTGCGGGCCTTCGCGCGCCAACCATGGGGCGCCCCGTTTGCCTGGCCGCCACGACTGGGAACCGCGCGGACCATCGGGCTGTCGTTGCTCTGGCTGATTCTCGCGGTGCTGGCCGGTTCGTGGTGTGCGGAGTGGATTGCGCGGATTCTGCATCATCCCGTGGACGTTCAAGAAATCGTTCCGATCATCAAATACGCGTTGCGCGCCAATCCCGTGGCTGCGGTCGTGTCCGTCGTCATCGTCGGGCCGATTGCCGAAGAAATCATCTTTCGCGGTCTGATCTATGGGGCGTTGGAAAAGCGGCTGCGCGTTGCGGGAGCAATTCTTGTCAGCTCGGCTATCTTTGCAGCGGTACATCTTCAGCCAGTGCATTTCATTCCCATTTTCTGCCTCGGCGCTGCCCTCGGTTGGGCTCGCTGGAAAACGGGCTCGCTCGGCCTGCCGATCCTGCTACACATTCTCAATAACGGCGTCGCGCTGGTGCTCCTGAGATTCTTTGAGAAGGGCGTCTAGGCTGAAAGGGACACGCCCCGGGGATCAGAACGGCAGGTTGATCACGTCGGCATTGAGGAACTGTGCGGCGACCCAGAGAGACCAGGCAACGGATCCCAACAGCGCCAGGGAGACGATGAGGGTGGCAACGGTTGCGCCGATCCGCGTCGCCAGGAAATCCCGGGCGTTGACCAGACCCAGCCCGCTCAAAATGGCGAGCGCCGGGTACGCGGGAAGCATGTAGCGATGTTCCGGACCGAGCGTTTCGTCGTGCCACGTGATGTACGTCAACGCGGCCAGATAGCATAGGAACCAGCTCGACAAACTAATGGCGTCGATCTTTCTCTTCGCAGTGAACGCGAAGCCCACCATTGTCCCGAATCCAAACAGATACGCAGGCGCCTGGCAGGGAATGCCGACCAGATAGGTGTACCAAGGTTTCGCCTTGAGATACGCCAGCCAGACACTGGCGGCATCGATGCGCGCGGGCCTCGGTCCAAACCAAGGCGATCCCAGCGTCCGCGTGAGCAGCCAGTACCACGGCAATGTCAGCAGCGCGACGACCAGAAGAGACGCCACAAGGCCGATCGCTGCGTTCCGACGATCTTGCCTGGCACAGACGACCAGGCCGCAGGTGAGGGTGAACGGAACAAGCGTGAGGGCGGCGTAGTTTTTCGTCAACAGCGACAACGCGAGGGAGACGGATGACAGCAGCAGATAAACCGTCTTTCCCCGTTCCGCGTATAGGTGGATGAACAGAAACGTCAGCGCGACGAACAAACCGAACATCGTGTCCGCCCAAATTCGTTGCGACGCCTGAATGAATGCCGGGCTGACCGACAGCAACAACGCCGCCACCAACCCCACCGTGTCATTGAACAAGAGCTTCCCCAACGCGAAACAGCACACGACCAGCAGGAGACCGCTCAGCAACGGCACGATACAGGCATAGTCCTGCGCCACGAACCGGTCCGCCCGGCTGACCAACCTGGCGGTGGGAAAAGTCGTTGCCAGGACGGCATACGGCTGATCGGCAGCATACACCCGATGCGCACCGACGATCATCAGTGGAAACAACGGAGGTTGGTGAAACAGGGGCTGGTCGTAGTATGGCGTGCCCTCGGTCGCCAGCAGGCCGAGCAATTGTTGGCCTTCGCTGGAATTGGTATAGATCAAAAACGGCCCCCGGTGCGTGAGCGCGATCTGACGCAGGTTGTAGGACGCCATTCCGCCGCGATCCAGCTTCATCGCGAGACCGACGTACATGCGTTGGTCGCCCCGGGCGTGCGGGATGAAGAATGTCCGGGCGCCTACAACCAGGTCGGCGATCAAGAGCAACGCCAATAGCCCGCACGCCCCTGCGGAAGGAAGCAGCGAACCGCGGTGTTGCTCGCGACGCGCCCCGTCTGCTTCGGTCTTCGCCGGATGCACACTCATTGAGAGGCCATCCTACCAGCCACCATTCCCGGGGGCAACCGGGCCGTAGGAGGGTGCCGCTTGGACTCGCCCTGAAGGACGCGCGGAGCCTGCACTGAGATCTCCGAACGTGTCGCGTCCGTTCGCGGAATGCGGCCACGACAGAGCGTGGCCCTCCAAATTCGGGGCACTACCATGACACGGAGAATCTTGACCAGACGCGAGGCGCGGTCATATCCTGCCCGCATGAGGCGCGGGCTGCGGATGTGGTCGTTGATGATCGGTGTTGTGTGCGTGACTGTGCGCGTTCACGCCGAGACCGAACAGATCGACCTCAAAGCCCTCGCCAAAAAAGCCCGGCCTGCTGTGATGCTGCTGGTCATTTCCGACGCCAATGGCAAGGAAATCGCCACGGGCACCGGCTTCCTCGTCTCCAGCGATGGCAAGCTGATTACGAACCATCACGTCATCGAAGGCGCCGCCAGCGCCGTCGCCAAGGCCGAGAACGGTGGCTTGTTCCCCGTCGAAGGCGTTTTGGCAGACGATCCGAAGAATGATCTCGTGTTACTGAAGCTCAGAGGCAAAGATTTGCCATTTCTGACACTCAGCACCAACGCGACAATTGAAGTCGGCACGCGCATTGCCGTCATCGGTAGCCCGCTCGGATTGGAGGGAACGCTGTCGGAAGGGATCGTATCTGCTGTTCGGAGTTTATTCAATGATGACCAGCGCTGGATTCAGATCACTGCGCCGATCTCTCCCGGTTCGAGTGGCTCGCCGGTGCTGGACGCCGAAGGGCAGATTGTCGGCGTTACTACGTTTCTGATGCACGGTGGTCAATCTCTGAACTTCGCCGTACCCTCGGGCACTGCCGCGTTGCTGCTTGGGAAAGCAAAGTTGTTGACGAATTCAGTGCCGCTGATCGCTGTGGTTGCCGGTTTTGACGTTGCAGATTCGGAGCTCTGGACATCACCAGAGATGAAGGGTGTTTTGGCCGCACGGTCCGTCGACGATTCAGCGGGGCTGCTCAAAGCGGCGCAGGCTTTGGTAGCGCGATTCCCAAAAAGCGCGCAGTCGCACCAAGAACTGGGGAACGCGTACATGGAACTCAGGCTTTATGACAAGGCTGTCGCTGCTTGGAGACAATCCATTAAGTTGAAGCCCTCTGTCGCCGCTGTGTGGAACGATCTCGGGGTGGCGTACTATTTTCAAGGCGACTACGATGACGCTATCGACGCGCTACGTCGGTCCGTCCAGCTTGCGCCGGATGATTACGCGAACACGTGGTGCACCTTGGGCAAGTGCTATCTAAAAAAGGATAGGCCTGATGACGCGATTCCCGCACTTCGCGCGGCCATAAAGATTGATTCGAAAGATGCTGGTACGTGGTGTGTTCTCGGAGACGCTTACCGGGACCAGAACAGATTTGCAGAAGCCGTCCAGATGTATCACTCAGCAATTAAGCTAAACCCGGACTGGTCGAATGCCTGGCTCGGTCTCGTGTACGCCCACGGGCTATCGACTTACTTCCTGTCCGATCAGCCCGAAAGGGCACGGCAGTTTGAGATGGCGGACGAAGCTCTAAAAAAGCTGTCGCGATTGGACCCCGATCGTGCCCGGACGGTCGCTGAAATATTGTCCGAAATCCCTCGTTAACGCGAAAGGGTTACGTTAACTTCTGTGGTCCGGGTAGTGATTTTCCTCTCTTCACTTTTGCCACTTCCACGCCCATTTCCATCAAGAATTGAACGTCCGTTACTTCCTCTCTCGGGACTACAATCTCGCCGGACTTCTGAAGAAACCCTTCCGCAACGAGATCTGCCTCGTGATTGGAGACGAAGTATGCAAAGAGGAACCCAGCTATAGCTAGCCTGTAAACGCGGTGCCCTTCGATTTTGTTCCAAATAGGTGGCGAAATTAGGTCTCTGAACAGCGCGCCCTCGTGCTCAAGCCTCGTGATAATGCAACCATACTCCCAAGGTTCGCCAGCATTCCCTGACGCAAGCATAGTTCGCAGTCTCTCTTGATGGCGCTGCCCGAGGCTCACGCCTCGGAAGTACGGAAGCGTCGTGATGCCAAGCCTCCAGAGAAGTGACATCAGGAACAGCTTAAACTTCAAATAATCGATTCCGCTGAGCCGGAACCCCGATCCAAGGTCTTCAACTTTGATTCCTGTGCCGTCGTAAAGCGCGCACTTCGCGTGGCCCTCGTAGCTACTAAACTGACTTTCGCAGTCCTTGCAAAGCAGTTGCTCCCTCACGCCTTTCTGCAGCAATAGAGTGCTTTGTCCTTCGGCATTGCTTATAGCGTAGTAGCGATGTGTCTCGTCGTACAGGTGAGAAAAGAAGAATTCCGGTATGACGTGCGAATTGCACAAAGCCATCTGGCGAAGGCAAAGCCGACATTGTGTGATGGTTTTCACGCTAGGTGTTCTGCTGGGGAGTTTACGCTTGCGGAGAACGTCAGCTTTGTACTCGGCACGCCTCTTGGTGTATCAGGCGCTCGTGTTCGTTGCGGCAGCCGATTCGGAGCCAGAGGAGATCGCGGCCAGCAAGTCCTCATGCATATGCGTAAACAGCTCTCTTGCGGTCGAATCCATAACGACCCTTTTGTCGCTCAACACAGCGTAAGAGGCGGTGTCCTGCACACTGTAGGCAGGGGTCGGGCGCGCGTGGTGGCTTTCAAAGAGAAGGATTCTTGCCGCAGGAGAACCGGGTATCGGGTTCGGGAATGGGTCACGAACAACAAGCGCGAGTCCTGCCTTCTGAATGAAATCCTCGAACGTGTTGGATTCTATAATGGAGCGGGCATCGGCGTCGGCACCACCTGAAATCGCCTTGGAAAGGTTTCGATAGTAAACGTAATTGCCACTATCCAAAAGCTGCTCAGCCGCGTTGACAAACTGAACCTGGTTCTCGGACAGTCTTTTGGTGAGTCGCGCTACTTCGGTGGCGGATAGTCTTTCGATCTCGGCTTTGATTTTCGCCACGGTGCTCACGCCGATACATTACGACGGCGCGGGATTTCCTGCAAGGTGCGATCCAATGCCGGTCGCGATTGGAAATCGCTCCTACGAGAAACGGCGGCGATTCGCCAGAGGCGAACAGGGCGGAGCGTGTGCCCTATAAGATGTGATGTATTGACAGACGGCGCGCTGGGCCAGCGCGCCCTACCAACGACGAAGGAGACGCCGATCGCGACCGGGAGGTCGCTCCCACGGGAGCGGCGCGGTCGGGACACCTGCGCCGAACAACTGGTTGGGGACAGAGACCCTTCGACTTCGCTCAGGGTGACAACGAAGGAGGCGAAGCGTTCATTTCAACGCCCCATCGCGGCGGAGATTTTCGACGATCTGGCGGGTGGCTTTGGATTTGTTGAGGGTGTAGAAGTGGAGGCCGTCGACGTTGGCGGCGAGGAGTTCGCGGCATTGGCGCGTGGACCAGTCGATGCCGTATTGCAGGACGGCTTCGGGGTCGTCGGCGATGGGATTAAGTTCGACGAGCATTTGCTCGGGGATGACCGCGCCGCACATGGCGGTGAACTTCTTGATTTGGGCGACGTTGGTCACGGGCATGATGCCGGCAATGATGGGCACGGTGATGCCAATTTCGCGGCAGCGTTTGACGAACCGGAAGAAATCTTCATTGGCGAAGTAGAGTTGTGTGATGACGAAGTCGGCGCCCGCGTCCACTTTTTCTTTCAACCGACGGAGGTCGGTCTCGAAGTCAGGCGCCTCAGGATGTTTTTCGGGATAGCCCGCACAGCCAAGGCTGAAGGTCTTGCCGAACTGCTTGCGCAGATGGCGGATCAGATTGACGGCATTTTTGAAATCGGGGAACCAGCCTTCGGGCGGCTCGGGTTGGTTGGTCGGGCGATCGCCACGGAGAGCGAGGACATTTTCGATGCCGTGCGTTGCGAAATTCTCCAACACGCCGTCAATGTCCTTCAACGTCTGGCCGACGCAGGTGAAATGGGCCATCGCTTCAAGCTTGAATTGCTCTTTGATTTTGAGCGTCACCTCCAACGTGCGGGCCCGCGTACTGCCGCCGGCACCATACGTGCAGGTGGCGAACGACGGACGCATCTCGTGCAGACCCGAGAGCGTGTCCAGCAGATTGGCCATCGCCTCCTCGGTCTTCGGAGGGAAGAACTCGAAGGAGACCGTCGGTCGCGTGGTGTTGAGGATGTCGCTGATTTTCATGGGTCAACAGCGCAGGTTTCCGCCGTTTGCGGGACAAGCCCTTAGGGCGTCCCTCCCGTCAGCGGCAGAACTTGCTGGCGTTTTTCATGTGCGTGAGATATTTCTTCGTGCAAACCGCAACGCGAGGCCATAGAATTAACAACCGCTTGAACCTTTGGCAATCTATTTAGGAGGACCATTCCATGGAGCCACGAGAGATTCGCATCGGCCACAGCCCCGACCCGGATGACGCGTTTATGTTCTATGCGTTGACCCACGGCAAACTGGACACCGCCGGGCTGACATTTACGCACGTCATCAAAGACATCGAGAGCCTGAACCATCTGGCGGTGGAGGGCGAGTTGGAAGTGACGGCGCTCAGCGTCCATGCCTACGGGTATGTGATGGACAAATACGCGTTGCTCGCGAGCGGCGGGAGCTTTGGGGACAAATACGGGCCGATCGTCGTGGCGCGAAAGCCGATGGACATCGGAGAACTGGCTGACGACCGCATCGCGGTGCCTGGCACGATGACCAGCGCGTATCTGTTGCTGAAGCTGTTGTTGATGAATTTCAAATTTGAGGTGGTGCCGTTCGACAAGATCATGGACGCGGTCAAGAGCGGGGACGTGGACGCCGGGTTGCTCATTCACGAAGGGCAACTCACCTACCAGCAGGAGGGGTTGTACAAAATTGTCGATCTCGGCGAGTGGTGGCATGCCGACACGGGGATGCCGACGCCGCTCGGGGTAAATGCCGTGCGTAAGGACCTCGGCAAACAGTTGATGCGCAAGATTTCGGAGTTGCTGACCGCCAGCATCCGGTACGCGTTGGATCATCGGGACGAAGCTGTTGCCTACGCGAGGCAGTTCGGACGCGGCATGGACACTGCTACGACTGATAAGTTCGTAGGAATGTACGTGAACCCGCTCACACTGGACATGGGGCAAAAAGGGCGTGAAGCCATCGCGCGCTTGCTGACGCGCGCGTATCACGCGGCGCTGGTGCCGCGTCCCGTGAATTTGGAGTTCGTCGAATGATGGCGCCCGCGGGTGGCAATCAGGAACCGGGCGCGTGAGACGAGGCTGGCGACTTTCCGTCCTGCTGTGGATCCTGCTGTTGTCGCTCGTAGCGGGCCGTGTCACCGGCGCCAACTGGGACTTCACTGCACCCGGCGACCCGAACCGGAGCTGGAGTGTCAGCGCTTACACTGCCGGCACGTACGACGACAATTTTAATGCCACCACACATGATCGACTGTCGGGCTTTCGCGACACCTCAGACATCAAGCTCCGCTTGAGCATCCCGTTAGGGCGACTATTTATCGGGGGGCAGTACGATTACGGGGTTTATTACCCCGCCGATCCCAATACGGGCGGCTATGAGCAGAGTCATACGCTCAATCTTTCAGCGAATTACATCGTGGACCCACGGCTGACGTTAAGCCTCAACGAGAACTTTGTCAGTTCCATGCAACCGGGGCTCGTGCTGGGACCGAACCTTGTGCCGATCACGATTTCGAATTACGGAAACTATACTTACGAGGCCGTCGGCGGTGGAGTGAACTACGCGATAACGCCCCTCTGGAGCATGGTGGCGAATGCCAGTTGGGACATTTGGCAATATCAGAGTTCCGAAGACTCGTTCCTCTACGATCACGAGGATTACTCGGCGACGATATCAGCGTTGTATGCGTTGGATACGCGCACCACGGTGGGTCTTAATTATCAGTACGCACAGGATGTTTATGTCCATCCCGGACCCGGGAATGGGCTGAATGGATATTCCAACAACGGCTATCTCTCCGCCACGCGCAGGTTCAATCCCCGTCTGTCTCTGACACTCAATGCCGGCTACACGATCCGCAATTCGGAGGACGGCACCGAGAGCACGTCTCCTTCCGGGTCAGGAGTGCTCACGTACAATTATAATATCGACAGTACCATAACGCTGACCGTCGCGCAGTCATTGAGCGCCGCCAGCGCCGGAATCACTCAGAGCTACAGCGCCCAGGAGAACTCGAGCCTCGCCCTGCAGGTCAATCATCGGCTTACGCCCAGACTCCGCGCCATAGCCGATGTGACGTATGTCTACAGCACATTCACCGCGCCGCTGGCTGGCACATCGCTGACGCTAAAACCAAATGACCAGGCCCTAACCAGTCACATCGGCTTTAGCTACACATTTCGGGAATGGCTGTCGGCCAGCGCGGACTATTTGCACGCAGACCTGACTTCATCAGATCCATCCATTACTCAGCCGTACAGCCGCGATCAGGTCTCCATTGGAATGACCTTGACCTATTAGACCCGAAAGTGATTCATCGGCACGATACTTGCATAATGACGGGTGTACCGCGCGCAGATCAGGGCTTCGTGGCGGATGGCGGAGAGGAGAGATGCGATTCGAGGAATCCGGACAGGGGCGACTTTTGACTTGCGCACGGTTTGAATATGGTGTTTAGTATGAAACTCTTACAAGCTAACTGATGGACTCGATTCAAGCATCCCCCGAGACGCGCCTGCATTTTTTGGATTATTGGCGTGTCATTAGAAACCGGAAAGTGATCATACTTCTGGTGTTTTTGTTGGTCGTATTGACTGTTTTCACCATCACCCTGTTCCAACCGAAGATGTACGTGGCATCGGCCCGAATCAAGGTCGAGCCGGAAAAACCCACGGTGCAGATCAATGAAGGGCATGATGTGCCCACCTACGACCCGTACTTCCTGCAAACGCAGTATGAAATCATCCAGTCCCAGAAGATCCTCTATCCCGTAATCGAACGGCTGAACTTGGAACAGGTTTGGGGTGGCGGCACCAAGCTGCCTTTAGACATCGCTCTCAAACGATTGAAGGGGCAACTGGCGGTTCGTCGGTTCCGCGATACCTCGCTTATTGAGATCACCGTGTACGATCACGACCGCGACCTCGCAGCTGAAATCGCCAATACGACCGCCGACGTTTTTGAACATGACAGGCTTGAACTGAAAAAGCAGCAAACGCAAAAGGGCATCGACAAGCTCCGCGACGATGTGGCCCAACAATCCGAACGGGTCCGCCTCGCACAGGAGAAGATCGAGAGGCTCCGCAAGGAATTGCAAGTCCCCGTCATTGGCAAAGAGGTCAGACTCAGCGACCTGACGCTCGAGCAGATGCAGACCAAATTGACCGAGGCCCGCGCCGATGTGCGCGCACTCGAAGCGAAGGTTACCGAGATCAAGAAGCTCACGCCGCAGCAGTTGCGTGGTGCGCTCAGCACGCTGACCAACGATCCGACTGTTCAGTCGCTGCTCAAAGACCTGACGGACATCGAGACGCGCCTTGAAACAATCAAACAGGATTTCGGGCCCGAGCATCCTACGGTCCTCGGGCTGATCGCCACGCGTGACAAGTTGCAGGACCAGCTTAACGAAAGCACCGAAGGCATCAAGAGTGGCTTTGAAATTGAGTACAAAGTTGCCAAGGCCCGGGCGGATGAATTGCAGGCGGATGTCGATGCCGCCAAGGCCGCGAGTTACGTGCTGGAAAGTGAGAAGTACCTCCCCTTCCGAAACGCACAGCGGGAAGAAGAGTTGGAGACGAAACTGGAGGAAGGATTGGACTCCCGGCTCCAACAGGCCGCGGTCGAAATGGATTTACCGCGCAGCCCCGTGGAGGTATTGGATCGCGCCGAGCCGCCGCTGCCGCAGATGTACGTCAGTCCCAAAATGTGGGTGAACGTCCCCATGGGCGCTGCCGCCGGCCTGTTGCTCGGGGTGGCGCTGGCGTTCTTTATCGAATTTCTCGATACCAGCATCAAGAGGATTGAAGACGTTGAGAGGTATCTCGGGCTGCCGATCCTTGGCGTCATTGGCCCGCAGGCTGGATTGCTCAGCCGCGGCGATATGTCGATGGCCCATCTCGAAGCATACCGCATGTTGCGCACGAACATCGAATTCGCCAAGCCAGAGGGCAAGGCGACCTCCCTCTCTATTGTCAGCGCCGGGGCGGGGGAAGGTAAGTCCTTCACAATCGCCAATCTCGCTTACGTGTACGCGCAACACGGTGCCCGTGTCCTCGTCGTCGATTGCGACCTGCGCCGCCCCCGCGTGCACGAGCACCTGGGAGTTTCCAATACTATTGGCCTGGCGGACTACCTGGCGGGTAAAAAACAGGTGCAGGAAATCATTCAGCCGACGAGCAATCCCAAGCTGTCGGTCATCGCGGCCTGCGGTGGTTCCACGGCCAGGGAAGTATTGCCGCTCTTGACGTCGCGCCGCATGGCGGAACTGATTGAGCAGGTGGGGCGACAATTTGATGTCGTGTTGTACGACACCCCGCCAATCCTTGGCGTCAGCGATGCCGCCATCGTGGCGCGTGAGGTCGGCATGTCCATTCTCGTAATTCAACACCGCCGCTACCCGCGCAATATGGCGCGGCGCGCCGTGCAGGTCGTTCAAAACGCCGGCGGCAAGCTCCTCGGCTGCGTCGTCAACAACGTACAACTAGGCCATGATGAGACCTATTATTACTACCACGACCAGCTGGAACACTATCAACACACCATTGCGCGCGATTCGAAGGCTGTCGTCGCTGCCAAGACCGCTCCCAGTGATGAGATCGATCTATCCGGAAAGTATTGAACACGCCGCGGTCGGCGCCGCTTCATGCGGCGCTACGGCCACGCGCAACACTGTCGGGAAACCAACCTCATGAACTCGACTCGACCGACCCCTCGACCCGTGGTACTCGTCTGCCAGGTTCTCCAGGCAGCCGGCCTTGGCTTGTTGCTGGGATGTGGGCTGTTCGGCTGCTCAACACCTCCGAAGCCAAAGGTTACCGCGGGAACTGCCGCTGGTGATGATCAGGTTGCGGGAAGATTGCGGGCGGGCGACCAACTGCAAATTCGGATCGACGCGGGTATTGCTACCCAAGCTGGGTCGGATGTGCCATCGGACGTCGACGTTGACGAGGATGGGAATATCTCATTGCCGCTGGTGGGCCGCATCAAGGCGGAGGGTCTCACCGCGAGCGAACTGGCAGAGCACATTCAAGCCAACTACGTGCCGCGCTACTATGTGCGCTGCAACGCCACCGTGCTTATCTCCCAGCGGTTCTTCTATGTTGGCGGCGAGGTGCGCAACCCCAATCGCTTCGTATGGAGCGAGGACACGACGCTGATGAAGGCCATCAGCACCGCCAGTGGTTTCACGGATTACGCGAATCATCGGAAAGTGCAATTGGTCCGCGGCAAGGAGCCGCCGCAGGTGTTCGACTGCGACGAGCTCCAGCGCAATCCGTCCAAGGATGTGCCGATCCGGCCTGGTGATACGATTACCGTGCCGCGCAGCATTTTCTAAGCGATCGACCGGCGCTCCGGTCCATCAACAGGAGGGGTCGTGCAACGCGTCCGGTGAACCACCGCTCCGCCAACCGCAAAGTCCGCAGCGTTGGGATGGGTCCCCAGTCACTCGTGGGCCACGTCTGCCAGACTGCCATTGTCGTCCTCAGCGCCGTGGTGCTGGCGTTTGCTCCATTGGCCTTTGGTGCGGTGCGGCTCTGGGTCTTGGGGCCGATCCTCGCGGTCATCGGCGTGGCGGGTGTGTTGTGGATTGTGCGTATTCTTTCGTCACGGGAAATGCCGGCAGTCCTTTCCACGCTTGGCCTGCCGGTCGTGGCTCTCGCCAGCTACGGCGTCGTCCGCTACAGCCTGAGCGAGGTCGAACCAATCGCCCGCGAGCCGATGATGCAGTTGCTCGGCGCCGCGCTGCTGTTTTTTCTTATCCTCAACAATACACGCCACCGTTGGCACATTACCCTGTTTGTCTGGACGCTCGTCGCCAGCGGCACGTTCGTCGCCGTCTACGCACTGGCGCAGGTGCTGATGGGCGGGATGTGGGTGTGGGCCTTCCCCCAGTATGACCAGTACCTCGGCGCCGCCAGCGGCACGTTCATTCGACCCAGTCATTGTGCCGCGTACTTGCAGATGGTGTTCCCCATGGCGACCGCCAATTTCCTGTTTTCCCGCCGCAGCTTCGAACAGAAGGTGGCCATCGCCATTGCCAGTTTTCTCATCGGGGCCGCGCTGTTGCTGACGGGTGCCCCCAACGGCTGGCTGGGGTGGCTGGCCAGCGTCATCGTGTTGCTGATCTACGTCGTCAAGCGCGGTGGCAAAAAATCGCGCTCGCTGCTGGTCGGCGTCGGCTTGTTGGCACTGTTGTTGGTCGCCGCCCTCATCAGCCTCCTGGCGACCAGTGGATCCATTTACGGATTGGCCACCAACGAGAGCCGGTATGGAACGGCGTTGTGGCGCAGCGGCTGGCAGATCGCGCACGCGAACACCTTGCTCGGCGTGGGGCCGGGGATGTTCCGCTGGCTCTACCCCGCCCAACGCACCGTGCAGGGGTTGGTCGACTCACCGAACAATGAGTATCTCAGCGTGTTCACCGAATATGGGGTGACCGGCGCGATCCTGGTAATCTGGGTGTTCGTAGCGTTCGTACTGGCCACCATCCAAATCCTGTCCATCCGTGCGTCCCGGTACTCAGCCTCGACGCAATCGAACCGTTATGCCTTCGCCGTGGGCGGACTGGCTGCGGTCACGGCTATCGCCGTCGGCACCATCTTTGATTCGAGCCTCCACGTGCCGGCCAACCTGTTCACCGTGAGCGCCATCATGGCGATTGTGCTCACCTGCGGCGTGCATCCCACCGGCAAGGAAGACGATGATCAGGAACTGCCCGGCCGTTACGTGCCGCTCTCCCTGAAGGGTCTGACCAAGATTGCTCTGGCCGTATCGTTGGCGATCGTCGTGCTGTTGTTGGCGTCGCCGCTGCGCAAGAGTTACCCGTCGAACCTGTGCCTGCGATTGGCCCGGCGGTGCCAGGATCGGTTTGATTGGAAGACCGCCCAGGACCGCTTCCGGCAGGCATGGGAGTTTGATCCCCGCAATTTCGAAGTCACCGGCGCCATCGGCGACTTCCTCAGCGCCCGCGCTACCTGGGATCTCCCGCAGCGTGACGTACTGTTGGAAGAAGCCCTCACATGGTACGATCGTTCCTTGACCGCCAATCCCTACGCCTACGATCTCCAGATCAAAATGGGACGCATGTATGACGCGCTCGGCAAACGCGAACTTGCCGCCGACCGTTACCATCGCGCCATCCAAGCTGACCCGCAAAACGCTTCCTATCACACCCAACTCGCGCTGCATTACCAGCGCTGGGGTGAGACCAACGAAGCCATCGCCAGTTTCGTGCGCGCCAATGAATTAGACAGCGATGATCCCGTGCCGGGGATCGAATTACGCCGGCTGAGCAAGCTCGGCACATGAGCCTGCCAGCCAATACATTGCGCCGGCTGGCTGAAATCGTCGGCCCCGCCAATCTCCAACACTCGTCAGCCGAACGCATCGCTTACAGCTATGACGCTACCGCGATGCTGGCGCATCAACCGGAAGCCATTGTGTTCGTGGAGTCCGCACAACAAATCTCAGACCTGCTCAAGTTGGCGAATGCGGAAGGCTTCAAGGTCATCCCGCGCGGTAGTGGGACAAATCTCAGCGGCGGCACGATTCCCGTGGAGAATTCGGTGGTGCTTGTCACGGTGAAGATGGACAGGATTCTGGAGATTGATCCGCGCAATCTCACCGCGCTCGTGCAACCGGGCGTCCTCACGGCGAAGATCGATGAAGAAGCCGCGAAACACGGACTGTTTTATCCGCCTGATCCTGGCTCGATGAAAGTCTCCACCATCGGCGGCAACGTCGCGGAGAATTCGGGCGGCTTGCGCGGACTCAAGTACGGCGTCACGCGCGATTACGTGCTTGGATTGGAAGTCGTGTTGGCGTCAGGCGAACTTCTCAAGTGCGGCACGAAATGCGTGAAAGATGTCGCTGGTTACTCCATCAAGGACCTCTTCATCGGCAGCGAAGGCACGCTCGGCGTGGTCACCCAGGTGTTGCTGAAATTACTCCCCCGCCCCGTCGCCCGCAAAACCATGCTCGCGACGTATGCCACGATGACCGATGCCGCCGAAACTGTCAGCGCGATCATCGCCGCGAGAATCATCCCTTGCACACTCGAATTCCTCGACCGCACAACGATTCGGTGTGTTGAAGATTTCGCGCATGTCGGGCTCCCGCTCGACGCGGAAGCAGTCTTGCTGATGGAAACCGATGGTCATTCCGTCGTTGTCGAGGAAGAATCCACGCGGATGATCGATTTGGCGAAGCGGCATGGCGCCCGCGGTGTGCGCATCGCGAAGGACGCCGCGGAAGCCGAAAAACTCACGTCGGCCCGCCGCGCTGCGTTCAGCGCGCTCGCCCGCGTCTCGCCGACAACGATCTTGGAAGACGCCACCGTCCCGCGCAGTGAGTTGGCCGCGATGATCACATTCATCCAACAGACCGCTGAAAAGTACAAACTCAAGATCGGTACCTTCGGCCACTTCGGCGACGGCAACCTGCATCCCGCATTCCTCTGCGACGAACGCAACCACGAAGAAATCGAGCGTGTCCACGCCGCCTTCCGAGAAATCTTCGAGAAAGCCATCACCCTCGGCGGCACGATCACCGGCGAACACGGTGTCGGCCTCGCCAAAAAGGAATTCCTGGAGAAATTTGCCGGCAAAACCAGCCTCGACCTCATGCGCGCCCTCAAACGCACCCTCGACCCCAACAATGTCCTCAACCCCGGCAAAATCTTCGACTAAGCCAAGTCTGCTGCAGCAACTCGATTACTCGGTTCTGCAGCAATGCATCCATTGCGGGATGTGTTTGCCGACGTGTCCGACGTATGATGCGACGAAGCACGAGACCAGCAGTCCGCGCGGACGCATCGCGCTAATGCGCGCCGTCGTCGACGGCAAGCTCGCGCCAGATTCCTCGCAGTTTGCCGACGAAATGTATTTTTGTCTCGGTTGTCTCGCTTGCGAAACCGCTTGTCCCGCAGGGGTTAACTACGCCGAGATGATCGAGTACGCCCGCGCCGAGGTGGAAGCCAGCGGGGCGAAATCCAGCGCGAAACGGAACCTCGTTCGCTCGCTCGCCCTGTGCTGGCTCTTTGCCAAACCGAACCGGCTGCGCTTCGTCGCCAGGCTTCTTCGCATGGATCAAACTGTCGGATTCTCGAAGGCGTTTTCCACGCTATTACCGAAACACCTGCGCGAGCTCCAAGCGTTGCAACCACAGATTTGCGATAAGTTCTCTTCCGATTTGATCCGCAACATTGAGTCACCCAAGACCGCGCGCCGCTATCGTGTCGGCTTGCTCACGGGTTGCGTACAGGATATCGCATATGCCAACGTCAACCGCGACACGGTGGATGTGCTACTCGTAAACGGCTGTGAAGTGGTCACGCCACATTCCCAGGTCTGTTGCGGTTCACTGCTGGGTCACAACGGCGAACTGGAACTGGCCAGGAAACTCGCCTGCAAAAACCTCGATGCATTTCCGTTGGAGAACCTCGACGCGATCGTCGTCAACAGCGCCGGTTGCGGTTCCTTCATGAAGCGCTACCATCGTCTGTTGCCCGATGAACCCCGTGCCAAAATCTGGGATGCGAAAGTCCACGACATCCATGAATGGCTGGTGAAGATCGGTATCCAAACGCCGCGTGATGGCACGCGGCCTACAACGTCACGCGTCACCTATCACGAGGCGTGTCATCTCGTGCACGGGCAGAAAATTTCGCAGCAACCGCGCGAACTCCTGCGGGCGATTCCCGGCGTGGAGCTTGTTGAATTACCGGAGGCGACGTGGTGCTGCGGTTCCGCGGGCATTTACAACATCACGCAACCCGAAATGAGCATGGCGTTGCTCGAACGGAAAATGAAACACATTGCGGCCACCGGCGCGCAAGTGGTCGCGACGGGGAATCCGGGTTGCATCGGGCAAATTCGCTACGGCGTTCAGCGATTAGGGCCGAAGGTGGAAGTGCTGCACCCGGTCACACTATTGGCGAGAGCGTATCGAGGCGAGATGTAGCTGGTACGGTACTATTTTCCCGTTCGCATCCACGGGGTGTGAGTAACTCCAACCAACAGCCCTTCCGGTCCCAGGAAGCGCGTCACGGTCTGGCCCCACGGTTCTTTCCTGGCGGTGACCAGCAGACGATAGCCTTGCGATTGAAGCTGCGCTGTCGCTTGTTCGATGTTCTCCACTTCAAACTCAAGCCACGCTTGCGGAACCGGGACTTCATCAGGCCACGAATCCTTGCCAAAACAGGACTGGGCCGCCTGCGTAAGTTGCCACAAGGCAAAATGCTTCACGCCGTCCAGGTCTCCCGTGTGCAAATAGCCACCGTCTTCTTCATGGAAGGGTATCTGTAAGGCTTCTTGGTAAAGTTTCCGGCTCGCCTCACTATCGCGAACGATCGGGCCAAATCCGGCCACGAACAGCACTTTGATGTCTCCGGGCGTTTTCATCGTGGATCGGAACCAAACCGCATTGCGAGAACTGGCGGAGGGGGAGGGATTCGAACCCTCGATGGACCGTAGGCCCATACTGGTTTTCGAGACCAGCGCGTTCAACCGCTCTGCCACCCCTCCGAAGATCGCAATTATTCCCGAATCTAAATCGCGACAAGCCTAACTCACCGCCGGCGTTGGCGCAAGCCGTCACTGACGAGGTTAAACGCCAGCACGGTCCATGTAATCGCGAGGCCGGGGGCGATGCACAACCATGGCGCGATCCGAAACGTGCTCTGTTCTTCGCGCAGCATCATGCCCCACTCCGGCAGATCGGGCTGGCCGGTCAATCCGAGAAATGCCAGCCCGGCCGCCTCCAATACGGCGCTGCCGAGCGTGAGGGTTGTCAGCACGAGAATCAATGCCGCGCAATTCGGCAAAATCTCCAGCATCGCAATGCGCCACCGACCCGCGCCCGTGGCCCGTGCCGCGAGTACGTATTCCTTCGCGCCTTCCGACACGAACGCCGCGCGCACCTGACGCACGACCGTGGGTAAGCTGGAAATGCCCACCGCAATGGCCACGCTTGTTGGCGATGGCGTAAGAATAGCCAGCGCCACCAATCCGAGCAGGATCGACGGAAACGCCAGGAGGAAATCCGTCGCGTGACTGATGACCGCATCCAACCAACCGCGCCATACACCTGCCGCCACGCCTAGCACGATTCCCGCGCACACCGCAATCGCCGTCGCACCGAGTGCAATGCCGAGTGTGGTCCGTGCGCCGTACAGCATACGCGTGAGGACATCGCGTCCCACGCCGTCCACTCCCACCCAATGCGTCCACGACGGTGCTGTCAGCGCGAGATCACGATAGAGTTGTTCTGTCGGCCCGTGCTTCGAGATCACGCCCGCCAACGCCGCAGCCAGAACCACGACCGCGAGCATCGCCGAGCCGACCCACAGCAACGAGTTCCTGTAGTTCATCGTCGTAGCTTCGGATCAAGCGCGTAGTGCAACGTGTCCACGACGACATTGGCAACCATCACCATGGCCACGAGCACCAACAGTGCGCCCTGTATCGCCGGGTAGTCGCGCGCCAACACCGCCGTCGCGATGTAACGTCCAATCCCCGGCCATGCGAATACGGTCTCCGTTAACACCGCCCCACCAAGTAGATAGGCGAACTCAACTCCAATCATTGTCACGATTGGCACCAGTGCCGCGCGCAATGCATGACGGTAGAGAACCGCGCTTTCCGATGCGCCCTTGGCTTGGGCGGTGCGAATGAAATCCTTGCCGAGAGTCTCCAGCACCGCCGCTCGCGTGACCCGCGCGACGAACGCCGCCGGAATCGTTGCCAACACCAGCGCCGGCAGAATGAGGTGGTCGAAGCCGCCGCGTTCGCCCGCCGGCAACCAACCTAGCTCCAACGAGAACAACAGCATCGCCAGCAGCCCGAGCCAAAACACCGGCACACTGAGGCCGATGAGGCTCACGGTCGTTCCCAGTGCGTCCTTCCATGTGCCCGCGTGACGCGCGCAGAAAATACCCAGCCACACGCCCACGAGGGTAGCGACAACGAGCGCAGTCATGGAAAGTTCGATGGTTGCCGGCCACGTCCGCGCCAAATCCTCTTTCACATCGCGCCCCGTGACGACCGACTCCCCAAAACTTCCGCGCCCCAGCACGTTCTTAAGCCACAGCCAGTACTGCACGGGAAGCGGACGGTCAAGCCCCAGCCGCGCGCGAATCGCCGCGATTCGGTCCGGTGTCGGATTCTTCAGCAACAGCCGCGCCGGATCCCCCGGCACCGCCCGCACGAGCAGGAACACCGCCATGCTGGCCACCAACAACGCCACGATCAGCGACCCGATTCGCCGCAACAAGAATGCGTGCATGGTGCCGAACATAGAATGTCGTACTGGCAAGCCGCAAGCCCTGAGCGTACCGGAAGTTATTCAAAGCGTTGCCGCTGGGTTTGCCATGCTGAGCTTGTCGAAGTTCACCCGCCTTCGGCGGGCAAGTCTCTGTCGTTCGGCTGGAGTCGCCTTTTCGCTCGACGGTTGGAGACCTGCGGTCGGATACTGTGCGTGGTCGGGCCTTCGCCACGCCGAAGCGGGTTCGTCCGCGCGGGCGGGAGACCTGTGCACACCTTCGGATTGAGCGAATTAAGCAGAAGATTGGATTTATGCTAATTGTTCACGTACACGTACATGTGAAGTCGGAATCCGTTGAGGCCTTCAAACAAGCCACCGTCGAAAACGCCCGCGAGAGCGTAAAGGAACCCGGCATCGCCCGGTTCGACGTCGTCCAACAGGCCGATGACCCGACCCGCTTTGTGTTCGTGGAGGCCTATCGGACCGCCGACGCGCCCGCAAAGCACAAGGAGACACCGCACTACGCGAAATGGCGCGACACCGTTGCCCCCATGATGGCCGAGCCGCGCTCCAGTGTGAAGTATGGCGAGGTTTTTTGGACGGGATAGCAGCTTGCTTGCCGCCTTGATTTCGGGCATAATGAGGTGATGGAACGCGTGGTGTACAAGACTACCTTGCATGACCCCCAAGCCGCCGCGCGCGATTTGGCTTTTTGGCTCAGCCGTCCGTTGGCTGAACGGGTCGCGGCGGTGGAAACACTGCGCGCGCGCATCTATGGAAGTTTACCGCGACTTCAAAGAACTGCTCGAGTTGTTCAACGCCCACCGCGTTGAATACCTGATCGTTGGCGCCTACGCGCTGGCCGTCCACGGTGTGCCGCGTGCGACGGGCGATCTCGATTTGTGGGTCAACCCGACGCCGGAGAACGCCAGCCGGATTCTGGGCGCGTTGGAGGAGTTTGGTGTGGGTGGCCTCGACTTGTCCGTGGCCGACTTTGTGAAGCCCGAACATGTGGTGCAGCTCGGTGTTCAGCCGGTACGCGTGGATCTTGTTACGGCGATTGATGGAGTGCGGTGGGATAAAGCCTGGCAGGGTAGGTTTGCTGGCGAGTACGGCTCGGTACCCACGCACTATCTCGGTCGGCAGGAGTTTGTGGCGAACAAGCGCGCCTCCGGTCGCCAAAAAGATCTCGCAGATCTGGAAGCACTCGACGAGAAGTAAAGCCGTGCAGCAACTGCGCGGTGGTGCCAACCCGCCCCGCCCAACGCCCTCCTCATTCCGCTGGACAAACCGGCATGTCGCGCCTTTTACTTCCGTTGTGAACTTCGAATTCGCCACGGCGACACGGGTGGTGTTTGGGGCGGGGAAGTTGAGCGAGATGCGGGAGATTGCGCCGGCGCTGGGACGGCGGGCGCTGGTGGTGATTGGGAAATCGGCACGGGCGGTGCATCTCGTGGAGCCGTTGTTGGGCGCGTTGCCCGACTCGGGTGTGGAGTACGCGACGTTTTCCGTGTCCGGCGAGCCGACAATCGACGTTGTGCGGACGGGGACGCAGCGGGCGCGCGATAAGCACTGCGACTTTGTGATCGGGTTCGGTGGCGGCAGTGTGTTGGATGCGGGCAAAGCCATTGCGATCCTGCTCACCAATGACGGCGATCCACTCGATTACATGGAGATCATTGGCGCGGGCAAACCGCTCACCAAGCCCAGCGCGCCGTACGTGGCGATTCCGACAACGGCGGGCACCGGCTCGGAGGTCACGCGCAATGCGGTGCTGGGTTCGCCCGAGCATCGGATGAAAGTCAGTCTGCGGAGTCCGTTGATGTTGCCGCGCGTCGCGCTGATCGATCCCGAACTCACGTACGATTTGCCGCCGACGATCACCGCCACCTCGGGACTCGATGCGCTGACGCAATTGATTGAGCCGTTCGTGTCCGTGAAGGCGAATCCGTTGACCGATGCGATTTGCCGCGAGGGGATGGCGCGGGTCGCGAAATCATTGCGGCGTGCGTATGAACGAGGGAGCAATGCCAGTGCGCGCGAAGACATGAGCGTGGCAGCGATGTTGAGCGGGATGGCGCTGGCAAATGCCGGACTGGGGGCCGTGCACGGCCTGGCCGGGCCGCTGGGAGGGATGTACGACGCGCCGCACGGCGCGCTGTGCGCGGCGCTGCTACCACACGTTGCGCGAGTGAACGAACACGTGCTACGTCACGAGGTCAGCAGCAACACCGACCCGCGGCGCGAAGCATTTCTGGACCTTGCCCTGCGAAAGGATGCCGAGGTGCGTCAGATTGTCGGCGATTTGAGTGAATTGGTGGAGACGCTGCAGATCCCGTCGCTCAAACACCATGGAGTGCGAAGCGAAGATTTCCCGTCGATTGTCGAGAAGGCGAAGGCCTCCAACAGCATGAGAGGCAACCCGGTGGTATTGAGCGACAAAGATTTGCGTGAGATCCTCAATCGGGCGTTGTGAACTACATGGATTGCCAGCCGCGACGGATCATGCTGACCGCAATGGCGGCGAGCAGGAGTGCGATGATTTTGGAAATGGCGCGCAGTCCGGCCGGGCTGATGATTTTGGCGAGCGCATCCGCGAAGTAAAACGCCAGTGCCACCACCACAAGGTTCAACAGCAACGCCGCCAGCGCGAAGCCGGCGCCGACGGAATCCATCAGGATCAGCAGCGTGGTGAGCGTGGCCGGGCCGGCAATCAACGGCAGGCCCAGCGGGACAATGCCGAAATCATCCGGCAGGATCTGCGGACCTCCGTTCGTGCGGACAAGGTCGCGAGACGCGAGCACGAGCAGGATCAGTCCGCCAGCGATCTTGAAGTCACCCACTGTGATGCCAAGGACACGGAAGGTGAGTTTTCCAAGGAACATGAACCCGACCAGCACGATGGCGGCGGTGGCAAGGGCTTGATAGGAAATGCGCCGTCGCCGCACCGGATCGATGCCTTCGGTCATACCGAGGAAGATCGCGACGAGACCGATGGGGTCGAGGGCAACAAACAGCGGAATCCATGCAAAGAGCAGCAATTTCAGCCAGTACACGCGCACCTCCCGGTCGCGAAGAAGTGCTTACCAGAAGCGAGACGGCAACACAATCCTCGATGCGCTGTCGGCGCACATGATTCTGCGCTTGAGCAAGAGCGCCGCAATGGCGTCTAATCCAGCGAATGGAATCCGCCCCCGACAAACCCCTTGTGATTGGCGATCAGCACGATCCGCAAACGCGCCGGACGGACGTGATAATCGTGCTGGTCATCTGCGTAATGATCGGGGTGGTCTACGTGCCGCTGTTGCATTGGCTGGGTTGGATGACATGGCATACGCAGCAACTGCTCAACGGCGCGATGCTCGTGCTGTTTGCGCTGGCGATTTGCGTGCGCGACGCGGTGGATAAACTGCGGTTTGCTACGCAGGTCAGCAACGAAGGGATCGGTTTGATTGCGCTGGCGTTCGGATGCCTGTGGCTGGCGGGGCGGTGGAAAGCGCTGTTGCTGCCGCTGGTACTCGTCTCGGCGTGTCTCTCGTTCGCAGGGATCGTGACCTTTCTGTTTGGCAAGGCCGGCACGCGGCAGTTCCTGCCGGCATTGAGCGCGTTTTTTGTCTTTGGCGTGCTTGCGGGCTCAGTGCCGACACTCGATTGGCCGTTGCGGGCCATGGCGGCGCGGTACGCGGGTGAATTGCTGCTGGCGCTCGGATCGTCGGTGAAGCTCCTGCTGATTCACGGCCAGCCGGCACAACTTGCTTTGTCGATCCAGAATCGTGAGTTTGTGGTGGCGACAGAGTGCAACGGCTTCGGGCTGCTCACGTCGTCACTGATTGTGGCGACGACACTGGCGTTTCAATATCGAATGAGGTGGCAGGAAAAACTATCCTTGTTGGCGATTGCGGTTCCCATCGCCATCGTCTGCAATTTCGTGCGGATCGTGAGCATTTGCCTCGTCGCCCCGCGGACCACGCTGCCGTATGGCTTTGTGCACGAAACCTTGGGCCTGGTCTTTTACTTTCTGGGATTGGGGTTGATCTGGAAGATTGCGGGGCAGCACAAGCCCAGGCTGCCGACCGTCCCAGAATCGCAGCGCCCGGCTTGAGACTGAGGGCAACTCAGTTGCCGAAGCCGGAATGCAGCGCCTTCAGCGCATCGAGGGCCGGATTGGCTGTGGCGTGGGTGCCGGCACCCACCGACGGCAGCAACAGAAACCCTTCATATGCCAGACGAAAGAGAAAATAGACACCGGCAAGCGACAGCGCAAAGACGCACACGCGGTACAAAGGATGTCGCTTGATGTCATCGATCTTTGCCTGGGCCGCTAGCGCGATGGCGCTGACTTCTCGTGGTCGTGTTTGCATGCTCGTGTCTTCCTAATAGCCGTATCTTGTGGTTAGAACGGATTGCAGGGGCTGTGCCAGAACGACGATACTCGGTATGTAGCGCACTTGCACCCGTGCGAAATGACCGTCAACCGAGGCAGTTAGGTGCCTCCGCAGGCGTCGAATTTTCGTCTCCACAAGAAAATCTGGCGGGTAGCGGCTGCCAAAAACTGTTCAATGCGCAGGACACTGTGTTCAGTACACTGTCAAGTCCGGCAGGCGACACTGGGGTGGGTGCGTGACCCGGTCGCATCACTTGTGTGGTGAGCCATTGGTGTGGTAGACGGGTTGGATGATTTTCACGAGACTCCGACCCAGCATGGAATCGCGCACGAGAAACGCAAAATGAGTATGCAGTAGGAATAGCACGATCGTGATGCTAATGCAGAATGTGCGCAGGAAACCGGCGGCCATGCCGGCCCGTTTCTGCAAGGTTTCATCCGTCCATTGATTCTCAGTCCATTGCCGGATCCGTCCGCGAAACTGGCGAACCAGATAGAACGAGCCCAACAGGCCCCCACCCCAACCCAGAGCACCCGCAATCTGGCCGCTGATCTTGTTTACCTCGCCGACCACGCGTTCCGTCCAGTGAAGCAAGCCCGTACCCGACACCAGCGCCAGTGTGACACCAAGCAATCGGGGTAGTTCGCCGGTCAGACCGCGTCGTCGGCCTTTGACGACTCCCCAAGCCAGATAACCCGCAGCAATCGAATCGACGAATCCCAACATGGTGTAAGTGCGTCGCGAGATGTCAGGCTACGCAACTGTCACTGGCGAAGCAACCGATTTGATGTACAATAACCCGTTATGACGCTTCGACGGTTCTGTGCAGTCGGCATTCTTTTTGGCCTCGGTTTCCTGCTCGTGTCGTGCGAGCAGACGAAGACCGTGCCCATTGAAAACGTCCGTGTGACGCCCGCGACCGGGGCTGACATTGAACGCGCGGTGCACGAACCGGGCGCGAAGGCGGTGTTGGTGAACGTGTGGGCGACGTGGTGCGGTCCGTGCCGGGAGGAGTTTCCCGGCCTCGTGCGGATGGCGCGTCAATACCAAGGGCAGGGCTTGAGGGTCATCCTGGTTTCCGCCGATGACAACTCGGACATAGCGCCCGTGAAGAAGTTTTTGGCCGAGCAAGGAGTCGATTTCCCGGCGTACATCAAGTCCGAGAAGGACCAGGCGTTCATTGACGCGCTGAGCAAGCAATGGACGCTGGACAAGCAATGGAGCGGTGCGTTGCCGGCGACGTTTATCTACGACGCGAATGGCAAGCTGCACGATTTTTGGGAGGGTGAGGCGACATTCAACGTTTTTACCCAAAAAGTGGTCGAAGTACTTGGCAAACAAACAAAACCAACAGGAGGCAGTTCATGAAGAGGAATTCGTTCATGGCGCTGGCGATGTCGATGTCCGTGGCCGCCAGCGCGTTCGGTCTCAATATCGGTGACAAAGCACCGTCCACCAGCGTGAAGATGAAAGGCGTGGACGGGCGCGAGGTTTCCATCGCCGACGTGGTGGGTAAAGAGGGCACGCTCGTGGTCTTTTCCTGCAATCACTGCCCGTTCGCGAAAGCGTGGCAGGACCGCATTGCCTCGATCGGCAACGCGGCCGAGGGCAAAAGCGTCGGCGTGATCGTCATCAATTCGAATGATCCGACGGACTATCCGGAGGACAACTACGCGGAGATGCAGAAGCGCGCGCAGCAACTGGGCTTCAAGTTCCCGTACGTCGTGGATGCCACTTCGGACGTGGCCCGGCAGTTCGGCGCGACCCGGACGCCCGAGGCATTTCTGTTCGACAAGGACGGCAAGCTCGTTTATCACGGCGCAATTGACGACTCGCAGAACGCCGCCCAGGTCGAGAAACACTTCCTGCAAGATGCGGTCGACGCCATGGTCGCCAACAAGGACGTAGCCACAAAGGAAACCAAGTTCGTCGGCTGCGGCATCAAGTTCCGCACCAAGACCTGAACCAAGCGGTCGGATGTAAACACATCCGGTTTGTAATCCAGCGGCAGAGCAGGTAAGAATCGCCGTCACGATGGATTCGTGGCGGCGATTTGTGTTTTGTCTGGCGGCAGTTTGCATCCTGTACGCGTTCCACGTTCATCTCAAAACGGCGAAGATCTTCGCCAACCCGACATGGGATGCGCAGGACGAGACGGGGCAGTTCTGGAGCGAGGCCGCGTTTCAATATCGCTTTGCCAAGTTCTTCGCGACGCATCCCGCTAGCGAGTGGGGCCAGCTTCATCACGACCACGATGTCCAGTATCCCGATGCGATGGACGACTGGGCGGAGTTTACTGTGGCGATGGAAGTGCCGGTGGGCGTGTTATACCGATGGTTCAAGCCATCGATCCCATTCCACGTCTTTGTGGTCTGGTACGACTGTCTCATCTCGAGCTTGTCCGTTTTCGGGGTGTTCTTTCTGGCGCGGGCATTGTGGCGGAGTGACAAGCCGGCGGTGTTTGCCAGCGCCTTGTACGTGACGCTGTATCCCAGCTATGGGCGGACGGTGAGAAATCTCTTTCTGCGGGAAGATTTTGCAATCCCGCTGATTCTCTTCGCGTTGGTTTTCACAGTGCGGGCACTACACCAGGCGGTTGGGACGGACCGTCGAACAGACCGCTGGACGGACAACACCGGCGGCGCGCCCAGCGGTCGCACCCTGCCGCAGTACCTTGCGGCGCTGTTCTGGCTGGCGGCGCTGGCGAGTTGGCACTTGACCCAGTTTGTGATGGCACCATTCGTTCTGGCGGCGGTGCTGGTGTATTTGATCCGGGGCGAAACGCCACGGGTCCCGTGGCTGGTCTTGACGTTGGCGGCAGGCGGCATATTGATCCCGGTCCTGCGAGCGAAGCAGTTTTATCTTTCCCCGATGATGTGCGTGCTCTACGCGCTGTCGATGACCGTGTGGATCAACGGCGGGCGAAAGCGCGCGGCACTGGTGTTTGCGGGCTGGGCGGTCGCCCTGTTGGCCCTGAGCGCGCTGCTGCAGAAGTCCTATGGCGAATATGCGCACGTCTATCAACTATTCTTTTACAAGTTGCGGTTTCTGGGACGACGTCCGGACAACCCCGCGCTGCTGCCGTGGGAAGCGCGCTTGCTGTGGGAAGGCGGCGCGTTCAATACCGCGGAGTGGGGTGAGTTTTGGCGGAGCTTGAAGTGGTGCGGGCCGCTCGGGCTGGTCGCGGCGTTACTGCTGACCAGCCGCAAACAGGGCGCGGCCCCGACAAACGTGTTTATCGTCTTCACGCTGCTGCTCGTGCCGCTGGCATGGATGGTCCAGCGGAATTTCACCTTCCTCGGGTTCGCGGCGCCGGTGCTGGCGGTCGGACTGACGCGACGGAGTAACTGGTGGAAGCTGGTGGTCTTCGCCGCGGCGGCGTGGCAATTGACGATGCTCAACGTTCAGCCGTTGGAGCGGCAACAGCCGACTCCCGACGAATACCGTCCCATTGTGAAATGGCTGACGGACCACACCCCGACGAATGCCGTCGTGCTCGCGTCGATCTCGGAGTCGCCCGTGTTTCTCGCGCACACGGGACGGCCCATCATCATGCACTCGAAATTCGAGAACCGGCGGATTCGCGAGCGTTACCGCGAGATGCTGGAGACGATTTACGGGAGTGAACAGCAGTTCTATCAATTCGCGCGGAAATATGGGGCTGACTATTTCGTGTACGACGTCGGCTTCCTGTACGGCGGCATGGAATCGCGCCGTTACAAGGCTGACAAGCTGGGGCCGCTTGACCCGGACTGTGCCGCGATGCTATTCCAAAACAAGCCCGACCAATTGCGCCACTTCAAACTGGAAGCGGCGGACGACCGATTTGCCATCTTCCGCGTGCTTACTTCACCGTAGCATCCTGGAACAGAATGTCGCCGTCGGGTTCAAAGTGGATGCCGTCCACGTTCGCGCGGCAGGCCATCAGCGATTCCGCATGCGCCAGTGGGACCATGGGCGCTTCGTCATAAACGATTTCCTGCGCGTTGCGATAAATCGCCGCGCGTTTCTCGGGATCCAATTCCCGGCGCGCGGCCATCATCAAATCGTGATAGGCGTCGTCCTTCCAGAAACAGATATTGAGCGCGGAACCCAAGATCGCGGTGTCCTTGTCGAGCAACACGTAGAGAAAATTGTCCGCATCGCCGGTGTCACCAACCCAGCCCATCAACGCCATCTCATGTTCGCCGTGGCTCGTGCGGCTGAGGTGCGCGCCCCATTCGTTCGGGACGATTTCGACGGGGATGCCGGCTGCGGCGAGGTCGGATTTGATCATTTCAGCAGCGCGAAGCGGGTTGGGCAGGTAGGGGCGCGGGTTGGTCATGACTTCGAGATGGAGCGGCTGATCGAGGTGAGGTACCGGTCCATTCCAGATGGTAATCGTGCGCAGGGCGATGTCATCGTTGTACCCGGCGATAAACGGCGGCATGGGGTTTGCAGCGACGATGGCTGCGCCGCGATAGACGTCTTTTATGAGATCCTGTTTGTGGATGAAGGCGCGGATGTATTCGCGCAAATAGCTGTTGTCCAGTGGCGGCTTTTCGCAGTTGAACGCTAGGTAGCAGACGTTCAGGCCGGGCGCGTGAAGGAGCCTCAGGTTCTTGTCGTCCCGAATGATAGGTAAGCTGTTGGGGTCGATGCCGTCCATCGCCTGGATTTGGCCCGTTTGGAGTTGAATCAGGCGCGTGGCGGAGTCGGGGACGACCTTGAAGATGAGCCGCTCGAATTTCGGTTTGCCTTCCCAGTAATCGGGGTTGGCTTCGAGCACGATGCGCTCATTGGGTATCCATTCGACGAAGCGGAACGGGCCGGTGCCTACCGGATGGCGCTGGTCGATAAATTTCGGGCTGATGAGATTCGCCGCCGGAATACACAGACTGGCCAGCAACGGCGCATGTGGCTCGCGCAGACGCAGACGCAAGGTCATCGGGTCGGCGACCTCGACCGCGGTGATCATGTTGAACATGGCCGACCAGTATGCAAACGTCGCGTCGGGCAGATGGGCTGGGTTGGACTTGTCCATCTGGCGCAGGAAACTGAAGGCGGCGGCTTGCGCATCGAGTGGCGTCCCGTCGTGGAAGCGCACTCCCTCGCGGAGCTTGAACGTGTATGTCAAACCATCGGGGCTTATCGTCCAGGAAGCGGCCAGGCAGGGTTCGGGATCGGTGGTGCCGTGCTTGAATCGGACAAGGCCCTGGGAAATATTGACCAGGACTTTGATCGATTCACCGTCATCAACATCGGCGGGGTCGAGCTTCTGCGAATCGGCTCCGCGGGCGAAGATCAGGGTGGGTGGTTCAGTTTTACCGGAGTGTTGGCAGCCTGCCAGACTGAGGGCAAGAGCCAGAAAAGCGACCCGTTTCATGGCACGATGGTAGCTGACAAGGCGGATGGCAGCAAGCGCGAGGGTTTGACAAGGGTGCGTCTCAGCCTTAAGGTACAAAGGTTTTCAAGTCATTTATCCTCAATGTGAATGAGTAACGGGACCTCGACTGCGGCTGTTAAATTTCCCTCCAGTTCCATCGACTGGGTAAAGGCCGCGCTTGGAGTCGTTCTGGCCGGGCTGGTCTACTATGCGTATTTTGGACAGGTCGTCGAGGCCCACGACGACGTTCACTTGTCGTGCTACCGATGGCTGGTAAGCCATTGGAGCCACATCTCCAATTATTCCCATGGCCCGTTGATTCCGCTGATCGCAGTGGGTCTGGTGTGGTGGAAGTGGCACGATATCGTGGCGGCGAAGCTGGAGCCATTGTCGGGCGGCATTGTGGTGGTTGCCATGGCGATGGGGATTTATTACCTGGGTGTCAAGGCGGTGCAACCGCGCATCGTGGTGTTTTCGCTCGTGCCACTGTTGTACGGGCTGACGCTGACGCTGGGCGGCCGCGAACTGTTCCGCCAACTATTTTTCCCCATTACGTTTCTACTGCTGATGATCCCCTTGAATTTTCTGGATGAGAAGATCGGATTTCCCTTGCGAATCATGGTGACGCAGGCCTCCACATCGGTGCTGAATTGGTGTGGCATCGAAGCCGTCCGTCGGGGCACGGCCATCTACTCCAGCGTTTTTCATTTCGACGTGGCCGACCCCTGCAGCGGCATCCGATCACTAATGGCGCTGACGACCGTGACCGCCGCCTACGCGTACGTTACGCAACACGTCCAGTGGAAGCGCTGGGTGCTGTTCCTGAGCGCCATGCCGCTGGCGGTGCTCGGTAATATGGCGCGGGTCACATCCATTGCCATGGTGGCGCAAGTATATGGCCAGGAACTGGCCAGCAAGACATACCACGATTATTCGGGCTACATTGTGTTCGGCGTCGCGTTGTCGACGATGGTCGTCATCGGGTTACTGCTGAACCTTCCGTACCGCCGCATTTTCCAAAATTGGCTGAAGCCGCCCACTGATGGTGGAGCGCGCCGTAACAGCGGATCCGGTGACGATGGCCCGTTGTCGCCATCAGGAGGGGAAGGAATGTCATGAGCGAATTACAAGCGCCTGCAACACAGCCCGTGGCCGACCAACCTTCCGGCCAACCCATCACGATCTCACGGCGCGCGCCCAGCACGGCGCAGATGGCCATCGTCGTGGCCATTCTGGCGGGTGGGGTTTTGTTCACAGCAATGACCTCCGATGTGACGAAGGTTTCCGAACCCGGAGTGAAACTCTATCCCGACGGAACCCCCTACCTCGCTGATCACGCGGGTGATTGGACGGGCGGGGAGAAGCAGGGGTTGACCGAGGACGAGGTGCGACTTCTCCCCAAGGACACGGAAGGATCGCGGCGTTTCTTCAAGGACAAGAACGACGACGAGCTATTCTGCTCGATTGTCCTGGCGGGACGCGATGTCACCAGCATTCACCGGCCCGAACTCTGCCTGCCCGGGCAAGGTTGGAAAATTGAGAACGAGTACACGCAAGCCATACCGGTACCCACGGCGCCAGGAGGTATCCTGAACGTCATGCGCATGAATGCAACCCGTGCCACACCACTGGCCGATGGACGGACGGTGCAGACGCGGTCGGTGTTTACCTATTGGTTTGTGGGTAAAGACCGGGTGACACCGTATCATTGGCAGCGCATTTTTTGGACCGCCAAGGACCGGGTGATGCACAACACAAACCATCGCTGGGCCTACATTCTGATTCACATGCCGATACGCGACGACGCAACCGATGGCGGGGCAATCAAATCAGGGGATGATGCGATGAAGGTCGTATCCAGATTTATCCAGGACATCTACCCCACCTTCGTGCAATGAATAACTGCTGCCGTAGCGTACAACGCCACTGATTGTATGATGAACAGGCCCCGGCCGAACGCCGGGGTATTCCAATGCCAGCGAAGCGACGAGAATTCATCATTCAGGTCAACCAAATCGGCGACGCGCTGTTGATCGCCGTCGTGTTCTGGTTCGCTCATGTCACGCGCGAACAATTCTCTTACTCATATCCGTTGCCGCACCACTTTCTCTGGTTCAGCTTCACATTCGGGATGATCGCCCCGTTTCGCTATTACAAATGGCTCTACCTCGTCATTCTTCCGCTGTACCCATTTCTTCTGGACGTCAATGGCTTCTACAGCCGCGCCCGCACGCTCCGGCGCCGCAACACCGTCTGGATTCTCACGAAAAGTTGCGCCATCTGCATCCTGGCGGTCATGGCGGCGATGTACTTTTTCCGATTGCAGATGCTGAGCCGCGGTGTCGTCGCATTGTTTGCGGTTTTCAGCATCGTCGCGCTGTTTGCCAAAGACCAGATCTTCCAGATGGTCATGCGCCATCGCGCCCGCACCGGCAAAGAAGTCACGGATGTCATCCTGGTGGGATCGGAAGATCGCAACGCCGAGTTTGCCACGCTGCTGGAGGAGCACCCCGAGTGGAGCTTGCGCGTCACCGCCAAGCTCGACCCGAACACCGACCTGCTGGCGGAACTTACCGTGCTGTTGCACAACTATCCCGTCGGCTGTGTGATCTTCAACGTCAGCCAGACCGCATTCAGTGAGATCGAGAAGGCCATCCTCGCCTGCGAAGTGGAAGGCGTCGAAGCCTGGTTGGTCGCCGACTTCGTGAAGACCTCCATCGCGCGCGCGACCGTGGATGACTTCTACGGAAAGCCGCTCTTGATCTTCAGCACCACACCCGAGATTTCCTGGCAGCTTGTTTGCAAACGGCTGATCGACTTTGCCGGCGCCATCCTGGCGCTGGTGATTTTTGGCCCGCTGATCATGTTGCCCGCCGCCATCATTATCAAGTTCACCTCGCCCGGGCCCATTCTCTTCCGGCAGAAGCGCAGTGGGTTGCACGGGCGCCTGTTCACCATGTACAAGTTTCGCTCGATGGTGACCAATGCCGAAATGTTGCAGGCCGAACTCGAAGCCTTCAACGAAATGAGCGGCCCCGTCTTCAAGATGGAAGAGGACCCGCGCATTACACCATTCGGCCGTTTCCTGCGCAGGACCAGCGTCGACGAACTGCCCCAGCTCTGGAACGTTCTGGTCGGTGACATGAGCCTGGTCGGCCCTCGCCCGCCGATTCCCAGCGAAGTTCGGCACTACGACCCGTGGCACCGTCGCCGCTTGTCGATGAAGCCCGGCCTGACCGGCATCTGGCAAATCAGCGGCCGCAACCGGATCAATTTTGAGCAATGGATGAAGCTCGATATGCAGTACATTGACAACTGGTCGCTCTGGCTCGACTTCAAGATTCTCGCCCGCACCATCCCGGCCGTGCTGATGGGCCTCGGCGCAAAATAAGTTGCGGCCCCGCGCTTTTTTATTGCCCGACGGCCTGAATTCTGCCAATCACTCTGCATCATGACATCCACTTCTTCCGCTCCCGTATCGGTCGTCACGGGCGGCGCCGGTTTCCTCGGCTCGCATTTGTCTGACCGCCTGCTCGCCGAAGGCCACCGCGTCATTGCCATCGATAATCTCATCACGGGCAATACCGACAACATCGCCCATCTCGCCGGCAACAAGAATTTCCAATTCATCAATCACAATGTGACCGAGTACATTTACCTCCCCAACCGCGTGGACTACGTATTTCACTTCGCCTCGCCGGCCAGCCCTATCGACTATCTCCAACTCCCGATCCAGACGCTCAAGGTCGGCTCGCTCGGCACGCACAACGCGCTCGGCCTCGCCAAGGCCAAAGGCGCGAAATTCCTCCTCGCGTCCACGTCCGAATGTTACGGCGATCCGCTCGAGCATCCGCAGTCCGAGAGCTACTGGGGCAACGTCAACCCCATCGGCCCGCGCGGCGTGTACGACGAGGCCAAGCGTTTCGCCGAAGCCATCACCATGGCCTATTACCGCTACCACAAGGTCGATACCCACATCGTCCGCATCTTCAACACCTACGGCCCGCGGATGCGTCTCAAGGACGGTCGCGTCGTGCCCGCCTTCATCGGCCAGGCCCAGCGCGGCGAACCGCTCACGGTTTTCGGCAAAGGACAACAGACCCGCAGCTTCTGCTACTGCAGCGACCTCATCGATGGCATCTACCGGCTCTCGCAATCCGACTTCCATGAGCCCGTCAACATCGGTAACCCGACCGAGTTCACCATCCTCGATTTCGCCAAACTCATCATCAAACTCATGGGCAGCAAAAGTCAGATCACCTACGAACCGTTGCCCGAGGACGACCCCAAACAGCGCCGCCCCGATATCTCGCGCGCCAAGAAACTCCTCCGCTGGGAACCCAAGGTGAAATTGGAAGACGGCCTCCGCCAGACCATCGAGTATTTCAAGGACAAGGTCTGATACTTTTATTGGGATCCGACCGCCACGCCGATTGTAGGGCGGCCATCTTGGCCGCCGTCCGCTTTCACAATCACATCGGCGTTTTGACGCCCATCGCGCGGAGGACACACCAGCCGCGGGCGCCTTCGAAGATCATGAAGGAGCCGGTGATATCGAGAAAGATGCCGGCGACGATCAGTGCCAAGGAATGGGAGACAATCCCGGTGACGAGCAGGGCGACACCGCACAAATCCACAATCGCGCCGCTGATGAGCCGGGCTCTCCGGCCGCGCTGGTCGATGTTGCAGGCCAGTTTCATTTAGAGATGCTTGCTCGTCCAACTGCCGGCAAATACAGCGGCCAGCGCCAGCAGAATCACGACCACCCACCGAAACTCCGGTGCTGGCGGCGCGATTTTCAGAAAGTCCGGCCAGATGGCCCACAGCAATGCCGCTGACCCCAGAAACGCCACGGCGATCCAGCCCAGAAACTCAAATGTCCGCCGCTCTTCGCGCAATGCGCCGCGCAACTGGCCGATGGTCTCCTTGTCGAGCTTCAGCTTCTGCGCCGCGGTCTCCTCCAGAATCTGCTCGTCCGTCACTGTGGTCAGAAATTCTTTCAACAAACCGCGCGCGTGTTCCGCCTCATGTTCGAGCACGAAAACGCCGTTCATCTTCTCGGTGCCACTCAGGTTTTCCGCGATATCCAACGGCGGCATGGACGGCGGAGTCTGCAGCGTCGCTTCAACCCCGTTATCCTGCAGGTAGCCGACGACGATATTGCCTTCCCACTCGTTGTGGGCATGATGTACTTGCACCAGTGTTTCGGATCGCTCGGTCTTGCTCATGCCACAATCTAGTCCTATTGACGCAATCTTTCCAAGGATTTTGCCACGCCAGTCATTGGTAGGGGCCGACCGCCGGGCGGCCCGCTGTCGTTCGGCGCGCCCGGCGGTCGCGCCCTACCAGACCCATCGCTTCCATCACGTCTGGCTCAATTCCTCGCGCACCCGTTGCAGGAGGTCATCGATGTAGAACGGTTTCTGGATGTACCCGCGCAGTCCGTCGTCGAACAGCTTGCGGGCAACGTGGTCCTCGCACGCCGTCAACAGAATGACGCGTACGTCCGGATTGATTTGTTGGAGGCATTCGAACGCCAGATCGCCATTCATCTCGGGCATCACGTAATCCAGCAACACCAAGCCGATTTCCTGCCGGCGCTTCTCGTATACATCCAGGCCGTTTTTTGGCCCTTGGGCGGTGAGGACCTGGAACCCCTCGCTTTCCAGAGACAGCCTGAGAACGTCCAGGATGTCGGGCTCGTCGTCGATAGCGAGAACGAATTTTTGCGCGTTGACCGGGTTGTCACTCATGGGTCGAGCATTGCCAATCCAATCGTTCGCCCGTACCATAACCGCGGCGTCTAAAGAAGGGAATATGATTTCGACATGAGAGTTCGCTTCCAAGACAAAGTCGTCATCGTCACCGGCGCCTCCAGCGGCATCGGTCTGGAGACCGCGGTGGCGTTCGCGCGAGAAGGTGCGCGCGTCGTCCTCGCCGCCCGTAATGAAACAAACCTGCGGGAGGTCGCTGACGCGCATCCCGATTTGCGCGAGCGGTTCCTACCGGTTCCCACCGACGTGACGAAGGACGACGACGTCCGGCGACTGGTCGATACGGCCATTGCGAAATTTGGCCGTGTGGACATTCTGGTCAACAACGCCGGCGTCGGCATGCGTGCGCCCGTCGCCAACATGCCCATGGGCGACGTCCACGCCCTCATGGAGGTGAATTTTCATGGGCCGCTGCGCTGCATCCAAGCTGTGCTGCCCCACATGCGGCGGGAGGGCTCAGGCCAGATCGTCAACGTGGGAAGCGTCCTGAGCATGGTGGTCGCCGCGGGCAATAGCGTCTACTGCGCCAGCAAATTTGCCCTGCTGGCTCTGACGGATACGCTGCGGATCGAACTCCACGGCACGGGAATCGAGGTCATCTCGGTATTACCGGCCTACACCGAGACACCATTCTTCGATCGCATGTATCGCTACGGCAACGCGGCCCGCCAAAGCCCGTTCAAAGGGCAACAGCCCACCACTGTCGCCCGGGCCATCCTTCGCGCCTGTGCGCGGCACAAACGTCAGGTCGCGCTGACAGTTTCCGCGCGGATTGCCATCTGGATGCGTCGACTCACTCCGCGCCTGCTCGACTTCGTCGTCCGCCAGACGGCTCAGAGGGCCGCGAAGACGGAATCGAAGACCTGATAACTCGGTTTGTCGTAGAGGCAGAATACGATGCGCTCCAGCCGAGTGTCGCCTTCAAGATGGCGTCTCGCTTCCTGCAATAGCAATGGCGCGGCGCGGTCGATGGGGAACCCGTAGATACCGGTGCTGATGGCGGGGAAGGCGATGGACTTCAATCCCTTTTCCTCCGCCAGCGCCAGGCTGCTGCGCACTGCTCGGCACAAGAGTTCGTCAGCTTCCGTCGGCTTGTGCTGGCTCCAGACCGGGCCGACGGTGTGAATCACAAATTTCGCGGGCAATTTGCCGCCGCTCGTCACCACGGCATCACCTGTTTTCAGCGGTCCGTGTTTGGCGACCAACGCGGCCGACTCGGCTTGGATGGATAATCCGCCTTTCCGCACGATGGCGAGGGCCACGCCACCGCCGTGCGCTAAAAATCTGTTCGCCGCGTTCACAATCGCGTCCACCTCCAGCGCTGTGATGTCGCCTTGCACGATCTCCAGCGTCGCTTTCCCAACAGTTTTTTCCATTGCAGGGAACCTTTACCACAAAACGGTGTCGACTAGACTATGAAACGAATCTTGGCGGTCGGTGCGGTCGCGCTTCTGGCCACGGCGGCGCACGCGCGCGTGAAACTGGTGGCCTTGCCCGAACGGGCCCGCGTGGTGGTGTCGCTCGCCAATCCTGATGCCACGCTCCTGGAAGAAGAACGCGTGATCACGCTGCAGAAAGGCCTCAATCAGGTGGATTTCTCGTGGCAAGGCGTCAGCATCGATCCCACCTCGATTCAGGTGCGGATGTTGAAAGATCCCGACAAGGTGCTCGTGCTCAACACGAGTTATCCCCCGAATGAAAATGCGTTGATCTGGGAAGTCAGCAGCCCCGCGGCGCAGGAGGAGCGCGTCCGCATTTCGTATCTGTTGCAGGGCATCGGTCGCGATATTGTTTATAAGGCCGTGGCCGAACCCGACGAGAAGACACTGACGTTGCGCAATTACCTGCGCCTCCGCAACGATTCCGGCGAAGACCTCGCGGACGCTGAAATCAAGATTGGCTATGGCGCCGATTTCCAACGCAACATCGAAACCGGCGAAATCCTCGAGTTGCTCTCGGAACGCCTCGACGGCGTAGCGTTGCGGAAAGTGCTGCGCTGGGACGCCGCCGAGCAGCCCTGGGACCCCGAATACCAGAAACAAACCATCGGACTCCCGCTCTCGTATGTGATCAAGAATGACGCGAAATCAAAGCTCGGCACACACGCGTTCCTGCCGGGCAAGGCGCGCATCTTCATCAAGACCGGCGCGACGGGTGACGGCGTTGCCTTCACGGGCGAGGATTGGGCCGAGCTGACGCCGGTCGACCGCGAACTGAAGTTGTCCATCGGCCAGGGCCGCGACGTGAAGGTCACCCAGCGCAAGATGAAGGACGACAAGACCAATGTCCGCCGCAACGTCTGGAACCAGGTTGTCCTCTGGGACACCGATGAGGAGTACAAGGTCGAGATCGAGAACTTCAAGAAGGCGCCCGCCGAGCTGGTCATCGTCGAGCACATCCCCGGCGATTGGAAGATGGCGAACAGCTCCGAGCAGTACGAGAAGAAGGACGCATTCACCATCGAGTACCACCTCACGTTGCCGCAGGAATCGAAGAAGACGGTCACGTTCGCGCTGAATCGCCTGAACGTGCAAACCGACAACGAACCGAGCAGCTATTGACCATGAAAACCCTCGCCTGCTGGTTGCTGACTACCTGGCTGCTTGCCGTTCCCGCCTTCGCTCGCATCAACGTTGTCACACTACCCGGACGCGACTCCGTGCAATTGACGATTTACAACTCCGCCGACCTCACCCTTGTGCGTGAGACCCGCTATCTGACGTTCCGCAAAGGCTTGAACAAACTGGAATTCTCCTGGGCGAACACACTGATCGATCCGACCTCCGTCGAGTTTCGCCCGCTGACGCATGCCGACAAGGTTGAGGTGCTCGACGTGAGTTTCCCGCCGCGCGTCACCAACACGCTGGAGTGGCGCATCAACAGTGAGGTCGCCGGCGAAGTGCAGGTGGAGATCCGCTATTTCACCAGCGGGATCAGTTGGAGCGCCGACTATGTGGCCGAAGCCAGCCGCAACGAGAAACAGATGGATCTCGCGGGCGCCGTGCGCGTGAACAACAACAGCGGCGAGGATTACGAGAATGCCGAGATCCGTTTGGTGGTCGGGGTGATCAAATTGGTGGAAGACATCGCCCAATTGGCGCGCCAGGGCCGGCCCGGTCAGCCGCCCATGCCCACAACGATGGCGTTCATGGATGAGAGCAGATTGGAGTTGAAGGATAAAGCCAATCGAGCATTTGGAGGGTTCGTTGCGGGCGCCGAAAGCGCAGCCGCCAGGCCTCAGGAGATAATCAAGGAAGGTCTTTCCGAGTACTTTCTTTATACCGTCGAAGGACACGACACGATTCTCAATGGCTGGTCGAAGCGGTTGCCGTCATTCAAGACAGCGGATGTGCCGGTGTCCAGTTACTACAAGTTCGAGCGAGAGCAATGGGGCGATCAAGTGCTGCGATTCTATCGGTTCAAGAACAACAAGGAGAACAAACTCGGCAACGAACCCCTTCCCGATGGCAATGTGAAAGCATTTCGGTTCGTGACGGATGACAAGCTGTACTCGTTCGTCGGACGCACCAACGTCAAATACATCCCCATCGGGGAGCAGGTGGAGATGAACCTCGGAAACGACGCGGAGATCATGTGCAAGCCCACGCTGATGAATTGGGAAAAGACCGACATCCACTTCGACAACAACGGCGCGGTCGCCGGCTGGGCGATCAAGGAGACGTGGCAGATCGAGGCGCAGAATTCCAAGGACATCGACATCACGCTTGATGTCCGGCGCAATTTCAGCGGCGACTGGTCGCTGGTGACGGATGCAAAATACGAGAAGGTTGACGCCTCCAAGGTGAAATTCGTCATCCCGCTGAAATCACGTGAGCAACAGAAGTTGGCCTATGAAGTCACCACCCGGTACGGAACCGATGCGACACGATAACCAGTGGTTCGTTGTGGGGCGGGCGTCTCGACGGTCATTGATGATGGTGGCCGGGGCGCTTGCCCTGCAACTCGTATTCGCCGGTTGCTCTTCCGCTCCGCGCGAGACAGCGCGACAGGTATTCGAGAGGACGGTGCGTGAGTACCATCTGCCCTCGGCAGATGCGAGCGGAGCGAAGCGCGAAAAATTGCTGGCACAAGCCGCATCGGGTTACGAGCAGGTCGTGGAGTTGGGCAAGAACGAGCCGCCGTTGTGCGCGGCGGCAGTGCGCAGCCTCGCCAATGTCCGCGCCGAACAAGGCCGCGTGGATGAAGCCGTGGTTCTGTATTCCCGTGTCGGCGAGCAGTATTCCAACTGCGACTGGGAAGTCGTCCAATCGTGGAAATCCGCCGCCGATTTGTTATGGGATGCAGGTCGGCAAAGCGAAGCGTCCGTGTTTTATCGAAAGATTGCCCAGCGCTTTGGCTCTGATCCGTCACCGATCATCCAAACGGTCGCCCGCGCCGCCAGCCGTCGGGCGTAGACTCTTTGACGGTGAGAGGATCAGGATGGCTTTGGAATGACTTGCCTCGGGGCCGTGAATTGGTCGGGAGATTTAGTGGCCGGCGGGCTTACCCGCGGGCTTGGTCAGCACGTGGCGGATGATGTGCAGGGCTTCCTGGATACGGAACGGCTTGCGGATGTAGCCGTCGATTGAATGCTGGGCCAGAATCTGGCGCAACCGCAATTCCTCGGCGCCCGACACGATGATGACTTTCACGTTCGGGTTGAGTTTCTTCAGCCACTCAAAGGTCTTGGCGCCGTCGAGCTGCGGCATGTAGTAATCAAGCAACACGAGTTGAAAATCGTCTTTCTCCTTGGTGAACTTCTCCAGGGCCTTCACAGGATTGGAGACCGCGTGGACCTCGATGCCGAACGGCTCAAGCAATTCCGTGATGAGGTTACGGAACTCCTCGTTGTCATCGATTGCCAACGCGCGAATCTTGGAGCCGTCCGCATTGCGCAACTGAGCGGCGCTCTGGCTCGCGGTTCTGACTGATTCCGACTGCCCGATATTATCGGCTGCGATTGGCATTCTGAAATCCTTCCTGTGTTATATCCCCTGCCATTTTGCCCAATTTCATACCTCAAAAGAGCAGGCTCGGTGCCAAATCTTGACCGCCACAGTACCCGGCACTATCATCGCCAAGGATTTTTCTGAAAATGGCCAAAAAGGGCACATTCATCACTTTTGAGGGCGGCGAAGGAAGCGGGAAGTCCACGCACATCGATCGTTTGGTAACCCGCTTGCGCCACGAGGGTTACCATGTATTGATCGCCCGGGAACCCGGCGGTACAGAAGTGGGCGAACAAATCCGTCACATCTTGCAGTACAGCAAACAATCTGCCGCGATGGTTCCCGCGACCGAACTGTTGCTATTTTGCGCGAGTCGCGCCCAGCTCGTTCAGCAGGTCATCCGCCCCGCGCTAAACGACGGGCAGGTCGTGATTTGTGACCGGTTTTTCGACTCGACCACGGTATATCAGGGCGTAGGGCGAAAAATCGACCCACAAGCCGTGGCGGCCATCAACAATTTCGCGGTCGGCACAAACCTGCCCGATCTTACGTTGGTCATCGATCTTGACCCGCGCATTGGCTTGGAACGCGCCCGTGGCCGCGAGCTGTTCGACCGCATGGAAAATCAATCGCTGGAGTTTTACGACCGGGTTCGTCAGGGGTATCTTGCCCTAGCCGAATGCGAGTCCCAACGCGTGAAAGTGATTGATGGAAGTCAGGCAATCGAGGCGATCGCCAAACAAATCTGGAGCCTGGTGACGAGTGTCCTTTAGCGATCTCAAACAACAGAAAGACGTTGCCGAACAGTTGCATCGCAGCCTGCAGCGCGGACGGTTGGCGCACGCCTATTTGTTTGCCGGGCCGCGCGGCAGTGGCAAGGAAACCATGGCGCGGACGCTGGCCAAGGCGTTGAACTGTCTGGAAAAAGATCACGATAGCTGTGACCGCTGCGATTCGTGCCGGCGCATCGACGAGGGCGTGCATCCTGACGTGTATTGGGTGCGGCCCGAGTCGAAGAGCCGCCGTATCCAGGTCGACCAGATGCGCGAATTCATGAAATCGGTGAACTTGCGCTCGTCGATGGGTGGCGTGAAGGTCGGGATCGTGGTGGACGCGGACTGCATGGGCGAGGAGGCGAGCAACGCGTTTCTCAAGACCCTGGAAGAGCCGCCAGCGCAAACGGTCATTGTGTTATTGACCGCCGATCCCCAGCGCCTGCTTCCCACCATTCTCTCGCGCTGCTTGAAGATTTCGTTCGGTCCGGTCGCCACGCAGATACGGTCGCCGCACGCCGAGAAATTACTGCCTTTGCTGGCAAAATTTTCCGTGACCGGCGAGGAAAGGGTTGCCGGCAGCTACCGCCTGCTTGCCGAACTGAACGCGCTATTACAGGCGCTGCGCAACGAGACCCGCACACGCATCGAAGAAGAGGCGAACCTGGATCGCTATGAGGAACTGGAGCCGAAGGTCCGGGAACGGCTGGAGGAGCAGATGGAAGCGCGCATCGAGGGGGAATATCGCGCGGCGCGTGAGCGGGTGCTGGAAGAGATATACAGTTGGTTCGGCGACGTGCTGTTGTGCGCCGAGGGTGCGGACGACGAATTACTGACGTATCCCGACCAGGCTGCCGCGGCGCGGCGCGCGGCGGGAGGATTGACGGCCCCGCAGGCGTTTCACAACATCGAGGCCGTCGAGCAAATCCGCGACTCGCTTTCGCGCAATATCTCGGAGACACTGGCGTTCGAGGTGGGGCTGTTGAAGCTGGCCCGCTGATGCAACGATTGGCGGTCGACTGAATGAAGGGGCTTGCGAACCGGTTTGTGTTTGGCCTGGCGGCGGTGGCTTTTTTGGCGCCGTTGAAATTTGGCGTGCCCACCATGACCCAGGCGGGGGTTATGCCGCCCGGCAGCGGCTCCGAATGGCTGTATTTCTCCTGGCCGAATGAATTATGCATCATTCTCATCTTCGCGGGCTTCATTTGGCTGGTAGTCGATCGGGAACGAATGCTGGCCCGTGTGGATTTGCTGTTCGTCCTGCCGCTGCTCTGGTTGTTGACGCAGGCGCTGGCCGTGCCGCGGACGATTTGCCCACAAGCCACCGTGGATACATTGATGCTGTTTGCGGCAGGAGTGCTCTTGTTCTACATCGGCGCGTGGTACGTGCGGGACGGGGCAGCCTGCGCGCGCGTGTTCGGTGGACTGGCGCTCGCGACATTGTTTGTGTGCGTTCTGGCAATGCAGCAACATTTCGGGGGTTTGCAGGAGACGCGCGAGTACGCGGCCACACACGTTGACTCCGCCCGCGCGCCGAAAGACTTTCTCTTGCGCATGTCCAGCAACCGGGTCTTCGGCCCGTTTGTCTACCCGAACGCGCTGGCGGGCTTCCTCGTCGTGACGTTTGCGCCGACGCTGGCGTGGATCCACGCACGGGGCCGTAGTTGGAATGCGGCGGTGCGGTGGCTGATCTTGGTGTTTGCGGGTGGGACAATGATCTTTTGCCTGGTGTTGACGGGGTCGCGGGGTGGCGTGGTGGCATTTGGTTGTATGGCAGTGGTCGTATTTTGGTGCCTGACTCCTAAGGGCGGACAGCGGATGGCCATTGTGGTCGTCGGACTATTGGTGGCGGTGATCGGAGTGCTTGTCCTCGGACAACGAGGTGGATCTCACCGGTTCAGCACGAGCAGTTTGGAATCGCGAACGGATTATTGGCGTGGGGCCATCTCCATCATCAAGGACCACCCCTGGGTTGGGACGGGGCCGGGCACGTTCGGCTCGATCTATCCGAAATATAAGACCGCGTTGACGGAAGAGGCCCAAGCCGTCCACAACAACTACCTGCAAATGTGGTCGGACTCCGGCATCCTGGCATTTGTCGCGTTCGCCGCCCTGTGGACTATCGCGGTGCGGGATTCGTTTCGACTGGCCCGGCTGCGAGCCGGCGACGCCGCAGCCGTGGCCATCTGCGGGGCATTGGTTGGCTGGTCGGTGCATGGACTGGTGGATTTCGATCTGTACGCGCCCGGCGTGGCACTTCCCGCATTCATTTTGCTCGGCACAGTTCAAGGATTGAAGGAATTACCAAGAACGGACTCGGTTCCACCCCGACAGCGAACCAATTGGGTCGTGGGCGCAGTGTGCGCGGTCGTGTTGGTGGTGGTGCTTTGGACGGAAAGCCGCGCCCTTGCCGCGAGTTTGCACCATGGTCGAGCCTACGAGGTCGCCGATGCCAATCCGATGGCGGCGCTTGACGAAGCCACGCGGGCGGTGGCATTGGCTCCTTGGAATCCACGGTTTCAATCGAGCATGGGTGATTGCGCGCTTCGGGCCGGCAACACCGCGGAAGCTCTCGCCGCATATCGCCACGCCGTTGATGACGATCCTTATCGTGCCTCACTTTGGTGGCGGCTGGCGATGGCGAAAATGGGCGCGCAGGGTGTTGACGTGGAAGCGCTTCAGCTTCTGCGCAAGGCCGTGGAACTGAACCCGACAAACGCACGCTACAGGCAGGCCCTGACTGAGGCTGAGGAAAGCGTTAGACAATCCACGCGCAGTTTGCTAGAGTCCAGTCCCGCCAAGGAAGCAGGATTCTCCAACTAATAGTGCGTACCTTGGCGAAACAGACTAGGCGTAGTGTCGAGGCGCTGGTTTGGCAGATTGATGGCGAGTTGGGCGAGTTGTGGGAAGGGCGCCCTTTTAATTTCAAAAGGATGGAACCATGGAATTGGAACAGATTAGGGCAATCATTGGCATGATGAAGGACAACGATCTCTCCGAGTTCTCCATGGAACAGGATGGGTTGAAAATCCGTATCAAGCGCGGCCCCGAGGGGTTCCAACAGACAGTGACCCTCCCGCCTACCGCCACGTCGCCGGCAGTTGCTCCACCGCCAACCCAGGCGCCTGCGGCAGTTCCGGCAGCGCCCGCTCCAGCCCCGGTCCCAACCGATATCCAGCACATCGTGTCGCCAATGGTGGGCACATTTTACCTTTCCGCAGCACCTGACGCACCGCCGTATGTCCAAGTCGGCCAGGAAGTCGAACCCGAAACCGTCGTGTGCATCATCGAAGCCATGAAAGTGATGAACGAGATCAAGGCCGAGGTGAAAGGTGTGATCACCGACATTGTGGCGGAAAACGCCAAGCCCGTGGAATTTGGCCAGAAGCTGTTCGCGGTGCGCGTCAAATAGCGCAAGGACGCGCGCGCCGCTTCGGCCCAGTAATCTCAGGTCGCCATGTTCGACAAAATTCTCATAGCCAATCGCGGCGAGATCGCCGTGCGAATCATTCGGGCCTGCAAGGAACTGAGCATTCGCACGCTGGCGGTCTATTCCAAGGCCGATGCGGACTCGCTCCACGTCCAGTTGGCTGATGAAGCGATTTGCATCGGCGACGCACCCAGCAAGGAAAGCTACCTGAAGATCGACCGCATTATCAGCGCCGCCGAGGTCGGCGACGTCGAGGCGATTCACCCGGGCTACGGATTCCTGTCGGAAAACGCCCACTTCGCGGAGGTCTGCGAGAACTGCAATATCAAGTTCATTGGCCCGCCGAGCGCCGCCATTCGCGCCATGGGCGACAAGGTCGCCGCCCGCGAAACGATGCGCAAGGCCGGTGTCCCGGTCGTGCCCGGCAGCGACGGCCCGGTTGAGAACGAGCAGGATGCCCTGAAGATCTCCCGCAAGATCGGCTATCCCGTCATAGTGAAGGCGGCGGGGGGCGGCGGGGGACGTGGCATGCGCGTGGCACACAACGACCCCAGTCTCGTCAAGGGCTACCATACGGCCCGGTCCGAAGCCGAACGCGCGTTCTCCAATCCCACGGTCTATATCGAGAAGTACATCGAAAGCCCGCGGCATATCGAATTCCAGATTCTGGCCGACCGCAAGGGCCGAACCGTCCACCTCGGCGAGCGTGACTGCAGTTTGCAGCGCCGACACCAGAAACTTCTTGAGGAATCTCCCTCACCGGTACTGACCAGCGACATCCGCAAGAAAATGGGCAAGATCGCGATCAAGGCCGCCGAGGCCGTCGACTATGTGAACGCGGGTACCATTGAGTTCCTGCTGGACGTGACCAACGAGTTCTATTTTATCGAGATGAACACGCGCGTCCAGGTCGAGCACCCGGTCACGGAAGAAGTCACGGGCATCGACATCGTGAAGGAACAAATCCGTATCGCCGCCGGTGAAGAGCTCGGCTACGACCAGAAGGACGTCCTCTTCTCGAAGCATGCCGTCGAATGTCGCATCAACGCCGAAGATCCTTTCAATAATTTCCAGCCCAGCCCCGGCCGCATCGAGTTCCTACACGTCCCTGGTGGACACGGCGTGCGCGTCGACACCCATGTCTACGCCGGCTACGTCATCCCGCCGCATTATGACTCGATGATTGCCAAGCTCATTTGCTATGGTCGGGACCGCCGGGTGGCACTGGATCGCATGGCGCGCGCATTGGATGAGTTCATTATCCGTGGGGTCAAGACGACGATCCCGTTGCACAAATTGACGCTCAAGGACCCGAATTTCCGTCGCGGGCGCTACTCGACAAACTTTGTGGAACGGCTCCTGGCGGCCAGTCAACCGTTGGTGCCGCCGAAGCCGGAGGAATCAACCCCCGCGTACGCGGGTGCTACAGAATAATCAAGGGAGTTTGACCAGGACGACATGAAAAAAATCGCGATGTTAACCGGTGGCGGCGACTGCCCCGGATTGAACGCTGTGATTCGGGCCGTGACGCGCAAGGCGCTGCTCGAAGGCTATGAGGTGTTGGGGTTCCGTAACGGCTGGGCTGGTGTGTTGAAGGGGGATTATTTTCCCCTCACGCGCGAGCGTGTCTCGGGCATCCTGCATCTCGGCGGCACGATCCTCGGTACGTCGCGCACCAATCCCACCGATGAACAACTCGAGACCCTCGTCAAACATATCAAGAGCATGAATCTCGCCGCGCTCGTAGCCATCGGCGGCGACGATACGCTCAGCGTGGCCTCGCGCTTGCACAAACGCGATGTGCCCGTAATTGGTGTGCCCAAGACCATCGACAATGATATCGATGGCACGGACCAGACCTTCGGGTTCGATACGGCAATCAATATTGCCGCGGAAGCGCTCGATCGATTGCACACGACCGCGGAGGCGCACAGTCGCGTCCTGGTCGTGGAGTTGATGGGCCGCCAGGCCGGTTGGATCGCGCTCGAAGCCGGCATGGCCGGTGGCGCGGACCTGGTGTTGTTGCCCGAATTCCCGATGTCGCTGGCCGATATCTGCAAGATCATCAAACAACGCCAGGCGGGCGGGAAGAATTTTTCGATCGTCGCCGCCGCTGAGGGCTTCAAGCTGGAGGGTGTGGAGGTTACGGCCGCCAAGGAGCTCGACGCGTTTGGCCATGTGCGCCTGGGTGGCATTGGCGAAATGCTCTGCCGGGAAATTGAAAAACTCACCGGCATCGAAAGCCGTGCGGTCGTGCTGGGCTACATTCAACGGGGCGGCTCGCCCACCGCTTACGATCGCGTCCTCGGCACTCGCTACGGCGTGAAGGCCGTCGACCTTGCGATCAAGGGTGAATTTGGCACAATGGTTGCCCTGCGCGGCCCAGACGTCATCGGTATTCCCCTCGACTCGGTCATCAGCGAGGTCGTCGACAAGAAAACCGGTAAAGCGAAGCTACGCGTCCGCAACCGTTGCGTGCCGCAGGAACTTTACGACGTGGCAAGGGTCTTTTTCGGTTGATGTCTAAAACCCGTATTGCCTCCTGTCGTTTGTACGGGTTCATCGACACGGCGTTTGTCGATGAACTTGATCCCGGCGAGGTGGCGCGCGCGTTGATCGCGGGGGGGGTGGACATCATCCAGGTGCGGGCCAAGGACCGCTCGCACGCCGAACGGGTCGATCTCGCCTTGAAGATCGTCTCGGCGGTGTTCCAATACCACGTGCCCGTGATCATTGACGACGATATCGAGGCGGCGTTCGAGACGGGCGCGGACGGCGTGCATCTGGGGCAATTGGACTGGGCGGCGATCCAGCGCGATGAACGGGTCGAGCGGCTGGCAAACATGCGGATTGTCGGCCGCAGCACGCATTCGCTGGAGGAAGCGCTGGCGGCGGAGCGCGACGGTGCGGATTATATCGGCGTCGGTCCCGTTTTTCCAACCGCCACGAAACCTGACGCCAAGCCCGTCGGCGTGGAACTGGTCCGCGAGGTCGCGGCGCGGGTGAAGATCCCGTTTTTCGCCATCGGCGGAATCACGTTGGACAACATTGATCAAGTTCTGGAAGCCGGGGCGACACGCGTAGCAGTCGTTTCCGCCATTTTGAGGGCCCCCGATGGCACGGAAGCCGCTGCCGCATTCAAGCAACGATTGGGAGTATAAGATGAGCCTTCTCATTACAGGTTCGGTGGCACTGGATAGCGTCAAGACGCCGGTCGAGGAACATCATGATCTGCTGGGCGGCTCGGCCAGCTACGCATCGGTAGCGGCGAGCTTTTTCATACCCGTCAATATGGTCGGGATCGTCGGTGCCGACTTTCCGAAGAAATATCTCGAACTGTACCGCAAGCATGGCATTAACCTCGATGGCCTGCAGATTGCCGACGGCGAGACGTTCCGTTGGAGCGGCGAGTATGAGTGGGACCTCAACAAGCGGCGCACGTTGTCTGTGTGCCTGAATGTCTTCGAGACGTTCCAACCCAGGCTGCCCGAGAGTTACAAACGCACGCCGTACGTGTTTTTGGCGAACATCTCGCCGCAATTGCAAATGCACGTGCTCACGCAGGTCACCGCGCCGAAGTTCATCGTGGCCGACACGATGGATCTGTGGATCGGGACCCAGCGCGACGCCCTGACCGAGTTGCTCCGCAAGATCGACTGCCTGGTGCTCAACGAAAGCGAAGCGCGCGAATTCACCAAACAGAACAACCTCATCAAGGCGGGGCGCCAAATCCTGAAGCAAGGTCCGAAGTACGTGGTGATCAAGAAGGGGGAGCACGGCTGCCTGCTGTTCGCGAAAGACCTGTTCTTCAGCGCGCCGGCGTACCCGCTCGAAGACATCCATGATCCCACCGGCGCCGGCGATTGCTTTGCGGGCGCGTTCACCGGCTATCTGGCGCGCGCGGACCGGATCGACCATGAATCACTGCGCAAGGCGGTCATTTACGGCAGTGTCATTGCCTCCTACTGTGTCGAGAATTTCAGCCTGACACGTCTGCAATCACTGACCCAGCCCGAAATCAACGAACGGTACGACCTGTTCAAGCTGATGAGTCATTTCGAAGTGGATTGATCGCGCTCTCGTGAGGGCGCGGTCGAGTCGCGAACATCGCCGCCAGGGTGAGTTGGCCGAACAGTGGCGTGTAAACCCAAAGCAGTTTGGCCAGATGCCATCCCTCAGGGAACGCCGACGTGGGCGCATCCACGTTGTCCAGCGCCATCACCGCCATGGCGAAAACGAGTACCCGGGCGCAAGACGGGTTGGCGGCCACATACGTCAGCATGACGGCCACCGGAAAAATGGTAAGCACCATGTAATGTGACCAGGAGGTTGTGCCGCCAGCGAGCATGGCCAGGGATAACAGACAAAACTGCGCTTCGTTGTCGTCGCGCAAGCGCAGACAGAGCGCATACGCCCCCAGCAACGCCACCCACCCCACGGTCAATCCGGCATTCCAACTTCCCCCGCAATGCTTCACCAGCGAAGCCAAGCAGTAGTTAAATGCGAAGTTCCACGACCAGTACCCCACCGACGGCAGTCCGTGTTGGATAAAATCCTGCCAGAGTTGCGGTCTTGAAATCAGGATGGCGAGAGCGACTGCGGCGACCGACACGCCTGCCAGAAAGGCGCGCTGGCGCCACGATCGACCGCCTCGCCAGACGAACCACGGTAGCAGGACGAAGGGAAACAACTTCAAGAGTCCGGCGGCCACAACGGTCAGGCACGCGGCGATTGGCTGTCCCTTGCGGAGCAGAACCAGGGCGGTCAACAGCAGAGCGCCAATCAATAACTGCGTCTGCGACTCGGTGAAGTGGATCAACATGGGCACTGAAGCCACCGCGCCGCATACGAGAAGCCGCCAGGCCCGTGCTGTGAGCCGTTCCGCCAGCAAGAGCCGTGTCAGCCATAGAATGACTCCCAGGGCCGCTGCCTGTAGCAACGACCACAACCAGAACGCCGGCTGCGGGTTCAACATCGCGAATGGGGCGAACAACCACTGCAAGACCGGCGGATTCGTGCCCGTGGTCGAGTCCGGCGAAAGTATCAGATCGTATTCTTTCGCCAGTGGAACCAATGGCGTGGCATAGGGGCTATGACCCTCCAGGAGCATTCGACAAGACAGATAATAGTGCGAGAAGTCGCTGGCACGCGCTGCTTGTGGCATCAGTTCCGCGTACCGAAACAGTGATACCAACGCCACGACTACCGCCATGATGTCCCAAAGAGGACTTCTCGCAATGCGTCCCCAGAACGGCGCGCCACCGCTGGTGCCGGGCCTGTCCTCCGAGGCAGCGCTCATCAAAACCCGGCACGCTCGATTTCGCTCTCGCCGAAAAGGATTTCGTGGGCCTGCTCGTATTCGGCTTCGGGTATGACGACGCGCGTGTCGCGCTCGAGGTCGTCAAGGTTTGGCGCGGCGGTTTTCTCTTCCATCGCGGGATGCAGGCCCCACTTCTCCAGCACCAGCACGACCATCTCGGATTTGATCGCCTGGCCCTCAAAGAGAATTCGCTGGCTCATCGCCGGTCTCCAATTCGACAAACAAATGCAGCAGGTAGCCCAGCACGTGAATGCGCAGTGCCGCCATGTCTTTCGGACGCCGCGGGTCGAGGTCCGTCCGGCTCATTTCCGTTTCGTCAATCTTGTGCACCTCCGCCAGGATCAATCGCGCCTGGTTGATGGCGCTCATCCAGGCGTTGACGTGCTCGATGGGAAACGTAACCTGATAGCCCTCGTTGGTATCCCCTTTTTCAGCTGCCAACCCGGTCAGGTCCCGTGTCACGGTGTCGGCTGCGGAGACGAATAGATGGCGCAATTCCGGGCTCATCGTCTGCTGCCAGTCCTTGTTGGCTTTGTCATCGCCGGCCATCGGATTCGGGTAGAGTCGCGCCTGCGCCGCCGGGGAATCACGCAACTCCAGGATTTCCGGCAGTTCGCGGAGCATGGCCGCCAGCACGGGCGTCATGCCGCTGATACGGACACGTTTTTCATCGATCGGCCGGACGCGCAAGTCGATCATGCCTCGGATTTCTCCATCGTGGCGAACAATTGGTAGCCATGGAGTTGCTGGACGTAATGCTCGGCGGGCTCGTGCCCGCCCGACCACACCAGTGACCGCCCCTTGCCGTGCACCTCCAGCATCAACGTCTCCGCCTTGGAGCGCGGATACCCGAACACCCGCATGAACACCATTGTCACGTAGCTCATCAGATTGACCGGGTCGTTGTGGACAATCACGTTCCACGGCGACGAGAGCAATTCCTTCGTCTCCGTGTCCCCCACGACAATGACGCCCGGTTGCCCCGTTTCCATCGGTGGTGCCATGCGCCATGTACCATAGCAAAGCCGGCCCCGTTTACCAACTCGCTACGAAGTGCACGAAGGTAGCCATAAGGGTGACGAGCCTTTTCTGGTTTGGAGTGCGGGGACTTGTCCCCGCCATGCCGTTTGGAAATCACCCACCGCAAGTCCGTGAGGTCAAAGCGCCGACGAGTCGGCGCACTCCAAAGAAGATGGTGGCAGCCCTTATCCCCCGAGGTGTTTCGGGCAGGCTGTCGCCAGAGCCAAACCGCGTGACGACCCAAATTGTGGCTTGATTTGGATTCAGAAACGGCGAGAATGATGACAACGCAAGCGGGCGTAGCATAGTGGAAATGCACCGGCTTCCCAAGCCGGCTAGGAGGGTTCGATTCCCTTCGCCCGCTCCAATTCCTCTTGTTCTACAATCAGCACAGGCGGCTGGTAATCGGCGGGTTGTGCTCCTTGTTTCGCCCCTTGAACTCCTTGGCTCAAGTTTTCCTGCACACACCCAAAAAGGCGATTTTGGGGTCATCGGGTGAGTGGTGTTTTTGGGGGGATTTGGGCGAGATCCGGGCGGGGATGGAGGGATGTCGGCGGATGGCGGCAGGACAGTGCGCTGGGAATAGGTAGACTTGCCATTGGCGGAATGCTATTGCTGCTTTTATTGAGCTGTTGACGGCTGCTCGCATTATGGCGATATTATTCCTCATCACATTTACCATCGCCGTTTTGGGTGGGATTGTTGGTTGGTTTTCACGAGGCAGGATTATCACGACGCTTATCATTTGCTTTCTTCTCTCGCTCTTGTTCTTGGCCGCTTTGATGATTGCGAATGCTTCCAGCAAGGGTCTCACTTGGCAGAATTGGCTCGAAGATTTGATTTTCTATGAGTCTGTTCCGTTTGTATTTTTTATTGGTGGGCCATGCGTCGCCGGAGGTGTATTGACGAGCGCACTGATTCATTCTGCAAAGCAACACAAAAAGCAGGAAAAGCAACACAAAAAGCAGGAGAAGTTATGATTTGCGTGCGGCAGCCTAACACCATGCTGGAGCCAACGCAGACCGCCTCTTGAGAATTAGATTGAGCCAAGAACCGAGCGTCCCTGTCGAAAGCCCGCCTCGATTGACTGACAGGCGGCTTGCGGGCAAAGGCAAATCCGACCCCGGTTCCCTAAACAGCCTCGGGGTAGTGGCGGGACTGCGGGCGGAGGACGGGAGCGGTTCGGTTCAAGAACCATACGGAAGTAGAGTGCATCGAGAAGCGGGTTCGCGTAGTCGGAGGAACCGGCAGCGGTAGCCCCATCTTATCTGCATTCGGCTGGGACGAAGGAGGCCATGGAGCTGACGGCGTCAGGACGCAATGGCGGCTGAACTATGGCAGCGGCTGATGGCGGCGAGGTCGCAGTGTCGGGGCGGGTGGATTGGGAAGCCTGCTTGGAGTGCGCTGGTTCGACCGCTGCCTCTGCGACGCTGGTGATGAGTCTGTTTCCCTTCTTCAGGGGTGGAGTCGTTACTGCTCCGGCCATGATTTCCCGAGCCAACTGTTCAGCCTGTGACCCGCACCGCACCACAATGGGAGCCCCTTGAAAAAAGGAGATAACAAGTTCCCTGTCTTCCTTGACTTCAATACCCGTGATTCGGGCAACCGGTCTTACCCATGTTACTAATGCTTCCCCGTCGAGTGTGTATGAAACGAATTCGGCCATGGCTACTGTCCCTGACAGCATGGAATCTTGGTGGATTCCTCACATGAGCAGAGTCTGTGCCCGGCAAAGCCCTGCCGTTATCCAATCACCTCTCTACAGAACCCATTTGGTATACGAGACTTCTGCGGGGCATGACCGGCGACTACACTGTCATTTTATTCAAGTCGATTGAGTGGCAAGGGGGCAGCACGCATCAGCTGGACCATGGCGGAAACCGGCGGCGAGATGCGGCGGGCGGTTACAAAAAAGTAAAATCGGCCTCTAGCGCTTGGGTCTCTTGGATTTTCCCTTACTCCAGCGGATCGTCTCGTAATTCGCACTGAATTGCTTCGCGTTGAATGGACGACGTTTTGAGCCCTTACCCGCCTGTCGGCTCTCAGCCTTGCCTGCTGGTTTGGTCTCGGCGCTGGCTGCCTGCTTATTCTCCGTCTTGCCTGCTGACTTGGTATCCGTATCCACCTTGGTAACCGGTTTGGTTTCCGTCTGACCTGCTAGATTGGCCACTTCCTTGCCAACCGGTTTAGTCCCGGTCTTGCCTGCCGGTTTGATCTCTTCATTTTTCATGGTCTGGGAATTCGTCCTCGTCTTTCGGTACAATTGGGGGTAAAGTGTGTCATGAACCTCGTGGAAACACAATATCGAGACCATAAGATTGGGATACGGGATGAGATTGAATTCGCATCTGATGGCGTCAAGGGGAAGTCAGATAGACAGCCGGTTGCCAAGAGGATAGTTGAAGTTGATGGCGTAGACGTAACCAGCCGTTGCCGTGCATCAAATACGGATGAAGAGAAAACTGAGGCAGCCAAGCGGTTTATTGATCGTATATACCCAAAAGGGAAGACTACTTAAACAAGCGGCGGGACACCATGAGGTTTCGACCTCATCGTCCGGTTGGTGGCGAAGATGGCGGCGGAATCAGGCGGGGAACGCCCATCCCGGAATCAGCAGCGGTTGGCATCGCTTGCAGCCCGGGTTTCCGCAATTGGAGATTGCGTGGCGGGTGAACGATTTCGCCGTCCCGTCGCTACTGCTCATTTGCTTCTTATTGGCCTTGGCCTGCGAGGCATATAAGGCGGTGCGGGCAGCTTTAGCGGCGTGTTTTTCAGCCCTCTTGGCGTCTGACCGTGCGGATTTGGATTTCTTGCCCATCGAGTATTCCCTTTCAGGTTCTGGTTTCGCTGTCGGTGTCGCCACCTTTGACGCCATCATCGCCCGCTCAGTAACAAGACGGACGAATCTAACAACTACCTGATGAAGCGAGCACGGGCTTCTGCCTTCGCCAGCTGCGCCTCATACACTATGATTCGGTTTTCCCATGAAGTCTTCATGTTGGCGTCCGTCGATTTGGCGAGATAGCGGCGCACCTTACCAAGCTGTTTGCGGATGTTGCGCTCTTCAGGACTTCGTTCAGGGCTTCGTTTTGGCTGAACTTTAGAAATGGGCAGGGTGCCCTCTGTTGGTATCACGCTCTAAATTAGGTAAATAAGTGGCGGGACGCTATGGGGTGTTTACCCCATGGGCCCGCGTTCCGAGGGATGGCTTTTTTAGGGGGGCGGGGGCTGGATTCGGGCGGCGAACATCTTGAGTAAAAAAAGATACTTTGCGAAATCAGTAGGGTTATTCTGGAATGAGGCTTATGTTAGTGCTGGTATCAGTAGCTTCACTCCGACCAGGACGCATAGCGACAAGGCACAGCAAAGCAGCACAGCGAAATATCAACCAGCGCTCCGGAGGGAAACCTTTATGACAATTAACAAGTTCCGCGGAAAAAATTTCGGCCAGTCCTCCAGCAAACAATATGAACTCGCCTGTGCGTTGTTGGATTGCGAGGCGTTCAAATCATGGCACACACCGTCACGGAACGAGTGGAGTGAGGTGCTCGCCTCGACAAAAAAGATGATGAAACAGTACGACTGGCCATTGTATGAAGTCACCCGCGATGGCGACGACGCGTCAGCCACGCGCACCATGAATACCGGTTTAATGTTAAACGCCATTCATAAATTGCTGGGTGTATTTCACGGCGATGATATGGGTTCCGTGCCGTCGCGCGAGCAGTGGGGTGACATCATGCGGGTGGTAGATGAAACCACCGAGCGTCGCGCAGTGGTTAATCAGGCGGCGAAACTCCCATGTTGACGACTTGCCACGACCCGGGCTTACCGGGAGAGAGGCCTGACCGAAAGGAATCGAATGACCACAGAATCCAATGTTAGTGAACCAGTTGTCCGGGAAACAGTTTTCTGCTTTACAGCAACCGGTGGCGGCCTCCTGATTCATCGAATTGCGGAGATTGAAAAACTGGCGCTGAGCAATCTGCAAAGTGGGAAATCGCTCGACCGCGTCGTCACCGGAGCGTTGGTGTCGTTGAAAGATGCCTGTCGGGATGCACGGGCCAGCGTCGCATAGGAATGGGCGGCGTTATACGGGACGCCCTTGTTCTTGCTGGCACTCTCGGTCATCGGCGAACCGAAGCGTCATTCAGGCAGAAAAGACATTTCGCGATCTACCTCACGTAGGCGAGACAGACCGCGACCGTTAACTGTTCAAACCACGCCATGAGTTGGGGGCGGTCGATCAAACTGCCCCAACGCTCGTGGCAGAAAGTAGAATAAGGCTTGTCGATGGAACCAGTTTCCGCTGCAATCAAAGTCCCGTTACGGATAAAGAATAAATATCTGGAACTCGCACAGCAACGCATTCCCATCCCCGAGGTGCTGGTCAACGTCGTGCGGCGACGTGTCCGTCAACTCGTGCAGGGGCATCGCCCGATCACACAGACAGATGCGCGGATGGAATTCACCGACATCGCGCTGAAGGAAATCAGCGAGGGCAGGCTCACTTACGAACTCGCCGATGAAGCCGAGGTCGTGCCCGTGGCATCTAATCCGAGCGTCGCATCTCCTTCGACCCCCGGTACCCTAGCGGCGTAAACAAGTGGCGAGACTCTATGGCATTTCGCCCTATCGGGCGAATGCCGGGATGATAGTTTTTGGGGGCGATGTTGAGAGTGTTTTCCGTTGGGATCAGGCGGCGGAATTTGGGCTGGGAAAACGGAAGGAGAGCCGAGGCTTCACTCGCAACTTTGAACTACCCGAGCCGCTCCCAAATGCGGCTCATCGCCCTTCGACATCCCTGACCAGCGAGAGAGCGTCTCGACTCTCCACCGCAACGTAAGCCCAATCGCAGGAATAGCAACTGATAGTTTCGGCGGCGGGAGCGGGCCGCGGATCGAACCCTCACGGCGTAATCTCAAACCGATAAAATCCTTGCGGTTGGGATGCCCCGCCGAAGTTGGTCAATGTCATCAAGGCCCCAATACTGTTGGTGACCGATGCGCCCGGGACATTCGACCAGGTTCCAGAGGTCGGATCCGTGGTAAACTGCAATTGATACGTCTCGTAGGCTACGGACGGGATGGAGAAGGCCACATCATTGCCTGTAATTTGGGCGGCTGAAATCTGATTGGGCGGAGGATTGAGCGGAACAGAAAACCTGAACACGATGCCGCACCCGCTCCCGGAGCAATTCGCGCTCGTACCGCCGTAATAGGTCGTCCCGTAGAAATTGCCGTCACTTCCCTGCACAAGCGTATTGGGGTACGGAGGAACCCCATTACTTGTTGTGATACTAAAGAGCGTAGTCAACGTACCCGCAGGCGTGATCCTGAAGGCCGTACCGATGCTCACCCCGTAGAAGTTGCCGTCGCTGCCCAGCACCAGCCCGGAATAGGGATCCCCATCGTTGGGGGCGGTGCCAAAGGAGTGCAGATTCGTTTCGCTGCCGTTGGGACTGATCCGGAACACGATGCCGTTATTGTTCGCCCCGCCCAGGTAGGTCGTCGAATAGAAATTGCCGTCGCTGCCCTGCACCAGCGGGGCTGCCGGATAGGCCCCATCGTCGGGGTGACTGCCAAACGAGTACAGATTCGTGTAGCTGCCGCCGGGACTGATCCGAAACACCGTGCCGGAGTTGTGCGTCCCGCCGGAATAGGCCGTCGCATAGAAATTGCCGTCGCTGCCCTGCACCAGCGCCGCAAATGGACCGGCTCCATCGTGGGGGCCGCCGGCAAAGGAGTGCAGATTCGTTTCGCTGCCGCTGGGACTGATCCGAAACACGGTGCCAGCGTTGCTCGTCCCGCCGGCTGTAGTCGTCCCGTATAAATTCCCGTCACTGCCCTGGATCAGCGCCGCAAATGAATTGGCCCCATCGTGGGGGGCACCGGTAAAGGAGTACAGATTCGTTTCGCTCCCGCTGGGACTGATCCGAAACACGCTGCCGTAGCCATGCGCCCCGCCGTCTTGGGCCGTCCCGTAGAAATTGCTATCGCTACCCTGAACCAGCCCGGCCCATATAACGGACCCATCGTTGGGTTGGCTGCCAAACGAGTACAGATTTGTGATGCTGCCACTGAGACTCAGCCGAAACACGGTGCCGGAGTTGTACGTCCCGCCGTAATACGTCGTCGAATAGAAATATCCATCGCTGGCCTGCACCAGCGGCGCATATGGATCGGCCCCATCGGGGGAGCCGACAAACGAATGCAGATTCGTCTCCGTCTGTGCTCCGGCATTGAACCCTCGATCACATGCAACCAACAAGACAATGACCAATGGAATGCGAAGAATCTTCATGGTGTTTCTCCTTCCGTCTTTATCGACGTCAGGCTCCCATGACCTGATGACCCGTTCTCGAAGTGACAGCCCTGCCACAATCCAAACTGACCAAAACGGTGTGTCCTGCTGGCACGACAGGGGCTAGCAATGAATGAAATGAATGAGTGGAGGGGGTTGCACCCAAAACAGCCGCCACCAACTCGCCTAGGGCTGACCTAACTACTAGCAATCCTGCGACGGCAAGTCAATGACTTTATGGGCTTTATGGATATTGACTGACGCGTCGGGTGCACCTTGGCGCCGCCACCGGATTGTCGCCGCGAATCTTTTTTGCAGCATTCGTCTCCCGCAAAAAGTTTCGCGGCTACAAGAGCCGTTGTCCATTGGTGATGATGCCGAGATGCACCCGTTCTCCCCTCAGAAAAGCTATTGCACTTTGCGGCGCGGCTGCTATATATTCCTTGTGAAAATTTTCTCAAAGTGGGTCGCGTAAGGTTTGGGAATCGAAGAGAGCAACAGGCATGGCGTATTTCATTACGGACACCTGCATCGGCTGCACGGTTTGCGAGCTGAAATGTCCCACGGACACCATCAGCGGCAAGTCGAAGGAGTTGTATGTCATTCACCCCGAAGGCTGCATCGACTGCGGGGTGTGCGCGATCTACTGCCCGGTTTCGTGCATCCAGGACCAGTACGGAAACCTCGTCACGCGCATCAAACCGAGCCAGATCCCGAAGGCCAAGGTCATCGTGGACGATTGCACGGGCTGCGAGTTTTGCGTGGATATTTGCCCCTTCGACTGCATTTACATGAAGGAAGACCCGACGCACACGGGTTCGGGTCACTACAAGGTGGCTGAGGTGGTGGCCGAGGAATGCGTGGCGTGCCGGCTGTGCGAGATTGTCTGTGACAAGGATGCGATTATCGTGCCGAATGCGCCAACGCATCGCGCGGCGATGTTGCCGGGTCAGTTGGAGAAGCACTAGTTCTTTCAAATGAGTGACGCGAAGCAGCCAGCGGAAGCGTCTGCGCCGAGTCCGGCGGAAGTGCCGGAAGAGAAGTCGAAGCTGACGACTCTGCTCGTGCAGTTGGTGGTGATTCCACTGGCAGTGGTGCTGTTTTGCGTCGCGCTGGCGGGACTGTTCGTGTGGCTGACCTCCGAGCACAAGGGGCTGGATGACTACTTGAACGCGTTGCGCGCCAGTTCGGGTGAGCAACGTTCGCAACAGGCGCAGTATCTCCTGAATTACATCCAGGACTCCAAGCGCTGGCAGGGGATTTTCGACGTTACGGCGCAGATCAGTGCGGACCGTGACCAGTTTCTGGCGAAGAATCCCCACGCGGTCGCGAACATCGTCCAGGTCTTCGACGAATCGAAGGGACAGGACCCGAGGACGCGGCGGTATCTGGCGTTGGTGCTCGGTCTGTTGGGGGGACGTGAAGCGTTACCGGCATTGCGCGGGGGGCTCAACGACAGCGATGCCGAAACGGTCAAGAATTGCGTTTGGGCGCTGGGCCGGATGGACGATGAAGATTCGGCCTCGCGCATCATCGAGTTGACGCATAGCGACGAGTTGTCGGTGCGGTTGGTGGCCGTTTATGTGCTCGGTTCGATGAACAATCCGCAGGCGCGCGAGGTGCTGGGGGCGTCGCTGAACGATCCAAACGAACTGGTCAAATGGAATGCGGCGTTCGGGTTGGCCAACAAGGGGGACACGGCAGCGTGGGACGTGCTGGTCAGGTTGCTTGACAAGGACTACGTAGACCGTGTTACTCAATTGATGCCGAGGGAGGATCGCCCGCTGGCGGAAAACATCCAGCGGTACCGGGTGGCAGCAGTGGCATGGGTGGCGAAATTGGATCCGATAAAAGCCCGACCATTGCTCGAGAAGATGAGCACCAGCGAAGCGGATTTGCAGGTGCGCAATGCCGCCATTCAGCAGTTGAATAAATTAACACACAAGTAGCCATGGCAGAGATGAAAGTAGTCGGCGCGGACAAGCCCCAGCAGGGGCAGCCGTTGAGTCCGCGCGAAGAAGCGATACGACGGCTGAAAGCCAAGGGGATTCTCGATCCCTCAGGCAAGCCCATGCCGCGCCGCCAGTTCTTTGTGAGCCTCTTGCTGGCGTGGGCGACGTTTGCCGCTGCGATGGGCGGCGGACTGGCCGCGCTGTTTGCGTTCATGGTGCCGCGTGTCGATTTCACCAAGATCGATGTGTTCAAGGTCGGCCCGCCCGCCAACTTTCCGCCCAGCACTGTGGACGAGTCCTTCAAGGCGGCGCACCGTTGCTGGATCGTGAACCACGATCACAAGGTTTTTTGCATCCAGTCTGTCTGCACGCACCTCGGCTGCACACCCAATTGGATGGACAGCGAGCACAAATTCAAATGCCCCTGCCACGGAAGCGGTTACACCATCGACGGAATCAATTTCGAGGGTCCCGCGCCATTCCCGATGCGCCGCTATGAAGTCTCGCTGGCCGACGACGGGCAGATTATCGTGAACGAGGGTCGGCTGTTCTTCTGGGAAAAGGGTGAGTTTGACGATCCCCGCTCCTTCATCGCGGTGTAACGACCATGTTAGACAAAATCAAGAACTCGGTTCTGGATTCGCAGATCAAGAAATCCATCTTTCGTGTCGGCATACCGAATACCGACCGCAAGCGCGTGCTCATCGTCTTGGGCAACGTGTTCCTGCATTTGCACCCGACGAAAGTGCGCACCAGCGGCGTGAAACTGCGGTACACCTGGTGTGCGGGCGGGCTAAGCTTTTTCCTGTTTCTCGTGCTGACGCTCACGGGCGTGTTGCTGATGTTCTACTACCGTCCCACCGTCGAAGGCGCCTATGTGGACATGCTCGACATCCGGTCCCAAGTGCCGTTCGGAATCATGCGCGAACTGCATCGTTGGTCGGCGCACGCGATGGTCATCATGGTAATGGTACACATGTTCCGCGTGTTCATGACCGGCAGTTACAAGCCACCCCGGGAGTTCAACTGGTGCATCGGCGTGCTGTTGTTGGTGCTGACGTTCCTGCTGTCATTCACGGGTTATCTGTTGCCGTGGGACCAGTTGGCGATTTGGGCGATCACCGTCGGCTCGAACATGGCAAAAGCGACGCCACTGGTGGGCGCGGGCGGGCCGTTCGCGGACTTTTTGCAGATTGGCGGAGTGCCGTTGGTGCATCCGGGGGATGACGCGCGATTTTTCCTGATTGGCGCGAAGGAACTCGGCGGGACGACGTTGTTGCGGTTTTACGTATTGCACTGTGTCGGCATTCCGTTGATTGCGGCGGTGCTGATGGCGGTGCATTTCTGGCGCATCCGTAAGGATGGCGGTATTTCCGGCCCGCTCTAAACGCCGGCACGGAAGCGGACAGAGTTTTCGATGGAACAGGCAGCGGCAAGTCATAACGTCTTATTCGAGGTGTTCAAAGCGGTGGCCAATATTATGGCCTCGCCGAAGCTGAGCTTTATCCTCGCGACGGGCGGCCTGCTGTTGCTGCTACGGTTCCGGAAGTATGTCTTCAATTGGTGGTTTGGCCTGCTGATGATCCTGCTCGAGGGCGGCGTGGTCATCTGGGGGATGAAGGACCCGAACTTCTACCTCATTGTCGGGAAACCTGACAATGTCCCCATCACCGCCATGCTGTTCATTTCCACGTTGGTGCTATGGCTGGCGATGGCCCAGGCGGTGAACAATGATCGCCGCGACGAGCAGAAGTTGCCGCCGGACGAAAAAGAGACTTCCGGTCAGAAGACGTGGGTCTGGCCGGACCTGCTATACATTGAGTTTATCGCCCTGATCGTTTGCTCGTTCGTGCTGATTTTCTGGGCGATTTATCTGCGGGCGCCGCTGGAACAGCCGGCCAACCCCGCCGCCACGCCCAACCCGTCCAAAGCACCATGGTACTTCCTCGGTCTGCAGGAAATGCTTGTGTACTACGACCCGTGGTACGCGGGCGTCGTGCTGCCGACATTCATCGTGATGGGCTTAATGGCGATTCCGTATATCGACATCAATCCCAAGGGCAACGGCTACTACACATTCACGGAACGCAAGGTGGCGATCACGACGTTTTTGGTTGGGTATCTGGCGCTATGGGTGTTCATGATCATCACCGGCACATTCCTGCGGGGTCCGGGGTGGAACTTTTTCGGACCATTCGAGTTTTGGGATCCACACAAGGTCGTGGCGCTGAACAACGTGAATCTGTCCGACTACGTCTGGGTGGTGTGGTTCCAGAACATTTATCACACGACCCACATCCAATGGTTCAACCAGGGATTGCCACAGGTCAACAACGTCATTCCCCACCTGGTTCCGCCGGATTTCCTGACCGTGGGCTGGCATGACAGCACTTGTCGGGCGTTTCTCATCGAAATGGGGCACGCCTTCAAACGTGAGTTTGCCGGTCTGCTGTTCCTCGTTTTCTATTTCTTTGGCTTGGGCACCGCCCTCACCAAGACGCTCATGAAGAAGTTCTACGACCAAATGGACATCGGTCGCTACATGACGTTTGTGGCCCTGGTGCTCTTGATGGGGACGCTGCCGCTGAAGATGGTGCTGCGCTGGACGATGAACCTGAAATACTTCGTGGACACCCCGTGGATCAAGTTCTGAGGCGATGAGAAACCAACCCGAGACCGTCCACGAGTACAACATCCCGCGCCTGCACTGGTGGTTTTTCCTCAGCGGCTTCGTATTTCTGGCGTCTCTCGGGCTGATGATCTGGGTGGATTATTCCGGCGGGTACATTCCCTGGCTGGCGCTGCATGGTGATCGCGAGTGGAAGCACTACCAGGGCGAATTCTACACCATCGAGAAGAAGCGCCTCGCCGATGACGCCAAGGCGGCCGAAGCGCGGGCAAATGAGGCCGGCTTGGGCAAGTTGGAGGCCGATCTCAAGAAGACGCGCGAAGAACTCTCCGGTAAAAAGGTTGAGGAAGCGAAACTGCAGGCCGCGGTTGATCAAATGCGAGTCGATGACAGCCTCATCACGCGCAAGTTCACGATGGAAAAGGGTGTGCGCGACCAATACCGCTCGTCCTACGAAGAAGCGCTCGAACGCAACAATATGAACATGGATGCGTCCGAGGTCCGTGATGCAAAGGACAAGGCGGAGTCGCAAAACGACTATGTCAACAAGCTGGACCTCCAGAAGCAGGACACGGACGGCAGATTTCAGGCCGCGCAGGCATCCCTCATGGACCTGATCGGTCACGAAGATGACTTGCAGCGCAGCATCAAGCACATGGAAGACAGCATTGGTCTGTTGACCAAACGCTTGGATCAGTTGAGCAGCGCGCTCGTCCAGGATGTTGTCAACGCGCCGGTGATCGAGTTTGCCGCTTCGACGTTCAAAGTCGAGCAGATCGTGGCGGAAAGCCATCACATCGATGTCAATTTCGCGACCGTTCCGCGTGTCGATCGGTGCACGACATGCCACAAGGGAATCGACCGCAAGGACCCGACACCCGACGAAACCAGTTTTCGTGAGAAACATAAGATCGACGCCATCACGTGGTCGAAATTGGCGCAGCCGCTGCGCAATCACCCGAATCTCGATCTATTTTTAGCCGACACCTCGCCGCATCCGCTGAGCAAGTACGGCTGCACAACCTGCCACTGGGGCTGGGACCGGGAAACGACATTTTCGCGCACGGGTCACACACCGGACGCCGAGGAGAAGCAGCCCTACACGTACGATTCCTCGAAGAAGCTGTGGACCAAGGTCGTAAAAAGCGAGGATGATGAGGACGACGATGCGAAGGTGCAGAAAGCGGCGTTGCTGAAAACCAACACGGTGTCGATGACGCAGCGCGAGGCGTGGCAGAAGAATTACCATTGGGAAGAGGAGGAATTCCTTCTCCAGCCGATGCGGGCCGCGAAATACGTACAGGCGAGCTGCTTGAAATGTCACAGCGGCGAGACAAACATCAAAGGCGGCGAACAACTCGATCACGGTCGCCGGCTCATCGAACAACTCGGCTGCTGGTCCTGCCACAAGATGAAGCAGTTGGAGACGTACACGACCCATCACGTCGCCGCCGGCGAGGATTTCGACAGCATCTGCAAGTTTTACGACGTGAATCCCGACGACCTGCGCAAGCTCAACGGTTTCCCGCAGGAGGTTTCGTTGACCGTCGGACAGGACGTAAATATCCCGATCCGGACGTTGCGCAAGCCCGGCCCGAGCCTCTACAAGGTCGCGAGCAAGACGAACAAGGAATGGGTCCGCAAGTGGCTGGCCAATCCCGTGGCGTTCCGCCCGAACACATACATGCCGAGGTTCTGGGGGCTCGACAACAACAAGGGCACGCCCGAGCGCAATGCCGTGGAGATGAACGCCGTCGCGGAATTCCTGTTTGCGGTGAGCAACCCGCCGCAGTACCCCGCGCCGCCGGTCCAGGGTGATGTCGAAAACGGCAAGAAACTCGTCGGTCAACTCGGTTGCATGGCCTGCCACGTCATCGACGACAAGCTGATGACCATCAAGTCGCCGGCCACGCTCAAACAGTACATGGACGATTGGCAATACCGTCGATTACGTTCGCAAGGCCCGCAATTGGCAGGCGTTGGCAGCAAGACGGATATCAACTGGCTGTATGCCTGGGTCAAGGATCCGAAGCAATATCATCCGAAGACGAAGATGCCGAACCTGCGCCTGAGCGATCAGGAGGCAGCGGACGTGGCGACGTATCTGTCCACGTTACGGAACGAGAATACGGACAAGGAATCGGTGCCGGAGGTAAAATCGGAATACTTGGACAAGGAGACGGTCGAGTATTTGCAGGTCACACTGCCCGCCGAGGAGGCAGCACAGAAGATCAACGATCTCGACGACCAGATCGAAATGTATTTCGCCGACGACCAGACGATGCCGTATTACCAGGATCCCGCGCGGCTCGCTCGCGAAGAGGCCCAGGTCAAGGCGCTACAGAAACAGTTTGAGGACACATTCGATGATGCCATCGACCGCCAGGCCAAGAAACTGGCGGCGAACATCGACCAAGTGAAATCCAACATGGTGGCTGTGAGCCAGAAAGTGGCCGCCTTGCAGCCTGCGGAAAAGAAGAACGTGTATCTGGGCAGCAAATTGATCGGGCGGTACGGATGTTTCGCCTGTCACGACATTCATGGCTTCGAGACCGCCAAGCCGATTGGGACAGAGTTGAGCGAGTGGGGCAGCAAGCCGATCGACAAGCTGGATTTCGGTCTGCTGGACATCGAACATGACCGCCTCGTTTGGCTGAAACAGAAACTACACGAGCCGCGGTCGTTCGATACCGGACGGATCGACCTGACGACGTCGCCGAAGGAATTCATCACGCGCACGCCGCAGGAATTGCTGAAGATGCCGAAGTTCAACCTGACCGACGAGCAGATCGATCAGATTGCCACGGTCATCTCCGGCATGACGGACGAGAAACTGACGCCGAACGAAGCGCGGCAACTGACCCCGGCGGAATTTCAGATGGAGCGCGGTCGCTGGACGGTGAAGGAATTGAATTGCATCGGCTGTCACATCGTCGAGGCCCAAGGCGGCGCGATCCGCGCCACGGGCATCCCGCAGGGTATGGAGCCGCCGATGCTCATCGGCACGCCGACGCAATTACATCAAGGACAGCGCACCCAACCCGACTGGTTGTTCAACTTCATCAAGGCGCCGCCGACGGGTGAAATACGTCCATGGCTGCACGTGCGCATGCCCACGTTCGGATTGACGGACGGCGAAGCGAACGTGCTCGTGAAATATTTTGCGATGGAAGGGCAGGCGCAATTCCCCTATCAAACGCCGAAAGTGGACACTTCGCCCGAGCATCTGGCGGCGGGCAAGCAGTTGTTCGAGCAATTGAAGTGCGCGCTCTGCCATATTGTGGACGGAAAAGCGCTCGGCAAACCGTTGGCGGAGATTGCGGAGGAAGATCTGCCGCGCCTGGCGCCGAACCTGTCGCTCGCGCACGCGCGCTTGCAGCGTGACTGGCTGGTGAATAAATGGCTGGTTGCACCGCTGCTGCAGATACCAGGCACGCGTATGCCGCAGTTCGAGTACGGCACGGCGATCGCGCCGAACGTCCTCGGCGGCGACGGGCACAAACAAATCGAGGCGTTGGTCGATTATGTGCTGACGCTGGGGGCCAACGAGCAAACCGCGCAGGCGACACCAGCCCCGGCGGTCACGGCCCCTCCGGTGACGCAACCGACCGCACAGCCGTGAAGTGAATTTCCCTTGTTATGGAAACGTCTCAAGGGTAGCGGCCAGGGAAATAAACTTTGGCCTTGAAAAACAGTGGTTCCGATAGAAGATGGTCAATTATCGACTGAAGGAGAACTCATGAAATCATCGAAGTTGTTGGCAGCAGTGGGTGCAGCACTTTTCATCGCGGCGGTTTCGCACGCGGCGGACTCGGCGTCCATTTCGGGCAAAATCACATTTGAGGGGACGCCGCCGAAACAAAAGAAGATCAAAACGGACGCCGATGCCAAGTGCGCGGAGATGTATGCGGACTCACCATTGCTGAGCGAAGAAGTCGTTGTGAACGGCGATGCGCTGAAGAACGTGTTTGTGTATGTGAAAAGCGGGCTGGGGGACAAGACGTATGACGCACCCAAGGATCCGGTAACCATCAACCAAACCGGTTGCCATTACGTGCCTCACGTGTTCGGCATGATGGCGAAGCAGCCGCTGAAAATCGTCAATAGCGACGATACCTTGCACAACATCCACGCCATGCCCACCAAGAGCACGGAATTCAATGTGGGCGAACCCAACAAGGGCATGGCCGTGACACGCACGTTTGCCAGTCCCGAGATCATGGTGCACTTCAAATGCGATGTGCATCCATGGATGTCGGCCTACGTCGGCGTGATGAGCAACCCGTTTTACAGCGTGACGGGCGATGATGGTACATTTTCATTGAAGGGACTGCCGGCTGGTGAGTACGAAGTGGCCGCGTGGCAGGAGAAGTACGGCGAGCAGGTCCAGAAGATCAAGGTTGGCGACGGCGAAACCAAGACGATCGACTTCAAGTTCAAGGCGGAATAGCACGGTTCGATCTGCAGCGGTTGGGACTGCGGGAGCCTGTCGGAAACGACGGGCTCCTCGACTGATTTTTCGGAGGAAACAGGTTCAATGACAGACGCGCATCATCACGACGAGCATCATGACGAGCTGCCGTTTTGGCGGCATTACATTTTCTCGACGGACCACAAGATCATCGGAATCCAATATGGTCTCACGGCGCTCGTGTTCCTGTTTTTCGGTTTTTGCCTGATGATGCTGATGCGCTGGCAACTGGCGTACCCCGGCAAGCCGTTGCCGATCAGTTTTCTTGCCCGATGGCTGGGAGAGTCACGGATGCCTGACGGCATCATGGCGCCCGAGTTTTACAACCAGCTCGGGGCGATGCACGGCACGATCATGGTCTTTCTCGGCGTGGTGCCGCTGGCGGTGGGTGCGTTCGGCAATTATATCGTGCCGCTGCAGGTTGGCGCACAGGACATGGCCTTTCCGAAACTCAACATGTCCAGCTACTGGGTGTATTTCATCGGCGGCGTGATCATGCTCTGCAGTTTCTTCGTGCCCGGCGGTTCGGCGCAATCGGGCTGGACTTCCTATCCGCCCCTGTCGGATATCACGCCGCAAAGCCATTCATTCTTTACCGGCCAGGCCATGTGGCTGACCGGCATGATATTCCTGATCACCTCCTCGCTCCTCGGTTCGGTCAACACGATCACTACGATCATCCAGTTGCGCGTGAAAGGCCTGACGTGGATGCGGCTGCCGTTTTTTGTCTGGGCGCAGTTGGTCACGGGGTTCCTCTTGTTGCTGGCGTTTCCGGCCCTGGAAGCCGCCGGCGTCATGCAATTGATGGATCGCCTCGCGGGCACGAGTTTCTTTCTGCCCAGCGGGCTGGTGGTCGCCGGCAAAGCGCTGAACGTGAGCGGCGGCGGCAGTGCGTTGCTGTGGCAGCACCTGTTCTGGTTTCTGGCGCACCCGGAAGTGTACGTGTTGATTTTGCCCGCGATGGGAATCGTGGCGGAGGTGATCGCCAACAACACCCGCAAGCCGCTGTGGGGTTACAAGTCGCTGGTGTACTCCTTGATCTTCCTCGGTTTCATGTCCTTCGTCGTCTGGGCACATCACATGTTCCTGACCGGCATGGGCACCGCCATCAACGCCTTCTTCCAGACGACCACGATGATCATCTCCATCCCGTCGATTGTCATTCTCACGGCGCTGATCCTGTCGTTGTGGGGCGGCTCGATTCGGTTCACGGTGCCGATGTTGTTCGCCCTGGCATTCCTGCCCATGTTCGGGATCGGCGGTCTGACGGGACTGCCTCTCGGCCTGGCGAGCGCGGACATTCAGCTTCACGATACGTACTACGTCATCGGTCACTTCCACTACGTTGTCGCCCCGGGGACGCTCTTCGCGCTGTTCGCCGGCATCTATTACTGGTTCCCGAAAGCCAGTGGCAAACAGATGAATGAGACGCTTGGCCGGATCCATTTCTGGGGTTCGTTGGTGTTCATGAACGGTATTTTCCTGCCGATGTTGATCCAGGGTTTGGCGGGCGTGTCGCGTCGTTTGTATGATGGCGGCACTTCGTATCTCCATGCGCAACACGTGTTGTACCTGAACAAAGTGATGTCGCATTCGGCATGGGGGCTGGGCATCATTCAACTGTTCTTCATCGTGAACTTCTTCTGGAGCCTGTTTGCGGGACGAAAGGTGACCAGCGACAACCCATGGGAGGCGACGACCCTCGAGTGGGACACGCCGACACCGCCGCCTCATGGTAATTTCATCAAGATTCCCGAGGTGTATTGCGGGCCTTACGAGTACAGCGTGCCGGGCGAGCAGTCGGATTTCCATCCGCAATGGGAGCCATACAACCGAGAGAAGAAATAAATGTCTACCGCGATTGAAATTCCCTACAACTCAACGGAACGACCGGATACCGGCCTGTACAACGCCAAACTGGGCGTGTGGCTGTTTCTCGCGTCCGAGGTCATGCTGTTCGGCGCGTTGTTTTCGACGTATGTGCTTTTGCGTACGGGAGCGGAAACGTGGGAACACGGGGCCGAATTCTTGAACGTCCCGCTGGCCACGATTAACACCATGGTCCTGATTATCTCCAGCGTGACGATGGTCATGAGCTGGGCGTCGCTGAAGAAAAGGGACCTGGGCAAATACAAGATGTACATGGGCTTTACGATCCTGTGCGGCGTCGGCTTCCTCATAATCAAAAGCTTCGAGTACGCCCATAAATTCGAGACCGGGTTGTGGCCTTCGACCAGCACGTTCATGGCCCTGTATTTCACGATGACAGGGCTGCATGGCCTGCACGTCATTGGCGGCATGATCGTCAACAGCTACCTGTGGGGTCCCGGCAGCAAGATGTGGCAGACCGACCCGGAACGCTTCACCAATCGCATCGAAGTCGCCGGGTTGTACTGGCACTTTGTCGATCTCGTCTGGATTTTTCTGTTCCCGACCTTGTATTTGTTGCCGGGCAAATGAGTTCAACTGAGGCACGCATGAGCGATACACATCACGAAGACGTTCACGATCACGTCAAGACCTACATCAAGGTTTTCTGTGCGTTGGCGGTGGGCACGGTCATCACGGTTTTGGCTTCCAATTTTCACCTGGGGATTGTCCTCGGTATCGTCGTGGCGCTGATCATTGCCACGGTCAAAGGTTCGCTGGTGGCGGCGTTTTTCATGCACCTCGCCGCGGAACGAAAAGTGATCTACTGGGTACTGGTCCTCACCGCGTCATTTGTTGTCGTGATGGTGGGGCTGATCATGTTCGCGCACGGTGATCAGCAGGGGCGTCAGCAGGGGATCTTCGCTGTGCCGCAGGGACATGTCCAGGTGCACCACGCGGAAGGATCGGAAGGGACGCCAAAGGAGTAGCCATGTCGCTCAAGGCATTTCATATCTTTTTTATGGTTGTGGCAGTGTTGCTGTGCGGGGTGTTCGGGGTGTGGTGCATCAGCTCGGATTACACGCACGGCCGTATCGGCTATACGATTGCTGGATATGCCTCGTTTGGAGTGGGCATCTTGCTGGTGGTATTCGAGATTCTGTTTCTCAAAAAGTTGAAGGAGAACAAATGAGGCGATGCGCATGATTGCCTGGATGAAACAACAGGGGGCGGTCGTGTTGGCAGTGGCGTTGAGCATGGCGCCCCGTGCGGCATGGGCGTGCGCCGTTTGCTACGGAGCGCCCGGAGCGGCGCAGACACGGGGCATGAATTACGGCATGATTACCATGCTGGGTGTCACCGCCGTCGTATTGGGCGGCTTTGGGGGCATGATCTTTTGTTTCGCCAGACGGGCTCGCCGGCATGACGCGGAACTGACCCCCTAATCGATTGAGCGAAAAGGACGGAATCATGTTGGAGAAGATTTTTGGGATGCCGATCAACGCCTCGGAACAAGGCGCGCAGATCGACCGGTTGATTGTTTACATTCATATTTTGATGGCCGTGTTGTTTGTGGGATGGATCGTGTTTTTCCTGTACACGCTGCTCCGTTTTCGCAAGAGCAACAATCCGAGAGCTGATTATACTGGCGTAAAGACACACGCTTCCTCGTATTTGGAAGCGGTGATCGCGGTCATCGAAGTGGCGTTGCTGGTGGGCCTGTCGATTCCATTCTGGTCGTGGAAGGTCAACGCGTTCCCGACTGATCCGAATACGGTCCACGTACACGTTATCGCCCAGCAATTCGCCTGGAACATCCATTACCCCGGACCAGACGGCGTTTTCGGGCGCACGGACATCAAGCTGGTGGACGAGCAGACGAATCCCATCGGTCTCGACCGCAAAGGCGACCCGCACGCCAAAGACGACATCGTCACACTGAACCAGCTTCACCTGCCCGTCAATCGTCCGGCGATTATTGAAATCACGACGAAGGACGTGATTCACAGTTTCTTTTTGCCGGTCATGCGTGTGAAACATGACGCTATTCCCGGGATGTTGATCCCCGTTCACTTCATTCCCACGAAGACATCCGATGAATTGCGCGAGGAGATGGCCACCACCATCACAATTCCGACGAGCAAGGCCATCGACTCCTCCGTTGCAATGGAAGACTACAAGGGCAAGGACGGTTCCGTTCTCGTGAAGAAGGGCCACGCCATCAACAGCGACGCGATGACAAAGCTCGTCGATAACGGAATTGGCTCCATTCGCATCGGGCCGCGCTATCCCGCTGAAATCGCCTGCGCCCAGCTTTGTGGCCTGGGCCATTACCGGATGAAGGGCTTTCTCACCATCGACACCGAGGAACAATACGCGGCGTGGGTCAAGGACCAGGAGGATTCGCTGGAGGAATAGCGGCTGCTGCGCGCCGTGGGTTGTAAACCGAAATGACCACACGCCATAATCAGAATTTGCATCGTTTCGCCTGCCTGCTCGCGGGCCTGACGTTTCTTCTCATTGTGGCGGGTGCCAGTGTCACGAGCAACCGTGCCGGCCTGGCGGTGCCCGATTGGCCAACCACCTACGGCCAGTTCATGTTTTTATTTCCCATGTCGAAGTGGGTCGGCAACATCTTCTACGAGCACGGGCATCGTCTCATCGCCAGTGCGGTTGGGATGTTGACCGTTGTCCTCGCCTTCTGGCTTGTGCGAGCGGAGCCACGCCGCTGGGTGCGACGACTTGGCATCGGGGCCCTGGCCGTGGTGATTGCGCAAGGGATACTCGGAGGCCTGACCGTTAAGTTCATGCTTCCGCCGCCGATCTCCATCGCCCATGCCGGTCTGGCGGAAGCTTTTTTCTGCATCGCGGTGACCCTGGCAATTGTCACGTCTGAGAGATGGATGCAACCGACGCCCGCTGCGCAGGTTCACGATGGCCGGTTAGTGCAGCGGCTCGCGCTGGCTTCGACGGTGGCCATCTACATCCAGATCATTCTCGGCGCGGCCATCCGCCATGCTGAGGTCGGCACTTTTGCGCATATCTTTGGGGCTCTGGCGGTGTTTGGTTGCGTTGTCGGAACAGCATTTGTGGTGCTATTTAGTGTAAAACAGAAGGGGTTTTTACAGCATGCAATCCTGTTGCTGTGCCTGGTCACGGCGCAGATTGCGCTGGGATTGGTAACGTTGATGGTGCGCGTACCGAAGAACGCGGAGGGACAATTGACGGCGATCCAGGTGCTTTTGCCAACGGCACATCTGGCCCTTGGGGCGCTGATTTTGGCGACAAGCCTCGCGATGACGTTAAAAACATGGCGGTTCCTTTCCGCTCCGCGGGAAGAGGTCACATTGCCGTTCGCGCAGGGGGCGCTTTCGTGAAACACCTTGCCGCGTACCTTGAATTGGCAAAACCGCGGATCCTCTCGATGGTGCTCGTGACCACGACCATCGGTTATTTCCTCGCAGCGAAAGGAATCCATCCGCTCGCGACGCTGTTTCTGACGTTGCTCGGGGTCGGGTGTGCGACGGGCGGCTCAGCGGCGCTCAACAATTACCTGGAACGCGAGGTGGATAGCAAAATGGTTCGCACACGCGACCGCGTATTGCCCGCGGGGATCATCCAACCATCGGGCGCGCTGGCCTTCGGCATCAGTTTGGTATTGCTCGGTTTGCTGGTCTTGGTGTGGACGGTGAATTTGCTGACGGGCTTCCTCGTGCTGCTGGCGGCGTTTCTGTACGTGTTGGTGTACACGCCCATGAAACGGCTCACGTGGTTGAACACCACATTCGGCGCGATTCCCGGCGCGATTCCCCCGCTCTGTGGCTGGGCGGCGGCGACGGGACGACTCGACCTTGGCGCGTGGGTGCTGTTTCTGATCTTGTTTGCGTGGCAGCATCCGCATTTCTACGCCATCGCGTGGATGTTCAAGGACGATTACCGCAATGCCGGGTTCAAAATGCTGCCGGTTGTTGAACCCAGCGGCGCCAGCACGTTTCGCCAGACAATCCTGTTTTCCGTGTTGTTGTTGGGCGTTTCAGTCCTGCCAACAGCCATTGGCATGACCGGCAAGGTGTACTGCGTTGGCGCGCTCGCGATGGGCTTGGCCCTGCTCGCGGTTGGCGCATTGTTCACGCGTAACAAATCATTTCTCGACGCTCGCCGCCTGCTCAAAGCCTCGGTTGTTTATCTTCCGCTACTGCTGCTCCTCATTATCGTCGACGCCGGCTTGTAGGGGTTGACTCCATGGAAAATTCTCTTCTCGCGGTTGAGGCGCTGACGCACCGCTACCGCGAGCGCGTGGCCCTGAACAACGTTAGCTTTACCGTCGCCCAAGGCGAGATCTTTGGGTTGCTCGGCCCGAACGGCGGCGGTAAGACCACGCTCTTCCGTATCCTGAGCACGCTGGTCGCGCCCCGTCAGGGAAACGTGCGCATGTTCGGCATCGACATCCTGCGTGGCCGGTCTGAAATCCGCCGTCGTATCGGCGTCGTCTTTCAGGCGCCAAGTCTCGACCGCAAGCTGACCGTGGTGGAGAACCTGCGCCATCAGGGACATCTCTACAATCTTCGGGGACAGGAACTCCAGTCGCGCATCGACGAGTTGCTTGGCCGGTTCGGAATGGCGGACCGGAAGGCTGATCTGGTGGAGACGCTCTCCGGCGGACAGCGACGGCGCGTCGAGTTGGCGAAGGGGCTCTTGCACAAGCCGCAGGTCCTGTTGCTCGACGAGCCCAGCACGGGCCTCGATCCACGCGTGCGCCGCGAATTGACGGAGTACCTGGAGCAACTCCGCGACAAGGACGGAATGACAATCCTCCTGACCACGCACTTGATGGAGGAAGCAGACCGCTGTGACCGCATTGCACTGCTGGATCGTGGTAACCTTGTGGCCCTGAGTACGCCGCGGGAATTGAAAGAGGCAATCGGTGGCGACGTAATCTCGGTGGAGGCCCGCCAGCCGGAGCCGCTGGCGGAGCAGATTGCAAAGCGGTTCGGTATCGAAGCGCGCGTGTTGGACGGCAGCGTCCGCATCGAGCGGGCCAACGGGCACAAATTCATTACGGAACTCGTGGAAGCGTTTCCCGGTCAGATCGATGCGGTCAGCGTTCACAAACCGACGCTCGAAGATGTATTCATTCGATTGACGGGCCACCGATTTGAAGGCGATGAGTAAACGAGCGGTCTCCAAACGAAGGTTGGGACGTGCCGACTATGAAGAGGCCTGCGCCCTCGACCGCAAGGGGCGCGAACGTGAAGCAGCGCCGCGATATGAATTGGCGATCGCGCGCGGCTTGACACCGGGGGAAAGGCGGGGGGCATTGCTCGGGTTGGGCAGCACCTATCGTTGCCTTGGGTCGTACGGCAAGGCCGTTGCGGCTCTGCGGCGGGGACAGCGGCAATTCCCGCAGGCGCGGGAATTCGATGTGTTTTTGGCGATGGCGCTGTACCATGTGGGGCGCCATGGCGAAGCGATGAAGTTGTTGTTGCGAGTGGTTGCGGACACGAGCAGCGACCCGGGCGTGCGTTCGTATCGTCGGGCCATTACGTTTTATGCGAATCAATTTTGGCGGCGACAGAAAGCCAGCCGTAGTCGAAGTGTGAAGAAATAATGAGTTCCGAAGCAACAGGGAACATTCTCTTGCCCGCCATGACGTTGTGGCAGCGCGAGATGGTGCGTTTTTTCCGTCAGCGGGATCGCGTCATGGGCGCACTCGGCACGCCGCTGGTGTTTTGGTTGCTGCTCGGCTCGGGTCTTGGCAAATCGTTCACCGCATCGACGGCACCCGCAGGTCATGGATATTTGGAATACTTCTTCGGCGGCACGATCGTGCTGGTGCTGTTGTTCACGGCAATCTTTTCGACGATTTCAATCATTGAAGATCGCCGCGAAGGGTTCTTGCAGGGTGTGCTGGTCGCGCCGGTCGGCCGGTTTGCCTTGGTCTTGGGAAAAATTCTTGGCGGGACGACGCTGGCGCTCGTCCAAGGATTGGTGTTTCTGGCCCTGGCGCCGCTCATCGGACTCTCGTTGAGTGTGGAATCCGTGATCTGGCTGGTGGGGGTCATGTTCCTGCTGGCGTTTGCATTGACCGGTCTGGGGTTTCTCATCGCGTGGCGGATGGACTCGACACAGGGATTCCACGCAATCATGAATTTGTTTCTCATTCCGCTGTGGCTGTTGTCAGGAGCGGTGTTTCCCGCATCGGGTGCGCCGTCGGTTCTGCGTTGGGTGATGATGTGCAACCCCGTCTCGTACGGCGTGACGGCGATCCGTCAGGGTTTGTACTGGAACGTCCCGATGGCAACGGCGGGAATGCCGTCGCGCGCGGTGACCCTGGGGGTGACAATGGCGTTCGCGGTGGTCATGTTCGTGCTTTCGCTGATAGCGGCGCAGCGCACCACGCGGGGGGATTTGCAGTGAAGGTCAAAACCATTCTCAATATCGGCGTGGCCAGCACATTTGCCATCGTGGTGATAACGATTTTGATGATTGTGATGCGTGGGACACCGACGGGAGTCTCCGCGATGGAAATCCCCGTGCTCGGTTCGGTGCCGGAGTTCTCGTTGACGGAAGCCAGCGGGACGCCGTTGCGCCGGGCAGATCTGCTTGGCAAAGTCTGGATCGCCAGCTTCGTATTCACCCGCTGTGCCGAGGCCTGTCCGACGCTGATGCACCACGAAGCGCGGTTGCAGGCAGACCTGCCGCAGCGCGACGACCTGCGGCTCGTGAGTTTCTCGGTCGATCCGGACTGGGATGCGCCCAAGGTGTTGACGGATTACGCGCACACGTTTGGCGCCGACCGGAGCCATTGGCTGTTTCTCACTGGCGACAAGAAGCAAATCTATCATGTGACCATCGACGGGTTTCACCTAGCCACGGTGGACGCGGATCCGGCGAAAGAGATGCCTATTCTGCACAGCACGAAGCTGGTGCTGGTAGATCGCCACGGCGCGATTCGCGGGTATTACGACAGCTCGGATGACGGCGAATTGCGGAAACTGGTCCATGATGTGCGACAGGTGTTGGGGGAACGGTCATGATTGGCTTGTCGGACCTGCCCGCGGTGAACGCCACGCTGAACGCGACGAGCGCCGTGTTTCTCGGTTTGGGTTACGCCTGCATTCTCCAGAAGCGCGTGGCCGCACACCGCGCGTGCATGATGGTGGCTGTGGTGGTGTCGGTGCTGTTTCTAGTTTCGTACATCACCTATCACGTGCACGTCGGCAGCAAGCATTTCGCGGGGCAGGGATTGGCTCGACCCGTATACTTCACCATTCTGTTTACTCACACCGTACTGGCTACGGTCGTGGCCCTCTATCTGGTCCCGGTGACGCTGTGCCGCGCGCTACGCCAACGGTTCGACCGCCATAAGAGGATCGCGCGCTGGACATTGCCCATCTGGTTTTACGTCTCGGTGACGGGTGTCATTGTTTATTTCATGCTTTACCATTGGTATGCGCCTGCCTAAATCGATTTTCTTGTTTGCGCCCGCCGCGCTCATGGTCCTGGCCTCTGCCGTTGCCGTCGCGGAGAACAACGAAGGCACCATCTTCGGAACGGTGCGATTGGTGGGTCCTGCCCCATCGATTCCCATGATTCAGCCGCAGGCGGATCTCGATGTCTGCGGCAGCGAAGCGCGCCCGACGCAGTCGCTGTCCCTCGGCACAAACCAGGGCGTGCGCAACGTCATCGTCTATCTGGCGGGTTATACACAGGCTGGCGCGAGCCACGGGACAAATGACGCGATCATTCTGGATCAACGCGGCTGCGAATTTGTCCCGCGAATCCAGATCGCGCGTAGTGGCGCACCGTTGATCCTGAGGAACAGCGACCCGGTGCTGCACGTGGTGCGGATCGATTCGATGAGCAGCACCAATGGGCAGCACACGCTACTGAAGGCCGCGACCCCGTACGCCGGCTTCGAAAAAATATACCACCTCGCCAACTTCCGCGAGCCGACGCTGCTGCAGGTGACCTCCGGTAATGGCCAGGAATGGATGGCCGCCTATATTGCCGTGCTGCCGCATCCGTGGGCCGCGCTGACGGACGAGAACGGGCGATTTACACTGCGGAATGTGCCGGCGGGTGCGCAGAAGATCTACGCCTGGCATGAAGCGCTGGGTGTGTTGACGCGCGAAGTGAAGCTCAATGGCCGCCGCAGCGCAACCGTGGACTTCGAGTTTGGGGCGAAGAAGTAAACACTTCTCATAGCTTGCCCTCGCAGCGACGCTCGGTTTCCCGCGCAAGGGCCGCGTTGTTGGTGTCGCCCAGCGCTTCAAAACACTCCGCGAGGGCGCGCCACACGTCGGGATCCTCGACACCGTGTTGCACCAGCGGCTTGAGGACGATGATGGCCTCGCGGCGCTGGCCCTTGTTGATGTACGCATAGGCCAGGTTCTTGCGGCCGGGAATGCCATAGGGAGCAATGTCCACGGCGCGTTGTCCGTGTTCGATGGCCCGATCGAATTCCTTGAGGCTCGTGTACCAAAACGTGAGATTGACGTGCGCGGGCAGGCAATCGGGGTTTTCCTGCAGGGCATTGAGGAACAGCGTCTCGGTATTGGACCAAACCGCCCCGCGTTGGTCCGCCAACCAGGCCAATGCCACAATGCCCATAACCGTCACACCGCCGAGGGCAAGTTGCACGGCCCTGTTCGGCGCCGAAACGACCGCCCACGTGATCGCCATGCTCACCGGTAACGCCAGTCCGATCAGCGGCACGTAGGAAAATCGGTCTGCCACGATGTGAATGCCGACGGGAACCAAGCCGATGGTAGGGGAGAGAGTGATGATGTAAAAGAGCCAGGATGGCAGCAGCGCCGGCCATCGGCGACGGGCCGCGACGACCAGCGCCGCAACAATTGCGAACGCCGCGACATAACCGAGGCTGATAAAGATAGTCCAGTGCATCTCGTCAAACACGGGGTAGACCGCCGAAAGATGGAATGGCCAGAAGAACTTCTTCACGTAGAACAGCG
>Ga0302326_10000153_pt1 | contig 194145 bp, 153 predicted proteins | sample Palsa_T0_3_FD_202264 | JGI IMG/M metagenome (GOLD analysis project Ga0302326, IMG submission 202264) | Peat permafrost microbial communities from Stordalen Mire near Abisko, Sweden - Palsa_T0_3 | ecosystem: Environmental > Terrestrial > Soil > Palsa > Peat permafrost | place: Sweden: Abisko...
CGCACTTTCCGGTGAATGCAATTCCCCCTGGTGTCGCACTGGAGCGGTTCGCCATCGACGACGTTCCTCAATCACTGCGTGGGGCAGACCTTTCTGTGCAGATCCCAGCAGGCCACGTGCACTTCGAGTTCGACTACGCCGGATTGAGCTTTGTTGCGCCGCAGAAAGTTCGCTATCGCTATAAGCTGGAGCCCTTCGATCCCGGCTGGACGGATGCCGGAGCACGGCGCACGGCATACTATACAAACATTCCCGCAGGCCACTATACGTTTCGCGTGCAGGCATGCAACAACGACGGCGTGTGGAATGACCAGGGCGCCGCGCTCAACTTCGAGTTGCGGCCGCACTTCTATCAGACGCTTTGGTTTTACGCGCTGCTGATTCTGGCTGTTGTGGGCCTGGTTGTGCTGGTGCAGCGTTTGCGGCTGAAGCGAGCTGAGCGCGAATTCAACGCAGTGCTGGGCGAGCGCAACCGCATCGCGCGCGAGATTCACGACACGCTGGCGCAGGGCTACGTAGGAATTTCCGTGCAATTGGAAGTGCTGGCCGAGCTGCTCCGCATGAGCAAGGTTGAAGCGGCGCAGAAGCACCTTGATCTGACGCGGGGCTATGTGCGCCAGGGGCTGGCCGACGCGCGCCAATCCATCTGGGCGTTGCGCTCGCAGGACTCGGGCGAGATCACGCTGCCGGTAAAGCTGCGCCGCATGGTCGAGGCTGAAGGCAATCATGGCCTTGAAGCCACCTTCAGCATCTTCGGCGCGTACCGCCCGTTGCCGCCCGGCACCGAGCAGGAAATTCAACGCGTGGCGCAAGAGGCCATCCATAATGTGAAAAAGCACGCAGGAGCGGGGCAACTCTCTGTACAACTGGAGTATGGCCCCGCGGAGATTGCGCTGGAAGTGCGCGATGACGGACAGGGGTTTGCGGCTGACCAGGCGCCAGCGCCCGGCCACTTTGGATTGACCGGAATGCGGGAGCGGGCTGCGGCCATCGGCGGCACGCTGGAAGTGACGAGTGAGCCGGGCAGCGGAACGGCAGTCAGGCTGCTTGTACCGGCGCGGGGAGAGATGAAGGGCTATTAGGTTTGTGGTTTCCCACCCATCGCAAAGAACGCGATGGATGGGGCACGGAGCGGTTGTGGGAGACTCGACGGGTGCGTTGAGGTGGCGAAGCCGGAGGGTTTCCCACAGAGCAATGAGAGAGATCTGGACGCGGATGAAGGAGCGACAGTGAGCAAGGAATCGATTCGGGTGCTGGTTGTTGAGGATCATCATGTGGTGAGACAGGGGCTGGTGGCGCTGCTCAATGTGGCGGAAGGCTTGGAAGTGGTGGCAGAAGCTGCCGACGGCGTAGAGGCCATCACGCAGTTCCGCAAGCACCGGCCCGACATTACACTGATGGACCTGCGCCTGCCGCGCATGGCCGGCGTTGACGTGATTCAGCGGCTGCGCATGGAGACTCCGGCGGCGCGCTTCATTGTGCTGACCACCTACGATGGCGATGAAGACATCTACCGCGCGCTGCAGGCCGGCGCCCGCGCCTACTTGCTGAAGGGCATGACCAGCGAAGAGCTCATTACGACGATCCGCGCGGTGCATGCGGGCAAGTCGCATATTCCGCCGGCCATTGCCGAGAAGCTGGCCGAGCGCATGGGCACTGAAGAGTTGACGCCGCGCGAGTTCGACGTGCTGGAGCAGATTGTGACGGGCAAGAGCAACAAGGAGATTGCCACCGAACTGCTGATTTCAGAAGCCACGGTGAAGACGCACATCAACAGCCTGCTCGGCAAGCTGGGCGTGACAGACCGCACACAGGCGGCGACGGCCGCAATTCAACGCGGAATTGTTCCGCTCGAATCCTTGAGGAAGCCGAAATCATGAAGAAGACAATTCTCTTCGCAATCATTCTGCTTTTATCGTGCTCGCTGGCGACAGCACAAAGGGCAGCGTGGCGGCAGGCGACAGATGCCGAGCTTGCCTCGCTGCTGCCGGCACGCGCGCCCGTCGAGAAGGAACACATCGAGACAGAGTTGCGCACCGCGTCGGGCATTGTGAACAGCAGGGGACATTTCATCGCCGGTGTCGTGCTGCTGACGGCCGGATACTCGGCCGACGGCAAGTATTCGCACTATCTGCTGGTGCAGGTCCCGGTGCGCATCGGCGGTGTGGCGCTCAAGCCCGGCGAATATGTATTTGGATGGACGCGTGCGAACGGGGGCGAAACGCTGAGCGTGCATTTTCATGAGGCGGCTACGGGAACGCTGATCGGCACCACAGACGCGCACCGCATTGCGGGATCCAGCCGCGTGGAGAGCCTGCGCATCTGGCCGCCGGGGGAGAAAGCGCTCATTCAGATTGGGCGGTTTGGGATTCCGTATGAGATTGGCGAAGAGTAGAAGTACAGGGAATAGGGAACAGGGAACTGGGACTGAGGGACGTGGGGACCTGTCGAGAGCTTTCGATGGCCGGGCGCTCCACCTTTCGGTCGATACTGTTACCCACTCTGGACCGTATACTTGCTGCCATGTTTACGGCTCTTCGCGCGACCACTTTCCTGGGCCTGATGGCAGTGGGAATTCCCGCACTTGTGCTTGCACAAGTCACAGGTACCGGTTCCCTTGCGGTCGCCCAAACGGCCCAGCCCGGCGGCAGCCAGGATTCCGCCAACCAGCATGCTCCGGTTCTTGACGCGAAGCATCGGCCCATCACCGCGGGCGGCTTTGTGAAGACCGGCCCCATCGTCTTTGAAGACATCAGCGACAAAGCCGGGCTGACCCACTGGACGCACAAGATGGGTACGCCGGCCAAGAGCTACATCGTCGAGACCAAGGGCTCGGGCGTGGGGCTCATCGACTACGACAATAGCGGCTGGCTCTCCATCTACATTGTCAACGGCTCCACAGTCGACGCACTCACGGGCAAGGCAACGCCACCGCACGCGGCGTTGTTCCGCAACAATCACGACGGCACATTTACCGATGTGGCTGCGCAAGCCGGCGTGACCAATGACCGCTGGGGCACCGGCGTAGCCATCGCTGACTTCGACAACGACGGCTGGCCCGACATTTTCGTAACGAATGTAGGCAAGAACCGGCTCTACCGCAACAACCACGACGGCACATTTACCGATGTGGCAGAGAAAGCTGGCGTGCAGCTGGGCAACTGGTCCTCAGGCGCCACCTGGGGCGACTACGACGGCGACGGACGCCTCGATCTCTTTGTCGCGGGCTACATTCACTGGGACTGGAACAACCTGCCGGACAGCAAGGAGAGCGGCGGCAGCAACGCCTTCTGCACCTTCCGCGGCGAGTCAGTTGCCTGCGGCCCGCGCGGCCTGAAGGGCGAGCCCGATCATCTGTTTCACAATAACGGCAATGGCACGTTTACCGATGTGAGCGTGAAGGCCGGCGTGGACGACAAGCCCGGCTATTACGGCCTGGGCGCGGTGTTCGTCGACATCAACAACGACGGCAAGATCGATCTGCTGGTGGGCAACGACTCCACGCCTAACTACATGTACCTGAACAAGGGCGATGGGACGTTTGAAGATGTGAGCTATGCGTCTGGCTTCGCGCTCAACGAAGCGGGCCGCGAGACTGCGTCCATGGGCATTGCCGTGGGCGATTATCAGAACAACGGCCAGCTGGCCATCTTCGATACGACTTTTTCCGACGACTACAAGCCGTTCTATCGCAATGAGGGCGACGGCAACCTCACCGACATCAGCTATCAACTGGGCATCGCCGAGGCTTCAGTGCCTTTCCTCAGTTGGGGCGATGCGTTTTTCGACTACGACAACGACGGCTGGAAAGATCTGCTGATGGATGACGGCCACGTGTATCCGGAAGCGGATAAATTTAACTGGGGCACGAGTTGGGCGGAGCGTCCGATGCTCTTCCACAACATCGAAGGCAAGAAGTTCGACGTGGTTCCGGCAGTCGAGGGAACTGGACTCGCGGACGTGATTGCAGGCCGCGGCATGGCGGTCGGCGATCTGTTCAACGACGGCAAGCTGGACGCAGTGATCAACGTCATGGACGGGCACCCGGTTCTGTTGCGCAACGTAAATGCGGACAACAACCATTGGCTTGAGTTGAAGCCGGTTGGGGGACCGAAAAGTCCGCGCGATGCGGTAGGCGCAACCGTATTTGTGACGGCCAATGGGATGAAGCAGCGCGGCGATGTGATCAGCGGCGGAAGCTATCTTTCCACCAACGATCCGCGGCCGCATTTCGGGTTGGGGCAGGCGATAAAGGTTGAGGACATTGAGATTCATTGGCCCAGCGGCAAAGTCGAGCACTTCACCATTCCAGGAGTGGATCGGATTGTGTCGTTGACGGAGGGCACCGGCAAGTAAGGTGGCTGCGGACGGTATTGGGACAGGTGCAGCAGGTTAGCGCCCGCTTTGCGGGCATAGCGAGTTAGCTAGTTAGCGAGCAATGCAACTAAACGGTTGGGATGGGCTGCTGAGGTCTCCCACCCATTCGCAAGAAACGCGAATGGATGGGGCACGGTGGATTCAGTTATCGCTCACATCAAAAATGCGCTACGCCTTGCCCGCGCCCAGGTCATCGTCCTTGGTCTCGCGGATCATCAGCAGACCGATCAATGTGAGGACCGCAGACGCCGAAAGATAGTAGCCCACGTATTGCAGCCCATAATGCGTGGCGAGCCAGGTAGCAATGTAGGGTGCAAGAGACGCGCCAAGAATCCCCGCAAAATTGAACGCAAGCGAGCTGCCCGAGTAGCGCACAGGCGTGGGGAACAGTTCGGAAACCACGGTGCCCAGGGGGCCGTAAGTGAGGCCCATGAGTGACAGACCCAGGGCCATCATGCCAAGCGCGCCTCCCTCGCCGGCTTTGAACATCGGCGCCAGCATCGGGCCGAAGAGAAAAATCGCAGCCGTGATCCAAAGCATCGCGCTGCGGCGGCCACGCTCAGCAAGAATCGCCGAGACTGGAATCATGATGGCGAAGAAGAGCGTGTCCAGAAGCTGCATCTCCAGAAACCTTCCGCGATTGATGCCCAGCGCGGTGGTTCCCCAGCTTAACGCGAACACAATCATCAGATAGAACAGGACGAAGGTCGCCATGCACACCAGCGTGCCGGCAATAAGTGCGCGCATGTTGTGGCGGAAGACGGTGACAGTCGGCAGGCGCACCTGCTCGCCTCGTTTCAGCGATTCCTGAAAGACAGGCGTCTCCGAAATCGTCATGCGGACATAAAGCCCCAGAAACACCAGCACCGCGCTGGCCAGGAACGGCAGCCGCCAGCCGAAGACGAAAAACTGCGTGTCGGTCAGCGTCTTCGACAGCAGCAGGAACACACTGCCGGAGAGGAAAAACCCGATCGGGGCGCCCAGTTGGGGAAACATTCCGTACCAGGCGCGTTTGCCCGGCGGGGCGTTCTCGATTGCCAGCAAGACTGCGCCGCCCCACTCGCCACCCAGCCCGATGCCCTGGCCGAATCGGCAAAGCGCCAGCAAGAGCGGGGCAGCAATCCCTATGGCATGGTAGGTGGGCAGCAGCCCGATGGAAACGGTCGAGACTCCCATGGTTCCCAGCGCCACCACCAGCGTCGTCTTCCGTCCCACCCGGTCACCGAAGTGGCCGAACAGCGCCGATCCGATGGGCCGGGCGAGGAACGCAATGCCAAACGTCGCCAGCGAAGCCAGCGTTGCCGTGGCCGGGTCGGCCGACGGGAAAAACAGCCTGGGAAACACCAGCACGGCCGCCGTGGCGTAGATATAGAAGTCAAAGAACTCGATGGTGGTGCCGACCAGGCTGGCAAAAAGAACCTGCCGTGGCGAATTGACAGGCTTACCCGATCGGGCTCCATCTTTGGCGGGAGGTATTGCCGTCATCCGATCTCCATTTTTGCGGGAAGGCTCTGAAACATCAAAGGTTCCATCGGAAGGAGGACCTTTCTCCGGTTATACCTTCTTGCCCCGGCAGATGGGAATTCAGGCTTCCCTGCCAGGTACATACTCCGGGTGATTGCCAACTGTATTCCTGCCGATAGACCATTGGAGCGATAGCATGGCGCAGCCTGTACCCATCACGACCGGAACATCCAGGCCGGGCCGAAGTGTGCCCTCGGAGAATCTCTCCCCGTTGTTGACTGAATTGGCTAGGGTTAAGGGTCACATGGAACCCGGGCAAATCTGCGCGCTCAACCAGAACCGGGAGTCGTTTCTCGGCCTTCGCGTGATTTCAGGCGACTTCCCCCTGGCAAGCCTTCTCGATTGGATGACCACCCTGACGCCCAACTCCGGCACCGGCATCTGGATGAATCCGTTTCGCGGCATTGCAGCGGAGGATGTGCGCGCCCCCATGGATCTGCTCTACCTTGACCCGGATTGCCGGGTTATCGCCGCCGTCGAGTTCTTTCCTACCTACCGTGTTTCCCCATCCAGCCCGACTGCGGCCAGCGTCCTGGCGTTGCCCACCCATTCGATTTTTTCCTCGCATACCCAGCCCGGAGACCAGTTGGTGCTTTGCCCGGCGGACGAGATGGAGTGGCGGCTGGAGCGGATGGCGCAAGACGGATCCATGGGCGGCGTTTATCCGGCACAGGCCAATCCCGCCTTGCGTCCGGTTTTGGTGCGCGATGAGTCCAGAGCGCCGGTGCGTCCGGTTGTGGTTCGCGAGATGCCAAGCAGGGGTGTCGATCCGGTCCCGTCGGCCCCGATTCCCCAAATCCCTGTCGTTCGCGAAGAGGCGAAGGCCGCCCCGTTGGTTCCAGAAACCGCGCCGTATCCCGTCGCGCAGTATTCTGTCGAGCAACCAAAGCCACAGAGGCCGATTAGGCTCGAAGAGATCGCGCCGGAAAAACCCTGGATGGACGTTTCACGCCAGCCGGCAAAGAAGCCGTTCGGGATATTGGGGAAATGGCTGTTTCCCGATCCTCCCGATCCCAGAAAAATGTCGCGCCTGGCGGTTGGCGGCCTCGTAGCCCATTTCTTCACCGGCGGTGCCCCGCATCCGCATGAGATTCGCGACATGAGCCTCACGGGTCTTTATGTGGTAACCACCGAGCGCTGGTACCCAGGCACCCTGATCCGTATGACGCTCACCAGGACGGACGTCGGCCAGTCGATCGCCGACCGCTCCATCACCGTTCAGTCCAAGTCGGTCCGCTGGGGCAACGATGGCGTGGGACTGGAGTTCGTATTTGCGCCGCCGAAATCAAAGCGGGACGCACGATCCCCGCTTGATTCGGTTGATAGCGCCGAGCTCGAAGCGTTCCTGAAACGGGTCGTCAATCCCAAGCGCTAGCTTCGGTAATCGTCGTTCGGCCATTTTTTCCGCCGTTTCAAGCACACTTTCCTCGTTTACCCCGTGACGTAATTCTTCTTGGTTACCTTTGTCCACGCATCGTCTGGCCTATGTGCGAATTTTTCTGGCTCAGGCAGGATTCCCAGTGATACTCTACGTGGGCTCATGGGATGTCCGTCCCCAGGCAAAGCGAATCGGACGCCCGCAAGAAACCCACCAAGGAGAAATCATGGTTCGGAGATTAGGGCAATTTGTGCTCTCTGCCGTTGCGATCCTGTCGGTCGCGGCAATGAATTCCCAAGCTCAAACGGTGTTAACTCGCCATGTGCGCGAGGCCACTCTTACCGGCCAGGCGAAAGCCACTGGCCACTTGCCGGAAAACCAAATCATGCAGCTGGATGTGGTGCTGCCGCTGCGCGATCCGGCAGGGCTCAAGTCGTTTTTGGCCGACGTAAACGACCGGACGAGTTTTTCCTATCGCCGCTTCGTCACACCCCAGGAATTCACCGAGCAGTTCGGCCCCACGCAGGCCGATTACGACGCCGTGGTCAGTTATCTGAAGTCCAACGGCTTTGAAATTGTTGGCGGCTCGCGCGACGGCATGGAAGTCCAGGTCAAAGGATCTGTCTCTTCCGTCGAGAAGGCTTTCCATGTGAACATGCTCACCTACCAGCATCCCACCGAAAGCCGGACATTTTATGGTCCCGACCGTGAGCCCAGCACCAGCCTGCCGTTTGCGCTGTGGCACGTCTCCGGCCTGGACAACTTCTCTATTCCGCACCCCATGTACGTGAAGAGGAGCGACTACGCCAAGGCGCATGGCATCGATGTGGAGAAGGTGGTGAAGCACGCCACCACCGGCTCTGGCCCGTCGGCATCTTTCCTGGGCAGCGACATGCGCGCCGCCTACTACGGAGGAACGGCACTGACAGGCGCCGGCCAGAACCTGGGCTTGTTTGAGTATCTGGGCACCGACCTGACCGACCTGAACACATATTTCTCAAATGTGGGCCAGACCAACAACGTGCCTATTACACTGCTCTCCACAGACGGCACCAGCACATCGTGCTTGTACACCCGTGCGGGGGGCGATTGCGACGATACGGAACAGACGCTCGACATGACCCAGGCCATCGGCATGGCTCCGGGGCTGGCAAGTCTGGTGATGTACATCGGCTCGACCGATACCGCCATCATCAGCGCCATGACCACGCACAGTCCGCTGCCCACCACCATCGGCTGCTCGTGGGGCTGGACGCCAGCGGATGCTTCCACGCTCGACCCGTATTTCGAGAAGATGGCGGCCCAGGGGCAGAACTTCTTTGCCGCATCGGGCGACAGCTCCACATGGTCGTCGAGCAACGAGGCGTGGCCCGCAGACGACGCACATGTCGTCTCCGTCGGCGGTACTGACCTGACCACCGCCAGCGCGGCAGGACCGTGGAAGTCTGAAATCGCCTGGACAGACTCGGGCGGTGGCATCTCGCCTGACAGCGTCGCCATTCCCTCCTGGCAAGCGGCAGCGGGCGTGATCAACTCCAGCAACAAGGGGTCGACCACGCTGCGCAATGGTCCTGACGTTTCGGCCAACGCGAACTTCACCTTCTATACCTGCGCCGACCAGGAGGCCTGCCTGGCCAACGAATACGGCGGCACCAGCTTTGCCACGCCTATGTGGGCTGCGTATATTGCCCTAGCCAACCAGCAAGCGGTTGCCGCGGGAGACCCGACGCTTGGTTTCATCAATCCGACGATCTATGCGGAGAATGAGTCGGGCGGGGCGCTTACCTCCGCGTACACCGCAGACTTCCACGACATCACCAGCGGGACTTCAGGAAGCTATAGCGCGGTCACCGGCTATGACCTGGTTACCGGCTGGGGAAGCCCCAACGGCGCTGCGCTGATCAATGCGCTGGCTCCTGCCACTCAGACGCCGGCATTCACTCTTGCTGCTTCGCCAACCTCGGTCAGCGTCGTGGTGGGCAACAGCGGCACTTCAACCATCACCACTGCGGTCTCTGGCGGCTTTGATTCGGCGATCGCCCTCACAGCCACCGGACAGCCGACCGGTGTCACCGTCACCTTCAGCCCCACATCCATCGCGGCGCCGGGCTCCGGAACCTCTACGGCGACTTTGGCTGTGGCGTCAACCACCACCCCCGGAACTTACACCATTACCGTGAGCGGAACGGGCGACAGCATCACGCACACGGCAACAATCTCGCTGACGGTTACGTCCGCGCCGGTTCCGGCATTCACGCTGGCCGCCTCGCCAACGTCGGTCTCCATAGCCCAAGGCGCCACCGGCACTTCCACCATCACAACCGCGGTCTCCGGCGGATTTGATTCGGCGGTTGCATTGTCTGCTTCGGGTCTGCCCACCGGCGTTACGGCAGCCTTCAGCCCCACGTCCATCGCGGCGCCGGGTTCCGGCACGTCAACGTTGACCTTTACCGTGGCGTCGACCGCGGCCACAGGAACGTCCACCATCACCGTAACCGGTACGGGCGGCGGAATCACGCATACGGCGACCGTTTCTCTAACCGTGACGGCGGCGGTTACAGGAAGTTATACGCTCTCCGTTTCGCCGACCTCCGGCTATCTGGATCAGGGGCAAAGCGGATATGCGGTGGTCACCGTGACTGCCACAGGCGGGTTTGACTCTCCGGTTGCTTTGTCTGCCACGGGAATTCCGTCGGGTGTGACGGGGAGTTTCAGTCCCACGTCCGTTACCGGTTCGGGTACGTCGGACTTTACCCTGACGGTTGCCAGAAACGCTCCAACCGGTACCTCCACGATTACGATCACCGGTACCAGCGGGAGCACGAAAAAGACCACAACGCTCACCTTCCAGGTGAGAAGGTAGTACAACTGAATCAAACCCAGCGCAGGCCCCTTGCCTGCGCTTACTGAAAAGGCCCGGACTCAACAGTCCGGGTCTTTTTATGCGCCGGCCATCGCGTATTCTAACTCTTGGACCTCGACTCTCAACCTGCACGCCCATCCCCAACCCCGTGGGCCGCTGTCGCCGTAACGCTGTGCGGAGTCTGCGCCTTCCTTCAGCTCTATTGCACACAGCCGTTGCTGCCGCTGTTCACTAAGATCTTTCACGCCTCCAAAACCGGCGTGGGCCTGACGGTTTCCGCCGCGACACTGGGAGTGGCGCTCTCCGCGCCGGTGTTTGGAGCGCTCACCGAGCGACTGGCCCGCAAGCGCGTCATCGTTGCCTCGCTGCTGGGCATCTCCATCCCCACGCTGCTCGCGGCTACTTCAACATCTCTTGCTCAGCTCATCTTCTGGCGCTTTCTGCAGGGCATCATGGTTCCCGGCGTAGTGGCCGTGCTCGTGACTTACATCGGCGAAGAGTGGCCTCCTGACCGCGTCGCTCTCATCATGAGCTTTTACGTCAGCGGGACGGCTCTTGGCGGTTTCGCGGGCCGCGTGGGCACCGGCATTCTCACTGACTGGTTCAACTGGCGGATCGCTTTTCTGGCTCTCGGCGCGGCCTCCCTGGCTGGAGCCGCTGCTGTGGCTGCCTGGCTGCCGCACGGACATCGGCGCGCCTCCGCTCCGGCCGGCGCGGGCACCACGTTCCTCTATCAGATGCAGCAGCTTTTCCGCAGCCGCCGGCTGATTGCCACCTTTGCCGTTGGATTCAACGTGCTTTTCTCGCTGGTCGGGGTTTTCACCTGGATCACTTTCCACCTCAGCGCCGTGCCCTATTTTCTTTCGACAACCGCCCTCAGCTCGCTGTTCTTTGTTTACCTCGTGGGGCTGGTGGTTACGCCTGCTGCGGGACTGCTGATCACAAAGGTCGGCCTGCGCGCTGGCATCGCCGGAGCCATTGCCTGCTCCATGGCCGGCGTCCTGCTTACTCTGGCTGCTTCGCTCTCCATTATCATTCTGGGCCTTGCGCTGCTTTCCTCCGGCGTCTTCATCGCGCAGACGGCTTCGCAGAGCCATCTCCGCGTGGCCGCGCCGCCGGGCTCACGGGTGACCGCAGCCGGCATTTATATGAGCTGCTATTACTTTGGCGGAACCGCGGCAGGCGTGGTCCCCGGAGCTTTCTGGGCCATCGGAAAATGGCCTGCCTGCGCGATGTTCATCGTCGCCATGCAGGCCATCGCGCTGGCTATTGCGCTGGTGGGCTGGCGAACCCCTGTGCCCGCGCCGATCCCCGCGGAATTGATTCCATGAACCCCGAACGCATCCTGGCGAATCTAAGCAGGTGGTGGATGAGGCTGAGGGATCGTTCCTCAGGGGCTGAAGCCCAAACTGATTTTGCGGCGCTTTCGGCATGACTGAAGTCATGCCCTGTTACAAAGCAGTTTGGAACTTGCGCCAGAATGTGTTTTTCCGCAAGCTTTGAAGTCCGTACCGTTTAACTGAATTGCGCACTTTCGATCTGACCCCATTTCCCTTGTAGGAGAAAGTTTTTGTCCGCAGCTTCTACCGCATTGCCGGCACCCGGCGGCGTCACCGTCACTAATCCCCAGGCCGTGGAGCAGGCGGCATGGAAGCCGCGCGTGAATCCCTGGCTGATTGCCATGACCGTGGCGCTGGCTGCCTTCATGGAGGTGCTCGATACCTCCATTGCCAACGTGGCCCTGCCGCATATCGCCGGCTCGCTGGGCGCTAGCACCGACGAGGGTACGTGGGTGCTGACCAGCTACCTGGTGGCCAACGCTATCGTGCTGCCGCTGGGCGGATGGGCGTCGAACCTGATGGGCCGCCGCAACTTCTTTGTGATGTGCATTACCATCTTCACAATTGCCAGCTTTCTTTGCGGCGCGGCGCCTTCTCTGCCCATCCTGCTGATCTGCCGCGTGCTGCAGGGGGCGGGCGGCGGAGGCATGCAGCCCATGGCCCAGGCCATCATGGCCGACTCGTTCGAGCCGCATAAACGCGGCCAGGCCTTTGCGCTTTACGGACTTGTCGCCGTGCTCGCTCCTTCGATCGGGCCAACGATGGGCGGGTGGATCACGGACAACTTCTCCTGGCGCTGGATCTTCTTCATCAACATTCCGGTCGGCATTCTGGCCTTCATCCTGGTGACACGGCTGGTGGACGATCCACCGTGGATCAAGCCCGACCGATCCCTGCTGCGCAAGATGGACTATCTCGGCCTGAGCTTCCTCACCATTGCCATGGCCGGCCTGCAGATTATGCTCGACAAGGGCGAGGAGGACGACTGGTTCTCATCTCCCTTCATCTGCACCTTTGGCTTCCTGTTCGTCTTCGGCATGGTTGGGCTCTTCTATTGGGAGTGGAACCACAAAACTCCGCTTATCAATATCAAGCTTTTCAAGTACAAGAACTTCGCCATCTGCTGCCTGCTTATGATGCTGGTGGGCGGAGTGCTTAACGCCAGCACCGTGCTGCAGCCGCAGTTCATGCAGCAGCTTCTGGGATGGACGGCTACTACCGCAGGCCTCGCGCTCACCGCCGGGGGATTCACGCTGGTCCTGGTGATGCCGCTGGCCGGTCTCGCCACCGGCAAGGTCGCAGCCCGCTGGCTGGCCGTGATCGGCTTCACGCTGTTCTTCTTTACCTACCGCTACGCCGCCAACGTCACCAACCTTGACATGACGTTTGGACAGTCCTCGTGGCTCCGCGTCGTGCAGATGCTGCCGCTGCCGTTCTGCTTCATCTCCATCACCAATGCCGCCTACGTGGGCATGCCCAAGGAGCAGAGCAACCAGGTGGCTGGGCTCATCAACTTTGCGAGAAACATCGGCGGCAGCATTCTGATCGCGCTTACCAACGCCCAGGTCACCTCCCGCTCCCTGTGGCACCAGCAGCATCTGCAAGGCGCCATGAACTCGGGGTCTATTGCCTACAACCAACACGCCAAGGCGATCGCCGGCTTCCTTGGCGGCAGCGGCGGATTCGGTGGACCCAACAGCGGCGGCATGGCGCTGGCCAGCATTTACAACCAGCTCAACGCGCAAGCCCAGGCGCAGGGCTATCAGGACGTCTACATGGAGCTCTCCTGGATGTCATTGGGCCTAGTGCTGCTGGCCTTCCTGCTGAGCAAAAACAAGCCGGGCGCGGCGCCGGCGGGGGCCGAGGGAATCCACTGATTCCGTTCGTCTTAAATTGGGACAGTTGGAAGAGGCAGGGGTAACGCCGGTGATTCCGCTGCCGCGAAAGTGGTATCGCTTGGCACCCTGACTCGCCCTAAACTGGCTATTCGACTCTCCTGCGGATGAGCTCGTCCAGTCTTCAGGGATGAACCCGAATGCAAGCCACCGCGCGCCAATTCGCAGACGTCGAGGCCATACCCTCGGAAGCCGCCACACCCACGCTGGCGGAGATCATCTCCGCGCTTTCCTTTGCGCTCGATCTCACCGAGGGCGCAGTTCCCGGGCACGCGCTGCGTTGCTGCCTGCTGGGCATGCGGCTGGGATGGGAACTCGGCTTTTCCAGTCAGATGCTGGCAGACTTCTATCATGCGCTGCTGATGAAAGATGTGGGCTGCAGCAGCAATGCGGCGCGCATGTGCCAGATCATCGGCGGCGGCGACGACCGCGCTGTCAAGTCCGGAGCAAAGCTCGAAGACTGGACCAAGCCGCACCAGCCCAGCATGTCTGCCGTGCGCCTGTTGTGGAACAGCGTTCATCCCGGTTCCGGGGCGATGCGCAAAGTTGCCGGCATGCTGCACATCGCGTTCACGCAGCACCGGAACAACGAGGAGATGATTCGGCTGCGCTGCGATCGCGGCGCGAGCATCGTGCGCAAGATCGGTTTGAGCGAGCAGACGGCGCAGGCGGTTCGCTCGCTCGATGAGCATTGGGACGGCAGCGGCTATCCGGAGCAATCGAAAGGGTCAGCCATTTCTCCGCTGGCGCGGGTGATGGCGGTGGCGCAGCACCTTGATGTTTTCGCGCTGGAACGCGGGCCGGAGCAGGCCATGATGGTCCTCGCTGAGCGCAGCGGACACTGGTTCGATCCGCAGGTGGTGAAAGCTGCCCAGTCGCTCGACCGGCGCGGCGCACTTTGGATGCAGTGCCTGCCGGTGGGAGAAAGCAGCGCGGCGCAGCGGGAGATTTCAACACGGTCGGCTGTTCTTGACCTCGCGCCCGCTCAGACTGCCCGCATCAGCGCCTCGCACATCGACCTCATCTGCGAAGCATTCGCCGAAGTGGTTGACGCCAAATCGCACTTCACTTTCAGCCATTCTGTGGGCGTGACGAACGTGACTGCGGCCATTTCCACGGCTATGGGACTGGCGCCGGAGCGCAGGCAACTGCTGCACCGCGCGGCCCTGTTGCACGATTTGGGCAAACTGCGCGTACCTAACTCCATTCTCGACAAGCGCGGCCAACTGGATGCCGCAGAGTGGGTCATCATGCGCGAGCATCCCATGCTCACGCGCGCCATTCTCGAACGCGTGAAGCATTTCCGTGAGCTGGCATACGTGGCCGGCGCTCATCACGAAAAGCTGGATGGCTCGGGCTACCCCGACCGTGTGGGAGCGGAACGTCTCACCCAGGAGGCGCGCATCCTTGGCGTGGCGGACGTGTATGGCGCGCTGATTGAGGATCGGCCTTATCGCAAAGGGTTCGAGCCGGAGCAGGCAGTCGAGATCATGCATCGCGACGGTCCGGAAAAGCTGGATGCGGATTGCTTCGCGGCGCTCCGGTCGATCATCGACTCCATCGGCAGCAAGGAGCCTGCTGCTGCGCCGGGGTTTGCGCCGACCGACCGGCTTGCGGACTGGCCTTCTTCTGTGGATGCGGAACTGTCGATCGCGCGATAATGTGACGCGCGGCTCCCTACCCTTTGGCAAACATCGCCTTGATCCCGCGCAGGGCCTGCCTTGTGCGCTCTTCGTTTTCGATTAGCGAGAAGCGGACGTGGCTGTCGCCGTAGTCGCCGAAACCTATGCCAGGGGAAACTGCTGTCTTGGCTTCGGTGAGCAGGCGCTTGGAGAATTCGAGCGAGCCGAGCTTGCGGTATTGCTCGGGGATCTGCGCCCACACGAACATGGTGGCTTTGGGCAGAGCTACCGGCCAGCCCAGTTTGTTGAGGCCCTCGACAAGCACGTTGCGGCGGCTGCGGTAGTTTTCGCAGATCTCGCGCACGCATTCCTGCGGGCCTTCGAGTGCTTGAATGGAAGCGACCTGGATGGGCGTGAAAGTGCCGTAGTCGAAGTAGCTCTTGAGGCGGGCGAGCGCGCTGACCAGCACCGGATTGCCGACCATGAATCCTACGCGCCAGCCGGGCATGTTGTAGCTCTTGGAGAGGGTGAAGAATTCGACGGCTACGTCTTTTGCGCCGGGGACTTCGAGGACGCTGGGCGGCTTGTAGCCGTCGAAGGCGATGTCGGCGTAGGCCAGGTCCTGGATGAGATGGAAGCCGTATTCGCGGGCCAGCTCTACGAGGCGGGCGAGGAACGGAAGCTCGACACATTCTGTGGTCGGGTTGGAGGGGAAATTCACGATGAGCGCCTTGGGGCGCGGGACCATGCGGGGAATCAGGTCTTCAAGCTGGGCGAGGAATTTCTCCTGATCGTGAACCGGCACGCTGACCACGTGGGCGCCGGCGATGACCGGGCCGTAAATATGGATAGGATAGCTGGGGTTGGGCACCAGCACGGTGTCGCGCGAGTCGAGAATGGCCAGGCACAGGTGGGCGATGCCTTCCTTGGAGCCGATGGTGACGATGGCCTCGGTCTCAGGGTCGAGATCGACGTTGTAGCGCGTCTTGTACCAGGTGCAGATGGCCCTGCGCAGGCGCGGGATGCCGCGCGAAACCGAGTAGCGATGCGTGGGCGGCTTCTGCGCCGCTTCCACCAGCTTGTCAACGATGTGTTTGGGCGTTGCCCCGTCAGGATTGCCCATGCCGAAGTCGATAATGTCCTCGCCCACGCGGCGAGCCGATACCTTCATCTCTCCCGTGATGTTGAATACATAAGGGGGAAGGCGTTGAATGCGACTGAACTCTTCCATGATTTCTCCAGAATACAGGGATCAGTTGTCAGGGGTCAGTGATCAGATAGCGCGCGGCGGGCTTGAGTGCCTGCGTCGCCAACTGGATTTTAGGGATGGGGTAAAGTGATCTAGGCGGCCGGGGCCGCCGCAGCACGAGCGGCACGAGCGCGCAGTGCGCGCGAGGTTGCCAGAGCGGCTGAATGTGCTGCCAGATGCATGAGGGGATTATAGCGTGACGGCGGGGGCGGTGTGAGGGGGATTTCGTGTGGTTCGCGTCGCCCCTCCGGGGCGAAGGTTTTCGTCTCGCGTGCATTCCCAGCGTTCCCGTCCGCTGACGCGGACTTCACGCTGGGCTATTCTCGTGTTCTCCCTCCGGGAGAGGGTGCGTTAGGCGCCGAAGACATGCGACTGCGCTAGAGGAACCGCCCCAAGATGCGAGGGGATGACTGAGCCGACGGGATTGAGCTGGACCTTATACTGAAAGATGACATGCCCAAGTTTCTACCCGTAGACGAACAGATGGACCTGCTCGAGAAAGGGGCGGCGGAGATCATCCGCGTCTCTGACTTGCGCGAGCGGCTGGAAGACTCGATCAAAACCGGCCGACCGCTGCGCGTGAAGGCCGGGTTCGATCCCACTGCGCCAGACCTGCACCTGGGCCACACGGTGCTGATGCGCAAGCTGCGCCACTTCCAGCAGCTCGGACACACCGTCATCTTCCTCATCGGCGACTCCACTGCGCTCATCGGCGACCCAACTGGCCGCAATGTCACCCGCAAGCCGCTCACCCGGGAGGAGATCGAGCTAAATGCCGATACCTACAAACAACAGGTTTTCAAGATTCTCGACGAGCAACGGACCGAGGTCCGCTACAATTCCGAGTGGCTCGATCAGCTTGGTTATGCCGGTTTAATCGGCCTCTCCGCCAAGGTCACGCTCTCTCAAATGCTTGATCGCAAGGAGTTCCTGACCCGCTTCCGCGCCGAGCAGGACATAAGCCTCCATGAGCTCCTCTATCCGCTCGCGCAAGGCTACGACTCCGTCGCCTTGAACAGCGATGTAGAACTCGGCGGCACGGACCAGAGATTCAACCTTCTGATGGGCCGCGAGCTACAGCGCGACTACGGCCAGAAGCCGCAGATTGTGCTGATGACGCCGATTCTCGAAGGCACAGACGGCGTTCAGAAGATGAGCAAGTCTCTCAATAACGCCATCGGCATCAATGAGCCGCCTGCCGAAATGTACGGCAAGCTGATGTCGATCAACGACGAGCTGATGTGGAAGTACTGGATCTTCCTCACCGATCTCCGCCTCTCTGAGGTCGAATCGCTACAGGCTGAAGTCGCCGCCGGCAAGCTGCATCCCATGGAAGCCAAGAAGCGCCTTGCTCGGACAATCACCGCCGGCTTTCACGGCGAGGGCGCCGCGCAGGCTGCCGATGAAAACTGGGCGCGGATGTTCCAGCAGAAAGAGGCTGCGGAGGACCTGGAAGAAGTGCCCATTGCCTATGCCGACTTGGTTGGGCCATCGGGCGCGCCGGGAGCATTGCAGATCCGCTTGCCCAAGCTGCTTGTCCAACTGGGCCTGGCTGCCAGCGGGGCCGAAGCGAGCCGCAAGATCGCCGAAGGCGCCGTAAAGCTGGACGGCGAAACTTCCACGAATGCACTCATTCTGCTGGCTTCTCTTCCCACGCGGATCGTGGTCCGCTTGGGCAAGCGCGCTAAAGTCGCTCTTATTACCTAACAATGGCGCACGCAGACTGGCCATGTGGCATCTCAGGTGCGGCCAATTGGCTCATTCAGTCTAGCAAAGTGGCATTTTCAAATTAGCCAATTGGCATTTCCATTAGCTATCAGGTCAGCCTCCGCTCATTCATGTTCCAAATCCCCCTCGGTCCAGAACAGGACGGCTTGGGGCAGGGTGAAGTAGACGATGGCCGAGGCTACGAGCAGCCCGTAGGGCAGGCGATTGAGGAAGACTTGCAGAGCTGGATGCCAGGCCGGGTTGAACGGGAGGCTCCTCACGGCTACGGCAACCAGCGCGGGGATGAGCGTCAGGTCCCAGTACTTGTAGGCCACGTAGTGGGCGTAGTAGCGGCGGTAGCGCTCACGCTCGTCCCCGCCGGTGAAGGGTGGCACCACGCCGCGCTTGTAGCTGCGGCCGCCGAGGATGTTAGCGAGCACCAGGAAGGCGAAGATGATCAGAAAACTCTCGGAGGATCTGCCGTAAACCGAGAACCACGCGATGACCAGTCCGATGAACTGAGCGTAGATGAGCACCAGCAGCCAGCGACGCCGCGTCCGCGTGGCGATGTTGATGCGCTTGCCAAAGAAATCGAACTCGGTTTTCATTCGGGCGCCTCCGTGTCGGGCTCGGGTTTTTGCATGGTTTTGAATCCAGCGGTCCCGTAGACTTGCTGGCTCAGCGGCTGGAACGGCTGTCTGGAGAAGATGGCCTCTACCGGCAGCCCAAAGTATTCACCCAGCGATAGCGCCAGCTTGAGGCTGGGGCTGTAGTCGCCGCGTTCCAGAAAGCCGATGGTTTGGTAGTTCACATCCATGGCTTCGGCCAGATGCTGGCGGCTGATGCCGCGCTCGGCGCGCAGCACTGCAATGCGGTTGTACAAACCGCTCTCGCCTGGGCCTTTCTCGGATGTGCTGTTCATAATTCAGAATGAATTATTATGTAATTAAAACATTATGTCAAGATAGAGTAATAGATTTCTTCTACAAACTCGACTGATTACTTTTTGGGTACTGGTTGGTTACTACCGGGTAGGGGGGTAGGGGGGTGGTCATTTTCTCCCGTTGAATTCTGGGATGGTGGCTGCTCCGGGATTTCGGAGTTGTGGATCTCAGGCATCCCATTTATTCATCGTGCGCTTTTCATGCGTAATTATGTGCAAGGCATGGGAGATTTATTTTTTGCCGCGCGTGGAGGGGAAAAGTCCGGCCCGATTGCTCCTGCATCGGGGGTTCGCGTCGTCCCTACGGGACGAAGGCAATGTTCGGCCGGCGATCCCAGCATTCCGCTGCGCTCCATGCTGGGCTACTATCGACGGCTCCCTCCGGGAGCAGGTCTGAATCGGAACAACCTCCTGAGTCTACACACCTAAAGCCCGCTGCCGTTTTCGAGCGCATGCGGCACGACTGAAGTCGTGCCCTGACACTTCTCAACTCTAATTTGGAGTTTCACCCGGCATGTAAGGTCGTGCTCTGCCTTGGCTTCAGCGGTCCGCGCTCAATGCGAAGGCGCGCGCGGAATCGAGCAGCCGCGCTACTGATTCCTTGGAGCAGGATTCGGTGTAGATGCGCATCAGGGGCTCGGTGCCGCTGGCGCGGAGCAGCAGCCAGGTTTCGGCGGCGTTGGGCTTGGTGGCGGCTTCGGGGTTGTCCAGGTAGAACTTTACGCCGTCGAGATTCTCCTGGCGGAGGATCTTCATGCCGGCAAAGACCGGGTCGCCAACCTGGAGCGCGCGGGCACGGGCAATGGCGGCGTTCTTGACGTCGTCGGAGATATGGAGGTCGATGCGGCCGTATTGGTGCTCGCCGTACTCGGCTTGCAGGTCGGCGACTAGCTGACCCAGCGTCTTGCCTTCCTGGGCCATCACGTTGGCCAGCAGCAGCGCGTTCAGCAGGCCGTCGCGCTCGGGCAGGTGACGCTGGAAGCCGATGCCGCCAGATTCCTCGCCGCCCATGACGATCTCACGCTCCAGCATGAGGTCAACGACATATTTGAAGCCGATGCCGTGCTCGATGAGCTCGCGGCCGTATTTGGCGGCGATGCGGTCGAGCATTTTTGTGGTGTTGAAGGCACGCGTGACGGCGCCGGGCCAGCCTTTGCGGCGCAGCACCCAACTGAGAAGGACAGAGTAGATTTTGTGCGGATCGACGAAGTCGCCGTGCTCGTCGGTGGCGCCAATGCGGTCGGCGTCGCCGTCGGTGCAGAGGCCGGCCTGGCAGCCGTTGGCGACCACTGCCTCACCCAGCGCGCGGATGTTCGGCTCGATGGGCTCGGGGTTGATGCCGGGAAATAGCGGGTTGACGTTACCGCGGATCTGTACGTGGGCCACGCCGATGCGGGTGAAGATGTCGGAGATGAGGGTGAGGCCGGCTCCATACATCGAGTCGATGCAGAACTTCATGCCGGAGTGGGCGATGAGGTTGAGGTCGGTGAAGTCCTCGATGGATTTGAGGTAGGTGGGCAGGAAATCGACTTCTGTGATGGGAGCAGGCTTGGGTGAGAGTGCGACCGGCTGGCCCAGGTAGGACTCGATTGCGGTAATGATGGAGGGTTTGCCTGAGCCGCCATACCAGGCCTTGTACTTGACGCCGTTCCACTGCGCGGGGTTGTGCGAGGACGTGATCATGATGCCGCCGGCAGCCTTGCGCTCGCGGACGCCGAAGCTGAGCGCCGGGGTGGGTGTGATGTCGTTGGCCAGCAGGACTGGAATCCCCCGCGCCGCAACAACATCTGCGCAGGTGTGCGCAAAAGCTTTCGATCCGAAACGCGTGTCGTAGCCGATGCAAAGACCCCTGGCGGGATCTTCGTCAGCGGAGCCCTTGCGTGAGTGGACATAAGCAGCCACCGCTTCGGCCGCGGTGCGGACATTGGCAAAGGTGAAGTCGTCGGCGATGACGCCGCGCCAGCCGTCGGTTCCAAACTTGATTTGAGGATGAGGCATTCCGAGTTCAAGCGCTCCTAGAAGCTAGAGTAAAGCATTGCGGAGGCGGGAGTTGAAGTCGCGACGGAGACTATAGGCGGCTTGCCCAATAGCCAGGACGGCGCTTGGCGTGGGCTATGGCGATGATTTGAATCTTGCGGGGAAGCTCAAGGAAGACAATGAAATATGGGTAGGAATCACAGGATCACGCGGCGCGTGCCTCGCAGATAAGGGGCACAGATCCTGGGGGATTTTCATAAAACGCCGAATGCATCTCGAAGTTCCGCATCAAAGCTCAATGCCGCCGATTCGTTTCGAACCCAATACCATTCAAACGCAAGGTTTATCTCGGTCTTGGCCTCCGGGTGAACCTGGACCGGCTTCATCCACGCTGCCTGGCCCGGATCGTCGCGGCCATCTCGGCAAGCACATCATCGAGCGGGATCAAGTCGACCGCACCGGAGTCGATCTCGTCGAGGCGGCGCTTGATTTCGCCATCCCAGGCGGCTTCAATCTCCGCTTCCGCCGGGCTCTTATCTTTGATAAGAAGGCTTTCGACAAGCCATTCCTGTTCGTCTGGAGGCAACTGGCGGGCTTCTTCGAGAATTTTCTGGGCGGTGGGGCTCATGAGGAGATTGTAGCGCGGAATCGACTCCCTGGTCTCAAGTGCGAGACCAGGGGCACCCGCCGGATTGGATTGTTGAGAGTCGCAGAAATAGGCGTAACGAAAACTCAGATCAGCTCGGCGCGGCCGAGCAGGCCCAGTTCCTTCACGATCTTGCCTACATCCTGGGAGTGATCGCGGTGGGCGATCAGCAGCGCGTCTTCAGTGTCCACGATGACAAGGTTTTCAACGCCGACCAGCGCCACAAACTTTTTGGGGCTGTAGATGTAGTTGTTGCCGGCTTCGATGGTCATGTGGCCTTCGCTTTCGGCTACGTTGCCGTCGCCGTCACCGCGCAGGCGGGTGTCGAGCTGGTACTCGTAGAGCGAGGCCCAGGAGCCGAGATCGTTCCAACTGAACTCGGCAGGCAGACAGTAGAGGTGAGACAGGTGCTCGCCCTTGGCTGAACGCGGCTCGAGCACCGCGTAGTCCACGGAAATGTTTTCACACTTGGGATAAAGGGCGTGGAAAACGTCTTCAAATTCGGGAGTGCCGTAGGCAGCGGCGATGCCTTCCAGCAGCGGAGCGGTCTCAGGCAGATGCTCGCGCACGGCGTTGGCCAGGGTGCGGGCTGACCACAGAAACATTCCCGAGTTCCAGTAGTAATTTCCGGCGGCGACAAACTCGTCGGCGCGATTCTGGTTCGGCTTTTCGGTAAAACGCCGCACATGCAGCATGGCATCGTCTTTGGTGTAGTCGCCGGTCTCGATGTAGCCGTATCCCGTTTCGGCGCGGGTGGGCTCAATGCCGAGGACAACCATGTTGTCGCCGGTGGCAGCCAGGGCTATGCCCTTTTGCAGAGCCTTGAGGAAGCGCGGCTCGTCCGCAATGACGTGATCGGAGGGAAAAACGCCCAGCACGGCGCTGGGATTCTGCCGTTCGATGAGAAACGCCGCGAGTCCGCAAGCCGGCGCGGTGTTGCGGGCCACGGGTTCCTGCACGATCTGGCCCGCGGGCAAGCCGGGCAACTGATCGGCAATTTCGTGGGCGAGGTACTCGTTGGTAATGATCCATGTCTTGTCCAGGCCGGCCAGGGGCTTGAGGCGCTCCACAGTCTGCTGAATCATGGACCGTTCGCCATCAAGCGCCAGCACCTGCTTGGCGCGCGCGCGGCGGGAACGGGGCCAGAAGCGAGTGCCGCTGCCGCCGGCGAGAATCACGGGACGAAAATCGATTGACTTCGACATTGAAGACACATCCTACCGGAGAAGTGCCACGTTTGCACAGGGGCGCGCATCATTTTCTGGGACGGCGTTGATTGTGCGTGGGCGAAGGGTCGTGGTTTCCCGCCCATTCGACGAAAAGAAGTCGAATGGACGGGGCACGGAGCACGGATGTTCGTTTCGAGGTTGAAGCACCGTTGCGGCCCCAGCGGCGCCCATTCCAACCCAGGTGGTTATTTCAGCGCGGTCAGGAATTCGCCCATGCGGCGGACGCCTTCATCGATGTTCTGCCTGGTCACCGGGTAGGAGATGCGGATGTGCTCCGAGGTGCCAAATGCTTCGCCGGGAACGGTGACCACGTGTGCCTCATGCAGCAGGCGCGTGGCCAGTTCCGTGGCTGAGCGGACGCCGCCTTTGCCGATAAAGGCGCCGATGTTGGGGTAGACATAGAAGGCCCCCTCGGGCTTGGTGCAGGTGATGCCGGGAATCTCCGCCAGCTTGGCCAGCATGTAATCGCGCAGACCGATGAACTCAGCGCGAAACTCGCAGACGCACTCCTGCGAGCCGGTGAGCGCGGCGATAGCGGCCTTCTGCACAATGCTGGTTGCGTTCGAGGTCTGCTGCGACTGCAGCTTGCTGAGGTTAGCCACAATCGCCTTCGGCGCCAGGGCAAAGCCTGCGCGCCAGCCGGTCATTGAGTAGGTCTTCGAGAGCGAACCGAGCACCACCATGTGCTCCTTGGCCCAGGTAAACGAGCCCGCAGACACCGGCTTACCCTCATAGTTCAGGTACACGTAGCACTCATCCGAAAGCAGGTAGATGCCGCGCTCGTGGGCCAGGCGGACGATCCGCTCCAGGTCCTCTGCCGAGACCACCGAGCCGGCCGGGTTGGAGGGCGAGTTGAGAATGATTGCCTTGGTGCGCGGCGTAATGGCCTTCTCAATGGCGTCGGCCGTTATGCGGAAACTTTCCGCCTCGCTGGTTTCGAGAAAGACCACCTTGCCGCCAGCGTACTGGATGATGTCTTTGAAGCTGACCCAGTAGGGCACCGGCAGGATCACCTCGTCGCCATGGTCCACGAGGATCTGCACGGCGTTGAACAGCGCATGCTTTTCGCCGGTGGTAAAAATCGCCTCGTCGATCCCGTAGTCGGAGCCAAAGTCGCAGGCGTGGCGCTGGACGATGGCCTTGCGCACATCGGGAATGCCGGGAACTACGGTGTAGCGGGTGAAGTTGGCGTCAATGGCGGCGATGGCCGCGTCCTTGATGTGGCGCGGAGTGGGGAAATGGGGCTCGCCGGCCCCAAAATCCACCAGGTTCGCGCCCTGCGCGCGCAGCTTGGCGGCCTCGGCGGCCACAGCCATGGTTGCGGAAACCTCAATGCGGCCGATGCGGTCGGCGAAGACTTTGGTAGGGCTTAAGACAGTCATGATGTCTACTATCTTTGCAGATTTCGCCGCAACCGGAAACCAAGCAGCGAAAAAAGTCGTTTCCAAGCGGGTACCGAGAGCCCGTCCTGAGCTTGTCGAAGGGTCTCGCTTCCAAGACGTGGGAAAGCATAGTGTCCGGATAGCTGGTAATACACCCGGAACAGGGGAACTTGGAGTTCCCTGCGATTTCAGTGCTGGACCGATGATGGAAAAATTGAGGAGCTACCTCCCGAACCGAGCTATTGAACTGTGAGGGTGACTGTGCTTGTTCCAGTCAGCGCGCCCGAGGTACCGGTCACCGTGATCGTGTAGCTTCCAGCCGTTGTTCCGGGTGTTGTCGTGGGTGTGCAAGCTGCGCTGCTACCGCCTCCGCATGCCAGCACGCCGCCCGTGAATACGGCGAGCAGGACTAACATTCCCAATATCGCCCGGCCTTTGCGGCGCCGCGACGGGATGCCGAAGAGGAATATGCCGGCCAGCACAGCGCCTCCACCGGCATACCAAGGAATTCCGTGCGGCATTTGACTCGCCGCGTTGCACTGCGTTGATGTTGCCGCAGTGGTGCTAATAGTCAGTGTGGACGTGCCCGCGCCTGCCGCGGTGATGCTGACCGGTGTTGCGCTGAAGCTGAAGGTGGGTAGATCAGTCGCGCCGGAGGGGCTGGTTGCGATTGCCGCAGTCAGAGCCACGCTGCCGGTGAAACCTCCGCTGGGCGTCACTGTTATGGTTGTGGTGTTGCCGGTGGTTGCGCCAGGCGGGCTAATGGTGATCGCGCCACCGTTGGTGAGAGCGAAGCTCGGCACAGGTGGCGCAGTCACGATTACGGTAACCGTGGTGGTCTGCGTGATTGAACCCGAGGTGCCGGTAACTGTGATCGTATAGCTGCCGGCGGTGGTCGTCGATACGGTGGTGACGGTCAATGCATCCGTCGACCCGGAGGCAACCGAAGGCGTGGCCAGGCTGCATGTCGCCGGGCTGGTGGCGCCGGAAGGACCGGAGACGGCGCAGGTCAGTCCTACGGTTCCGGTGAACCCATTCGACGGGGAGACGGTGATTGTGGATGTGTTGCCGGTGGTTGCGCCTGCGACCAGATTGAGATTGCCGCTGTTGCTGAGCAGGAAGTACTTTCCGCTGAGGGCGGGCATCAGGATCGCGGTCGCTGAGTAAGCGGGAACAGTGACCGTGAAGTTGTTTCCCACTCCGCTGAGTGAGCTTTCGCTGATACCCGAGTTGGCGGTCGCGCTCCCACTGGAGAAATTGGCATTTCCAAAGTTGTACTGGGTGCCCGTGCTGGAAAGCGTGACGCCGGAAATGCTGACGGTGACCGCGGCGTTGTTGGTTGGATCTTCGTTGACGAGGATCACGCCGGTTTGGCCATCGGTGCGCTGGACGGCATGCGTTCTGAGCAGAGAGTTAGAAGATGTGGCCGCCACCATGCTATCTCCGACGCGTGCCACGGTGCTGCTGAAAAGAGTGCCGTAGGAGGGGCCGTCTTGTTCGTTGCTGGTTGGCTCAAGAAAACCCTGGTGGAGGGCCTGGTAGTCGACATTGGAAGCGCCGTTTTCAAACCAGGTGGGAAATTCATCCGCGGCGAAAAGGAATGGGACGATGCCACCAGTATTGGGGGGACCGGACTCGGTGACGAGAATCTGCATCTCGTTCACGTTGCTGAGCGTGTAGTAAGCCTCGAGGTCGGAACGAATCTGAGCCACGAGTGCCGGAATTGTGGCTTGCGCGGCGAGGGCCTGGGCATCGGTGCCATTGGGATACCAGTGCACGATGACAAAGTCCGGGTACAAGCCGGTGCCGCTGAGCGCGCTGGAGATGGCCTGGAAGACATCCTTGTCCCAGCCTGGAGAGTACTGCGATGTGTTTACCGAGATGCCGCACTTGATGCTCGGATCGACGGCCTTCATGGCCAGGACGAACGCTGCGGCATTAGTCCCGTAAGCCGTGGGCGAGAGCGCGGCGTTGCCCACGCGATTAGCTGCGGTTTGGTCTAAATCGTGAAGGTCGTATTCCCAATCCCAGCCGGAGTAGTAGCCGTTGCCGTAGGTTTCGTTTCCGATTTCCCAATAGACAATGCCGTAGTTGTTGGTGACGTTGGCGTATTGGACCCAGGACGCGGCCTCACTGGGCAACGCCGGACCGTCGTCGGTGACGTTGGAGCCGTAGTTGACCGTAATGACTGGAGCGGCGCCCGCGGGGAGCACAGTGTCGCTCATCCACAGGTTGAATGAAGTATTCGGGGCCAGGTAAGCGCCGTCGTTCAGCGTCTGATCGGTGCCGCTGATGAAGTTGAATACATCAGCGTAGGAGCCGCCGGGATAGCGCAGAGCAGTGACCCCGGCGGCCTGAAGTGCAGGGGCCACCCCGCTGGCGGTGAGTCCGCCGTCGTAAACCGCCGTGTCAACTCCGTAGCCTTCAGGAGGTACTGCAGCGCTGACCGAGGTGGCGTTGACGGTGACTGATGCGGTGGTTTGCGACAAGGCGGAGCATGCGGGCAGACACAAAGCAACCGCTGCCAGAACGGCGTGAATACGTTTTCTCGCAGGTGTGTTCCTTAGGATACGCTGCGCGATGAGCGAATTCATAGACTGGGTTCCTTTCGTGGGTAAGGCTCACTCCGGATAGCTGGCAGCGCGGGGGAGGCATCGGGTGGGGACAATGATGCCGCTTTCTTCCCAGCTCTCAAATCCCGTCTGGCTGATGCGTAATCTCCGGTACCCTGATTCCGACCGCATCAACCTGAATTTGCGGCCCCTTTTGCAATCTTACTTGCAGGCCTCGAAACGAATCAAGGCGGGTGGCACGCATTTCGAGGACCTTGCTCAGCCGTGAACTGATAGTGCCCGAAGTCTCGCTTTCTAGGCCTGGGATCGTACGAACCGCTCCTAGCTACGGATTACTCCCGAAAAACGCCGAACGATCCGGGAATGGATTGCGCCCGGATGGTCGCCTACTCGGCAGTTAGTGTTTAATCATCTCCGCGGGATGCTCCATCCATCGCTTCTTTCTAGCGAAGGGTGGGAGACCGCGGGCCCTCTCAAGCACCAGCTCTTCGCCGCGCCGGACGCCGCCGAAAATACTCGAAAATCGTTTGCATATAATTACGCTCCCAAAGCGCACAATTAAAAGATCAAGCCAGAATCGAGCCCTGCGACCAAGCTTTCCCGGAGGAACTGATGCTGAAAGCCATCGAACCATCAGGCTGCCTGACACCCACCCCTCTGCCACTTTTGCGGCAACCTTCAGAATCTGGAAGGTTTAGTTGACCTTTGAACCGTTTATGCCTTCCAGAATAAAGGGCTTAGACCCTCCAAAATCATCGGAAGATCGGTCAAAACCCGCCAGCTTGGTCCTGGGTTCCGAGCTCTCCTAACCCTTGCTGATCCGTGCACGCAGCCGCTTGAGCACGTTGGGAGGGACGAGACCTGAGACATCGCCGCCGAAGCTGAAGACTTCCTTCACCATGCGGGAGCTGACAAACGAGTAGCGGCCGGCGGGCTGGAGGAAAACGGTCTCGATCTCCGGAGCCAGACGGCGGTTCATCAACGCCATTTGGAATTCGTGCTCGTAATCGGAGATGGCGCGGATGCCGCGCAGGACTGCCGTTGCTCCCTGGCGTCGCGCAAACTCAACCATGAGGCCATCAAACGTGGCAATGGACACGTTGCCCAGCGCGCTGGTAGCTTCTTTGAGCATCTCGACGCGCTCCTCGACGGTGAAGAGGGGATTCTTGACCGGATTCTTGAGAATGCCGACTGTCAGGTGCTCGAAGAGCTTCGAGCCGCGCTGGATGAGGTCGACGTGGCCGTTGGTCGGCGGGTCAAAGGTGCCGGGATAGAGGGCTTTCACGCTCATTGGGCTGCTCTAGTGGGATTCTAGCAGCGCGGAATACAACCGGCGGTTGAGGTCCCTGTGCTGAAGCTCAAATTACTCTGCCGTCGACATCGGCAAAGAACCTGATTCCTGAGATCACAAGCTTGCGCAGATCTCCGTCATTTGTAACGAAGAGATCCACTCCGGCAGCGCCCGCAGTAGCCAGGTGGACTCCGTCTGCCTGCCGCACTCGCGTTTGTGCGCGGATGATGCTGTATCGGTCTGCAGCTTCCATGTTGAATGGCAGAATCTCGACCTCCTTGCCGTCAAAGAATTTCTTCAAAGTGCTGACCGCTGCCAAATCGTTCAATTTACGGGGGCCAGTTAGAACTTCTCCCACAGTAAAAACACTGGTACATAATCTGTCGCCACGGCGCAGCATTGCCTCATGCATGAGTTTTACGCGCGGGCCGAAAACAGGATTCGCCTCGAGCAAATAGATAAAGATCATCGAGTCCCAGTAGACCCGGTTCACTTCGTTGCCTCGTTCTTTCGCTGCTCCAGCTTCTCACTCTCATATCTTTCCCATGCGTCCGGGCCCCATTCCCTTTCGCGCCTGAGGTATTCTTCTCCACCGCCGAACTGCTTGTATGCTTCGGCCAGAATGCCGTACAAGTCCATCAGCCCAACTCCGTTTGGAACCACTTTCGATTCAGGTGCGTTTTGATCGCCGCCGTGCAGCACCCGGTAAACAAACTCCACTGTGGTGCTCGGCCCCCCGGACGGCGGCCCGCCCTTCTTTTCGATCAATGCCAACCCGGCTTCCTGCTGAAACTCCCTGGATGACAGGGTTGAAAAGACTGATGGAGTCCTATTCGTCCACCCGAGTTCTTTCTGGATATTCCCAACCTTTACTTGAACCGTCTTCTCGCCTCTTTGACGGGCAGGAACCACGTAAGCGGAGATTACGTGCAACTTCGTTTGCTCGGTTGGTTTCATGAATGCCTCCTATATATACATAACCATACATACATTACTTTCATGCGTCAAGAAAACCGGCTGCTTGCTAGCATTCGCTTCAAAACAGGTGATTTCCCCTACCCCTTGCGCGGGCGAACGGCTTCTTTGGCTTCGATGTGTCCGGTGGGGGGAACTGCGGGGACATCGGCTTTGACGGCGCCGATGCCAAGCTTCTTGCGCAGCTCGGCATCGATCTTGGTGAAGATGTCCTTGTTGTCTTTGAGGAAGGTGCGGGTGTTTTCGCGGCCCTGACCGATGCGTTCACCGCTGTAGCTATACCATGCTCCGGATTTCTCCACGATGTTGTTGGCCACGGCCAGGTCGAGCACGTCGCCTTCGCGGCTGATGCCCTCGCCGTAGAGAATGTCGAACTCGGCTTCGCGGAATGGCGCGGCGACTTTGTTCTTTACTATCTTCACTTTGGTGCGGTTGCCGGTTACGACGTCGCCATCTTTGATAGCGGCGATGCGGCGAATGTCGACGCGCACGGAGGAGTAGAACTTGAGGGCGCGGCCACCAGTGGTGGTCTCCGGATTGCCGAACATGACGCCGATCTTCTCGCGGATCTGGTTGATGAAGATGAGGGCGGTGCGGGACTTGGAGATGGTGCCGGTCAGCTTGCGCAAAGCTTGCGACATGAGGCGAGCCTGCAGGCCCATGTGGGAGTCGCCCATTTCGCCGTCCAGCTCGGCTTTTGGGACAAGAGCGGCGACCGAGTCAACGACCAGCACGTCAATGGCGCCGGAACGGACCAGGGCTTCTGTGATTTCGAGGGCCTGCTCGCCGCTATCGGGTTGAGAAACCAGCAGGTTGTCTACGTCCACGCCGAGCTTCTTGGCGTAGCCAGGGTCGAGAGCGTGCTCAGCATCCACGAATGCAGCCAGGCCACCGAGCCGCTGAGCCTCGGCGATGACCTGCAGCGTGATGGTGGTTTTGCCGGAGGATTCCGGGCCGAAGATCTCCGTGACGCGGCCGCGGGGAATGCCGCCGACGCCCAGAGCAGCGTCAAAGCTGATGGAGCCGGTGGAGATAACTGCAATGGGCAGAAGAGCTTCCTTGGAGCCGAGGCGGACAATGGAGCCTTTGCCAAACTGTTTTTCGATCTGTGCGAGGGCGAGTTCTACGGCTTTGGCGCGGTCGTCGGCAATGGCCATTGGGAGTCTCCTTAAATTGCTTACCCGGCGCGAGTTCCGGTATTTGAATGGAATGATCCCGGGTTGGGCTCAATTGGATTTCGATGGGATTGTAGCAGGGCTGGAGGGACAAAGACAGGGAAAAATAGCGAACAAAAGGAGAAAGTCGATTGCCGGCTCGCAAAGGGCTGAATTCGTTGAAAATCCGCCAGTGATAAGATTCTAGCCAGCGAGGCGCCTCGACAATGGTAACTCAACCGCCCAACGGTCAACAATACGGCCCTGGAATAACGCGGATTTCTGTGACTGGCTTCAAGTCCCTTGCCGAGAAGACCGAGGTGGAGATTCGGCCTCTGACCGTTTTGGCTGGCGCAAATAGCTCTGGCAAATCAAGCCTGATGCAGCCTCTGCTGCTGATGAAGCAGACGCTGGAGAGTGATTTCAACGCGGCGGGGCCATTCTTGCTGTCCGGCCCTTACGCTCAATACTCAGAGGCAAAACAGTTCCTTTCACGTGCACAAGGGCTCAACGACTCTATCCAATCTCTAACTCTTGAATTTGGCTTCGATGAGGGAATGGCTGCTGGGATGACCTATTTGACCGGGTCGGAGGCAGGCCTGAGTGTTGGAGAAACCTGGGGATCGAATGCGGCTAAGCAGCTGAAATGGAGAATCGCCAAAAGCTCAACCCCTGAGGAGTTGAAGGCGATGCTTCTCAAGTTCGGTTCGATTCCATTGCTCATGGAGCAAGTTGGCTTAACGGTATTGGCCGTTCAAGACTACGGGTTTTACCAGTGTGTCCTCTACGCCACGCCTGCAGGTTCAGGAATGCAGCAGCGAGAACTGTATTTCTGGCAAGAGAACCTCGCTCTCAACTCACAAATACGCAGGATGATCTACGTCCCTGGGGTTCGCGGCGGTCGGGGTCGGAAGGAACTGTTTGCAGAAATTACTGAGCATGGATTTTTCCCGGGATCGTTTGAGAGCTACGCGCCAAGCCTCATCTACTCATGGCAGCAGTCCAGGGAACGCAAAAAAATACACGAGCTAGTCAGGGCATTGGGCACCCTGGAGTTGGCTGCCGGCATTGGCGCGGTTAGGCAGAATGAATCGGAACTGGAGATTCGCGTACCCAGGACGCGCAACTCTGATCATAATGATTTCGTCAACATTGCTGACGTGGGGCTAGCGGTCCCTACGGTTTTTCCCGTACTGGTTGCCTTAATTCAAGCCGAGCCAGGTCAGTTGATTTATATCGAGCAGCCCGAACTTCACCTTCACCCGCGCGCTCAGTGGAGACTCGCGCAGTTGATTGCAGATGCCGCCAATCGCGGTGTGCGGCTCGTGATCGAAACTCACAGCTCGCTCCTGCTCCAAGGCATTCTTACATGCGTAGCGAAGGGCGTCATCTCGCCTCAGAAGGTGGCGCTTCATTGGTTCGCGCGCAACGACGTGGGATTCACCACGGTCAAGACGGCAAATCTCGATTCCGAAGGCAGGGTCGGAGATTGGCCATCCGATTTCGACGATGTAGAACTGAGGGCGAGCAACGATTATCTTGACGCGGTTGAAGCAAGGCTGATGGCGGGCAAGGGAGCCGCATGAGGCTGGTGATCGACGCGAACATCGCCCAGTCCGCCGGAAGCTCCGACGTCCCAATTTCACTTTACAGCCGCGAGTGCCTGAACGCCGTACGCGAACATGGGCATATCGCGGTCTTCACGCGACAACTTCTTGGTGAGTGGGGAGACCATGCTTCACTTTTTTCGCGGCAATGGTGGAGATCAATGGTCGCGCGCAGGCGAATTGAATACGGCGAGGGCGCGGAGTTTCTGATTCACCTTGAGCGGGCCTGTGCCTGCCTGGCACAAGACAGATGGAAAGAAGACCTTCGCAAGGACTTTCACTTGGTCAGGGCAGCGCTTGCCGCGGACCAAACAATCCTGTCGAACGAAATCAGTTTTCCAGGATATCTGTCCATCGCCGCGCGCACGGTACGCGTACTGTCTGCGCTTTATTACGCGAGTCCGGCCGTCGAAGGCGAGCCTTGCATCGAATGGGTACGCGCCGGGACTCCGCCATCAGCAACCCGACGAATTGACGTGTGGTCTGAAAACCGCCCTGCGCAAGACTCTAATCAATAAACTTGCCCGGCTCGGCTCGTCAAACTGTGTAAGCGCCGATGCGGGTTTCGCGGCTGGTAAGCGAGTCAGAGGCGCGGTCGAGCACCTCGTATTCCGTGTCGTGGTCCTTGCGGAAGGCGCGGAAATCGTCTTCGCTGGCCCAGCGGTCGATGGTGAGATAGGTGAAGGGGATGTAGGCGTCGCGCAAGAGCTCTGTTCCCAGATAGTTAGGCGAATTGCGGAAGAGCTGGGCCCAGGCGCCTTCGGGGCCGTAGGCGGCTTCGAAGGCGGCGACTTTCTCCTCGGCAATTTCGAACTGCCAGACGACGACAAACATGGGCGGCACCGAAATGGAGTACAGATTACAGATTACAGCTTCCAAACTAACGGTTCGCGGCAATGCGGACCATTCTTCGTAAGGCCCGCGACCCAGAGTTGTGCCTCCCCACCCTAGTGAGGCGTCCCCGAAGTTCGTGCAAGAACAACAGCAGATCCTTCGACTCACAACCCCCAAACTGAAAGACGTTTGGGGCCCCGTTCGCTCAGGATGACAGCAATAATTTTTGTTATGAATTTCTGGGACAGGACACTAGCCGCAAAAGAAAGTGCGCAGTGCCCAGATGGGGCAACCAGACGTCTGCTCTCCGTCTGACGAAGCCGCATCAACTCACCTTGACATACGTTGTGTAGGGGCGCGAGCCAAGCCAGGTAAACGGTAGCATCGCCACCGGGCCGGTCGCCGTGGTCACCTGCCACTGTCGTTCGCTCACGCGGCGGGCTGCCAACAACTGCTCCCGCGTGATTTTCGGCAGCGGCGCGGACTGCGTTTCCTTCACCGCCATCAGCACCAGCGGTCCACGCATGAGCGCGACTGTGTCCGCATGCTGCGCATCGATCGGTTCGAGGCGCATTCTGAGCGGAAGCTCGAGCTCCACGCGGTCTCCGGTCTTCCACTCGCGTCTGATTGCGGCAAACTGTCCCGGCACGGCCAGCTCTTTCTGGCGCGCGCCGTTTACGAAAATCTGCGCGCCCTCAGCCCACGCCGGAATGCGGAAATGAAGCGTCAACTCCGTGGGTTGAGAGGCGTTCACTGTAAAGCTCACGTGGTCCTCGTAGGGATACTCGCCCTGCTGCGTCAGCGACAGCGCAGCGCCGTTTTCGTTCCAACGAAGCGTGGACGGCACGTAAAGAACCACATACACTGCCTGCGGGCCGCGCAGATAGGTGTTGATACGGTAGTCCGCGGCCACCTGGGGCAGCGTGCCGGAGCAGCACGCCCAGCGGGCCTGCTTGTACACGCGCTGGGCGTCGAAATTGTAATCGGCGTAATAGAAATTCCTGCCGTTTTCCTCGAGCGGCAGCGCGCCCAGCACGGTGTTGTACATGGTGCGCTCCATGCTGTCGCCATAGTGGGCATCGCGCGTGGCGCGCAACAGATAGCGCGTCACTTTGAAATGCGCATAACTGCCGCACGGAGTCTCAAAGCTGGCGTGGGTGTTGGTCAGGCTGTTGTAGACATCCGGACTACCGGGCGCGCGCAGTGTTTCATCGGGGCCCCAGCCTCCGGTCGCGTAGCTCTGCGCCTGCAGCATGGCAAAGGCATTGCGGGCCGCGCGCAGGTGCTTCTCGCTTCCCGCCACCAGGTACGCCATCATCGCCGAGTTGAGCGAGTTCACGTGGCTGTACGCATGCCTGCCGTTGAGCACGTTCTCATTGCGCGAGAGCGGATCGAACCAGGGCTTGTCGTTCAGGTATTGCAGGCCAAGGTCGTAGTAGCGCTTGCCTGCGCCGCGCTGGTACGCCAGAAACAGGTTCTCCGGCATGGTGTATGACTCGTCCCACGTCCACGAGTCGTCTTTTGGATCCTTATCCGGGCGCCAGTTCACGTTGTGTTCCACCGCATGGCCTGGCAGTTGCGGCAGCGCGGTGTTGGTGGTCTGCTCCAGAATTGCCAGCGCCTGCGGGTCCTTGACGTAGGTGTGCGAGTCGAGCAGTCCCAGCACAAGCTTGTCGTAGGTGTAGGCGGGGAAGCGGCTCTTGATGTAGTAATCCGCTGAGATGGTCTGGGCATACAGGCGATTGAGCCGCAGCACCTTTTGACGCGTGGCGTCTTCTCCCGTAATGGCGTAGACGCGCGCCAGAGCGGACACCCATTGCCCAAAGGTGCATCCGGGAGCAAAGCCCTCATCGAAGTTTTTGACATGGTCGTAGTTGGGATCGTAGTCGTACCAGCCACCGAGGGCTTCGCCGGGAGCGGCCATGCCGGACATCTGGCGGAACGGCTTCAACAGGCTGTCTTCGCTCAGCGCCATCAGCACTTCATGGGTGTTCATCAATTGCGCCTCGTGCGCCTCGCTGGCCATGGACACGTCGCCATAGCTGAACTCCTCGAGCGGCGCGCCCAGAACGGGCTCGGCGCTCCAGGCCGTGCGGCTTCGCGTGCCGACGCCTGCAATCGCCGCCGCCGCTAATGAACCATTCTGAAGAAATCGCCTGCGTGAGATCGCCTTAATTCCCGTTTTCCCTTCGCACATCGGAACTACCCCCTAAGAGCCTGTCCAGAAACTGAGTTTACGGAGGGCCGGTTGAGGTCTGTGGTCTCCCACCCATTCGCAAAACACGCGAATGGATGGGGCACGGAGCGTTTGTGGCGGGTTGGAAATTGGCAAATCGGAGTTCCTGGGCAGGTTCTGAGACACTCCAACATCATGCATCCGGCAGGGCGGGCCTGTCATCTTCGCGGGTGCGACGCCGGCCGCCAGGATTCCTGGAGTACTTTCGAGGCACAACCGGGCGGCCCTGACATTTTCTTTGTTGAACAATCCCCCGATTCAGCCGATACTCTACACAATCTCAAAAAAGTCAGGGCCGGAAATGGAAGGTGAGCCATGAAACCACGCACAGCACTCGTGTATCTTTCCCTGTCCATTGCCCTGGCGAGCGAGCGCCCAGCCGCCTTTGCTACGGTCTCAACCTCCGCGAGCACCAGGAGAGCTTCCGAGCTTGCGAAAGAGGCCTCTCAGGCGACTCCTGCCGCGTTATCCGCCGTGCACTCGTCCACTGCGCGCCAGCTCTTTCCCGTACAGGACGAGAAGGGTTTGCTGCTGACATGCGTTGCGCCGGAGATTGAGACCAACAAAGACACGGATGTCTTTAGAGACTGCACCCTGGCTCCGGGCCGCACGCTGGATGACGTGATGCATTCCTTCATCGGCGCCATGCATGAGGAGCAGCGCAAGCAAGCGCGGGAGCATCGCGAAGCGAACAAGGATTCGGACGGGGAGTCGGCTACAAAATCCGCGCAGAAGTGAAGATTTCTCAGGCCAGTGCGATGAGTCTGAAGTTCGTCGAAGAACAACAGCAGATTCTTCGACTCACCACCCCCGAACTGAAGGGCGTTCGGGGCCCCTTTCGCTCAGAATGACAACCAATTTTGTGTTGCATATTTCAGACTCAGGACACTAGGTGGCCCGAGTCCGAAATTTGCTCCAGAATGATGCGTCATTTTGCGTTCGGCCAACACGGCTAAAAGCGGGTCCCCATTCGACTAAGCTCGGGGAGGCTTTTGATTCCGCTGAAGTGCGCTTCGCTCAGGATGACAGGTTATTTTGCGATCAGGCCTTCAGATTCCTGAGGCTAGTTGTTGCGCAGGGCAACCATGGGGTCGATGCGCGAGGCTCTGCGCGCGGGGATGTAGCCGGCCAGCAAAGCAACAGCGCCGATGAGCAGAACCATCGCGGCAAAAGTGATTGGGTCGCTGGGAGCGGTGTTGAAGAGCAGGGCGGCGATGGCGCGGGAAACCAGGAGCGAGACGCCGGCTCCTACGGCGATACCGATAATGGCCAGGCGCAGCGTCTTGGCAAGCACGCTCAACCGCACAATCGACATGGTTGCGCCGAGGGCCATGCGAATGCCAATCTCTTGAGTGCGCTGGGTGACGGAGTAGGAGATGACGCCGTAGATGCCGATGGCGGCAAGCAGCAGTCCGAGGCCGGCGAACGAAGCAGCCAGGAGCATGAAGAACTGGCGCGGTGAGTTGGCGTGATCCACGAGACTTTGGATGGGACGAAACTCGGCCATTGCCTGTTTGGGATTGATGTCACGCAAGGTGCGGAGCACGCTACCGGCCAGCACCGCGGGCGGAAGCGTGGTGCGGACCACGAGCTGGCCGCCATTGGGGCCGTTCTGCATGGCGGAGTGGTAGATTTGCCAGCCGGCTTCGCCCTCGGAACTTTCTTCATGCACATCGTCTGTGACGCCTACGATGCGCACGAACTGGTTGCCACCGCCAATCATCTGGCCGACGGCGTCATGATTGGGCCAGTGGGCGTACTGGTCAAGGAAATTCGCAAACGAGCGGTTGATGAGGACGACGTTCTCGCTCTTGGGACCGTCATCCCAGCTGAGATCGCGGCCACGGATGCCGGTGCCCATGGCGCGTAGATATCCGGGGGTGATGACGTAGACCAGTGGCGAGCCGTTAACATTTTCGGGCTGCTTGACGCCTTTGGGCCAGGGCAGGCCCCAGGCTCGATTCTGGCCGAGAGGCAAATAGTCGGAGATGCCGACGGCTTCAACGCCGGGGATGGCGCTTACGCGGCGAATGACCTCCTGGAAGATGATGCCGCGCCTAGCCGCGCTCAGCTCGCCGGTCTTATCGTTGGGGACGCTGTCGTCGTAATCGACGTTGACAGCAGCGGCGTGTTGCGGCTGGAAGCCGAGATCGACGTCGAGGACCTGAATGAAGCTGCGCAGCAGCAGGCCCGCGCCGACCAGCAGTACGCAGGCCAGAGCAACCTCAGTAACCACAAGAATGGAGCGCAGGCGCTCGTGCTTGCGGCTCTGACCGGCGCCTGCGCCGGAGTCTTTGAGCGCGTCTTGCAGGTTGCCGGTAGCCATGCGCAGACCGGGGAGCAGTCCGAACAAGCCAGCCGCAACCACAGCGATGAGCACTGTCCAGCCGAGCGCTGCGCCGTCAATGTGCAGCAGGCTTAGCAGCGGAAGCGCGAGGGCTTGCTGATGGCGCAGCCAGGCGATGAGCGCAGCGGCGAGAGCGAGTCCGCAGATGGCTCCCGCGCCGGAGAGGACGAGGCTCTCGGTGAGTAGCTGACGCACGATGCGGAAGCGGCTTGCGCCAAGCGCGGTGCGCATGCCGAACTCCTTGGTGCGCGCGGCGGCGCGGGCAAGCAGAAGATTGGAGAGGTTGACGCAGGCAATCAGCAGGACGCCGCCGACAGCCGACCAGAGAACGACCAGGGAACGACGCAGCTTTCCGCTGATGTAGTCCTTAAGCGGGACGGGGACTACTGCGCCTATGTATTGGCGGCACGACTGCGGCTGCTTGTTGTTCCAGCACATGTGAGTGGCGGCGGAAGCTGCATCGGGGACCGCTTGCCCGAGGGTGACACCGGGCTTGAGGCGGCCGATAAGGGTGATGATGTTGCCGTAGTCGCGGGGTGGCCCGTAGAGATTGAGCGGCGTGAGGGCGTCCACCTTGGCTCCAGGGGAAAAGACGGCGCCGAAGTCGAAGGTGGCGGGTAGAACGCCGATGACGGTGGTTTGCTGGCCGTTCATGTCGAAAGCCTTGCCCACGATGTTGGGGTCGGCGTTGAACTGCCGACGCCACCATGCGTCGCTGATGACGATCACCGGAGCAGCACCATTGTTGCCGTCTTCCGGACGAAAGAGCCGACCCATGGCCGGCTGCACGCCGAGAACCTGAAAGAAATTGGCGATGACGTCTATGCTGGTGGCGGGGATGGGCGCACCACCCAGGTTGAGGTCGAGATTGCCGGGACCGGAGAAGGCGAAGTAGCCGGTCACGTCCTGATAAGAGCGGCTGTACGTGCGGAATTCGTCGTATGCGTCCGTAGAATAGGTGGCGCAGGAGAGGCCGCACTTGGTGGGCGGCGGGGCGATCCATACAAGCCTGTCCGCGTTGGGAAAGGGCAGCGGGCGCAACAGCAGATTGTTGACCACGCTGAAGACAGCGATGTTGGCGCCGATGCCCAGTGCCAGAAGCAAAATCGCGATGAGGGTGAAGCCGCGATCGCGGCTTAGTGAACGCACCGTATAACGGAAATCCTGGAGAAGAATGTCGACTCTCATAATTCCTCGCGCTTCGCGTTGTTGAAACTTCGCTAGATCGATGCCGCCGAAACGAATCATCGCCTGGCGGCGAGCCTCCAGCGGAGTAAGGCCGCGCTCGATGTTTTCCGCAGTCGCAATCTCGATGTGCGAAGCAATCTCTGCTTCGAAGTCGGCGTCGAGCGGAGGCTTACGGAAGAATGAATACATGCGGGAAAGAGCCCGCCGCAGCGCGCCCATCAACGGCCTCCCTCTTCAGACAGATCGAACAGCCGGCCCATCACGTCAGACAGGCGCTGCCAGTGGTCGGCGTCCTTGGCCAACTGCTTCCGTCCGCCGCGCGTGATGGAGTAGAACTTGGCCTTGCGGTTGTTGTCGGATGTGCCCCACGAAGCCGCGATCCATCCGCGCTGCTGCAGGCGGACGAGCGACGCATAGATGGTGCCCTGGTTGAGCAGGATTTCGTCTTTGCTGGCCTGCTCAATGCGGCGCGCGATGCCGTAGCCGTGCTGCGCGCCCATGGCGGCCAGCGTTTGTAGCACCATCAGGTCGAGAGTGCCTTGCAAGAGATCGAGCTTGGATTCACCCATTCTTCACTCCTGTGCGGATACCACACAAGTATTGCATAAGATATGTGGGGATGCCACAGGAAAATGTTTACCGTTGCGGACGGGAGGTAAACCGCGGTAAAGGCTGGAGATAAGTTGAACGTACGGCCGAAAGGCAAATGCAGGTCCTTCGACTCCGCTGAAGTACGCTTCGCTCAGGATGACAGGTGTGTGGTAGGGAAGGATCGAAGAGCAAACGCAGGTCCCCGTTCGACTTCGCTCAGGGCAGGCTTTCGACTGCGCTGAAGTACGTTTCGCTCAGGATGACAGAGTTTTGGGGAGATGAAGATTTGTCAGCGCTGTAGCAGGTCGATGGGCTGGGTGAAGTCGGTGACGCGGATGTGCTTCGCCAGCGTCGGGTGCTGGCGTTCGAGAGCTTTGTACATCTCCCAGGCGACGCGGCGGTAACTGAAGTGACCGGCTGGGGCGGAGCGAAGTTCGGAGATGTATTGGGCTTCGGCGAAGTCCATCTTGAAGAGGCTGCGTACTCTTGTCGCCAGCGGCAAAAGGTAAAGGGCGGATTGAGCGGCTTCTGGGGCCTGGCTTGCGGCGATTTGGGTGCTTGCCGCGTGAGCGGCGGCGAGGGCGGACTCGAACTCAGGCAGCACACCGGCTTCGGCGAGCAGATTCACGTCCGGCGGCAGGTCGGCGGAATCGGGGATCTCGCAGCCGTGCAGCGCGGTGAACCCCTGGATGATTTGCACGCAGCGGCGATGGCGGTGCATGTCGCGGAAGCCGCCAATGTCCATGAGGATATCAAAGCGGAGAGCGGCACCGGCATGAAAGGCGCGCAGCGCTTCATCGTGGCGGCCGCGATGGCGGAGGCCCAACTCGATGACCTCGGAGACGCGGGCTTCGGGCAGCGCGGCTACCAGGTCGCGAATCTGTCTATAAGGATGGTGGCTGGCGGAATAAAGGAGCGTCGCGGCTAGCTCGACCTCCAGGGTTTCGAATCGCTCAACCAGGTCAACCACCGGGGCTTGTGTGATGGGGATGTCGGCCAGCAATTGAGCCGCTGCCTGAGCGAGTTCGGTCGGCGTCTGAATGATGTACTGGTTGGCTTCAGCGTATTTCACGAGCGTGGGCGCAGTGCGGACCTCGCGCGTGAAGAGGTTCGCGGCTTCAGCGGAGATTGGCGACAGTAGGCCGCCTGATGCTCCGATCGAAGTGAGGATTGCATCGTCTGTCTGAGCTTCCCCGGTCCGACGCTCGAAGGTGTCGAGTTTATCGACGAAGGCCTGGGCAGCCTGCGCGTTCACATTCCAGGCGGGGCCGGTGGCGGCTTCGCGGAGCTTGAGGCCGAGGTCGCGGACTTCGGCAACGGGGTGGGAGAGCAGGCGGGAGATCTGCGTTTCGAGCGTGCGGGCATTGACGATCTGGCCGAGGGACGTGTTGGTGGCCAGTGGCAGCAGGTAGCGCGCCACATCGAATGCGCGGGCTTTGAGCGTGCGCTCGTATGCCTCGGGCTTTAGGGTCGCGGGGCAGGCGATGCGGCGGCGCAAGGCTTCAAGCACGGCCGCGGTGGTGCGCTGATAAGTGGCAAAAAGATTCTGGATGGTGTCGGCGTAGAGATGGGCTGAAGCGGAATCGTCGCCGAAATCGGGAAAGAACCAGCCGGATTTGAGGAAGTTCTGGTACCGGGTCGACCGCTCCTGACCGTCCCACCGCTGTTCGTCGACCAGGACGATGGCGGCAAGCAGCGACAGGCGCTCCACGGCAAAGGCGATGTGGGCCAGGTCGGCGATGGAGCGGTGACCGTATTGGAAGTAGAAGGTGTTGAGGAACTGCTCGGCGCGCTGGGCGCTGATTTCGGCGAGCGACTCGCGCATGGACAGAGAGGAGCGCGAGTATTTGGCCATGGCGTAGGCCAGCACTTCAGGATCGGCGCCGTGGACGGCGAAGACGTCGGTCTGATTGCGGGCGCCGGGGGGGAGAGAGGGTTGGCTGGACATGAAAGGGTACTCGCGAACAGAATACGGCATCGGGGCGCCATGGGGTGGCAGTGGAACCTTGGCGGGCATCCGCACGTCTTTTTCTTAGGCGCGGAGGGCCAGGGCGTTGCCGAGCAGGTGCCAGGCCGTGCGGAATGGGGCGATTCAGGAGTAGGATTTTCCTTAGGAGCAGCAGATGCGGGAATTTCTGGTTCGAACGTCGCACAGTCCGAGGCCGTTGCCGTCAGGGCGCTGGCAGATGACGCAGCGGTGGAACGATCTGCTGCTGGCGCACTGGCCGGTGCCCGCCGCGGACATTGCGCCCCGCCTGCCCGAGGGCCTGGAGCCAGACGTATTTCAAGGCACCGCCTGGCTAGGGGTGGTTCCCTTCTGGCTTGACCGGATCAAGGTACGCGGGCTACCCAACATTCCCGGAATGCGGAGCTTTCCTGACCTGAATGTGCGCACCTATGTGCGCGATGAGCACACCGGCGCGCAGGGGATGTATTTCTTTTCGCTTGACGCCAGCAACCTGCTCGCCGTGGCGCTGGCGCACACCCTCTTTCACCTGCCTTACCACTGGGCGGAGATGCGGCTTGATCAGCGCTCGGAGCGCGAGTTCGCGTTCTACAGCCGGAGACGGTTCTCGGATCAGCCGGTGATCTTCAAGGCGCGGTACCGGGGGCTGGGTCCGACGCACAAGCTGGCCGATGCCAGGAGCGGGTCGCTGGAGTATTTCCTGATGGAGCGGTCAAGTTTGTTTACGCGGAATCGTGCGGGACAAGCCGTGCGTTCAAGCCTGCATCACGTTCCATGGCCGCTGGAAGAGGCGGAGGCGGAGATTGAGCAGAATGACCTGGCGCGGTCCATCGGAATTGAGCTCCCGGATATTGAGCCGGTGCTGCATTACTCGCGACGCCTTGCCGTGTATGTGTGGCCCACGGAGTTGGTGCGGCCCGCACTTGCCGGCAGGCCGGTGACGGTGGCGGCTACGCCGCTGGGGTGAAAAAGCAGGGAATAGGGATTAGGGATCAGGGAATGCTTAAATAGGTTGGAGTTATATCAAATCGAATTACTAACTACTTATCTGAAGTTACAGAGTTTTGATAACCAATTGCACCTTTGATGCTTTGCCTGGAAGAATCATAACTCTCCTTTGAAATCATCCTGACACCAACCAGCTATAGAGCTGGCACTGAGCCGGCATGGCTGCCGGTGCGCGCGCATCTGTGATTCGCGCCTGCGAGAAACGCCCAGATAAAACCCGTAAGTTTCTCGCTGGTTACTTTCGTAAGGTTAATTCCGAGCGCTGCGCGACTATCCGTTCACGATTGTGTTCATGGGGTTAGCTCAGCAAGAAAGCCCTGCTGATTTTTCCGGACAGCGCATTGCTTTCTTAGCGGGAGATATAAGTGCCGGCGGTTCACCCTCAAGGAACTCGCCAGGACAATGATTGCCGAACCCGTTGCCAATGCAAGCGTGGGCGATCTGGTTCTGCTCCAATTTGCTGCTCTGGTCGAGTGCTTTGCAAAGAGCCCATAGGACTCTTCTGCGCTGCTACACGCTTTGGACCACAACTCAGGAGGAATGTGATCAATATGAACTCAAAAACATGTATCAAATCTTTGCCGGCGGCCCTTGTGGCTTTGATGGCCGGTGCGATGGTAGTGGCAGGCTGCAGCAGCGCCGGCATGGGCACAGCGCCCATTACACCGACGGGCGCGGAAACCGGCTCATCGTTTGTTGTAGGCACCGACGCTCCCATGAAGAGCGTCGTTTCGTTTTCGGTGCAACTGGAAAACGTTACGGCCAGTGACAACAATGGCAATAGCGTGTCCTTGATCAGCGGCACGCCTACTGTGGATTTTGCACGCTTCAACGGCTTGCAAACTCTGCTCGACATGAACGACGTGAACGCGGGCAGCTACAGCAACATCTCCATCACTTTGGGCGCCGCGACCATTGGCTATCTGCAGACGCAGGCTGGAAGCGCTCCATCCATTCAAACCATGACGGCGATGTATCCGAACTCCGCGACGACATTTACGTACACCGCGACACTGAATAATCCAATCGTGGTGGCGCAGAACAGCGCGCCGGCGGGGTTGCATCTTGACTTCGATCTGCACAAGTCGATCGGCGTCGATTCAAACGGCAACATCAACGGCGACGTAACTCCCACCTTCAACGTGAACGGCGTTGATAACAGCGACCCTGGCGCCTACATCGATTGCTTCGATGCGGCGGTGGTCAGCGTGAACGCGAATGCGCAGTCCTTTGTTGTGCAAGGACCGCACGGGCGCGAATTCACGGTGAATGTGAATGGGAATACGGAGTGGGAGACCAACGAAGGCCTGAGCAATCTCTCCATGAGCAGCATTGTGGCGCTCTCCGGAACGCTGGACAGGGCCGATGCAACAATCGACGCGGACGATGTGGCGATCCTGTCGCAAGACGGCTTCTACGCCGGTGGGCAGGTCACGTACATGAACCCTGCGTCGGGACCGGCGTCGAGCTTCGACTTGTATGTGCGCGGGCTACTGCCTACGACTACGGGACTGACGCTGGGCGATATTGCAACGGTGGATTTGAGCGGCAACGAGAAGTACTTCATCTATTGGTTTCACAATCCGCTGACCGAGTTTGTCTTCAATGACAGCTTGCTGTTGCCGGGTCAACATGTGTCAGTGGGCGGACTGGCGACCGGCGCGACCAATGCGCAGGACGTCACGGTGAAGCGGGTAGTTCTGCGCGACTGGGGTTTCAATGGAACTGTAGTTGCAAACAGCATGAACAGCGGCAATGGGACATTCCAGATGCAGATCAACGGGTTTGCCGGGCTGCTGGTGCCGCAGACGGTAACGGTGTATACGGCAGGCAGGACGCAGTTCCGTGACGGCTTGACCGGCATGGGCAGTTTGACCGCTGGCGCCAACGTTCGCGTGGTTGGATTGCTGATCAAGAGCCCGCTGGACGGAAGTACCGTGCTGCTGGCTCACTACGTGGATGATTTGGACTGAGTGCAGTTAACAGATGACAGATTGCAGATGACAGTTATTTGCGGATCTCCTTGTGCCGGGGTGGCAATCAGTCGCTCCGGCGCTTTTCTTTGGTTGAGAAAACGCAGAGGCAGCGTGGGCTGCCGAGGTGCTTGCTAAAGGCGAAGCCCGCATCGGCAAAGGCGGAAGCCGGAGAGCATGCAGGGTTCAAGGCGTTCAGCTCGAATGTTGCGACCCGCAACCTGCCTCAAAGACTTCGAGGTCTCGAATGCTCCGATACGGGAGCGATTTTTGACATGCCTTCTGCGAGTTGGTAGCCTTCATATGGGCGCCTTCGGCCAATCCCAGCCGCTTTTCTGCCCTCCAAGCGTCCCCGTCGTCTAGTCCGGCCTAGGACACCGCCCTTTCACGGCGATAACACGGGTTCAAATCCCGTCGGGGACGCCAATATAATCAACAATTTAATCATCGATTAGTAACCATTTAGTGATCCTGTACGGCAATTTTACGGCAATCCTGTGTTGTCGGAGAGCCTGGAGACCCCCCACACCCCCAATTAGCCATCCGGCAAAGGGCGGGGATACCCCATCGTCGATCCTGGAACTGAAAAGCAAATTGGGGTATACCCCCATTTCCCTGCATTGAACTCCATCGAATATCGCGGAACCAAATTCAAAAGTCGGTCATGACCCAACAACATAACGACGTATTCAAGCGCGGTTGTAGCCCTTCAATGGATTAAGCGCATCCAGATGATCGATCCAAAAACGCTCTCTGTTTTCGCGGGTATCCGAGTTCACGTCTTCCAGCAGAATCATGTCGAACGCATCCACTCCAATTTCTTGCATTGCACAATGAATCGGCCTGGACACGGTTCGGGGGTTTGCGCGGCACCAGTCCCGATACTGACCCATCCGAGTTGCAAGCCCCTTTTTCGTTCTCCCGACATAAATCAGATCATTAAGGCTGTTCACAAGCAGATAGATTGAGTACAAATGATGACGACCGGCTTTCCATTCCTTCGTAGGGATGATGGGCAGCACATCTTCTCCGCAATATGTATGCTCGCGCCGACAGCCGCAGCATTCCACAACTTCGGGCTCGCGTGGCTTAGACGGCACGCCCGAAGCGTTAAAAACTTTGAGGTAGTTTACCCGGTTGCACTGTGGGCAAACAACAAAAGGATCGGGGTTCCAAATCACCATTCCAGTCCGTCCTACTCCTCTTCTATCAAAGTCGGTCGCAATTCAGCTAAAATGCTTGTCAACCTCAATGAACTCCTTCTATTGTGCCGCAGCGTGCAGAAGGGCGATAAGTAAATGCGACTGAATGGCTGGCAACGCATCGGGGTCTTCGTGTCTGTCTTGTGGGCGCTCTATGGAGCGTACTTGGGTAACGAATACGGGTTGCATCAGGGCGATTGGACGACTTTTGTCTATGAATCGTGCATAGACAGTGCCCAACAAAGAGCCGTAAATGACCAATACAGCAAGCCAGCGCAAGAACAACATGCGATAGACAACGCCGCTTGTGAACAATCAAGGGATCGGGATTGGCGCGCTTCTATTCAATACCACTGGCAATACGCTGCATTCGTCGGGCTGGTGCCAATACCTTTAGGCTGGTTATTCGTGTACGGGGTCATCAAGCTGGTGCGATGGATCAGTGACGGTTTCAAAAGCTCGGAGAATCAAGCAGAATGAACTACCGAAGGTTGAATGGAGATGGCCAGCCCGTTTATCTCAAGATCATGTCGCCAATTTCGTTGAGCAGATCGACAGACACAATTCCGTTTGAATTCGTTGACGCGACTAACCTTCGGACTGGCGAAGTGTGCAGAGTAGTTGCGGACACGGTGTTGAGAAAAGAATTGCGCGCAGCTTATCCAAACGACGGTTATATAAACAGGGATTTTGAAATAAGAAAATTCAACCCGCAGGGTGGAAAGCGATATGCAACATTTGACATCAAAGAGATAAGGCTCAACCAGCCTGCGGGGAAAACCAATTTAACCCCGGAACCAGTCGAGCCAGTTAATGACGACGAAGACGAATCGATTGTTGCATTCGAGTGGTCAATATCACCCGACGAAACAAGTAGACTTCTCGGATTCACAAACTATTGTGAGTATCGAGCATCTGCTCTTTGGCGGCGTATTAAGAGACGGATCAAGGAAAGAGACAATAATCTATGCCGAAGGTGCGGTGGAAAAGCTCGCTTTGTGCATCATCGCAGTTACGCGATTGAAGTGATGCGAGGCGACGAAGATGAACAACTTGTTTGCGTCTGTGAAGGGTGCCACGACACGATTCATCGTGACGATTCAGGGAATTGGCGTATCAAGGAAGAGTGTGACAGGGTGTTGTTGGAGATCGATCAAAGATCCGACTTCAGGCCGTTCACGATTGACCGTCGTAGAGATCGCTTCAAACAAATACACCCTGATGAGTGGCCGCGCATGAATGCGATTCAACGAGCAGCATGGAACGATGAGTGCAATAGGCAATTTGATCTATGGAAGGTATGCAAACGCGAGTCCGATTTTTTGATGCGTGGCGAACCTTCCAAAGATAACTGGGAAACCCGCACACGTCGTAAGATGCTCAAGACTCATCATGGAATGGATGATGCCTCGATTGATTTAGCCGTGGCCGAATTTCATCGAAAGCGCGTCCGCAAGCGTCCACCTACGGCTTTATAAATAATAGCTTGCGCTCGCATCATTTGTGCGCTAAGTTGTGTCATGCCCAGTCGGGCACCTGCATCATGTAACACCTTCCCAGTCGGGAACGAAGGCGAGCCAGTAGGCCAAGCCTGGATCAAACAAATTCCACTTTGATTCGAGGATAGCCACATGGCACAAACTCAGATTCCTGACGTTGTAGTTCCCGCCGAATTCACGGCCTATCAAGTGGAAAACTGGATGGTGGGCACGGCCTTGTATCAACCAGGCGTAGTGCTTCCTAATGGTGAGAAGGCAGCGCAGCGACAAGCTGTTGCGCAGAATTGGTCCCATCCGCTTCGGGTGTTACTTGTAATTCAATTGTCACTTGAATGTCACTGATGCATCTCTGAGTGTTGGCTGATTTATCCTTGAATCAATCAGATGCTGCTCTGCATTGCATGACAATTATGTGAATCATAAGGTTGGTCGAGTTAGTTTGCGGCGCGAATCGCCATCAATCGTACATCGGCGATGACTTGTATGGCCTCGTAGGGTGGGGAACGGAAAGATGAAGACAATTCTCGCGATCGAGGACGATCCAAGGATCCAAAAGGCTCTGGTGCGGCTGTTCGCCTCTGAGGGATATCAGGTCCAGGTAGAGGGCGAGGGCAAGGCGGGGTTGGCAGCGAGCCGGAAGTTACGCCCTTCAGCGGTGGTGCTCGACCTGATGCTTCCCGGCATGAGCGGCCGCGATCTTTGCCGCATGATGAAGGACGCGCAGCCTGAGACGCCGGTTATAATTCTCAGCGCGGTGAGCGACGTAGCCGATAAAGTGCTGCTGCTGGAGATGGGCGCGGATGACTATGTGACCAAGCCGTTCAGCCCGAGAGAATTGCTGGCGCGCGTTGAGGCGGCGATCCGGCGATCTTCAAAGTCGAGTTCCGCGAAGCTGACCCAGTTTGGAGAGATCACCATCGATGTGGCGAAGATGGAAGTTCGCCGCGACGGAATTGCCGTGACCCTTACCGCGCATGAATTCAAGCTGCTGCGTTATTTTGTTGAGAACGCGGGGCGAGTGCTGTCGAGGGCGGAACTGCTCAACGACGTCTGGGGCTACGATTCCTATCCCAACACGCGCACGGTGGACAACCAGATATTGAAACTGCGGCAGAAGCTGGAGCGCGATCCGGCTCAGCCGCATCACTTTCTCACCGTGCATGGGGCCGGCTACAAGTTTGTGCGCGAGGGGTGAGGCGGCGTGCTAGTGACCCGAGTCGAAAGTTCAGAGCATAAATTCCGAAGTGCGACCGCAGATCCCCATTCACTTTCGCTGAGAGCAAGCTTTCAACTCCGCTGAAATACGCTTCGCTTCTAATGAGCGGGTATATTCGATGCGGACTGGGCTTCGACAAGGGCAGCAAGTTAGCCCCCGCTTCGCGGGGATAGCAAGTTGGCAGGTTAGCGGGTCTTTGCGGCCGGCCTGGCGCATTCTGCCGTTCATTTGAGACGTAACTCGCAGAAGCGAGTTGGGCTGCTCAGGATGACAGGCAATTTTGTGATAGGGACTTCAGACTCCGGACAGTAGAGCGGCATCCAGATTCTTGTATGGCCCCTCCGGCAATCTGCTTGGATGCTATTGTCGATGAAATATGCCACTCAAGGTCCAGGGTCGCGGTCTATAGTATCTGGAAAACCGCGAGACTTACTTCAAGGCAGCTGCGGAGTTCGTCAGCAACGTCGAGAAGCGCGATTGAGGTCTTTGCAGGGCGGCCAAAGAGCGGGAAACGGTGATCTCTTGAGAATGCGTCCATGGCGAATGCGCACTATGCTGCTTCTGTCGCTGGTGACGCTCGCCCTGGCTATGACCGCAATCTTTCTGGTCATGGTCCGGCTTACCATTCAACGCCAGGTGCGCGGCGATCTTGCGCTGGACATGCAGCACTCTCTGGAAACATTTCACAATTTGCAGGTGCAACGGCAAGAGTTGCTGCTCAGCGAATCTTCACTGCTTTCGGAGTTGCCGGACCTGAAGGCGATCATGACGACCGCAGACCTCAGGACCATTAGTGACACCGGCACGCGGTTCTGGAAATTGAGCGGCAACGATTTTTTTGCGCTGATGAGCCCCGAGGGCCGACTCGAAGTCGCTTACAACCAAGGCCCGGCGTTAACGCGCAAGAATGTGGAAGACGCGCTCCGCGAGTCGCTCAACTCCACTGGATCTACGCGCCTGTTTACAACCGATGGCAGACTTTTTGAGATTTCCTCGCGATCGCTCACTTTCGGCTCAGGTGAACAGATGACCGGGCTTGGTTACGTGACCATCGGCTATGCCCTCGACGAAAAGGTGGCGAGGGAAGTGAGCGAGGCCGCAGCGGCTGAGGTGGTGTTTGTAGCGAACGGAAACATCGTTGCAGGCACACTGCCCGAAGCTATGCGACAGGAACTGGCCTCAAGCCAGAATGAACTGCTGCACAAACCGGTTGAGAACCTGGAGATGCGCCTCGGCGGAGAGCGCTACCTGGCCTCGTCGGTTCAATTGCAGGCGGCAACACAGTCCGGCGGAGCAGTTCAACTCGTGGTGCTCAAGTCGTTCGCCGAGGAGCAACAGATTCTGACCAGGCTGAATCGACTAATCACAGCGCTTGGCGTTCTGGCTGGACTGCTGGGCGTGGCAATGGCGGCGATTATCTCTCGCACAGTCACGCGCTCGCTGGAGTCACTGGTGACTGGGACGCGCGCGCTCAGCCGCGGAGACTTCACTCATCAAGTTCGCGAGGAAGGTGTGGAAGAGGTGCGAGAGTTGAGCCGCGCGTTCGATCGGATGCGCGAGCGGATGCAAAAGGCGCAAGAGGAGCTGCTGGCAGCCGAACGCATGGCGACGATCGGACAGATGGCGAGCTCGATCTCCCACGATCTCCGTCATTATCTTTCGGCCGTCTATGCGAATGCGGAGTTCCTGGCGAACCCGCGAATCAGCGGCGAAGAACGCGAAGAACTGTTCGCGGATATTCGCGACGGCGTGCAGGGTATGACGGAGATGCTCGACTCGCTGCTGGTGTTTGGCAGAACCGGGATGCAGTTGCGATTGCGTTCAGAGTCGCTTGTATCGCTTGTAGACCGGACGGCCGCGGCAGTTCGCAGCCATCCGGAAGCGCGCGGAGTCGATTTAAGAGTCCAGCCGGTTTTGCCGTTGCGGGTGGAGGTAGACGAGAAGGAGTTGCGCCGCGCGTTGTATAACCTGCTGCTGAATGCATGCCAGGCAGTGAGGCGATGCGAGTATCCGGCGTGGGTCACGCTTGAGACAGCGATTGGTGCGGAGGGCTTGTCGATCACCGTTCGCGACACGGGGCCAGGGATTCCGAGCGCCATTCGCAGTACGCTTTTTGAACCATTCGTCAGCGAGGGGAAACAGAGCGGCGTGGGATTGGGGCTGGCGCTTTGCAAGCGCATTGCGGAGGCCCACGGAGGAAGCATCTGCCTGGAGGATTCAGTCTCCGGACATACGGCATTCACCATTACATTGCCTCGGGAGAGCATGGTTGAAGAGAGCTCCCGCCAGGCCGCGGAGAAACGATGAGCGTAATCCAGTCGAGGACGCATCTAGAGCAGTTCTCCAATTCATGTGCCCTGTTTAGTTTCGGGCGAGGCGGCTTTTTCTCAAGGAAAAAGCCACTTATCATCCTGCTGCCGGTGTTCAGCAATTGGAGAAGAGCTGTAGCCCGCTTAGCGAGTGTGTGGCTATTTTCGCCGGTCATCTTGTTTGCGCAGTCTGCCGGTACATCGATCGCGAATCCCGCCACGGCCAGCCAGATGCATGCGCTTGAGGAACGCATCGACAAGCTTGCGGAAAACCTCTCCGCGGCCCAGCGCCAGGTAGAAGAAGACCGCCTGAAAATGCAGTCGATGCAGGCTGAGCTCGACGATTTGCGCAAGACTGTGGCAGAGGGAAGCCGCGACTCGGCAGGGGCGGCCAATGCCGCCGCAGTCGATCTGCTGCAGCAATCCGTAGCGCAGATTCGCGACGAACAGGAGGTAGTCTCCTCTGAGGTCGCACAGCACGAGCAGACGAAACTGGAGAGCGCGTCAAAGCTTCCCGTGCGATTTTCCGGCATGGTTCTCTTCAATGCATTTGTGAATGAAGGCGCGGTGGATCAGCCGGATCTTCCCACACTGGCCGTGTACCGGCTGCCAGGGCAAAGCCACGGAAGCGTGGGCGCGGGAGTGCGGCAGACGATGCTTAATTTTGCAGGGAGCGGGCCAAAGCTTTGGGATGGCCGCCTTTCCGCGGACGTATCGTTCGATTTCTTTGGGGGAGTTACTGCGGGAACACAGAGCGCGCCCGCGGGTTTGGTGCGAATGCGCACCGCGGGGATTGCGTGGGAGTCGTCGAGCGATTTGCTGCGACTGGGCTATGACGGGCCGTTGATTTCTCCGCTCTCGCCAACATCTCTGGCGACTGTTGCGGAGCCCCCGCTGGCGTGGTCGGGAAATCTCTGGACCTGGGCGCCGCAGTTGCGGTGGGAGCATCGATTCGAAATCAACGAAAGCCGCCAGGTTGGATTTGAATTTGGGTTATACGATTCCTCGTACACGGCTGAGAATGCAATCGAAGCGGAACGATCTGTGAGCCCCGGAGAGGCCGCGCGCCAACCCGGCTATGAAACGCGTTTCTCTTATCGCGCAGGGAAAGACGAACGAGCGCTGCAACTGGGCGTTGCCGGATACTACGACCGCAAGAACTACGGGTACGGCCAAACTTTGGACACCTGGGCCGGTGCGGCGGACTGGGAGCTGCCCTTGACCGCCCGCGGACAATGGAGCGGCGAGTTCTATCGCGGACGGGGAGTGGGCTCGCTTGGCGGCGGCGCATATTACGACTACTACATGTACACGGACCCGGATTCGGGCCTGCAGGAGATTGGCGGATTGGACTCGACCGGCGGATGGACTCAATGGAAGTGGAGGTTCAGTCAGACGATGCAATTGAATGCCGTTGCCGGTCAAGATAGCGGCTTCGCGGACGAACTCCGCCTGAGCGTTCCTGCGAACTACAATCCACTGGATTATTACGCGCGGAATCGCACGCTGATGGCGAACTTCATCTATCGGCCGTGGCTTTCCCTTGTTCTATCTCCGGAGTTCCGCCGCATTTCAAGTTGGCCGATCAGCGGAGAAGTGCATACGGCAAACATTTACACGCTATCGGCAGGCTACGAATTCTGAGGTTGACCGGAATGGATCGTTTCAGTCGCACGCGTCGCGGGTCTGGTTGGCAAAGGCACGCCCTTGTGTGGATGGCCCTATGGCTTTGCGGCGCCGTCGCCGGAAACTCCGCGCAGACTGGAAACGTAACGCTGCGCATAAGTTTTGCCCCGGCTGCCGGCAAGAGCCGTGTGCCCGCCGCGCAACCGGTTGCCGTGGCGTGGCTGACTCCGCTCGGCGGCAATACCGCGCCGGCGCCCGCGCTCGAGAAGCACACATTCCGGATGGTGCAAAAGAACAAGCAGTTCGATCCGCATTTGATGGTTGTTCCGGTTGGAAGTCTGGTGCTGTTTCCGAACCACGACCCGTTCTTTCACAACGTGTTTTCACTGTACAACGGCAAACGGTTCGATCTGGGCTTGTATGAAACAGGAAGCGAGCGCGGTGTGCGCTTCGATCGCGAAGGGGTGTCGTACATTTTCTGCAACATTCATCCCGAGATGGGCGCAGTCATTCTGGCTCTTTCCACCCCGTACTATGCCGAGTCTGTCGACGGCGTAATCGCATTTTCCGCTGTGCCGCCAGGAAGATATATGTTGAACGTGTGGTCGGAGGGGGCCACGCAAGAGAGTATGACCGCGGCGCGGCAGCAAGTGACAGTGGGACCTGATCGAACCGACCTGGGAAGTGTTCCTCTCGTCGCAACGCCCAGCCCCGTGGTACATCACGCCAACAAGTTTGGCGCGCCATATCCGGCGACCAAGGAACCCGACTCGAGCGGCTCGCCATATTGACGCTGAACCGCGGAGAAGACTGTAGCCAGCACTGCGATGTGGACCCATAAATACAGGCGCAGAATATTCTGATTGAATTGTAAAATCGCCCACTCAAAGACCAACGCCAGCACAAGTGCGCGCAGCCACGCAGCCTGAAAGGGCGAAGCAGTGCGCGCCAGGCGCAGCGGCGCGGCGAGGTAGATCAGCATAAAGCAGAAGAAAGGGATCGAGCCGGGGATTCCGCTGGCCGCGACAACCTCGGCGAAAATGCTTTGCCCCTCGAACCGCTTGGTCTCTTCAAAGTTCTGCGGCTTGATGCCCATGTAACTGGCAATCGACTCCGTAACACCACCCAGACTGGATCCCATCCATGGATGGTCGGCAATGGCCTGCAGTGTGTCTTCGAAGTGCTCCTGACGCTCATCCACGGAGTGGGAAGCAGTGTTGAGCAGGCCAGTCCCGCTCACCACGACTCTCACCGTGTCCGGATCGGTAACAAACCAGTCGAAAGCTTTGCCGATGACGGCGTAAGCCAACCAAATGCAGGCTGCAGCAATCAGAATCTTCCGGCCTGATACATGAAATCCCAACACGAGACTCGGTCTCCTCACGATCTTCGCAAGACGGCGCAGGGGCTGAATGGAGAGTTCGAGAATGACGAAGGCGATGCCGATTCTGCTGGAACAGAGGATCATGGCGATGATGATGAAGATGTAGGCAAATGTCCACATCCTGGTTCGAAACTCGGTCACTCCCGAGCGGCGTAGCGATCCGATGCAAACAAGACCGATTATGAGGTAAGTGGCATAGTACGACGGCTCGAAACTGAATCCGTTCACTCGCGGCACCCTACCCGGCAGCCACCACTGTTCTACCAGGAGCGCGGGGCCACCAAAGATGGGTAGCGCGAATTGAACGATTCCGAAACTCGCCGCAAAGACAAATGAGCTCAGATAGAGCTTCAGCAAGGTTTGCAACCGCGCGAAATTGCCGGCGAATACATTGACCATGGCAAAAGACAACGCGATATTCAACACAAGCCAGACACAATAGGCCAGGCTCTTTTGCCAGAAATCGGCCACCGGCACAAATGCGAATTGTACGCCGCACCAGGCTAGCAACCAGGGTGCGCCGAGCGGCATCTCCATGGCCAGGCCAATGCGATGCGTGAGAAGCGCGGCCGCAATGAATACGAGGGAGACCAACTGGGCGATGCGGATGTTCGGTCCGATATCGAGGCTTAGAAACTTGTCGAAAGAGCTGGTGAAGAAGATGACCGCGGCCGCGAGCGTAAGGAACCAGATGGGGCGATTCATAGGCTTTCAACCCGCCAATCTGCGGCTGGATACGCGCGGATTAACTCGATTGTGGCTGCAACACGCTGCGGAGTGATCGAAGTCATGCATTCATTTGAACTGCAGCGGGCAAACGTGCTGCCGTCGTAGCACGGTCTGCAAGGCAGTTTCTCGCCACCCCAAAGAGCCACGACGCCGGCGCGGCGCGGAAGAGCTTTCGACGGTGCGGTTGGGCCGAAGAGCGCGACGAGGCCACATTGGACCAATCCCGCAAGATGCAAAGGTCCGGTATCGTGCGTAACCACGCACTCGCACGATTGATAGAACGCCAGTGTTTGCGGAATGGTCAGTTGACCTATGCAGTTGCGCAGCTTCAGCCTGTCAAATGCTGCCGCGGACCAATGATCGCCGGGACCTCCGCTCAGCACTACCTCGTAGCCCTTCTCAATCAGAAGCGAGGCGAGCGCGACATAAGCGTGGAGAGGCCAACGCCGCTGCGGATCGTCGCGAAGCAGATTGCGCGCTCCGCCGGGGACCAGCGCGATGCGGGTCTTGTCATGGGGCGGAATGGGATTGGCGGGAAGCAGATCGGGCGCTACGGGAGCGAGATTCTCAATGCGACATTCATCCGGAAGATCGCAGAGAATTCGGGCAAACTCGGCCGAGTGGTGCCGTTCCCCCACCAGCTTGAGTGCGCGCGCATCGCGATCGAGGGCAATTGATCGACGAGCGCGCACGGGAAGAGTCAGAATCCGATAACGACGGTCATACTGCAGCACGGCGCAGAGATCGTAGGAGGAGCCAATGAGCCTGCGCCAGGTCCGCAGTGTCTCCGCGATCGCACTCATGCCCCGACTTCCGAGAAGGCGTGCATCGTCTACTTCAATGGGGCGTATCCAGCTATAACACGAGAGCAGTGGGGCGACTGTTTTGCCGCACAGCCAGTGGATCTCTGACCCGGATTGGTGGAGTTTCCAGGCTGCAGGCAAGACAGTGGCGACATCGCCAATGGCGCCCAGCTTCACGATCAGGCTCTTGCGAGTCATTGGAGTTTCACGCGCCTCTGCCTGATTTGAGAAGCATTGCGGATTCGGGATACGCGGGCACTTGGTTTACTCGTGACGATGCGGCCGCCCGCTCTGGATGGTTCAGCGCGGCGCCCCAACTGGGCTGATTGCCGGTGAGCGAACGAATCGCGCGCAACACATCCTCTACAAGAATCTTCTGCATTGTGTCTCGCGGATGGCCGCGGAATTCAAAACCCAGATCAAGAAAGCCGCCGCTACCATCGCACGGGCACACATTTGCGACTCTCGGACCCACCGCGCCCCAGCGATGCGCCGCGGTAGGACCGTTGATTGATACGGTGGGCACTCCAAGAATTGCGCCGAGGTGCATGATGCCTGTGTTCACGCTGACCAGCATTTCCGCGTGAGTGAGAACACGAGCGATCTCACCCAGGCCGTCGCGACCAACGAGAACCTCAACGGGGATCCCATTTGCGACCAGCTTTTCGCGTAGTGCTTCGCAGCGGTCCTCATCCAAGGGCGCACCGGTCAATAGGAAGATCCTCCCTGGAACCATCAATCGCCGCGCCAGATGAGCCCAGAAATCATCGGGCCACTCCCGCTGGCGGTGCTGCGATCCGGAGGCCCAGGCATGAAACACCACGATCTTCCGCCCTTCCAACACAGCTCGCGGGAGCGAACCTGCGGGGAGCACAAGACGTGGGTCATGCCCATTTTGCGATCCGAGGCTGCGCGTGAACCGGCGAATGTTTTCCAACTCATGACAAGTTCCGAGATGAGGAACTGTCTGGTCGTAGCCGCGATAACGGTGCTGCCTCTTGCGCTCAAATCCAACCGTATACTGCGCCCCGGACAGAAGCGAGTAGATCGCGGTGAGCCGTTGCCATGCAGTGAAGTCCAACATCAGATCGAGTTTGCTTTGCCGGAGAATGCGGATGGATTTCAGCGGATTCGTGATGGGCAGGACCACAATCGAGTCAATGGCAGGAAGCATCTTTGCGGCAGAAACATTCGAATTTGCCGCAAAGAGAATTATCGTTGCCTCGGGAAAGAGAACGCGAATGTCCAATACTGCCGCGGAGGCGAGCAGGGTATCACCCAACGCCGGATTGAAGAGCACGCCGATCCAGCGTGGGTCTTGCGGATACTTGCGTGGCCTGCGGACGCTGGCGAGCAGATTCAGCACAGGGATTCCAAGCCAGTAGTCGAGTGCCCGGTTTAGCGCTTTGCCCCGATTCATCGCTGTCTCCCAACCTTAGTGCGTCTTCATATCGGAGGAACACTCGCAGGTGTCGCCATACTCGTCTCCGCCGTAGGCCTTTGGATCGCCCAGACTGCCGGCGGGAGGCAAATGCCGGATGTAAATCACAATCTGCCAAACCTCTTCATCGCTCAAAATTCCCTTGGAGCCGGGCATGCCGGAAGGAGAAACGCCGGTTTCGATCACGCGTTTCAATTGCCCGTCGGTATAGTGCTGGACTTCGCGCGATGTTAGCAGCGGTACAGGCGGATCGATGGAGGCGGCAAAGGGCACTCCGGTGTTTTGCCCGTCTCGCCCATGACAACTGACGCAGTAACCGGCGAAGGCCTGTTTGCCCGCTTCAATCGTGGCCGGCGTCACCTGCAACGGATTTCGATCCTGCTTGCCGCCCACTGTGACGTGATGTTTGAGCCAGTTCATGCTGTTGGTCTGCGCCTTGCCAGGACGGCTTGCCTTGCATCCGGCCATACCCATCAGCAGGATGGCCACAAGCACTACCTTTACCTCGGAATTGTTTGAGCGCTTTTGCACCGTGTTATTCCGTTACATGAACTACAAAGCGCATTTGCCCGTGGCCACTGCCGCAAAACTTGCCGCAGCGTCCTGCGAAGTCGCCTGATTTTGTGGGCATTATCTGCACCTGGCTCGCGTGGCCTTTCGCGATTGCGGCATTCACGCCCAAGCCTTCGATGAGCAAGCTGTGCGGAACATCGTCTGAGATCAACGACAACGAAACGGTCTCTCCCTTCTTTACCGTGATCTCGGCAGGAGCAAACGCAAAGCGCTTGGCATGAATCTCAATGGTCCGTTGCTGGCTGCCCGCGGGAACCACGGGAACTGCAACGACAAGCAGAGCCGCGGCAAATGCGGTAAGAGCTGAAATCTTCACAGGCATTCCTTTCTATGATTGCGTTCTCAAGAATTCGGGGATCAAAGCTTCGGTTGATTTGTTCCAAACTTCGGGTGAAATCTCACAGCTGCGCCGCATCAATCCGCTTATGGGGCCAGATACTGCAGCAACAATTTCTCGTCCTTTCGGCTGAGACGCGCGCGAACGCGCATGTGTGCCACAACGGTTCCCGTAACGCGCGGGCTCAGTGTCATCGGCGGCGTGTGGCAGCGGGCGCAGTTCGCCATAAAGACTTTTTCGCCGGCTGAGGGAGCAGTGGAAGTCGCACTCTGAGCGTGAGACGGCCCTTTTGCCGCGGGAGAAGACTGCCCCGTTGCGACGAGCGCTGCTGCAAGACAAAATCCGCACGCAACAAGAGCAAGCAGGCAATGAATACGCTGATGAGTGTTCATGATTTCCTCCCCGGCCAGAGCGGCCAAACAAAGCGGTAAGTGAATCCAAAATTCCAAATGTTCGTGTTCCCATTTGCGCTGAGCAACCGTCCGTAGCTTGACTCCAGCCGCCAGTCGTCGCGGATCTGGTAGTTCAGGCCCAGTTCCGGCCGCTTTTCGTTGACGCTCGCCAGCCCGTGACCGCCGCCGTTTCGCGTGAACAACTGCTCCATCCTGCCCACCAGTTGAAAATGGCGGAAGAAGTCCGGAGCGACAAAGAATTGCTGCGGCGAGTGCGCCGCTTCGATCCAGTAACCGTCTCCGTAATGGTTGCGGTCGTACTCCGCTTTCAAATCGACGGAAGCGCGCTGCGGCTGCCAACTCAGGTACGCGGCCTCGTTATTGATTTGATAACCTTCCAGCAAGCGCTGATAAGACAAGCCAGCCTCAACATGACCTGCCGGGAAAAATATGCTGGTATCTCCGCCCGCGACGCGCGTCGCAGGTAACTGAGTGATCGAGTTATGGGCCGACATATAGGCGCTGTATTGAATGGTGTGCGATGCAGTGCTGCCCGCAACTCCGCGCAGCATGAAGCCATTCCCAGCGCCGTCCGGGTGTGTACCGATCGAATAGGTGAGCGGAGAATCCTGCAGGTTTCTGATCCAGACTGGAGCCAGGCGCTCGCTATAGAGGCCAAAGGGGAGAATGTAGCGCCCCACCACCGCGGTGGCGTGCGTGTTTGCAAGCCAGTCCAACTGCGCGTAGTCGATCGTCTTGAATACCTTTCCCGCGTACCGGCCTGAGGTTCCGTCCTCGCGCTGGAAAAAGCCGGTGAACTCCACCCGCGACTCAATCAGCAGAGAGTGGCCCATCGGGACCAGCAGTACGGGAACTATCTGCGGCGTTAGAGTTTGAGCTCCGCCAGTGGCGTTCTGGATATACGCAAACGCGCCCGAGATCACCGGGACATATCCGGCTGAAGTTTTCTCCGAGGAATCATCCTGGGCGTGACACTGCGTTGTTGCCGCGAAAGCGCAGAATAGAACCAGTGAAAGGCCAATGCGGAGACGCAACGATGCGGAGAATTCTTCCCGCGCGCGCCAAGGGATTGCAAAAGTTTTGATCGCTCGATTCACAAATGCCTCTGCTGTTGAATTGCTCGTGCGGTGTTAGTGATTCATGAATTGCATGAATTGCCGGCTTCTTCTGGATACTTGCTCCGCGTGGAATGAATCGCCCGGCAACTCAATGAAGCGAACCATTCTGAACTCATTTTGTGATGATCAGAAGCCGCTCGAAAGTTAGTATAGGAACAGTTCTGCTCTCATCTGTCTTCGCCGTGTCTGAGACTTGTCATTGCTTTGTCAATTCCGTTTGGACCGCATAAACAGGCTCCTGGCGCGGTGGCACAGCGCGCATTCTCACTTCTTCAGGAGGCGCGGCGACATGCCAGCGAAGGCCGTGGCGTTCGATTGGAATCAGGGTTCTGCGCAATGCTTTCCCCTGCCGAACGTAGAATTCTTCCGATGCGACGGTGAGCTCTCCGTTGTGCATGACGGCGGCGATGTCGTCGCGCTGCAAATCAGCAAGAGCCTCGCAGGGCGTGCGGCCTGTGTCGCGCACGACGAGAAGATTCGCAACGCCGCCTGCGGAGATGGTCCCCTCATGCGCGGAGAGGCGGAGGAGTTGCGCCGCTCTGCGAGTCACCATTTGATAGAGCAGCTCCGCCGGTATGTCGAACAGCGTGTGCGCGGCCTGCAATTCATCCAGCAGATCACCGCTTGCAGAGATGGGCGAATCGCTACCCAGTGCGATGAATGGATAACTCAACAGCAGATCGCGCGCGAGTGTACGGCCAAGAATATGCAGATTGGAAGTAGGACACCAGACTATCCATGCCCCACTATTCCTGAGTTTGGTCCATTCTCTTTTGGCGACGCCAACTGCGTGAACCAGAACTACGCGCTCATCCAGCTTGGCCTCGCGACGGATCTTTGCTACCTCCCTGCGCGATCTGTGATTCAACCCCTCCGCACAATGGACAATGAAGGGCCAGTCAGCGGGAGTTTGCGCATAGCGATCCTTCCACTCGCGGCCATCGAGAGAATGCGCCCATCCAAACCTGGAATGCACCGTCACGGGGAGTTCAACGCTGGTCAGCATCGAATGAGTGGTGTCGTGATGGCAGACGGTCGTCACCCCCGCAAGCGCGTTGCGCAGGATCCCCGACCATAGCCTCTCTTCCTTTGGGATCTCCAGGAGTCCGCGTAACGGAGGCTCATCCGGCCGATAAATGTCCTTCGCCCACTCGCGCCAACTCGGATAAGGGCCCTTACCCAGACGCGGGAATGCCCCGAATTGCAAATGATCGTGCACGTTGATTAGCCCGGGAAGAATCAGGTGGTCCCTCAGATCGATCACGCTTGTGAATTGGGCCGCGCACGACGCAGATTCAGCGTCGGGAGCCACTGCCTGGATCCTTCCACGGCGGATGAGAAGCGCCGCGCGCACTGCATGCCACGGATCGATGGCCACTCTGGCGCCGCGGAGAATGCGTCCTTCGGGGAATCGGAGGATTGGCGCCAACTCTGCCTGGCGCTTCATTGGCTCCTCCTCCGGTACCCGGCAATGAAGAGCACTGGAAGGCCTTCGACCCTCTCGAACAAATCGGGACGGGCAGCGTCAACAAATATTCCCTTCTCCGCCTCGCCAAAAGGGAGTTCAAGGAGAAAGATCTGCTCAAAGCCTGCCTGGTTCATCGCACAACGAAAATCGGAGATCTGGTATGAATGGGTTTCAATCTCGATCACTTGTTGCGCGCTGGAGAAAGTCCTTTTCCAACCGTAGCCTCTGGTGGCGGGATGGACGTCAGAGAGCAGAACAACAGCGCCGGGGCGGGCGATCCTTGCGGCTTCGCCGGCAAAGCTCCGCACATCGTCAATGTAGGAAAGAAGAAAGGATGCAAGAATCCAATCGCTCGATGCTGTGGCGAGCGACGTGGAAAGGCAATCTGCCAGGATCAGATTCGTGGAAGAAGTGAGCTTCTTTGCTGCATGCTCCAGCATTTCCTCGGAGACATCCACGCCGGTTGTCGATTGCGCGCCTGCGTCCGCGAGTCGAGCGAGCCATCGCCCTGTCCCACAGCCCAGATCGACAACATCGCAGCCGGCCGCCGAACGGATCAGCGGAGCCAGGAACCGTTGCTCAAGAGCAAGCAGCGGGTTGGGCGTCGCATCGTATTCAGGCGCCCACAACCGATATGCCTCTTTCACTTGCATGGGCTGTGCCGGCGCGCAATGACTCATATGCTTTCGACTTTCGGCTTGCGAAGCTGGATGAATTCATGGGCCAGGCGCAGTTCCACAGGAAAGCTGTAGAGCCGAGCGGCATAGCGCCAGGAACTGAGCAGCTTGAGTAGCCTCCGGCTCCATGCGGTGGCCTGAATGTCCTGCACTGTGGGCCAGCGACAGGCGACAACTGTCTCGAAGTTGTCGATCAGCTTCCTTGTTGAGTCCTTCATCCATGGCATTGATGGATTCACACGGACCGTGAAGTCATACCATCTTTTCGTAGCCCACTCCTCAGGCGTCGAGGGAAAATTCACTTTGCTGTCAACATTTCCATACATGGCCTTGGGCTGCGGGACGGGAGTGTAATGCTGAATGATGATCTCGGAGGCGGCGTTGAGCTGCTTGATGCGGCGAATGAACGCAATAGTCTCGCTCGTATCCCGTTCAGGATCGCCCGGATTGCCAACAACGAATGAGAACTCCGGCACAATCCCAACCTCGGCCATGCGAATCGCCACTTCGACGGTCTGGTCGGTGGTGATGCCTTTGTTCATTTCCTTGAGAACCCAGTCTGAGCCCGACTCGGCGCCGAAGAAGATCATGGCGCAACCGGCGCGACGGATTGCATTGAGTGTGGCGTGCGAGTAGCGGGAGATGGTATCGATGCGGCCCTCGCACCACCAGCGCAGATTCAATGGCGCAAGCCGCTCCATTAGTTCAACGGTATGATCCTCGCGCATGAAGAAATTCATGTCGTAAAACTGCACGCCATCAACGCCATAGTTCTCGACGAGGTGGCGCATGATGGCCGCGGTGCGCGCAGGCGATTCCATTTTTTCCTTGTTGCCGAAGGCCACGCCGATCGCGCAAAAGCGGCATTGGAAGGGGCATCCGATGCTGGCCTGATGTGCTGCCGTGCGCTTTCCGAAATACGAAGGACGCAGATATTTCTCAACCGGCAGCCGATGAAATGGACTCCATGGAAACGCATCCGGGCCAAGCATTGCGCGTTCGCAGTTGTGGCGATGTGTGCCATCGGCATCTTTATATGAGAGCCCAGCAATCGTGGACAAGTCTCGCTTTCCGCGCAGCGCTTCGATAAGTTCCAGGAGTGTATTCTCGCCCTGCCCGCGTGCCGCACAATCAACGTAGGCGGCATTGAGCGCGGCGTCTTTGTACACAGAGGGGAAATAGCCACCCCAGACAATGGGGACTTGTGGAAACTCGGTACGGATGCGTTTGCAACTGTGCATTGCGGAGACCATCTGCGGCCCCGGCATTACGCTCACCGCGAGTAGTTCCACGCGGCGACTGCGGCACAGGGCACGAATCACTTCATCGGGGTTCGGTTCCAAATTGCCATCCACAATCTCGTATTCCTCGCGCCCCTCAAGCACGGCGGCCAGCGCAAGAATTGACAGAGGGAAGCGGCGATTCTTCGGCTTATTGAGCTTGGGGTAGTAGAGAATGATCATTCCGCCTCCGCCGCGCAGTTCGCACGGGATCCGAGATAAATGTGAAACTGGGAAGGTCTGCGGCGTCCGGCAACGCGCGCAGCGATCGGACGCATGGCCCATCGCCACCCGTACCAAGGCGAATAGCGACGCCAATGGATCCCGGCGCGTTCGAGATGCGCAAGCCGCTCAGGCGTCAGATACTCCTGGCCTTTCATGCCTCCGGAATCGGTACCAAATCTGTTTGAGAAATCAGCCGCTTTTTCGCGCATCATTGCCTCTCCATCAGACTCAAAGCGATAGGTAGGCGAGTCGACAATCAGAATTGCTCCATCAGGGCGCAGCACGCGCAACGCTTCCAGCGCGGTGGCCTCGTAATCCTGTGCATAGTGAAATGAAGCGTTGTAGATTGCCAGATCGAACTGGCCGTCGGCAAATGGCAGCCAGCCCATCTCTGCCTGGAAGCGTGGAAAGAGCTGACCTAAAACATTCCTGTAGTGCTCTGCTGCGCCGAGCCCATCTTTCCGGCCAACGCCGATATCGACGGCAACGGTGAAATGTCCGTAAAGCGCGAGCCTGTAGCTCATCCAACAGTTCCCTGCCCCCAGATCCAGCACACGCAGGCGCTGCTTCCCCATTTGCTTCATGCATTCTGGGAGCACATTTTCCCGCACGAGGTCGAAACTCCTGGCGCGAATTCGCCATTGCGCTGCAAAGCGTCCAGTCGTGTCCCGCCACGGCAGCAATCGGTAGAACTCGGCATCATTTGACCAGCGGCCCTCCTTCTCTCGCACGGATTCATACGCCGTTAACGATGCATCGAGTTGCCTTGCGCGACCTGCGGGGATCGCTCTCCAGATTCCATCAATCGCCTGCATTACCGAGGTGCACCTCGCGCATTCGCGCCTGTCGACGGCGAGATCCGTCAGTTGTATGGGAATGCCCATGCTGCCGGTGCAGCGCACGCAGCGCAGCTTTACCGCGGCCCAATCATTCGCCGGTAAACGCTCAGGCTGAACTGCTGTGATGGTATTCATTCCGCACACCTCACAAAATCGAGCAAGACATGGTCGCCAAAGCATCGTATGCCGGGCATATGTCCAAGCCAGGAATCGAAGACCGCAAGAAGCCTGAGCAGGTGGTTATGGGTTTTGAAGAGCGGTTCGCAATAAGATGGAGGCACGAAAACTCCTACGCCGCGCCAACCGCATAGACTGAACCCTGGGGAGAATGCCCGCTTGGCATCACGCACTGACAGGTAGTGGACGTCGACAGAGTTCGAGCCAATGCGGGCAACATCATAGCGAGATGTGCGCCGAAGCGCTTTTCGAGGTTCACCGCGCAGGAAAAAGTAGAGCATCTCCCACAGGCACGTGCGGCCCATGATGCAGAGCAAGACATGACCGCCAGGCTTGACCAGCCGCGTGAGCTGTCCAGCAATTTCCGGCCAGTCGCTTGAACAATTCATCCCCGCAAAGTTTGAGAGTGCGCCATCAAACGAGCCCTCAAGCAGCCCAAGGTCCTCGTTTCGCAGAATCCCGAAGCTCACCCCTGCTGCGAAGGAATCTACGGGCAGCTTGCGATTGGCGACTTCGATCATCGACGGGGAAGCATCAAAGGCGCTTACCTCCACGCCCCGGCGCCCCATTTGAATCGCATCTTCTCCTGTTCCGCAATTGAGTTCAAGCACGCGACTACCGGATTTGAAGCGTCGATTGATTTCGGTTGTGACCTGGGCACGCTGCACTCGGCCAATCGCTGAATCCGTAAAAATGCGATCATAGATGGGAGCGATGGAATCAAACGGCTCGACGCTTGAGCCTGTTTGTGGTCTCGATAAGACAGAAGCCGTGTTCATGCAGACCTCTCAGAACTCAGCGCCGCGGTATGCAGGCTCATGCGCTCGCTCGCGATCTGCGCCTTCAATGCTTCGGCCTCAACCTGGGCGGTTGGATTGGCCGCCGCATCGATCCGCACCAATTCGACTTCATGCTTCAAAAGCTGATTGGCGATTTGATAGAACTCGCCGCTGCGTCTTCCAACAATCTCCAATTCCCGGTCGGAACTTTCCGCCCACGGCCGAGTGGCGCGAATGCGTCCCTGCTCCTCGACCCGTTTGAAATAGGGTGTCCCCTTGATGGGGTACGAGACGGTAGTAAGGAAGACATCCGGCTTTGAAGCGCGCACATGCTCGATGGTGGCTTCAATATCTTCCAACTCTTCGCCTTCATATCCCCACATCAGGAACATGCCGGTCTTGATGCCGTATTCGCGGCACAGCTTAGTGGCTCGCTGGACTGCTTCGATCGTCACATTGCGCTGCATCAGGTCGAGAATGCGCTGTGAGCCGCTCTCTGAGCCGATCCAGAGGCGGAAGCATCCCAACTCTGCGAGCGTGCGAATCACTTCCTCGGTCAGGCGGTCGGCGCGTGAGATGCACTCGAATGGAATATGAAGGGAACGTGAGTTGACCTGTTCACGCCACTCCTGCAGCCATCCGTGATGGATGGTGAACACGTCGTCGGCAACCCACAGCATGTCAGGCTTGTACCGCTGGCGCAGCCATTCAAGCTCATCGGCTACAAACCGCGGCTTGCGACGCCGGTGGGTTTGACCGTAGACCTGATGACTGCACCACTCGCAGCGAAACGGACAGCCCCGCGCCGTGATCAGCGAGATCGAACCCGTTCCGTGATGAGTGCGCCAAGTATCAACGTAGCGCCCGGTATCGATTGCCTCGCGCGCCGGCCACGGTTGCGCATCGAGGTCCTGAATCTGCGGCCGCGGCGGAGTGCGAACCACAAGTCCGTTTCCGTCGAGGAAAGCAATTCCACGCACATCGTCAAAGCGAGCGGTCTTGCCGGCCAGCAACAGCGGCAACAATTCTTCAACCGTAACCTCGCCTTCACCCATGACTACAACTTCCGCGCCGGCGTGCAGGTACTCATCGACATACGCTCCGGGCTCGGGACCGCCAACAATGGTTCTCCAGCCGTTCCGTTTCGCCTCCGCCAGGATCTTCACGACCTTGGGGCGCGTCATCAGATTGGCGTAAACGCCGAGCACCGACGGAGGCTGTTCTCTGAGACGCGCATACAGGGCCTGCTGCGTGGAGAACGTGCTGTCATGCACGTCAACGGAAAAGCCGCGGGCGCGCAGGTGAGAGCAGATATACAGAATGCCCAACGGTGGATAGGGCTTCATGATCTGCAATTCCTTGGGGTCTTCCTGGAGAAAATATCCATGCGTCAGCAGGAGGTCGGTCATGCTCCCACCTCCACGTCGTTGATCCGGTTTTCAAGCAATGGCCGCATCTGGAGCCTCACATTCCGCCGGAGCGATCTGCGCCAGCTGCGGATAAATGGGAAGGCTTGTCGGCTGCGGAGTCCGGCATACCATCTCAAGCGAGTAGACCTCACGCCACAGACGGCTTAGCTCCTCAGGAGACCTGCGATTCGGCGGCAGATGCTCCTGCGACACCTCAAAGTGCAGAGCGTTGCGAAGGCTACGATAGAACTCCGTAGTGTAGGCGGAGCGGAACATCATGCTGAGTTCACCACTGTGAACCCAGTTGCGCTTGGCGCCAAGTTGCTCACCTACTCGATCGTAAAAAGCGGTGTTGGGCAACGGATACGAAACGGATACGCCTATGTCATCAGGCTTTGTTGCGCGCACCAGTTCGATGGTCTGCTCAATTTCCGTCAATCCCTCTCCCGGATATCCAAACTGCAGAAAGTAACACGCGCGAATTTTATGCTTGCGCAGCAATTCCCGCGCGGTAAAGACCTTTTCAACTCGCAGACCTTTGTCCATTGCATTCAGCACGCTCTGCGCCCCGGATTCGACACCCATCCAGATTTCCTTGCATCCTGCCCGCGCCAGGTTCGCCACCGTTTCGGGACGCATCAGGTCGGCGCGGCTCTGTATCTTGAAGGCGATCACCGCATCGTGACGTTCCATTGCATCAGCGAATTCTTGCGTCCACCCGGCATTCAACGCAAAGATGTCGTCCGCGAACCACACATGCTCGATTGCATACCGGCTCTTCAATTCGGCGATTTCGAGTGCGACCGATTCCGCCGGCCGAAGCGAATATCCGTTGCCAAAAATCGGCTTTGCGCACCAGTTGCAGCGAAACGGACAACCACGGCTGGCGACAACGTTGGTGGAGACATATCCGCTACTCCGCCGCCAGACGTCGGCATAAGCGGCGATGGGCGCAAGGTCCCGTGCGGGCATGGGAAGCCGCGAGAGATCACGTTCGGGCTGCCGTGAAGCGGTCTTCACCACGCGTCTGGACGCAGCGTCACGCCAGGCCAGTCCTGGAATATTCCAGCGCGCCGTCTCTCCGTGCCGCACAATTGCATCGAGCAAATCGCAAACCGTCTGCTCCCCTTCACCGAGCAATACGGCGTCAAAGCCTTGATCCAGGTAATCCTCGATGTGGTCGGCGGCGTCAGAGCCGTGAACCATTACCATGCATCCGGCGGCACAGGCCGCAGCGCACATCTTCCAGCTGAGTTCGCGGGAGCGCAGCAGACACATCTTGGAAAGAAAATTGAAGCTGTCCTCGTACAGAATTACGACACGCGGCGTGTGCCGCTTCAGTGCGAGCGCAAATCCTGACCACGGATCTTCCAACATGCTGTCGAACACGGCGACACGGAACCCCTTGCTTCGCGCCATCGCAGCGGCGTAGAGCGTTCCGAGAGGCGGATATGGCTGACCGCGCTCCAATTGTTTAGGATCGTGCGCAAGGTGGTAGGCATGTGTGAACAGGACATCGACCTGGCGGCCATCGTCATGTTGGTTTTCCATCAGCATTGTCTCAGCGGGCCTCATCTTGTGGGTTACTGTGCGGCTGCCCCGTGACGAACGATCACCCGGAGCCACAGCTTCGAATCCATTTGTTTAAGCGCCGCGAGTGTGAATGGCGCTCGGCTGTCGATAGCTTGCGCGCACCGGTTCTGCATGGTGCGGTTCGAGATTCTTTCTGCCTGCGACTTGATTATGCTTTTGTTCCCAACCCTGCTTGTCACCGGCTTGTCATCTGATTGTCATTTCGAATCGACATGAGTTCTGCGGGGTATCTTTCGGGATATTCTGATCCGGCACGAAGAGGAAAACGAGCATGATTGAGAGCCATCGCAATGCGGAGAGAATGCACTCGGTTCCGCTCGGCATGGCCGGCATTCCACTTCAACTGTGCACGGACTCAGCGGCTCTTGCAGAGATCGCCGCTGGTTTCTTCCCTACAACGGAGCTCGATAAGGCGCGGCAGGCGCGCGCTGATCTCACCATCTTTGTCCGTAAGCGCAGAGACGTTTCCCGCACTGGCTGCAATTTCCCCAAATTCCGCGGAAGGAACAAGTACGTTCATGCAGACTACGGAAGTGACGGCTCTGTGTGGTTCGATTTGAATGCGCGCGCAGTGTCGGGAATCGTGTCAGAAGACCTGATTGCGGATGCGGGACTGTTCCGGCGTATTGTGCTGGCCGTAATTGCAGGCGTGCTCGCGCCATCGCTGGGACTGATTGGCTTGCACGCGGGCTGTGTAGTGCGCAAGGGAAAAGCTGTGCTGCTGGCGGCAGCTTCTGGCGTGGGCAAATCGACGCTGGCATTATCTCTTTCCATGCACGGCTGGAGCCTGCTCGCTGACGACTGGACCTTTGTGGCCAATTCGCCAACCGGGCTTCGCGCCTGGGGCATGCTGACTGCGCTCAAACTGCTGCCGGAAGCAGTGAGCTTCTTTCCAGCGCTCGCAGCCCTCTCTCCAGAGCGGGCTTTGAACGGAGAGATTTCTTTCGAGGTCGATCCATGGAGTTTCTTTAGTGTTGACCGCACCACCGATGCTGAGCCTGCTTCCCTGGTTCTGCTGGAGCGCGGCCAATGTGCATGCTGTGGTTCCGGAAGTCACATGCTACGCTGCGGACCAGAAGAGATGCAGACGGCGCTCTTCAAAGAGATCGAGGAGCAGCCTGTGGGAGTCAGCGGAAGAGATGACAACCAATCATCGATGATCGAACGGCTTTGTACACTCCCCTGCTTCAAGGTGCGCATCAATGGGCATCCCGCGGCGATTGCGGCCGATCTGGACCCAATTCTCACGGAGCTGGTCTGTGGTTGAATTCGACATCTCCGCAACGGCGCCGGCCGACTTCGCAGCAACCGACATGCTGCACAGGAGAATTCCGCTGACCTATCAGTTTCGATTCATGATGGGAGAATCGATCCTTTTCATTAAGACAAATTCGCGGTTGATCAATGCGGCGCTCGGCGGCCATGTACGAGGCTCTGCCTCAATCGGCGAAGCGGGTGCTGCGGTTTGGGAGATTGCTGTGGAAGTCCAGAACGAGAATGCGTCGTTGTCGGACAGGGAGGAGGCGGAAGGCTTCGAGACTTACAGTTTTGGGCCCAGCAGATCATTGCGCATGGACAGCGGATCCTGGTTTGCATATACACCGCCCTCGCTGAGCGGCGTCGGCTTTGCGATGGTCTCCAGCGATGAAAGCTGCCAAATACGGGAGCTTGCTGCATTCCTCGAAAAGATTGTGCTCTTTCTCGGTGAAAACGAAACTCAAGCCAACTCCTCCTTAGAACGCGAGGTGCCCGCATGAGCAATGCTCTCGTTTCGAACGTGGTGAATGCGCTCAGCTTTCGCACGGACGAATTCGGTGCGGAAAAAAGGGCAGGCGGCCGGGAGCGCCATCCTTATGACTTTTCACCACGCGAGTGGGAGCGGCACATTGGAGTATTGGATCGAACTGGACTCACGCTTCCCTTCTACGCACGCATGTTAGAAGCGGGGGATTGCGGCCGCTTCCCGCTGCAGACCATCGCGGCTTTCGAGCAGCGCCGGAGCGACAATCAGGAGAGAATGCAATGCATGCTGAAGACTTTTGGCGAGGCAGTCCTTGTCTTGCAAAAGGCTGGTGTGCAGTTTGTATGCGTGAAAGGATTCAGTCTATTCCCGGAATTTCTTGAGGAACCCTGGCAACGACATCAAATTGATTTCGATCTGCTGATCGCGCCGGGCGACGGGTTACGGGCGCAATTGGCGCTGGAGGAGCTTGGTTACAAGCTCACCGCGGTTGCCGGCGATGACGAGCGACGATTGCGTATTCCGGTCAAGCAGGCGCTCTTGCACAACGCGTATTTGTATTGTCGGCAGGAGGGCGGCGCCATTGAACTGCACTCCAGATTCTGGGAAGCGGGTGCGGAAGAGTTTCCGCTGACCTGTCCTGAAGACGCATTTGAGCGGGCAGAGATGCACACGCTCGACTCCGTCTCGTTCCTGCGTCTATCGCAGCCGCATGCGTTCCTTTACCAGTTGCTCCATGTCTTCCGGCATTTTCTGGGATCGTGGGCGCGTCCGCTCTGGCTCTATGAGATCGCGAGTTACATGGACCGTCACGGTGACGACGTCGAGCTTTGGAGGGAAGTAGCTGCGCTGCTCTCAGCGGATGCGCGCGTGACGGAGGCTGCCTCGCTAGTGCTTCTGACGGCGAGGGAACTGTTCGCCTGCCCAATTCCATCGGCGCTTGAGAAGGTGTGTACGCTGCCTGACGACGATCCGATTCGGCTCTGGGTTCATCTTTACGCGCGCCGTTGGATCCTGGCAGACATGCCTGGCAACAAGCTGAACCTTCTGTTGCAGCGACGCTATTTTTCTGATGAGCGCATCTGGCGCCGCTACCTGGCCGGTCGATTAGCGCCGCGTGGCGCGCGTCCGGTGTTGTGCGAGGGCATTGATACGCGTGCGGCGAAAAGCCTCAAGTACCGCAGCGCCAATTTGCGTTTTCAGGCATCGCGGGTCTGGCATCATCTGCTCACAGGGGCGGGGTTTGCCGCTGCCAACGTCGCTTGGGGAATACATCTGCGCTCAAGCCACGTCGCGTGTTCTCCCATTGGCCTGACCCGAGGCGAATCATGACAGGGAACACACAAATCGCTGCGGCGCTACGCAGGACTCTGCCGTACGCGGAGTTCCTGGCTCTGTTCTTATTGCTCGCGCTCTTCGTTCTCAAGGCGCTCATTCCCGCGTGGAACTCGCTGCGCAGCGACTTCGCCAATTACTACATTGTTGCGCGTCTACTGCGAGAACACTACTCGATGGACAGAATCTACGATTGGATATGGCTGCAACGCGTGAAAGATCACTGGTCCATTCCGCAGCCGCTGGTTGGGTTTGTTGGGCTCACTCCGTTCTCCGCGCTCCCACTGCTTCCGCTGACGTGGCTCGATGCATTGGAGGCGAAGCGGGTGTGGCTGGTGGTGAATCTTGCCCTTCTAGCCGCAACTCTCTATGGAATGCAGCGGATCACTTCTCTAAGTGCTCGCCGCGTCGCGCTAATCGCGTTCCTCGCCATCATCCCTTTGCGCAACGACTTTCTACTGGGACAGATGCACCTGGTTGTGCTTGCCCTGCTGGTGCTTGCCTTCTGGTTCGATGGACGGAAGAAATGGCTGCAATGCTCCGTGGTTCTGGCTCTGGCGGCGTCGCTCAAGATCTATCCGTTACTCTTCATTGCCTACTTCCTGCGCAAGCGTCAGTGGAAGCCTGCGGCCGTTTTGGCCGGCTCAACGCTTGCCATCCTCGCGGCGTGCTTCTTGGTTTTTGGCACACCCGCTATGCGTGCATTCCTGGTAGAGCAGTTCCCTCGCATGCTGCGCGGCGAAGCCACTGACCCCTTCAGCCTGAGCGCTCCATCCGCATCGAGCCTGTTTCATCGCGTCTTCCTTCTTCAGCCGCATGTGAATCCACATCCTGTTTTGCCATCGCCGCTGCTCTATGCAATGCTCTATCCCCTGTGGCAACTGAGCCTGCTTGCCGCGACGTTGCTGATGGTTAGCCCGAAGGATCTAGACCCACGGCGCAAGAGTCTCGAATGGGCTGCCTGGATCTGTTTGCTTCTTGCTCTCTCCACCGAGCCTGCCTCGTATCACCGTGTGATTCTCATCCTGGTAGTTGTCCTCGCTGTGTATGCAATCCAAGGTGCATGGCGCAGGGCAATCCTGTTCGGGTGCTACTTCATCGTCTGTAACGTGCACCCGGCCGTAACGGCACAGCATCCGATGATGGCTCTGTTGATTGACTTTGTTCCGTATTGGACGGTGGTGGCGCTGCTGGCGTGTTTGCTGGCTCGATTGCGGACTCGTCGCTTTGAAAGATCCTCTTCATCACTCCCTTTGCCACAATGGCCGCGCTGGCGCATGGCCTGGACTCTCGCAGGTTTCGCGGTTGTCTGGGCGGTTGGTTCGACGACCACATTCGTCCACGCAAGAGCGTTGAGCGGCTCCGCGTATTTGACCGATCGTACTGGAACAGCTTTTGCCCGATTCGATCCCCACGTATCCGGCAATCATCTGCTCACGGTCAGCATGCTTCTTGAGGGCTTCCGCGCCGAAGATCAAAACGGCGTGCGGTACCGAACCGCCGAGTCTGGGATCGAGGACGATCAACTCGCAATCGCTTCCAGTGAAAATAGCAATCGAATTTGGATTGAGGCGGCGAACGGGGGACAATCGCGGCTGGTCGAGCTTGAATTGCTCCCAGGCAAAACGGCGCCTGCGCCGATTGCAACCATCTTCGATGCCGAGTCACCCACGCTTTCGCCGGATGGCAGAAGCCTGGTGTTTCTACGGGAAACCAGAGGCGCGGGTCGAGCGTGGAAAATACGGATCGACGAAAACGGTCGGCTGCTAAGTGCGCCGGTACCCGTCAGCCCAGCGGAAATGGATGTTCGCGACGCGGAATTTTCCGCTCCGGACACAATTCTCTTCTCCGCTGCAGAGAACGGAGTCCCTCATCTTTTCGTGATGCGCGATGGAGCGGTACGAAGGATCTTTTCAACTGCCTATGCAATGGAGAGGCCCACGTCGTACGCAGAGAGCAGTGTGCTCGTTCGTCAACAGAAGAAGGACGGCTACTGGCGCTTGTACGGGTCCAATCCAGCACGCGAAGCCGAGGCACAACTGACGTTCGGCGACTGCAACGCATATGACCCTGCGTGGCTGGATGCAACCAGGCTGGTTTATGTGAGCGACTGCGGGCGCGGCGCGGGAATGGGCGCGCTCGCGGAAATCAATATTGGAATGGATACCGGCAAGCGCGATGGCGCGGCTGCAGACGCGGCGCGTATCAGCCGGGCGCAAGGAGAGTCACAAGAATGAGTACGACAACCAGTCCAATGCCAGAAGCTGCTGCCGGCGTGCCACGTGCTATGGCCAGTGGCCATGTTCTTCCGCCGCTGACGGTGTTGGAGCTGCTTACGCTTCTCTCCCGGCACTGGCGTTTTCTGGCCAAGGCAGCATTGGTGGGCGCGGCCTGCGGTTTGGCGCTTGCATTTCTACTGCCCACGCAATACACGGCGGTAACAACGATTCTTCCTTCGGGGTCTTCGTCGTCGCTGGCATCCGCGTTTGCTGCGCAGTCGGGCGAGTTGGGTTTCCTGGCAAGCATTGCCGGCGGCGGGCTTGGATTTCACAATCCGGCCGAGGTCTGCCTGCTGATGCTGAGGAGCCGAAGCGTGGAAGACGCAGTGATTCAGCGCTTCCAGTTGATGAACGAATACCGCGAGAAGCGGCTATCCGATACGCGGATTGCTTTGGAGCGCACTACGTCGGTGACGCTGAATCTTAAGACCGGCATCATTGCCATCTCCGCGCGAGATCGCGATCCGGCGCGCGCTGCTGAACTTGCAAACGGCTATGTCGAAGAGTTCAGAAAGTTCACTGGTTCGCTCGCAATCACTGAGGCGAGTCAGCGCCGGATGTTCTTCGAGCAACAACTTCTTGAAGCAACGGGCGGCCTCAACCAGGCCGATGACGCGTTCAAGAACACGCAACAGAGCACCGGAATGCTCGACCCGGCCAGCGCCACAAAGGCCGACCTTGAAAGCGCGGTCGCGATCCGCGATGAAATCGCCGCCAAGCAAGTGCAACTCCGCACCATGCGGACTTATTCAACAGAGCAAAACCCCGCCCTGGTTCGAGTGCGACAGGAAATTGCCGGCCTCGAGGCACAACTGGCGGAGCTGACCGGAAGCAGCCACGATGTGGTGGACGATCCTCTTGTTCCCAAGGGCAAAATTCCCGAGGCCGGATCTGAATATCTACGGCGATTGCGCGATGTGAAATACAACGAGACTGTAGTTGCTGTTCTGGCAAAGCAGCTGGAGATTGCGCGCCTGGACGAGGCAAGGCAAGGCCCGGTCGTACAAATTGTCGATCCCGCGGTCACACCGGACAAGCGTTCGTCCCCAAAACGGCTGGTGATTTTGTTGGCGAGCACGATGCTCGCCATTTGCGCTGCCGGCCTATGGGTGATTTACACGAAGAGAGAGCTTATTGTTCCGTCGGGTCGAATGGCCGGCAACGCCGCTGCGCTGTTGCTTCTCCTGCTTGCATCCGCACCCTTCGTGACCGCACAGACACAGGAGATGCAGGACCAATCAACCGATTGTTCGGCGAGCGCGAACAATTCTCTGGACAATCCCTGCTCAACGCAGGATCAGAGTGCGCCCAGCCTTCCTGGCAGCCCAACCAACCTGAACGATCGGCCCAGAAGTTCGACAGAGGTAATGCAGGACAGGCCGGACCGGCGCGCGGATCAGGAGAACGGCGCAAGGCCCAACGACAGAGGAAGCAGCGCGCAGCGCGGCATGCAGCCACAGTCGCCGCAGCCGCGCACCGAGTTTGAGCAGATGGTTGCAGATTCGGCGGGTCGCCCGCTTGCGGTCTTCGGCCGCGCGCTCTTCGCGCAGCCGCCGGAGACCTTTGCGCCTGTAGCCGATGCCCAGGTCCCGAGCGATTATGTGGTTGGACCGGGAGATGAACTGCGCATACACATCTGGGGCCAGATCGATGCCGACCTGCGCGCGGAGGTTGATCGCTCCGGACGAATTTATATTCCGAAAGTGGGCGAAGTGGCAGTAACGGGCGTTCGCTATAGCGAGCTTGAAGGCTATCTCAAACAGACTGTCGAAGGCGTCTTCAAAAGTTTCAGTCTTACAGTGGCAATCGGGCGTCTTCACTCGATTCAAATTTTTGTAGTTGGGCAGGCGAAGGCTCCGGGCGTTTATACGATCAGTTCTCTCAGCACTCTGATCAACGCAGTATTCGCCTCAGGAGGACCTTCGCCGCAGGGTTCTTTGCGTCACATCCAACTGCGGCGCGGCGACCGCGTTGTGCAGGAATTCGATTTGTATGACCTGCTGGTTAAGGGTGACAAGTCGCACGATGTTGCGCTGCAATCTGGCGATGTGGTGTTTATTCCAGCGGTGGGCCCGCTGGTTGGCGTGACGGGTTCGGTGAATACGCCAGCCATCTACGAGCTACAAGACGGAGTCACGCTCGGCAAATTGATTGAGACGGCAGGAGGGCTGAATGTGATGGCAGACGGCAGCAGCGCGACCGTCGAACGGATTGCTGACAATCAGGCGCGAACCGTTCTTCAATTCCCACTCGACGCAGCCGGTCTTGCGTTTGCCGTGAAGGGCGGCGATATCATCCACATCTCCAGCATCGTTCCCCGCTTCGACAATACGGTGACGCTGCGCGGCTATGTCGCTAACCCCGGACGTTTTCCATTCGTGCCGGGAATGCATGTGCGGGATTTGCTGCCCAATGCCAAAGCCCTGTTGCCGCGCGAGTATTGGCTCAACCGCGCCAGCACCACCGACTCCCGCCAGACGGAGTATCCGGTTCGCAAGCAGGTGGCAGAGGGTCCCCGCACTTTGCTTCCAGCCAATCAGGAAGAGCCGGTCAACACTATGACTCAACAGCAGGCGCAGGCCAACCCGCAACCTGAAGCTGGACGAAGCGACCAGACACGCAGCCAAACCATTCCGGAGTATTACGGAGACTTGGCGCGCTCGGAAACTGTGACGGACCAGGAAATGGGGGAGGCGCGGCGGCAAACCGGCGTGGACCATCAATCGGATCAGTTGACGCGCGAATTGCTGAAGCTGGTTCCATCGATCAACTGGCGCTATGCGCTCATTCAGCGGGTCGATGCCGCGACGCTGAAGACGCAACTGGTTCCATTCGATCTGGGTAAGGCAGTCATCGACGGCGATCCGGCCAGCAACCTGGCTCTTGAACCTGGCGACATTGTGACCGTTTTTTCGCAGAAGGATATCGTAGCGCCCGAAGAGGCGCAGACCCGGTATGTGAAGGTCGAAGGTGAAGTTGAACACCCGGGAATTTACGAGCTTGCAGAAGGCCAGACTCTCACGGACTTATTGCAGTCGGCAGGCGGCCTGACCGCAAAGGCCTACCCCTACGGTGCACGTTTAACGCGGGAGTCAGCGCGCGCGGAGCAGCAGCGGGGTCTGGACGAGATGGTACGCACCGCGGAAGCAGAGCTGCGCGCCTCCAAAGTGTCAGCCGTCGCATCGGGCTCAGACGCGGGCTCAGTTGCGGCCGGCGAGGCAACTCAACAATCGCTGCTGGCGAGCCTGCGATCGATTCGCGCGACGGGACGCGTGGTGCTCGCGATGAGCCCGGAAGCAAACAGCGTTGCGGATTTTCCACCCATGGTGTTGGAGGACGGCGATCGCATTGTGATTCCAGCGCGTTCCAACACGGTAACCGTTTCCGGCGCCGTGTATAACCCCGCGTCGTTCGTATATGACGCGCGGCGCAAGGTCGGAGACTATTTGCAACTCGCCGGAAAAGGCGCGCTCAACTCAAATCAGGGTCATGCATTCGTGCTGCGCGCGGACGGGTCCGTCATCAGCCGTCAAGAGGCTAGCGGCTTTTTCCACTCCGGTTTCGACCAGTTGCCAATGCATCCCGGCGACCAGATCGTGGTGCCTGAAAAAGTGGACAACGGTGTGTTGCGCGCCATTCGCGACTGGGGACAGATTATTACACCGCTGGCCTTGACCACGCTGGCGATTTCAAACGTGGTGAATTAACTCGCAACAGGAAGAAAAGGTATTCCATGTCCAGCCGAAGCGCCGCAATCCACTCAACGCCTGTCTCGGCAGTTCCGGGATTGGCCCTGGTGCGCCGTCTCAAGGGCAAAGCCCCAGCCGCGCCTGACACTTGGTTGCGCGTGCTTCCGCGGCTGTGCCTTTACGTGTTGCCTGCGGTGTGGGGAATGCTGTTGCAGGCGAGGATGCAAATGGCCGGTGTGCGCGACACCCACTTCTCCGCTCATATTCAATTCCTTCTGGTATTCTTCTTCGCCTGGATGGCCGCGATCGAGTGCTTTCACGCGGGCCGATGCGAGATGACCAATCGGGAGCACACGGGGGCCACGGCAATTCTGAAATCCGTCTTAACTGCAGCAGGAGGCGCGGCGCTTCTGTTACGTCTGCTGGGACATCCTCTGCCGCACTTCACTGTTTGCTTGCTTGATTGCGCCATCTTTCTGCTTGCGTCTATCGCGATCAAGCTATCGTTCCGTGCGATCATGGGCGCTCGACGGCCGCCCACGCGTCTGCTGCTGGCTGTTGCGCATGCCAGTGACGGCGACCCTTCATGGGAATTCGTGCGCAAGGAGGTTTCCAGTCATCGGATATCCGGAGCATTTCTCCTCGAAGACATTGAGGCATCGTGCCCTGCGGGAGGCCCGCTCACTACAGAAGGCCTGGTTCGCGCAATTCGCTGCGACCCAGTGGATGGCGTGCTCATCTCGGCAACCTCCAGCGAGATATCGACGTTGTCGCGGCAGATTGAATCCTGCGGCGGAGTGGACACGCCTGCCCGCTTTGTCATCGGTCTCCCCGGAGGCTCTGCCCTGCGCGATGGTGTTTCCAGCGCCGGATGCCTTTACTTACTGAACACCGGCGCTGAGCCGGCCGGGACAATGAATTACAGGCTCGTCAAGCGGGCTTTCGACATTGTGTTTTCCCTCACCGCGCTGCTCGCGGGCCTGCCTCTTTTTTTGCTCATCGCGCTGGCGGTAAAGATGAGCTCCAGTGGAGGGATCTTCTTTGTTCAGGATCGAATCGGATGGAACGGGCGCGTTTTTCGAATGTTGAAATTTCGCACCATGCACCGGGCTCCCACCACTGAGAGCGATACGCGCTGGACGTCTGCCGACGATTCGCATCGCACCGCCGTTGGACGGTTTCTGCGCAAGTATTCGCTGGACGAGCTGCCTCAGTTCCTGAATGTGCTCAAGGGCGATATGAGCGTAGTCGGTCCTCGCCCCGAGCGGCCCTTCTTCGTTAGTAGCTTTCGGCAGCAAATCGACGAGTATCACCGCAGACACCAGCTCAAGGTTGGCATTACCGGGTGGGCGCAGGTGAATGGACTGCGCGGCGACACATGCATTCGCACCCGGCTGCTTTATGACCTCTACTATCTGCAGAACTGGGGGCTCATCTTCGACCTGAAGATCATTCTGAGCACCGTCTTATGCGTCTTCAAGGGACAGAACGCTTATTAACCATTGCTCCGACTTCGGCTGCGGGCGTTGACATCCAACGAGGAGTCTCGCGCCATCCGTCCTCAAGAATCGAGCGGCGAACGGAGTGCCCGATGCCGCGCTGGCAATTGAATTTCTGGCGCCCAGTGCGAAATCGGGCGTAGAATGTCCTCATGAGGCGTCTCGCGGCAGCCGCGTTGGTTTTCGCTTGGATTGCGCTTCCGGCCTGTGCCCAGCACTCCTCATCGCACGGCGGATTCTCCGGCCGCGGCGGTTCCTCCGGCCGTTCCGCACCGGCGTTTCACGGCTCCTCTGGCGTTCCCAATCGGTCTACCGGCGTTCGCGGCAATCCTGTTCACGGGTATCCCGGCAGCAGGCCGTTGACCGCGTCAAGGGGCTCGCTTGGAACGAGAGTGGGCGCCAATGGTACGCGCGCACCCTACACCGGCTCATGGCGCTACCGAAGGCCTTACCGGTCGCCCTACGGAACGGTGAACCCCTATAGCCTTTCGGTCTACGGCGTTCCGGGCTACGGAATTCCAGGCTGGATAGGTCCCGGTTACGCTGGCAATGCAGACACCGGCGGCGATGACAATTCATCGGCTCCGCAAAATTCCATCCCGGAAGGATACGATCAACAGCCGGATGAGCAGGGTCCACCACCATGGCCCTATGGTTCATCTCAGGCCGTGCCCGCATCGGTTCAGTCCGGTTCGGCGCCGACAGACAGCGAAGACGCAATCACGCTCATCTTCAAAGACGGGCGACCGCCTGAGCAGATTCATAACTACATTCTGACCAAGGACACACTGTTTGTCGGAGACAAGCATCGCCCGGATATTCCGGTGGATCAACTGGATCTGGCCGCAACGGTAAAGGTGAATCAAGAACTGGGAGTTGACTTTCGCCTCCCGGGCTCTTCCAGGTAGCCTTTGAAATAGTAAATGCGCTCAGTTGCGTTGAGCGCGTCATTCCCTTCCTCATTTTTTCACTGCTGGGACGGCCACCTTCCACAGGCATTCTCAATGCGATTGGACAAGAGATTCTTACTTCGATGTCGCTGGAGAAGCGGCGTGGAAACTCTCCGGTGGGCCAAGATAGCTGGGAGGAAGGCGATCGTGGCTGATCACAAGTCGTTCGACGACGACGGCAGGATCGACCATCCAGATCTTCAGCGTGTGATATCCGGGAGATGAAATCGAGAGCGGAGTTGAGACCTTTCTGACCCCGTCGCTTACTGCCTGCGCCCAATCGCTCTCCGCGTTGTGTTCGAGCGCATCGACAATGGTACGCGGTCCATCGTCTACCGAAACCGCGAAGCGCAACCCGCGGCCGGGAACGAAATTCAACGTGGGCGCAAGCACGGATTGCATCGTGAAGTCGCCTGAATCGTAGAGATACACGCGGTACTGGAGGCTTGCGGCAGAGAACGTGTTACTCGACGCGGTGACGGGAAATACCGTCATCGCGGACCGAGTCTCGCCAAAGCCAGGTAACACTTCCCAATTCGCGGCGGGGTCTCGAGTGCGCGCAGTTGTGTCTGCCGCTTCGATTGCAACATAACCGTCGCTCTCGACGAAGCCTTTGGCGTTGTCGCGGGTAACGTCTTGCAAGCGCAGCGCGACCAGCGGCACCGTGATCGGCGATGCCCCGCTCTGCGTTACTGTGACGCTGCCATGCGCGGAACCAGTGGGAGCGGTGGTCCAGTCTACATGCACTTCGAGCTCCAGGTCGTCTTTGCCGACGGTTCCCGAGCTCTGACTCAGCACGATCCACGGGTCGCTCGTCGCGACGTGAAAATTCACGGGCGTCAGTCCGCGGTTGAACAGAGTCAAGGTGCGCGTCTGCTGCGTCACCGAATCGAACTGCCCCAGCGTGGTCCGAAAGCCGGAACTGTCTTCGGCGGCCACGCCGATGCTCGCAACCGCAGCCGGCTGCACTCCCGTAACGGCTGGCATGGCGTTCAGCGGAGGTTCATTCCAGAACGTATAACCGATGTGGGTCTGGTCCATCATGTGGTCCCACCGGCCGTTCAACAGCTTGTGGTTATATTCGTCGGTGAGCGTCGTATCTCTTGCGAAGTGAGCCCGCGTCTCATCCGCCCAGGTATTGGCGCTGGCGCGTCCCTGGCGCGCGTAGAGCGCGTTGCGGCCGGCTGCTACGTACATTTCGGTGAGATTGGCGCATGCGTCGACAGGATATTGCACCAGCTCAAAGAAGGACGCGCGTTCCTGCGGCGGCAGTTGGCCGGCCAGCTTGTCCACGCTTGCGGCCAGCGAGCTCCACTCCTGCTCCACTCGGTCTGCCTCGCGATAGCTGGTCAGGCTGAACGTTGTAGAGTCGATCAGCTCAGGTTTGCGGCGCGCGTTGTAGCGTGTGTAGTCCTCGATTGCTGTTGCAATCTCAGCGGCGTGCTCCGGGCCGAATTCTCGCTCCGCCCAGAGGCGCGTGTACTCATCAAGACTGTTCTGGTTCCATCGGTCCGGTGTGCGCGCCATGGTGAGGAAGAACTCAATAGGAAATTCCATCGGTTTCAGGTCGCCCACATTCACCACCCAGATGCGGTCCGCGCCATATTGCAATGCGAGATTCATCTGCTCCCACACTCTGGTGATGGAGTAAGTGTTCAGCCATTTATAAGAGCGCGGGCCGCCTACATAGTCGAAGTGGTAGTAAATCCCTGCCTCGCCGGAGCGCTTGCGTTCCTCCGGCGTCGGCAGCCGGCGCAAATTGCCCCAGTTATCGTCGGACCACAGCAGGGTCACATCGTCCGGCACGCGCATGCCATTATCGTAGTAGGTCTGCACTTCCTTGTAGAGCGCCCATACCTGCGGAACCTTTTCGAGATCGGGATTGACCGTGTCCTGCAAAATCTTGCGCTGATCGGCGACGATCTTTTCCAGTATTTCGGCGTTTGCGGAGGCGGACATCGGCGTATCGTTCACTCCGCGCATGCCGAGCGTCACAATCTGCTCGTAGTTCTTGTCCCGTTCCATGCCCGCGCGCCAGAACGCGTCGATCTTGTCTTGATTTTCAGCATAGTTCCAAGGGCCGTCCGCGCGCTTCCACTCCTTCTCGGCGCGCATCATTGGTTCCTCGTGCGAAGTGCCCATCACGATGCCGTATTCGTCGGCAAGCTTCGCATTCAACGGATCGTCCGCTGCGAAAGCGCTGTTCCACATCGCCGGCCAAAGGTAGTTGGCCTTCAATCGCAGGAGCAATTCGAACACGTGCACGTAAAACTTCGAGTTGTAGCCGCCGTACTTCTCGTTCACCCAGCCTGTAAGCGACGGCGCTTCGTCGTTGAGAAAGATGCCGCGATACTTCACCGCCGGGACAGGCTGAATGTGCCGGCCCGGCTCCACAAACAGCTCGTCCTGATGCGGTATGCGGACATCGGCCCACCAATACCAGGGTGAGACACCTATCTCTTCCGAAAGATCGTAGATGGCAAAGATGACGCCGCGCTTGTCGCTGCCTGCGATGACCAGCGCACGCCGCACACCGCGCATTGGGTGGTCGACGATCGTGGTCACAGCCGACTCCCATTTCCCTGAGATGCCGCTCACATCCAGCTTGTGACGCCGGATCAGATCGTCGATCAGCGTGCTCTTGCCGATGGTGCCGATGATCACTGCGTCTCCGTTATGGAGTTCTTTTTGATCATGCAGCAGGCTGGGCTGTTCACCCGTCACACGCTGTATGTCGCTGCTCAGGTCTCCGGCGGCGCGGGTCACTCCAGGCCAGTCGCTGCTGCTTACCAACAAAGGAACCGCGGTTGCATGATCGACCAGAGGGAATGCTCCGGCGACAGGTTTGCTGGAGACATAGTGCGGACCGCCAATTGCGCAAACGTGCAGCGGCGCGAGAGAATACGCCAGCGCCACGGCCACAGCGATTCGAGTCTTACCACGAGTCACGTTCACCACCCCACAGCGAATTGCGTGTCACCGGGGCCGCTCAGACGAATCCTCCCTGGCCGCAGCCCCCATGGAAGATGTTAAGGCAAACGCGCGGTCGAACGCGAAGAGACCGCGCGCGAGGGTTTGTACCGCCGAGGGAATTGATGCATCAAAAACACAAGGAGTTCCGATGTATCGTGATCGATTCGGTGCAGGATGAGATGGCCATTTGAGGCATTCGGCGAACCAATATACAGGGTGGTTGCGGAAAAATCCGCATGCTCTGAGTTCGAAGCTTCAATAGACTATATGCTGAGAGAGAACATGGCAGCTCACGGTCTGATGCTCGGAAAATTCTCTATTGGAACCGGGGACAGGTTCGCACACCAGGCGGCGGCGCAACTGCAGGCCTGTGTGCGGGCCCTCGATAGTGGAATCGATGTCATTCCCGTGTGGAATAAGTCGAATCGAGAACACACCATTATCGGTTCCGAGCCTTCTTCTGTTCGAGAAGCCGCGGACGCGGCCGTCAAGGCGCTCGGTTGGAAGCTACCTTACTTCTGCGATGCCGACCACATTACCATGGAAACTGTTGACCGGTTTTTTGCCCCCTGCGATTTCTACACAATCGATGTTGCCGATTCCATCGGCAACGCCGCGGATGCAGCCGAAATCGCCAGCTTCGTCAAGCGGCATGCGGAGTTGTTGGGGCGCGTTCAAATGGAGGGCACGGTCGAGGCCTTCGAAATCACCCCGCAGAATCTCGCAGAGACTGCGCACAAATTTCTTGCTGCCGTGAAGATGGCAGGCAAGGTCTATCGCAAGATCGAAAACGCCAAGGGGGCCGGCAACTTCATCCCCGAAGTTTCCATGGACGAAACCGACCGCGCGCAAAGCCCTGTCGAGCTTTTGATCATCCTGGCTGCAATTGCCGATGAAGGCATACCGGTGCAGACCATCGCTCCGAAGTTCAGCGGCCGCTTCAACAAGGGCGTCGACTATGTGGGCGACGCAGCGCAGTTCGAGCGCGAAATGGCGCTTGACGTCGCGGCCATCGGCTATGCGGTACGGCAATACGGCCTTCCAGGAAATCTCAAGCTCAGCGTGCATTCCGGCAGCGACAAATTCTCCATCTATCCGGCCATTCACGCCACCATGCAGCGGTTCGACGTGGGCGTGCACCTGAAGACTGCCGGAACCACATGGCTCGAAGAGCTGATCGGACTCGCTGAAGCAGGAGGCGAAGGGTTGGCGCTGGCGAAGCAGATTTACCGCGAGGCGTTTGCGCATCGCGACGAGTTATGTGCACCCTACTCCACTGTCATCGATATCGACCCGGCCAGGCTGCCGTCCGTGAGCGAAGTTGAGGGCTGGTCCTCCGGCGATTACACTTCTGCATTGCGTCATGTACAAGGATCGGCAGCTTATAACAGCAGTCTGCGTCAACTGCTGCATGTTGGCTTCAAGGTCGCGGCCAAGATGGGACGACGCTATACAGACCTGCTCGAAGCTAATGAAGCGGTCATCGCGAAGAATGTGACCGAGAACCTCTATAACCGGCACATTGCTCCTGTTTTTCTGGGTCGAGACGAATGAGCATGAGGGTTCTTTTTATCGGAGGCACCGGAATTATCAGCACTGCCTCGACGAGGCTGGCGGCGGAGCGAGGCATTGAGTTAACGCTTCTGAATCGTGGGAGCCGCACTGCCGATATTCCCGCGAATGTCCGCACTCTGACAGCGGATGTCAGGGACGAGGCAGCGGTGGACGAGGCGCTCGGCCGGCAACAATTCGATGCTGTTGTGGACTGGGTTGCCTTCACGCCCGCCGATGTGGAGCGGGATATCCGCCTGTTTCGGCACCGCACCCGGCAGTTCATCTTCATTAGTTCGGCGAGCGCATATCAACGACCGGTTGGACACTATCTCATCACCGAGTCAACACCGCTGGCCAACCCATACTGGCAATATTCTCGCGACAAAATCGCATGCGAAGAGCGGCTGATGGCGGCGTATCGCGAAGAGGGCTTTCCGATCACGATTGTGCGGCCTTCCCTGACGTACGGCGATTCGCAAATTGTGCTGGCGGTGAATAGCTGGCGAAAATCCTACACGGCAATCGACCGGATGCGGCGAGGCAAGAAGGTCATCGTGCCGGGAGATGGTTCGTCGCTGTGGGTGATTACGCACAACAGCGATTTTGCTAGAGGGTTGGTGGGCCTGCTGGGGCATCCACAAGCCATCGGCCACGCATTTCACATCACCAGCGACGAGGTGATGACCTGGGATCAGTTCTATAGAATCACGGCACAGGCCGCGGGCGTCGAGGCGCAGATCGTTCACATCACATCGGATTTCATGGGCGCTGCGATGGCGGAGGAAGTGGGCAGCCTGACTGGCGATAAGGCATCGAGCGTGGTGTTCGATAACACCAAGATCAAGCGCTTTGTGCCCGGCTTCTGCGCGAAAGTCCCGTTTGCGCAAGGCATTCAGAGAACCATCGATTGGTTCGACGCGGATCCCAAGCGTAAGCAAATCGATGAAGACGCGAACGCATCCTGGGACAAGCTCATCGACGCATACGAGAGCGGACTTCAAGAAGCGTTGCGGAAGTTCCGGTCTTGAAACCTAGCGATTCTCCGCCGGCTCTATTTCGTTTTGCCAGTCGAATTTCCGCTTAGAAGAGCAGTCACGGAATCGATCAGCGCGGCCTCATTTTCAAGGGCCTTTGCAACCACCGGCACTTGCTCTTCGGCCAGCTTCCAGTTTTCCTGCTCCATCGCTTCACGGACCGCGGGCAGCGTCTTGACGCCGTAGCCGGTGTAGGCGCCAGGAGCATAGATCTGGTGTTTGAACCAGGGGCGTCCGGGCTGACCAGCGTCGTTGGTCAGTTTGCGTTCGCTCTGGATCATAAGCCCGTTGATCTCGGCGAGCGTCTGTGCATCAATGCTGAGGGCACCGTTGGCGCGCGCTGCGGCCAGCGCCTTGGTGAAACGGGCCGCGCTCTCGGTCAACTTTGCGTCCGCATTCTCGAGCGGCGCGAAGTTTATGTACGGGGGTGCAGCCTTATGCGCCGGCGGCGCCGAGGGTCTCTTCGGATCGGCAATCGCGGTGAAGACGCCTTCGTCGAGTTCCTTGTCGGTCTCACCGATCTCTGTCTGCTGGCTCTTGAGCAGCGTCTCGAGCTCGCCAACGTAGGTGTGGACGGTATCGGCGAAGTTGTGGAAGTCGAAGGGCAGCAACTCCGCGTCTGCCATGCGCATCAGCGCTGTGCCGGCGGTCTGCGCCAGGGCGCGGCCATAGACAAAATCGGTGTCGCCGAAGTGGGTGTACCAATAAAAATCGTCGTAGATGGAGTGGTAAATGCCTCCGCCCGTTTCGCCGCCGAACCCGAGATTGATCGAGGCGATTCCTGCAAAGTCGAGAAACGGCGTGTAGTCGGAACCGGAGCCGAGGGCTCCGATGTGCAGATCGGCGCGGTTGCGCGCATCCTGGCGTCCGTTGTCGCGATCGGGGTGCGCAATGGAATAGAGTTGATCGCGCTTCCAGACGCTCAAGTCGGTCTCGGGGTCTTTCACGTCTCGCGCCACGCCATTGATAAAGTGCTCCAGCGTATGCGAGCCTTCAATGCCGAGAAAGCCGCGCCCGTTGGAATCGGAGTTCACGTACATCACCGCCTTCCGGCGCAACTCGTCCTGGTGGGTCTCCACCCACTCGGTCGAGCCGAGCAGTCCAGGCTCCTCGCCGTCCCAGGCGCAGAAGATGATAGTGCGCTTCGGCCTCCATCCCTGCTTCAGCAACTCGCCCATGGAGCGCGCCTCTTCAAGCAAGGCCACCTGCCCGGAGATGGGGTCTTCCGCGCCGTTCACCCACGCATCGTGGTGGTTGCCGCGGATGATCCACTGGTCAGGGAAAGCGGAACCTGGAATGCGCGCGATCACGTCGTAGATGGGCTTGATGTCCCAGTTGAATGCGACCTTGAGGTGAACTTTCGCAGGACCGGGCCCTACGTGATACGTAATCGGCAGGTTGCCGCGCCATTCGCGAGGTACGGTCTGGCCTCCGATGGCCGCAAGCAGCGGCTGGGCGTCTCCATAAGAGATGGGGAGAACCGGAATTTTAGTAATCAGCGGGTTGCCCTTGATGGGCAGGCGCTTGGCGTCTTTGGTTGCGCCGTAGCCGGGGGTCAGCGCGTCGCCTTCGTAGAGAGTGTCAGTCACAGCGCCGCGCTGCACGCCCTGTTCCGGGCGATACGGTCCATTAGGAAAGGTCTCGCCCGGCGAGAAGCCGTCATCTTTCGGGTCAGAGTAAATGATGCAGCCCACCGCCCCGTGCTCGGCGGCAACTTTGGGTTTGATGCCGCGCCAGGCCCCGCCATAGCGGGCGATGACGATGGCTCCCTTTACCGAGACGCCCATGCGGTCAAGTTGCTCATAATCGGCACGGACGCCCTGGTTCACGTAGACCAGAGGAGCGGTCACGTCGCCGTCGATGCTGTAGGCGTTGTAGGTGGGAAGCTGCTCTGCCTGCTGATTCGAGGTTGGATCGACGGCGATCGGCGGCTCCTGTAGCTGTGCCTTGAAGGTTGTGGGCTCGACCAGCTCAAGGGCTCGTTCCTTGGGTGTGGGAAAGAGCACGTAGAATGTCTCAATCTCGGCATCGAGGCCCCACTGCTTGAAGTGCGCCAGAATCCACTCCGCGTTTTCCTTGTCGTAAGGGGAGCCGACATGATGCGGACGCGCACTGAGGTGGCGCATGTCTTCGCGAAGATTATCGGTAGAGGGCAGGGCGCGAAACTTGGTTTCCCAATCGCGCTCGCTTGCCGAGGCGTCCGCGGAGTAGCCGGGGAGCGGCGCAGCCTCCATCCTGGTCGCAGCTTCTTGTGCAGGCAGCGGCAAAGGCGACGCCACCAGCAGTGGCAACAGGGCGACGGTGGTTGCTCTCACCAGGGACATGCGCGTTCCTCCAGGCGGGGATGGGTCAGCCGGACATTCCAGCGCAGGCTAACACCTACGAGCCAATATACTCGCAGACGCCCCTGCCAAGCCCATTTCGTGCAATCGTGTCCATCCCAATTGCCGATCACGATGGGGCGGCGCAACCGAAAATCGATTCTATCTCTTCTTCAGGGGCAGGTCTCGCGTGTTATGGCTTCAGATTCTTATTTCGGTTCGATTGTCACGCCCTGGGTCGCGTGTACTACCATTCAATCCAGCGACTACCACCAGGTATTTCTTAGACTATCTTGCCTTTTTGGAGGAGCGTTTCCGTGTCGGACTCCCGGGTCACACTCCCTGTAGAGACGTTTGCTCTGCTATTGAGAATGCAGATTACTCGTTTCAATTCCGAGTCCGACGATCGTCTGGTGGATATTTGCGCCTCCGAGAACCCCCAATGCCGGCTGACTCGGGAGGGCGGCTATGTAAGTTTGGAGAATCTGTCGTCGATCTTCACTCCGGAAGCCGATCAGAGCGCTCGACATGCGGCTTCTCAAACCGAGCCTGCCGATTCTGTGCCCACGGCGACGATTACGACCGGCAAGGACCTGGAAGACCGAGCGCATACGTACCAGATTCCCGAGAACGAATTGAGGAAGCTGTTTTCGATTCTTTCACCGGATGCCAATCATCGGGTTGAGCCAGCAATTCCGCCCTCCGAGACTGCCGATTCTGTCCCAGCAGCGGAGATCGAGTCGAGCCAAGTTCTCGAAGTCGACGCCCATGGGAACGAAATCATCGACAGCGAATTGAAGAATCTGCTATCGATTATTTCCGCGGAAGTCGATCATCGGGTTGAGCCAGCAACTCCGCCCTCCGAGACTGCCGATTCTGTCCCTGCAGCGGAGATCGTGTCGAGCCAAGTTCTCGAAGACGACGCTCATGGGAACGAAATTATCGAAAGCGAATTGAAGAAGCTGTTATCGATTATTTCTCCGGAGGCAAATCGTCGGGTTGAACAAGGACCTCCACCTGCGGAGCCTGCCGATTCTGTCCCTGCGCCGGATGCCGCTGCAGAACAGGTTCAGGGCGATGAAATTCACACCAACGGGAAATTCGAAGACGACGAAGAGACCCCAAGATCAAGCAAGCTGAAGCCAGTTCTTGGGGGCATTGGCGTTGTCGCGGTTGCACTGGCACTTGTCGGATACGCGATCCATGCGAGCCAGCAAGCGCAGGTTGAGGTTCCAAGCAGCATCGCGACTCGGGGTGCAAATTCCTCCCCGAATCCCGAAGTTGCCGGTCCGGGAAAGCCTACCGCCCAGGACGGTCAGGGATCGCAAGCGCCACTTGCCACCCAAATCAAAGCACCGTTCGGGACCTGGATCGACCCGGCAACCGGATTAATGTGGACGTTGAAGGATAACCGCAGCGATGTGAACTGGGAGCAGGCAGCAGAGTATTGCCGCGATCTGCGACTGGCAGGGCATGACGACTGGAGATTGCCCATGGTCGAGGAGTTACAGGGCATCTATGATGCCGCCGTCAATGTTTCAGGCCGCTGCTGCGGAGGAACTCAGGTCTCGATGCAAGTGAAGGGCAACCTTTCCTTGTCGGGTTGGCAATGGAGCAGCGCTCAGAGAACTCCATATGGGACACCGTTCTCTTTCTACAATGGCGGGAGATACACTAACCTTCTCAGCGACAGTGACGGAGGGCGCGCGCTGTGTGTGCGTACCCTCGGACAACTCCTTTCGCGACCAACATCTGGCTCGGAGGAATAGATCAATGACACTTCGCATTCTTGCAGCCGCATTCTTTCTCTCCATCTCGCCGGCAATCGTGGCGCAGCAAATGTCTTCAGTGCCGGGGCAGGGCCGCTCCATGGTGGTGACGGAGTTTGGAATTGTCGCGGCTCCGCAGTTTCTCGCCTCCCAGGCGGGCGCGCACATTCTCGAAGAAGGTGGAAACGCCGTCGACGCTGCCATCGCCGCCAACGCGGTGATGGGCGTGGTGCAGCCGTATGTCAACGGCATTGGCGGCGATTTGTTTGCGATTTACTACGACGCGAAGACGGGCAAGCTTTACGGACTGAACGCAAGCGGATGGACTCCGAAAGCTCTCACTATCGACTACATGAATGCTCACCACATCGACCACATCAACCCCATCGGCGCGGAGACCATCGATATACCAGGCGCCGTGGCTGGATGGGACGCGTTGCGAACCCGCTTCGGCACGCTGCCCTTCAGCCAGACGCTGGCTCCGGCCATTTATTACGCTGAAAATGGATTCCCTCTCGCCGAGCGCAACGCGCGCTACTGGGTTGCGAAAAGCCTGATGGATCAGCCCGGATACCGCGAGACCTATCTCCCCAGCGGCGTGGCGCCAAAAGTGGGCGATGTGTTCAGAAACGCTGCCCTGGCGCACTCGCTGCAGGAAGTTGCGGAGCACGGAAGAGACGCGTATTACAACGGCCCCATGACTGAGACAATGGTCAAGTTTCTGCAGGCGCAGGGAGGTACTCACACCCTGGAAGACTTCAAAGACTTTCAGCCGGAGTGGGTCGATCCCGTTTCAACCACCTACCGCGGCTGGACGGTCTACGAACTTCCACCCAACGGACAAGGGGTTGCCGCGCTCTCAATGTTGAACATCATGGAGCAATTTCCCCTGGCGCAGTATGGACACAACTCCGCCGACGCGCTGCACGTGATGATCGAGGCCAAAAAGCTGGCCTATGCGGACATGCACAAGTATGTGGGCGACCCGCGGTTCACTCCCATTCCGACTGCGCAATTGCTTTCGAAGGATCTAGCGGCACAGCGCGCCAAGCTCATCCAGATGGACAAGGCCGCGTGCCAGGTGGTTCCTTCGGACATCGAGAAGATGCTCGACGCTCATGGCAACTCAACCATCTATCTCTCCACCATCGATAAGGAAGGCAACATCGTCTCGCTCATCCAGAGCAACTTTGCGGGTTATGGCACGGGGATGGTTGCGCCCGGCCTCGGCTTCAGCTTTCACAACCGCGGCGCAGGTTTCGAGCTCACGCCTGGTCTCCCCAATTCGCTGGCAGGCCACAAGCGTCCGCTGCACACCATCATTCCTGCCTTCATGGAAAAGGGAGACATCCATATCGGATTCGGCATCATGGGAGGATGGAACCAGGCGCAGGCGCACGCGCAGTTTGTCGCCAACGTTGTGGACTACGGAATGAACGTGCAGGCGGCTCTCGAGCAGCCGCGATTCACGAAAGGAACCTTCCAGGGTTGTGATGTGCAGATGGAAGAAACTGTCTCTGAGCCGGTTCGCGCCGAATTGACAAAACGCGGGCATCAGATTCAACTGCTCGAACCCTTCTCATTCACCGTAGGCCAGGGTGAAGCCGTGGTGCGAGACAGTGCGCGCAAGGTCAACTTTGCCGGAGCCGACCCGCGCTCGGATGGCGAGGCGATTCCGCAAGGGCCGGACACGAAGTAGAGACTCGCGATCCGGCCCAAGCCGACCCTGGAAGCTACGCAGACTCCTTCGATTCGCTATCCGGCGCGCCCACTGCGCACCAACGCTCACGCATATTCTGGCGGAACTTCTCGCGCTCCTCGGGAGTCATGCGCGCCCAGCGATCGCCCTTCTCCCTGCGGCGTCCGCCCTTGTTGCCGCCACTAAAGCCTCCGAACAGAATCCGGCACAGAACCAGCAATCCCAGACCCTGCCAGAAGGTAATCGCGCGCCACCCGAACAGCATGGGCATCAGCCAGTTCCACAGGTGCATTACGATTTCGCCGAAGACCCAACCGGCAAGCACAATCACAGGCGGGATCAGCAAGAACATCCATTTGCTTCTCATTTTGTATTCCTCACTTCCTCGTATACTCGTCGTGAATGTCCTGCAGCCGTTCGCGCAGGTGCAGCACCGCGTAGCGCTTGCGCGAGAGCAGCGTGTTCACGCCCACCCCGCTCTCTGCAGAAATCTCTTTGAAGCTGCGCCCTTCCAATTCATTGGCGACGAAGACCTCGCGCTGCTCCCTGGGCAACTCGCCGAGCGCATGTTCCAACTCGTCAAGAAGAACATTACGCAGGTAGAGCGCTTCCGGCCCGGCATCGGGCGATGGCAACAAATCTTCCACATGCAGCAACTCGCCCTCTTCGTCCTCCACTGCCGCATCGGCAAAATTCTCAGGCTTCTTCTTGCGGAACAGGTCCGTGATGCGATTGCGCGCAACCCGAAACAGCCAGCCGGTCACGTAGTCAATCGGTTTCAGCAGGCGATGAGCTTGCACCAGCTCGTAGAAGACCTCCTGGAGGAGATCCTCTACGTCGGATTCATTGGGCACACGTCTGCGGATGAAGCTGCGCAGCCGTGGCCGTTCTTCCGCGATGACTTCTGCGATTTGCCGGTCTTGCTCGATCATCGAAGTCACGCTCATGGCTCATCCATCTAATTAGCTAGACGAGTGGCAGTCGCAAATATTGTAGAGTTTTAAATTTACCAAGGGAATGAACTTTCAATGCAGCTGGCGGCGGGTTCTCAATTAGAGTCTAAGTGCGGATTTTCATCGCGTTTCCCGCGGATCTCCGGAACGGAAGATAGAGCAACAGAAAGACAACGAATGCCACGCCCTCGGCGCCCACGAGGTACCACGGCCAGGGCCCGAGAAAATCGAGGAGCGATGCATTCTGAGGCTTGGCGCGCAGGTACATGTAATTCGTTTTGAAGATGAAGTCGAATGTGCCGACGAATGCTGCATAGATGTTTACCGCCACCATCGCCCTGCCAACCGACCCGGACCGCGGCCGCGCCAGCCCTGACCACGCAAGGTAAAGTGCGCCGGTAACAATCAGGCCATGCGCAACGAAGAACTGCACCGTTCCAAACGAAGGAAAGGGTTCCCACAGATTCGGCGTGAACAGCGCCATCGTAGCTCCGGCCAATGCGCCGTAGTAGGCCAGATCGAAGACCGCGTTGTTGAGCGTGAACAGCGCAATAATAATCAGACAGAGCGACGCGTCGCAGAGTTCGAGCGGAAGATGATCAGGAAAAGTGAGCTGTCCGCGGAATACGAGATAACCGTAATATACAACTGAATCCAATAGGAGCAGCACAGCCAGGCCGATGCGCAGACTTCTTGATCCTGCCGGAAGCCGCCGCTGAACGACCGCAAGAACACCGGCAAGAGAGAGTACGGCACCGAGGATGAGAAGATGCGCGGGTCCGAAGAGTCGAAAATTCGATTGCATGCAGTCTCGCTAGTTCGGCAGAATGCACTTTCGGGAATTGCTCGATTATAGTGCAGCATAAGCGCCGGCTGGGCTGCCTGCAAAGGGAACTGCAACAATGCGCGGTCAGTGACTTTCATTGCGCAGCGCCATGCGCGCAGCATGGTAGCCGCACATTCCGTGAACGCCGCCGCCGGGTGGCGTTGACGATGAGCACAGATATAGATTCGTAGTCCCAGTAGAGTAGTTACCCCACGCAGGACGAAAGAAAAACTGTCGCAGGGACAGCTCGCCTCCATTGATATCGCCGCCCACCAGGTTGGCATCCATGGCCTGAAGCACCGCAGGCGCGGAGACATGGCGCGCAAGCACGCAATCGCGAAAGCCAGGCGCAAACCGCTCCAGTTGCGCTTCGATGTGACTCGTCATGTCCACATCTGAGCCGTTCGGCACGTGGCAATAGACCCAGGCAATGTGCTTTCCATTGGGCGCCCGTGACGGGTCGAACAGCGATGGCTGCGCCACCAGCGTGAAAGGCCGTTCGGCTGTTTTGCCGTGTGTCGCCGCATATTCAGAGAGCGCGACTTCTTCCAACGTCCCACCCAGGTGCACGCTGATCGCCCTGCCACATTCCATTGCGCGCCACGGAATCGGATCGGAGAGGGCGTAGTCGATTTTGAATACACCCGGTCCGTAGCGAAATCGCTCAAGAGATTTCCGATAAGTGCGCTTCAGGCGATCTCCGGCGATTAAGCAGAGTTGGCGCGGCGTGACATCGCAAAGAATCAATGCGTCTCGCGCCTCCAACTCATCCAGCGTCGCAACGCGCCGACTGGTGTGAATGGTGCCGCCCAGTTCCTGCAGATAAGCCGCCAGCGCATCAGTGATTGCCTGCGCGCCGCCGCGTGGAATCGGCCAGCCGACGGCGTGCGCGGCCGCTCCAAGCACGAGGCCGATTGCGGAACTGAGCGGCTGATCGAGCGCTAAGAACGAGTGCGCGGCTAGCCCCGCGAATAGCGCGCGCGCAGGCTCTCCGGCGAAAAGGTGTTTCGCCACGCTAAGTGCGGGTTGAAATGCGTAGTATCCGAATCGCGCCATCAGGAATGGATGTCGCGGAATCCGCGCGACAGGCCCGAGCGCATCCTTCGCAAATTGCGGCCAGTGCTCCACCAGGGGCTCAACTACTTTTCGCCATGCGCGTCCATCGTGCCCCAATGCGGCTTCAGCATCTTTGAGATTGCGCTCCAGCATCACCGCCGAGCCGTCGTCCAGCGGGTGCGCCAGCGGCGCGAAGCCATGAATCCAACTCAATCCATGCTGCTCCAGCGGCAGCGCAGAGAAGAACGGCGACCCTACCGCCATGGGATGCACTGCCGAACCGAAGTCGTGACGGAATCCTGGCAGCGTCAACTCCATGGTTCGCGCCGCGCCACCGGGCTGCGCCTCCGCTTCGTACACATCCACTTTTCTTCCTGCCTGGGCCAGCGCAATCGCGGCCGCCAATCCGTTGGGGCCCGATCCAATCACGATGGCGCACCGCGAATGATCAGTCATGAGGCGGCAGCTCCTCAGGATACTCGACCACGCCGAACTTTCCGTCCGGTTGCCGCGTCAACTCCGGCGCATACAGGCCCATCAGATTGCGCTTCCACCAGTTCCCGGTGCGGCGCTTCTCTTCCATTGAGGTAAACCAGTACTGCCACAACACCGCTCTCACATAACGTGGGGGCGCTTGCGCAAAGGGGTTTCCGCGGAAGAGTGTCAGAACATCCGCATCGTTTACAAGGAGTCTCTCTTCGGTCAAAGGCACAAGATTGTTCTGCTGCCAGTCGCCCAGAGAAGCGAACCACAAATTCCATTCGAAGCGCGGCTGATAGGGAGCGTAAATTCCCGGGGCCTTGTCCAGCGCCTGCGGCTTGAATCGGAACAGATACGGCGTCCAGTTCTGGCCATCGTTTGAGCCCTGGAACTCAATTTCGTATCGGCCCCGCGTCATTACGGCAAAAAGCCCGTACTGGTTGGCGATGCGCATTGGTTCCAGCGCCAATATGGGCGTGGTTGGCAGGCGCAAATCGGGCCACGGCATGCGCAGCATTTCGACTGTAGTGACGTAAGCAATCCAAGTGAGCATCACGGCCGTCACAGCAATGTGGGCCGCTCCAAAATATCGCGCCTTGCCCCGAACAGCCGCTGGCTTCGCTTCCTCAACTTCAGTGGAAGTCTTCAAAATGGAAAGCGGCACCGGCTCTTGCGGAGCATGCTCGTGCTCGACAGGTTCCGGCAACATTGCGCGAAAACGCGCCGGTAGCAGCCAGCGCACGCTGCGATCATCCAACAGCAGGAAACCCAGCGCCAGCACCAGATAGTTCAGAAACGCGTAATTGGCGGTGAGAATCACGCCGATCTCCCACGGCGTGACGATGAAAAAGCAGATGAGCCTTACTCTCCTGGGCAGGAACAGCATCCACACCACCGCCAGTTCCATTACCAGAGTTCCCGCCACCGTGGCTGCGTGAAACCAGTGCGGCAAATGTTCGACATACCATCCAATCCACGTTGGCAAAGGGCCATTCTGATAGTACTCGTCCATCGCCGTATAATTGCGCCACTCCGGATCGCCGCTGAGCAGCTTCACGATTCCGGATTCAAAGTAAATGCGGAACCACTCCCATTGCAGCAAAAAGAGGCTTGCGCGCGAAGTTGGGCTTGCCGATCCCCAGCCCGGCAGAAACCCGCGCGGCGCAAAAAACAGCGCCAGGAAACCGGCTTCCAGCAGCATGCCGTCCGATTGATAGCTGGAAAACACCTGCGTCGCCGTCACAAACGAGAGGAAGCAGAGAAAGCAGGCAGAAAAGCTCAGCCGCGGCCAGAGATTGCAGAATGCAGCCACCGATGCGATCAGCCCCAGCCACGTGACCACCATCATGGTGTGCTCACTGGCTGAGAGCCAGAACAATGTTGGCGCGAACCAGAACCTGTGCGAGCCAAATTCGCCCTGCACAGCTTCAAGAAATCGCTGCGCGGGCAAAACGCCATGCGGCCCGATCAGGCCTTCGATTTGAAACAGCAACGAGAGGAAGGCGGAGAAGTAGAATGCGGCGAGCGCGCGCAGAAAAATCCAACGCGGCACGAGCCGGTCACGCGGGCCTGCGTTTGAATCGAAGAGCCAGTACAAGGGCCGCAAGGCGGGCCATTGCGTCCCAGTAAAGTTTGCGGGATTGCGCGAGGTGCGATCCATAGCATTGGAGTTACGAAACTCAACTCCGCAGTGCTTGGCTTAGATTACTCGGTGCAGCTCAGCAAAATCCACATAGCCCAAATTGAGTTCTAGTGTGGTGTTTCGGAATTTCGTCGCATTTGTTCAGGACTGAGCGGAGAATCGTAGGCCTCCAAATGCAGGTCCTTCGGCTCCGCTGAAGTACGCTTCGCTCAGGATGACAGGTCATTTTTGATGTGAATTTTAGAGACAGGGCACTTGTGGAAACGGCGAGGCCGCCGATTTGATAAACGGCGGCCTCGTTGCTTGGTGACCGGAACAGTTTCACTCTTGCAGCATTAACCCTTAGGCTCATCCTGATCGGGATGAATGGTCCGGTAGCTTGCATTGCCCTTTGACCAGACCAGCAGAAGAAGAGCCCTTCCATCCTGGTTCTGATGCACCTCGCTGGCAAACTCGCTCGCCGATTCGGCCGGCTTGCGATTGACTTCGAGGATCACGTCTCCAGGCTGGATACCGGCATCGTCGGCCGGGCTGGCAGGGCGAACGCTCTGCACCAACACCCCGTGAAGCTGGTCCGGAGCGTTGATCTGCTGCCGAGTGTCCGCCGTGAGATTGGCCACTGCGAGGCCCAGCTTGCCGGTCTTCGCGCCGCCCTGGTCATCCGAGCCGTCGTTGCTCGCTACCTCAGAGTTGCCATGGAACTCGCCAACAGTGAGGTTCACCGTCTCCGGCTTGCCGTTGCGAATTACGCTCAGCGTGATCTTGGTTCCCGGAGCCATCTCGCTCACCGCGACCTGCAGCGTGCTTCCATTCACCACCTTGGTGTCGTTCACTCGCATGATCACGTCTCCTCTCTGCAAACCGCCGCGGCTTGCAGGAGAATCGGGAGTCACCTGCGCAACAATCGCGCCATTTGCATCCTGCAGATTGAAGAAGCTTGCGTTCTCAGGCGTCACGTCGTTCATGCTGATGCCGAGATAGCCATGCTCCACCTTGCCGTTCTTGATGATCTGGTCGGCAGTGGTGCGCACAATCTGCGACGGAATGGCAAAGCCCGCGCCTGCGAATGAACCGTTGTTGGTGATGATGAACGTATTGATGCCCACCAGCTCGCCGTGTGCGTTGACCAGCGCGCCACCGGAGTTTCCTGGATTGATCGCGGCATCCGTCTGGATATAGTCGCCAGGCTTGCGGGGATCGTCAGAGTATGGATTCGGGCGGTTGACCGCGCTCACGATTCCGCGCGTGACCGAAAACTGGAAGTAGCCGAAGGGGCTGCCGAATGCCAGCACAGTCTGGCCAGGCTGCAGCTTAGTTGAATCTCCCCACGCGATGCTGGGAAGATTGGACGCGCTTACCTTGATGACCGCGAGGTCATTCAACTTGTCTACGCCGACAACCTTCGCATTCAGGATGCGGCGATCGTTGAGCGTAACTTTGATGCTGGTCGCCCCATCGACCACGTGATTGTTGGTTACGATGTAGCCATCCGGCGAGATGATGATGCCGCTTCCCACGCCGTGTTCGATCTGCGGTTGCTGAGGCATCTGTGGCGTTTGCCCGCCGAAGAAAAACTGCCGCAGGCCCGGCGGAATACCCTGCATTTGCCCGCCCTGCTGCCGTCCGTCAGAGGTCTCATCTTCGCCGGCGCCGCGGGACGTTACCGCTACGTTGACCACAGCGGGAGTAACCCGCGACGCAACAGCTTCCATGGCGCGGTCGAGTGCGGTCAGGGCTTCTACGCTGTTGTCGTCGATGGGCATGGCAGCTGCGCTGGCTGCGTGTACATTGGCGTGGCCAACGAAGAGAGCCGCACCGAGCGCAAAGGCTCCCACAATGGCTGCCGGAGCTGCCATCTTTTTCGCTGTCACTACTAATTGATTAGTTGCTTGTTTCATGGTACGTCTTCTCCTTATTGTTGGTTAGAGGTTCAAAAAAATTGGTCAACGCGGCACCGGCTTGCGTTGCGTTTAGATCTCAACTAGCAGCCAGCCATCCGGAGTGGGAACGGCCGCGTACGATACCCGATAAATCTGCGCAGTCTTGCCCTGGCCTTGATGCTGGGGGCTGCGGCTGGTTTGCTCCACGGTCAGAACCAGTTGCGGCAGCGCATTTGGATCGCTCCAATCGGTCATCACGATCCACGCCTGCTGTTGCGCAGCAAAGTGCCGTCGGCTTGCGTGCAATGCGGCGTTTCTCTCGACCGGCTTGGGTGAATTTGCCGGCTTGGTTGGTGAAGCATCTTCAAGCGGCCGCTGGGGCATGACCGCCTTGAGCATCTGAGCATGAGATTGCATTCCATTCTGCGCAATGACTGTTCCACGAAATTCCGAAGACGGCAAGGCCTGAGCGACTGCACTCGCTTGTGGAGCTGAGAATCCGACCAGTTGCGGGCTGCGTGCAAGTCCAGCAGCGCAGGCTAGCACGCCGGCGATCAGGCTGCCCGTCAACGCCATCGTCTGGCTGCGGCTCATGGCTTCGACGGGCCTGCGCAGGATGCGATGCACGCGGCGCACTAACTCCGATTGCCGTTCCCAGGCGCCTAGCGCCAGCGAAACTCCGCGCCTCAGCATCGAATGTTCTGCCAGACGCGTTAGGCAAATGGCGTAAGACTTGCGCCCGCAACTGGAACGCAAAACGCTGTCGTCGCAGGCCAGTTCGCGTTCGGCGCAGAGCCGGTGCTCAACCCATAGCAGCACGGGGTTGAGCGGGAAGATCACAAGAGCGATCTTCTGCAACAGGTTGGTCCAGTCGTCGGCGCGGCGCAGATGTTCCATCTCATGCCGCACCACCTGCTCCAGCTCCGTGGCCGTCAGGCGCTCAACCAAGCCGGGAGGCAACAGTATGCGTGGACGCAGGAAGCCGAGCACGCTGGGGCGTTCCACCTCGTTTGAAATGCAAAGTTCGGCCGACCGATCGGTCCTCATGCTGACTGTGCGAATCCGCAGCAAGGCACGCAGCGCGTCGTCAGTCAGTATGGGCGTTGCGTGCCTGGATAGCCGGTGCACGCGAACGGCGCTCAAGATCAGTTGTCCAGCTCTGAGAAAAGAGAGGCTCGCCCAAGTTCCGGCGATCACCAGACTCCATATCGGATCCAGTTGCAGCGGTGACGGACCAATGGGCGTCGTTCCGACGCCGTGTATTCCCACCAAGGGAACGACGTGCAGCAGCACCAGCAGCACGAAAACGTTCATCCAGACCACCGACCGCGCCGCTGCGCTCAAGCCGGGAAAAAGGCGGAGGCAAGCAAAAACGCAGACGGCCAGAACAGCGCCTTCCCAGATGGCCGACAGCAATGTGGTTGCTGCCATGGCTGCAAAAGAAGTGGAATGAAGGAGCGCTTCCATCTAGCTCACCTCCTGCGCGTCGTCCGGAGCAAGCGCAATCGCTTCTTTCATGCGCTTCAGCTCATTCGGGCTGATCTCGTCGTCGCCCAGCAGAGACAACAGCAGCCGTTCGCGGGAGTTCGAGAAGAACCGCTGCAGCACATGGCGAACCTCAGACCGGCTGGCTTCGAGTTCCCCGACGCTGGAACTATAGAGAAATGCGCGGCCCTCCTGGCGATGAGTCACGTAGCCCTTCGTCTCGAGAATCCGGATCGTCGTGAGCACGGAAGTATAGGCCAGCTCTCCATCTGCCGAGGTCACTTTCACCATGTCGGCAACCGTCGATTCGCCGCGGTCCCACAGGACTTTCATCAGCCGGAGTTCGGCCTGGGTCAGCGTGATTGATCGCTTGGGAGGCATAGGAAAAATGAAACCCTCGGGAACCTTCTCACCGAGCTTCGCTATTCCATCAGACGTTGAACTAATCATTTAGTTGCTAGGATTTTGCCCGCAGCGTCCGTTGAATTTGTTCTCCGCTTCCGCGATCCCCGGGCAAACCTATGAATCTAAATTGGTTGTTAAATATCCGTTGGGATTTTTCGCGTGGGATTTGAGAGAATCGTCTGTCTGCAAGTGCGGAAAAAAGGACCTGGTTGGGTTCAAATGCGCGAAGAACGTCCCTCAGGGGCTCAAGCCCACATTGATTTTGGGGTACTTGCGGCACGACTGAAGTCGTGCCCTGACACTTCTTGCCGCCCCCGATGAGTTTTTCCGCAATCTGTGCAGACGGGGCGACCATTCTTAAAAGTGGCGGATGGACTCGCTTCCATTCGTGGCGGGCGGATTGGTTGGAACCACGCCATGCTCGCCGGACCGCTCGACGTGACTCTCAAGGGAGCGGCTCACCAGGTCGCGCGAACCAAGTCCCACGGCTAGCGCCAGTGTTAAAACAATGCCGCCGAACAGAATGCCAAAGGCCAGCTCGGCGACAATGCCGCCGATCTCCAGGTGGTCGAGCACCATGGCAGCCGTGAGCACGAGTACCAGCCATTTGACTCCGAGGGAGAGGAAGCGCGCGTATTGCAGGTGCGCATTGACGGCTCCGATAAGAACCGAGCGCGCCAGGAAACGCGCAATGAGGCTGCCTGCGATAAGCAGGAATATGGCGCCGACAGAATGGGTGAGGTAAGGAAGCAGCGAAATGGGGCGCGTGGCAGCCGTTGCGTAGGAGGCATCAAAGGCCGAGACCCCGATGATCAAGCCGAGCAGGACGCAGACCCAGAAAGACCCGCGCGCGATAAGTGCGCTGGGAGATGTGGCAGGCGTCCATTCAGCATTGCCGCGGCTGCGCGCAAGGTAATCGTCAAACTTCACCCATGCCAGTCCGCGACGCAGAATAGCGGAGATGAGCATCCCGATGACCGTGAAAATTGCCAGGGCTACAAAGAAGGCGAGAATGCCCGGCAAGATGGCGATCAGCAGCGACAGCACGCGATAGAGCGACTGATGGAGCGCGTCAGACATGTGGCGCCAGATGGATGCATTGTCAATATATGAAGGCCCGGCATTCTGGTTCGGTGCTTCCTGAAGCATTGTGGCAAGGATGTTTTGCATCGGACTCACTCCTTGAAGAATTCCTCTTGCTGCGTTTTCAAAAAAGGTTCGGCTTATGGATTGAACCTGTCCGGCCAGCGCCAGCGCGAGACGAGATAGGGCTTGTCGGCTTCAAACGCAGCCGCGACCGCCTCGATGTGGCGTTCCGGATTGGTGCCGGAAACGGTAATGTTGATGTGGCTGGCAACCCAGGCCAGATAAAGCGGTATGAGCGCGCCGAGCAGGTGTCCGCGATTGATGGTGCGTAGCCGGTAAGCGAGCAGAAAGTCAAAGACGATGCGAGCCCAGAGGCCATCCTGCATGCGAAACTCCGCGCCGTCGGTGACGTAAAGCCGCTTGAGTCCGAGTAGGGAGTTGGGAGGCAGCACCAGCGACCAGATCTCCTGCAGATTGGTGTATGCCAGACGAAATGCGTCCAGCATTGGGGCAATGTCCGCAGCGGCGTCGGCGGATGGCGTGAATGGAACCGGACCACGCGGGGGCGGCAAGAACCGCGGCCGCTGCCAGAACGCCGCCTTGGCGTCGATGTCGGCGAACAGCGAACCCGTGACTGATGCGAGAATCGCGTTGATGTCGGTCTCGGCAGGCTGAGGCGTTGCGCGCGGGCCAACGTCCAGCTCCTTGGTTACAAATCCGGCAAGCGCAGCCTCGTTAATGGGCCAAAGCAGAGCTTCGCTCTGGTTGGTCGCGGCGAACCGTTGAGCTGCCAAGGCGAGCCGTTCCGCCATGCGCAGCGAAAGGCCTAGATCGACGGCCAGAGGAAACCGGACTCTGGACGCGAACAGCGCGCGAGTAAGCGGATATAGGATGGCCGAATTGATAAGGCCGGCGCGTGCCGGCAAGTCGTAGCACGGCACTGCAAGTTCGGCGGAGTTGCTCAAGATTGCGTTGCCGAGATCGCGCAACGCCGAAGAGCGGAGTGAGCTCGATCCCGGTCCCAGCATGAGAATCGCGCGTGCCTCGTTCTCACCTGCTAATTGATAAGCATGGATGAAGTCGGCAGCCTTCAGTGTCCAGGAAGCATTGGTTGCCCGCGTCGGGATGAACCGGACACCGGGCCACGACTCTGGCGAGAACGCGTCCGGAGTACCCACCACCAGGCCCTCCGTTGCGAACGACGAAGCGAGGTTTGCAAGAACACTATCGAGCTCATTGGCAGCCATGGGAGCGAGCAGCACAAGCAAACCCGTAGCAACGCGTGCGGAATGAGACTGAGTGTCGGAGATCGAATTCGCTGTCGCCATCATTACTATCCTTGGCAATCTTCGCCGAAGCTGCCGGGGGCTTCGGTAAAGACCCGCCTGCCCCTCGGAAACCATGCAAAGCTATAAAGCTAAGATGCCGGCCAGGGGAATGCGGAGCCACGCGGGACGGTTGTTGAGTTCATAGAGCAGTTCGTACAGCGCTTTTTCCAGCAAGTAACCTCCGAGCATTGCCTGCGAAGGTTGGGCCGACGGAAGCAGAGCCGGATTGGCGGCTATGGTTGCGCGATAAGACCGCAGAAACTCCGAAGCGACCGAGTTCTGCCAGAAAAGAGCCCACGCGGTCAGGGATTCACACGCCGGGGAGTGGGCAAGTTCTGGATTAGCTGCCAGGAATTGATCGAGGCCCGAAAAGGCTGCATACGAAAGCGAGCGAATCATCCCCGCCACGTCCTTCAGGGGCGATTGCTTCTGGCGTCGCTCGGCGAGCATGCGGGCGGGCTCGCCTTCGAAGTCGAGCAGAACAAAGTCGCCTGTGTCCGCTTCATCCTTTCCAGCCTGCTCACCAGGCGTTCCCGCGGCTCGCAACGTCTGTCCCAGGTGATAGTCCCCGTGAATGCGAATGCGCTGGCCGGCGGCCGTTTGCGCGATAATCGCGTTGGCGCGCGCAAACAGATCGATGCGGCGCGAAAGCAACAGGGCGGCATCGTCAGCGATTGAATCCTTCAGCGTAGACAGCTTTATCTTCAGCGCCTCCAGCGTGGACGTAATCTGCGCGTCAATTCGCCGCGCATCGCGAGTGAGATCTTCCTGATTGAATGCCTCGGCTGCAAACGCCGGATCGTCCGTCGGCGTGGCGAGAGCGAGATGCATTTCGGCGGTGCGCCGTCCAAGCAGTGCCGCGGCTCGAAGCGATGGACCGGCATATTCCAGTGCTTCCTGAAGCGGTTCGCCGTCGTTGAGGAAGCTGGGAGCAGGCGCCTGGGGCGGAGCAGGCAGCGGCGCGATGGAGGTGAAATACCCTTCGAGCTGCTCAAGAAACCACTTCCAGCCATCGCCCTTGTTTGGCACCAGCCCTTGCAGCATGGCGACCGTTGTTTTCTCCCCGCCGGCCGCGACGATGGCGATCTCCCCGAAGAACGGCGCAATGTGCGGGAAGCGCGCGACCTCAGTAAGGAAACGGCCGATCTCCACATCGGGATTCTCGCCCGGGTGCGAGCGCCTGAACAATTTCAAGATCAACTGCTCCCCATAAATGATTGAAGTATTGGACTGCTCCGCTGTTCCCACGCGCGAAGGCAGGCGTTGCGGCGATTGCACGGTCGCGAAAGCGGTAGAGGCGCGCGCGTCAAGACGGCCCGGGCTCGAGTCTGGCACACCGGCATAGGGTGACTCGCGAGGCTGAAGCTGCTGCGTGCTTGCGGAATGCGTAATTTCCGCGTCGGAGCGGGGAGGCGCGGCTGCCTCGCCGGGTTGGGCGGTGAGGGGTACAGGCGTTACCGGAAGATCGCGAGCGGGCTGGGGCGCCGGCGAGGTGAACGAATCGTCCGCGGACTCAATGGATGGCGCGAACCCAGGCGTGACGTTCGCGGCGGCGACTCCAGGATCGCCGTTGCGCGCTTTCGACAACGGGACCGTGGCGTTGTGCTCAATAAGCGTGAGAAGGGCCTGGCAGAAGTCTTCGCGCATTACGGCGTCGTGGAGGACTGCGGGGCCTTTGGGAGTGGGAAGAGATGCGAGGATGCTCTGCGGGTGGTTAGCAGACAATTCCTCGGCTTGTGCCCCGGTGCTGAAGGCCAGCGGAATCTGGTAGGTGTCGGCTGGGCGGTCGGCATAGGCGATCTCGATGAAGAACAGGGATGGGGGAATGGAAATGTCAGACGTCGTGTCTGCGGGAAGCTCAACCCAATCGACTATTTGGACCGACTGGATTTTGCGGGTCTTGGCTCCAAACCAGCGTTGCCGCTGCAGCCACGGCGGCAAAGCAGCTTGAAACAGGGTTGACCCCGGCCCGGTAACCAGGACCGCCCATCCCTTGGCCAACAGATTGAGAGCAGTTGCTTCGTTCACCGTTTCCTGCTCAACAGTCTCAACTGCCGGCCCGGTCGCTGACTCCGGCTGCACATTCGCGGGCTGAAGCTCGAGCCAGAGAAAAGAATACGGAGCCAGCGTGAGCGCATACGGAGTTTCGTTGATGGGAGGGAATGGAACGTACCCAAGCATCTCGACGGGCTTGTGACCGGCATAGTCTGACAGATCGAGTGAGACCGGCTGCGCAAACCGGCTGAGGTTGGCCACGCATAAAACGGTCTCGTGAGACCCGTCGCCGCGATCGAGGACGCGCAGATAGGCAAGGATCTTCCGATTCTCAGGGTTCAGAAACTTGAGAGTCCCGCGGCCGAAGACCTGGAATAGTTTCCGCAGCGCAATCATGTTGCGCGTCCAATGCAGCAGGCTGGACTGATCGCTGAGCTGCGCCTCGACATTCACAACCTGGTAGCCGTAAATGGGGTCCATTACCACGGGAAGGTAAAGGCGGGCCGGGTCGCAGCGCGAGAAACCAGCGTTGCGGTCGGAGTTCCATTGCATGGGCGTGCGCACGCCGTTACGGTCACCGAGATAAATGTTGTCACCCATGCCGATCTCGTCACCGTAGTAGAGGATCGGTGTTCCAGGAAAGCTGAGCAACAGGGAATTCAGCAACTCGATGCGACGGCGATTGTTGTCGACCAGGGGCGCGAGGCGGCGGCGGATGCCAACGTTGACCCGCATGCGCGGATCGGCCGAATAGGCGAAGTACATATAGTCGCGTTCGTCGTTGGTCACCATCTCCAGCGTGAGCTCATCGTGATTGCGCAGGAACAGGCCCCACTGGCAGTTGTCCGGGATGGGTGGCGTCTGCGCCATGATGTCGGTAATCGGCAGCCGATCTTCCTGGCGAAGCGCCATATATATCCGCGGCATCAGCGGAAAATGGAATGCCATATGGCACTCGTCCCCTTCACCGAAATACGGACGAACATCGGCCGGCCACTGATTGGCCTCGGCAAGAATCAGGCGATTGGTGTAGTCCGCATCAATAGCCGCGCGGATCAGCTTGATGATGCGATGCGTCTCGGGCAGGTTTTCGCAGGAGGTACCGTCGCGCTCAACTAAATAGGGAATTGCGTCCATGCGCAGCGCGTCCACTCCCATGTCGAGCCAGAAACGCATGGCCTTCAGCACCTCGTCGATCACCATGGGGTTATCGAAGTTCAGGTCGGGCTGATGCGAAAAGAAGCGGTGCCAGTAATAGGCCTCCGCCGTCTCGTCCCACGTCCAGTTAGACTTCTCCGTATCTGTGAAAATGATGCGTGCGTCCTTATACACGGCATCGCTCTGCGACCAGACATACATGTCGCGCTCCGGCGATCCAGGAGGCGCCAGGCGGGCAGCCTTGAACCACGGATGTTGATCGCTGGTGTGGTTGATCACCAGCTCGATCATCACCTGCATGTTGCGCTGGTGCGCCGCGTCCAGGACCAGCTTGAAGTCGCTCAGGGTCCCATAGCTAGGATTGACGTCGACGTAGTTGGCGATATCGTAGCCGTCGTCGCGCAGAGGCGAGGGGAAAAATGGCAACAGCCAGATGCAGGTAACGCCAAGGTCCTGCAAGTAATCCAACCGCGAATACAATCCGGGGAAGTCGCCAATGCCGTCGCCGTTTGAGTCGGCGAAGGCACGCACGTGCAACTCGTAAATGATTGCGTCCTTGTACCAGAGAGGATCGGATGCACTCGCCAGCTTTTTCAATCGTGGCCTCTTCGGGTTCGATGCGTGCCGGGAAACGATCGCGCATTTCAAAGCATTGAACGCGGTTGGGGAAAACTCTTCGGAGAATTCAGTTGAAATTGTCGGGACGCAGCCAAGATGGATTGGTATTCCTAATCATTGAGATGCAAGAATTCGCTGTCAGGGTTTACTCCGAAAGGGCTCTGCCTCTACTTGGTAGTAGCCGCTTAACGCCGCCCTGCCAGGCCGGACCGATTGACGGACGGTTTCATCCTCGTGCGATACTAACCCCTGTTGGTTAAAATACGAAGATTTTGCCGCCGAGGATCGGGACAAATGAGACTGCTGCAAATGGCGGACGCGGTTCGCTATCGGACAATGACGACGGCCGAGTTGCGCGAAACGTTCTTGCTGACTGAGTTGTTCCATCCCGGACAAATCGACTTAGCCTATGTGGATCTGGATCGCACGGTGATTGGCTCCGCAGTGCCAGTAGACGACGCGATAAGCCTTCCCACGGACGATGCCCTGAAGGCAAGTTACTTTACCGAGCGGCGCGAGTTGGGCATTCTCAACATAGGTGGTCCTGGAATCGTCTCAGTGAATGGAGAACGATTCGATTTGGATAACCTGGATGCCTTGTATGTAGGGCGCGGAAATGAAGCTGTTTCTTTTGCGAGCCAGGATAGCGGCCAGCCTGCCGAGTTCTATCTCTTGAGTTATCCAGCGCATGTTACGTACCCAATCAAATGCATCAAGTCCGCGAATGAGCCGCGAGTGAAACTCGGCGCCCCGGCGACGGCTAACCAGCGCGAGATCACCAAGCTCATCCATATGGCCGGCGTGCGCAGTTGTCAGTTGGTGATGGGATTCACGCAGCTTGCAGAGGGAAGCGTTTGGAACACCATGCCCCCTCACACCCATATGCGCCGCTCGGAAGTTTATCTCTACTTCAACATCCCACCCGGCGATCGGGTGATTCATCTGATGGGGCCGGCGCAGGAGACACGCAGTTTGGTCATGGCCAATAAGCAAGTGGCCGTCTCTCCCGGCTGGTCGATTCATGCCGGTGTGGGCACCACGAGTTACACATTTTGCTGGGGCATGGGCGGCGAGAACCAGGACTACGGGGATATGGACAAGCTGGCAGTTGCAGATCTTCTCTAGCGCTTGAGCGCATACCGGCGCGGCAGTTGTCATTTCCGGATTTGTTACACACGGGAGCGAGAGAGAATCAGGAAGCGAGAAAATATGAGAAGCATCGTCGCATCAGCCGCATTGCTCATCGCCGTCATGGCGCCGTGCGTGGCAAGCGCACAAGTTGCAATCGTCGATCATCTTACGCAAGTCGACATATTGCAGAAGGCGCAAGGGCTGGAGCAGCAGGCGTCGCAGACCGGTTCAGCCAGCGTGAAGCTGAATGAGTATCCAAACCACTTCACCATGGTCGCCCTGCGCAAGAAGAGCGGCGGTGCTGAGATTCACCAGGATTACGCCGACTTCTTTCTTGTGGTCAGTGGCAAAGCGACGCTTCTGACTGGCGGCATAGTCGTCGATCAGAAGACGGCGAGCCCTGGCGAGATCAGGGGATCTGGTCTCAACGGCGGGACACCAACCGCGCTCCAAAAGGGCGATGTGGTTCATATCCCGGCGAAAGTTCCACACCAGCTTGTGTTGCCTGCGCACGGTGAGTTTGTCTACTTCGTGATCAAGGTCAAAGAGCAATGATTTAGTATTGCTCTCTTGTTGGATCTTCAAAATGAATCACATTGAGTCTGTGCACATGCTGGAATCGCCCGTCGCCCCTCGCCAACGTCGGATGCGCCAATCAACTCGGTCATGCATGCGTGCGTGCGCTTTGATACTTGCCGCGATGCTCTGCTCCGCATCTTCACTTCAAGCACAGGCTGTCGCTGCCGGTCATCGCCAAAATGTTGGCGATGCACCTGCAACCGCACTGCCGCTGGCTCAGGACGTTTCAGCAAAGCTGACTCATCGTGATGTTCGCCATGCAGTTCGCAAGGTGGCGGACTGGCAACTGAATCGCGCGCAAGCCGATTTTGATCAGGATTGGACCTATGCCGCTCTCTATGCCGGCTTCATGGCTGTGCCCGATGCAGCCGGCGGGAAAGAATACCGTGAGGCCATGGTGCGGATGGGAAAGAAATTCGATTGGCAGCCTGGGCCGCGCCTCGCTCACGCGGACGACCAGGCCATCGGTCAAACCTACCTTGATCTCTATCAGCGCTTGCATGATCCCGCCATGCTTGGTCCGATCCGCACACGCATGGATGCCGTGATGCAACTCCCGGACGACAAGGATAAGCCGCTCTGGTGGTGGTGTGACGCCCTGTTCATGGCGCCCCCCGTGCTGGTCAAGCTTGCGCGGATTACCGGCGATCGCAAATACCTGGACTTCATGGATCGCGAGTGGTGGATCACTTCCAACCTGCTCTTTGATCCCGTCACGCACCTGTTTTACCGCGATGCAACTTTTCTCGGTAAGCACGAGGCCAATGGCAACGGGCTCTTCTGGTCGCGAGGCAACGGCTGGGTTATGGCCGGTCTTGCGCGCGTGCTGAATGAGATGCCGCTCGACTATCCTTCACGGCCGAAATACGTAACGCAGTTTCAGCAGATGGCCGGCGAGATCGCATCGATTCAAGGCAGCGACGGCCTATGGCGGCCGGGCCTCCTCAACCCGTCTGCATATCCGCTGCCGGAAAACTCCGGCTCCGCCTTTTATGTGTACGCGCTCGCCTGGGGTGTCAACAATGGAATTCTCGATCGCGCCAAGTATCTGCCCGTTATCGAAAAGGGATGGGCAGGTCTCGTGTCTCATATTTACGTGGACGGGCGTCTTGGCTGCATTCAGCCAATCGGCGCTGCGCCCGGAGATTACACAGCAACCGCAAGCTATGTGTTCGGCACGGGAGCGTTTCTTTTGGCGGGGTCCGAAGTGGATAAGCTTGCCAGGTGATTGTTGCGGCCCTGGCGACTTTGGCATATGCACAAAACTTGAAAGATCGTTTGCGCAAATCACCCATTTTGTGCATTATTAGCTTAGTTTAGAAAGTCAGCTATTGCGACGGCCAACGGAGGTCGAACGAATGTTGAAAATCGCTCTTGTTTTCCTTCTCTCCTTATCCGCCGCGGCTGCGGAGAACCATCCGATTCTGCCCCTTGGATCGCCTGCGCCCGACTTCGTACTGCCTGGAACCGATGGCAACATTCATCGCTTGAGCGACTATGCATCCAGTCCTATCCTGGTCGTCGTCTTCACTTGCAATCATTGCCCCATCGCACAAATGTACGAGCAACGCATTCAGAGCCTCGCGGCCGATTATAAGGACCGAGGAGTGGCTCTGGTGGCGATTCAGCCAAACGACCCCAAAGCGCTTCGCATCGATGAGTTGGACTCCTCCGATGTGAGCGATACCCTTGATGAAATGAAGATTCGCGTGCGCTACAAGCACCTGACTTATACCTATCTCTACGACGGCGACACACAGCAGGTGGCGCGCGCCTACGGACCGCAGGCAACTCCCCATGTGTTTATCTTCGATGAGACGCGCCATCTTCGCTATGAGGGGCGCATCGACGACAGTTATCGAATTGAGCTGGTCAAGGCTCATGATGCGCGCAACGCCATCGATGCTCTGCTTGCGCACCAGGAAGTCCCCGTCAAGCACACAGGCGCAATGGGGTGCTCGACCAAGTGGAGTGAGAAAGCCGCTGATCGAATCGCGGCGTTGAAGAAGATCGAGGAGCAGCCGATAACGGTTGATCTCGTTTCCAAGGCCGATCTCGCGAAACTACGCGCCAATCCTTCCCACCAGCTGGTGCTGATCGACTTCTGGGCGACGTGGTGCGGCTCCTGCGTCGCGGAATTCGCGGACATTCAGGACACGCTCAGAATGTATAGCGATCGCGACCTCTCGCTGGTCACAGTCTCAGTCAATATGCCCGATGAAGAGCCCGGCGTTTTGCGCTTCTTGCAGAAGAAGCACGCCACAAGCCGCAATCTCCTGTTCTCATCGACCGACACCACGGCCATGCAACAGGCCTTCGACCCATCCTGGGACTCCGCAGTGCCCTACACCATTCTGCTTTCGCCCGACGGCAAAGTGTTGTACAAGGAGATTGGCACCGTCGATGTGCTCGAACTTCGCCGAACGATCCTGGCAAATGCCTTATCGGAGTACGCGGGATTCAACAAGTATTGGAAAGGCAATTGAGCGGCGCGAATTGGTTGGCAACTCGATAACAGCCTTGATGCAGGTCAGCTGCCTGGTGAGGCGAGCTTCTTGTTCGCGGTTTCAATCGCCAAACAGATCGCACCAACCAACTGAGCGTCCACTCCCAAGGCACTGCGCACCAGCGTTGGCTGAACACAATCCGCCCGCTGCGCAAGCACCTGGCGGATCGCATCGCCGAGCGCGGGGTGAATTCCCACGCTTCCGCCGAGCACAAACAGGGGAGAATTGAGAATCAGCGATATGTTATAAATCGCATACGCCAACGTGCGCCCGGCTACTTGCAAAACCTCTTGCGCAAGCGCATCGGATTTGAGGGCCTGGTCGAATATCTCGGTTGCGATCGCGTCCCTCCTGAGCGTTGTGAGGTCTTCCCTCCATCGCTTCTGCCACTGATTCCTGATCCCCTCACCGCCAGCGATCGCCTCCAGCGCGCCCGGTTCTCCAAGCTCGACCGGAGTCTCTGAAGTGCCCGGAACAAGCATGTAGCCGATCTCACCCGCAGTCCAAACGCTGCCATGATGTATCTTGCCGTTCACCACAATTCCTGCGCCAATGCCGGTTCCGATCGCAAGAAAAACAAAGTTGGCTTCTCCCTGGGCTACGCCTGCCCTCTGCTCGCCAACCGCTGCCAGGTTTACATCGTTGTCAACCGCCGATGGAACCTTGAACTCTGTTTCAAGCAAAGCGCGCAATGGAACATCCTGCCATCCCATCAAGTACGATGTGGCAATCACCACGCCCTTGTCGACATTGGTGATGCCGGGCGCACCGCATGCTATCGCGCGGAGGACATCCTGGGGCAGCGACGCTTCGCGCAATAGAGTGTCTACTCCCTCGCGCATCAGGCGGACGACCGCTTCGGCATCGCGCGCGCGCACGGTAGAGGTAGACCACCTTCCCAGCATCGCGCCGGCGCCGTCAGCAAGCGCGAGACGTAGGTTGGTTCCACCGATATCCGCGCCAACTACATACGCGGCGGCGGATTCTTGCACGTCAATCTCATACGAATTTATATTCACTCGTCGTCCTTGTGTCATTCGCTGGCGATGCCTCGACTCGGAATCCTTTGCGTTTCAACTTGAGAGCGCGGTCCCGGGTCACGGTGAAGCAAGCGGTGCCTCCGCGCTGATGCTCTCCAACTCGCACCCCTTTGTTTCAGGCATCACAAACCGCACAAAGAACAGCGTGAGAATGCAAAAGGCGCCATAAATGCAAAAGGTGAGGGTGTTCCCAGCGGCCTTGATGAGCGAGAGAAACGTGAGCGAAACAATAAAATTGGAAGCTCCCGAACCTAGAGTTGCAGCCGCAACCCCGCGTCCCCGCAGGCGCAGGGGGAACACTTCCGCAACGATGATCCAGGCGATCGGGCCCATGCTGAATGCGAAGCAAGTAATGTAGACCATCAAACATCCAGTTGCAACTATGCCGAGCGAAGACCCAAGAGCTGCCTGGTGATGAAATGCAAAGGAGAGCGTGAAGAGCGAGAGGGTCATGCCGCCAACGCCCCAATAGAGCAGCGGCTTTCGTCCCACACGATCGACAAGCACCAGCGCGATCACGGTTGCCAGCACATTCACCACTGCAACGAGCAGCGTGGCGAAAATGGCATTCTTATCCGAGCCGATGTGCGCCAACGCGAATATCTGCGGGCCGTAATAGATTATCGTGTTGATTCCGGTGACCTGTTGAAGCACTGTAAATCCGACCGCAATCACCAGCGCCCGACGCACCGCGGGGGTCCACAGAGCACCCCAGCGCTTCTCCATCGTAATTGCCAGGCTTGCTCGAATATCCGTTATCAGTAGCGCCGCGCCAGCTTCGTCGGTATACGAATTCAACACGATTTCCGCTTCTCTTGATCTGCCATGCGCGACTAGCCACCGAGGGCTCTCAGGAACGGTGAGCACAAGAAGCAGGAAAAAAACTGCGGGAATCGCTCCAAGGCCAAACATCCATCGCCACGCTTGTTCCCCGGCCAGCCAATAACCGGCTAGATCGGCCAGCGCTATTCCTATGGTCAGCGCGAACTGGTAGAGCCCTATTAGCATTCCGCGGGATTGCGGGGGCGCAAGCTCCGAGACATACACGGGCGCAGTCACGGAAGTTAATCCGATTGCGATCCCAAGCAGAGTTCGCGCGATAATCAGCGTGAATACATTGGGCGAAAGAGGCGCCAACACTGAACCGGCGATGAATAACACGCCGCCCCACGCGAGAGTAGCCCGCCTGCCCGCGCGGTCGGCGAAGATTCCGCCTGTAACCGCCCCAAGCATTGACCCGACAAGCACCACGCTTACCACAACTTCTTCCATTTGGGTGGAAAGGGAAAACGTCGATCGGACAAAGATGAGCGCCGCTGCGATAATTCCCATATCGAAACCATAGAGAATCCCCGCGAGGCCGGCGATCAGAGATACCTTCCAGATAAATCCGCTTCTTACCCTTGGCTGTGAAGTCGAAGTCGAGTCAGTCAAGCGTCCCCCAAGATTGCATATTCACACTTTGCAATACAGTTCTGCTACAATTAAACCACTTTTTAAGGATTCATTACAAAATACCTGGAAAACTATTTCACCTGCGTGAGGAGGCCAGATGGATTCAAGTGGAGATCGATTGCGCCGCTGGATTTCAGGCATCCCGCCAGCCAAAGAACTGCTTTCTGCCACAGGAACACAGATTCTTGAAATGGAATGCCGGGAGCAGCCAGGCAAACTTCGCGAACTCATTGGCGCGTACTCCGCCGATCCGGCCATCCGGTCTGCGTTGGGAGAGCTTCGTCGCGCTGCGGCATCTGACAGGCGGCCGGTCTTGTTCGTCGGTATGGGCGCTTCCTTATGCTCGGCGATCAGCGGGGCCGTTCATTTGCAAGCACACGGGAGGCTGTCTTTTGCAGTGGACGCCGGCGAATGGCTGCTTTACGGAATTCCAGCATGGGATGAAGCCGCGCTCTCAATTCTGATCACCACCTCAGGCGAAAGCGCGGAGTTGGTGGAGCTATTCAAACGCGGGAGCGGCCGGACGCTGGCCCTTATCTGCAATAACACGGCGAGTACCTGCTGGGGCCTGGCCGAATGCAAGCTGCCCATACTGGCCGGCCCTGAGTATGGGAACGCCACCAAAACCTATACCAACTCGACCGCCGCCGCCATCATCGCTGCGGCGGAGATTCTCGGCCTGCCCTGGCATGAAGATGCTGAAGCAGCATCGGAAGTCTTCGCCGCCAATCTTGATCGCGTCTTCGGCCTGCGCGCCGGCCTTGAGGGTTTTTGCCGCGGCGCAATCAACACTGAGATTATCGGCCGCGGCGCAGCTTATGGCGGAGCTGTCATGAGCGCGCTATGCATTCGCGAAATGACCGGGCACCGCGCCGCGGCTCATACCGGCGCCGGCTTTCGCCATGGACCAATCCTGGATGTGGATTCGTCGCATTTGGCCATTGTCTTTGCACTCGGACGGGTTGCTGAATTGGGCGTCAAGCTTGCCCAGGAATGCAATCGACGAGGCGGCAAAGTGGTGCTTGTTTCTGAAAAGGACCGTGAGCCAACAGAATTGCTTTTCCCCGTGCGGGTTGATGCAGTAGCCGAGCCTTGGGAGGGGATTACCTCAATTCTGGTTCCGCAAGCGCTTACGCTGGGAATGGTCGAGAGAACAGGTTGCCGTTTGCCTCCGCGCTTCGAATACGGTGTCATGGAGCAATAGCATTGAACCGCTCAATGCTTGCCTCCGAGCCACATTAGAGCGTCCTCGAACATCTGGTTCTGATGTGCGTCGGAAAAGACCTTGTCGCCGTGGCCCATGTTCATGTAAATCATCTTGTATTTCGTGTTGGTCCAGGCAACGGGAATATCGCCGCCGGTAAGGGTGTCTTTAAAGCCTAATGGAAAGTTGGATGGATCGAGCGTTAGCAGAACCTTCACATCCTTGTTGGCACGCGGGTTTGGCTGCCAGCTATACCACTCATTCGCCGGAGAATGAAAGCGCGCCAGGAGATGCCTTGTAATCGGGCTCGTCTTATCATCGACATCGAGCAGCGCGGGCAGAGGAGGCCAACTGTTGCCGTAAAACACTGCGCCGCCGAGAAACTTCACGAACCATGGCCAATGCGTGCCGCTGTCGTTGTATGCGGCAAAATGAAATCCAAACCAGCCGCCGCCGTGTTCCATGTAATGCTCGAATGCCGCGCGCTGCGTCTCGGTATGCGCTGAATCATTGAACCACAGCACGATCTGAATCTCTTTGAGGCGCTGAGGATTCAGATCGTCCCAGTTCGTCGTGGACTCGAATTGAAAGTGGTCTCTTTCGGCGGCTTCGGCAAAAAACTTCACGGCCTGTAAAGCAAAATCAACGTGGTCGCGCTCAACGTTGGTTGAGTAAAACGCAAGAACGTGCAGCGGCGCCTGCTGAGCGCGCGCCAAAGCCAGCGTCGCCCCGAGTAAAGCAATTGCAACAACGATTCGCATGCGACTGATCATTGCCTGGCCGCCCACAAAATGGAATTGTGAAAGAGAGTTGTGAAGGCATTGTTCTGGAAGAGTTCGCCGTGGTGCCCCATGAAGATGTAGACGTTCCGTGCCTTGACGTGCTCGTTGGTCCACACCACCGGATGATCGCCCATTTTGATTGGGCTGGGCGGCGCGTAACTGTTCTCATCCACGCTGGCAAGGACATGCACATTGGGGCGGGGCGATTTGTCGTAGGTATACCACTCCTCATTTTCAATAACAAATTTGCCGGGAAGATTTTTCATCACGGGGTGCTCCGGCGCTTCAACAGTAACTGTCCCGGTTACAAAAGTGGGAATGTACTTCGTGAATCGAATACCGCCCATAAAGGTCGAGAACCAAGGCCACATGGCGTAGCCATCGAATTCTCCAAGCAGGGTTGCGTGATGGAAGCCGATCCATCCGCCTCTGCCCTCCTCAATGTATTTCTGAAAGGCCGCCACCGCCGTGGGTGTCCAGGCATACGGAGGGTAGTTCAGCTGGATGAAGAGCCTGTATTGCGCCAAAAGCGCATCATCAATCTTGTCGGTATTCTCGATGTAATCAATCGTGAATCCATCTGCGATGGCCTCGTGCGCCAGCCATACTTTTGCCGCATCCACAAACGGCTTGTGAATGCCGCCCTTTTCCGCGATGGCGATCACCTTGAATTGCGGTTTCGCTTGCTGGGCCATGGCGGCGCTTGCGCAACTCTGCATAACAACGCCCACCGCCATTGCGGTGATGAAGCGGACGAGACCGCCAGCGCTTTCAAGTCTTGATGACATCATTCACCCTCGCAAATCCAGGCCGCTTTCCGGCCGGCTCTTCTTGCGCATATCGCCTTCGTTGAGGATACTTAGTAATCAAGGTGAAGTATCTCATGGATTCCTGCTCCCGCACAGCCTCGCGGTCCAACGCAACTCGCGCCGCTCAACCCTGGGGCGTCATAGCCGTTATAAGCGCCTTCCTCGCCCAGGCGGCGCTGGCACAAATGCAGTTGGAGCCGCCATCCAGCGGCCTGATCAATCCGCGGGCAATCGTATTCAGCCCAGCAACAAAGAAAGTCTACGCTGTGGATTCCAGCCAGGGTGAGATCCAGATCTACGCCGCCCCCGGCAGCGAAATGCATCGCGTGAAGGTGGGTTCGGCGCCGGTATCCGTCGCCGTGAACTCGGCCAGTGGCAGAGTGTATGTTGCTAATGCGGGAGACGGCACGGTGAGCGTTCTTGACGGGAAGTCAGACGCAGTTGTGGCGACGATTCCGATCGGCAGCCACCCCTACTCGATTGCAGCGGACTCTGCGACCGGAAAGGTCTACATAACTCACACCTTCGGCGATCAGCTCACAATTCTTGACGGAGCAACCAATACGGCCGTAGATCTGAAGACCGGCTCGTCCGATTTGATTGCAATCGACTCTCGAACTGCGACGATCTACTTGCTCGGCTACGGTGGCGCAGTGACGGCGCTCGACGGCACGAGTCACAAGATGACCTCTATGCCGGTTGGAAGGCACGCCTGGGCTTTAACCCTCAATGACGCCACCGGCGCTGTCTACGTAACGAGAATCGAAGATGCGGATTTGGCCGCCGTGAATGACCAATCTTCCGAGGCCTCCATCCTGCCTGCCGGAGCAATTCCTTGCGCGATCGCGGTGAATTCCAAAGCCAACACACTCTACGTTGCAAACTATGGGGACAGCACAGTCACCGTGATTAACTCGACCACCGGGCGCGCAACCAACACCATTCCTGTCGGCGAACATCCCAAAGCGATTGCCTTCGATCCGAGCCGCAATCTGGTGTATGTGGCTAATACGAGCAGCGGCACAGTCACCGTGATTGACGCAGAAAACAAGGCCGTCGTGGCGACCCTGCCCGCAGGGAAAAATCCCTACGCTCTCGCCGTTGTTCCTGGCTCAAACAGCCTTTATGTGGCAAACGAGGCGGATGGCAATTCATCTAGGGTCGTCGATCTCAGCTTGATTCGCAAGGCGTCGCTGGCCCCTCTTTCGCGATGATCAAGACTAACAATTTCAATCACATCTGAAGCAAAGCAGCCGTTACTGTCCATTTTTTGATCATTTCAGTCGAATTTGATCTTGCATTCTTCTTGAGATCCGTGTTACCTTCACCCATTGCAAATGTCAGGGATTCGGTCTCAGGTCCGCTCGAAATTGTAGCCTGCGCCGACTTTCTTTCCAATCGTTAGTAAGAAAGAGGAGGCCTAATGAAGCGCTGCGGTTTGCCCATTATCCTGCTGTCCCTCTGTCTGCCTACCCTTCAGGGCATGGCACAGACAGTGACCGGTACCATCCGTGGAACCATCACCGACCCCAGCGGCGCAATCGTGTCCGGCGCCACCGTAACTGCGACCAACACCGCATCGGCCGTCGCAACGGTAACCAAGACCAATGGCACGGGAGAATACTCGATCCGTTTTCTTCAGATTGGGCAGTACAAAATCGCAGTCTCGACGCCTGGATTCGAAACTGCCAACTACGGCCCATTTGCCCTTGAGATAGACCAAACCGCAAAGGTCGACATTGCCCTGCGCATCGGCGCCGCCACTGCTACCGTTGATGTTTCCGGTCAGATGCAGCCCATCCTGAACACAGAGAGCGCAACGCTAGGCGAAACATTCACTGAAAACACCATCAACAGCATTCCATTGAACGGCCGCGATTTCACGCAGTTGACGGTCTACACTCCCGGTTCGGTTGCGCCCGGCTTCAACTCCTTTGGCGGAGGCGACTCAACTGAACGGGACATCGATGGAGGCACGCAGGTGGCAGTCAACGGGAACCGTCAGCAATCCAACAACTATCTGCTCGACGGCCAGGAGATCAATGAGAACATCAACAACACGCTTGGGTATAATCCCAGCCCCGACGCGCTGGCGGAGATCCGCGTCATCGCGTCGAATGCCAACGCAGAATTCGGCAATGTAAATGGCGGCACCGTACTCGCCGTGATGAAGAGCGGCAGCAACAACCTGCATGGCAGCGTGTTCGGATTCCTGAAGAACTACGATCTCGATGCGAACAGCTGGGGCAACGACAATAACGTCATTCCTGTGCCCAAAAATCCGTATACCACGGTCCAGTTTGGCGGAACACTCGGCGGCCCGATCATCAGAGACAAGCTGTTCTTCTTTGTGAATTACGAAGGCATGCGCTATCACGGAGCCGGCGAAACTACATCGAGCGTAGTGCCTGGGCCATTTCGAACCGGAGACCTCTCGGCCCTGTTGGTGCCGGGCAGCCTCGCGCCCCAGGCAACGCAGTTGTACGACACCCAGACGATCGACCCATCGACGGGACAACCCGAGAAATATGCAAACAATCAGATCCCGATTACAAATCCGGTCGCGCTTTATCTGTTCAGCAATCTCAAGGCCTACCCCCTTCCGAACAATCCCGTCAATCTCGGCGTCGATCCGCTTGGGATACAGAACAACTTCATCGGCCCCAGCGCCGGCTTCTCGCAGAACGATCAAGGCGACGGCAAGATCGACTGGCAGCTTCGCGCCGGCGACAAACTCGCCTTCCGTTACTCGCAGGGTTACGCTGCCGACGGCACAACTGCTGATCCGCTTCCGGTGAATTTCCCCATCGCCAATAACTATCCCGACCATTTTTTTGACGCGAACTGGGTTCACACTTTGTCCTCGTCGATGGTGAACTCGTTTACGGCAAATTATGGAAGGATTCGTTTCAACAATGGAGTTTCAACTGATCCAACCGGCATTTTCGGGTTGACTGGAAATAAGGTGGTAGGAATTCCCGGCAATCCGCAACAGACCGCGGGTTTCAGCGCGCAGAATTTCAACGGAACAAGCGGAGCCGGCTACCCCAGCGGATTCGGGACCAACCCCTCGCCGGAGATCTTCATCGATAACGTCTTCGGCTACTCCGACAACTTCACATGGCAAAAGGGCCGGCACCTGATGAAGTTCGGCGGAGAGTTCCTTCGCTACGAGCAGAACAGCTTCTACCCAGGCAACGACGGAGAGCTTGGCGCTTTCAACTATAACGGACAGTACAGCGCCAATCCTTACCCTGCGCCATCCAACGAATCCGGAATCCCTTATCCCTTCGCCGACTTCCTGCTCGATCGAGTTCAGGATGTTCAGATCGGCGACGTGACGGGAAGAACCGGGCAGCGCCAATGGCGCGACGGCGTCTTTGCGCAGGACGATTTCAAAGTCGATCCCAAGCTTACGCTGAACATAGGCGTCCGCTGGGAATTCGATCAGCCCATCTACGAAGTCAATAACAAGATGGCCAACGTGAACATGCAGACGCTGCAGATTGAGTACGCCGGAGTGGATGGAAACAGCAGGGCACTCTACGATCCCACCTACACACAGTTCCAACCCCGCTTCGGATTCGCTTATCAACTGCAGTCGCGCTTTGTGGTTCGCGGCGGGTACGGTATTTCAAGTTACCTCGAAGGTACTGGCGCTAATCTTCGCCTCACGCAAAACCCGCCCTTCCACACCGACTTCGAACAGACAGGTGTCAGTCCGAGCCCCGCTGCGGATTCCGCACCCTACTCTCCGGGCATCTACTACCAGGCATCGAATGGCTTCCCGACAGCGCAGGTTCCCACGACGACGTTTTACATCTGGCCGAAGAACTTAAAGCCGGCCATGACGCAGGAATTCAGCGTCACGACCGAGTATCAAATCTCGCATGCATCCACTCTCCAGGTGGGCTATGTTGGCATCCTCGGACACCATCTCACCGATCCCTACTGGGGCAATCAATGGACCTCGCCAACGGCTGTCGCTCCTTACGCCAGCATCGTAGGCCAGGACGGCGTGGCCAAGATTACAGGGACTGAGTCGGCCAGCAATTACAACGCGCTGCAGGCGGTCTTCCGGCAACACCTGTCGGCAGGCCTGGAGTTGACGGCCAACTACACCTACTCGAAGTCATTGACAGATGACATCGGCTTCTACGGCGTAAGCAATATATGGAGCGGGCAGTACTACCAGCAGAATGCCTACGACTTCAAGTCGGAGTGGGGCCCGGCGGGAATGGACACGCGTCACAACATTTCCGTGACAGGCGTCTACGACGTTCCTTTTGGAACCGGAAAAACCTTCGGCTCTAACTGGAATCCCGTGGTGAATTCGCTCATTGGCGGATGGAAGCTCAGCGGAGCGCAGGTCTACTACTCCGGATTCCCCGTTACTGTTTCATCGCCTCCCCATTACTCGAACGCAGTGAATGCTTTCACCGGCGCTGCCCGGCCCAATCAGCTTCGTCCCCTGAAGATTGTGAATCGCTCAATCAATGCGTGGTGGGGCACGGAGGTACAGGGAACTTCATGCGGGCCAGATCAGGACAACGGCACATGCATCTTTCAGGAGCAATCGAATCATGCCTTCGGCGCGGTTCGGCCAGGTTCGCTGCGTCAGCCCAGTTTTCAAAACATCGATATGGCCGTTTTCAAGAGCTTTCCGGTCTACCATGAGCATCGCCTGGACTTCCGAGCCGATTTGTTCAACACATTTAACATTGCCGACTACGCTACCCCGGACAGCGGCATGACTGACGGTAACTTCGGCCAGATCACCGGCACCGTGAGCAACAACCGTTCCGTGCAGCTCTCTCTGAAGTATGCTTTCTAAGCTCGTTAGTGGAGCGGAGGCCCCCAAATCAATGAGGAGCTTCAACTCATCCGCGCCGCCGCCACGACCCAAGGCAGCGGCGCGACTTTTTCCTGTTCGGGATTCTTAATTTATTGGTGAGGAAGGCTGACCGCATACAGATACCAAGCGGCATGCGGCAGCCATTGCTCAGTCCAGCGCCAATCCTCGTCCTTGCCTGTGACTGCATAACCCAGGTTGAAGGCGATTGCGTCTTCGTTGTCGAGGCCGGCGGTGATGCCATTCATAATTCCACCCGGCGCGCCGGTGTATTTATAAGAACGAAAGAACATATACGGCGCATACCCATGGCCGCTGCCCATGAGCATGGTTGCATCGAAGGGATTGCGGCCGAGAATCCAGTGCAGCTGGTTCCACGCGTAACTGCGCAACTGCGACTGAAACTCCGGCTTGTCCGCAAACAGCGGCAGAGCCATGCGCGCTGCAGCAGCCAGCGAGGCAAGCCGCGCATTTTCTCCCTGCCACCACGGCGCCGCCTCGGAGTCGTGCGGAAAGAAAAATGCAGTCCGTGGCTTTCCGCCTGTGAGTACAAGTTGACGTGCATATCCGAACGGATTGTTGACCTCCGAGGTTACCGCGAGTTCAAACCGCAGAGAGCGTTCCACAGTCTCCAGCACCTTGGCCTGCTCGGCCGCGGGCGCAATTTTGAAGTATTCGAGCAGGCTGATCACCGGCAGCCCCGCATCGACAGGATGGAAATACGGCCGCGTTCCATCATCGGCCCTCCAGTAGTCGTGCCAGGTCCCGGACGAAGTGAGCCGCGCCATCAGGCTGGCCGCGCGTTTGTCGGCCGCGACGCGGTATCCCTCTTTATGCGTCGCGTTGTAGAGTTCGGTCGCGGCCATCAATGCACAATAATCATCGAGAATATTCTCGATGCCGTCGTTCAGCAATTCGTGATTATGCTCATCGAGAAACTTAAATGCGGCTTCCGCTGCATTCAAATAATCCTTTCGCGAAAACTCGCCATCCACTGGCATTGTGCTTGCTAGCGCCAGCGCCGCAATGGCCATGCCGCCGCCGGCGCGAAAGCTCGCCTCGTATGCGTGCGGCCCTTCCGCCTTGGCAATCTGTTCGGTTGAGTCCGATGCTTTCAACTTGATTTGCGTTCGCCAGTTCGGATTTCCAATCGCCCGATCCTGCGCAAGCTTCTCCTTGCCTGGAGCGCTGATCGTCTCGAAGAACGACCCGTCAGGCCGCTTGATGCGAACCAGGTAGTCCGCTCCGTAGAGCCCCTCATCAAGCATGCGCCTTTCGAATTCGCTGAAGTTGTCGTCCTTCCGGTCTTTCAACGCCGTATAACTCTTCAGCAGGCTCCATACCACCAGCGGTACCTGCTGCGGATTGAAGTAAGAAGTAGGATTCTGATGGGAGAGATGGATGCCGTAATCGCCGGTTGCGTCGTACCATCCTCCATGCACATCAACAAAGCCCTGCTGAGCGCCGGGAAGCCTCAGGTGACGATCTGCCTGATCCATCAGCCCGCTGGCCCGCTGGCCCTTGAAATAGAAGACGACATTTGACAACGTGTCGCGCTCAAGAATGTCGTCGCCGATATCGAAAGTGCACGAGGTTACATCGCCCGTCGCAGTATGCACACTAAGCGCATAATGCCCAGCCGTGCGCCACGAAGAAAAATCCGCGGTCCAGAACACGCGGCCATCCCATGCATAGACTTTTCCCGAGGGCTTTAGGCTAGCTTGCAGCACAACCTTCCCAGAATCGGCATCGACAAGCGCAAAACCCTGCGGTTGATCTTTTTCCGATCCCTCCACTATCGCCTGCTTGGGTGCCAGCGTTTCATAGCCTACCTGGTCTACGAGAACGTGGATCTGGCTCAAGCCAGGCTGTGCACAAACAAGGCTGACGCAACTCACCAGCAGAAGTAAATGGATAGGGTTGGAGCGCATTCGTTTCCGCATGGGAAGTTCACCTTGAAGGTTGGGACCCGATTAGTTCGCAGCCCGCTTCACAATTAGTTTAGAGAAGCCGGCAAATCTTTGGTAATTTTATTTAGAAAGGATTTCATGGCTCGAATCCGCATCTGCTCGTTTGTCTTCGCTCTGCTGCTGCCGGCTTTTTGCACGGCTGCCACGCCTCCTGTTGGACCGATGGTGGTCGGCTACGTCTTCCCGCAAGACGCGGCCTTGCAGCCAGGCGAGATCGACGCGCATAGCCTTACGCGTGTTAACTACGCATTTGCCAACATCAAAGATGGCCGCATGGTCACGGGCTTCGCTTCGGATCAGCAGAATTTTGCCTTCCTCACCGCTCTCAGGAAGGAGAACCCCTCGTTCACAGTGCTTGTTTCTGTCGGCGGATGGCTTTGGTCGAACAATTTTTCCGACGTCTCGCTCACGCCGCAGAGCAGGAGCCTATTCATTCAGAGCGTGATGGACTTTCTCCGCCGCTACGACCTGGATGGGCTCGATATCGATTGGGAGTACCCCGGAATGGCGGGCTCCAGCCATAATTTCCGCAGCGAAGACGGGCACAACTTCACACTGCTCCTTAAAGAGTTGCGCAACCAATTCGACCAGGAGACGGCTAAGACTCACCGGCGGCTTTATCTCACCATTGCGGCAGGCGCATCGAGCGACTATCTCGCACACACCGAAATGAAGCAAGTGCAGAAGCTTGTGGACACGGTGAATCTGATGGCCTACGACTATGTCGAACCGGGGGACGAACCGCTCACCGGCCACCATTCCCCGCTCTATACGAACCCGGCGGATGTGAGAAATTACTCCAGCGATGCCTCCGTCCGGGCTTTTGAAGAAGCGGGCGTGCCAGCCGACAAAATCCTGCTCGGCGTGCCGTTCTACGGCCATGTATGGGGCGATGTCGCGGACCGCAATCATGGCCTGCTGCAGCCCGGCAAACCTGTGCCGCACGCCTACGCGCCGTACAGCGCAATTTCGGCAACCATGCTTAACAACGGGTATGTCCGCTACTGGGACCCTGTAGCATCGGCGCCCTATCTTTATAACTCTGAGAAACATATCTTCGTGTCTTATGAAGATACTGAATCGCTGGCCGCAAAGTGCCGCTACGTGTTAGCTCACAAGCTTGGCGGCATCATGTTCTGGGATTACTCGGGCGATTCGGCGGGAGCGCTGCTGGGAGCCATCAACCAATCGCTGCGCGGCGCAGCAACTGCGGGAAAGACCGCCCAATGAACATGGCACACAACACCCAGTCGCAAGCTGGGACTTATGTCATGAGCGCGCCGCGCGTAGTCTCCATCGATATCTTTCGCGGCCTGACCATGGCGGTCATGATCTTTGTCAATCAACTCCCGGAAGAGGGCGGCTTACCCTGGTGGACACATCACGCCCACGCGTGGCAAGACGTGATGACTTATGTCGACATGGTCTTTCCGTTCTTCCTATTCATCATCGGCATGTCCCTCCCGCTGTCCATCGCGCAGCGGCTGAAGCGAAATCCTTCATTGCCGGCGCTATGGCTGCATGTGATGGTGCGCGTGCTCGGTTTGCTTGTACTTGGACTGATCCTCGCCAATGCGGAAAAATGCGATCCGGCGCGAATGCCCATCAGTGGCAGCGTCTGGGGCTTGCTCGGGCTGCTTTGCGCGGGTCTCTATTTGAATGTTTATCCTAAGTCAGAGCGCTTCCCTGCGTATTCCCGCATCCTTCGCTTCATCGGACTCGCAGGCGTCATCGTGCTGTTCGCCATCTTCCGCAGAACCACACCGGCTGGCCATGGCGCGTGGATCGATTTCTCTTATCCCGAGATACTCGGACTTATCGCCCTTAGCTATCTCGCCGTTGCCATCTTGTATATCCCTACACGCCGGTGGACTTGGGCGCCAGCGGCATGGTTCATTCTGCTTGTGGCTCTCAACGTGTTATCCGCTGCGAAAATGCTCTCGTTCCTTGATCGCGTTCCGCTTTACTTTTGGCCCTTCGGCAATGGGGCCATGGCCTGCATCATCATGGCCGGCGTAATTACCACTGCAATTTTTCTCGGCAACGATTCCAAGCGCAGTCCGCGCCGCTCCATGGCAATCGCCGCCTGCTTTGCCTGCATCACGCTTGCGGCTGGCTGGGCGCTCATCCCGCTCGGCATCTCGAAGATTCGCGCAACACCCACCTGGTCTCTCTTCAGCATTGGCGCCGCCATCCTTGCATTTACGTTGCTTTATTGGATCTGCGACCTGAAGCACTGGACGCGCTGGGCTTTCTTTGTTCGCGCCGCCGGCGCGAACACACTTACGACCTATCTGTTGCCTGATTTATGGTATTTCCTGTCGGTTTCGCTGGGTATCACATTCCTCGACGCACACTTCACGTTCGGTTGGAGTGCAGTTTTAAAGACAGTCGCATTTACATTCGCCATTCTCGCTGTAGCCTGGGCGCTCACTAAGTCGAAGGTTCGGCTTCAATTCTGAATGCGGTATTGCGTGTTCCAAAAATCCGAGTTGCGATCCGTCAGGGGTTAAAACCCCTTGTTTTCCAGCCCCGTTCGGCACGACTGAAGTCGTGCCCTGTTACAAAGCTGGTTTTTGAAACATGCCCAAGAACATTCCTTGCCCGCTTGCACCGCGGCACCAACTTGCCGGATTGCGGCACTTGCTATACTTTCAAAAGAAAGACTACTCCTCACTCCACTCTTGATTGAGTTACCGTGAAGAAAGAACCCATTGCGGTAGGCAGGCCGCCGCTCCTTCGCCGCACCAATGCTCTCACCATTCTGAAGCTCTTGCGCGAGGCAGGATCGTGCTCGAGAGCGGACCTGGTTCGTGCATCGGGCATGAGTGCGCCCACTGTGACCAACGTGGTTAGCGATCTGCTTGCAGCTAACCTGATTATGCCGCTTGGCGAAGGCGAGTCGAGCGGCGGAAGACCCCCGGACATCATCCGCTTCAAATCGGAACGCGGTTGCATCCTCGGTGTGCAGATCTCAGCCCGCTCCGTCACTTTTCTGCTTACCGACTTGAGTGCGGAAGAGTTGGATCGAACCGTTGTTCAGCTTGCCGGCCGCAGAACAAACCCAGAGGCAATCTGCAGCTTGATCGCCGAGGAGTACCGGCGCCTGCTTAAGAAGCACAAGAAGTCGCGGGATCAATTGCTCGCCCTGGTGGTCGCCGTGCCCGCAATCACCAATGTGGATGAAGGAATTGTGCTATCCATCAGCACCCTTGAGGAGTGGCGCTCCGTTCCCTTGCGCCGGCTGTTGAGCAAGTACGTCGATTGCTTCGTCGTGATTGAAAACGACACTAATCTTTCCGCGATGGGCGAACGGCACCGAGGCGCGGCGCGGATCGAACAGACGTTTATACTCATCGATATTGGAGATAATGTCAGCGCAGGCATTGTCCTGGAAGGCAAACTTCACCATGGCGCGCAGTGGTCCGCGGGGGAGATTGCTTATCTTCGTTTGCCGCGCATCGTCCGCAAGCAGCCGACCCTGTATGAATTTGGAGAGCTTGAGTCAGTGCTGACCTGTTCCGGAATTCTCAGGAGCTGGGCCGAGGCAATCGCCAAGCCGCGGCAGGATTCGACGGAGGTCCAAACGGAGTTGGATGCGAAAGGCGTTCTCGATCTGGCACAGGCCGGCGACCCGGTGGCGAGAAAGATCATCCTTCATCGCGCTGCAATTGTTGCCGACGTGATTGTGAACCTGTCGCTTGTGCTGAATCCAGGCCTGATTCTGTTAGCGGGAAATGTAGGCAGCCATCCCGCATTGCTGAGTTTTGTAAACAAGGAACTCGAGCAATCCGAATTTGCGATACCAAAGATCGCCGCTGCCAGCCTGGGAGAATCCGCCGTCCTGTGGGGAGCAATCGCCCTCGCGCTGGAAGCAATTCCGGCACTGCTTTTGCCGCAGCCGGCGTCCTGAGTTGGTGCGCTCTGTTTTGCAGCGTAGTTGGGGAATGCTGGTGCAACGATCGCTTTCTGCGGATACCTACGGGCCAACCCCGCTTAGCTGGTGAAATCCCGTGCCGGGTGACAGATTGGAGTTGACGGTGTTGCCATTTCCATCTGTGTAGTAGCCGGCCTTGGGACCGCTGAACACCTGGAACTCCGTGCCGGTGGCCGAATCTCTCACCGTGGTCAGGCCCGTCAGCGTCTCTCCCCAACTGGAGACCTGCTGCGCCTGGGCATGCTGCTGCGATTCGAAATGAGCCACCTGCTGGTTCATCGCTGCCTGGCGTTGCTGGTGATAGACCTGCATCTGCTGCAGGAACTGCCGGAAGTCGGCGCCCATTTGCGCAAGGCCTTTATTCGTCATTTGCTGCTGGAATTGCGCCCAGTCCGGACTCTCCTGCCAACTGTCGATCATGTGCTGGATCATGGCCTGTCCCTGTCCTACTCTTTCCGGGGTGGCAATCAAGCTGATAACTGGATCGACCTGCCACAACCCGCTGCTGGGATGCAGAACATTCCGCGCGTAAACCATGGCTACTCGCGGTCCGTCTGCAGTGGTGCAGTCATAGGCAACTGCGCCTTCAGTAACCTTCGCGCTCGAATCGGTGCGCCATCCCGCGGGCATCACAGGAGTCCAATCGCTTTGCCGCGGAGACATGGATTTGCAAACGCCTGAGAAGCGGCTCTTGGCATAGCTTTCGGCGAAGGGCTGCGCCTGGCGATAATTGTCGACCACCATTTGATACATCTGCGGGCGTATCGCCGCGTGGCCCGCCGTACCCGTGTGCGGGCCGGGCAAAGCGTAAGGAGGAACGTTGGGGTCATTGATGCGCAGGATCACTTTGCCATCCAGCGAACGGACGTCGATCATCCAGCGCACATCCAGGAAGCCCATGCGATACATACCGCCCAACACCTGCCAACCGAGCGGCACGTCGATAGAGAATGCACCTTCGGCGGAGTCGGTATACCGCACCCAGTTCAATCCGCCGGCCGATCCTGGCAGCGGGGTCGAGGAGTTGGTTGCAGCAGCGCAACCTGCCAGGGCGAAAGGGATGGCTGCCGAAAGAATGGCGAGACGTTTGAGATTCATGGCCTGCTCCTGATTTTGAAGGCTCTCACGCATTCGAATGGGATTGTTGCTGGAGCTTTCCTTTTACCGCTTTGCGGCTTCAAAAATCAAGCACTGCCCGTGCCGGCCGACGTTGAGCCAGCGCCCCTGGGCGCACACGCCCTCGGCAGAACTCCAAGAGACGGGCAAACAGGCTTCAGCTAACTGGGGCTATCGTTCTTTAATTTGAAAGGATTGGAGGCGCGGGTCGGGATCGAACCGACGCATAAAGGTTTTGCAGACCTCTCCCTTACCACTTGGGTACCGCGCCTTGGCAGGGCTGCTGTTTTGCGGCTCGCTCCAGACCACCGTAGCCAACCCGGCTGGCGCCGGAGGGCGGACTGGAGCGGGAGACGAGATTTGAACTCGCGACCCTCGCCTTGGCAAGGCGATGCTCTACCACTGAGCTACTCCCGCTTGTTGCAGTATTGAGTATACCGAGCGCCCGGAATGCGGTCAAACCGCCTGCATCAACCCGCAGGCTGCGTCGAGCCGGCAACGGACACGGCAAGATCGGGTTGCCTGCCCTTCTCTTCGCGCACCATCTCTCCGTCGCGCATATATAAGATTCGACTGGCAATAGCGGCGGCTTCGGGGTTGTGCGTGATCATCAGGGTGGTCTGGCCAAGCTCCTGGTTCGACTTCAGCAGCATCTGCAAGACGGCGTCGGAGTTCTTGGTATCCAGGTTGCCCGTGGGCTCGTCCGCCAGCACGATGGCCGGCCGCGTAATCAGCGCTCGCGCAATGGCGACACGCTGCTGTTCGCCGCCGCTCAGCTCTGAGGGCCGATGATCGAGCCGGCCCTGAATCGACAGCAGCTCGCTGAGGTGGTCGAGATACTTCAGGTCCAGCGGCTCTTTGCGACCGCTCACGGCATACGCGATTTCGATGTTGCCCATGGCCGAGAGCGTAGGCAGCAGATTGAACTTCTGGAAGACAAAGCCGATGCGATGCTTGCGCAGACGGGTTCGCTCGCTATCGTTAAGCGTGGCGAAATCCACGCCGTCGATCACAACACGTCCAGAGGTGGCCTGAGTCAAGCCGCCGAGCAGGTAAAACAGGGTGGATTTGCCTGACCCCGAGGGGCCCACGATGGCCACAAACTCGCCTGGCTGAACTACGAGCGAAACCGCGCGCACCGCGGTCACCTGCAGCCGGCCTGCCGCATAAACCTTGGTCAGCTTTTCTGCAACAATGATCGGCGAAGACGCGTTGGTCGGCACGATTCTCATTGTAAATGCGACGCCTGCCGCGCCGCTCCCTTAGAATAGACATGCACCGATTCTCGAATGCAGGAAGCTTGCCAATGACCGCCGAATTGAAATCCAGTCTTGTTACATCACTGCAGGCCGCCGCGACCCTGGCGGGCCTGGTTCTCGTATCCGCTACGGAAGGGAGCGACTTCCACGGCCAGCCTACAGCGGTCTTTGAACTTGGCTTGCCCAACGCAGAGGGCGCCGGACGCACTCTCAGGCTGGAACTTACAGAAGGGTTCGAATTCGACAAGCCCGAGTTGCTTCCGGCTATGACTGCGCACCTGGCGGGCGAGGCCAAGCGGCTGCGCAATCCCCGCCCCGAGTGCTATGTAACCTTGGGCGGCCTGCCCATCGCCTTTGGCAAGTTTCAGTGGCCGTTTCACAGCTCCACTTCAGGCGCCGACACCCATATCGTCCACGGCGAAATGCATCTGGCTGATGGCGGCACGCACAATCTGCACGCCAAGCTGGCGGCATCTGTCACGCTGACTTTTGCTGAGATTGTGCCCGCCATGGAGCAGCCTTACGCGGAATCGTTCGTGTACAACGCGGTGCGCAAGACCGTGGATTATGGGCAGTTGGAGTTTGTAAAATCCGGAAACCGCCAGCCCGTGCCGGTCACAACCCGCTATTACAGCCGCTGGCAAAAGAAGTTCCTCTTTACCGAAACCAACGACGCGGAGCGGCTGGATTATTTGCTGCGCAAAGTGTATTGGCTCTCCGGTGTGCTGGGCGAGAGCAAGCCTGTGTGGATTGCTGACCCGCGGGATGCGCAATACCTGAATACCACTGAAGCCGACTTGTTGCGCATGGCCAGCGACGAGGCCGGCGAGGGACTGATGGTGCTGGATGGCGAATTTGCTGCGGCTACCCCCGCGCTAATGGAGCGCGCACCTGAGTACCAGGCCAAGCTGGAAGAGGCGCTGAATTTCACCAAGCCGCAGTTCAACGAGTCCATGCGCTCGGGGCACGCCAACATGTAACTTCCCAAAGTGGATTCAACTGCGCGCCCCAAGTTCCGCGCAGGATCATCGCGCCTAGTGTGGTGACCCAGGAGTTCGTGGCATTTGCCTAAGGCCAATTGGCGTTCGTCGGACTTCCGAAATGCAGGTCCTTCGACTCCGCTGAAGTACGCTTCGCTCAGGATGACAAGCTGCTTTTTAATATGAACTTTGGAGACTGTTCACTAGCCCGGAATATCAATATTTCGTGAGGATATCCGCATCTTTCTCGAACCCAAAAACCTTCCTCAGTCCATGTCCGCTCATAGCGCTCCACCACAACCCGCACAGAAGCGCGCGCCCTGCGGATTCGTCACCTGGCAGCGCCCGCAAGCCAGCAGCGTACCCGGCTGGTTTGCGGGCGCATTGCCTGCACCCGTCATATTCACCGTTACGTTGACCGGCTGTCCCCATCCTGGAATCGGAATCCCCAGCGCGGCCGCAATTCCCGCTGCCTGAATGGCATTGAACTCGCGCACGCGCGCGGGCATGAAGAAGCACTCAATCACTCCCAGAATCGAGGTAATCCCTGTCCAGAAAAAGCAGACATAAAGAATTCCCAGCCCGGTGCGGCGCAAGTAGAAGTGGTGAATCCCGAAGGTTCCCAGAAACAGCGCCAGCAGAATGCCCACCACTTCGTCGCGGCGGACAAATTCGTACTGCTGGTAGAAGATGGCTTGCGGATTGGGATAGGGAATGCTGCTCATGGGCTGTTCTCCTCAAATGGTCTTGCCTTGTAAATACGCAGCAATCGGGGGTTGGGTTCCGTGGGGTTCTGATCCCCCAAAGACAGTCGAGTCAGCATGAGGACTCAGGGCCGGAATTCTCTTGGAGCGTGTCCAGAAACTGAGTTTACGGGGCGGGTTGACGTTTGTGGTCTCCCACCCATTCGCAAAAAACGCGAATGGATGGGGCACGGAGCGTTTGTGGCGGGTTGGAAATGGACGAATCGGAGTCTCTGGACAGGTTCCTAGAGCTTCGCCGCAACCCCGCCGTTGATTGTGCCGACGCCGGCGTAGGAGCCCACAACCCAGTCGTTGATCGGGCTTTGTTCCCCGCAATCAAGGCACTTCGTGGTGTTGAACCGGGTGGAGCACTGCGGGCATACAGCGCCGGTCTCGAACGTATCGAACGCCTGCTTGCACGCGCCGCATCCCCAATACCTCCCAATGGGCGGCGCCGTCCGGCAGCTGGGGCAGGCAAATCCCGGTCGGCGGGGAAGCTTGGCCAGACGCAAAAGATGACGCGCATGCTGAAGACCACCCCAGCAGCTCAGCACAAGATAGATCGAGATGAGGCCCAGCCAGTATTCTCGGTACCGTACCGCTGCGGCAATGAATGCGGCGAGCCCAAGGAACCCCACGATCGTGGCCACCATCAGGCTGCGCGCACGTCCGATGACGAACCAGAGCAGCGAGCGAAGAATCTGCCCGCCATCCAGCGGATAGATGGGCAGAATGTTAAATATCAGCAGTCCGGCATTGATCTTAAAGACGGTCCACAGAAACTGGTTAGCGTCGGGCATTGTTTGCGCCCATCCCCCCGAGTCGCTTGCCATGGCTGCCGCAAATAAAAGGGGCGTCAGAGCCACATTCACCAACGGCCCGGCGGCAATGCTCCACAGCGTTGCCCCCGGCCTCTGAGGCGGATTCACATACGCCACGCCGCCAAACGGCCAAAGCAGTATATTGTCTGCCGTTCCGCCCACCTGGCGGCAAGCCATGGCATGCCCAAACTCATGTGTCAGCACGATCAGGAACAGCGCCAAATACTCAAGAATCTTCCATACGATAGAGCTGTAACTGCCCCGTCCGCTCTCAATTTGATACGCCGCAATCAGAAACCAGGACCAGTGCAAAGACACTTGAACACCGGCCAGGCGAAACAGCGGGATTGCCCCTTGACGTACACTTTGCATGAGTGAAGCTTAACTCATTCTGACGTTCCCGGGGGACCATGGATACGCAAGGACCTTCCGCAGCCGATAGCGGCACATTTCTGATTGGCAGTGACTTGCCGGTTCGCCGGCTGGGCTACGGGACCATGCGCCTGGTGGGCGAAGGCACGTGGGGCGAGCCCAGCGACCCGGCCGAGGCTCGTCGCGTTCTGCGCCGCGCCGTGGAACTAGGCGTAAACCTGATTGACACCGCAGACGCCTATGGTCCCGAGATCGCGGAGCGCCTTATCTGCGAAGCGCTCTACCCTTACCCCTCAGGCCTGGTCATCGCCACCAAAGGCGGCATCACGCGGCAGGGTCCGGCCAAGACCGAATATGTGGGTCGCGCCGGCTATCTGATTCAATGCGTGGAGATGAGCCTGCGCCGCCTGAAGCTGGAGCGAATCGAGCTGTATCAACTGCATCGCATCGACCCGCGGACTCCGCTGGAAGAATCGCTCGGCGCCTTAAGGCTGATGCAGGAACAGGGCAAGATCCGCCACATCGGGCTCAGCGAAGTGACGCCCAATCAGATTGCGCAGGCGGGGCGAACCGTGGAAGTGGTCACTGTCCAGAATCGATACAGTCTTGCTGATCGCCGGCATGAGGACACGCTCACCTACTGCGAACGCCAGCGGATTGGATTTCTGCCCTGGTACCCGTTGGCTGCGGGCAAGCTGCTGCAGGTTGAACACCCTTTGGCGCCCACGCTCTACGAAATCGCCGCACGCCACGGGGCAACGGCAGCGCAGCTTTCGATCGCGTGGCTGCTGCAGCGCTCACCCATGATGCTGCCCATTCCGGGCACGTCCAATGTTGCGCATCTCGCAGAAAACATCGCTGCCGCGGGGCTAAAGCTGAGCGAAGAAGAGTGGGCGGATGTGGATGCGGCGTGCTGATCTGGATGCGGGATAGGAATACGGGCGCGGCTGAATCGAAAATGTGACATAATTATGTCATGGCTGTCCGGACCACTGTCGATATCCCAGAGCCTCTGCATGACCGGCTGCGTCAACGCGCGGAGAGTTCGGGCGCCTCCATCCGTTCGCTCATCGTTCGCGCCATCGAGGAGACCTACGCCGAGCCGAAGAAAGGCGAGCGTGTGACCGGACCTCTGATTCGGACCAAGGGCAAGCTGGGTCCGCGGTTCCCGGTGGACGAGAATCCGCATGACCTCGTTATTTTCTGATCTCAATGTCTGGCTCGCGCTCTCCGTCTCTGGCCACCCGCACAACGGAGTGGCGATAAATTGGCTTCAACAGCTGCCGAACGACTCGACGCTGATCTTCTCTCGCTACACCCAGCTAGGCCTGCTGCGCCTGTTGACGAACACGACGGTGATGGGCGACGAAACGCTCACGCTGCGGAAGGCTTGGGCGGTGTATGATCGGTGGCTTCAGGATCCGCGCGTCGAATTCTATCCCGAGCCGCGCAATGTGGACGCAGGGTTTCGGTTTGGGACGGAGCCATTTGCCGCCAAGGCCGCGACGAAGTGGGTTGGAGATTGCTGGCTACTGGCCTTTGCCGAGGCTTCGCGAGCTCGGCTAGTCACCTTTGACCAGGCGCTCCTCAGCTTCGCGCGGAAACAAGGGCATCGGGCAGTGATCCCGAGCTAAGTTTCCGCGAACTGCATGTGGCTCGTGGATTTCCATCCTTTTGCAAGAAACGCGAAGACACCCGCTCATTGGTTCAGAAAGCCTGAGGCACATGCCCGACGCAGTTGAACCGCATGAGGAAAACAAAAGAGCCGCAGCCCCTTCCAAGGCTACGGCTCTTTGCGGCTAACTTGCAGCCGAGCTTGATTTTCTAAACTACATTTCCTTGACGCCTTCGACAAAGGCCTTCAGCTTGCGGCTGCGGCTGGGATGGCGCAGCTTGCGCAGCGCTTTGGCTTCTATCTGGCGGATGCGCTCGCGGGTTACCTGGAAGCTCTGGCCCACTTCTTCCAGGGTGTGCTCGGAGCCGTCTTCAACGGCCTCCCACCCTTTCGCGAAGAGCGCAGAGGGTGGCGCCCCCGACACATTGGCCGCGGAAGTGTCGGTTGCCGCCGATTCTTTGGAGGTCAAAAATGGACAGCGAAACCGTTATCTGAGAGAAATATTCGCGTAATGTGCCATTTGGCTGTACAATTCTTGCATGTTGCTACGATTTCGCTGTAAGAACTTTAGATCGATTCGCGACGAGCAAGAGATTTCGCTCGTTGCCGCCAGGACGCGGTCCGACAATTCAGACAGGCGACTGATAAGGACGCCAATCGAGGGCATTTCGGGGCTGCGCTGTGCTGCGATTTACGGCCCGAACGGATCGGGAAAGAGCAACTTGCTAAGAGCGATGGCCGAATTTAGTTTGATCATCTCAGTGTCGCAAAAGCGTTGGGACGAGTCTGACAAAATCCCTACTTGGGACCCGTTCCTTCTCGACGATGAATCGAGCTCGGGGGAGACCGAGTTTGAGGCATCTGTTGTAATTAAAGATGTCGAGTATCGCTATGGATTTCGTTTCAATGAGATTTCTTTCACCGAAGAGTGGCTCTATGAATACGCAACAAAGGAACGAACGCTTTTTCGACGTAGGACGCTAGGGGGCCGCGTTGATGTCGAGTTTCCCGGCAGAAACTTGACTGGAAGCACGCTTGAAACTATCAGGCAGCTGACTCGGCCGAACAGCCTCTTTCTTTCGGCGGCCGCACAGAATAATCATGAACGATTGAAAGCCATCCAAAAGTGGTTTCTTGATAGATTCAACTTGATTTCTGGCCAAGAATGCACGCAAATGCTTCCATTCACAGCGGACCAATGTAAGCAGGCAACGATCAGGGAGTCCGTGAAGAAGCTGATTCGCTTTGCGGATGTCGGGATTGCGGACCTCGAGGTTGTTGAAGAGGATGCCCCTGAGGATTTTAAGAAGATGTACGCGGCCATGGTCCGAGCTGCCAAGGAAGTAAATCCTGAGACCGCCGAAAAAATGGGCGAACGCGATTCATTTGTTCACTCAAACGTTCGAATGCTGCACCGTGGAGTTGGTGGCAAGCTTTATCCTTTGACGACAGAACAGGAATCAAGAGGAACTCTGGCTTACTTTTCGGTGCTAGGTCCGCTTCTAGATGAGCTCAAAGATGGTTCTATTCTTCTCGTCGACGAAATGGAAGCTAGCATGCACCCGCTTCTTGTCCGTCAGCTCGTACATATATTCAACGATCCCGACCTGAATCCCAATGGTGCTCAGGTAATCTTTGCAACGCACAATACAGGCATTCTTGACCCGCAAATACTTCGGAGGGATCAGGTTTGGCTCACCGAGAAGGACCGAGAAGGCGCCACAAGAATTTATCCTCTTTCGGATTTCAAGCCCCGTAAGGAACAAAACTTAGAAGCCGGCTACCTCCAAGGACGATTCGGGGCGATACCATTTCTCGACAGTGATCTCCTTTATTCCGCGTTGGGCACCGGCGGTTCGGGTCGAGAGCCTGATCTGTCGTGTGAGGCGGAGTAGCTATGGGATTCCGGAGGGATCGTCGGCGAACTTCTTTGAGGTCGCAGTTACCGAGGCTATTGATCTTGTGCGAAGGACAGTGCACGGAGCCCCAGTATCTGCACGAAGTTAGAAGAGGTCTAAGAATTCCTGAACAGAACCTGACGATTCGATCCCCACCAGAAGTGCCAAACACCCCAAGGGAAATGGTTGAGGAGGCGAAGCGTAGAAAGCGCGACAAGCAGGATTGCTACGATCAGGTTTTCTGCGTTTTCGACGTGGAAGCAAAAGTCACACAGAAGTGCCGGGACGGGCTTCTTGAGGCCCTCAGGTCGGCGCGGGACGCCGGTGTATCAATCGCAATGTCCAATCCCTGCTTCGAAATATGGCTTCTTTGGCACAAAATCGATCATAGCGGTTGGATCGCATCGGATGCGGCTCAAAGGCGGTGTGAAGAGCTTGGTCTGACCCACGGAAAGGGCGGAAAACATATTCAGGGCACCGAATCCCTGCTCAGGGACTCTTATCAAGCTGCTAGAAATAGAGCTTCCAGCATCGACGAAATCCACGACAGAAATGGCACACATAAACCGGAGGATAGGAACCCATCCTCCGGTATGTATGGACTAATTGATGCCATCTACGCGGCATTTCCGCCGCGAGCGTAGTTACATTTCCTTGACGCCTTCGACAAAGGCCTTCAGCTTGCGGCTGCGGCTGGGATGACGCAGCTTGCGCAGCGCTTTGGCTTCTATCTGGCGGATGCGCTCGCGGGTTACCTGGAAGCTCTGGCCCACTTCTTCCAGAGTGTGCTCGGAGCCGTCTTCAAGACCGAAACGCATCTTGATCACCCGCTCTTCGCGCGGTGTTAGCGTGCGCAGAACTTGCGAGGTGTATTCCTTCAGGTTCACGCTGATGACGGCTTCGGACGGAGAAACCGCCTGGCGATCTTCGATGAAGTCGCCGAGGTGCGAATCTTCCTCTTCGCCGATGGGCGTTTCGAGGGAGATGGGCTCCTGCGCGATCTTGAGCACCTTGCGCACCTTGGCCACGGGAATATCCATGCGGCGCGCGATCTCTTCGCTGGAAGGCTCGCGGCCAAGCTCCTGCACCAATTGCCGAGACGTGCGGATGAGCTTGTTGATGGTCTCGATCATGTGCACCGGGATGCGGATGGTGCGGGCCTGATCGGCAATGGCGCGCGTAATCGCCTGGCGAATCCACCAGGTGGCATACGTCGAGAATTTGTAGCCGCGGCGATACTCGAACTTGTCCACGGCCTTCATCAGGCCGATGTTGCCCTCCTGAATCAGGTCGAGGAACTGCAAGCCGCGATTGGTGTACTTCTTCGCGATGGAAACAACCAGTCGAAGGTTGGCCTCAATCAGCTCGCGCTTCGCCTGTTCGGCGTCCATGTCGCCCTGGATCATCTCGCGCTGCGTGCGCTTTAGCTCGATGATGGAGACGCCCGCGTCGTTCTCGATTTTTTCGAGATCGACCTTGCAGTTTTTCTGCTGCCGGCGGTACTCCTTTTTCAGCTCTTCACTTTTGGACGCGTCGAACTTCTGGTCGAGCGAGCGAATCTGCCGCTCCAACGTGCGCATGGTGTCGACGGTCTTGTTGACCTTGTCGAGCAGGCGCTTGCGTTCGAGCGCGGTGTACTTCAGTTCGCGCACAATCCGCGAGATGAAAACCTTCTCTCGCGCGATGAGCCAGCGCGTGTGCCTTGCCGCAGAGGCCTTCACCTTCGCGGCGCTGGTCGCCGCCTGCTTCTCTTCAAGAGCCTGAATCTTCTTCTGGTGCTTCACCAGTGCGTCAATGCGGGCCACCGTGGCCTTCACGCGCGTCTGCACCACTTCTTCGGTGAGCTCTTCTTCGTCAAAGATCACCACTTCTTTCACGTTGCGCACGCCGCGCTTGAGGTCTTCGCCGAGCGCAACAATCTCGCGGATCACGATGGGCGAACGCGAAATGGCCTTGAGCACGCGAAGCTGTCCGCGCTCAATGCGCTTGGCAATCTCAACTTCGCCTTCGCGCGTGAGCAGCGGAACCGTGCCCATTTCGCGCAGGTACATGCGCACCGGATCGTTGGTCTTCTCCAGCGTTCCAGGCGTCAGGTCGAGTTCAACGTCTTCGCCCTCTTCGAGTTCAAAGTCTTTGTCGGCGCCGAATTTGGGACTATCGAGCAGGTCAATACCCTGCGTGCCGATAGTTGTGATCAGGTCATCCAGATCGTCGGCTGAGCTAATCTCATCGGGCAGAATGTCGTTCACGTCGCCGTAGGTGAGATAGCCTTTCTCCTTGCCGACTTCGATCAGGCTGTCGATGTCGTTTTCGAATTTGTCTTCAATGGCCAAAATAATCCTGCTCTCTAGCGCAATCTTGGATTAAGCACCGTATTGCGCACCGGTGCGGAGTCGGGTTCGGGACGCGCGCGAAAAAAGATTCCCGTGTGGAAAACCAGGAATCCCATGCGCACATGCGGAGACAGACCCGCGGTCATCCGCGAAAAAGAAGCGGTCTCAGGTAGTTGCTCGGAACAGGATGACCAGCGCTTCAGGATTCACCTGGTTCGCCCGCGAGCCGAAGCTCATAGTTGGGGCAGAGGGGCGCGCATCCTCACAGAGATCAATAGATTACCACAGCGCCAGGCCAAAATCACGACAATTCCTGCACTGGCAGACTGCTTTTCCACTGGGCCGGGGAGCTTGTGTCTCAATCCGCTCCCGCTCCTGCTTTATTAGACGCAGGTTAGGTGTGGTTTGATGCATCAAGATGGGGCGGGCGATGAGGATTGCATCAGAGGATTCCGGGGTCGCTGAATAGTCCCTTCGCGTCCCTCTTCCCATGGAGCACCGTTATCACCTGCAAGGGTCTCGTCTCAGGAAGGTAGACAACAATGAAGTTTGGGTAGCGGCTTACCACCCAGAATCGAACGGGAAGATGGGTCACTTCGGCCCGCTTGGAGCCGAGCTGAGGGTGCCGGGCCAAGCTGTGGCAGGCCTTCAAGATTGCAGATTCCACACGGTTTGCCGCGTCAATGCTGTCTTTAGCTATGTGGCTCCAAATGTCGTCGAGATCGCCGAGGGCCAGTGGAGTCAACTGGAATGGCCAAGGCATTTTTCAGGCCGTTTGTCGCTTCGCCCGACGCTCCTGAAGGATTTGGACGGCTTCCTCGGCATCGACAAGTTCTCCACGCCGAGCCTGCGCAAAGCCCTCTTCGATCTGGGCGGTGATTTCTGACTTATCCGCCATTAGCCAAACGTCGTTACGGTACTGCTCGTCAATGACGGCAAAGGCCTGGTCCAGGACCTCCTCGGGGCTCATGCCCGATTTCGCAGCCCGAGCAAGCACTTCTTGTTGTTCGGGTTTGAGCTCGAGAATCAAGAGGACCTCCTACGGTGCCGACAGGCATGTATGCCGGGATTATACGCCGTCCCTGCGTCGATGCAGCTTCTGCAGCGCCTTGTCCAATTCCAGCTTCTTTCGCGTCAGCAGGGCCAGTTCGATGAAGTCTCCGCGGCGCTCGGCCTCGGCAATCAACGCGCGCAGGTCGCGCACCTGGGCGGCGAGGGAGCGCTCTTCCAGCTCCTGGATCGCGCTCAACACTTCGGTCTCTTCGGGCGGCTTGGTCTCTGCCAGCAGCACCTCGGCCAGAAGCGCGCGCTGCGCTTCATCCTCGACCACGTCCATCGGGTCTCGTGATTGGCGCTCGGCCAGCGCCTGCAAAGCAGGAAACGTGCCAAGATGCTCAAACCATGCTATTTGCGTGGAGATTGCCTCGGCCGCCAGGCGGCGGGCCGGCTCGTTTTCAGGGTCGGTGATTGCCAGCGCGCGGAGCAAAACCCGCTCCACTTCAGTGAGTGCTGTGGCCCGCGTATCGACGCGGTCGCGGCGCTTGAGAGCTGCCTGACGCAGCTCTGCGCGCAGGACGGCCGAATCGATTCCCAGCTTCTGTGCGGCATCATCTGCGAACTGAACGCGGGCGAGCTGTTCCGGCATGCGCCGGATGTGAGGCAACAAAAAGTTCATGGCTTTCAGCTTCTGGTCTGCACTGGCGCCGGGGAACGAAGCCCGAGCGCGCTCTATCAGGTAATCGGATTGGCTGCGGGCGCCCTTGACCGCTGCAACGTAAGCCTCCACCCCACGTTCGCGGATGAACCGGTCTGGGTCGAGGCCGCCATCGAGGGTCACAATCTTGATCGCAAAGCCCTCCTGGGTGAGCAGGGCAATGGACTTTTCCGCCGCATTGCCGCCCGCCGGGTCGGGGTCGAAGTTCACAATAATATTGGTGGTATGGCGGCGCAGCAGCGCTACCTGTTGCTCGGTAAAGGCCGTCCCGCTGGTGGCAATCACGTTGTGAATGCCGCGCAGGTACACGGAGATGCAGTCCATCTGGCCCTCCACCAGCAGGGCATATTCGGCCTGGCGGATGGCGGTGCGCGCCTTGTCCAGATTGAACAGCACCAGGCTCTTGGAATAAAGCGCCGTCTCCGGCGAGTTGAAGTATTTGGGGCCGGCTTTTTCGCCTGTATCGAGCGTGCGGCCGGTGAAGGCGATCACCCGGCCGCTCTCGTTAGCGATGGGGAACATGACGCGTTTGCGAAAACGGTCGTAGATGTGTCCCAGGGTGCCGTCGCCCTGTTCTTTGGCGCTGAACAGGCCGCTGGCGCGCAGGGTTTCGTCGTCGGCCATGCCGCTTAGGCGGTCGCGCAGGGCATTGAAGCTGTCGGGCGCGTAGCCAATGCGGAAGGTCTTGATGCCCTCCGGGGTGAGGCCGCGGCCGGCCAGATATTCACGCGCCACTGCGCCCTCCGGCCCGCGCAACTGGTCTTCAAAAAACGCGGCGGCGGTCTCGTGCAGCTCAAGGAGTTTCATGCGGAGGCGGGATTCGGCAGCTTGCTCCGGTGATGAAAACTCCTTCTTCGGCAGCGGAATGCCGCACTTCTGGGCGACGATGCGGACGGCTTCGGGGAATGAGACGTTCTCAATCTTGCCCACGAAGCTGAATACGTCGCCGGATGCCTGGCAGCCGAAGCAGTGGTAGAACTGCCGCACGGCATGAACCGAAAAGGACGGCGATTTCTCCTTGTGAAACGGGCAAAGGCCGGAGTAGTTCTGCGCCCCAGCTTTGCGCAGGCGGATGTAGCCCTCGATCACCTTGACGATGTCGGCCTGCTGCTTGACGGTTTGGGCGAAGTCGGACACGGGAGTCTCTCATGAGGATAAGGCCGCCGGGCGAGGCGTGATTCGGAAGATGCGGAAAACACTATCACGTACAATTTGGCTAATTGCGGGAGCGGTAACATGGGCTATTGCCATTACTGGGAGATTGAGCGGGAGATCGGCCAGGAGTCCTTCTCTCGAATCATCGCCGATGTCCAGCAGATAGTTCTGACGCTCGATGATCTGGGAGTCCGCCTAGCCGGACCCCTTGGAGAGGGCCTTCCGGAGATTGAGGCGGACCACATTGCCTTCAACGGCCTGTGGAACTGCGGTCATCCCAAGAATGAAGAGATTGCCATTCCGTTTCCGGCTGCTGATGCGGCCGGAATCGGCAGTTCGATCAATGCAGTCGAGGGTTCTTATTTCGGGATGGGCACGCTCCTAAAGCATCGCGCATGTGACGGCACCTGCAGCTACGAAACCTTCCGGGTATCCCGGATCTGCAATGAGATCGACCGGATCCGCGATGGTCGATACTCCGATTCATGCAAGACGGGCTTCCGGCCCTATGACCTGGCGGTACAGTGCGTGCTTCTTATCGCCAAACACCATCTCAAAGATCGCATTCGGGTTTGGTCAGGTGGGAGCGACTACCACTGGAACGACGCCCGGCTGCTGTGCTATGTCCACTTGAGCTATCCTCTCAGTCAATACAAGATCGACCGCGACGCCGGCTTGATTCTGACGTGAGGGGCGCGAGGCACCGAGCGGCAATGGCTTCGATTTCAAGAATACTTGTTGCAACGAATATATTTTCTGTGCATCCAAGGTTTGAAAGGAGCACTACCCATGAGCACAACCCCCGCCGCACCCGGCACCGTCTCCACCTGGAACCTCGATCCGGCCCACTCCGTAGCCGAGTTCAAGGTCAAGCACATGATGATTTCGAACGTGAAAGGCAGCTTCAGCGGCCTCACTGGCACCCTCAAACTTGACGAGACCGACTACACACACTCCACCGTGGAGGCGTCGATTCCTGTCGCCTCTTTGACGACCGGAGACGCACAGCGCGACGGCCATCTGAAGAGCGCCGATTTCTTCGATGCCGAGAAGTTTCCCACGATCACCTTCAAATCCAGCAACATCGATTCGACAGGCGGGGCGGACTACGCGGTCACTGGCGAACTGACGATGCACGGCGTGACCAAATCTGTGACGTTTGCCGTCGAGGATTTGAGCGAGCCCTCAAAGGATCCGTGGGGCAACCACCGGATCGGGCTGTCGGGGTCTACGAAGATCAATCGAAAGGACTTCGGGCTCACCTGGAACTCTGCTCTCGAATCTGGAGGGGTACTGGTTGGTGAAGATGTGACAATCAGCCTGGAAGTTCAGTTCATCAAGAGCTAATTGGGCTCTGACTGGTCCTTATCGCGAGGCGGAGGTTCCCGCGGCGAGCAGGCGGCATCCGGCGAAACGGCGAACCGCCCGCGGCTAAAGCCCGGTGCTGTTCCAGATGCCTCTATGCGGGGGTTGAAACCCCCGCCTCCCTCCGCCGCAGGCTCTCACCTGGTTTTGGAGCGTGGCGTTTCAGCGCGATGACTTGTTCAAAAACCCCTTAAGCCCCTTAGATTGAGTTCTGTTTACTATCTCGCCATCTGATGGTTACTACCGGGTAGGGGGGTAGGGGGGTGCCCCAGGGGTACAGACCGAGCTAACCTGCAAGAGGTTTAGCTCGTCGGTTAAGAAACCGGCTCGCGGAGCTTCTCGGATGGGCCGGATTTGGAACGAAGCGGCGCCGTTTTTGGGTCTCCTGGAAGTATTGTGCGCGTTCGATGGGTAATTATCTGCAATTCTCACAGGGTTTATTTGAAGGCAGTATGCACGCCAAATCTGAGCGATCCGCGAACAGATACCTGTTGCAACGAATATCTTCCTCGCGCATCGAATAAGAGTAAGTTCCCAGGAGGGCAAAACCATGTCACTTCGCGCAGTAAAACAGATTATTGAAACCACGCCAACCATCGAAGGGGCGGGCGTGAAATTGCAGCGTGCCTTCGGTTTCGGCAAGACCAAAGAGTTCGATCCGTTTCTGTTGCTGGATGATTTCCGCAACGAGAATCCCGCCGACTACCTGGCTGGATTTCCGTGGCATCCGCATCGCGGCATCGAGACCATCACGTATGTGCTGGCCGGCGAAGTGGAGCACGGCGACAGCCTGGGCAACAAGGGCAAGATGACTGCCGGCGATGTGCAGTGGATGACGGCGGGCAGTGGCATTCTGCACCAGGAGATGCCACATGGCGACAAGCATGGCCGCATGCATGGGTTCCAACTGTGGGCCAACCTGCCCGCGGCGCTGAAGATGACGGACCCGCGCTACCAGGACATTCCGGCTGCCGCCATCCCCGAGGTTACTGAGGACGATGGCACCAAAGCACGGATCATCTGTGGTGAGTTCTGGGGCCAGAACGGTCCGGTGGAGGGTGTGGCGACGGAATCCAATGTTGCCGCGCGCTATGTGGACATTTCCGTGCCGCCGATGAAGCGCAAGCGGATCAAAGTGGAGACTACGCGCAACGCATTCGCCTATGTCTTTGCCGGCTCGGGAACGTTTCGCGATGCGTCGAACCCGCAGGCTGTGCTGACGGAATCGGCCGTCGACCCGAACGCGCCCGCGACGTACGACGCGAAAAACCATTCGCTGGTGCTGTTCGATCGCGGCGATGAGATCGTGGTGCAGGCGGGGCCCGAAGGGATTCGCTTCCTGCTGGTTTCAGGCAAGCCGCTGGAGGAGCCGGTGGCGTGGTACGGGCCGATCGTGATGAATACCCAGGCAGAGTTGCGCCAGGCGATGAGCGAGTTGCAGAGCGGGACATTCATACGGCGTTGATTGGGCTCGGCGGTTTCCCACCCTTTCCGCGAAGAGCGCTGTGCCCAGAGGGCGCCCAGATGGGGCACCCAGCCATTGCTAATAGTGGAGGCGGCCGGGCTTACGCTTCTACCGGCAACTCTGCCGAGAGAATGTTCATGGGCGTAAGCCCTCGCTGCCGCAATGCGCGCAGGCTCAGTGAGTCGTGGCGCTTGGCCAGGCGACGGCCGTTGTGATCTACAACCAGGCGGCAATGGAACCAGGCCGGATCGGCGTAACCCAGCGCGCGGTTGAGCAATATCTGGCGCGCGGTCGACTTCAACAGGTCGGCCCCGCGCACCACTTCCGTAATGCCCATCGCGGCGTCGTCGACCACGCAGGCAAGCTGGTAGCTGGGAACGCCATCGCGCCGCCACACCACAAAATCGCCGAAGTCGATACCGGCTACGAATCGCTGGCGGCCCAGATTGCGATCGACAAACTCGATGGCTTCTCCGTCGGGGACACGAAATCGCCAGTTGTATCCTTCGGGCGATTCAATCTCGATTGCTGTGGGGCCGGGCAGTTGCGCTGGGTTAGCCAGCATTCGCCTGCACGTGCCGGGATAGATGGGATCGTCGTCTTCCATGTCCAGCTTCCCGCCGCCGAGCGAGCCTTGCACCTGCGCCGATACGCGCTCATGCGGCGCGCCCAGCGCGGTTTCAAGGTCTTTGCGGGAGCAGCGGCAGGGAAACAGGTAGCCACGCTTGACCAGCTTGCGCCATGCGGCCAGGTAGATCGATCGCCGGCGGCTCTGCACATACGGAGCAAACGGGCCGCCCTTGTCAGGGCCCTCCTGCCAGCGGATGCCCAGCCAGCGCAAATCTTCATATGCAGCGTCGGCGTAGATGGATTTACTGCGCTCTGGATCCAGGTCTTCCATGCGCATCACCAGCGCGCCGCACGCATCGCGCGCATGCTGCCACGCCGTCCAAAAAGTGCGTGCGTGGCCCACATGCAGATAGCCCGTGGGCGAGGGCGCAATGCGGCCGCGATAACTCGAAGTCGGCGTGGGTGCAAGGCTGGCCATACTAACTTCAAGTGTAGGAAGGCCGCGCATTGCCGCATAGGTACAGCTTGATTCCGTGTCTAACTTGATTCTGGTACTTAACTTGATTCCCTACTTTTTGCACGCAAGCGAGATATAACTCCGCAGAGGCCGCGGGATAACTCGATGGCTGCCCCAAGCAGGCTAAGTCATCGAATTGGCTGTTATATCAACGTGCGACCGCAGACTAGTCGGACGCGCCGCTGTCCTTATCGTTGTCGTTATCATCATCGTGGTGATGATGGGTGTAATGGCCAATGTCATCGTCCAGATGCTTAGGATCCACGGAGAGCTGCACGACGTCCATTTCGTTACCGTCCAGATCCACCACAAACATTCCCATCCGGTCGCCTTCGGGATGAATGAAGACCAGCGTCTGCTCGTGACCCTGCTTGCTGGTTTCGCGCACCATGCGCTCCCAGCCCTGGCCCAGCTTCTCTTCGACCAGGCTGTTCAGCTCATTGCCGTCGACTTGTTCCGTGAAGGAATCGAATTCCGCCACGTGCAGGCTGCCCACTCCGCCATGCGTGGCCTTTTTCGAGACCAGGCTGATGAGGCCCATGAAAGGAATGCGCGTGGCATGGACGTGGTAGCGGCTCTCAATGGTGTTCACAACGCCGTTGAATCCAGTTTGGCCGCTGCCGGCAAGCACCGCCGCGGGAATCGCCAGAGCCACGAATGCAATGGGAATCAGAATGAAACGCTTCATTGGCTTCCGCCTTTCTTGTCCTTGCTCTTGTCCTTGTCTTTATCTTTGACCTTATCCACGTCATTGGCCACATCGCCAAGAGCGCCGAGGCCGCCGATCACTTTCAATTTGCCCAGCTCATCCATTTTGATGGGCCCCAGAATCAGCACAATGGTCAACTCCTTGGGCTCGGCATCCAGAATGAAGATGCCGTGCGATTCGCCGTTGACCAGCTTCACCATCACGTCCGTGCTTTCGCCCGTCTTGCGCTCGCGCTCCTTCACCATCGGCGTCCAATCGCTGGTCTCGAAGTACTTGCGCAGCTGATCAACCTCTTCCGCGGAATACTCGCCCGCCTTGTCGAACTCATATTCGCGCACGTAAATCCCGTCGAGGCCCTCGATCAGGTGGCGCGCCTCGGCATCGTCATCGTCTTTGCCGTTCATGATTTTGGCCGCGAATGCCAGCATGTTCTTTCCCAGCGTGACTTCGGTTACATCGGAAGCGCGGGCGGCCAGCTCTTTCTCAATGGGTGAGGGCGCGGGCAACTGCGAGGATTGCGCCAACGCGGTTTGTGCGAGCAGTGGGACAGCCAGCACGGCCGCCGCAACAATGGAAGGTATGATTCGATTTCGCATTACACTTTCTCCTTAATCCTGGGTCCCGCGACGCCGCGCCGCGAGTCTGGCATTCATCTGGTTGAGGGCGTGGCTGGTGATGCGCAACGCTGTGATTACCTGCTCGCGCGCCGCTTCTTCTTTGCGCCGCTGATCGGCAATGCGCCACTCGATGCCGCCGGCAAGCACCGCAGTGAGCGCGAGCGAAGCGGCCAGCCGCTGCCACGTCATAAACAGCCGCTGGGGCTGCGGACGGCGGCGCTTCTCCATCAGCTTGCGCTTCAGGCTGGGCGGCGCGGGACGGCGGGCAAATGCCTGCTGCAGCTCCCGTTCGAATTCGTCGATCGGCTTATGCTCCACGAACAAACTCCTTCAAATGGCTTTGCGCCTTGGCCCGCAGCAGCCTCAAGCCGCGCTGCAGATTGCTTTTCACCGTGGCCACCGGCGATTGCAGCGTGGCCGCAATCTCGTCGGGCAGCAGGTCCTCCTGGTAGCGAAGAACCAGCGCGGCGCGCTGCTGCTCCGGCAAAGTGGAAAGCAGCGCCTCGAGCCTGGTGCTCAGCGGTGAAGAACGCTCCTCCGCGGGTGCTCCGTGCGCGTCCTCAATCTCTATCCACAAATCCATGCCGCGCACCTTGCGCCGTCGCAGCGCGTCTGCCGAACGGCTCATTGCCACCCTGCGCAACCAGAAGCAGACGTGGTCTGCGCTTTCCATCCGGCCCATGTTGCGGTCCAACTCCATGAAAACGTCCTGCGCAATCTCTTCCGCCAACCCCCGGTCGCCGGTCATGCGCAGCGCCAGCGAGAAGACCATCGACTGGTGGGTCTCGACGAGTTGTTCAAAATCAGGCTGCCAGTCCGGTTGCGCTTCGGGGGCCATTTTTCTCTCGTCTACTCTCTTATCCGCAGAAATGCGGGCGCGGGGATGCAGAGAATACGCGTTTGGGAGAAAAAAGTTCTGGAGGGGCCGTCGAAACGTTTTAGAGCCTGAGCGGAATGGGCGCCCCCATTGCTCAGGATGTTCACCTAGCGGCACAAATGACGTACACTGAGGCCCATATGGCGACCGTGCCGGTGATGTTGTATGAGAAGTTCCCGGTTGAGGACCTCACTAGCCACGACTCACTCGATCTGCGAGCCATCGGCCCCAAGGCATGGGAGACGATTGTTGCTTCGTGCACGGCATCGGAACTCCGCCTGTACTATTTGAAGATTCAATCTCTGGCGGGCATCGAACGCCTGCGCAATACCATTCGCCTTGACATTGAATATGCCAACAAAATTGAGGATATTTCCCCGCTGTTCAAAATGCGATGGCTGACGAAGCTCTTTCTAAGCGACTTTCCCCGAATCAGGAGAATCGACGGCATCGAGGCATTGCAGGATCTTAAAGAATTGCGACTGTCGGGAAATCGCGGGAGCATGAACCCGCCCCTTCAGCTCGAATCGGTTCGGCCGATTGCGAGTCTTCGGAAACTGGAAGATCTGGAGATTACAAATATCCGGCTGGAGGATAGGGATATCTCCTTCATAGCCGACTCGTTTCCCAACCTCCGGGCTTTGAGGCTGTCGATGAAAGAGTTTGAGCGCTCCCAGTTTGCGTATCTGGCAAAGAGACTCAACCCACAGCTCGAGGAGCCGATTGCTTCCAGCATGGAGATGAAGTATGCCAATTGCAAATGCGGCGGCCACCTTCATCTGTTTACGGGCCGGCGGATGGGAATGCTCTGCCCGGTCTGCGATTCCAAGAAATTCGAGAAGCTCACAGAAGAATTTCAGCGCGAGGCATCCTGAAGCGGCTATATATGTGCAGCGCTTGCCGCTGATAAGACGTACCGCAAATAGCGAGTCCAAGCCGAGCCATTTCACTCGCGCCTGCTCTCTTATCAACAGGAACGCGCGCGGGGATGCAGAGAGTACGCGATTGGGAGAAAAAAGTTCTTGAGCGGTCGGCGAGCCCCATCGCGAGCCGCGGAGAGATTCACTCTTGCGTCGTAACTTCTGGGCGACCGACAATCCGATCAGAACACCATTCGGGGAGTTGTGTCAGTCTTGGAAGTGCCACAAATTGACCACATTGCCATGCAGGCAGGCATTACGATGACCGGCATGAAAGTCACGAAAACTAGAACAACGAGCCGGGTTGCTTCGATTTTCTTGTCTGCTGTCGCAATCGCTGCTCATCCTCAATCTTCGACTGGGTCTCCCACGCCAGCCGTCGCTCCACAGGTTCGACCGGCCTTTCCTCAAGCGCAATTGCCCGCACCTCAAGATGCTGCTTCCCGCGAGAAGGCAGAGGCGGACAGCGCGCGAAGGGCGGCACAAGCGCAGGAGGAACGAAAGTTGGCGCAGGAGACTCGGTCGCGTGGATATTGGGTTGATCGCACCACCAAACTCATGTGGGCAGGGCATGACAATGGCATTCCGGTGACTTGGCACAAGGCAGACAGTTATTGCAAAGACCTGCGCTTGGCAGGGTACTCGGATTGGAGGCTGGCAACGCTTGATGAGTTGGCAACTCTTGTTGACAAGACTGCTACTTCTTCGGACCGCGTCGGGAATACCGAGACATTTACTTTCAATCTCGGCCTTCCTGTGCGAGGAGGCCTGTCTCTGTCCGGCAATTCGTGGAGCAACACCCGGGAGATTAATCGCTTCGGAAAACGGTACGGGGATGGGTGGTTTTACGATTTCGTCAATTCGAGGCCTTCCGGGGACTTACCGTACTTTCGTAACACCAAGTATGCACTCTGCGTGCGTCGTTCCGTAGAATGATGTGGGTAATTTGATCCTTAGATCCCTTGATGCCGGGTGCCCCATCCTCTGCCCATGCGACCGGCTGCTCCCTATTCCCTGCCATCAAAACAGCTCCGGGATGGTATGAAACGCGATGCGCGTAGGTGCGGACTTGTACGCCGTCAGCATGGTTGCGGGGGCTAGGGTGCTCAATCCGTATTTGTTGTTGAGCTGATCCATCACGGCGAGCAGCCGGGAGCGGCTCTGCTCGTCCTCTGTGCCATCGAAGAGGTTGAGCGAGTGGAGGCGGTCGGGGACCAGGCCGTTGAGATGGACTCCTATGAAGTAGGGGTGGTCGTACTGTTCGCCTGCGGGCTTGCCGGCCCAGAGGCGGGTGAGCGCGGAGATCAGCGTGGGATTGTCCTGGCATTCGCTCAGCTTCAACTCTGCCTTCCATCCACGCGTGGGAACGCCGTAGGTGCTCACCGGGCCGCGCTCGCCTTTGGGACCGGCGAAGCCGATGGCGAGGCCGATGCTGCCGGCCCACAAACCGCCGGCGCGCAGACGCATGGCTGCTTTGTGCAGCAGCTTGTGCGCCACGGCCCAGGCTCTCTCCGGCGTGCGCATCTCCGGAGCGAGCACGTGTTGATGGCTTAGCGACTTCAAATGCTCGGTATCCGCCATGTCGAAGTCTTCGCCGCGCAGCCAGTGCCACAGGCGCTCCCCCCACACTGAGCCCCACAGTTCGCCGGCCTTCTCGCAGTCGAGCGAAAGAATCTGCTCCATGGTGTGAATGCCTTTGTCGTTCAGCCGCTTCTCGGTGCGCGCGCCGATGCCGGGCAGATCGCGCAGGGTGAGCTGGCTGAGCGCTTCGGGGAGAATGTCGAGCGGGAGCGCAACCAGGCCGTCGGGCTTTTCCATGTCGCTGGCTACCTTGGCGAGATAGCGGTTGGTGGCCAACCCGACAGAGCTGCGCAGCATGGGGCCGACCTTCTCGCGGATGGCCGTTTTCACGCGCCGGCCCAGTTCCATCGCCGCAAGCAGAGGGCGTTCGCGGCCCATCAGGCGGCAGGCCATCTCATCAATCGAGAGCACGGCGGTCACCGGCAGGCAGCTCTCGACGGCTTCCACAACACGGTGGTGGTAGTCGACGTAAAGCTCGTGGCGGGCTTCGAGCAGCACCAGGCCGGGACACATGCGCTTGGCATCGGCGACAACTGTGCCCGTTCGCACGCCAAAGGCCTTGGCCTCGTAGCTGGCGGCGATGCACACGGTGGTGTCCGCCATCATGGGGACGACTGCGACTGGTTTGCCGCGCAAGTCAGGGCGGACTTCCTGCTCGACGGAGGCGAAGTAGGAATTCAGATCGACGAAGAGCCAGTTGAGCGTGGGGCCGTCGGCGTCATCTCGCGATGGGGTGTGACCCGTCTCCTTTGGGTCAGCATCGGCTCCCCATTCCGTGGGATAGTGTTCTTCAGAGCCTTCGGTCATGATGGGGTCCACAATCATGGGGTCCAGAATCGGGCTGGGTTGGGCTGCCATCCTGAGTTTATTTTCGCCTTTTATTCGCTTGAAGGCAAGAGAAAAAACTTAGGATGACGGACAAATCTGCCGATGATACACTTGGGTTCGCCGGGCAGTCCGGTGCGCCGACACCCCCATCGGTTGACAGTTAAGCTCGGCTCATTGGCGACGCGTTCTATCACTGGGGCTTTCCCCGCTGCAGGTGTCCGGATATGCACCACATGCTTCATTGGCTGGAGACAAACGGAAGCCTGATTGCCGTGCTGGTGACGGTATGCGTGGCGGTGCTTCTTGTTTCTTGCCTAGGATGCTCGAATTGCGGGCCGCGCGAGAAGGACGAGTTGTTCCGCCGGCACGGGATGTAATTGCTTGTGAGCTGTTCCCCACAATCCTTCCATTGTTATTGCTTGATTTCTCGCGTCGCCCCTACGGGGCGAGACATTCCATTTGGCGCCGTTCCCAGGGGTGCGCTGCGCTTCCCCTGGGCTATTTTCGCGCCTCCCTCCGGGAGGGCCCACCCCTATCCATTCTCACCGATCGCTCGGCGAGGGACCACTCCAAAGGCTTTTTGAGAAGGGGACATCCGACCGTTCTTGACCAGATGCAGCGAGTTAGCGCCCGCTTCGCGGGCACGAGCGGGTCAGCAAGTCAGCGGGTGGCATTGGCGCAGATTTCGCAGCGAGTGCGTGGGCTCGCCGTCATTGCACAGCCGGCTTCAAATAATCCTCAAATTGGGCCAGAATACGATTGAACAAGTGTGTCCGCACATCGGGGCCGGCGATGGAGTGGGTTTTGCGCGGGTAGATTTGCAAATCGTATGGAAGCTGGGCATCGATCAGCTTCTGGATATATTGCACAGTGTTCTCGATGTGCACATTGTCGTCGCCTGTGCCCTGGACGAGCAGCAGATGGCCTTTCAGATTCGCCGCGGAGTTGACCACGGAAAATTCGCGATAGCCGGTAGCAAATTCGGCGGGCGTGCTCATGTAGCGCTCGGTATAGATTGAGTCGTAGTTGCGCCAGTCAGTTACCGGCGCCACGGCAACTCCGGCGCGGAAGCGGTCGGAATGTGACATGGCGTAGAGCGTAAACGTCCCGCCCCAGCTCCATCCCCACCAACCCAGACGCTTTTTATCCAGTTGCGGATACTTTTCGAGCGCGGCATCGACCACGGTCAACTGATCTTCAAGCTGGACAGGGCCGAAGTTGTGATAGGCGGCTTGCTCGAAGTCGCGACCGTGGCCCGCCATGCCGCGATTGTCCACATGAAGCACAGCGAAGCCGTGCTGGGCGAGCAGCTCGTCGAAGAGCAGGCCATCGCCCCAACGGTTGGCCACGCTTTGCACTCCGGGGCCGCCGTAGGGATTCACGATTAGAGGGATGCTCGTTGGGCCGGTGGCTCCCGTTGCGTTGGCGGGGCCTTCGGGCAGCAGCAGCGTGGCATAGAGCGTCGCGCCGTCGTGGGCCTTCACTTCCAACTGCTCGGGCGCACGCAGATGGTAGGCGTCCAGCGCATGCGTCGCCCAAATCACTTTGCACTTGTCCTCAGCGTCGCATAGCTCGAGCTTGGGCGGGTCTACGAGGGTGGAATGCTTATCAACAAAGCTGGCTCCCTGGGGAACGAAATTGCCGTCATGGAAACCTGGCGCTGTTGTCAGTTGCTTGCGCTCGCCGGCAAAGCTCACCTGCCACAACTGCTGCTGCAGCGGGTTGCCTTCGTTGGATGCATAGCGAATGAGCTTTTTTGCGGAATCGACATCGAGGACGTTGCCGACTTCAAAGTCGCCCTTGGTGAGTTGGCGCTCCAGCTTGGCGACACCGGTGTCGGGATGCGCCTGGTTGTAGGTGTATAGATACAGATGGTTGTGCCCGTCGATCCAATTGGTCAGCACAATTGTGCCGTCGCTTACCGAGAGATCGTAGTTGTCGTCGATGAACTTGTCGTCGCTCATCCGCAACACAGGGCGCACTTCACCAGTGGCGAGATCGGCAAAATAAATGTCGCGATGCTTGTGATCGCGCGTGAGGGTTTCCGCCCATATCGTCTTGCGATCGACCCAGCCAAAGCGCGGCACATAATCCTGGCCGGCGTGAATGGGCAGCCTGACCCACTGGGTCTTGCCGCCGGTCGCGTTCACCACTCCCACACGCACATCGGGATTGGGATCGCCGGGCTGCGGATAGCGCTGCTTTTCAACCGTGGCGTGCGTCGGAATCCAATCGGTAAGAGGATATTCAGGCACATCGTTCTCGTTCATCTGCAGATAGGCGAGGCGGGTGGAGTCCGGCGACCAGAAGTAGTTGCTGCGCACTTCGAGCTCTTCCAGGTAGACCCAGTCCACCTCACCGTTGAGCGTGGACTGGTTGGGCGGCTGAGCTACGGCGGTGGCACCCATTCCGGCATCTTTAAGACGCAAGACAGAGAGGCCGTGATCGCGCACAAATGAGACCATTTCGCCGTTGGGAGAGAACTTTGGATCGTCGCCTGAAGCGCTGCCGGTGAAGCCGATCTGCACGCCGGTTCCGTTGTGCAGGTCGTAGAGCCAAAGGCGGCCACTCGAATCGAAGAGCAGATGCGCGGAGTCAGGCGCCCACAGGTAGCTGGCCATGTTGTAGCGTTCGCGATGGTCGCGGTCGGTCTCAGAACCGCCGGCCCCGGCCAGAGAGGCGAGCTTGGCGCGGCTGACCAGCACATGCGACTTGGCCGTTGCAGGATCGATGTCGACAAGCTCGCCGCTGTCGACATAGGTGAGATGCTTTCCGTCCGGCGACCAAGTGAGCCCCTCGGGCGGATGCCCAATCAGCGGCCCGTGCGCATAGATGGCTTCTACGGTGAGCTGGGCGGACTTCTGATCCGAGGCGTTCTGATCCGTAACCTGGGCTGCGCAAGAATAGGTTGCAAGAGGAAGAGCCAGAGCGGCCGAAAGCAGAAAAGTGCGAGTGCGGGTCAAATGAACTCCTCCCGAAGCGGCGCGTTCAGGCTGTGAGTTTAGATTGCGGAGCTTCCAGCGGTAAGTTTAGCGCAGCGGGTGTGCCTGGTTGCGCGGCGTGTGGGCAAGCTAGTATGGTGCGGGCTATGCAATGGGCTACTCTACAGGAACGCACGAAGCTGGGCCAGGCGTGCCGCAAGGAGCTGGGGCGCCAGGCGCACGACACACTCAACATCAAAGCGCGGAAGCACTCCGCGCTGGAACTTCTTGAGCGGTCGATGCACGGGCGCGTGCCGGCGCTGGTGAAGCTCAAGTATGAGTTGATGGCCGATTCGCCCTTCGGCTACTTTCGCGGCGCCGTGCCGGTGATGGCCGCGGACCTGGCCGCGCTGCCGAACACCGGCATCGTGAGCCAGCTGTGTGGCGATGCGCACGTGCGCAACGTAGGCGCATACGCCGCACCGGACGGACGGCTGGTCTTCGACATCAACGACTTCGACGAGACTATTCGCGGGCCGTTTGAGTGGGATTTAAAACGGATGGCGGCCTCTGTTTCCCTTGCCGGGCGCGGCTCGGGGCACAAGGACTCGTCGGTGGTGCGCGCGGTCCAGGGATGCATTCTGCGCTACACGGCGCAGATGAAGGCGTTCGCCAAGATGCCTTTCCTCCAGGTTGGCCATTTTCTGGTGCACCGCTTCAGCAAGGTTGAGCCTGTGCACACGGCGCTCTTGAAGGCCGAACGCGCTACGCCGCTGCATACGCTGGAACAACTGACCGAGCCATCTTCAGGCAAAGAGGGCGCACCGCGGCGCTTCCGGGAAGAAAAGCCGATGCTCACGCGCGTCTCCAAGGCCCAGGCCGCTACGGTGCTGGCCTCGCTCGAGCCATACAGCCAGATGCTGGAACCGCAGCGGAAGCATCTGCTGTCTTTCTATCGCCCAATCGACGTGGCTTTCAAGGTGGTCGGCACCGGATCGGTGGGGCTACGCGATTATTGCGTCTACTTCGAGGGGAATGGGCCGAACGACCCGCTGTTTCTGCAAATCAAAGAAGAGCCGGACTCCGGATATAACAGCTATCTGCCCCATGCGCATCCAGACCACCATAACGGCAAGCGCACCGCCGACGGACAGCGGGCCATGCAGTTGCAGTCGGATCCATTTCTAGGCTGGACGCACATCGGCGCGCGGCAATACCTGGTGCGCCAGCTCAACGACCACAAAGGCTCAATCGACCTGGAAGACCTGGCGGGCGGAGGTCTTACGGCGTTCGCTGAAGTCTGCGGAGAACTGCTGGCGCGGGGGCATGCACGGTCCGGAGATCCAGCAGTGATTGCCGGCTACCTGGGGTCTGGGAATGGCTTTGCCGAAGCGCTGGGAAGATTTGGCCTGCGCTATGCCGACCAGACAGTGAAGGATTGGGAAGATCTGCGACGCTCGCGCAAGCTGTCGAAGAATCCGTAGTGACCCGAGTCGAAAGTTCATTGCATAAGTTCCGAAGTGCAAATGCAGGTCCCCATTCGACTACGCTCAGGGCAGGCTTTCGACTCCGCTGAAGTACGCTTCGCTCAGGATGACAGGTCTTTGGCGAGGAAAGAACGGAGACCAAATGCAGGTCCCGATTCGACTACGCTCAGGGCAGGCTTTCGGCTCCGCTTAAGTACGCTTCGCTCAGGATGACGGGTCTTTGGCGAGGAAAGAACGGAGACCAAATGCAGGTCCCCATTCGACTACGCTCAGGGCAGGCTTTCGACTCCGCTGAAGTGCGCTTCGCTCAGGATGACAGGTCATTTTTGATATGGAGTTTAGAAACAGGACGCTAGCGCAGAATCGCATGGAGGTAAACATGAATCGCCGCACGTTTGGCCAGACCATTGCCGGAGCAGCATTGAGCGCGGCGCTGCCGCGTGTCGATTCTGCACAGGCGCCTGCTGCCGGAGCTCCCTCGTTTGGCCTTTCGGTCATGCTTTGGACGGTCTTCAAGGAACTGCCGTTTGAGGAACGGTTGGCCAAGGTTGCGGAAGCGGGATACAGCAAGATTGAGCTGGTGGGTGAATACAAGAACTGGTCGGCCGGCGACTTCGATCGCGCCAACGCTGCGCGCAAGAGGGTGGGCATCGAGTTCGACGCTACCGCAGGTCTGGCACACGGAGTTGCCGACCCCGGCACGCGCGATGCTTTTCTGGCCGAGCTGAAGCAGGCGCTGACGCCGATGGAGACTCTGGATTGCCCCGCGATGATCGTGCTTTCGGGGAATGTGGTCCCCACGCTTAGCCGCGAAGCCCAGCATCAAGCCTCAGTCGAGACCCTGAAACGAGCCGCTGCTTTGGTTGAGGGGAAGACAATCGCCGGGCAGCCGGTGCGACTGCTGCTGGAATGCATTCATCTGGAAGAAAATCCGAAATACTTTCTCACTTCGGCCAACGAGGCGATTGAGATCGTCCGCGCCGTTAACCACCGCCAAGTGCAGTTTCTCTACGACATTTTTCACGAGCAGATGAGCTTTGGGAATTTGATCGACAAGCTGGACAAACACATCGACGTGATCGGGCTGATCCACGTTGCGGACGTGCCGGGAAGACATGAGCCGGGGACCGGGGAGATCAACTACGGAAACATTTTCCGCAAACTGGCCGAGCTGAAGTATCGCCACAACGTTGCGATGGAGTTTCTGCCGGTTGGCGATCCAGTTGCCACGCTGCGGACGGCCAGGGCGCTTGCTTTGAGCGCGGGAGCCGCCTGAAGGAGCGCGCGAACAGCTCCGCTCTACAATCTATCAATATGCCTACTGCCGTCCGTTCGCACGCGAAGATCAACCTCGGCCTCTATATTGGTGCGCCGCGGGCGGATGGTTTTCATGGGTTGACTACTGTCTACCAGACGCTTGAGCTGTTCGATATTGTTACTGTTACGGCGCGGCCGGCTGAGATAACGTCAATTCGGCTCACTTCGAATGACAGCCGCGTTCCTACCGACGGCCGCAATACTGCGTGGAGGATGGTGGAACTGGCGTTGGAATCGCTGGGCGTGGCGGCCGAGGTTGAGATCCATATCGAGAAGCGGTTACCGGTGCAGGGCGGCCTGGGGGCGGGGTCGGCTAATGCGGTGGCGGCGCTGGTGGGGCTGGAAGCGGAACTTGGGGTTGCGAGCCAGCAAGTCAGCGAGTCAGCGAGTCAGCAGGGCGACAAGGATGGTTGGGCGAAGGGGCGGCTGGAGATTGCGGCGCGGGTGGGGTCAGATGTGCCGCTGTTTCTGGTTGGCGGCACGGTTCTGGGAACCGATCGGGGGCAGGTGGTTGAGGCGCTTCCGGACATTGAGCCCACATGGTGCGTCGTCGCCACTCCCGACATCGGCGTCTCCACACCGCAGGCGTTTAGCGACTGGGATGCTCTTTGCGTCGCCCATGGTTTGACCCAGCAGGCTAGTCAAGCTAAACTAGAGGAGTTGAGCCGCGCTTATGCTGGCGCCTTTGCGGGAGCAATTCTGCAGGGACGGCAGGGAGTTGGCTCCTCCGGTGTTCTTCCCGCGGGGGAGAACCTGGCCGGACCACAGGAGTCCGCGCTTGTCCGCACCGGGATATTGAGCTGGATTGCGAACGACTTTGAACGCGTCGTCTTCGCCCAGCATCCTTCCCTTGCAGAAATCAAGCGCATTCTTGCGGCAGCCGGTTCGCCGGAGGCAGCTCTTCATGCCTCGCTGTCGGGGTCCGGTTCGGCTCTTTACGGGTTGTACCTGGCCCGTGAAGATGCGGAAGCAGCTCGCGAACGTTTGCGGGCGGCGGGTGTGGAAAGTCATTTGACGCGCACTCTGCCGCGCCCAGCTTACTGGAGCGAAATGATTGTGCAAGAAGAACGTTGACAGTCAGCCGCTTTGCGAGAGAGACTCGCCTTCGGCTGTTGAAGAAAGGCTTTCCAAAGGGTTTGGAAAGTTCAGGAGTTGGGCGATCGTTCAATGGTAGGACAATGCCCTTTGGAGGCATTTATCCAGGTTCGAATCCTGGTCGCCCAGCCAGGAAAAGCGAGTGAACAGTGGGCAGTGAACAGTTTTCAGCTAGCGGGCTCGGACCGGTGGACTTTACTGACCACTGTTCACCGATCACTGGCCACTGCATTTAGGCCCCGAAAAACAGCCAAAGCCAACCAGCTTGGAGGGAAATCGGAGATGGAAACGGGAACCGTGACGTTGACGTTGGAAGACAAGCAACCGAACGCGCAGCCGGACGGCACGCCAAAAGACCCCGTCCAGGGACATTCGGACGGAGCCAAAGCCAAGGACGCCAAGGCTCAGCCGGAGCGCAAGCGGACGCGGAACCTGACCGAGGACAAGCGTTTCAAGCTCTTCAGCGGCACGGCCAACCGGCCGCTTGCTGAAGAGATTGGCCGCCACATCGGCGTGCAGGTGGGCGAGGCCAAGCTGCAGCGTTTTGCCGACGGCGAGGTCTACTTCCAACTGCTGGAAAACGTCCGCGGGGTGGATGTTTTTGTCGTCCAGCCGACTTGCTATCCCGTCGACCAGCACCTGGTGGAGCTATTGGTAATGATTGACGCACTCAAGCGCGCATCGGCTGCCCGCATCACCGTTGTGGTGCCCTATTACGGCTATGCCCGCCAGGACCGCAAAGACCGTCCGCGGGTGGCCATCAGCGCCAAGCTCATTGCCGACCTGCTCACCACCGCCGGCGCCAATCGCGCCCTGTTCGTCGACCTGCATGCAGCCCAGATTCAGGGCTTCTTCAACATTCCCGTCGATCACCTGTTTGCCAGCCCCGTCCTCGTCAGCCATTTCAGAGAACTCAAGCTGCCCAACCTGACGGTTGTTTCGCCGGACGCCGGCGGCGTGGAGCGGGCCCGATTCTTTGCGCAGAAGGTCGGCGCGCCGTTGGCCATTGTCGACAAGCGCCGCACCGATCTCAACGTCGCGGAAGTGATGCACGTGGTCGGCGATGTGGCTGGAAAGACCTGCCTCATCATCGACGACATCATCGACACCGCAGGGACACTGGTGAAGACCGTGGATGCCCTTTATGCAGCAGGCGCAGCGACTGTATACGCCTGTGCCAGCCACGCCGTGCTCTCAGGGCCGGCCATCGATCGCATTGCCAACTCGCGCCTGGAACAGGTGGTCGTCACCGACACTATTCCGCTGCGCGAAGCGGCGCTGAAAGTGCCAAAAATCAAAGTGCTTTCCATTGCCGGCCTGCTGGGCGCGGCGATCGAGAGCATTCACATGGAGACTAGTGTGAGTTCGCTGTTTAATTAGTGGTCAGTGGTCAGTGATCAGTGATCAGCACGGATAACCAAGAGCGAGTTGTCGGCAATGAGTTTTCAGTGAGCAGGAAACGTCTCTTCTGACCACTGTCCACTGATCACCGACCACTGGCTTTTAACAAAGGGAGCGGACCCGCAAACGGCCGTGCCCGATACGAAGGAAACGAGAGACGAAATGCCAGAAGTCGTAATAGCCAAGGCCCGCGAGGGCAAGTTCAACAAGAATGCGGCGCGCCGGGTGCGGGTCGCGGGCAAGATTCCTGCCGTGCTTTATGGTTCCGGCCACAACGCGGTGGCCATTGAGCTGGACCCCAAGCAGATTTCCCGGATCCTGTTTTCTGAGACCGGCCACAACACCATCTTCGATGTCGAAGTAACCGGGCAGCCGGCAGCCAAGGCGATGATCGTCGATTGGCAGCGCGAGCCCATCAAGGACCAGCTCATCCACATCGACCTGAAGCGCATCGCGCTCGACAAGGCGCTGCGCGTCAGTGTCCGCGTCAAGCTGCTGGGCATTCCGATCGGCGTCAAGGCGGCGGGCGGAATCCTCGACCAGGTAATGCGCGAAGTTGAAATTGAGTGCCTGCCGGCCGACATTCCCAACCACATCGACGTCGATGTCTCGAATTTGGAGATGCACGGCGTGCTGCGTGTGAGCGGTTTGCCGCACTCAGAAAAGATCAAGTATTTGAACCACGAAGATGCGACCGTGGCGCACGTTGTCTCCATCCGTGAGGAAGTTGCAACGCCCGCTGAAGTGGATGCAGCCGCTGCTGCCGCCGCTGCCGCTGCCACCACCACCGCCGAGCCGGAAGTTGCCAAGAAGGGCAAGCCGGAAGACGCGGCCAAGACTGCCGATGCAGCCGCTAAAAAGCCCGCGGCAAAGAAGTAAGCTTTGGCAGAAGAAAGTCAGTCCGAGGTTCGCCGCGGCCCGTTTATCGTTGTGGGCCTCGGCAACCCGGGTTTGGAATATCTGTGGACCCCGCATAACGCAGGGTTCATGGCCATCGACCGTATCGCCGAGCAAGAGGGCGTTGTGGTCCAAAACCGGCGCTGCCGGGCCGCTACCGCAACCTGCCGTATAGCAGGACGCGAAGTGATCCTGGCCAAGCCGGAGACGTTTATGAACCTGAGCGGACTTGCAGTCGCCGCTCTGGTCAGGGAGTTTGAAGCCGACCCGGCGAAAGATCTGCTTGTGATTTACGACGAGCTCGATCTGACGCTGGGAACCTTCAAGATCAGGGAGCGCGGTTCGCCCGCCGGGCACAACGGAGCCCGCAGCGTTACCGGCGCCCTGGGTAGTCAGGAGTGGTTGCGCCTGCGGATTGGCGTGGGGCTGGCCCTTCCACCGGAAGCCATTGCGGCCGGTGGGGGAAAGCGGCCGGGCAGGGACTATCTGCTCTCGCCTATGCGCAAGGCGGATTTGACGGTTCTGGATGAGGTGCTGGACCGGGTGGCAACGGCCACGCGGCGCATCCTGTCGCAAGGTCCGGGGCCGGCGATGAATGAGTTCAATCGTAAGGACAGGGAATGAAGAGCAGGGATTAGGGAACAGGGATTAGGGATTAGGGGCCGGAGAAGGGACTGCGAGTTTCTTAACTGGAAACTGAACCTGTGACCTGTTAGCTGGAGTTGATGCTCTGGCGGAAAAGGAATGCTGATGTCGCGTGTATATGAGGTTATGTTCATCGTTCGGCCCGATGTGGCCGAAGAGGATGTCGACAAGCTGATTGCCGGCTTCTCCACTACCGTTACCGGTGGCGGCGGAGTGGTGAAGAATGTCGAGAAGATGGGCCGCCGCAAGCTTGCCTACATGGTACGCAAGTTCAACGACGGCAATTACGTTTTGCTGACCATCGAGGCGGGCGGCCCGGTGGTGCTGGAACTGGAGCGCCGCCTGCGCGTCACTGAGCCGGTGATCAAGTTCATTACCGTGCGCATTGACGAGGAAGAGAAGCGCCTGGCCAAGGTGAAGGCGCTGCGCGGAGTTCGCCGCAAGGTGGAGCATTCGGCTTCGGCTTCTGCGCCGGTGCCTGCAGCCGTGGCTGCACCGGTTGAGGCGGCCGAGCCGGCTCCCGCGGCGGTCTAGGTCTTTGAGCGCTTAAGTTTGTCGGTTGAGCTTCGTGCTATCCCCGGTCTCAAAGTCGAGACCGGGGGCACCCAGCACCGTACGAAGCGAGTCAATTGTTCTCCCTGAGCTTTTGTGGCTGCGGGCGAACCGAAGAGAGTAAAGAGGAAACATTATGTCAGAAGAAAATCCTGGAAGAGCGTCCGACTCGGGCGCATCGCAAGCATCTGAATCCGGCCCAAGCTCTGGTCCCCCTCCCCGCTCCGGCGGCGGACGGCCCCAAGGCGGACCCGGCGCACGGCCCCAAGGCGGACCCGGCGGACGCGGAAAGTTTTTCCGCCGCAAGAAGGTCTGCAAGTTCTGCACTGAGAAGATTGACGCTATCCCATACCGCGATGTCCGTCTGCTGCAGGGCTTCGTGGCGGAGCGCGGCAAGATTGTGCCGCGGCGTCTTACCGGCGTGTGCACCACGCACCAGCGCCGTCTTACACGCGCCATCAAGCAGGCCCGGAACATCGCCCTGCTGCCGTTTGCAACAAGGCACTAGAACAGTTTTCAGCCCAGCGCCAGCGCTTTCGTCCAAAGGACAAAAGCGCCCACGGCGCATTGGAGAATTTGTCATGGAAGTAATTCTGAAAGAAGATGTACTCAACCTTGGCCATCGCGGGGACGTCGTGAAAGTCGCCGATGGGTATGGCCGCAATTTTCTGCTGCCCCGCAAGCTGGCGCTGCAGGCCACGGACGCCAACAAGGCTGTGATTGAGCAGATGAAGTTCGCTGCCGCTCGCCGCTCCGCCTCAGAAAAGGCTCAGGCTGAAGAACTGGCCGGCAAGCTTGAGCCGGTGGTGCTCAGCTTTACCCGTAAGTCGGGCGAGTCTGGTCAGCTTTTCGGCTCCGTCACCTCGGCGGACATTGCAGCCGAGCTGGCGAACAAAGGCGTCGAAGTGGATCGTCGCAAGATCGCGTTGAATGAGCCGCTGAAGAGCGTCGGCGAATTCAGCGTGGCCATCAAGTTGCACCGCGAAGTCACCGCACACGTCAAGGTGCAGGTCGTGGCTGAAGCCGGCTCCGAAGCTCCTGCAGCAGCTTCAGCTGCCGAGCCGGCCGCGGAAGAAGTCGCGGCGGAGTAGCGCTAACCGAAAGATTGCGCCGATGGCATCTTCATGTTGAACGATGACGGCGCGGTAGCGGTTCATTCCGCCCCGACGGGGCGGAGGGTTTCGATTGGCGAGCTTACCCAGGATTGCGTCCGCTGATGCGGACTCCATCCTGGGCTATTTTCGACCTCTCCCTCCGGGAGGGGCGCGTCCTTAGACTTGCATATGCGGGGGAAACTGGTTCTTCAGACAGAATTCCTTCAGCCGATTGGCCTTCGAGGCTCCCACTGCGCCCTAGAAAATCGCCTTTTCCCCATTCCCCCCTGCTAGCACGATCAGCTTTTTGAGCGCCTTGCCCATGGTGGTTGTAAAGTCAGGCAGGGAGCTTGACTTGCTCTCCGAAAACAACAGCCGGGCGTGATTCGACGCCAAATTCGTGTCCACCTGGTTGTGGCTGTCGTAGCAGGTTCTGGCTTTTTTCCCGCTCAGCGAGGTCAGCGTGACGCGCAGTACCTTGTCGCGCGTGTGGTACGGTTCGCTGGGATCGATCACCTGCCAGATCAGGCTGTTGGCGTCGATTGCGCTCAGGAAGATGTCGCACCGGCCGTCGGGCTGCGTGACCGAAAGCACCGACGTCGCCGGGTCGAACGCGACCTCGAGATTGTCGTTGAGGCCATCGTTGGGGCTGAGGGCAAGCAATTGTCCGCGCAAGTAGTCGGCCAGTTCCTGCTGCGACGCCTCGGGCTTGGTGGACTTTTTGCCCGTGTGTGCGGGCTGGAATGTGCGGGCATCCTGCACCGGCAGCGCGGTTTGTCCAGACTGCGGCGCGTCAGGGCCGCATGCGGACAAAAAGACAAGAACAACGGCGGCGCAGATGCGTCCGAGTCGCGTCATCGGCTCTCAATTCCCAGAGGGGGACTCATGGGGAGAGTATATCGCCGACTCGACTCGTTGCCAGCGGAATTGAACCCCAAGGAAACCCGGATGCTACTCATCCGCCACCATTGCCAGCGGCCGGTTCCGGTCCGTCCGCAGCGTGGGCACCGCGGCCAGCAGGCTCTTCGTATATGCGTGCTCCGGCTTGGTTAGCAGATCTCGGCATGGGCCTGTTTCCACCACTTGCCCGGCGCGCATCACCGCAACCCGGCTGGCCATCTGCCCCACCACGGCAAGGTCGTGCGAGATGAACAGCATGGCCAGGCCGTGCTGCCGTTGCAGGTCCTTCAGCAGATCGAGAACCTGCGCCTGCACGGTGACATCGAGCGCAGTGGTCGGCTCATCGGCAATCAGCAGTCGCGGCTTATTGATCAGCGCCATGGCAATCAGGATCCGCTGCCGCTGCCCGCCTGAGAACTGGTGTGGGTAATCGCCATAGCGGCGTGCGGCATCGGGGATGGCCACGGCCTCCAGGGCGGCGATGGCTCGACGCTTCGCTTCGCGCCCAGTAAACGAAGGTGCATGTGCTGCAAAGGCTTCGGCCACCTGGCGTCCGATGGTCATCACTGGATTCAAGGCCGTCATTGGCTCCTGGAAAATCATGGCAATCTCGCGTCCGCGCAGCCGCCGCAGCGCTGAGGGAGTCTGCCGAAGCAGGTCTACCGTTCCGCCGGTGCCGCGCCAGAGTATCTCTCCATCCAATTGCGCCGCCAGCCCCAACAGGCCCAGAATCGCCAGCGCCGTGGCGCTCTTGCCCGATCCTGATTCGCCCACGAGGCCCAGAACCTCGCCCTCTTCAATCCGCAGGCTGATGCCGCGTACTGCCTCCGCCGCGCCAAAGCGAATCTGCAGATTGCGAATTTCGAGGAGCGCGCCCACTCTGCCATCGTATTTCATTGCACCGACCGCGATTCACGCAGGGGACTGCGATGGTTTAGTCTCCCAAATAGTCTTGGCCCGCTGCAGAGACCAGAGGATTTCGATATGTATCGTCTTTCAGTTGTCGCGTGTTCGATCGGCCTGATGACCGGCCCTTGCCTTGCAATTTCCCAGATCACACCCGCGCCGCAGACTACGCCCACTCCGGTCACTGCTCCGCGTCCGCCGCGTCCCGCACCTCCCACACGCGATCCGCACACGCCCGGGTATGTGCAGGCTACGGAGCTACCCGACGGCGCTAATGCTCCGGCCAACGCCGATGGCAACTTCATTCTCGGCCCGACACACCCGCCTGCTCCGGAATCCTCAGTCCAGCCGGGGGTTCCGCAGGGAAACGTGATCGAATTCACGATGAGCTCCGCCGACAGTAAGTTCTATCCGGGCATTGCTCGCGATCCGGGCACCTTTGGCACGCCGGACCCGTCCGATCCGGCGAAGCTTCTTGTGCCTACCAGCCATCCTGCTCCGTGGACGCGCCATGTCACCGTCTACGTGCCCACGCAATACGTTGCCGGCAGCCGCGCACCGTTTATCGTCGGCGCGGACGGTCCTGATCGCTCGCTCTTCACGGTTCTCGATAACCTGATCGCTGCGCACAAGGTCCCGGCCATGGTTGCCGTCTCCATCTCGAATGGCGGAGGCGACGCGCAGGGCAGCGAGCGCGGCCTGGAATACGACACCATGTCTGGCCACTACGCCGAGTGGGTGGAGAAAGAGGTGCTGCCACTGGTTGAGGCGCAGGCGCACGTGCTGCTGACGCACGACCCTGACGGCCGCGCCACCATGGGCGGGAGTTCCGGCGGATCATGCGCACTGATCATGGCCTGGTATCACCCCGAACTCTACCATCGCGTGCTCACTTACTCCGGCACTTATGTCAACCAGCAATGGCCCTACAATCCGGGAACTCCGCACGGCGCATGGGAGTTCCACGAGCACATTATCCCCAACTCACCGGTCAAGCCGATTCGGCTGTGGATGGAGGTCGGCGATAAAGATCTCTACTGGCCGAACGTGATGAATGACAACATGCACGACTGGGTCGTGGCCAACGAACAGATGGCCAAAGTGCTCGCAGCCAAGGGCTATCACTATCAGTTTGTCTTTGCGGTGAACGCCGGTCATGTGGACCACGCCACCAAGTTGCAAACGCTGCCTGAGGCTCTGGAATACGTGTGGCAGGGCTACCCCGTTGGAGCGAAGAATTGAATTGGGTTTGAACCGGAGAGAATGGCCTGGCTGGACGATCGCATGAATCTGCTTTTGGACTGAGGATGGATATCGCAGCGCCCCTCTGGGGCGCGAGGCCGAATATGGATCGCATTCCCAGGGCAGCGCTTCGCTCGCCCTGGGCTATTCTCACGCGATCCCTCCGGGACCTGAGACGATTTTCCAAGCTGAACGAGGGGCCACCAGGACTCAGTTTCAACTCATGCGATTACCCCGATGGGCCTGACTGCGACCGAGACAGCCATGCGGATGAGTGATAAAATCGCGCATCATGGCGGACAATCTACATCTGGTACGGCTGCAATGCGGAAACTGATTCTTCTGGGTCTGCTGGCATCCATGGCCATGCCGGCATGGGCCACGCGGCACCTTACTGTGGCGCAACTGGAAAAGACGCTTGCCTCCGGCGTTGCCAAGCACCATACCGACGCCGACATGATGCGCGAGTTTGGCGACTTCGATCTGACTGAGCGGCTCACAGATGCCACCCGCAACCGCATCTGCGACAGCCTGCATCTGGGACCCCAGACCACGCTGGCGCTGCAACTGATGGGCGACGAATCGGCGCTGCTGGACCCGCCGGCCGCGGAGCTACCTACCGATGCCGCGCCGGACGCCGCCACCGCCGCGCACATTCTCAACGCCGCGACGGCTTATGTTACGCAGACGCTGCCGCATCTGCCTAACTTTCTGGCCACCCGCTCCACCTTCACCTTCAACGACACCGCGCAGATTTTAAAAGTGAATGAGTGGCCGGTACATGCGGGCCTGCACCTGGTGAAGAATACCAGCCGCGAGATCACCTTCCGCGACGACCACGAAGTAACGGCTCCCACAACCCAAGCGGCGCAAACGTCCACTGGCGCGGCCGCCCCAGCCTCCACTTCCACGGCCGCCTCAGGCTCCGCTTCCGTAGGCACCCCAACTCCCGCGCACGCGCGGCCAGAGCCTGGACTGCAATCCTACGGTGAGTTCGGCCCGCTGCTGGGCGTAATCCTTATCGACACTGCAAAGAGCAAGCCGGCTTTCCACCACTGGGAAAAGACTTCCGCGGGGCTGGTGGCCGTCTACCGGTACTCGGTGGCGAAACCCGACTCGCACTATGAGGTGAATTATTGCTGCCTTTTCGACGGGCTCAGAACCAGACAGGGCGGTGGTGGCGGACGGCGCGGCGGAGGCGGAGGTGTGATGGGGACCCAGCAAGGCACTGAGGGAACACTCCTTCACAAAATTCCGGGTTACCACGGCTCGCTGTTTATCGACCCGAGCACCGGCATCATTCGCCGCGTGACTCTGGACGCCGAGCTGGGCGACGGCCCGGTTTCACGTGCCGGCACTGTCATCGAATACGGGCAGGTTACCATTGGCGAGCGCAAGTTCGTCTGCCCGCTGCGCAGCATGTATGTGTGGGAGGGTCCACCGGAGTTTGGGCAGCCTTCGTCCGAGATTCCTGTTGCATCGGTTCAGGCTTTGGAGCCGAAAGGCACTCTCTATGTGAACGAGACGAGCTTCACTAACTACCATCGACTGGGCTCGGAGATGCGCATTATTACCGAGGCCGAAAACCCGCCTGCGGCGCACAACTGAAGGAACGGCATACTTTTTGCAAGCGTTGCGCGTTTTCTATCTGGCGGTTTGCGGTGGGGGCGGATCGCGAAGTCGCCCACCTGCCTGAAACCGGTTATTCCAATCGTTGCAAGAATGAAACCCACACTGTCCGCCGTGTAACGCTGGATTGACGCATGAAAAACGGCCGGGGTGACAAATCATGATTGGCCACGTTTCCGGGTTCTTGTGGAGACTAGAAGTTTTCTCATAAATGCTCCTGCACCGTGAAGAAACGACCCTCAGGGGCTAAAGCCCAGCGATTTTTGCGCCCTTTTCGGCACGACTAAAGTCGTGCCCTTTCACAAAGCCACTTGGGAGACCGGCTCTAGGGCAAGCGCCAGGCCGTCAGTTCGCCGTCTTCCAGGACCGCGAGTAGCTTTCCGTCAGGGCTGAGCGCAAACTGCGTGTACGGCGTGTCCGAACGGTGCTCCGTATGGCCCTTCAGGGGAACAACTCCCACCAGATGGCCAGTATCAACATCCCAGATGCCGATGGAATCCTCAAGGGAATCTGTATGGAGCTGGTCCCACGTGCCGTTGCGAATGTCAGTGGGATTCATGGTGTCGAGGTGATACTGGAACTGCTTCACGAGCGCAATTGCCACCCGCCCTCCGTCGCGGCTTAGTTGCGCGCGCCTGTCATGATTGTCTGTAGTCAAGCCAGCCGGATAGCTGGCCGTCCAGGCAGTCTTGCCGCCGAGTTGCCGCAACGAGAGATTCTTCTCCGCGATAGCAAGAAACTGCCGATCGTCGATTGAAACATACTCAGATTGGTCCGTCGCAGACAGTTCGGCCACGTTCTTCTTTTCGCAGAATGCGTGTTGCGTCAGCTTCGATGAAACATTTGGCTTCTCTCCTACGTTCCGCAGTGTGAGCTCCAAGTCGTCGGTCATGGTTCCGAAGTCTATATCCGAATCGGGGTGGCAGTCTTTAATGACCGAGAGCGTATTCGTGTCCACGACCACCGTGTGTTTCTCGACAGGGATAATGCGGAGGGTGCGTCCTGTCGTCGACAGGTTCAAATTCCACACCGGGAATTGTTCGTCGTCTTCGTTTGGCACCGACAGTGCCTTGCCTGGTTTGCCATCCGCGCCCAGCCGCATCAACTTGTCGCCTGCAAAAATCAGCGGCGCTCCATCCGCTGCCAGACCCAGGTCAATCCTGTAGAGCGACTTGGTGGGGAAATCAGTCGACCACGCGACCTTGGCGGAGCTGTCAACGGCCACCAGGCGCAGCTTGTTCCCGGTCCCCCGCAGGGGATTCTTGGGCGCAAAGTCCGCAGCCCAGATGGGAAGCCCCACGTAGATGCGGTTGCCGCGATCGACTGCCAGAAGACCAACTCCCCAGGCGGCAATGCCGCCGGGCGGTCCGCTGGTGACGAAGCCCTTCTCCTCTGGAGGCGGGTTGAGAACTGGATGTTGCTTATCGAGTTCGGCCTGGGTCATCACTCCGTATGGCGCCAGGCTGACGGTCGCGAGCTTTGTCTGAGCCCATGCGCGGTTCACGAAAAGCGTCAACGCCGCCGTCAGAAGAATGTATCCAAATCTGCATCGCCGCATGTTGCTGTCCCCCGTGCCGATCGAGATCGACTATTTGAGGTTCTGGATCGTCAGGCCAGACTAAAACGCAACTAAACTATTAGAGCCACCCGAAGGCGGCTCATTCTAATCAGTTTCATTTTCTTTGGTGCCGAAGAAGGGACTCGAACCCCCACACCCTTGCGAGTACGTGGACCTGAACCACGCGCGTCTGCCAATTCCGCCACTTCGGCACAGTACTTGGGGTTCAGCATTTGCTGGACCGGCAGCATCTCTGAGTCTCGCAAATGCAGGCTGCCGTGTCAAATTGCGGTGAGGGTGGTGGAGAGCTGATTCAGGCTGTCCGCTGCACACTCGGTTCAACCGAGAATTAATGCCCCGCAGCGGCTAAAGCCGGAAGTAATTTTAAGGGCTTCTCCGGCACGACTGAAGTCATGCCCTGTTACAGGGCCACTCCGTGCTTGAGACGGAGAGCATCGTATACCAAACAGCACTTAGCCGGGGGTTTTGACGCCCTTTTTCAGCATTTCGACAGCTTTTCCCAGGCGCATTTGGCGCGTCTCTTCCTTCTTGGCTTCGGTGATCCAGCGGCAATATTCCTTGCGGTGGGTGTAGCTCAGCTTTTCAAAGGCCGCAAGCAGGCCCTCATTCTTCATGAGCTTTTCAAACTCGGGCGGGACTTCGACGGTTCGTTCCGCTTCATCCTTCCACAGCACTACTTCGATGGCGTCTCCGGGGCCCTTGCCGATCTGCTCGCGGATGCCTTTGAGCACGCCCAGCATGTGGGCTTCGGGGCCGCACTTGACGAGCGAGCCGCGATAGGGCACTCCCTGGAGCGTTGCGCATACGGGAACCCTGGCGCGGGTGCCGAACTCCTGCTCGACGTTGTAGGGAAAGATGACGGCTGCTCCGCCGCCGATGCCGGGCTGGATGGTGGCTTTGAATTTGTATTTCTTCATGGCTGCTCCCGTGTTGCTGGGTGACAACCAATTTGCCATGAAATCGGGATTCGTTCAAGGCGTTCACGGCCCGCAAGAAGTTTCTGAGGGCCGGGAGGCCCTCAGGACAGCCGGTCTGGAGACCGGCGCTACCATTTTCTTGGCGACCCCGTGCGAGATGCCGGCTAGACCAGCTTTGCGTCGAGCTCGATGTCGGTGTTGTTGGCGAAGAGCTTGGAGATGGGGCAGCCGGCTTTGGCGTCGGCGGCGGCCTTGTCAAAGGCTTCCTTGGTTGCGCCGGGAACGCTGGCGGTGGTAGTGAGCGCGATCTTGGTGATGGCGAAGCCGCCATCGGTTTTGGCCAGCGTGACGGCTGCGTGGGTCTCGATCTTGTCCGGCGTAAATCCTGCGCCACCCAACTGCGCGCCCAGGGCCATGGAGAAGCAACTGGCGTGGGCCGCCGCTATCAGCTCTTCGGGAGTGGTGCCGGAGTCCGCGCCTTCAAACCGCGTGGCGAAACTGTAGTTAGCGTCCTTGAGAACGCCGGTCGCCGTAGAGATGGTGCCTTTGCCTTCTTTGAGTGAACCTGTCCAAACCGCACTTGCCTTGCTCGCCATTGTCCCTCCTTGGGGAATCCGGATCTCGGATGTTGTTGGAATAATCTTTGCCCTGCAAGCGGTTTCGGCCGGCCGTTTTCGGGAAAGACCGGACGCCGCCAGAACGTTGATGCTTCGTGCGCCTGCCGGGTTTTCCATAGGCAGGCTGCCGCTTCTTCTATGCTAATCTGTCCAGCATGCTGCCGCACCGTCCCCACGCGTTCGATGCAGGATTCGACGCCGGAGTCTCACATCCCGGTGCGACTGGGGCTGCCGAGGCGGATGAGGCGCGCGTGGACCATCATTGCCAGATCTGCCCCAACTGCGCTCATCGGCTGACGGGGCACCATTGCAAGCTGGTGTGCACGGAGTGCGGGTATTACTTGAGCTGCGCGGATTACTACTAAGGCTCCAACAAGGCCTCTTTAGCCGGAGCGGTTTAGAGACGGCCTTCTTCGGACTGGCTGTGATTCGAGTAGGTTGGCCAGGAAATCGAGTAGTCTTCGGCTTCATTGCCCCACGTGGCCCACCCCTTGCGCGTTCCGCGTGCGAACAACTCAAGGTAAGGGCTTGGCGAGCACGATTCGATCAAGTCGTACGCCTCATCGGGTTTTCTGCTGTGTTCGCGCTTTTGAGTCTTGATGAAATTCACTTGCCGCCTGCCCGGCGCCAAGGTGCGCGCGTTTTTCCCCCTTGTACCGAAAAGCAAAATCTCGGTGACGTTTCGAAAGTAGAATCCTACCCCGCGTCCGTCCGGTCCACCGTCTTTGCGGATCTTGTGCCAGACTATGTTGCTCTTGTATTTGAAGCCCCAAGCCTGGAGGACCTCAATGCCCTCAGGGAGCAATGCGTTGGGGACCCACAGATAGAGATGCGCCGTTTCATTCGCGATGAGTTCAACGGGAAGAGCCTTGATCGAGGCGAGGGGCATTGTTCCGTATCTACTGAGGCGTCGGTGTTCGGGCGCCATCTTACCCGTCCGGTTCTGGAACTGCCAAGGGGGGTCAGCAAGGATTGTCGAGAAACGCCGGCGCCCAAGAACTTTTAGGAAATCTCCAGATGTACTAAGCAATTTTCTGTCCCCTAGTTCGCTGTCCAATCGGTTATCAGGCGTGGAGTGATGCCAAAAGCTAGGATCGGGCAGCCACCCCCACGGCCCGCGTTCAGTCTCGGCAATAGCTTTCCCATCCATGTGGTCGATGCACCGTACTTTTCTTTCACTTCGAGGCGAGAGAACACGGGATTCAACTCTGCGCTTCTCGTCAGCAAAATCCCAACACTGATCCGTCCGTATTCGTGGAATGTTCGAAATGCAAAGAGGTCCCGATCAAAGGTTTGATCCTTGGAATTCCACTCAAGATCGAATGCGACCCTTCCTTTGAGATAGTCCACTTTGTGCGTGTCGGCATGGACGGTCTCACCATCAAGAACCATTTCCGCCCGTAATTTATCCTCTCTCCATCCGAGGGGCTCTAGGATAGCCGAGACAATCTTTGGGATGTTTGATTCGTTTCCTCCGGAAACGGTTATGTCGCTAGTCCCAATTCGGAACCGCCTCAGCGCACTAAGAACTTCGTCGAATTCGGAAGGGAATTCGCCAGCCAGGATCGCTGCGGCATGGCGATGATCGTGAATCTCGTAGAGGCCGCGAATATCTGCTGGGATATGATCCGACCACACCATTCCGCAAATGTAGCATGTTGACGCAATCGCCGTTATTGGGTTACTGCACTCTTTTCCACCGAATGCTTTTCGCTCACCTTTCGAGCGGCCTCGAATTCATCGCCCGGGAGCCATTCGACAGGCTTCGCGTCTCCGCTGGCGAGCCAGCCCAGCACCAGCCCGAAACGCGCCAGCTTGGCGTTGCCGCGGAAGTCCCAGTCGGCGCGGTATTCGTCGGAGGGCTGGTGGTAATGGTGGGCTACATAGTCGGCAAATTGCGCGTGGCCCCAGGCTTCGTCGTGGCCTGCGAAGAGTTCGCCCTGGTCGACGGAAAATGCGGGAATGCCGACGCGGGCCAGCGAGAAATGGTCGGAGCGGTAGTAGTGGCCTGCGCCGGGGGTGGGATCGGGCAGGAGAGCCAGGTCGAAGGCTTTGGCGACAGTCTGAACGGTGGGCCAGAAGTCGATGCGCTCGGCTCCGCCCAGGCTTACGGAGCGGGGAATGCCGATGGGGAGCAGCATGTCGTAGTTGAGATCGAGCGATATTTTCGCCGCGGGCACGGGAGGGTGCATGCCCAAATATTGCGAGCCGAGCAGGCCCTGCTCTTCGGCGGTGACCGAGGCAAAATAGACGGCGTGCGGCGGGCGCACGGGCGATTGCGCAAACGCTCGGGCGAGTTCCAGAAGGATGCCGCAGCCGGTGCCGTTGTCGGCAGCGCCGTTATAGATGTTGTCGCCTTTGGCGTCGGGATCGATGCCAAGATGGTCGTAGTGCGCGGTGTATATAACCGCCTGGTTTTTATCGCTCACGCCGGGCACGCGGCCCACTACATTTGCGCTTACATAGCGGCGGACGCGACTCTCCACATGAGCGTGCAGGTGGATGGGAAGCTCGACAGCGTGGAATGCGCCGGGCTTTCCTGCATTGATGATCGCTTCGTCGAGGTCGCCCATGCCGGCGAGCGTAAAGAGCCGCTGGGCTACGTCGTGCTGAATCCATGCAGCGGCGCGGAGAGTGGCGTTGGGGTCGCCTTCGAGATAGCTCTTCTCTACGGATTGGCTGTTGCGCACCACCTCCCAGCCGTAGCTTGCCAGGTCGGTACGGTGAATGATCAGCACGCCTACCGCTCCACGGCGTGCGGCTTCCTCATATTTGTAGGTCCAGCGGCCGTAGTAGGTGAGGGCCCTGCCTTTGAAGAAATTGGGATCGTTGGAGGGTGGCTCGTTCACGATGACCAGCGCAATCTTGCCGTGCAAATCGACGTCTTTGCCGTCAGGGCCGGCATAATCGTCCCAGTGGTATTCGGGCGCGTGAATGCCGTAGCCGACAAAGACAATGGGCGCGTCGAAGTCCGCTGTTGGCTGGCCGGTTTGATCCTTGGAGACAATCTCTGTGCCGTAAGTCAGATCGACGGGTGGACCAGAAGCGGGAGCAAAGGAGAACTTCGTTTTGTCCTCGATGGTGTGGACGGCGTAGAGCGGGACGCGCTGAAAGTAGGTGCCGTTGTCGCCCGCAGGCTCTACGCCGGCCAGGGCAAACTGGGTGGCGATGTATTCAGCCGCCAGCTCAGCGCCGCGCTTGCCGGGGCCGCGGCCTTCGAGCAGATCGAGCGAAAGAAAGCGCACGTGCGCGCGAATCTTCTCGGGATCGATGGAGGCTGCGGCGGAGCGGGCCGCGGCGGACAGGCCGGCGATTTGCGGTACGGGCGCAACGGCTGGTCCCTGCGCCGGGAGTCGCGTTGCAGTCAGGATACCGGCTGCAATGAAGCTGAAGGCTAATGTGCGGCGCATGAAATCTCCTGGAGTGAATGGGAGCGTTTGGTTCTGGAGTTTTGGGAAGCGTCGATGTTCAACGTTCCGATTCTACCTTCACTGTGAAGGTACTGGTTCAGGATCGACCTATCCCACCTTAACCACGATGAATCTGTGGCGAAGGTGGGGCACCCGGTGCCGCGAGTCGAAGACTTATTGCGTAGGTCCCGAAGTGCAACCGCAGGTCCTTCGGCTCCGCTGAAGTACGCTTCGCTCAGGATGACAGGTCATTTTTGCGAAAGGAACTTCAGACTCTTGACACTAGAACTGGTTGCATAAATGGCCAGAGGCAACCACGGAACATCCCTCAGGGGCTAAAGCCCAATGTTTTTGCAGCTTTCACGGCACGGCTGAAGCCGTGCCCTTTCAAAGCCAGATTTATGCAACCAGTTCTAGATTTGGAGCGTCCGGCTCCGCTCAACCTGCGCCTTAACTCGCTCCCCGAGCGATACCTTCGAGCAGATGCGCGCGGGTCAGCACCTTCCGCGCCAGGCCGGTCAGTGCCATGCCGCTTGCCTCGCCAAGGGGAACCCAGCGCCGCTCTCCACCGGTGACGGTCATCGCATCCGCATCGTCTTCAAAGACGGTGCGGATGCGCACGTAATAGTTGACCTGCATGATGGCATGCCGGACCGCCAAGCGAAGTTCCAGGTCGGGAATGTGGGGATCGCGAAGAACGGGCAATTCCCAAAGGCCAGGCATCACCGTCTGCGACAGCGGACGCTGCTCCAGCAGCACTTCACGGCTGGCATTCCCCGCCTGCTTGCCGGTGCGCACTGCCAGCGCATATCCCACTTCGCGGCTCAGCATTCGCGGACGCGGCGCCGTCTTGTGCTCGCCCCGCGTCTTGCAACCCGCGGCCAGCGGACAGAGCAGGCATTGCGGATTGCGCGGCAGGCAAACCGTCGCTCCCAGCTCCATCATTGCTTGATTGAAGTCGCCTGGATTGACGGGGTCGACAAGGCGGTCGGCGAGAGACTCGATGCGACGTCGAAGCGCGGCTTCGCCGGGACGGCCTGCCTCCCAACCGGTGAGCCGGCAAAGCACCCGTTCGACATTGCCATCGACAACGGCAACCGTTTCTCCAAAAGCAATGCTGGCGATGGCCGCGGCCGTGTATGCGCCAATGCCGGGGAGGCTGCGCAGCTCGGCCGAGCTGCCGGGCAGCACTCCATTGAGCTGGCTGGCGACAAATTGCGCCGCTTTGTGCAACATACGGGCGCGGCGATAGTAGCCCAGCCCGCTCCATAGCGCCAGGACTTCTTCCTCCGGCGCCAGGGCCAGGGTCTCAAGGGTAGGAAAGCGCTCAAGAAACGCCCGGTAGCGATCCACCACCACAGCTACGCGAGTTTGCTGCAGCATGATTTCTGAAACCCATATTGCGTACGGGTCGCTGCTGCGCCGCCAGGGCAGATCGCGCCGGTTGACCGCATACCAGGACAGTAACTGCGAGCGCAATTCCGGCCAGGCTTCGGGCGGATGTGAGTCGCCTTTGCCAGGACTTTTCGCTTTTAGGGGGGCAGTTCCCTTCCGCTTCCCAACTCCAGGTCGAGGTTTCGATGCACGGCTTTTCGGGCTGGTATCAGGCATTTCAAGAGCACGGCTACCGCGTTACTTTCGTGCATCGGGCGACGGGATTCGGACTCTGGCGGGGCTTTACCTATTTGGTAATGTTAGCTCAGAGCGGTTTCCCAATGTGGGTGCCCTTTTGGGTTTCTCGAACGGGCGCCTTTTTCTTGAGGAAAAAGGCACTTTAGGGCTGTACTTCCGGGATGCCGTACATTGTGAAACCGCTATCGTTGCTTTCCCCTCCATAAAAGGGGAGTCCAATTCTCTGCCACGGCCGAAATTTGGACGCGCTTCCCCTCCCGCACGGCGCCTTTTCGGCACAACGATCAACGGCACATTCTCGCAAGTTCCGGAGGCTCGTCCTGTACAGATTGGTGCTGATAGCTGCGCTTGCATGCTTTTCCGTTTCGCTCGCTGCCAGCAGCGTCTGCGAACTGGCTCGCGCGCAATCGATCGGGTCTTTCAATCGCGACGTCTCAGCGCCGCCAGCTCCGGTTTCCGGCGGTTCCAATCCTAGCTTGCCAGCCGCGAGTCTGCCCGTTTGGCATGGCCTCGATTTCGACTCCTCGTACGGATCGGCAGATGCCCTTCATTCTGCGCCTTCGTTTACAACCGCATTGGAGCCGGCCGGGCTTGGTGGCAATCCCAAGCGCGAGGGCGTTCCCTGGGCAGCGGAGTGGCACCAGCCTCCATTCTCGCGCATCGGCATCGGCGCGGATGTCTCTCCGCTGGGAATCGGCATCAAGCCGGCCATCGTCCTGAACGAATATTTCGACGCTCGCTTCCCGGTGAACTTCTTCAACTACACCAGCGGCCGGATTGAGGTGGATGGATTCAATATCAACGCCAACCTGCACATGGCGACGGCAGGGGCTTCGGTTGACCTTTACCCCTGGAACAGCATCTGGCGCCTGAGCGGCGGACTGATGTTTGTGAACGGCAACCAGATCACCGCAGACACCAGCATTGTGCCCGGCACCAGCTTCACGCTGGGCACGGCCACCTACTATTCCTCCACTGCGGATCCTTTGACCGGAAGCGCAGTGCTGGGACTGCATACGGTGAAGCCCGCCCCTATGGCATCTTTCGGATTTGGCAGATTCATTCCACGGTCGAATCGTCACTGGTCCTTTCCCAGCGAGTTTGGCGTCATCTATATGGGAGCGCCGTCGCTGACGGTGAACACCGCCGGAGCTGTCTGCACAGACAAAGCGCAAACCATGTGCAGCGACGTAAATAATCAAAGCAATGCGGTTGGGGCGGCCTTTAACAGCAACCTTCAGGCGCGGCTAGCCCTGTGGAGAAAGGACCTGGACAGAGTCCAGTTCTACCCCATTTTTTCCTACAGCGTGGTTTACAGCTTCAATATCCGGTAGGGCGCCTCTGAGCCAGCGGCGCTGGAAAATCAACCGGAAAGTTCCAAATTAGAATGGCCCTCCTGAATCAGTCCCACTCCACAAAAGGTGCAGAGCAGACTCCGCTCAACACATAGTAACCATGCTAAGGTTACTTCAGTATCCCGTCAAAGAGGTTGCGAGAGGGTCCAAAGCATGGCTTGGGGACCCGGAGAGCCGCCGCGAGCGGGAGGCATTTTCGCCGGTCAATGGGATAAACCCGACCTGCATTCCTGAACCTGGAGACCAGTCATGAAAAGAATCGCGCTCATCCTCACCGTTGCAATGTTCGCCGGGCCGCTTTCACTTGCGGCCCAGTCGTATTCCTCATCCGCTCCCTCAGTTGCGCTGGAGGGGGACCCCGCCGGCGGGGGCGCCGGTGCGGCTTTACCCATGAGCGGCGGCGGGCCTGAAGGACCGCTGTCCCGGATCGGGATTGGCGGCGGCATCTCTCCGCTGGGCATCCAACTGCAGGCTGCGACCAACCTCGCCGGCCACCTGAACCTTCGCGCCACAGGCAACTTCTTCAACTACTCCACCACGTTCACCAGCAGCGGATTCGCCGCTGACGCCAAGCTGAACCTGGCATCGGCCGGCGTCCAGGCCGACCTGTATCCCTTCCGTTCCGGCTTCCGGCTCAGCCCCGGCGTTCTGTTCATGAACCAGAACCAACTCACGGCGACGACCAGCGTGGCGCCCGGCACCAGCTTTACCCTGAATGGCACCACCTACTACTCGGCCAATGCCAATGCAGAGACGGGCGCCACCCCGGTGGCAGGCACCGGAACCCTGGGCCTCAACACCACAAAGCCGGCGTTTTTGGCGACCGTTGGTTGGGGAAACACGGCGCGCGGTGATCATCACTTCTCATTTCCAGTGGACATTGGAGCGGCCTTCGTGGGAGCACCTTCGGTGAAGGTGAATCTCTCCGGATGGGCCTGCCAAGACCAGGCGCAGACCATGTGCACAAACCTCTCCGACGCCACCAACCCCATCTCCGTGGCCATCCAAAACAACCTGAGCGCACAGATTGCCAAATGGACCAGCGATCTGAACCCGCTGAAGACTTACCCCATCCTCTCATTGGGCTTGGCGTACAGCTTCTCGGTCCGATAAGGCAGACGGCGAGGCGCAGAGTTTCCGGCCAATTCCGGGCCCGAATCGGGCCCGGCTCTGCGATACTGGTTTGTTATGCCAATCGACGACTTGCAGCAAGCAGCACAAAAGATAGCTGGATTCCTTGCCAACCTGAACAAGCTGGGTGGATTGCGCCTGAAATACCGCATCACCGCGGGTGACGGCGCGCGCGATCCGCAGGCCCTTGAGGCCCGCCAGATCTACGTGGAACTGGGCGGCCCGGACGTCCCCCTGGTCACGCAGCACAACGGCGAACTTTTGCGGGCGCTGGAGACGATTGCGGCGCAAATGCTGCGTTTGGATCAGCGTGAACACGACCTGGTGAGCTTTGACGCAGCCAACTTCAAGGCGCTGCGGGCGCAGGAGCTGAAGCTGCAGGCTGAGACGGCTGCGGACAAGGTGATCCGGTCCGGGGTCCCGTATGCATTTCCGCCGATGAATAGCCGCGAGCGACGGCTGCTGCACATGTCGTTCCGCGATATTGAAGGCGTGGAGACGGCCAGCTCCGGCGAGGGACAGGACCGTTTCCTGGCTGTGTTTCCCGCGGGTAAAACGAACCTGCCAGTGACGCCACCGACGCGGCCGCGGAGCTTCGAGCGTGGCGGAAGCAGACCGCGCAGGTAGGGCTCGCGACTTGCGAAAAGCAGGTCCCCTTCGACTGCGCTGAAATGCGCTTCGCTCAAGGATGACAGGTCATCTTGTTTTAGAAAACTTCGGGCTCGGGACGTTACGAGCCCATGAAGCCTAGGTATGGGCTTGATCCGAAGTTGCCGAAATTTGGGAACACCTGGCGGACTTGTCCGTCGGAGAGACCAAACCAGCGCGCCAACGTACCCGCGTACTGATCGACCGACGTGGTGGGAATCAACCGGCCGGCGCCTACGTCGTTGGCCTGGTTCGCGCCGACCACCGGATACTGGCCATACATGTCCTGGCCTTGAACTGCGCCGCCCACTACGAAGTGGTGGCTTCCCCAACCGTGGTCGGTGCCATTGCTGTTGCTGGTGAGGGTGCGGCCGAAGTCAGAGGCGGTGAACGTCGTTACCTGGTTGCCCAGACCGGCAGCGACCATGAGGCCGTCGAAGTACTCGAGCGCCTGGCCAAGCTGGGTGAGGAGCTGCGCATGCTGAATGGCCTGGTTGTTGTGCGTATCGAAGCTACCCAGCTGCACGTAGAAGATCTGGCGGGTTACGCCGAGGCTGCTGTTGCCGCTGATGATGCGGGCCACGGTCTGCAAGGACAGGGCAAGCTGGTTATCGGTAAGCATCTTGGTTTGCGGATCAAGGTATTGAGGCGGGTTAGGAACTCCGCCGGGACCGGCCGGGAGCATCGAGCTTGCCAGCAGCGCCTGCGCCTGAATGGAATGGTTGACGACGACGCCATACTCTTTAGCGAAGAGGTTGCTCTCGTCGGCGGAAAGAATTGAAGCGAGCGGATTGGACGCAGCCGACCCGCCGAACGGAGGGTTTGCCAAGCCGTAGATCGGAATCGGACCCGCCGGTGTTACGTTGAGCTGGAACGAGCTTTGCCCGGCCAGAAACAGCGCGATGCCAGCAGTGGAGATGCAGGTGAACATGGAGTTCGAATTCATGTTCATGCTCTCGATGGCGTCGGCAACCGCGCCGCCCCATCCCACGTGTTCGCCGCCACCGTAATTTGACGCGATGGCTTGCCAGGCCGCCGACTGGTCGAAGTGCGAAAACAGCGAGTCGGGCAACGGGACGGAGTTGGCGTTGACCTGCGCTTTGGTGGCGGGAGCAATCAATGTGCCGGAGTTGGCTACAATCGCCGCGCGGCCTGCGTTGAAGAGGTTTTGAACGCCTCCCAAGCTGGGGTTGAGCGCAAAGGTGCGGCCGCTTTGCGGCGTCTTGAGCGTAATCGGCAGAAGTTCGTTCATGGGGTATGCGAGTCCCGGCGCTCCGGAGCGCGCCTGCGTGAATGCGCTGTAGGAACTCTGGTCGGTGGCGATCACCGTACCGTGGCCGTCGTTGCCGCCCTGCAAGAAGACGCAGACCAGCGCGCGATAGTCGGATGCGGCGCTGGATTGCGCCATGGCCGCCATGGAGTTGAGGCCGAGAATAAATGGACTGGCCGATATGCCCGCCATCGAAGTCAGGGAGGCCGTGCGGAGAAACTGCCGGCGGGACCGCTCGAATTTGTTCATCACTCGCTCCTTATAGCGGTTTCACAATTGCTATGGTGCGAAGCCGCTGTCCTCAAGTGGCTTTTTTCCTTAAGAAAAAGCCACCTTTTGTTGTGCCAAAAAGGGCACGGAAATTGTGGAACCGCTCTAAAATTGCGCGCAGAAGGATGGCGAAGCCATCGTGAGGTAAATGGCCGTCTGTACGCGGCTCAGCAGTGCGGCGTCGATCGCACTCTGATCGCCCGCCGGGATATCGATTGAATTGACGGCGTCGAGAATCTGTCCATAGAGCGTCGGGTCCATTTCGCCGGCCATCAGCAGCAGGTTGATGCGGTCCATAAGTGCAGTGGGTGTGGAGGCCAGCTTCATCTCTGTTTCGTAGCTGGAGAAAATGTCGGGGCCCCCGGCCGCCGTGCCGCCGATGGCGCCCTGCATGTAATTGATGTAACCAACCACCGTGGAGACGTTGGTCATCTGCATCTCCGGCGCTACCAGATTGGCTGCCGCGATGGTGGTGCCCGGCGGAACAAATCCCGGAGCAAACCAGTTGAACACCGTGGGCGAACGCAGAGACATTTCGCCGAGTCCCCAGATGGGATCTTCGGTGCTGCCGTTGTTGTACGATCCCGTGACCGATTGAGCCGTGAAGGCCCGCGCCCACTCCGTATAGCGCAGCAGCGCTTCGCGCACCTTGCCATATTGCGGATTGTTGACGCCGGTGGTCGAATCGCGCGCTTCCGGATCGGTGAGGATTTCCGAGATCACCGCCTTGAGATTGCCGCGCGTGCCTGTTCCATCGTTTTCGAATTTGGCGGAACAGTTGCCGATGTACGTCGGGCTCGGATTGCTCGTCACCATGTGCTGAATCATCTGCTTGCAGAAGAACGGCGGCAGATTGGGGTGATTAAACAAGGTGTCAAGCGCGATCTTGAGATCGCCTGCGGTGTCAGGACTTGCCTGGGGAGCGATGGTGACGCCGAGAAACTGCTTCTCCGCCGTATAGTGATGGCTCGGATAAGCCTGCATGGGCAGAAGCTCTTCGCCCTTTCCCGGGGCAGAGAACAAGCAGCAGCCCGACCACGCGTTATCAGAGTCGTTGCCGGGAACATTCCAGCTCCATCCGGTGAACACCGCGGCCAAGCCCTCGACGTCCGTATTGGAGTAGGTCGGAATTGGATTGCCGTTGCCGTCGAGTTTTTGCGAGCCATCGTCGTTCAACTGCCAAAGCCCGATGGTAAAGAGCTGCATTACTTCGCGCGCGTAGTTTTGGTCGGGTTCGGTGGTGGCGTTGCCTTTGTCGTTGCCCAGCGTGTTGAGGAACTGGCCCATCATCGGGTTCAGCGTTACATCCTGCAGCAGGGTGCGGAAGTTGCCGAATGCATCGGCGCCGAGCACATCGTAATAATTGGCCTCGCCGCGCGGCATGCTTTGAACGGAGAAGTTCGGCTCGGTGGAGACGACAAACAGTTGGGTGAGTGCGTACTCGACGCGCTGGCGCAGTTGGTCGTTTCCGGCAAGCGTCTGCTGCCAGAAGGTGTCCTGCACAAAGCCCTCGTCTGAGGCGTTCTGCTCAAACAACGCAGTATTGCAGACCAGGCTGGTTGCCGAGCAGGGAGGATTGTTGAGGATCACCGCCTGCTCTACGGCCGGTTCGTGGAGCGTGGGCGGAATCGCGAATTGCTCAGCGAGCCACGGCTCATAGCCGATGAGAGAGAGATGGTGAATGCTCGCATCGGTGGCGCCGAATGTGGCCTGCTCCAGGAATCGCGATGCGTCGCTCTCGCTGACTACCGGCGTGGGCGGAGTGCCGTTGACCGTCGCAATTAGATCCGTCGATGTGGCCGGACCGGGATTCGGATTCAAGACCTGCAAATCGAGATTGCCGGATTCGGTGGGAGACACGGCTGCCGTCAATTGTGTTCCGCTGTTGAAGGTGGTGGCGACCGGCGATCCATTCACAAGCACCTGTGCACCATTGATGAACTTCTGGCCAGTGAGCACCACCGTGGTCGATGGAGGACCGACGTCGAGCGTGGTGGGCGTTGCGGAATTCAGAATCGGAATCGGATTCATCACGGAGATGTTCTGGACGATCGATACCTTCGGATTGTCCATGCTGGTGATGGTCAACTGGACGACGTTGCTGGGAGTGGGAACGACCGCCGGCGCGGTGTAGTTGATGGAGCCATCGGCCTGCGAGGCCGCGGTGCCCACCTGCGCATTGCCGCCGGCAACTCCATTCACTGCGAGCGTGACGCCAGTGTGATTTGTGCCGGCAACAGTGAGGCCAATGTTCAGGGTATTACTCACGCGTACATCGGTGCCTGAATTGGGTTGCAGCGTAAGCACCACCTGACCTGGGCCAACCAGCACGGGGAGGGTCTTTGAGTTTGCCGAACCGGGATCGGGATTGGTCACCAACAACGGATAGGTTCCGGGATTGGGTGCGGGAATGGCCGCCATCAACTGCGTGCCGGAAACAAGAGTGGTGGGAATCGCAACTCCGTTCCACATGATTTGCGCGCCGTAAACAAATGCCGATCCGGTTACCGAAACCGTCGTCGTGCCTTCGGAGAATCCTGAAGGGGTGATTGCATTGAGGACTGGAATCGGGTTCAGCACGGCAATCGAGACCGACCCCGGCGGCAAATTCGGATAGTTGCTCGCGGTGCTGGTAATGGTCACGGTGTTGGGGACGGGAACGATGGCCGGCGCGGTGTACAGGCCGTTCGCGTCGACGGTGCCTACCTCAGAATTTCCGCCAACGACGCCATTGACCGAATACGTGAGCGGCGCACCGGTAGCCTGAGATCCGCGGACAAGCTGTGTGGTCTGGGTAACACGAAGGGAGCTGACTGGCGCGGAAATCGCGGTGTAGAAGTCAGGATTGCTGATGCTTACGCCGGCGCAGCCGGTCAGCAGCGACATGGCGCCGCAGAGCGATGCCACAACCAAAGCGACTTTGAACACGAGGGGACGTACGCATTTTGTTTGCACAAATGCTCCAAGTCTTTCCGTTGTTTACCAGGGCACAAACGCAATGCGCAGTACAACAGGGGAGTTGCGGGATGAGACGATTTGGATTGAATCTAACGGTGCGGCGAAACGCATTCAATACACCTTTTGTGTTATCTCGAGCGACGCCCGATCTCTCTCCGTTCGCTGCAACGAAGAGGCGATTCTTAAGGCAGCGCCAAAACATGATGACAATGCAAAGACATGATGACGAGGCAAAGACTCGCGGCGCCGGTATGTTTTAAAAGCTCGATGAAAGATATGGTGGAGGCGCGCAAGTCGGTTCCGGCACGGCACGTCGCCGCAGTTGTGCTGGGGAACGCACTCGAGTTCTACGACTTTCTGACCTACTCCTTCTTTGCTGTCTATATCGGCAGAACTTTCTTTCCCTCCAGCGATCCGGCGGTGGAGGCTATGCCAAAACGCCGACGTGGACCAGGAACGTGAAGCCGGCGTCAGGCGTGCGGCTGTTTCACGCGCAGGTGGATGTGGATCTGCCGAAACTTCAAAGGATGGGCGCGGCGTTGATGAGGGGCGCGGCGTTCAATTGATGGAGGGGATAGCGGCTCCCACCCTTGGCACAAATACAAGAACGTGCCAAGGATGGGGCACCCAGAATTTCCTGGAAGCCCGAGCGGGCGGATAGTTATTTACCGCCGGTCTTTTTTGCGACCGTGGCCTTGGGGGCTGAGACGGTGTCGGCGATGGCCTGATCGATGGTGGTGAAGAGCTGCTCCTTGGGGTTCATCACCTGCCTGAATGGTGCGCCCTTGCCGCCCGACTCGACGATGAAGATGGTGGGCGTGACCTGAATGCCCATGCGCTTGCCAAGAGCGACGTCGGCATCGATCTCGGCGGCCAGCTTGCCTTGCGGGTCGATGGCGAAGGGCATCGACATGCTGTGGCTCTGCGCAAACTTCTGCGTGAATTGATCGAGTGAACTGGGATTGTAGATGGAGCTCTGGCTGGCGAAGACCTCGTCGCGGTACTCATCTCCGATCGCCTTGCTCTTCAAGTCGAACCAGCGCGCGTTGATGGCGGCAATGCGGCTCCAGTTGTGGCCAGGGATAAGGAAGTCGTGGCGCACCCAGGGGATGTGATATTTGGCCGCGGCGTCTTTGAGGATGGGGTTGGCGAGGCCGCAGGCAGGGCATTGCATGTCGCCGAATTCGACGATGGCCACGCGAGCGCCGGCGGGGGGATGCAACGCAGAGGCATCCAGAACATTGATGGGAGCTTGCGCGTAGGCCGACGGGCCGGCCATAGCTGCGGCGGCGAGCGCGATGGCCAGAGAGAAACGGGTGGGGAAGACGCGTACAAAATTAAGCATGTTGGTTTGACGACGCATTCCAGTTAATTGTAACGGCGTTGATTGCGGCTGGGCAAAGCTTTGCGGGCTACGGTAGCTCTGGTTCCGCTTCAGCGTCTGACTCTGATAGATTTAGGGGTCGCCATGCCCCACGATTGCGTCCCCGCTTTGCTGTCGCGCGCTACTGAACTGCTGGAGGCGGAGTTCGCGGCGCTGCCCGCTTTTGAATCCTCTCCCGACCTGGGAGCGATGGAGCGGGTTCTGGCGGATGCAGCGCACCGGCTGGGCGACAACTACCCATATTTCCATCCTTTGTATGCGGGGCAGATGCTGAAGCCGCCACACCCGGTGGCGCGGGCAGCGTATGCGCTGGCGATGACGGTGAATCCGAACAACCATGCGCGGGATGGCGGGCGGGCCAGCTCGGAGATGGAGATTGAGGCGGTTCGCGAGATCGCAGCGATGCTTGGGTGGACAGAGTCTGCGGGCTCGTATTTGGGGCACCTCACTTCCAGCGGGACGATCGCGAACCTGGAAGCGCTGTGGGTGGCTGGGCAACTGGCGCCGGGGAAGCGGATTGTTGCGTCGGAGCAGGCGCACTACACGCACCACCGGATCTCAGCGGTGTTGAGGCTGGAGTTTACTTCAGTTGCGGCGGATGCTAGCGGGCACATGAGCCTGGATGCGCTAGAAGCGGAGTTGCGCAAGGGCGATGTGGGCACAGTGGTTGTAACGCTGGGAACAACTGCCATTGGCGCTGTTGACCGGCTGGATGAGGTGCTGGCGCTCAAGGAGCGCTACGGGTTCAGGGTGCATGTGGATGCTGCGTATGGCGGCTACTTCCGGCTGATTTCGGACCAACTGGATGAGGGAGCGCGGAGGGCCTACGCGGCTACGGCTGAGGCGGACTCGCTGGTGATCGATCCGCACAAGCATGGTTTGCAGCCGTACGGGTGTGGGTGCGTGCTGTTTCGCGATCCGGCGGTGGGGCGGCTTTACAAGCACGACTCCCCGTACACGTATTTCACATCGAAGGAATTGCATTTGGGGGAGATCAGCCTGGAGTGTTCGCGGGCCGGGGCGGCGGCGGTGGCGCTGTGGGCCACGCAGCAGCTTTTGCCGCTGACGCCGGGTGGGGAGTTTGCGCGCGGACTGGCCACTGGTCGGGCGGCGGCTTTGGATCTGGACCGGCGGTTGCGGGCGGATGGGCGGTTTGAAGCGCTCGCCGCCGGGGCGCCGGAGCTTGATATTGTGGTCTGGAAGCTGAAGGCTCCCGATGCGGAACAGGCTTCAGAGCTGGCGCAAGGGATATTCGCCGCCTGCGCCGCTCGGGATTTGCATCTGGCCCTTGTACAATTGCCGCTGTTCTGGTTTGAACCGGCTAAGAATTCGGAAGCCGGGCTGGTTACTTGCTTGCGGTCGGTGCTGATGAAGCGGGAACATGCGGAGTGGATGGACAGGATCTGGGACAGGCTGACAGCGGCTTGCGGAGAAGTAGTTGGAGACTCGTGACCCGAGTCCAAAGTTCATTGCATAAGTTCCGGAGAGCAACCGCAGGTCCTTCGACTCCGCTGAAGTTCGCTTCGCTCAGGATGACAGGTAAATTAGCAAAAGGAACTTCAGATTCAGGACACGAGGATCGGATGGGTGAGGTAGAAGCGGTCGAGAAAGAAAACGTTGTCATGCGGGTTGGAGAATGATGGTTGCGATTGAAATGAGAGTGTGAACCAATATGCACGATGCTGCGGATTTTCGTTCGATGCACGTGGCTCGCTTTGAGGCGGAGCCGGCAATCTATGTGGCTCCGGGGCGCGTGAACCTGATCGGCGAGCACACCGATTATGCCGAGGGGTTCGTAATGCCGGCGGCAATCAATTTCTCCACGCTGGCGGGGATTTCTCCGCGCGTGGATGGAAAGATCGCGATCTTCTCAGAGAACTACGGACAGGTGCGGTATTTTGATGCGGCGGAACTGCCGGCGAAGGCTGGGCAGCATTGGACGGATTACCCGCTGGGGGTGGTGTCGATCCTGGCCGGCGAGGGGAATCGAATTCCGGGATTCAGTTTGAGCCTGTGGGGCGATGTGCCGCTGGGGTCGGGGCTGTCGAGCTCGGCTTCAGTGGAAGTGGCCACGGCGCTGGCGGTGATGGGATTGATCGGAGTCGCCTATCCCGGTTCAGCCATGACAGGGCCAGTGCTGGCACGGCTCTGCCAGCGTGCGGAGAACGAGTTTGTGGGCGCGAGCTCCGGCATCATGGACCAGTTCATCTCCGTCAACGGGGCCAAGGATCACGCGCTGCTATTGGATTGCCGCGACCTGAGCTTCAAGCTGGCGCCGATCCCGAAGCACGTGGCGCTGGTGATTGCCAACACCATGGTCAGGCACGCCGTTACCGGCGGCGAATATACCAGCAGGCGCGCGGAGGTGGAAGCGGCTTGCGCGGTGATTGCAAGACACAGGCCGGAGGTGAAGTTTCTGCGCGATGCGACGGTGGAGGACCTGGAGAAGTGGGGCAACGAAATGACTCCCAACTCGCTGAAGCGGGCGCGCCATGTGATCACTGAGAACACGCGCACGGTGGCGGCGGCCGAGGCGCTGATCCGTGGCGATCTGAATGAACTGGGTCGATTGATGGCCGAGGCGCACTGGAGCTACAGCAGGGATTTCGAAGCCAGTTGCGTTGAGGCAGACGCGATGGTGGAGCTGGCGCAGGATTTGCCGGGGCTTATCGGCGCGCGGCTGACCGGCGGAGGATTTGGCGGGTGCACCATCAACCTGGTGGAACAGAGCGAAGCCGCGGCATTTCAAGAAGCGCTGGCGAGCCTTTACGCAGGACAGACGGGGATTGTGCCGCAGATTCATATTTGCACTGCTTCCGAGGGTGCGCACCGGTTGGAATAAGAGACTCTTACGGCTTCTTTCTAGATTTTGGCATCGAACTTGGGGAAGTGTTCCATTTTGGGGTTGATGGGTTTCGCAGCATTGAATTCAAGGTGTGCAAATATTGTTCACTTTGACAGAGAATTCCATACCGCTAAAGTACTGTCTTTTGAGTGCCGTACCAAGTTACCAATGGCCCATTTGTGGCACCGATGGGCGAAGACATTCTTGATAAAATTGCAAAAGATTAATGCGAAGAGGGCCAGACCCAAATCCGGTATGGCAACCGGCCTCAGGGAACTTTATTTGCAGAACGCCGTTGGGCAGGACAAGAAGCGGCGCGGAGACTAGAAAAAAGATGCATCCGACATCGTTGAAGCCATTTTCTTATGAGCCTTTTCCCACCGGCGGCGTTGTAGCTTACTTCTCCATGGAAGTCGCGATCAATCCGGCCATGCCGACGTACTCCGGCGGGCTGGGCGTGCTGGCCGGAGACACAGTGCGTTCGGCGGCCGACCTGGGCGTGCCGCTGGTGGCGTTTACGCTGGCGCACCGCAAGGGATATTTCCAGCAGCACCTGGACGCGCACGGTGTGCAGAGCGAGGAGGTTCAGCCGTGGAATCCATCGGACTTTTGCACGGAGGAAGGGGCGCGGATCACAGTGAGCGTGGAAGATCGCGTGGTGACGGTGCGCGCATGGCGCTACGACCTTGTGGGACGCTACGGGCATATTGTGCCCATCTACCTGCTGGACACGGATGTTGACGGCAACTCGGGATGGGATCGCGGGCTGACCGACCACCTGTACGGCGGAGACACGAATTACCGTTTGCAGCAAGAGATTGTGCTGGGCATGGGCGGGGTGCGGATGGCAAATGCGCTTGGCCACCGAGTAAACGTCTTCCACATGAACGAGGGCCACGCGGCGCTGCTCACGCTGGCGCTGCTGGAGAGCGAACTGGGCGGCGGCCCGCTGGGCGCGCCTACCAAAGCTGACCTGGCTCTGGTGCGGCAGAAGTGCGTGTTTACAACGCATACTCCGGTGCCGGCGGGGCACGACCGGTTTTCGACCGAGCAGACGATTCGGATTCTGGGCGGAGACAGGACCGTGCGCCTGGAACGGCTGGGCTGTTATCGCGACGGGATGTTGAACATGACGCTGCTGGCGCTGAAGTTTTCGCGCTATTGCAACGGCGTGGCCATGCAGCATGCCAAGGTGTCGCGAGCCATGTTCCCGGAGTTTGCGATCGATTCGATCACCAATGGGGTTCATGCGCCGACATGGGTTTCTGAGCCGATGCAGCAGATGCTGGATGCGAACTTCTCGTCTTGGCGGCGTGACAATCTTTATTTACGGAATTCAATTGACCTGCCGGAGAAGGAGATTCTCGCGGCGCACGCGCGGGCCAAGGAGAATCTGCTGGCGGAGGTTGGATCGCGGACTGGCGTGGTGCTCGATCCCAAGGTGCTGACGCTGGGGTTCGCGCGCCGCGTGGCCACTTACAAGAGAGCTACGTTGATGTTCACAGATCCGGCGCGGCTGGAGGCGATTGCCAAGGCGGCGGGTGGCTTGCAGATTATCTATGCGGGCAAGGCGCATCCGCAGGACGAGCCGGGAAAAGCGCTGATCCAGAAAGTGGTGGAGGACGCGCAGAAGTATTCCGACACTGAATTGAAAATTGTGTACCTCGAAAACTACGCATGGGACCTGGGCGCGATGCTGACGGCGGGAGTGGATGTGTGGGTGAACACGCCCAAGCGGCCCTACGAAGCGTCGGGCACCAGCGGGATGAAGGCGGCGCTGAATGGTGTTCCGAGCCTGTCGATTCTGGACGGATGGTGGATCGAGGGCTGCATTGAAGGGGTGACGGGCTGGGCCATCGAAGACGGCGCCAACGACGATGAAGAGGCGGCGGCGCTTTATAAGAAGCTGGAGACGGCGGTGGTTCCGCTGTATCTGGATGCGCCGGAGAACTGGGCGCGGATTATGCGGACGACGCTGGCTTTCAACGGGTCTTACTTCAATACCAACCGGATGGTGAAGCAATATGTCCGGAATGCGTATTATCCGGTGACTTTGATTGAGGCGGCGAAGGTGCGGGAAGAGGCGTTCGCGGGGTAGTTCAACTGCGGGCATTCGTGGTTTCCCACCCTTGCGCTGGAAAACGCGCAAGGATGGGGCACGGAGATTGGTGGCTCTACGAGAGAAAAAGCAGGTTCCCATTCGACTTCGCTCAGGGCACGCTTTCGACTCCGCTGAAGTACGCTGCGCTCAGAATGACAGGTCTTTTATCTAATAAAAAGAAAAACTGTGCTCAGAATCACAGCTCTCCAATCCATCCATCAAGAACCATAGTCGTATTGCTCTACGATGGTGGGCGGATTTCGCTGCTGGTGCCGCCGGCGGCGGGGATGTAGCACTTCAGCGTGTAGTCCATCACCATGCGGTCGGCGTTGAAGCGCCAGCCCAGCGTGCGTATGGTGCGCTTCATGCGCTTGATCCATCCCAGCGGCAATCCGTCGCGGTCGCGGTGGTAGTAGAGCGGAATCAGCTCATCGTTGAGAACGCGATAGAGGTCTTCGCCATCGCGGCTGTCGTGCACATCCATGTTGGAGTGGGTTCTGCCCGTGCCGATGCCGAAGCCGTTAAGGCCGTCGTAGGCTTCTGCCCACCAGCCGTCGAGGACAGATAGGTTCAAGCCGCCGTTGAGCACCACCTTCTGGCCGCTGGTGCCTGAGGCTTCGAGCGGACGGCGCGGATTGTTGAGCCACACATCGACGCCCTGCACCAGGTAACGGGCGACGTTGATGTCGTAGTCCTCGACGAAGACAAACTTGTGCGAAAATTTGGAATCGCGCATCATCTGGGCGATCTGTTGCAAGACTTTCTTTCCGGGTTCGTCGTGAGGATGGGCCTTGCCGGCGAAGAGGAACTGCACGGGGCGCTTGGGGTCGTTGACCATGGAGGCCAGCCGCTCGATATCGGCCAGCAACAGGTTGGCTCGCTTGTAGGTGGCAAAGCGGCGCGCGAAACCGATGGTCAGCGCATCCGCCGAAAGAACCTTGCCCAATTCGAGCAGAGCTGCCTTCGATTCGCCGCGGCGCTGGGCCTGTTCCTGGGCCCGGCGGCGGACAAAGTCGAGCAGCTGAATCTTCAGGCTGAGGTGCGTCTCCCAAAGCTCGCCGTCGTCGACTTTCTCAATCTCCTCCCAGGTTCGGGCGTTGCCGCTGTTTGTTTGCCAGTCGATGCCAAGATAGCGGTCGTAAAGGCGGCACATCTGCGGCGCCAGCCAGGAGGGGGCATGGACGCCATTGGTGATGTGGCCGATGGGCACAGCTTCCTCTGACCGGGCCGGATAGAGAACCTTCCACATGGCTCGCGAGACCTCGCCGTGCAGCGATGAGACTGCATTCACGCGGCGGGAAAGTTTGAGGCCGAGCACAGTCATGCAGAAAAGCTCGCTGTGGTTGTCGGGATTTTCGCGGCCCCAGCTCATAAGCGCATCGTGCGAGAGACCAAGCTCTTCGCGCAGGGGCCCCAGGTGCTCTTCGATCAGATCGGGGTGGAAGCGGTCGTGACCGGCGGGCACGGGCGTATGCGTGGTGAAAACTACTTCGCGGGGAATCTGGCTGGAGGCGGTCGAGAAGTCGACGCCTTCTTCTTCCATGCGGTTGCGAATGGCTTCAAAGACCGCGAAGCCGCTGTGGCCTTCGTTGAGGTGAAGAACACCCGGAGAGATGCCCATGGCCTTGAGAGCGCGAAAACCGCCGATGCCGAGCAGCAGCTCCTGGCGAATGCGGGTGCGCGAGTCTCCGCCATAGAGGCGGGAGGTGGTCTCAAGATCCTCAGGAGCGTTTCCGGCTACGTTGGAGTCGAGCAGGAGCAGGTCAATGCGGCCGACTTTCACTCGCCAGACTTTGGCGCGGATGGCGCTGCCGCGAGTTGCTATCTCGACGATAACAGGCTCGCCGTTGATGCCGATGGCGGGCTGCATGGGCAACTGATTTACGTCGGTCTGGAGATACTCCTCGCGCTGCCAACCGGATTGATCGAGCCGCTGCAGAAAGTAGCCCTGGCCGTAAAATAGGCCGATGCCGATGAGGGGAATGTCCAGGTCAGAGGCGCTCTTGATGTGGTCGCCGGCCAAAACGCCGAGGCCGCCGGAGTAAATGGGCAGCGACTCGTGCAGTCCGAATTCGGCGGAGAAATAAGCGACCGGCCGGGGCCGCAACACGCCCGCGTTGGTGGCTCCCCAGGTGCGGTCGGCCAGCAGATACTCCTGCTGACGCCGGTAACAGTAGTTGATGCGGCTGTGTAGCCCAAGTTCCGTGGCGCGACGCTCGATTTCGTCCAGAGGAATTTCGCCGAGCATGGAGATGGGATTCTGATTCAGGGCTCGCCAGCGGGTTGGGCTGAGGTCGCGAAACATGCTGACACAGGCGCGGTCCCAACTCCACCACAGGTTTCTGGCCAGCGACCAAAGGCGTTCCTGGGTGGGTCCGATGAAGCGATCGAGGGTACGCGCTTCGCTGACTACCGGGGCCACTTCGCTGGCCGCCTCAACCAGCATGTGAATTTCATTCTCGCGAAAGGTGCGCGGCTCCTTGGTTTGAACCACAAGCACGCCTTGCAGCACGCCGCGATCAATGAGGGGCACTCCCAGGAAGGAGTGGTACTCTTCTTCTCCGGAGTCCTTGAAGTACTTGAAACGGGGATGATTCAGGGCGTCTTCGACCGCCACGGGGCGGACCTGCTCGGCAACCAGACCGGCGAGGCCTTCATGGATGGACATGCGCAACGTGCCAATGCTGCTTGGTTGCAAACCGAGGGAAGCGGCGAGGACGAGGTTGGAGCGGTCGGGCTCCAGAAGATAGGCAGAGCAGACATCGGTGCGGAAGCGCGACGCGATCAATGCAACGACGTTCATGAGGGTGTCAGCCGGCTTGCCTCCCTCATGGGCGAGGTTGGAGATGTCGTCGACAGTGAGAACAAGTTCGGCGTCGCTTGCATCCAGAAACTGGGTCATGATTTTGCTCCTGTCTATCAGTATGAGAGGCTAAGCGCCGACACGCATCGCGAGCCCTACGGAAAATGCGAAGGTAAAACCGTGGGAAAATGCCGCGAACCTAAATGGGACGCCGGCAGGCAGGTTGACGGAAAAATGGCCGCCCGATCTTTACTTTTTCGGGATGATTTTGACGATATCACCAAATCGCGCCGAGCGGCGAATCGGCGAATCTATTCAAGGAACGCTGCCGTCGCCCCTCCGGGGCGAGCGGTCTGGGATGGGATGCTTTCTCAGGATTCCGTCCGCTGGTGCGGACTCTACCCAGGGCTATTTTCGACGCCCCCCTCCGGGGCGAACATCGACCGGCGGCAATGTGCAATTTGAACCGGCGAGGACCTACAAAATCGTTCATGCTATTGCCTTACAAATCGGCGGGTATGGACGCAAAGTTATCGGAATTGTCTATACTGCCGTGGAGGCACTGTTTCGTTGGCGGATGCGGGTGAAATCACGATACTTCTCCGTGATTGGCGAGCGGGTGATCCCGCCGCCATCGAGCACCTGTTCGAGCTGGTTTATCCGCAACTGCGGCAGATTGCCGGGGCACTGTTCCGGGGGGAGCGGCCGGAGAACCTGCTGCAGCCAACCAGCGTGGTGAACGAGCTGTTTCTAAAGCTGATAAGGCAGCGCAGCCTGCGCTTTGAAGACCGCGAGCATTTTTACAGTCTTTCCGCGCGACTGATGCGGCGGGTCCTGGTGGACCATGCGCGCTCAGAAGGCCGACAGAAGCGCGACCATGGGATTCCCGTTCCGCTGCATGAGGACCTGGCGTGGATCGACGCCCGGCCGGCAGAGATGATGGACCTGGACCGGGTGCTCGAGGAACTGGAGCAACTGGACCCGCGCAAGTGCAGGATGGTGGAACTCAGGTTCTTCCTGGGGTTTACGTCGGAAGAGACGGCGGAGCTTTTGAACACCTCGAAGGCGACCGTGGACCGCGAGCTGCGCTTCATCCGCGGGTGGCTGTACGACCGGCTGCACGAGGAATAAAATTCCCATCCTTTTTCACTCTGAGGCACTTTTCCCTTGTTTCGCGCCAACGGGTAGTGACGGCCATGACAAGAGACGCCGAAAATTGGGAGCTGCTTCAGGAGCTCTTCCACCTTGCCGAGACGACGCCGGAGGCGGACCGGGAGCGGGTGCTGGCGGAAAAATGTCCCGATGAGAGGCTGCGGCGGCGGGCGCTGAAGATCTTCACGGCATCGAGCATTGAGGAGCCTGTTAAGACCGCGCCCAAGGATTCGGCGGTGGGAACCAGGATCGGGCCGTATGCGCTGATCCGGCACCTGGGAACGGGCGGAATCGGCGCAGTCTACCTAGTGGAGCGGATCGCCGGCGGAGCCCTGCAGCGGGCCGCGCTCAAGGTGCTGGCGCCGCACTCCGCGGGACCGGCGTTCGTGGAACGCTTCCATCGCGAGCAGCACATTCTGGCCACGCTGGACCACCCCAACATCACGCGCATGCTGGATGCGGGCTTAAGTGAGCGGGGACAGCCCTACCTGGTGATGGAGTATGTGGATGGCGCACACCTGGACGACTACTGCAACCAGCACAAGCTGGGAATTGCGGAGCGGCTGCAACTGTTTCTGAAGGTGTGCGACGCGGTGGCCTATGCGCACCGCAGCCTGATCGTTCACCTGGATCTGAAGCCCTCGAACATCCTCGTCACCGAGGACGGGACGGTGAAGCTGCTGGATTTTGGCACGTCGAAGCTGATCCAGACAGACAGCCGGCTTACGACTACGGTGATGGCCACGCCGGCGTACGCGAGCCCGGAGCAATTGCGCAACGAGGCGGTGACTACGTCGTGCGACATTTATGCGCTGGGAGCGATTCTGTTTGAGCTTCTGGCTGGAACGCGGCCGGGCAACAAAGCCTCAGTGGCGGCCATGATTGAGCGGGCCATCAAAGAGCAGGAGCCGGAGAAGCTGACCGCGGCGGTGACTCCGGCGGCGGCGGAGCAGATGGGATTGTCGGAGAGCCGGCTGCGGCAGATGCTGCGCGGCGACCTGGCGACGATTGTGCAGAAATGCCTGCGGCCGCGGGCCAGGGACCGCTATCCATCCATCGATCCGCTGGCGTCGGACGTCCAGCGGTATCTCAGCGGGCGACCGGTGCTGGCGCGTCCGCAGACGACGCTTTACCGAGTGGGCAAATTTGTGCGGCGCAATCGCGGCGGCGTGGCAACGGCGGCGGTGGTAGTCGTGGCGCTGGTAACCAGTGTGGCCTACGCAGGGTGGCGGCAGGAGCAGGCGGTGCGCGAAGGGCAGCGCGCGCTGCGCATGCAGGCCTTCATGTACCGGCTCTTCAAGCTGGCCAATTCCAATTACACCGGCAAGTCGTCCACCACGGTGCCAGAGTTTCTTGAGCTGGGTGTAAAGATGCTGCCGCAGTACATCAAGAACCCGTCGGATTTGCGCGAGGCGCAATTGGGTATGGCGGAATCGATGTACGAGAACGGCGATCTGGACAGCGCGCAGAAAGTGCTGACGGACACCATCGCCAGTGCCAAGGTGGCCAGCGACTTTCCAGCAGAGGCGGAGGCCGAGGCGTTTTCGGGGAACATTGCTTACCTTCAGGGACAGATGCAGCAGGGCGAATCGCTTACGGCGCATGCGCTGGAGCTTTCGCGCAAGCCGGGTGTGCCGCCGGCGGTGCGTGCCTGGAGCGCGGTTTACTATGCGTGGAACCGCGACAACGAGGGCTTTCGCAGCGATGAGAATTTGCGCCTGCTGAGGTATGCGGCGAAAGAGTGCCAGGACAACAAGCTCAGCGATCGTGAGACCGCCGGCGTGCTTTACATGCTGGGCGAGGATCTGGAATTGCGCGGCCAACTGGACGAGGCGGAACAGAACTTCAACGCAGCCCTGGATGTCTACAGCAAGGACCCGCTGGCGATTTGCGATCGGTCGGCAGTAGAGGGCGATCTGGGTTACGTGATCGAGATGCGCGGTAACGCGCAAGGTGCATTGCCGATTTATCAGAATGCCTACGACGGGTACAAGGCATGCACCGGTGCGGACAGCCCCGGAGCGCTGACCATTCAGGACAGCCAGGCCGGAGCGCTGTTGAAACTCGGCCGGGGAAAAGAGGCGTTGCCTTTGATGGAAGCGGCGGTTCCGGTGTGGAGGAAGATCGAGGGCTCGAGCCCGGAAATCTCCGAGCCGCTCTATTATCTCTCCCGGGCTTACGTGCAGACGGGCCACTTCGTCGATGGCGAGAAGATCGCAAAGGAGCTGGTGGCCGTGCAGGAGGGAAAGGTCGCGCCCACCGACCGGCGGTTTGGCGCGTCGCACATGATTTGGGCCGAGGCGCTGGTCGGGCAGCATAAGTATGAAGAGGCGCTGCCCCACGCGCAGATGGCGGACAAGCTACTGCAGGAGGGGAACGGGATCTCTCCGGGGGCAAAGATGATGAACGCAGAGGCGCACCAAGTGCTGATGGACGTGCAGGCGAAGCTGGCGCAGGGCGGAAAGTCTTCGCCCGCGAACGAAAGTGCGGCCCTCAAGAAGCAATGAAAACAAGCAGTGAAATGGATTCTTGACGCGTAATTGCGCGTCAGGGCGCGAACAGGGCAGAGGAATTGCGGGGAAATCCGTCAAGGGGGCGAGGGAATGAACGCAAGCGAGGCGATTCAGCCGAATCAGGGCGGGGGCATTGGGGTAACTTCACAGATCGCGGAGCATCGCGCCAGGCATGTGGTGCTGCACAACAGCAGGCTGGTTTGCATGGGCGTGATGGGCATCGGCGTCTGCTCGGTGTTTATCGGAATCTGCATGGTGCTGATGGTCTTTTCGGTGCTGACTCCGTTGAGCGTGATCAGTTTCATGCGCGTGCTGGCTGCGCTGCAATGGGGCCTGGGCGGGATTCTGTTTTGCTACATGTGTCCGGCGCTTTGGAAGTGGGGAACGGGCATGATGCACAAGAGAGTAAAGCTGGACGAGCGGGGCGCGGACTTCAGCCTCGGCACCAAAAAGAAGCCGGTCCAGTGCTTCATGCCATGGGACGACATCGTGGCCGTCAAGCAGCAGCGCGTGGGCAATGCGCAGCAATTTACGATTCAGGGAACAGAGGGCAGCTTTGCGCAGTTTTCGTCCTATACGTTCTTCCGGCCCAAGCGGGTGGCGCGGATGATCGCGGAGCGAGTGGGGCAGACGATTCAAAAGGGGTGAACCCCAAGATCGGAAAGCAGCTTGGCTGGCGCGAGTCCCGTCATAAGCCGGTCACGCAGGCCTTAGAGCGCAGGCTTTTCCCGTCTAACTCGCCTTGACGGTTCGCGCTCATCCTTCTGTGCCCAGCCAATTCGTTTTGGGAACTTTGGTGCTTGGCAACTCCAGCATTATTAGAAGGTAACCTTGGTTTCGGTTTAATGTTGAAAGCAGAGAATCCTATGTGTATCCTCAAGTGTCTAAGCAAACAGAGAGGTTACCGATGTCTCCCGAGAACAAAATTCGCCTTGAAATATTGCGGTCGGCGCCTCTCGATAAATGGATTGCGCTCTCAGAAGACGAGTCGCGCCTTGTCGCTGTGGGGAACGACTACGGGGAAGT